>Ga0302253_1000030_pt1 | contig 203754 bp, 161 predicted proteins | sample AAG_RA_Trp_MG_FD_193537 | JGI IMG/M metagenome (GOLD analysis project Ga0302253, IMG submission 193537) | Enriched activated sludge microbial communities from anaerobic digester in WTTP, New Holstein, Wisconsin, United States - AAG_RA_Trp | ecosystem: Engineered > Bioreactor > Anaerobic >... | reverse complement strand
GCTTGTAACCGCTGTTCTGGTAGAAATCCACGATGAGTGGTCTACCGACAAAATATATTTTAACGTTAGCTTGATAAACAATGTCAACCTGGATAACAGATTTTACAGAAAAATTGTTGCGTGATCATAAAAAGCAAAAAGCTATTAGGGAACAAATGGTAAAAGACGCTATTTTTGATGCTTCTGTATCGATAATTCTCGATAAAGGATATGACAATCTTACCATGAATGATGTTGCCGGGCGTGTCGGCATTGCTACGGGGACAATATATAATTATTTCACAAATAAAGAAGAATTGTTTCTATATATTTATGAAAGATTGCATGATATTGTCGGTGAAAAAATGCAATTAATTCTGTATAAGAAAGATAGTCCGGTGAAAATATTGGAAGAATATATTAACACAGCTTTATCATTCGGTTCGGAATATCGAATTATAATAGATATCGCCCGCCAAAAAGGAATTAAGATAAAAAATATTGAGAAGATTGAATTTTTAGTTCACGGGATTGAAAAAATTATCGAAAAATGCATTGAGCTAAGAGAAATTCGTCCTGTTAACGCATTGAAAACCGCGAAATTATTCTTCTTGTATCTGGTTGGATATATTGAGTTGAGCATTCATTCGGAAAATAATGAGTTGTTGATTAACCCGATTGATTTAATTGAGTTATTAAGGAATGTTTAAAAGGGGAATTGTTGTTTAACTTTGCAGGTTTAATTTGAGAGGTTGTGTTTGTATGAGTAAATCAAATTTGAAAAAGATCCATTCTTGTTATGCCGCGATATCAATGTTTATGATTTTTATTATATCCGGTTGTTCATTCAGTCCTAACTATATTGCGCCTGATATGGAATTGCCTGAAAATTGGGAACAGGAGGCGGAAAAAAGCGCGGTTATCCGCAAAGCGCCCGCCAAAACCAAACCTGTCGCTAAGGTATCCCATGAGGATACCGGTTTAACTAAGGGCAAGAATTTAACCAACTGGTGGAAATTATTGGGCGATCCTGTACTTGACAAACTTATCGATAGGGCAGGCAATACAAACCTCGATGTAAAAGAAGCATATTACCGGATAGAGGAATCGCGGGCGAGAAAACATTATTCGCAGGGAGATTTTTTCCCGTCAATCGACGCGGCAGGCTCTTATTCACGGGATCGTCAATCTGAAAACGGTGTTCTTAAGAAGACTCATACAAAAGCTGAGGATTCCGACAATTATATCGCCGGTTTCGATTCTTCGTGGGAAATTGATGTGTTCGGCAGAATAAGGCATTCGGTGAGATCCGCTCAGGCTTCACTGGAGGCATCCGGGGAATATTACAACGATATTATGGTTTCGCTTTACGCTGAGGTTGCCAGCGCATATGTGGATTTGCGAACACTCCAGGCAAGGATAAAATATGCCGATCAGAATATTGTATTGCAAAAGGAAACTCTTCAGTTGACCCAGGCGCGGTTTAAATCCGAACTTGTGCCGAAATTGGATATCGAACAGGCAAACCTCAACCTTGCTACTACCGAAGCGGCGGTATCGTTGCTTAAAAAGGCTCAGACAGAAACCCTTAACCGGCTGGCAATACTGCTGGGCGTGTTTCCGAAAGACCTGGTTGCGGAATTGTCTAAACCTATGCCGATCCCGGACGTATCATCCCGCATTCCGGATCTGCTTCCGGTAGATATAATAAGACAGCGTCCCGATATCCGCCTGGCGGAGCGCAACCTTGCCGCTCAGATGGAGCAAATCGGAGTCGCCAAATCGCAGTTATACCCGAAATTTCAGCTGGTAGGCTCGTTCTATTTCAATACCTTAAAAATAACAGATTTCAACGATATGTCAAGCAGGCAGTATTCTTTTGGGTCGAGAGCAGACTGGAATATTTTCGAGGGCGGAAAAACCATAAATAATATTCGGATAGAAAAAGCCAAAGCCCAGAGGTTGTGGGCAAATTATAGAAAGACTATCATAAACGGAGTGAGCGATGTTGAGAATTCAATGGCGTTTTATGCCGACGAAAAAGAACGCTTCGGGGCGCTTCAGCGAGCGGCGGATTCGTCTGAAAAATCAGTTGAACTGGCTAAAACTTTATATAAAAGTGAATTGACGGATTTCCAAAACGTACTGGATATGCAACGCACTTTATTTAATGTTCAGGACAATTTAGCCGAGAGCAAAGGCCAAATCATCCAGGAATGGATTCGGATTTATAAAGCTTTTGGTGGAGGCTGGTCGCAGGAAATGACAGAAAACGCGAAAAAAGGGAAATAAATTATATTTTCAATAAAAGGAATCGAATATGAGAAAATTTTTTTTGGTACTGGTTACGATAATTATAATTGCCATTATGTATTTGGGATATAATAAGTTGATTAATAAAAAAGTTTCAATGGGCGGCCATGCCGGAGCTATGGGCGAGGCGCCTCCCGTACCTGTTGCCGCTCCGTTTATAAAAGATGTTGTCATTTATTATGAGTTTACAGGCCAGACAAAAGCTGTTGAACAGGTAGATATTGTCGCCAGAGTTACCGGTTACCTTGAAAAAATAAATTTTCAGGATGGATCCGATGTTAAAAAAGGCGATATCCTTTTCAATATAGAAAAAGAAAACTATCAATCCCTGCGTGATCAGGCGGCGGCTCAGCTTACTTCAAGCGAATCGGAATTGGCACGGGCTGAAGTCGATTTCAAACGGTTCCAGGAAGCTGTTCAAACTAATGCGGTAAGCAAACAGGATTTGACCACAAAAAAAGCGGATCTCGATAAAGCCAAAGCGTCAGTTATATCCAGCAAAGCCGCTCTGGCTCAAGCTGAACTTAATTTGAGCTACACCCAAATAGAATCGCCCATTGACGGAAGGATAAACCGCCATATGGTAGATGCCGGCAATCTTGTTGGCGGTGCGTCAGGAAATACTTTACTTGCAACGATTGTTAAATTAAGCCCGATGCATATTTATTTTAATGTAAATGAAGCATTGATATACAAGGCTTTATCCGAAGGGCTCATATCAGATAAACAAAAAGTCCCATTCTATTTTGCTGTAGGTAATGAGGAAGGGTTTCCCCATGAGGGCTTATTGGATTATATAGATAACAAGGTCGATTATACTACAGGTACAATTACAGCGAGGGGGGAGTTTCCAAATCAGGACAAAACCATTTTACCCGGAATGTTTGTAAAACTGAAAGTGCCGGGAAAAGTTAAGAAGAACGCCATCCTGGTGCCGGAAACAGCGTTAAATACCGATATCGGAGGTAAATACCTCCTTATTGTCGACAAAGAGAACACCGTAAAACGATGCCTTGTAAAAATCGGGCATCTGGAAGGCGATATGCGCGTAATTGAATCCGGTTTAAAACCCGAGGACAGATATATTGTTACAGGACTTCAATTTGTGTTTCCGGGGATGAAAGTCAATCCTCAACCTGTCAAAAATTAAGTGACGGGTCAATTATGAAAAATATCTCAAATTACCAGGAGTTATAATATGTTCAGTAAATTTTTTATAGATCGTCCTATTTTCGCTTCGGTTATATCTATTTTTATTGTATTGGTGGGGCTTCTCGCACTCCCTATGCTTCCGGTTGAGAAAACACCCGATATTACTCCGCCTACGGTAGTTGTCGAGGCTACGTATCCGGGCGCAAGCGCTGAAATTATTGCTGAGACTGTGGCAAGGCCTATTGAAGAGGAAATTAACGGTGTTGAAGGGATGATATATATGTCGTCTATCAGCAGTGATACCGGATCCATGCAGATCACCGTCACATTTAAAGTCGGTATCGATATCGATATGGCTACTGTATTGGTGCAAAACAGAGTGGCGATTGCCGAACCGGGATTGCCGGAAGACGTAAAACGATATGGTATAACAACAAAGAAACAATCAAGCAATATCTCTATGGTGCTCAGCCTAACCTCGCCCGACCGCCGTTACGATCAGGCTTATTTGAGCAATTACATCAATATTTATGTGAAAGACAAACTTATGCGCGTACCCGGCGTAGGCAATGTTGAAATATTCGGCGCGAGAGATTTCAGTATGCGTGTATGGCTTGAACCTGATTTACTTAAAGTTCGCGAATTAACCACAGTCGATGTCTTAAACGCGATCAGAGAACAAAATGTGCAGGTCGCCGCGGGGCAGATCGGTGCTTCTCCGGCACCTGAAAACCAGAAGTTTCAGTTTACCGTCAGGACTCTTGGCAGGCTTTCAACTCCGGATGAATTTAAAAATATCATCATAAAAACTACTGAGGATAACAGAATCGTTCGCCTGAAAGATGTTGCCAAAATTGAGCTCGGTTCCGAGAATTACTCATCCGATGCGCAATGCAACGGCCAGCCGGCCATTTGTATGGGAATTTATCAACTCCCGAGCGCCAACGCTTTGCAAGTTGTGGACAACATAAAAAAAGCAATGAAAGAAATGTCGCTTCATTTCCCGGAAGGGTTGGATTACAGCATACCATTTGAACCGACTCTCTTTATACATGAATCAATAAAAGAAGTCGTTATTACGCTGTTAATCGCTATAATACTTGTAATTTTGACTGTATACATCTTTTTAGGAGATTTCAGAACAACCTTAATTCCAACCTTAACTATACCTGTATCATTGATCAGCACTTTTTTTGTAATGAAAGCGTTTGGTATATCCATAAACACATTGTCATTATTCGGACTGGTTCTTGTAATCGGAATTGTGGTGGATGATGCTATCGTTGTTGTGGAAAACACAATGCGCCTTATTGAAGAGGAAAACCTCCTGCCCCGCGAAGCGTCCATTAAAGCTATGGAACAGATAACCGGCCCGGTTATAGCCACAAGCCTTGTGCTGTTATCCGTATTTGTTCCCACGATGTTTGTTGGAGGAATATCTGCCAGGCTATATACCCAGTTCGCTATGACCATATCCACCGCGACACTTTTTTCCACGCTGAACGCTCTTACGTTAAGCCCCGCGTTATGCGCTCTTTTGCTCCAGCCGAAAGGACTACAGAAAGAAAGCTGGTATTTTAAATTGTTCAATAAGTTTATGAAAAAAACAACCGGCTGGTATACATTGGTTGTAAGTAAGTTAGCGCGCAAGACTCTGATTGTCATGATCTTGTTCGTTGTAATCTGCGTTTTCAGTTACAAAGGGTTAGGCGCTCTTCCTACCGGATTTCTACCGGATGAAGATGAAGGTTATCTCTTTTTAAATGTTGAATTGCCCGACGGATCGAGTTTACAACGTACAAAAAAGATTACCGATAAAGTAAATGATCTCTTAAAACGAACACCCGGGGTAGAAAATTACGTTACTATAACCGGTTATTCGCTTTTAAATGGTGTCGCTTCGACAAATTCAGCCGCTTATTTTGTTACTTTAAAACCATGGAGCCAGCGTAAATCAGATGAGTTGTCGTGTTTTAATATTTGCCGTTCGCTTCAGGCGCAATTGTTCCGTATTCCGGATGCTCTGTGCCTATCTTTTACCCCTCCTTCGATTATGGGGCTTGGGTTTGCCGGCGGATTTGAACTTCAACTACAGGATAGGGGTGACGTCGGTTACTCACAGTTATATCAACTCGGACAGAAAACGGTTTTCGACGGTAACGCCGATCCGGTTTTGACCAGAATGAACAGTTCATTCAGAGCTAACGTCCCTCAATTATATATCGATATCGACCGGACAAAAGTAAAAACATTATCCATACCGATAAATTCCGTGTTCGATACGCTGCAGTCGTATCTCGGCACAAGTTACGTGAACGATTTCAACGCATTCGGAAAAACATACAAGGTAATTATGCAGGCCGATAGTGAGTTCCGCTCAAAAGAATCGGATATCGAGAAACTTGAAGTCCGCAACACACACGGCAACATGGTTCCGTTTTCAACATTTGCTACGGTAAACCATACTTCGGGCCCGCAGAATATAACCCATTTTAATTTATACCCGTCAACCACAATAACTGGTATAGCCAAACCCGGTTTCAGTTCAGGGGAAGCGATGAGCGCTATGGAAAAAATGATGGCAAATATCCCAAAAACTATGGGATATGAATGGTCGGGCATAAGTTTTCAGCAACTTGAAGCAGGCAATAAAGCTACCCTGATATTTATTCTTGCCGCAGTTTTCGCGTTTTTGTTTCTGGCGGCTCAATACGAAAGCTGGGCTACACCGATAGCGATTATTTTGTCTGTGCCGATAGCTCTTTTCGGCGCGGTAATTTTTACATCCGCGCGTTCATTAGATAATAATATCTATACTCAAATCGGAATCGTATTGCTGATCGGGCTCGCGACAAAAACAGCGATTTTGCTTGTGGAGTTTGCCAAACAACATCATGATGAAGGTAACTCAATATTCGATTCGGCAGTCATCGCGGCAAAATTACGGTTCAGGCCTATTCTGATGACCGCGTTATCGTTTGTACTGGGCGTATTCCCTCTGGTTATTGCCACAGGCGCAGGAGCGAATTCAAGGCAGTCTCTTGGGACTGCGGTGTTCGGGGGAATGTTAATCGCCACGGTGTTAGGTGTGTTTTTTATCCCGATTTCTTATGTTGTTGTTCAAACTATCGCTGACAAAGTAAAAGATTTAAGATCAAAAAAGAAAACCAACGCATCATAATACGGAAAACTGTATATGAAAAATTTATACTGGTTACAGAATATCTTCGAGAATAAATATTCTTTTTTACTTACAATACTTCTTTTGATTTTTTTCATTTATCCATTTGTTTATGTGTATAATGAAGTATCGCCGTTATTAAATATATTGTTTTTGGTTGCGGTGCTCCCGGCGTTAATGGCGTCGCTTAGAAAAAAAAATCTTCGCAGGGTTTTGTTTTTTTATTTCGGGTCGTTTGTAATAGAGATTCTGATTACGCTAAAAATCATTCCTGAAAAATTAAATTTATCTTTGATTTCTTTATCCTTTTCAATCATTTTCATAGGATTATGCATCTTTATATTAACCCGAAACATCAATAGATTGAAAATAGTCAATGCGGATATAATTAAAGGTGGTATATCCATTTATATCCTGATGGGATTATTCTGGGCAATTGTGTATGTTATGGTGCACAGATTTAATCCCGGCGCGTTTCATGTGGCTAACAGCGATAGGCTGGATTATCTTTATTATAGTTTCGTAACTCTATTAACCATAGGGTATGGTGACATAAACGCCATCGATAAATTTGCGAAAATTTTTAGCGTATTGGAAGCGGTTGGAGGCCAGATTTTTCTCGCGACTTTTATCTCAAGGCTTGTAGGTATAGCTATCGCACAGGAAATGAGACACGAGCCGAAAAAAGAATAGTTATACATTATATTAAATTCCCAATATTTGAAAAAATCTCCTCATAATCATAAAAATGTTATTTTTTTGTTGATATTAAATAAAATACCCTATAATATGCATTAATAATTAGTTATATTAACAGATTGCATATTTGTTTTGTCTAATCCAAATCGGTTTTATTCTTCACACATTTGATTGCCTTAAAGTAATTTGCTTAAAAAAACGACTGTTTTATCTTAATAAATCTTTATTCGGGCTGATATAAGATTTAGAAGCGTCGTGTAAGTTGTATATCTTTACTTAATCATTCATGCAACCAGAAATGATAAAAAGGAGCAGGGAATGCGAAAAGTTTTAATTCTGTTTACAATGTTGAGTTTATTTTTGGCGTTAAACGTAAAGATGGCAAAAGCCGGCGATGGCCCGGCGCCTCCGCCTCCTAATGATGAAGTGGAACAGCTGAAAAAGGTCATCGAAGACCTTAAATCGCGGGTTAATGAACTTGAGGACAAAAAAGTTGAGGTTCTGCCCAACAATCTCACTCTGGAACACATTGAGAAAGCCAAATGGGCTGAAAAAATCAGATTTAACGGTGATTTCAGGTATCGCCACGAATATATTGATAACAAAGTTCAATCCAATGGTCAGACTACTCGGCTCACTCCGCGAAACAGACACAGAATCCGTGCCAGAATCGGTATGGAAGCAACTATAAATGATGATCTCGATGCGATCATGAGAATCGCGACAGGAGAAGAATCCGGTACTGTCGCCGGCGGGGATCCACGGTCAACTAATCAGACACTTTCAAACGCTTTCAGCAAAAAAGATATCTGGCTTGATCTCGCTTACATCGATTATCATCCGAAAAGTTTCGCGAACTTAAATACCGAAGGGTTGCATTTATATGCCGGTAAAATGAAAGACCCGATTTATCATGCGGGTGGAAGCCAGCTGATTATTGAAGAGACGATTACTCCCGAAGGTGGCGCGATGTCATATAAAACGGATCTTGGAATAATTAAGCCGTTTGCCAATATCGGTGGTTTCTGGGTTCAGGAGCGAGCCAATGATGTCGATTCGAGCTTATGGGTATTCCAGGGCGGAGCATCGGGGAAAATCGGCAGTATCCTTGAACTTACAAGCGGTTTGAGTTTCTATAACTTCAATTCAATAGAGGGACAGCAGGTATTTTATAACAATACAAATTCCAATGGAAATACCGCTATGGCTAATCCTCCTATAACAGCCACATCTGTAAAAACTTATGAGAAAGATTATAACATTATTAATCCTTTTGTTGAGGGAAAATTCAATGTTATGGATCTTCCTGTGTCGGTATTCGGTGATTTTGCAAGAAACGTTACCAAAAATGATAGTTTCGGAGCGTTAGTCGGTTTTACATTAAATAAATGCGATAAACCCGGTTCATGGATGTTTGGCTATGATTACCGTGATGTTGAACCGGATGCCGTTGTCGGTGCGTTTGCTGAAGCGAATTTCGCTGATGGAAGAACAGGTGGCAGGGGACATAAATTCAGGTTCAAATATCAGCTTGCCAAAAATATCGATGTCGGATCAACATTATATTTATGTAAAATTGATGTACATCAGCAGTTTAATGATAGAATTGTAAACAGGACGGATCTGACTTCTCCCGCGTCTGTAAACAGATGGGAAGATTACAAAAGGCTCCAGTTCGATCTGAATGTAAAATTCTGAGTTTAGTTTTGATATAAAAAAAGGGTAACCGTTTAAACATTGGTTACCCTTTTTTTGTGAAAATTTTCCGGATTATCAATTTATACTTCCAAATAATTTCATTTTTTAATATTCTAATAGAAATTCATAACGTAACCCTATAACAAACATTGAAATTCTCAAGAAGGAGTAAGATTATGGATTTAAAAGGATCTCAGACAGAAAAAAACCTGATAACCGCGTTTGCCGGGGAATCACAGGCGAGAAATAGATATACATATTTTGCGGGACAGGCAAAAAAAGAAGGGTTTGTGCAAATATCTCTGATATTTGAGGAAACAGCAAATCAGGAACGCGAACACGCCAAACGGTTTTTTAAGTTTCTTGAAGGCGGCGAAGCTGAGGTTTGCGCCTCGTTTCCGGCTGGAAAAATCGGAACCACACTTGAAAACCTCAAAGTCGCCGCCTGTGGTGAACATCATGAATGGACAGATATGTATCCGTCATTTGCAAAAGTTGCCAGAGAAGAAGGTTTTGAAATAATAGCAAAGGCATTTGATGCTGTTTCCATATCCGAAAAACAACATGAAAAAAGATATAATGACCTTGCTTCGAATATTGAATCAGGTAAAGTCTTTAAAAAAGATAAAACTGTAGTATGGAGATGCATCAATTGCGGTTACCTGCATGAAGGTACTGATGCGCCGAATGTTTGCCCTGCTTGCGTGCATCCGCAGGCTCATTTCGAAGTTTTAGCGGAAAACTGGTAATTTGTAAAATAGTTGAAGAAAGAGGATAACAAGCAAAGTTATCCTCTTTCTTATCTTTCATGATAAAAAAATATTTAAATATTCCCAATTTTTTTTTAATTGCGATTCTCGGTCTCGCGTTTTTTCTGAGATCAACCGATTTGTCCAGGGAATCAATTTGGTTTGATGAAGGATTTTCGATTGCTACCGCTAACCAGAAAAGTATTGGCGAACTGGTACGGTTTACCGCTCAAGATACTCATCCGCCCGCGTATTATGTTATGCTTTATTACTGGATAAAACTATTCGGAGATTCACAATATAGCGCCCGTTTTTTATCTTCTATATTAGGTACTATCGCGGTATTTTTGATTTTTTTTGCCGGCAAATTACTTTTTAATTTGCGGACAGGCATTTTCGCCGCTTTCATTATGGCAATAACAAGGTTTCAAATAGAATATTCACGCGAAATACGAGGGTATGTTCTCATGGTAACATTAGCCTTGTTGTCATATTGTATTCTCGCGAAAATGGAGAAAAAGAAAAATACCGGTTTAAAAATCGCCTACATCATCACATCAGCTATCCTTTTATATACACATGTTTACGCCATATTCATTATCGTGGCGCACAATATTTATAAAATAATTGTATGTCTTAAGCAAAATAGAAAAGGGATTGCGGAATGGATAATTCTGCAGTTCATACTTATAATTCTATATTTGCCATGGTTTCTGGTTATAAAAAACCAGTTCGGTATAGTCAAAAAAGGTTTTTGGATCAGTAAGCCTGAAGACTGGAGAATACTCGAAACATTTCTGCACTTTTCGGTATCGCCGACCGGATTGATTATCTTGGTTTTGCTGTCTGCTTTTGTGTTTGTCGGCGTAAGAAAGGTTCGATCCGGTAAAGACGTTCTATATCAGGCTGAATTGGCTTTATCGGATTCAGATAAAATATGTATGCTTGTATTATGGTTGCTGGCGCCGGTTCTGGTTCCTTTTTGTTTATCATTTTTTATAACACCGATATATTATTATAGATACGCTTTAGCCGCCGCGCCCGCGTTTTATCTGTTGTGCGCCAGAGGGCTTGACAACATAAAAATCCGATATATACAAATAACCGCAATTTCGGTGATTATAATTCTGAGTTATTTTAATCTGAAACCTTACTTCAGCGAATATCAGAAACCGAGATGGGAAGATGCCTCGAAATATCTCGCGAATAATATTATGAAAAACGATATAGCCATATTCAGCATGGGATTGGGTAAACCATTTATTTTTGATTATTATTGTCCGAAAATAATGATAAATGCCGATTATCTTCCGTCTTCGTCTATAAACTTTTTAAATATTGAGAGATATCATATATCTATTGACGACGCAATATCCTTAAAAAATAAGATTCACGGTTACAGGGGAGTTTGGATTGTTTTATATCTTAATACAAATCCAAATATGATAATCGAGAGGACTATGCAGTATCTTGAGTATAAACTAATCGAGATAAAGGATTTCTCTTCGACGCGCCCTCGCGAACTCACAGATACGCTGAGAATTTACAGGTTCGATAAAATACCCAATCGGTAAATTAATCAGACAGCTTTCTTGGAATATTCAGGGTACCTGAAATCATTGGTTACTGCTTCAGCGATATTGGTAAGGTGATCGCCGATTTTCTCCATGTTGTTGATCAGATCCAGAAACGCTATTCCGGAAAGGACAAAGTTTTTGCCCCGTTGCAGATGCTGTATTTGTTCTTTTCCCATAAGTTTATATGAAGTATTGAGGTTGGACTCGATTTTAAACAGATTTTTAACCGAAGATTCGTCGGTGTTTTCAAATGATACAAGAAGAATGTCAAACATCTGTATCATATCATCATAAATAGATTTTATCTGACTTAAGCCTGAAGCTGAAAACTGAAGTTTCTCATCAATTACCCGTTCCGTTACCCGCATAATATTTTCCGCATGATCGCCTATCTTCTCTATATCGTTAACAGAATGAAGCAAAAGCGGCAACTGTTCCGATTGTTCAGGAGTAAGGGTATTTTTGGATATATCTACGAGGTAAGAAGTAATTTCTCCCTGAAGGTTATCGATAGAATCCTCCATTTTAGGTATATCTTTGAGAAGTTTGCGGTCTGTGGTAAAAAAGGCGTCCGAAGCTTTTACAACGGTATCTTTAGCGAGTTTAAGCATTACGTGCATCTCTTTTTTTGCCTGAGATAACGCTATTTCCGGATTATCCAGCAGGTGCGGTTCAAGAAAATGCGGTTCTATCTTAATAGGTTCCTTACCTGGTATGATTTTTTTCACAAACCATTCCAAAGCCGGTATTAATGGGAAAAATACCGCCGCGTTCATTATGTTGAACATTGTATGCGCATTGGCAATATGACGGGAGATAGTATTTACATTAATTTCTCCTGGAGTAATATAATCTATAAGATCAATATACCATCCCGAGCTGGTTAGAAAAACGAAATATACAGCGCCAATAATATTGAATGTGGAATGAGCCATAGCCACTCTTTTTGAAGTAAAGTTTGTTCCTATAGACGCAAGCCATGCGGTAATGGTTGTGCCTATATTGTCTCCGAGAACCAAATAAATGGCTCCCTGAAGGTCGATCAATCCGTTTGACGCAAGCGCGATAACAAGGCCTATTGAAGCACTGCTTGACTGAATTAAGACAGTTACAAGAGTCCCGACAAAAACCCCTAAGAACGGGTTTTTACTCAATTTTATGAAAAATTCACTCGCAACAGGGGAATCTTTCAGCGATTTCATTACATCACCCATTATTGTAAGGCCAAGAAACAATATTCCAAGCCCCAGCAAAACTTCGCCCCAATAACGGGTTTTCTTCTTTTTGCCGAAAATATATAAACCGGTACCTATACCTATGGTAGGTAACGCATACGCTGAAATTTTGAATGCGATAATCTGAGCCGTCATGGTTGTACCGATATTCGCACCGATAATTACACCGATTGCTTGGCGCAACAACATCATTCCTGAATTTACAAAACCAATGGTCATTACTGTCGTGGCACTGCTGGATTGAATTATTGCTGTCAAAAGACACCCTGAAAATATACCGATCAATGGTTTATCGGTAAACATTACTATTATTTTCCGCAGTCTAGTACTCGCAACCTGCTGCAAACCGTCGGATAATAAGTGCATACCGAAAACAAACAAACCAAGTCCGCCAATAACACCGAAAATAATGTCCTGATTCATGATCAATTCCTTCTTAGATCTCTATAACAAATATTGACAGATACAATCATAACCGGGTTATAACCGCTGTCATATTGTTAGATTTATATTTGAAATTTGTTTTATACTATAATTGTGAAACCGGGTCAACCCAAAGATTCAGAAAAATATGATTCAAACGGGTATTTTATTTATGAAAATTATTAAACCTGATATAGATTATATGTCTCTATCTTCATAATTAGTAATTTTAGAAGGTACTGGTTTTTTGCATAAACGAGATTCAAAACAATTTCTAATGGAGGCAAATATGAAAACAGGAAAACTTCTTATCCTTACAACTGCTTTTTTGATTATTTGTGCTAAAAGTGGAGTCGCGGATGATAAAATGTGTCCGATGTACAAAAACCATTGCAAAATGGGTAAGGTACAGTATGAAAAAGATTGGAATGTGGAAGAGATGTTTTATAAAAAGGCGCGTTTAATTATGATGAACGAAAAAGAACTCGGCCTTTCTGCGGAACAAATTAAAGCTATCCGGGACCTGAAATCAGAAACCAAAAAACAGGTTATCCGAAACGATGCTGAAATAGATGTGATTAAAGTAGATATCAAAAACCAGCTTTATGAACCAACAATTAACATCGAATCAGTTAACGCTCTCATTGACAAAAAATATGATGTCAAAAAAGCAAAAGCAAAACTCCTTGTGGATTCTTTAGCGAAACTAAAAGCTCAGCTAACGGAAGATCAAATCAATAAACTCAAAGAGTTGTATAAACAGAAAATGGACGACTAAATCGCTGTATTAAAAAATTACCGGAATATCTTGAAAAAAGAATCGAATGGATGAAAATAAACATTCATCTCAATGTTTAAGTGTGATCTCAATAAACTGATATCGTGTTTAATCTTATTCCAGTAATCGTCATAATAGCGGTTATCCTGATATATATTTTCATAAATACCTGTCAGTTCGGGAAAATTTGAGCGGATAATACCGCGCAGGGTATCCAGAGATACCATTTTCAGGTTGAGGTTTTCGAAGTCTATTCTGTCGACAAGTCCATTTACTTTTTCAATAATCAACTCATGGTGAGTTAATTCCGGTAAATAAGGGCCGACATGCAGGTAAACCGGAACTCCGTTTTCCCTGAGTTTCCCGATGGCGTTTAATCTGTGCTCAACAGGCGGAGAAGATTTTTCAAATGCGCGAATTGTATTGTTGTCGAGTGTATTTATTGTAAAGCAGATAAGAATATCGCTGAATTTCTTCAGCAAATCCAGATCCCTGAGGATGAGATCGGATTTTGTAAGTATTATTACAGGCACATCCATATCGCTGAGTATTTCAAGTATACCTCTGGTGATTCTGTATTTTGTTTCTGCAGGCTGATATACTTCCGTTGTGGAACCGAGCATGATTGTCCCGTCAAACGCCGTTTTCATTTCGTTTCTCAGTAACGATACGGCATTTGATTTAACCTGAACATAATCTCCCCATGTTTTGTTTTGTTTCATGGCAAACTTGTTCCATTGAGCGTAACAGTACACGCATCCGAACTGGCATCCGCGATAAGGGTTTATTACATATTTCGCCTGTTTTATACCGGTTAAGGACAGAATCTTCTGGCAGGTTATCAATTGGATCTCAGACATTTTTTCCCCGTAGGAATTTTTAGTACTTTAACTTCGTTTCCACATTCGTTAAAGCTGATTTCATCCAGATAAAATTTAGCTATTTGGAGCCCTCTGCCATGAGTATCAAGTATATTGCGGTTTTCATTATTGAAATATTTACGCCAGTCGAAACCGCAACCGCAATCTCTTATGACAAGCTCTATTTTTGTCATATCAGCTTTCAAGGATATATAAATTCTCCTATCTTTGTATCTATTGTTTTCTGCCCGTTTGCGAAGTTCATCAAAATAAACGCCGTCTTTCATAAAAATTGATTTCTGATCGTAATCTATCTCCAGATTGCCGTGTTCGATCGCGTTTATTATTATTTCTGCGATACCGAGCGAAAATTTCATCATTTCTTCCGCGCTGAGGTAATCTTGAATCAGTATTCCCAACTTCTTTATGAAATTATCGACCTCATAAATGTTATTGGTCAGGACGAAATCTTTTTTACAGTTCATCGTGTAGCTCCATTATTTTGAAGACCAAAGCAAATTAAGTTTGTTTAATGTAATTGGCATCAGTTTGTATTGTTCCCAATACCCGTGTTATTTTGAGCAATATATTCTATCAAACCGGTTATGCAATCCGCAAGCCTTCTTGAAGCAGACAAACTATTTTTTGCCAGGCGGATAAGGTAAAAACACCTCAGAGGATGAAAAAGAATATTTTTTACTATGTAATCACGGGGTTCGCGCATATATTCTATAAGTTCTTCCTGTGAAGGTAAAATTTCTGTGGAAACATCACTTACGCATTTTATGCATATTGATTCTATTCCATTGTTTATAAGCCAATTATGAACATTGTAAAATTCCATGTCGACAATATCGGCGGTTTGTTGAGAACGTAACTTCCTCTTTTCGGCAGTATCCACAAAATGATCCGAAGTCGCTATTACTGAGGAGGGTTTATAGCAGGAAAAACTTTGTTCCAGAAAGCTTTTTGCCTTAGCCAAATAAGGATGGTTTATCACGGATTCCCTGTGTAAATTATTTAAATGTAATGTATTATCGGGTATTGTGATATCAAAACGGGAAAAACGCTCGTTAATTGCCCCGCATATACCGGCGAGGATAACTATGAAACTATCTCTCAATATATCAATTTTCTTCTCGAACTGTTTTCTTTTGCTGAACAATACACCGCATCGCAGAATATAGAGTTTTGTGCCGGGAGTAATTATGTAAAAACCGTCTTTCTTTGTATATCCTTGCCTAAATAACTTTTTTTCAACTGATTCCGCTTCTTCTTTCATAGCGGTGATTATTGTAATAATGCAGTTTTCTTTCAATTCTGATTTTCCATTTTCTTAATTACCTCAAGGTCATCCGGTTTTATGTAACCATCGGGTGAAGTGTGAGATTTTATATAATTGTCAATTTTGCGTTTTTTATTTGATTCGATTTCAATTTGATTAACTATTTCCGGGTTCGGTTCTTCTTTTTTGAAAATAACATAATGGTTATCCACAAAATCATCGATTTCTATCTGGAACTGAAGCTTGATTTGTTTTTCCCAATCTGGCGGGGGATTGAAGGCTACAATACCGTAAATGGTGCGGGCGTTGTTTGATTCGGTGATGTTTCTGAGCAGATACCGTGACCGGTTATTGTCGGGTTCTATGGCGTCAAGGGGTTTGTAAATCTCCTGTGTTTCCCCGACAAGCTGTATCCGTTCCTGAGGAAAGCGGATATACCTGTTGTACGTATTATTGATACAAATATCGAAGATCAGGTATTTGTTTGGTGATGAAAACGCGTTTACTCCCTTTTTTATCGCGTAGAAATAATCTGTTTTCCCTCTTGTACGCAACGGAACATCAACGGTTATTCTTATTCCCTGAACAGAATATACATCACCACTGATAGGTTTGTATTGGGCCTCGATAATTTTGCCTTTCAGCTCTTTTTGATGAGCGGCACACCCACACAAAATAAATATCGCTAAAAAACTTACAATTGCCGGTTTTTTCACAAACATTTAATTTACTCCTTCATTTTAAAAAGAAATTTTAACATAAATCAACGGTTTGGAAAATGATTTTGTAATTTGATATAAAAATTACAAAATCATAAATAAATGATTTGATATTATTAAATAATCAAATATAATAATGTTGTAAATGAATTACTATTAATGAAACGATATTAGAAATGGAGAAGATTATGGAATCGAAAAAAGTTTGTGCCATAACTCTGATTGCCGTTTTTCTTTTATCAGGTTGCGGTGAGAAATCAGGCGACGATTTTATGAAAAATATTGAACGTCCTGTAAAAACGATGGTTGTAACAAAAAAAGCTGAGCTTTCGCGCAGTTATCCGGGAAAAATTCAGGCCGCCAACAGGGTCGAACTCTCTTTTCATGTTTCCGGACACCTGATTGAATTGCCGGTTAAAGAGGGGCAGGAAATAAAAAAGGGCGATCTCCTTGCGCGGATTGATTCCAGAGATTACAAAAACGCGCTGGATACAAAAAAGGCGGAATACGATAGAGCAGAAGCGGATTTTAATCGGTTTTCCGGCCTCTTTACGAAAAAAATCATTTCGGAATTGGATTTCGACAAACACAGAGCTCAACGCGATGTCGCCAAATCAAAGTTTGATGAAGCTCAGAAAAATTTTGACTATACATCTCTCTACGCTCCGTTCGCCGGTATAATAGGGCAGAGATATGTTGAGAATTTTCAGGATGTTCAGGCAAAACAACCGGTATTGAGCCTGCAGGATATATCTGAAGTGGATATCGTGATTAATATTCCTGAAAAAGATATTGCTACCGCAACCAAAGATACCAGCGGTAGATTTGTAGCGATATTCGATTTTTTGCCGGAAAACGAATTTGCCTTAACCATAAAAGAATTCGCCATAAAAGCCGATCCGGCTACACAGACATTTAAAGCGACACTCACCATGCTACAGCCAAAAGGAATAAACGCTTTCCCGGGAATGACTGTCAACGTGAAACGATATTTCCCGCCGGTTGCAGGATCGGGTTCGTTCTTTGTTATCCCATTCAGGACAATAGTATCTGATGAAACAGGCGGTTCTTATGTATGGGTAGTTGATAAATCTAAGTCTACAGTCCGAAAAAGAAAGGTTGTTACCGGAAACCTGATCGGATCGGATGACGTGGAGATAAAAGAAGGTTTATCCGAAGGTGACGAAATAGTTGTTGCCGGTATTTCAGAATTATATGAGGGAATGAAGGTTAATATTGCCAACAAATAAGATAAAGGATTTCTTATGAATATCGCGGAATTCTCTATCAGGAATAATGTAATAACGATCACACTTACTTTGATGTTTATTGTGGCAGGTATATTTGCTTACGGTAAATTAAGCAGGCTCGAGGATCCTGAATTCACTATCAAAGAGGCGGTTGTCACAACACCGTATCCGGGTGCGAGCGCTGAGGAAGTCGAGCAGGAGGTTAGTAATGTTATAGAGAAGGCCTGCCAGGAACTCGGAGAACTGATGCGGGTTGAATCTTTCTCCGAAAGAGGAATGTCTACTGTAAAAGTGACGATTAAAGACCAGTATGATAAAAAAACTTTGCCGCAGGTCTGGGATCTGCTCAGGCGAAAAGTAAACGATTACCAGTCGCAACTTCCTCCCGGAGCGGGCCCATCTTTGGTGAATGATGATTTCGGCGACGTTTATGGAGTTTATTTCGCTTTGTCAGGAAACGATTTTTCATATTCCGAGCTTAATGAATACGCGGATTTCCTGCAAAGAGAACTTCTTACAGTACAGGATGTAAAAAAAATTACCCTTTACGGTAAACAACAGGAAGTGGTATACGTTGAAATATCTCGTACCAAAATGGCTCAGCTCGGTATCTCTCCAGATGAGATTTTCGATACCCTTAAAGCCAAAAATCTCGCGGTGGATTCGGGCAGAATAAATATCGATACGGAATATGTACCCATAACCCCGACGGGGGAATTTAAATCGGAACAACAGTTCGGCAACCTTCTTATAAGCAGTAAAACACCCGATAAACTTATTTTCCTGAAAGATGTAGCCAAAATTAGACGTGGCTACAAGGAGCCCGCCGATACAATACTGCGCGTAAAAGGTAACAGGGCTATCGGGATTGGTATTTCCACAATTGCCGGTGGAAACGTTGTCAGGATGGGCGAAGCCCTGAAAAGGAAATTAGTGCAATTACTTCCACTACTTCCTATAGGTCTGGAGTTTACACCGATCTCAATTCAATCGGATACAGTAAATATTTCTATAAAAGGGTTTGTGATTAATTTGATCGAGGCTGTATTGATTGTGTTTGTGGTACTTCTGATTTTTATGGGAATGAAAAGCGGGATTATTATCGGGTTTGTTTTGCTATTAACCATTTGTATGACGTTGTTTATAATGGATGCACAGCACATAATCATGGAGAGGATTTCTCTTGGCGCGCTTATTATCGCTCTGGGAATGCTTGTTGATAATGCCATAGTAATAACGGAAAGCATGCAAATACAAATTGAGAAGGGAATGGATGGCCTGGAATCGGCAAAACAAACTGTAACTCAAACCCAAATACCGTTGCTCGGGGCAACCTTTATCGCTGTTATCGCGTTTGCCTCAATCGGGTTATCGCAGGATAGCACAGGCGAATACTGCAGATCGCTTTTTCAGGTAATACTGATCTCTCTTATGCTCAGCTGGGTAACAGCTATAACCACAACTCCATTTTTATGCAATATGATGTTTAAAAAGAAAAAAAACGGTACGAAATCAACCGATGCCGAATATGATCCGTACGGAGGTCTGTTTTTCAGGGTATACAAAAAGATGCTGGTTTGCTGTATTAATTACAGATGGTTAACTATGGCTGTTGCGCTGATTCTTTTTACGGCATCGATTATCGGTTTTGGGTTTGTCAAACAAATGTTTTTCCCGCCTTCCACACGTGACCAGTTTTTTGTTGATTTACGGTTTCCCGAAAACACAAAAATCGAGATAGTGGAAAATGAACTTAAAAAAGCCGAAGATTATTTATTGAAACTCAATGGAGTCAAATCAATAGCCACTACCATTGGAGGGGGACAGATACGGTTTCTTTTAACTTATACTCCCGAAAGCAAGAAAAAAAGTTTCGGACAGATAATTGTTACTGTCGATGATTACAAAAAAATCGATAAATTGTCGGAAAAAGCGCAAAATGATCTTGAGGCATTATTCCCGGACGCTATCGTCAATGCGAAAAAGTTTATGCTGGGGCCCAGCAAAGGAGGAAAAATCCAGCTTCGAATATACGGCGATAATTATGACCGAATAAGAGAAATCGCCAATAAAGCTCTTGCTGTTTTGTATAATGAACCGCTGGCGAAAGGTGTTTATTATGACTGGAATGAAAAAGTGAAGGTTATTAAACCTCAACTGCTTGAGTCGCAGGCGATAAACGCCGGCATTACCCGTCCTGACCTTGCGGTAGCTCTGCAATCATGTTTTTCCGGCACAATTGTTGGTGTGTATAGAGAAGAAGACGATTTACTTCCCATTATTGCCCGTTCTCCTGAAGAAGAACGACAGGAAGTGGATAATATATATAACCTTCTGGTGTATAGTTCCGTCAGTCAGGGGATGATACCCATGGGACAAGTAGTGTCGGATTTCAGAATTGAGTTTGAAAACTCTTGTATCGGAAGAAGAAACAGGGTACCGACATTAACAATACATTTTGATCCGCGAACAGGGCTTTCCGCGGAATTGCTTAAAATAATCAAGCCGAAAATCGAAAAAGCTCTCAATGTCGATGTGGAATCTGCCACAGGAAAAAAATTTGCCCAAAATGAAAACCCGTTCGATGATTATAGCGATAAGACCATTGCGCTGAGGTATGATGACCATATCCCGATCAAAGGGATGCAGGGTTATTCCATTGCCTGGGGCGGTGAAAACGAGGATTCCGTCAAAGCGCAAATGGGGCTCGCGAAAAGTTTGCCCGGTTTTGGTGTTCTGATGGTGCTGATTGTGATATTCCTTTTCAATTCACTTAAAAAAACCGCTATCATATGGTTATGTGTGCCTCTGGCAATAATCGGTGTTACCGCTGGCCTGTTAATGTTTAACCAGCCGTTCGGGTTTATGGCGTTACTGGGGCTTATGAGCTTATCGGGTATGCTTATAAAAAACGCTATTGTATTGATAGACCAAATTGATTTTGAACTGAAATCAGGCAAAAAACCGTTTGATTCGATTGTCGATTCGGGAGTCAGCCGTATGAGGCCCGTCATGATGGCATCGCTAACCACAATTCTGGGAATGATGCCGCTTCTGACGGATTCGTTTTTCATATCCATGGCGGTAACAATAATGTTTGGGCTGGGGTTTGCGACAATCCTCACTTTGATTATTGTGCCGACACTATATGCAATCTTTTACAGTATAAAACAGTGAAATAATCAAAAGACCCTTTTTTATTTATTATACCGTAAAGTAAATATCTCCATTTTGAATTGAAAAATCAATATAGTTAACAACAATAAAATTAATTGATAAGTATAACGGGGAAATTCCGAATTAATAATAATGGATTATACAATAAAAAATTATTACATTTTAAAAATTTTTTTTTGATTTTCATAATATCATGGTGTACAATAGAATTGTAAACTGCGAAACGAAAAATAAAAAATTAGTGAAGAAATTAAAAAATGTAGTTTTTAACTTAAGAGAGGAGAAACACAATTTATGAAGAAGGCGGTCTTGTTAAGTTTGCTTGTTCTTTTTATCAGTAATCCTGCTATGTCAAGAAGTATTCCTGATGCTCCGAATTTGATAGAAGATCCATTTTTTGAGGATGTAAGCAACAATTGGTATGTTAAAGGTGTTTACAATACAACCTCAAATTCTCCGTATCTGCCTGGCAATACTACCGATCCGGGCAACATTCTTGACGGTTATGTAATGTTCCGCGATGTTGTTGATACATCAACGTCTTTATACGATGCCAATCTTGGCGGAAAAGAAATCGATTTGACATTTTTCGCGTATTTAACCGGTGACGGTGTAATTAATGTCCGTTTTTCATGGTGGATGGACCCGAATATTTCCATGCCATCAGATGATCCGACATCCCTTCCGGCACCTGATGGTCTTTCAAAATGGTATACATTAACATCCATAGATCTTGATGAGTACACCGTTAGAAACGATCTCCTCAGATCCGGCGAACAACTTCCTCCAAACTTCAATCTTTATTGCCTCCATGATACCTGGGATATAAACCCGAGGTATATAGCCATTCAAATTGAACAGGCTATAGTTCCCGATGCGCAAGGCAATGGAGACGGTATTACCGGTGTTGGTGAATCGTACCTGACAGGAGTTGATTTTGAAGTAAAATCGGTTCCTGAACCGGGCGCCATGATGTTATGTTTATTCGGAGCGGTTTGTTGGTTTTTTAAAAGATTTAAAAAATAATGTTAAAATTAGCATAAAAAAAACCCCGGACGGTTATCCGTTCGGGGTTTTTTGTTTTTGGGAGAAAAAAATTTTTCTTAACTACACAGTATCTCTTCACCATTTTTTATGTTTAATTTACATTTTTCAATATTTATTTTATCCGTAGATTTGGTTTTTTTGCCGAATCGTTTGCCTGATATCCGTTCTGTTCTTCTCATTGGCTCGCGATGTGATTTGGTTTGAGCCTCAATAGAGTATACACTTTGGACAATAAAGATTAATAAGCAACTGAACGGAATCAATAAAATTAACATCAGCTTTTCCATTTTTCCTCCTTTGTATGATGGCAATATTTAGATGCTGATCGGAACAAAATTATTCATTAATTTATTTAATGAATATGTATTATAATGTAATATAGTGTAAAAATCAAGATAAATAAGAATAATAAGATATAAGATGTGATAATAAAGATAAATAAAGTAATAAAATGATTTTGGGGATCAAACAATCGAATTGGTTGCAAATCAGATCATTGAATCGACAAGTTCTCTGGCGGATCTGCGACGGTCAATTTTTTCACGGGTTGATTGAATATCAAGCCCGACATTCATTATAGTTTGGATCTGGTTTACCGGCATACCGAAAATAGCGGATAGTTTTTCTATGGAATCAATATTTTCGCGTTGCGCTACAGATTCAATTAACGACGCGTCAGGGTATACCGATGGAGGTATAACATGTGGTTGTGAGTTCATAAGGTTTTGTTGGTTGAAAAAGTAATGTTTTGACGGCGCTGTATTGAAAACTTCATTATAGGCGTAATACGTTTTATATTTCGGATTTTGCGACAAAAGAATATTCTGGTATACATTTTCGCTGAAATCAAGATATGGGAACAGGTTCATGGAAAATGTGATTTCCGATATTGTCGATCGAATGGGCGACAAATCCTCGTTCAGATCGCAAAGCACAGGCACAATCCATGATCTTAATCTCTGGTTTACTGTGACATTATACTCAAGTTCGTTCACTTTATCGATACGGGCAAACATATCTCTTAATTCCGGATGAGCTTTCAGAACATCGAGTTCGTCGGCCATAAGTGAATATTTTCCCTCATAGGCAGTGGCAAGCCGGGGCAGGACAACGTCAATAGCGTAAACCTTTACTTTCCATGAATCTACCCACATCTGAACCAGTTTCTCCTGTTCATTTTTATCAGATATCTGCACATAAACCTTTTCGCGCGCGTATCTTTTTAGTCTCTGTTCCACAACCCCTGCGATTGAATACGCTTCTTTTCCGATAGCGCAACCTATACTGCGCAGGGTAAAAGTAAAATCACCGGCGGCTGTTTTTTGCATAATCACATCGTCAACATAATTCTGCAGGTGTTTGAGCCACGCTTCATCCATTCTGAAAAAACCTGTAATGCCTGTAGGAAACTTATTGTGCAGGTTATCCATACCGGAAAGTACCTTTCCGTAGAAATAATTGACGATTTCAAAATCTTCGGTTGATTTATCTTCGATTAGCCTTTTTATATAATCATGAAGGTTGCGGATATCGGCTCTTCCATATTTTGCGATTAGTGTTTCTCTGAACATGCTTACCATTTGGCGGAAATTGAATAGCGCGATAACCGCTATTTTGTCTTTCATTGCCTCAATCTGTGGTTGCGAACCATCATAAGTGTCCGGTAACTCCTTGGCTAATTTGAATTTAGCAAAATAATTCAGATATGATTCGAAATCGAGGTAATCGAGCAAATCCCTCACATACCGGGCATCGTTAACATCGTTTAGTTTTTGGATTTTTACTTCAGCAGGCAAATTCTCAACCGCGAAAACAGGATTCATTCGGTTATGCCGGTCAAAATCGAAAGCGCGGTTATCGATATAGTAATGCCGGTATAATATACGGTCTTTATATTTGTACGGAAAAAACAAATCGCCGAACCCCGCAATTTCAACCGATGCCATAAACAGATTTAAATTATACTCGAATTTCTTTGACATCTCACCGTATTGCGCGATGTTGAGGTTTCTGAGTTTCTTTAAATAAGCGTCTGTCAATTCTTTATTGAACCTTTCCAATTCGTTGTATATTACCCTGGCATCTGTTTTCAAAATAGCGAATTGGAATACAAAACCGATCATAAAATCGAGGTATTTTGTATTTATAAAATCAGCTTGTTCTTGCGGTTGTGCAAATCGTGTTTGGGATTCATTATAAAATGTATCTATGAGTTCTTTGGCGTAATCCGAATAAAAATTGGTTTTTTCGGTTGCCGGTGTTTCCATATCTGTGAGTATGGCTTTTAACCTGGTTTCAGCGATACCGGTTAACTCAGAAAGTTTTTTTAGCGAAAAAATATCGTTTCTGTTCATCATTTTGAAAATAAATGATAAATCGGGTATCTTTGACGGGCTGATTATATGTTTTGCTACCGGTTTGTAATCGATAGCGTTGAATGCCTCGTCAACAATAGCGTTTTCGTTGTATCCGAAAAATCCTTTATAATCCGGGTTTGTGCTGTCAATTATTGTTTTTACCGCGTTTTGCTTGTCTTTGAGGTACATGAGCATTGTCATGGCGAACGATATCTCAGCCGGATTATTTATAAGCGGTGATATATCGTCGTCGAGGTTACAGTAAACAGGCTGAATCCATCTTTTAATGCGGGGATTGGCTTCAGCGATAAACTCGAATTTCATCATCGGCGATCCTTTGGGAACAATTTGCGAAAACATCGGTTTGAATTCAGGTTCCGCCTCGAGGAACTGCATCTCGTGACGTTTAACAAGGAACACTCCTTCTCTGGCATACGCAAGTCTATGAATGCTTAAATCCATCGCCAGTACCCTGATATCCCAGTTATCGATCCATTTATCGGCGAGAATATTTTTCTGCTGTTCATCTGTAATATCCTTGAATAATTTGGAAACAGCATATTTTCTAAGCACTTTTTCGGTTACGAACGCCATTGTATACGCTTCTTTTCCGATAGAACTTCCTATGCTTCTCAAAGTCAGAGACAGGTCGTCTGTCATGACTTTCTGATCAATCACATCAAACAGATACTGTTCCAGCGAAGAAACCCATCCCTTATCAGCGTCTCTGAAGATAGCGGTTAATCCTATTGTGGTTGAGTTTTCGTTGAAGATATTTTTGTTCTGATTATTGAGCAGAATATTGAAAAGTTTTATGAAATCATCTTTAATTCCTGAATTATCAGGTACTTTTTTCTTCTGGGAATCATTGAAATACGCAATAAGGTTTGCTACATTAGCCTCACCGTAAATTTCCTTGATCTGACCAGAATATTTGAGTGTCATTTGCCTGAAATAATCAAGGAATATAAAAGCGGTATCTCGTATAAGAGTTTCTTTTTGCGGTATGGTTTTTATATAAGTCGGAGGTACGTCACTTGAAGTGAACTTTGTGTAATCGAGCTCAAATTGAATACTCCTGAGAAATTGAAATATTTGTTCACTGTCAATAATATCAGCGACAATCCTTTCTTTTGCCCGTGAAGGCAATATTTCCTTTTTTATCTGCGGGTCGCCGTATTTTTCTTTATCCGCGCTGAAATATCCGAAATCCATGTATGCGTGAATGTATCTGTTTCTCTCAGAAATTGATTCGGGCATAAACATATGGCCGTTTTCAAAAGTAATGGAATTAAAATAAGTCCATAATTTGTTCATAAATGCTTCATATATAACTGTTGAATCCGCTATGCCGGCTTCTATAAGCATATTCCTGTAGGCCGTGCCGGTATCTTTTATAAACAGAGATAACTGGCGCATTATATTTTTTGAGTCAACGCCAAGCATATGCAGGTTAAGTGCCAGATCCTGCAAACGATCGGGCATGAAATTGTTTATAAATTCAATGTGGCTGTCGTCAGAGACAAATTTCGAGAATTCTTTTGATGCCTCTTTAATGATTTTTTCGCATTGATTTTTATAAATACCTTCCGGCAAAGGTAGGTTTTCGGTATCCGATATGAGAATGCCTTTTAACTTATCGGAATTGATACCAACCAGGGATGCTATTTTATCCAATGAATAGAAACCGGTATTAACAGCGTATTTTACCAGTGTATCGATATCCGGTTCATGATTCGGTTCAACTATGGCGTGAGCTTCAAATATATTTTTTAAATAAGGTTTGAATCTCGAACTTTCGTTAAATCCAATGAAAGATTTGTAATTCGGATTCGAACTCCGGAGTATTCCATTGACGAGATTATCCTGCGCATCTTTAGGTAAATACATGAAAATATACCTTCCAAAAGTAACTTCCGACGGACGAGACAATACAGGGCTAAGATCAGATGTGAAATTGCAGTAAACCGGGATAAGCCATCTTTTATACCTGTCGTTGACTTTAACGATGGTCATAAGATCGGTTTTTAATGTATCGGAGAACATTCTGAGGTATTCCCGATGTTTTGACGGATAATACCATTCCAGATTATGGTCAAATAATTTATAAATACCTATATGCGATTGTGCCAGTCGTAATAGGTTCATATCAATGGCATATATTTTTATATCCCAGGTATCTACCCACCTTTCAGCGAGAGCATTTTTCTCTTTCGGATTAGATACATCCGCGAAAACAACATCGTGTGCGTATTTAAGAAGCATTTTTTCTGTTATCGCCGATAAAGTATACGCTTCTTTACCGATAGAACTCGCTACGCTTCTCAGGTTCAAAGTTAAATCACCGGATATCGTTTTCTGAGTAATCAGGTCGTATAGATATGTTTCAAGCCCTTCTACCCAATCGGTAACATGATCGCGGAAAATCTGGGTCGCTCCGTTTTTAACTTCTATTTCGGCATTTTGTGTATCTTTCAGAATTCGTATTATTTCTTTGATTCCGTCCATAACAACTGAATCATAAGGAACTCTCTTTTTGGATATATCTCTGAAATAAGTACGCAATGTGCCTATACTGGCGGAGCCATACATTGTTTTCAGTTTATCCTGATTTTTATTAACCAGTTGGTGGAACTTATCGAGTACAGCAAAAGCTACTCCTTCATCAAGAATGTTTTTCTGCGCGGCGGATCCGTTGTAGTATGGTGCCAGATCGATTCCTCTGGATGCTATTGGACCAATATCGAATTTTATTTCATCTAATATTTCACGGATATACCGTATTTCACTCATGGTTTTAATCAATCTTAGTTTTACGCCAGGAGTTACGTACTCGGTTTTAACTTGTGGTTTTCCCTCGGTTTCCAACCGGATACCGAACTCGTTGCGGTCCGTATAAATATGCTCAAACAAAGGAGTGCCCATAAATTCGGATTCAATAAATAAACTTCCATCCGGCGCGACAGTAATTTGCGAGAAAAATATGTTTAATATCTCTATAAACGATTTGGAAACCGTACCGCCTTTCGATTGATTAAGCTTCTCAAGATTAGCGACATAGATATTTTCAACCTGCATTTTTAACGCGTTTATGTGTGGCTGAATAAATTCAGCGTTTACACCGAGCCGATTAAGTTTCATTGCCGTATCTATAACCAGCGCCCTGAACTTTTCTTTTACAAACCAAACCTGGCTTAGAGGAGATGATAGTTTTAATGCGGTTTCATCCATAAAATTCTCAACAGTTTCCTGAACAATTACTTTATATATTTTTGAATCCGGATCTGAAAAAGACTCCACTTCTGTGCGGGAATTAAGTATTTCATGAATAAAATCATTATCAACTCCAAATATCCTGGCAAGAGTTTCAGCATCATCGATTCCCTGGCTGATCGCGACTCCGATAACCGCGCTCGCGGACGGTTGTATCCTGGCAGGCAGGCATAAAGGTTGACCGTTAATCATGTTTAATTGCTCAAGTTGCGGGTCAAAATTGATATTGAACGCCATAAAACCTTTATATTGTGGATTTAATGAACTCATCACCGAGTCATATACACGCTCTCTGGCGTTTTTGAGGTAGGGGAATACATTCATCGCAAACACAATTTCGGATTTGAGATTCGATATAACGGGCGCGTCTTTTCCAATATCGCAATAAACGGGTTTAACCCATCGCCTTAACCTGTCTTTTATAATAACACATTCGCTTTCTTTATCTTTTGCGGTATCCGAAAACATATCCATATATTCTTTGTTAAGATCAAAAAACATCTGTTCATCAGGAGAAAGAGTGTAAATTCCATTTCGGATTATCACAAAACGTGATAAGACATGATCTATCGCATAAATATTTACGTTCCAGCGTGATATCCATTCCTGTATCATATTTTCTTTTTCTTTTGCGTTTGATACGCCGGCAAATATCTTCTCTTTCGCAGTCTTATAAAGAGCTTTCTCGATTATAGCGGCTATACTGTACGGTTCTTTTCCGGTAGCGGCCCCTATACTTTTGACTGATATCGAATAATCGCCTTCAGCGATTTTACAGGCAATCAGGTCGGACAGGTAGTCCTCAATTTCTTTTTTCCAGCCGGATTCATGCCTGAAAAACCGTGTGTACATATCAAAAGATTCAAACATAAGTTCCCGTTTCAGAGCATCAAAATCAGAATAAATTTCTGTATTGGTAAATCCAGCAGGATTTTTCCCATGTAAATATTTGCAGTATTCATAAAGCGATTTAAGATCAGACGAACCATACAGTTCAATCAATTTAGAGGAATATTTTTTCGCAATATTTTTCATGGAATCAATAGTTACGAAAGAAATTGAATCAAGCAGAAACTCGGTTTGCCGGGGAGTTCGTGTGTAAAAAGGTATAATTGTTTCGTAATCAGATATAGTTTTGTCTCTTCCACTGGTTTTTCGTCTGGTTGACCATAACGCAAAAACATCGCTCAGATCCATGAACTGAAAAATACTTTTTACGTATTGAGCTTCTTTTATCTCACCAACCAGCTTGTCTTTTTCCTCAACCGTTAGTTTCTCAACTTTTATTGAAGGTGAACTATAGTTCTTTATCACGGATACAAAAGGTTGCCAGTCACAATAATAATGCTCAATAGCGGATTCTGTTTGTGAAGGAATGAATAAATGTCCTGTACCGGCTATCTCAATTGAGGCAAAAAAAGTATCTGTAATTTTCTTCAGATTATCAGCCAGATGAGTGGCGTCAGAGATGCCTGTCTGTTCCAGTTTTTCTTTGTAATTAGCTACAAGTAATCGTGAAAATTCCGCGAGCCTGCTTAATATCTGTTCAGGTTCTACCATCGATTGTGTGCTCGACAATATATATCGTTTAACAAAACTTTTTACGAATTTATTGAGAAATTCCTGTTGGCTGGATTCGCTTTTGGGATCGAAAGTCTTGCTCATCATAAAAATATTAACCAATTCCAGAGCGGATTGTTTTACGGGGAAACTATATCGGGCTATAATATCAGGCTTTGATACTTTATTATCCAGATCTCCGATAATGTCTGTCAAGATATTCAATCCGTTTTGCGGCATAACAATATCTGCCATCGATGAACGCATTAGCGTATTGGTATTCGGATCAAACAGCGTATCATGAATAAACTGTTCAACCCCGTTCAATTCTTCACCGATTTGAAACGAAGAAAAATAATCAGAATCTTTTTCCGAACTGAGCTCGCAATAGTTGCGGATTTTCTCCAGTACAGCAATCCGTCCTTTTGCTTTCATGGCGTTCTCAACAATGGAAAAATGATCTTTCATAGCAGGTTTGAATAAAATCGCCGGCCCAAAACCCAGTTTGTTTAAAACAATACCTTCAACCAGTGAATTTTCCCCGCTGACTACCGCGGCATCAGATACGCTCATAAGCGATTTGAACAGCATACTGTCTATTGAAGGAAGGTTTATGACAACAATTTTGGAAGCACCGGAAAGATTATCGTTATTTGCCTGCTGAAGATCGATGAAATTAAAATTCTTCTTCAAAAACTGTTTATGATGTTTATCCGTCTGCGATTTATCGGAATAAAAAGTAAATATTATCTGCGGTTCTGTGGAAAGCGAAACGGCTTTCATAAAAGAGGCGAGCTCGGCATCGCTTTTTTCGGTAAGGTACCTGAAAGACCAGTTATATGTGGTAAAATCAAGCGGTTCTATTCCTTCGATAGAATTTATCGCCTCAGTAAGTTTATTTTCAGATATTATGTTTAAATCCTCGATAATGTCTTGCCTGAACTTATGTCTGCCTGTTGTTTTTAACCTGTTAATGAGAGTAAGCAGTTCGCCGTCAATCACGAATCCGGCTTCTACCACATTGGGTTTCGCGAAATCGGCAGGCATAGGATTAAAATAAACGGATATTTCATCCAGCGATCTCCATGGACCGGCAATTGTGCCGGCGGTAGGAATTTTGATGAAAAACGGTGTTGTTTTCCCACCGGATTGAGTTGTAAACCACATATTAAAAAGAGCTATCCGTTCATCCGCCTGAGGGTCGATTTTAGAATATAAATGGAGTATTGCCGGTTTCCTGGATAAATCAGGGATTATCTCTCTTTTTGCCGTACCATTGAAATCAACTTCTATAAACTTGTTACCTCTATCAAACTTCACGAATTTAAAATTTAGAGTTTTTCCTTTTACCGCGGATGAATATTTTTTTAATGTGCGGTTAAGTTGTTGCTGATCTGTAGGTAGTATGACCAGTGGAGTTATTCCTCTTTTATTAAGCGCCTCGATATATTTTACGCTGTAATGGGCGTCGCCGTGTCCCAGATATGGCGAATTTTCATCGGCTATTGTCCATGAGGATATGTAAACATCGGTATTTCTCAACTCCAGCTTGTTTTTATTAAGTTTTAATATATCTTCCAGATAATCCTGATATGTTCTTGCGGATAATGCTTTTATTCTTACCCCTGTCCCGGGTTTACGCGACAGTTGCACAATTTCGCCAAAAACTTTCAATACAATGGTTTTGTTTGCTCTGTCGATTTTTATATTCTCAAAAGAGAACATATCCGTTATCGCGTAGTCAAACATCGTTATCGCGTTCACAAATTCGGGAGAGCCTTCTTTATGTTTTCGCGATACAGCCTCGATATAACCTTCCCGCCAATCTCTTATGATACTGTAAACCTCGGCGTAAGTAAAATCTTTCAGTGAATCCATAACAGCGCCAAATACGAATTGGTTACGGAATTCATTAATTCTTTTTATGCTGTCAAAACTATGGTTGGCGAAAAATGAAGATGCCCTCAAACTGGAATTAACTGTATTGACGGTTTGTGATTGCTCTTTGGATCTTAACAAAACGGAAGCGTATTTGCTGAAATCATTTTTGCCCACCATACGCGGGCTCAAAACAATACAGTTTATATTATTTTTTATACAGCTGTTTACAATCGCTTCAGTATGAAAACCACCGGCTATGAGTAAAACGGATTTGGCTTTCTCATCCTTCATCATGGCAAGCGAGTTTTTGAATATAACTTCATCCCTCTGCCCAGCAATTGAATAGAACGACATGTTATTCCGGGCGAGTTTCTCAATAAGGCTTATTTCCTGTTCGCTTAAATTTACGGTTGCTACAGAATTAAAACCCGACGCGAAAAGCACGGCGATATCGTTAGATGAATTAATCAGAGAATTATATTCCGCTCTGGTTAAAGACAACCTGCATAATTTCTCAAGTTCAAAATACAATTTTGATAAATTGTATAATTTCTTCTCCGTATCTGATTTAGCAAGATCAATATATATATCTGCCGCGAAAGAATCCGATTCTTTATTAACATCAGCGTTATGGATATTGCGGATATCTTTCAGCAGAGTTATATATTGCTCGATTACAGGATAATTTCGCTGGTTTTGGTTTGTTTCGTCAAAAGTTTTGAGCAGTTTTTCATAAAATTCGAGATTGTCTATTTTGCCGGATATATTGGCGAGAACCAGTTTCTTAATCTCTATGGTTTTTTCCGGTGCGGCATTATCTGAGATTTTATCGATTATTTCTTTTGTCTGTATACTGAGCTGCCTTGAATCGAATTCATGCTGGGTTTTCAATATCGCGCAAACCTTTTTTATTGCCGGGTATTTTTCGAGCAATAATGATGATTTGCCGTAAAGTTTTGCGGTTTCGTCTATAAACTTATCTAATCCTATGTTTGCATCGCAATACTGAGCGTATATTTTTTCAAATTCCGTCAGAATCCGGTTATAATGTTTCTTTTTCAGATTCTTCAATTCAGAATCAATTTTATTCATAACCGGTAAACATCGCTCTGATATATCAAAATATTGCGAAAAAATTTGGATATTTTTTAAATACAGTTTTTTATCATCAACACCGGATATTTTTAATGTTTTTCCGCTGTAAATACTGAAATATTCTTCGCCTGATATAACACCGTTTTTCAATAAATTATCTGCCATCTTATGTCGTGTTGAATCAATTGGATATGAGGAAATCAGAGACGTATCGATTTCTCCGGATGAACCTTCAACCGCGACAAAATCAAAATAATTGCCGGTATATAATTTTCCCATCATTGAGGAGAGTTCTTTTTGGGCGGGATAATTGCAGTGGGCATCCTGAATATAAATTAGAAGTTTATCGGATTCGGTTTTATGAGCCGAGACAAGGTTAAGCCCGCTTTTCCGGATATATTTTACGGCCTGGTCATATCTCGATTCGCAAAAAGCGTTTGCCGTAAATAAAATAAAAAATAATGTTATGTACGAAAAATATGTTTTTCTATATTTCATTTTACCTGATAAAAAATGTATTATGAATTTTCACTAAATAACGGATTATACTTTATTTTAACAAAAAAGGCGGGATATGGCAATTTGTAATTGAATAACAATATAGGAATTGAGCTGATTCGCTATTTTGTTTGTGGACATGTTTCCGGTGATAACATTGAAGATTTTCGCATAACCTGATTACCTTGATTTTATTTTATAATAAATACAAAAGACTTTTTTCTTTTTGAAAAAAGAAACAAAAACTTTTTCTCCGGATGCTTTGCATCCTGTTTTTATAAGATATTTATTTTTTCAAGAAGAGATTGTGCAACATTATCCCATGAATATTTGCGGGCGAAAATCACTGAATCGCGCGAATACCGGTTTCTTAAATCGGTATCTGTAATCAGTTTAACCATATTCGCGGCAAAAGTGCCGATATCACCCGGTTTAGCGAGAAGCCCGGTTTTCCCATGTTCCACCACTTCCGGTATGCTCTTGGAAGCAAACCCCACACAAGGTGTGCCACAGGCCGCTGCTTCGATAAACGTCATGCCGAATGTCTCATCGAGCGCACCGGATACGAATATATCACCCATACAATAAATATAAGGCAGTATCTCGCCGTAAACTTCACGGAACATGAAAACAGAATCTTTCAACCCGGATCCGGCAATATAATCTTTTATCTGCTCAACATATTTTTTGCTTTCATGACGGGCAAACATGTACAACACGGCATCTTTGATTTCATCTTTAACCATCTTAAACGCTTTGAGCAAATTAAGAACACCTTTATGCTCCGTGTACCTGCCGACATAAACCAGAACAGGTTTATCCTTTTTCAGGTTACCGAAATTTTTGCCCGGTGAGAAAAAATCCACGTCAACACCATTGGGCACAACTTCCGCCTCGATTCCTTCGGCATTAAGTTCAGCTTTTGTGTATTCGCTTACGGCGGTAATCAAATCAACGTTTCTCAACTGCTCGAAAATCTTTTTACGCGCGTCTATGCGTTTTTGCCTCTCATGCCCTTCATACATCATTGGATCTGCTATACCGTGATATGTGTATACAACTTTATAACCGAATTTTCGTTTAAGCGAATTAGCGTAAATATCCATTGGGGTGAAATCAACAAGAACAACATCCGGCGAGACCGATCTGAATTCCCTCCCGATACTCAATGATGCGATTTTATTAAGTAAAGTCGACTTCGATTCAACAAACTTATATGGAAGTTTCTGTGCAAAAAAGAGTTTTGGCTCTCTTACAGTGACGTTCGGCGGAATTGCTCGTCCTGCTTTATCCATTGTAACGATGCTGATTTCGTGAGATGATGAAGCCAGCAGTGTTGCCAGGCTCATCACCCTGTTGGGTATACCTTTACCTTCGCTTAAAGAATTTATTAGGAAATTTATCTTCATTTACCCGAACACCATACTCAGATATAAACCGAAATATCGATATCTTTTTCTTTTTTCGATTTGTTAACAAAAATCTGGTCGTCGAAACTTATGGAAACACCGTTTTTGCCTACCTTCATCTCGGTTCCGTTGACAATTACGTTCATTCCTTTTTTAATGGTGTCGTCTCTGTAAATTTTTATGTTGTAGAATATATTGTCGTGCGCGAGCCTGTTGGATTTTTTGCGCGCTTTCATGATAAGTTCACAGTCCGCAACCGATTTTCTCCATACGGATGGTATTTTTGGGTTTATCGTGATGGAATCGAATTCAGGGGTAATACCGATCATCTCTGCGATAAACCTCATTCTCCATGCGTGCGATCCGGTAAACGGGTAATACGGTTCTTTGCCGAAATCGTTGTTATCCGGCACAGCGGTATAGTTGCTATGATAAATAGGGGGATTGGTCGAAATATCGGATACTCTGTTTTCGTTTGTGAGAAGAACAAAGTTCTCGAACGCTTCGTCCACATACCCGCGCCGTAGCAAAGCTATCGACCAGAACAAAGCGCCATGCTGGTAAACCGATCCGTTTTCGAAATGCCCTTTTGCCTGATCGGCGATCCTGCCGACTTCCTTTGAGCTTTTTTTGGAATACGGCGAGAGCAATCGCAATCCGAAAGGTGTTTTCAGTTTTTTCATCTCGTCGATAACTTCATCGACTCTTTCTTTCGGGATTATATCACTGTAAATCGCCCATGAATTCTCGTTCAGGTGTCTTTTCCCTTCTTTATTTGCCGATGAACCTACGGGTTTGCCGTTGTTATCGTATCCGAAAATATAGTATCCGTTTTTATCCCAGCCGGCGGTATTTATAGCGTCTGTAATTTGTTCGATAACTTTTTTCAGGTACGCTGTTGTTTTTTTATCATTTTTTAATATCGATAGTTCCATCATTTTTCTTGAAGCGTAAACCAGAAGTTCCGACAACCACACGCTTTCGCTTTTGTCGCCGCGCAACCCGTCGAGAGCGTCGTTCCAACCGCCGTAACCAAGTTTACACAAACCGTTATCGCCGATATTACTGTCATACGCGCTTTTTATCGCGAGAAGCAGGTGGTCATAAACCGATAATGTTTTCTCGTTATTGATTGTTTTGTTGTCGTCTTCGAGAAATCCGATTTGCTCGTCAAGAATATTGAAATCGCCTGTTTCTTTTATATAAAGTACGGCAAGGTCATGCATCCACAACTGGCAATCCATGAAATTGCGCAGGTCATGCAGTGATGAAAACTTGCATATCTGGCGGGGGATTCTTCCGTCTCTATACTGGTAGTTGAGCAAATACGGCAACATCAGCGTAACGTAATTCGGCTCAAACATACAGTTGGCGAGCATATACTGGAACATATCTCTTGTTCCTATATCGTAGGGGCTGTTGAACCGCGAACACAATATGCTCTGGTATTTGCCCCATATATTGAACGTGCGGTCGATCTCCTCACTTGGTGTTTTTATGAGGTAAGACTCAAAAATGTTTTTCCACGCCATTGACATTTTATCGAACTCATGATTTATCTGTTGGACATATAGCGTTTCGGTCCATTCCCTGACTTGTTTTTTTACGTCTTTTTCCGGATTAATAGAAGTTACGGCAAAATGAAATTCTTCGTGTTCTTTTGGATTAAGGAAAAGTTCGTGCTGAAACGCGCCGATCATTCCTTTCAGAGGCTGTTTTGCCTCGCAGTTAGCCAATTTTTCATCGAAAACCGATTTCGGATAAAGTATTGACGCGCCAAACCCGTAATAAGTATCGGCGTTGGAGTCGAAAGAATGCGGTTTTTTTGTCGATATAAACGCACCCCAGCGCGGAAACGAATTTTTTATATCGAGATTTTTCGCGATAATAGCGAAATTATCGGGATCATAATCCACTTCGCTTACGGCCATACCTACAAAATAATGGCTTGGATGGCTGTCCAAACCGAAATTGATTTCAGGGTAAATATTAATTTTGCGTGTTTTATGAGATACATTTTTGATGGATATTGTCCATATTTCACCTGGCAAATCTATAGGTATAAAAATCCGGATATGAAATTCAAGCCCGTCTCTTTTTGATTTTATCTCAATAAACCCTGCGCCCTGTTTGCATTCGTAAAAATCGTAGTTTTCGGCATCGAGAGTACCGTCAGGCGAATATAAGTTTGGCTGAGGGTTCATGAGATAAACCTTGCCGGCTTCATTTTTTACCCAGATATTCCTTGTGTTGCGGTTTACCTGCGATACATGCATATAATTCTCGTTTCCGCTCAATTTGGTGATCGAGCCGAATAGAACGGAATCAAGCGATAATATACCTGCTCCGTCATGAGCAACAGCAGATACTGCGATATCGTTTATCTCATGTTTTAAATTCAGAAAATAATGAAACCACCCTTTCGGCAGATTGAGTTTATCGATGACAAACGAGCTTCCGGTGATATACCCGTCTTTGCATTCGTCCTCAAAATGATAATACCTATCTTTCAGTTGAGACAGTTCCAGCTCCGATACTTTATAGAACTGGTTTTTCCCCGCCATAAGGTTATCTTTTATTTTTGCGATAATTTTATCCATTTCATTTCTGAAATCATTATTTTCAATAAAATTCTTACCCATTGTACGATCCTTAAAAACTTTTTGATGAAAATTTGCGAATTACAACTTTTTATAAATTTATCGAATGAAAATAAAAATCACAACATAATTTTTATAATCAGAAATATAAACTCAATCCAACTCAATTAAATATTTTTCGGGATAAGACACACGAAAACCTGCGTGGAAAAAAGATATTTTAAGTTATATCATTGAATAGTTTTAATATCCAGCGAAAAAAGGCAAAAAAAAGAGAAGAGCGTATAAACCCTTCTCTTTTTTTATGAAAAATCCTGTTTATCATCGTTTACGCGAATATTTGCCCATAATATGCCCTCTGGCGATAGAGTGCTTATCCATCTGGCGCATAAAATCTTTTTTATCGGAAACAATTAAGTTTTCCGTATCCAGAGCGTAGATAGAGAAATAGTACCTGTGTGTCCCCGATGGAGGGCATGGACCACCGTATCCACGTTTCCCGAAATCGTTTATAACTTCTTTCGAGCCCGGTGGTATCTGTGACCCTTCAGGGATGCTCATGGTTGCAGATGGGATGTTGTATACCATCCAGTGGACAAAATCGCCTGAAGGCGCATCCGGATCGATCATGGAAATGGCAAAACTCTTTGTATCTTTCGGTACGTTCGACCAGTTTATTTCCGGAGACACGTTTTTTCCGTCACAGGTATATTTCGATTCCATCATATCGCCGTCTTTAAACGCCGTGCTTGTTACAAGAATAGTTTCTGTAGATATTTTCATGTTATCACTCCTTTCCTGAGATAACCCGTTTCCAAGAAAGAAACTTAAAACAAGAATTGTTACCGATGTCATATAAAATATACGCATTATGCTACTCCTCTTTGAATGTATACAAATAGCGTTTATTATTTGTCTCGTGATAAAATAACTATGACTAATTTTCCAATAAAAACCGGAATCAATCAACATTATTTTATTTTTATGCCTGAAATAATTTATTTATCTTTTTTGGGGAATGGTTCGTTGATGAGCTCATCCGGTTCTTGCGATTGATCAAGAAGAAACTGAATTTTCATTGCGGTTCCTTTACCCGGCTGGGAATTGACAAAAAATTTACCGTTATGTTTTTTTACAATTTCATAAGATACAAAAAGCCCAAGCCCTGTACCTGGTTTTGCTTCAGCGCCGTCCGCAATAACACCTTTGGTGGTAAAGAATGGTTCAAAAATTTTATTTTTTGTGGTTTCATCCATACCGCATCCGGTATCGGATATGGATAGCCAAATACATCCTTCTTCATGAACACAATCATTTTTCAGTTTGCACAATTCGCCTTTTTTATTGTTTTTACACCAGAAAAGAGATATGGCGAGTTTTTTTTCCGGGGAGTTTTCCATGGCATCACACGCGTTTGAAATCAGGTTGATAAGAACATGGGATAATTGATTGCTCGCGGCTTTAAACAACGGTACCTTATCGAGATTGAGCTCAACATTTATCCGGTTGTTGTTAAGCGTCTTTTCAGAAAACAGAAGGGTTGATTTGATCATTTCTTCCAGATTTACATATGATTTTCCGCCAACTCCGTTCTGGTAATAGAATTCCATCAGGTCGGATGTAATTTTCTGCCCTCTTTTTACCGCGTCTTTAATGATAACGAACGTTTTTTTGATATATGAATCGGTAATTAAACTATTTGAAAGTTCCACATAACCGGATATTATGGTTAAAATATTATTGAACTCATGCGCCACACCCGCGGCAAGTGTTCCTATCGCCGACATTTTCGAGGTTTCAATCAGGCTGGCTTGAGTCATTTTCAGTTCATCGGATTTGAGTTGTAACGCTTCGTATGATTGCGATACTTCCTGATGCGCTTTCTTTAAATCGGCAATATCATTTATCGCTAAAATTATACCTGATATTTCACCATTTTCTATGATTGGTGAACCAATCATGTTGACATATATGTTTTTTTCGTTGGTATATTCCGGAAGGCAAATATCAGTTTCCACCCTCTCTTTTGTTTCCATCACTTGTTTGATCAGGCATTGGTTTGTATGACATAAATTAATCTTGAATATATCATGGCATTTAAGATGTTGTCCGTCGGGTATTGTAAAAAGGTCCTTGAAATATTTATTAAATTTGGAAATATTAAAATCTTTATCTATAAGGCACATGGCAACACCACAGTTTTCCAGTATCTGCCTGCTTTCTCCCTCGGATTTCGCCAGCATCTCTTTTGATAACCTTAATTCTCCCTCCATTTTTATACGGTGCATAACCATAGCGGAAAAATTGCTCAGATGCTCAATTATGTCTTTGCATTTCAATCTTGTTTTCGTGCGCAATATCAACAACGCGAAAAGATCGTTCTCATACGATATGGATATCGAATACCATTCGTTATCAGCAGGTAATCCGGATAATTTAATAAATTCAAAAAATATTTTTTCCAGTTCAGGATATTCAGAGATTTTTATAATCTTATTATTTTTTAACAATACTTCTATATCTGTATTGATTTCAAACGGACATTCATGCTCATTAATCAAAATGCCGTTCTGATTGTACTGGCAGACAAACCTGAATTCCGATTTTTCACGGTCATATTTCAGAAAACCGCAATACTGCGTTTGCGTAAGTTTAATTAAATTTGTGGATAAGGCGTGGGGTATATCATGGTTTTTCTCTATTTCTATTACTGTATCATATAATACGCGCAGTGCTTTGAATCTGGTTTCGAATACCATGTTATACCGATCATTAGGATTTGCGCCGGTATTAGTGGTCATTTTCTGGATATTGCCTTGTCTGGTTTATTGTTGTTTCTATTTCGCAAAACTGTAATTAGTATTGAAACCGCTAAAATTATAATTGCGGCGCAAATATAAAACCTGTTGATTTTTATGATATCGGTAAGAAGAAGTTTTTTACTGAAAAAAGAGTTTTTTATTAAAGGTGTTATTACATAAACCGATAACGCCATGCCCGGTATCATAGAAAGAAGAACAATAATTGAACTTATGTTTCCCTCACCAACCTTTATCATTGAACCTGTTATGCATCCGCCGGAAATAAAGATTCCTATTCCGAAAATAATTCCGGCTAGCAAATTGTATATCCCAAAACATCTCAGTTCACCCGCCGGTTTTAATCCGAGGATAGAAAATCCTATGGCGCAGATAATAACGATAACACTGATCAGCGCGAGAAATCGTTTGCCTTTTCCCATAAATATCTCTGTTATGCCTGTCACAATACACAATCCGGCTCTTTGCGCGAAAAAACCGAATCCAATACCGAATAAAATACATAACGAAATCAAGGTTAAGTTTATGTTTCCCATAAGATTCACCTGTTATGATTTACTGATAATTTATACATTATAAAAACTCCTATTGCCACGCCTGCAACAACAATAAATGAAGATACCGTAAGCATTGGAATTCCAACAATAAAAGCCGTAGTACAGGTGCCGGGGCATATGCTGATGGCAAAACCGATTAAAATTCCTCCTGAAACCGCTCTTAATATTTGTGAAAAAGAAGGTTTCTTACACATAAACTCTTTACACAAAAACGCGGATATAAACGCTCCGATTATAAATCCTATATTTACTGCCAAAGCATAAATAAATGAGTTTTTCTCTCCGCAAATTCCTATAAGCGGAAGAAAACTTGAGCCGCCTATCCAGAACTTTTTTATTAAAAAATACATCAGTACATTTAGAGAAGCAAATCCCACACCCATGAAAATAGAAATATGGATTTTTTTAAATTTCATTCGCTTTTCCTATCAAACTTCATTCTTTTTGACAATTGTCATTTCCCAGAAAGATTTGTGCTGAAAAATAGATATTTCTACATCCTGGTAATCTTCCATCTCTTCAGGAACGGATTTTAAAACCATCGGATCATCAAAAATAAATTTCATTTCCTGTCCAGCAGTCATGTTATCTATCATCTTCAGTATGATAACAACCGGCAAAGGACACATTTTCCCTTTTAAATCAATTATTTTATCCAATTTTTCCTCAAACAATGAATTTATAAGTTCCCATCAGTTTACCAGTACGTTATTATAAATATATCGTTATCTGAAACATTTTCTTTAATGATTGAGATTAAATATTATGCATTAAATATCCATGCTAAAAAATTTTTTCTGTAATTTTTTTTGATTTATTCTGTTTTATAAATTATAATGAAATAAAGATCTAATTGTTAAAGACACATAAATAATGTGAGGGTAAGATAATGAGGCGAAAAATTACATTTTTTCTAATGCTTTTTGTTTTTGTTGTTTATGGAAATACTTACGCGGCTTTGATTATTGATGAAGATTTCTCATCAAAATCCAATGGCGCTACATATGGGGCAATATCCAATTTCAAAGATGATTTCGATTCAAGCATACCGGTTGTCGGAGGAAAAATCGAATCGGTCGGCGGTAACAATATGGTTAATATCCAGGGTGTTTCACCTGCTTATGACGCCAAGTCAGCTATTCAGATAAATACCGCCGGATATATTCTTGATTACATAAAATTCGATTTTTTCATGCAGTATGATTCTTCTACGCAGGGATTGCTTGAGATGCCCACATCGTTTAAAGCTGAACTTTATCTTTTAGACGGTGGTAAACGAATTACTCCCGAAGATAATGGGATAATCACACTTTTTTCTTACAATTACGAAAATGACTCAAATTATTCACTTTCCAATATGGCAACATATACTGCGGATGTTCACTCGCTAAACAATGAATTCACAGACTCCATGCTTCTTGTGTTTTCCATGAATTACCCTGACTGGCAGGACAATTACGATTCAAAAGCTTATGTTGACAATATCGAAGTCGGCGCGCATACTGTACCTGAACCGTCTTTATGGTCAATACTGGTTATCGGGTTCTTTTTCTTGAAAAGATTAATAAAGAAATAATCTTTTAAGGTTGCATTTTCATAACTTCAAACAGGTAATCAAGTCTCTTGAATTCGTCATCGCTGAGGTTGCCGTCTTTGTTTGAATCGAGATAATCGAACAACTCTTTTACATCAGGTTTTTTCGATGATGATGTCACTTCTGTTGAATCATCTTCCGAACCCAATTCGCTTTTATATTCCGCTAAAGCTTCTTTAAGCATATTCATAAAATCGTCTTTCGAGATAGGCACATTTGCCTGTGTAGTTACAACAGGTTGAGCTACAGCAGTTTGCTGTAATCCCTGCTGGTTAATGTATCGTGATACGCTTCCCATAAAATCCATCGCCTCGTTGAAAAATGACATACAGCCTCCTTAAATTGCTTTTTTCTTTGTTATTTATATCCCCAATTACTTTATAGAATAATCATTATTTTTATTCGCGTAGTGGGAATAAAGCAAAAAGGAAGCCAACTTTTTATGAGCTCATTTCTGTTATGTATAAAAAATGATAATAGAAAAATTTACCTGCCGGGAAAAATTTACCGCAAATAATTCCATTCTTTTTGTGAATATCTGTGGACAAAAAGATCATTGGCGAGTTTCTTTTCGCATTCAGTCAAACAATCGTGTTCGAAAGATGCGTCAAACAGGTCAAATACAGCTTCGGATATGTAATTGACAAATAACGATCGAGCCTCTGGTTCAGGAATATCCGTTTCGGGAAGGCACTTTTTGTAGTAAAATGAAGATTGATGAAGAACAACCTCATTTTTCCGCCTCTGCGCGCTTCCGCCTATTTTTTCGTTATTCCAGAGAATATCGTATTTTGTCGGCTGAGTAAAACACAGGCGGGGCGAATCCTGTTTTTCAGTAAGAAAACCATCGTTAAGGATAGAAAAACCGGTATTTCTTTTTATTTTCCTGATTATGCTCTCGTTAATTTTCCGGTACGAATCGATTACCCTGCCGGCAATAGATTTTTGCGCAAATACTATGGAAAACGTTATATCCTCGCCATGAACAACCGCTCCTCCACCTGTGGGGCGCCTTACAATTTGCGGACAGGCGACATCGATTGAGCTGATAACTTCTTGCGTTCGTTGAAAATAACCGATAGACACCGAATTCGCAGTCCAGTCATAAAACCTCAATACAGGTTGTTTCATAACCGCGAATGACTGCATAATCGATTCATCGACAGCCATATTATAATACGGATCAAGTTTAGAATCGATTATCAGGCGCCATTTCATCAGATTTTTTTCCAGGTCAACACCGGATTCCTTGCGGCAATTACTTCGTTTGGTCTTGATATATCGGTTTTCTGAGGCAGATGATGAAACAAATCAGGGTTTTGCGCCATTGTTTCTTTTATTTTTATCATCTGGGCAATAAACTCATCCAGCGTTTCTTTTGATTCCGTTTCCGTCGGTTCAATCATAAGAGCTTCGTTGACAATAAGCGGAAAATATATTGTCGGCGGATGAATTCCGCTGTCAATAAGCCATTTAGCTACATCAATGGCCCTGACGCCCAACTTTTCGGCTTCTTCCTTCAGCGAAATAACAAACTCATGCATAACCGATGCAGGATAAGGTATATTATAATATTTCTCAAGCCGGCGCATGATATAATTGGAATTAAGTACAGCTATCTGAGCGGATTTAGTTAATCCATCAATTCCATTGATTAAGAAATACGCGTATGCCCGCAGAATTACACCGGTATTCCCATAAAAAGCTGTTATTTTGCCGATACTATCCGGATTGGTTTCATCAAGGGAATAAACATCGTTGTTCTCGACTATTCGCGGTACAGGCAAAAACGGGATAAGCCTCTTTTTAACACCAACCGGCCCTGATCCGGGGCCTCCGCCTCCATGAGGCGTTGAGAATGTTTTGTGCAGGTTTACGTGAACAACATCAAATCCCATATCACCCGGGCGAGCCAATCCGAGCAGGGGATTAAGGTTTGCGCCATCGTAATAAAGAAGAGCGCCCGCTTCATGTACCAACCGTGCGATTTCTTTTACGTTGACTTCAAAAACCCCGAGAGTATTCGGGTTGGTCAACATCAAAGCGGCTGTGTTTTCGGATAATGTTTCCTTTAATTTATTTAAATCGACCATACCGTTTTTATCAGATGGAATAGTGATTACATTAAATCCAGCCATACAAGCGCTCGCCGGATTGGTTCCGTGAGACGAATCCGGCACGATCACGTCTTTTCGCTGAGACTGATTGTTTTTCTTATGAAATGCCTTGATAATCAGCATCCCGGTTAATTCGCCATGTGCGCCGGCAGACGGGTGCAGAGTGAAAGCGTCCATACCGCAAATGGCGGACAACGATTTTTCAAGATGATACATTAATTTCAGTATTCCCTGTGCAGTAGATTGCGGCTGAAGCGGATGCAGATGAGCGAATCCATCCATTGAGGCTACCTGTTCATTGAATTTCGGGTTATATTTCATCGTGCACGATCCAAGCGGATAAAAATTGGTATCCACTGAGAAATTTTTTTGCGATAACCTTGTAAAGTGACGGACAATATCTATTTCCGCGGTTTCCGGCAACTCGGCTTTCTCATTGCGCAGGTATTTCTGCGGTATACAATCCTGAATTTGTTCATCAGATTCCCAGCAGGGGAGCGAATAACTCTTTCTTCCGGGAAAACTTTTTTCTATGATCAGTTTTTCTTCCATATATTCATCTCATCATTTCATTTTGAGTTTATTGCGTTATCCAGAACCTGAACCCATTTGTTAATTTCTTCCCCGGTTCTCTTTTCTGTAACCGAGACAAGAAGAAGATCGGGCAGATTCGCGTCAAGCTGTCTTATTTCCACACCGGCGAAAACTTTTTGTGCGCAGGTTCGGTCGATAATATCCTTCAATTTGATACCCGATTCGATTCTGAGACAGAACTCATTAAAAAACGGGGTATTGAAAGCAAGTGATACACCTTTTATTCCACAGGCGAGTTTCGCGGCATAATGTGCTTTCAGAGCGTTTTGTTTGGACAGTTCATAAAAACCTTCCTTACCGAGCCAGCAAAGATAAATGCATCCGCGCAAAGCCATAAGTGCTTGATTTGAACAAATATTTGATGTTGCTTTTTCCCTGCGTATATGTTGTTCTCGTGCCTGGAGAGTAAGTACAAAACACCGTTTGTTGTTGTGGTCTAAAGTTGCTCCCACAATTCGCCCGGGCAATTTCCGCATCAGGTTTTCCCTGCAGGAGATAAATCCGAAATAAGGACCTCCGTAGCACAAATCTACTCCAAGCGGTTGCCCTTCTCCGATAGCGATATCGGCGCCAAGTTCTCGGGGCGATGAAAGTATTCCCAGTGATATCGGATTGCAAGCCATAGCCAGTGATCCGCCGATATTATGTATTTTATCCGCAAGAATTTTCACGTCTTCAATACAACCGAAAAAATTCGGTGACTGGACAATCATTCCTGCAGTATCACAAGAAACAAAATTATCTATGGTTTGCGGATTGATAACACCTTTATCCGAAGGCACAATTTTTATTTTTACGTCAATATTCTCAAGATAAGTCTGAATAACGGTTTTATAATATGGATGAACAGACTCGGCAACAAGCAGTTCCTTTTTGCCCGGATGCGCGTTTACGATCATCATTGCCGCTTCAGCGCAGGCTGAACCTCCGTCATAGAGCGAGGCGTTTGCCACATCGAGGCCGGTGATTTCGCAAATCATGCTCTGGTACTCGAAAATAGCCTGCAATGTACCCTGGCTTGCTTCCGGTTGATACGGTGTATAAGCGGTTACAAATTCGCTTCTTGAAGCCAAGCCTGGCACAACAGCCGGTATAAAATGATCATATGCGCCCGCGCCGAGAAACGAAATGTAATGATCGAGATCTCTGTTCAACAAAGCGAGTTTTTTTATCTCTATGCCCGCGTCAAATTCACTAATTCCCTCAGGCAAATCGATTTTGCCCGCTTTTATATCGGAGGGAACCGATTTAACTATATCCTCAATTTTTTCAACACCGACGATATCGAGCATTTTCCTTATATCATCGGGTGAAGCAGGTACGTAATCCATAGTCTCCTCAATATTATTTGGTATACTGATTTTTATAATCTTGCGCCGATAAAAGTTTCGATATTTCCGACTGATCGGTGATTTCTATTTCGAATATCCAGCCATCACCGTAACAATCTTCGTTGATCAGTTCGGGATTGGTATCGAGTTTATCGTTTATTGCTGTGATTTTGCCGGAAACAGGGCTGTAAATGTCGCTTGCGGTTTTAACCGATTCAACAACGCAACAAGCATCCTTTGCTTTTACGGATTTACCCATTTCGGGCAACTCCACGAATACAATATCGCCAAGTTCTTTCTGCGCGAAAAACGTAATTCCGACAATCCCCTTATTGCCTTCCACCTTGATCCACTCATGAGAAGAAGAATATTTTAATGTATCAGGATAATTCATGCTGCCTCCTTTTTTATTTTTCCGAGGAAGTATATGTTTTTGATTTTACAAAAGAACCTTTTACCAGATTGATTTTCTTTTTCTTTCCGTGAATGGAGACAAAAAAATCGCCGCCTTCAGACACTTTTTCAGGATCAATATATGCAAGCCCTATACCCTGAGATAATGACGGCGACAATGTACCGCTTGTTACTATACCCGCAGGTTCATCATTGCGAAATATCTCATAATCTTTGCGCGGTATTCCTTTATCTTCCATAACGAATCCGGTGAGAATTCTGTTTATGCCGGATAGTTTTTGTTCCTGAAGTTTTTCTTTGCCGACGAAACCGCCTTTTTTCAAATCGACAATCCATGACAACCCGGCTTCAATCGGTGTTGTGGTTTCGTCGATGTCGTTGCCGTGTAAAGGATAGCGCATCTCAAGCCGGAGAGTGTCTCTCGCGCCCAACCCGATTGGTTTGGCTCCGAATTTAGCGGCGATATTATAAATAAAATCCCATATTTCGGGCAGATCGTTCCACGGCGCGTAGATCTCAAAACCATCTTCGCCCGTATATCCGGTTCGGGATATTATAACGGGTTTTCCGCACAATTCGGTTTGGGTAAAATGATAATAAAACATATCTTTATAGTCATTGTGTATCGCGCTGGCAAGTATTTCAGCGCTTTTAGGCCCTTGCAGGGCGATTAGCCCTGTTTCCAAAGATATATTCTTGATTTCGACTTTAAATCCAGCCGATGATTTTTTCATCCAGAGGTAATCCTGATCAGCGTTTGAGGCGTTTACCACAAGAAGGTATTCGTGTTCGCTTTTTCTATACACAAGAAGATCGTCCACAAACCCTCCCGATTCATTCAGTAAACCGGAATACATTATTTTCCCATCATACGATACTTTATCGATATTCCCGCACAAAATATAGTTCAGGTATTTTTTCGCGTCTTCGCCTTCCACTTCAATTTCGCCCATATGGGACAGATCGAACAATCCTGCACAATTCCTTACCGCCAGGTGTTCCTCGATAATACCCGAATACTGAACCGGCAATAACCATCCATGAAAATCAATTACTTTCGCTCCCAAACTTAAATGAATATCATGCAACGGAGTTTTATGCGGCATTTTGATTACCCTTCATTTTAAATACGATTGATTTAATGAAAAAATAAGCTGGCATTATAGCAAATCCGATACAAAAAAGTCAATTCTTTTAACTAATAAATTATTAATCTCTTAAATCCTTGTTAAACTTGCATTTTTGTATAATATGTGTTATATTGTTATTAATATGCAAATATTTATAAAACTATAAAGGATGGAATAATGTTCAAACTTAATGGAATTGGTCGTTGCTCTTTATTGGTTTGTGTTTTGTTGTCAGTGAAAGTTCATGCGGAATCTTTTAGTTATTCACAGATAACAAGTGATACTTATTATGAGAGAACCGAATTTGCCGATATGGAGGGCAATACTTTTGTCTGGGAAAAACAGGTAGGAACGTACTACGATATTTTCTATTGGAATGGAAGTTCTGAGGTCCGTATAACAAACAATGATGAGCTTGATCAGGCTCCCCGAACCAGCAATGGAAACGTTTTATGGGCAAATTACAGCAATAATAAATGGGGGTTAAATTACTGGAACGGTACTTCGACAACTAATATAACAACAGGTTTCCAAACAGTGTCTTCTGATTATTATAATTTAAGCGGCAATAACGCGGTATTTGTGGGACAACGCCCCGGTGACACTTATTCTAATGTATACAAGTATGATGGATCAAATTTGACTCGTATTACAAGTGACCAGTATAATGTATATCAATGCGCAGTAGATGGAAACAATATAGCCTGGTATGGCAATAACAGAGTTTATTTTTACGACGGGAATTCAGCCACACAGGTTCATCAGAGTAGTTTTAGCGGTAATTTACTTATAAGCGGTAATAATATCGCATGGACAGACAAAGCATCGACTTATGGGCAATCACATGTTTATCTATGGAATGGTACTTCAGTCTCTGTAGTAAGTTCCGGTGTTATGTACGCATATGTCCGCGACCTGCGATTATTCGGCGATAAAATCGGATGGACAGGTTTTGAAACCAGCTCTAAAACCGATTATGAGATATATTTTTATGACGGTACCACGGCGAAACAATTGACTAATGATTCATTATTAGAATATATGGGTGGAATAAACGAATATTATGCTATATGGTATGGCCCAAAATCAGGTACTTCAGCTTCTTCCTATGAGATTTTCGCTTATGACGGAACTAAAGTAATCAATATAACAGATAATTCGTTTATGGATGCTTATCCTATTGTAGATGGGATGAATGTACTCTGGCAGCAAAGAATGGGTTTATCAAATAATAATATGGAGATAATGTTCGGCACCTTTTCCGATCCAACGGTTCCTGAACCAACTACGCTGGTGTTATTCGGGCTTGGAGCGATTGCCGGTTTTCTGAAAAGAAAAGGTGTATCCAAGGAAAACGGTTAATTGATAGCGTTTAATTAATCAGGCAGGAATTTCTTCTGTAAATGTGCCAATAAAACTCACATTGCCGATATGCCTGTGGCATTGCGTTTATTGTTGTGATGTTCAAAATATTCTTCGATATTATTTTCTAGGGTGTGCATCAGTAACTTTTTTGCTCGTTTTCGCAGTAATTGTTTCAAAGCTATATTAAAATCCCTTGTTAATTCTGACCGTCGGTAGTAATATCAGTAAAATGGTCATTGCGTTTCCTTTCTTTTTTTACAATCAAAACACAATTTTAGATAATATCTCAAGATTGGCTTTTATGAATATAATGCGAATAATCATAGATGTAATGAGACTAATCATATCAATAATTCTTTGTTTAATTTCTTTATTTTGTTTTTTAGGTGCTATCTTTTCTTTGTGCGGTATCGGCATTCAGAGCACTATCGAGAATAATCATTATATTGATGCATCATTTCGAAAAGCTGTTGCATTTATTGAAGCAAAGAAAAAAGAAAAAGGAAGATTGCCAACATCAAGTGAGTTTAAACAATGGGCTACAAAGTATCCTGGCGGTCCATATCGTCCAGCTAATATTGATTTTATAGTTAGTGATTTTCCATCTGAAGCCATAGAAGAGTTCGGCAGTTGTCCTATTCCCGGATCCTTCTCCTACCTCTTAGCCTGTTGGCATGGAGAGTGGTTCGATTACTATGCTTCTTGGGTCCAAAAAAGTAACTTAAGCTTTGATCTCAAAAGCTATTACTTACGAGGCACTCCTTTTGCAATTTTTGTGTTTTTGATTATCGTTTGCGTAATTATTCTATTTTTGGCAGTTAAGTTATGGCCCAACAAAGAGTTAGAAACAAACCCATAAAAAGCGATGCATCGGTTAGCTGATTATCTGGAAACAGAACCCTTCTCTCTCAATCTTTTTGCATAAAGAACTTGTTAACTATCTCTGAACAAAGTTAAATTAATATCCGGCAAAGCAGAAATTGTTTTATGGATTTGCAACTTGATCGCAAAAATAAATATATTATTTCAAAGATAATTGATAAGTATATTGATTTGGCTGGCCGGGCAGGATTCGAACCTGCGTATGCGGATTCCAAAGACCCGTGCCTTACCGCTTGGCGACCGGCCAGCAAATGAAAAGAGTAAAAACATAATAATTATAAGTTAGATCAATGTCAACAAAATTTAAAAAAGGTTAGAGATTATATTCTCTAACCTTTTTTTATGTTAGAATTAAATAAACTTTTTGCTTTAAAAGACAACGGACAATTTACTCTTCGTAATCTTCCTCGTCGAATTCGCTTTCGTATTCGTCGCCTTCGTATTTGAGTTTGTCTGTTTTCTGTTTGTAATATGCTTCCATAACCATGCTGTGCAGGTAATCCCTTGTTTTGCTGTTTATCGGATGCGCAACGTCCTTGTGGTTTTCCCTTGTTTCCGCCCGCAAATCTCTAGCCGCGTTTTCTATGTTGTTTCCGCAATTGCCGCAATACCTGTTTGTCGTCGGGTTTTTCTTTTTGCAGCTCGGGCAGGGAAACGCCACTTTTGTGCTCGGCATAGCTACAAACAGACCTTTTTTCCCTTCAATAATCTTTATATCCCTGATTACGATCGAGTCGTCAATCGTTATTGTCGCGAAAGCTTTAAGCTTCTTGTCTTTTGCGAGATCTTTCGGGTAAATTCTGATTTCTGTGATTTCCATTGCAGCATCTCCATTTCTTGCCTAATCTGATTTGAAATCTTTGTCCAGCATGACGTCTTCTTCTGACATCCATAAAAAAATACCTCCAACAATGTTAGGCCACCACTTCCTCCGAGTTTGATTTCCGTTCACAGATTTCCATTTCGCTTTTTACTAACCGCAAGAAATAATTCTTATAATTCTCTTTTATTAATTTGAGCAGATTTTTACCCTGATGTTCATTTTCAACTAATCCGAAAACCGTCGAGCCTGACCCGCTCATCAAAGATCCAATACAACCATAATCCATCAGAACTTTTTTTATATCGGCGATAACGGGGTACCTTTTTAATACCGGTTCTTCCAGCCGGTTATAAAAATTATCGGCGATTTTTGCCAAATCCTTTCGATATATCGCATCCATTATTATTTTAGAATCTTTTTTCTCTTTTGTCAAATTCAGGCTGCGATAAACCTCTCCGGTATTAATATTTAAACCGGGATTAACCAGAACGAACCACAGTTCAGGGGTCTCTTCAAGAGGCGTTACTATCTCGCCTATACCCTCGCATCGCGCCATGCGGGCATCATGCAGAAAAAAAGGAACATCAGCGCCGATTTGTTTTGCCAGATCAAGTATTTCTTCGGATTTCGCATCAAATCCCCATTGTTTGCTTAAACAACTTATCACTGCCGCGGCGTTACTGCTTCCTCCTCCAAGCCCGCCGCCTACAGGTATGTTTTTGGTTACGAATATGTTTACTCCTGATTTTATTCTTTTTAACTCCTTGATTCTCAATACTGTTTTGTATATAATATTTTTTTCGCCGTCGGGAACCTCTGGATGATCTGTGGCGACATTGATTTCACCGTTTTTTGTGAATTCTATTTTTATATCATCAGATAAATTTATTAAACTGAATATTGAATCGAGATTATGATAACCATCCGGCCGTTTTTCTGTTATCTCCAGAAAAAGGTTTAGTTTCGCAACCGATTTTATTGATATCATATATGTTCAATCTCCTGATGATTTATTTATTATAATAGATTAATTTCAGGTATTAAAAGATCAGTTTATTTATGACTCAAAAAAAATATGTTAAATTTAAACGGATATAGTTTTCAATATTTTTTTTTTATATTTTATCAGGAAAATAATTCTTAGACGGAGGAAATATGTGTAAACTCGATGCTAAATCGGTGATTTTTGATATGGACGGCGTTCTTATAAATTCAATGGAATTTCATTGTATAGCGTGGAGGAAGGCGGCCAAATTAAGGGGAATAGATATACCTGACCGTGAAATTTATTTGCGGGAAGGCGAAAAAGGAAAATTCTCCGGCAAATATTTTCTCGAGTTAAATGGAAAAGACTCATCCGATCACGAAGCGGAAAAATTTCTGGCCGATAAAGAAAAGATTTTCGCCGAAATAGCCAATCCTGTTGTGTACCCTTTTGTATCCGAGTTACTCAACTATCTGTATGCAAACAGTTTCTCTCTTGCGTTGGTTACAGGTACATCCATGGGGGAACTTAAAAAAACATTGCCTCGCGAAATATCAGATTATTTCAAAATAAAGGTTACCGGCGATATGGTATCGCGAGGTAAACCCGATCCGGAACCTTACAGGAAAGCTTTGAAATTGCTTGAAATTACCGAAGATGAGGCTGTAGTTATTGAAAATGCCCCTTATGGTATCCGGTCTGCCAAATTGGCCGGGATCTACTGTATAGCTCTTTGTACTTCGCTGGAAAAACAGTACCTTCTTGAAGCAGACCTTATTCTTGATTCCGTAACTGAACTTTACAATCGGGTTAAATCAGGAATAAATTGTTTGATAAAGTGAATCGGGTTTTGTTCCGATAAAATATAATGGATTTACGGTGAATTATATTTTTGTACACATGGAGCGAAACGATGAATTTGTTTAACCAGGATTTAATTACAAATGTGGTTCATCCGCCAAAATCCGGAGATTTTAAGAACAAAAATGAGTTACCGGATAGAGTACAGTTCAATAAGGATAGAAACCACCAGCAGAATCAGCGCAGAAAAAGAGAACAGAAACAGTTCTCAAAAGAAAATCCACACGTAGACATTCAAGCATAATTTTTTAGCGTTTTAGTTTTTTAGTGAGGAATTGCGCTGAATTGTTTTCTTTATTATTTTAGTTTGTAAAGAAACAGTGGGTCTTCTATATCTTTAAGTTTTTTCCACCCTAATTCCGTAAGCGAGTATTGCGATTTAACCAGATCAGCTGTATTTGAGCTTAATAGAATCTCTCCGTGTTTGGCGAATTTAGTTATTCGTGATGTGATGTTGGTCGTCATGCCTGAAGCGGTGAATGTCCAGCGATCCCCGGTTTTGCCGGAAAACCGAACTGATCCGACAAGCGCCTGTCCTGAGTGAATGCCGATATTCACGTGAAGCGGTATAACAGAGTTTTTCAATCGTTTTTCAACGGATTGAATCTTCTCTTTTATTGATACGGCTGTCTTTACCGCTCTGATTGCGCTGGATTTCACCTGGTTGTCTATAAACAAAATCATCAGGCCGTCGCCGGCAGTTTCGTTTATATCACCGTGATTATGATAAATATCATCAAGAAAACTTGAGAAATATGTTTCCACAAGAAAACTTACTTTCTGCGGTTCGAGAATCTGATTTATGTTGGTATATCCTTCAATATCAAGAAAAAGAACGCTCACGTCGCGGTTGGTCTGCGCTAATCTCGGGTTATCGGGGCTTTCTTCAATCAGTTGCAATACCGACGCGGGTACAAATTTCGAAAGATGGTTTTTCATCTTCTCAAGCAACCTGATTTTATCTATCAGTTCGTTCATCGCGTTTTTGCTTTGGCTGAGATCATTAATCAAAATGGCGTTCTCAACTAATTTTTCGCAGTAAAAACAGAGAGCCTCAAGCTCTTTTTTGTCTTTCATCGAAAAATACCGCTTGCGTTTCCTGCACAAAAAGAGCGAGCCGATAAAATTATCGTTGCTGTAAAACGGATAACATATAAGGGCTGTCGGAAAACCCCGCCTCTCATTGAGAAAATATTTGCGCAGATCGTTGATTATTATCGAACCGCCTATAACTGAACCCGCGGATAATACATCACTGATGTCGTTTATGATTTCAGGAGAAACACCGTAAAGATGTTTTATATTTAAAGTATCTGATTGCTCATTATAAGCTGAAAACCAGCCGCAATCCGCGTGTAAATGGTATATTGCCAGGTTCAGTACATTGGCAATTAACTGGTCCCAACAACTTATGTGTGTAAAAAGATGGCTTAACTCTACAAAAAGGTTGGTTTTCCCTTTATTTGATACCGTACTTGTATCAACGGATTTTATTGAAACAGGCCTCGCAGTTTTTAATTTGTCAACCATAAATTTATCTCTTATCCCATTAATTCAGAAATAGATACAATAAAAACGCATTGATTATAACTTAAGTTCTGTTTTATGAAATCAACAAACTAAATGTGAACGAGATAAACAGAACCGGTTGCGGATAATACCACTGTGTCTATATATATCGGAAAAAACAAATATTTTTTTAGCTTATTTTTTTTGATCGGGAGATAAATTTAATGATTTTATATACCTCTGCCGGTTTATTTCGGTAAACAAATTGTTGACAATAGGATTGTTTTTATAATCGCTGTCTTGTTTCAGGATTTTAATATGGTACATTGCTTTATCATAATCTTTAAAGAAATTGACATATAGTGAGGCGAGGTTAAAGTGGGCTTTCATATGGTTCGGTTCGTTGACAATAACTTTTAAAAAACATTTTTCTGCTTCTTTATACCATTGTTTTTCCACATATAAGCTACCGAGATTATTGTATGCTTCCCAATATTGAGGGTTCAGCTTTATTGCGGTAAGATACGCCCATCGGCTTTTTTCAAAAATGCCCAGACCCCAATATAAATTACCCAGATTATAATAAGCCATGGCGTGATGTGGCGCCACAGCTATCAGTTTGTAATATTCAGTTATCGCGGCGATAACATTTCCCCTTGTATCATAGCAGGTACCGAGATTAATATGCCCTTTGAAGTTACCGGGAAACCTGTCCACACACGATTTCCAGATGGAAAAGTCGGATTCCCAATCGCGGTTACGATAGGCCGAAAGGATTATCAGCGTAACGGGTATGAAACACGCGGAAATCAACGCGATTTTTTTGAATTTTTCTGCTTTGAACAGTTTATGTAATGCCAAGCCGGTAATTGTGCTGAACCCGATCATCGGTGCGTATAAAAACCGTTCGGCTATAATTGCCGAAATCGGAAGTATATTCCAGCTTGGAAGCAAAAAGAGTACAAAAACTGAGCAGAAAAACAGAAATAAATAATTTTTTCTTCTGTATTGAATTATTAAAAGAGCGGTAACACAAATGTAAAAAATCAAATCCAGAATAAGATAACGGTCAGCCAGTGAATACGTAATCGGATATGTGCTGTAATCCAACGATAAACCGACAGGATAAAAGATCAGCCTGAAATAGTAAACCGTGGCGTCAATCATAGTCATGAAATTCGATTCAGCCGATCCGCCCCAGAAACTTTTCTGGCTGGCGTTCTCAAACAAACTGAACCTGACGGTAAGATAAGTTATTGCCGTCAGGAAAACAGATGTGTAAAACATCCGTCTCGATTTAATGAATTTCCAAAAACCTGAGTCCGAGTTTTTATAACTGAACAGATAATCATAGATAAATATCAGCGGCAAAAGAGCGATAGCGGTTTCTTTGCTCAACAGGGCAATAATAAACACGGTGTTCCAGATTATGATTTTCAAAAAAGATAAGTTCCGGTGGAATTTCAGGTAAAAGTGAAAACATACCAGTGTGAAAAACAAAAACATAAGGTCGCCTCTGCTGGATATCCATGTGACGGATTCTATCTGTACAGGGTGAACCGAAAAGATCAGTGTCGCGAAAAAACTTATGGATTGTTGGCGGAAAAACTTTTTTATAAGAAAATAAACCAGCAGGCAGTTGGCTAAATGCCATATCAGGTTTTCGATATGGTATCCCGCGCTGTTAAGCCCGAATAGCTGGTAATCTATGGCAAACGATAATGTCCTCAGCGGACGGTAAATACCGGACCAGACAGCAACTTCCGGTTTGAGAAAAAAGTCCCATGGATTACTGAACAACCAGGTTTTTATCGGTTTGTTATCGACAATAAAATTTTTGTCATCATATATGAAATCGCCGTTTATTATGTTGATATAAGATAACAAAACCGCGCAAAAAACAATCAATACCGCAAAAGTATCTTTTGACCTGAATATCCGGCGAAAATAAACATTTAGTTTTTCTTTTAAGGTAAGCATAGTTCTTTTCTTAAGGCAATCCGTAAACAAGTTTCGCGAACCCCTCGCTTAGCCATGGGATATAAGTGATAATAATAAGCGCGATCATCATAAGCATTAGAAAAATAAACGATGATTTATAAAGCTCTATTATCGGTTTGTTAAACCTTGAACTTGAAATAAAAAGGTTTATTCCTATCGGTGGTGTCAGATACCCGATTTCAAGGTTAAGCAGGAAAATAATCCCCAGATGTATCGGATCGATACCGAAACTTATGGCTACGGGTTTAATCAGCGGTACGACAACAATTATTGCCGAAAAAATATCCATCAGACACCCGACAATCAGCAGAAATATATTTAAAAGAGCAAGAAAGACATATTTATTTGTAACAAATTCCTGCATCCAGCCAAGCAGTTTCATCGGTACCTGTTCATCGACTATATAATTGGTCAATCCAAGCGCCGCGCCCAGTATTATCAGAATGCTTCCCACAAGTACCATACTTTTTACCATTACTTTGGGTATATCTTTGAACAAATTCAGATCTCGGTATATAAATGTTTCCACTATAATTACATAGACAGAACTTATCGCCGCGGCTTCCGTAGGTGTAAAAAAACCGCTGTAGATACCAATGATAATTATTATCGGCAGAGGAATTTCAAATGCCGTTTCTCTGACTGAACGAATAAGCTCTTTTAGTGAAAATGGAACTGAAGTCTGTTCCCGTTTGAGCCCTTTTCTTATACTGAATACCGAAAGCATAACAAGGAGTATAATTTCAGGGATAATCGCGCCGACAAAAAGTTTGTTTATCTCCGTTTCCGCGATAATTCCGTACAGAATTACAGGCAGGCTTGGTGGCAGAAGAAGCCCTAAACTGCCGGAAGCTGTAAGAAGCCCGATAGTGAATTTCTCTGGATATTTTTGAGTAATAAGTATCGGATACAGCAATCCGCCAAGAGCTATTATGGTTACACCAGACGCACCCGTGAACGCGGAGAAAACCGCACAGCTCAATATCGCCATGACAGGTACTCCGCCCGGCATCCATCCAATCATTGCCCTGCTTAAATCAACCATTCTACGAGGCGCGCCGCTTTCGGCAAGCACATATCCCGTGAACGTAAAAAGAGGTATTGCCAGCAGTGTCGGAGCGCTTGCCAGCCTGACCATCTCGATGATTATGGCTGAAGTGTCTATTTCACTTGTTGTAAACGCGTATATCGCTACCGCTCCAATAATTGAGAATAACGGTACGCCGATCAACGCGAAAAATATTAGAAGAGCTATTATCACTGTTTTTTATCCTCGCTGTGAATATCAGTGAAAAAAAATAACAGAAACCTTGCCGACATAATGAAAAACCAAATCGGTATAACTGTCATGAATATCCAGCGCGGCAAATTTGGCGTCAGCATGGATCCGAAATTGTATTCGTCGATAAAAAATTTGTAGCCGGCGTATCCAAGGCATCCGCAGATAAAAGAGGCGAACAGATCGGTTAATACCGTCAGCCATTTCCTTATTGAAGACGGCAATACTCTTAATAAATCGATTTTTATGTGTGAACGGTAATATGTTGAAAGCGACGCTCCCAGAAAACAGATCCACAAAAGAAGGTGGCGGGTTATTATATCGGCTGAAGCCAAACCTGTCTCAAAAAAGTTTCGCAATATAACCTGGTAAAAAGATACGCTGATTATTGCCGTAAGAATGAGAACCAGCAAAACTTTCTCGAAAAACGCCACTGATGAATTTATCGTATCGAAAAATTTTTTTATCATTCCGGTTCTTTTTCATTAACTGATTTGATGACACTTATGAGCTCATTAAGTATTTCTTTTGAGTATATTTTGCCTGCCAGATCGTTGCGCACTTTTACAGACGCGTCTTCAAATTGTTTCATTTCCGCTTCTGATGAAGTTACGATTTCAATCTGGTTTTTCTTGAGAGTCTCTATGGCGTCTTGGCTGTCTTTTCTTGTCCGCTGGTTTAAAATGCTAAGGTATTTGGCGAACTGGCTTTTGAGAATTTCCTGCAAATCAGGAGGAAGTTTATCGTAAAAATTTTTGGAAACCAAAACCGAGCCGGTTGAATGAGTTATCGGAAACGACATCATGTATTTTACTTTTGTATACCATTGCAGGGCAATAGCTCCAAGTGGCGGCGAATAGAATGTGTCTATTATGCCTACCTGAAGAGACGTCATGACATCGGGCATGGCAAGAGGTATTGTTGGGATACCCAAACCCTGGAATATGGATGAAGCGACAGGATCGTCCTGCCAGACCCACATTTTGGTTTTGCGCAAATCCTCAATGGATTTCACAGGTGATTTTGAAAAAACGTTTACGAACCCTACTTCAGCCCATCCCATGAACTCAAATCCTTTTGCCCGGAAATCATTGGCGAACCTGTCATGCAGTTTCGCCAGAGTCGACTCAACTTCCTTTGTGTTTTTAAAAATGAACGGCAAATCAAGCGCTCTTACATCAGGTACAATCTCACCCATACCCACACCGGAAAAACCTCCTCCGTGAATTTGGTTTATCCGCATTTTTCGCAATACATCGATTTCATCTCCCATTATTGAACCGGGATAAAACCTGATTTTCAGTCTGCCGGAACTCAGTTTCTGTATTTCCTGATTCATCTCCTCCATGGTTTTCATCCAGGTGGTTCCTTCAGGAGCGATTGTGGCGAATTTGAGCACATATTGATCCTTTGACTCAACGAGAAAAACCGGCGCAAACAACATTGTCAACGCAAACAATAAATAAATGTGTTTTCTTATTCTATTCATCAGAAAGAAGTTCCTCCGCTTTCTCTTTTATGCCGGAAAGTTTCTTTTCGGCGATGGCGTTAAACAATTTAAGCGATGGTGCCGTATTAATATCGAATTGTTCTATTTCAGACGCTGTTTTATCGAATTCTGGTTTGTCTCTGTATGTTACGCAATAAGTTTTAGCATAATAAAATTTTGCCAGCATAAATTTGTTTTCTGTAATCTGAAACGATTTTCCGAAATAAGATTTTGATTTCTCCGCGTTGCCTCCAAGCATAGGGGAGAGTGTGCCGTATACAGATCCGAGAAAAATATCGGCGCCGGCATGATAAAAAGTCTCGTCAAGTTCGGCGACTTTTTCCATAATCCATTTGACCTTTGTTAGATCAGCAAGCGCTTCCGGATTGTCTAAATTTATGGAAACCCAGCTACCCCAGCTTTGGCCGAGCCAGAAAAGTTCACGTATATTCGCTTTTTTTCTCGAATCGATCCATTTCTTCAGTTTATCCAGATCATTTAAGTATGACGAATCAAACCCGGCTCGTATTTTTGCCGAATCTATAGCGCAGTTTCTTGCCCGCAAATATAACGCCGACGCCTGATCGCGGTTTGTATCCTCAACAAAACCGAGAGTGTATCCGCATAACGCCTCGCATAACCACAATTTCAGGTCGGTATCGTTGGGAACCGATAACGTCAGCCCTTCTATCAGTTTGATGTTCGATTCAAGAGCGGTTTTCGCGATATCAAGATTGGATTCCCCGCTTAACGATACCTGTTGATCAATCAGCATAGGTTTAGCAGATTGAATTATTATTCCGGCACATCCTGAAACCATAAGAACAGATATCAGATTTAAACAAATAAAAAAATTTCTCATTGTTCCTCTAAAATAAAACTGGTTATTGTTCATCATTGTTTATTCTTAAATATAAATTTATAGATCAAAAAAAATGAATAAAAAAGTTTAATTTTTAAAATCGATACCTATAATTTGATTAATTGTTTGAATTATTATATGATACTGTAAAATTTTTTCAACAGTTTAGAAATTATTTTGGAGGATAATATCATGTCTGAAGAAAAAGTAGGTATTGGATCACGTGTGCGACATCCGCAGTTTGGTGAGGGAATCATTACCGGTGTAAAAGTATCGACTTACATTGTGAACTTTCTTGAACGGGGAAGGCTTGAGATAGCGAAATCATACGTCGGTCTTGAGATCCTTGAAGTGGTAACTCCGGATGAAGAAATGGTATCTACTACCGAACTTGAAGAGACATTAATAAAAATACTCAGAAGATGGTCGGATTTGCATGAGCGGGTTGAGCTCGGCAACAAATGGGTTGGCGGGAAAATAATACTCCAGCCGTCGGATTTGAGCATAAAAGCCAAAGAAATACCTATAGAAATGTTTTTTCACAAAATCGTGATGGTTAGAGACAGGCTCAGGGTTCTTGAACAGCACATAAACAGCCACAAGGTGTTGTCCGATGAGGAGAAAATAGACCTTCAGCAATATATCACAAGGATTTACGGTAGCCTGACCACCTTTAATGTGCTTTTCAAAGATAAAGAAGATTATTTCGTCGGTGAAAAAGGTTCCGAGTAAGTAGTGGATCTGAAACCAATTTTCAAAAAATATACCGATTTGCGGTCGGTTAATATCGCTTTTGTCGTGTTATGGGTTCCGTTTCTGGCAATCTATATATATTATTCTATCTCGCTTTTGAAGTATCCTTATGAATGGGAACCCGCCGAAGGATCGAAAATCCTTTATGCCCAGAGGCTAATTGAAGGTAAACCTGTTTACAAATCCAACCGGACGTTTCCGATGCTCGGAAATTGTTATCCGCCTGTCTATACAATTGCCGTTGCGCCTTTTGTAGCTGTTGGAGGCCCGTATCTTGTCTGGGGCAGGCTGGTATCGGTTCTGGCTATTCTGATCATGTGCTGGCTTATCTATAAAATTGCGAGGGAAACTACAGGGTCTGTTTGCCTTGGCATAATCGCAATCTGCTGTTTTGTGTTTGTGCCGATAATCTCAAGCTGGTATTCGCTGGCGCGAATGGATTCGCTGTGTGCTATGTTTATTCTCATATGTGCGTATATCCTTTTTAAATATAGGGATAGTGCGATCGCGGTTATTGTGTCGGCGGTATTCGCTGTTCTGGCGCTTTATACCAAGCAGACGGCGATGTTTACTGTTGGAACGGTTACGCTGTTCCTTCTTTTTAAAAAAAGGTTCAGGGATTTCTTTTTGTTTTTATCGGTTGCAACTGTTTTAAGTATTTTGTTTTTTCTTGTATTACAATGGATTACCGGCGGTTGGTTTTATAAAAACGTGTTCGGGGAAAACGTACACAGGCTGTTTTTCGCCAGAAGGTACACTGCGTTTTTCGGTTGGTTGTTTTCATACGCTCCGGTTGTGATAATATTCGCCGTTTTCGGATTGATAAAGAAACTGAAGACACGAAAACCGGATATCTGGGTTTTTTATTTTGCTGGGGGATTATGCAACGCGCTGTTGATCGGAGCCAACGGATCGGGTTATAACTATTTTTTTACGTTCTGGTCGGCAGTATCAATCTTTTTTGTTGAGGCAATAGCTCATTTGGAAAATAAAATCGTCCCAGGCTGGCGAGGTAAAAAATCGGCGGTAAGATTATCGGCGATAAGTTTAATCCTGCTGTTATCATTAATAAATTTCCAGGGTAAAAAAGCCGGATTGATTTACCGGAATTCGCTTCTGGATTTTGTTCCGACTGAATTTGATCTTAAGTCGATGCGCCAGCTTGAGGCATACATAGTAAATTCTACCGGCAATATTTTCGTCGACAGGGTTCCATCGATTACATTAAAATGCAATAAAAACCAGTATTATATGGAGCCGGCGTTTATTCAGGAACTGTATTTTGCCGGTGCATGGGATCCGTCTTATATGATGAAGATGGTTGCAGGAAAAGATTTTTCCGCGATTTTCCTTATGTCCGAATCGCTTGTGCCGTATCAGGTAAAGGAATCGATAAAAAATAATTATTCTCCCGTAACCTCAATCAAAATCGGCACATTCGAGGTTTGGCGCGATCAGTATATTATTGTTTACCGCCCGAAAATCGGGGAATGAGTTTTATTTAACCAAAATTTTTTGCGAAAGGATTTTTTATATGGCCGAGCCGGTGAAACCTGCTCAACAACCTGTTGAGGCGGAAGTTAAAATAAAACAATTTATCCGCCGGACACATAATGTGAAGACACTCGTTTTTGATGTGGAAAACCGTGCCGGTTTTTTGCCCGGACAATACCTTTTACTTATTTTAAGCGATGAGGCGGGAATGAAAAAACCGCTGACCATATCATGTTCGCCGGATCAATCTGGCAGAATCGAGGTTACTAAAAAAGTAACGGAAAGCCCGTTCTCTAAATTATATGATTCTTTGCGCGAAGGCGATACGGTAAAAATAAAATACCCGTATGGTAAATTCATTTTTTCCGATGTCTATAAAAAAGCCGTTTTTTTAGCGGGTGGGATCGGCATAACTCCTTTTATGTCAATGTTAAGTTATATTGTTAATAATCAAGTTGATACCGATATCGCTCTTTTCTACGGAAACAAAACAACAAATGACATCGTTTATAGAAATGAGCTGGAATTGATCGGCGCGAAAAATCCGAATATAAAAATTGTACATGTCATTCAGGAACCGGACGCGGATTGGAGAGGGTATTGCGGATTGATCACATCCGGTATTATTAAATCGGAACTCGCTGATTACACAGAGCGCGACTATTTTATCTGCGGGCCTCCCATTATGACTGAAGCAATGACCAAAATGCTCAAAGATGAACTCGGTATTGATGAAAACCGTATTCTGCGCGAACAGCTGACAGGTTATTAATTATTCAGTTTCAGTTTGAATAACGCCACAAACCACATTTTCAGCAAAAGCCAGCCGTGGCGGAACCTGCTGATATTTGTCGAACCGTAAATCCGTTCTTTATAGGAAATTGGTATTTCAACTATTTTCAGGTTCAATTTCGACGCGCCGAAAATCAGGTCGAAATCTCCGAACGGGTCGAAATCGCCGAAAAATTTTCTGCCGGCGACAATTTTGTCGTAATCTTTTTTGAAGATAACTTTTGTTCCGCAAAGGGTGTCCCTGAACCGCTGTTCGAGAAGCCATGTGAACCCTAAACTGAACATTTTGTTGGCAATCAGGTTAAGCACGCGCATAGCTCCTTTTTCCATCGGATACACAAGGCGTGTTCCGTTTATAAATTCACCTTTGCCGGAAGTTATGGCGTTCATGAATTTCGGCAGGTCTTCCGGAGGTACGGTAAGGTCGGCGTCGAGAATCATGAGCACATCGCCTCTGGCGGTGGCAAACCCTTTTCTTACAGCGTCGCCTTTGCCGGTACCGTTGCCTTGATGAATGAGAGTGATTTTTTTGTCAGGGTATTTCTCAATCATCCTTAAAATCTCATCAGCCGTGCCGTCGGTTGAGTTGCCGTCGACGAAAATCAGTTCCGTGAAAGATCCCAGTTCAGGAGTCCGTATTACTGCGCCTTCGATATTGCCTTTTTCGTTTCTGCACGGTATGATCACCGAACAACTGTATCCGGTTTTGCCTGTAGGTGGGTACGCCGGAATGTTTGCCGGGCGGGAAATTATGGTTTCCACAAGACATAAATTCTTGATAAAAGGTAGTTTGGCTAATAACCTGTTAAATAATCCGGATACAACGGGAATGCGAGCCGGCAGAAGCAGGCGGTAACCTGATTTTATCACCTCGAAATCGCTCAAGTATAAAAAATTACGCAAATCCTCAAGCGGTAGCCAGTTCTGGTATCCTTCAGGCATTTTCAGTTTGAGTTTTTCACCAAGTTTGAGGATCGGTTCCCATAAGAAATTATAATAATTGATGATAATTCTTGTATCGGGCCTGCATACCTTGTGAAGCAGGGAAAACGTGTGTTGGACATCGGCTAAATTGCCGACAATATCGGACATAATCACGAAATCGAATTTCTCTTCAAGATCAAGTGATTCCGCGTCCATTACCTTAAAATTCAGGTGCGGAAACATACTTTTCGCTTTTTCGATCATCACCGGGCTGATATCTATTCCCACACCGTAGGACGGATTAACGCAATTTAGCAGTTGTCCGAGCCCGCAACCGATTTCGAGTACGGTTGAATCTTCGGGGATATTGAATTTATAGAACCGCTCGAGTTCGCGGTAATAATAGCTGTTTCTTTTTAGCCAGTAGAACCGGTTTTCCGCGTTGCGGTTATATAAATCTATCAATGTGTTTGCTTTGCCGGACGTATTCATAGATTGCATTGTTTTAGATACCAGCCGATAGTTTTCTTTAATCCGTCCTCAAAAGAGGTATCGGCTTTGAATCCGAATTCGGTTTGCGCGCGGGTTGTATTGAGGCAACGGCGCGGTTGTCCGTCGGGTTTATCGGAATCCCATATAATTTTGCCGGTAAAACCTGTTAGTTTTGTTATCAGGTGAACGAGGTCCTTTATGCTTATTTCCATACCTGAACCGATATTGACCGGTTCGGGTTGATCATATTTTTCGGCGGCCATAACGATTGCTTTTGCGCAATCTTCCACGTACAGGAATTCCCGTGTGGCTGATCCCGTACCCCAAACGGTAATTTCAGGTTTGTTGTTAATTTTTGCCTCAACGCATTTGCGTATCAAAGCCGGGATCACATGCGATGTTTTCGGATCGAAATTGTCGTTAGGCCCATAAAGGTTCACGGGCATAAGGTAAACCGAGTTAAAACCGTATTGCTGGCGGTACGCAATGGATTGAACAAGGAGCATTTTTTTCGCCAGGCCATACGGCGCGTTGGTTTCTTCAGGGTACCCGATCCATAAATCACTTTCCCGGAATGGAACCGGAGTGAATTTCGGGTAACTGCAGATTGTTCCTACTCCGACAAACTTTTTCACGCCGAACCGGCGTGCCTGTTCCATAGTCTGTACGCTCATCATCAGGTTATCGTAGAAAAATTTACCCGGATTTTCCCGATTCGCTCCAATTCCGCCCACAACGGCGGCAAGATGGATAACAATATCCGGGGTGAAATCCGTGTACATTCTGATAACCTGCTGGTTATCCACGAGATCATAATCAGCTTTTCGCGGTACGAAGACATCTTTCGCGCCCGCATCTTTTAGCTGTTTGACTACATATCCGCCTAAAAATCCCGCTCCGCCAGTAACTGTAATTCGCTTGTCGGAAAAAAAAGACATTGCATTCGGTCTCCTTAAATACGTTTCCATATTTGACAATTGATAATAAATCAGCTTGGATTCGATTTCAACTTTAAAATACTTTACTTTTATTTACGGTACCATAAATTTATTTTTTATTTTAGAAATAAGTTTTGATTTAAATTTAAAAAAATTTCTGATATATTCACTTTTTTGATATTAGTGCCTTAAACCAAAAAAAACTTGACTTTGATTAACGGTATACATAGAATATCAACACATTTTTCTGTCTTATTGAAAATTGTCTGGATTAAATAAAAAAAGTTAGGGTTATTCAGTTCAGAATATAATATAGCAAACTCGTAATAAACAATATAATATAAACAGGTTTCATTTATTTGGAGGCCAAATGTTAGGCAAATTAAAAATTTTTACAGGTAATGCCAACCCTAAACTGGCAAATGACATCTGCGATTATCTCGGATTACCTATCGGAAAAGCGGAAGTATCGCGTTTTCCTGAAGGAGAGATATTTGTGAAAGTTCAGGAGAATGTTCGCGGATGTGATGTTTTTGTTGTTCAGCCTACTTGTCCTTCTCCGAATGATAACCTGATGGAACTTCTTATCATGATCGACGCTTTGCGCAGGGCTTCTGCGGAAAGAATCACTGCCGTTCTTCCTTATTACGGATATGCACGCCAGGACAGAAAAGACCAGCCGCGCGTATCCATTACTGCCAAACTTGTGGCTAACCTGATTACCGCGTCAGGCGCGGACAGGTTGCTTGGCATGGACCTGCACGCAGATCAGATTCAGGGTTTTTTCGATATACCGGTAGACCATCTTTATGCGTCTCCGGTGTTTATTGATTATATAAACAGTTTGAAGTTGGATAATCTGACTATTGTATCACCCGATACCGGCGGAATTAAAAGCGCGCGCCAGGTGGCGCAGAAACTCAACGCTTCTCTTGCCGCTATTGACAAAAGAAGGGTAACTGGAAAAGATATTCAGGTTATGAACATAATGGGTGAAGTTAGCGGAAGAAACCTGGTTATTGTTGATGATATAATATCAACCGCCGGTTCATTGACCGAAGCGGTGAAAGCACTCAAGGAAAACGGGGCGAAATCGATTTACGCCGCGATAACTCATCCTATTCTCGCTAATCCGGCGATGGACAGGCTGGAATCATCTCCTCTTACTGAACTGATAGTAACGGATTCAATACCGTTGACTGATGTAGTAAAGGGGCGCAAGGTAAATATAAAAGTGTTATCGGTGGCAAGTCTCCTTGGAGAAGCAATAAAAAGAATATATAAGAACGAATCCGTAAGTTCATTATTTAATTGAGAAAAAAATATTTATATAAATAGGGCTAATAGGAGGATAAAAAATGGCAGACCAAGTATTAAACGCGTATAAGAGAGATGAAGTCGGGTCTCAGCAGGTGAAAAAAATCCGCAAGGAAGGATGGGTGCCCGCGATATTGTACGGGGAGAAAGTTAACGAGCCTTTAAAGTTCAATAAATTCGAATTGATCAGGCTTCTTCATACAATGACAAGCGAACACCAGTTAATCAAGATTAAACTTGATAATAAAGTTCAGGATGTTCTTGTAAAAGAAATCGGATACCATTTTTACAGGAACGAGGTTGTACATATAGACCTTCATAAAATCGCCATGGATAAGAAGATAACTACATCTGTGCCGATTGAGGAAGTCGGAACCTGCAAAGGGATTGTTGCAGGCGGGATTCTTGAGCATATTATGCGTGAACTGGAAATAGAATGTCTACCCAAGGATCTACCTTCGGTTATTGAAATTGACATAACAAACCTGGAAATCGGCCAGACAATTCATGTCGGAGAAATACCTCCGGTTCCGGGAATAAAATTTCTTGATGACCCTGATCAGCCCGTTATATCCGTAATTTCGGCTGTAATTACTGAAGCCGAAGCTGTTGAAGGTGCGGTTGAATCCACTCAGCCTGAGTTGATCAGAAAACGCGAGAAAATTGAAGAATAAAAATTTATTTTTAACGAATCCATAATATAAATGAGCGATACTTTTTATGTTGTTGGACTCGGAAACCCCGGGCCTGAATATTTATTTACACGGCATAACGCAGGGTTTATGGTACTTGACCTAATACAGAGGGTAGACAATTTGCGGTTTGACAAAACCAGGTCGATGCCTGCTGTAGAAGCAGAAAAAAGATATGGCGATAAACAGGTTAAGTTTATCAAACCATTGACTTTCATGAATCGGAGCGGACAGGTTGTAAAAGCGCTGGATCTTGATAGAAACGAAAATGGCGAAATTCTAAACCTTCTTGTGATTTTTGATGATATATATGTTCCTTTTGGTACATTAAGGTTTCGCCAGTCCGGAAGTTATGGTGGGCATAACGGGATGAAATCTATCATTGAATGTATTGGAACACAAAAGTTTCACAGATTACGTATAGGCGTAGGTACGGATAGCCCGATATCCGATTTATATAATTTCGTGCTTGGAAACTTCAATTACTCGGAACGCGAAGTTTTATCAGATATTCTGCTGGCGGCTAAGGATAGTGTTGAATGGTATCTCGTTCATGGTATGCAAAGCGCCATGAATAAGTTTAACGGTAAGGTCGTTTGACGTTTACCGCCCGAAAAAAAGGGTCCGATTGAACAAAAAGGAGGATTTACAGTGGACAAAAAAAACATGTATGAGTCGATGTTCATCATCTACACCGGCGACGACGACGAAACGTCACGAAACAAAGTAATCGACGAGATTCAAACAGAACTGAAAAAACAAAAAGGCAAAGTGGTTTCTGTTTACCCCATGGGAAAACGTACTTTCACTTACCACATAAAAGGTAAGAAAGACGGCTACTATTATCTGATTAATTTTGAGGTTAATCCGCTTGCGATTCAGAAACTTGTCGAAAGATTCAAAATCAATACATCAATATTGCGGGAACTCATTATAAAAGTTGACAAATTCAGCGATTTCAAAGAGTTACCTATATCCGGCCAGAGCGATCATGTTGTGGAAAAAGCCGAATCCGCGGCATATGAGAAAGAAATACCTGCCGGTGAAGAGGAAACGATTGTTGATGAAGAAATTGCGGCAGATGAACAGGAATAATTAAAATTCAAATACCTTTTTCAGGAGATCCAATTATGTTTAACGGAATCGGAAAGAAAAAAAGATTCTTGAAGAGAAAAAGATGTAAATTCTGTATAGATAAAGTTACAATGATTGACTATAAGGATTTCGAAAGGTTAAGGAAACATTTAACCGAACGGGGTAAAATTATACCAAGAAGAATAACCGGAAATTGCGCTAAACATCAGCGTCAGTTAACCAGCGCAATCAAACGCGCAAGGTTTATGGCACTGTTGCCGTACGTAATGGAATAATAGGGAGGGCGCAAATGATGGAAATAATACTTGTTCAGCCCGTAAAAGGGCTTGGTGTTGAAGGTGATGTTGTTACCGTAGCCGATGGTTACGCACGTAATTTTCTGGTACCTAAAGGAATCGCGATTACGGCAAACAAAGCGAACCTGAAGAAAATCGACGAGATAAAACGCAAAAAAGAAGCTAAAGAACGTAAAGAAAAAGAGTTGGCTGAAAAATTCGCTGAAAAACTGGCTCAGGTATCTTTAACAATTCCTGTTAAAGTCGGCGAAGACGACAAACTGTTCGGTTCGGTAACTTCACAGGATATCTCGAAGGCTCTGGAGAAAGAGGGGCTGGAAATAGACAAACGAAAAATTATACTCGATGAACCGATACGTGAACTCGGTGTATTCCCTGTGAACGTCAAAATACATGGCGACGTAACAGGCGTTGTGAAAGTCTGGGTAGTAAAAGAATAAGTTTCGAATAAAAAATATTTTCATATAGAGGGTTTTTTTTAGTGGATCAGGCCTTGCATAAGGTTCCTCCGCAGAATATTGAAGCTGAGATGGCTGTGCTTGGAGCAATGTTGCTCAGCCAGGATGCCGTTGTTCTCGCGATGGAAAAAATCAGGGAAGATGTTTTCTATCGCGACGTTCACAGGATAATTTTTAATACAATCCTGGAAATGTTTGACAGGGCAATACCAATAGATATGCTGACGCTGACAGATGAACTGAAACGGCAAAATCAACTGGAAAAGATAGGCGGTGTAAATTATATTGCTTCTCTGGTTAATACCGTTCCATCAGCGGCGCATATCGACCACTATTTGAGAATTGTATTTCAGAAATATGTCCTTAGAGCGCTTATTTCAGCAGCGGAAGTTATGATTGAGACATCTTTTAATTCGGATGCCGATGCCAATGAAATCCTTGACTTGGCGGAAAAACATTTGTTTGAAATATCCCAGAGAAATATAGGCAGAGATTTCGCCGGCGCAAAAGATTTGATTAAAAGCACAATCCAGCTGATTGAAAAAGCGGTTAACACAAAAAGTAATGTCACTGGATTGTCTACCGGATATCATGATCTCGATAAGCAAACATCAGGATTGCAAAAGGCGGATTTAATTGTTATTGCCGCAAGGCCTTCTATGGGAAAAACAGCATTGGCTCTGAACATCGCGGAGAATGCGGCTCTGTTGAGTAAGGTGCCTGTAGCTATATTTAGTCTGGAAATGCCAAAAGAACATCTGGTGCAGAGAATGTTGTGTTCTCTGGCAAAAATAGATTATAGTAAAGTGCGAAGCGGATTCCTGAACCGGAACGACTGGCCTAAAATTCTCGACGCGGCAAGCAAACTATCCGAAGCGAAAATATTTATTGACGATACTCCATCCATATCGGTTATGGAATTAAGGGCAAAGGCGCGAAGACTAAAATCATCAGATGATATTGGGCTGATAGTTGTGGATTATCTCCAGCTTATGCAGGTGGTTGGAAAAAGAGTAGAGTCTCGTCAGCATGAAATATCGGAAATATCAAGGTCGCTGAAATCTCTCGCGCGTGAACTGAGTGTGCCTGTTATAGTTTTGTCACAGCTTAATAGGTCTGTAGAATCGAGGCAGGACCATAAACCGATGTTGTCAGACCTGCGTGAATCAGGCGCGATTGAACAGGACGCGGATGTAGTTATGCTGATGCTAAGACACGAATATTATGACAAGGATGTGCGTCCCGGCGAAGCCGATGTAATCATAGCTAAACAAAGAAATGGTCCTGTAGGTGATATTACTCTAAGATTTTTTGCCGAATATGCCAGATTTGAAAACTTTGTTGCAAGAGATGAAGTTTAGTATATAATCTATAAAAAATCAGGAGATTCAGGGGTTGAACTTTACAATTTTAAATTCATATAAATTAAATATGATACGTAAACTATTGGCTATAACCCTTGCTCTCGTTTTTACGCTCGATCACCACATGTTGTTTTGCGCTTTCTCTCAGGAAATAGATGAGGAAGTTATCGTTAAAATTGAAATAAAAGGCCTGCGCTCTTTAACAAAAGATTATGTAATGGGCAAAATCAGAAGCCGCGAATCGAGCTATTTTTATGCAAGCATAGTAAAAGAAGATATTAAAAGCCTATACGCCACAGGCCATTTCTCAATGATTAATTTCGAGACTGAAAAAACTCCCAAAGGAATTATCCTGAAAATATCTCTTGTAGAAAAACCACTGTTGACCGCTATAGAATTTGTCGGTAACCAGAAAATAAAAGAAAAAGATCTTAAGAAAAAAATATCCTCTTCTGTAGGATCACCTGCGGATGAAGCTAAAATTAAACAGGATATGAATACAATCAGAGACGAGTATATCCTTAAGGGGTTCGCGAATATAATTGTGAATTATAACCTAAATGTTATGCCGGACAAAAATGACGCTACCTTGAAAATCATTATAGACGAAGGCGTAAGATCGAAAATTAGTAAAATATCTTTTGAAGGAAATAACGCTTTTAAAGATGCTGAATTGCTCAAACTTATGAAAACCAAAAAAGAATCCATATGGCCTCTTAATGTATTGCTTAAAACAGGTATTCTCGACGAAGAAGTTTTCTCGGAAGATCTCGATAGGGTGGAAAACTATTATCATTACAAAGGGTATCTGGATGCAAAAATATTAGATGTACAGAGAGTTCCGAAAAAAGATAAAATCCATGTGATTATAAAAATTCAGGAAGGGCCTACTTATAATGTCGGCAATGTGGATATTCAGGGGAATTCGGTATTTCCAGCAAAACCTCTTCGAAGCAGATTGATATCACTGACGGACACACTTTATTCACCGGAAAAAATGGAGACGGATTCAAAAGCGATTGCGGATTTTTATTATGACAGAGGATATATTGAGGCTAATGTGGAAAATCAGGTCACTTTTAATTCATCAACCAATAAAATGGATATAGTTTTTTATATAACCGAAAGTTCAATTTTTTATGTAAACAAAATCAACTTAAGAGGAAACTATAAAACAAAAGATAAAGTCATACGAAGAGAACTTCTGGTTTATCCTGGTGAGATTTTTAACGGTTCAAAAATAAAAACCGGTCAGAATCGACTTGAAAATACCGGATATTTCGAAAAAGTTAAATATAATGTTGAGGATTCGGAACGGCCGGGTTATAAAAATCTTGTTTATGAAGTGGAAGAAAAAAAGACAGGCGCTCTCAGTTTCGGCGCAGGGTTCTCATCGATTGATTCATTTGTAGGTTTTGTAGAGATAAGTCAGTCGAATTTCGATTTGTTCAATTTTAAGAATTTCCAGGGTGACGGTCAAAAGTTCCGCATCAGGTTTGAAGGCGGTGACAAGAGACAGGATTTCCTTCTGAGTTTTGTCGAACCTTATTTATTCGACAAGAAACTGAGTTTCGGATTTGATGCGTTTGTAGACAGAAACCAGTATTTCAGCGACGATTATGATGAAAACAGAGCCGGAACCAGCTTCTCTCTCGGCAAAGAGCTCGGAGAGTTCAATAGAGGTTTTGTGTCTCTTACACTCGAACAAATAGAAATCAATACTGATGACGAAGCGTCACCTGAATTACTGGAAGAAGACGGTACTTACAACATGGTATCAGTCGCTTTTAAATTCGACAGAGACACTCGCGATAGAATTTTGTTTCCTACACGAGGCGCGAAAACAGTCGCGATTATGAAAGTTGCCGGTGGAACCGAAAGTTACGCGAAATTTAGTTTCAAAAGGTCGTTTTATATCTCGCCTTTCCCAAAATTTCCTGATCATACAATTCAGTTGACGTCAGGATTGGGTGTGGTAGATGAAATATCCGGAGGAAGAGTACCGATCTTCGACAGGGAATTTCTCGGCGGACCAAACACAGTACGCGGATTCGAATACCGCGAAATCGGTCCCAAAGATATTAATGACGAACCTCTTGGAGGAAAAATGTCCACGTGGAATTCCATCGAGTACCAGTTCCCGATAATACCGCGTTTGTATGGCGCTTTTTTTGTTGACGAAGGCGATGTGTATGAAAAAGTCGGCGACATGGATACTGATGTAAATGTCGGTATTGGTCTCGGAGCAAGGCTCCATCTGCCTATAGGGCCGATAAAACTGGATTACGGGTTTCCCGTAATGAAAGATGAATATACTGAAGATGACGCAAAACCAAGGTTCCATTTTAGTATGGGGACCTCGTTCTGATAGAACACAAACAATGTTTTTATAAAAAAAGGAGATTACATCTATGTACAGATTTCTAAAAATTTCAACATTTGCAATTATCGCGTTGTTGTTTGTTTGCTCGAAATCTAACGCTCAGGATAAGTTGAAAATCGGATATGTCGATTTCGATGAAGTATTTAAAAGATATTACAAAACACAGCTTTATCAGGAGAAAATACAGGATGAAGCCGATCAGGAAGAAAAATCTCTTCAGGCGAAAGTAGAGGAAATAAATAAACTGAAACAGGAAATGGAACTGTTATCGGATGACGCCAGAAGAGAAAAGGAAAAAGTTCTCCAGTCAAAAATAGCCGAGGCTCAGGGTAGCAGAGATCAGACCCGCCGTGATTTCCAGAGAAAAACCATCAATACCATGAACGAGATATTTGACGAAATATATAAGGTTATCGAGAAAAAAGGTAAAGACGGCGGATATAGTTATATCCTGCGTCTCAAAATGGCAAGCCCCACTATCGACCAGCAGATAATCCTTTACGCAGAGAAAAAATTCGATATAACCGAAGAAGTGATTCAGGAACTTAATAAAGATAAAAAAGAATCGTTAAAGGAAAAAACAGACAGCAAAAAAGAAACTGGATCGGAAGAAAAAGACATTAAAGACGAAATAAAAGACGAAATGCCTAAAAACATGAAAGCTGAATAAGTTCTGAGGATATGATGAGACAACAACGCACATTATGTAAAGAAGTTTCTCTCTCCGGGATAGGTGTACACACAGGAAATAAAACTGAACTGAAATTTATTCCCGCTGATGTTAATTCGGGTATAAAGTTTGTCCGGGCGGATTTGCCGGGCAAACCGGAAGTCAAAGCAGATATACGAAACGTAGTCGGGTTTATGCGCGGAACTACAATAGGTACCGATGGCGTAAAAATTCATACGGTGGAACACGTTCTTGCGGCATTATCTGGGTTCGGTATAACTAATTTGACTATCGAATTGGATTCAAATGAGCCGCCCGTGGGCGATGGAAGCTCGATAGAATTCGTAAACCTGATAAATCAGGCAGGTATAAAAGATCAGGATGCGTTTATTGATGTATTTGAACCAAAAGAAGTAATCCATTTTATTGAAAATGAGATTATTCTTGTTGTACTGCCCTATGACGGATTTAAAATTTCGTATACCGTATCGTTCAAACATCCGAGTTTAAAAGCCCAGTACTTGAGCATAGATGTGACTCAGGAATCGTTTGTGCAGGAGATAGCTCCTTCAAGAACGTTCTGTTTTTACCGGGAGGTTGAGGCATTGATGGACCAGGGGCTGATAAAAGGCGGAAGTCTTGATAATGCGGTTGTAATCGGCGATAATGCCATCTTCTCAAAAGAAGAACTGAGGTTTCACAATGAGTTTGTGCGCCATAAAATTCTTGATATTATTGGAGATACATATTTGCTCGGTGTTCCTTTGAAAGCTCATATAATAGCCATTAAATCCGGGCACGCAACAAACCTGAAACTGACAAAAGAATTGCTACTGGCTTATCAGAAAACCAAAGTTAATCAAAAATAATAAATAATACGCTTTTGCGAAGAAACAATAGGAGGATTTCGCATAATGGATCAGCAGACCGGAGATAAACTCGAAGGGCAAATAATGGATTGCGAGGAAATAAAAAGTATACTCCCACACAGATATCCGTTTTTACTTGTGGACAGAATCATCGAATTGGAACGCGCTAAACGGATTGTGGGTATAAAAAATGTAACCATAAACGAAGAATTTTTTCAGGGGCATTTTCCTCAAAAACATGTAATGCCGGGAGTTCTTATTATAGAAGCTCTTGCACAAGTCGCCGGAGTAATGATGCTGAGAGAACCTGAAAATCAGGGTAAATTAGCGTTCTTCATGACTATAGATCAGGTGAAATTCAGGAAAATTGTTGTACCCGGAGATCAGTTACGATTGGAAGTAAACGTGGTCAGATGGAAAACAAGGACCGGTAAAGTTCACGGTGAAGCAAAAGTCGACGGCAAAGTTGTTTGTGAGGCAGACCTTACGTTCTCACTTGTAGACGCTCAATAACTGATTGAATCGGGAGAGATATTATATGAAAATTCATCCATCGGCTATAGTCCATCCGAAAGCTGAACTGGATGAGGGTGTGGAAGTTGGCCCTTATTCAATTATCGGGGAAAATGTAAAAATAGGAAAAAATACTGTTGTTGGCCCGCATGTGGTTATCGATGGCTGGACCGAAATAGGCGAGGATAACAAAATATTCCAGTTCGCTTCTATTGGAATGGTATCGCAGGATTTGAAATACAAAGGCGAAGTTTCGTACCTGAAAATAGGAAATAAAAATACTATCCGCGAATACGTAACCATGCACATAGGCACCGAAGGCGGCGGAGGCATAACCAAAGTCGGCGATAATAACCTGTTCATGATCGGATCCCATGTTGCTCACGATTGCATTGTCGGAAACAACAATATACTCGCTAATCTTGCTACTCTCGCAGGGCATATTGTTATCGAGGACAACGCCATTGTCGGTGGAGTCGTGGCTGTTCACCAGTTCTGCAGGATCGGAAAAATGGCGATTATCGGCGGATGCTCAAAAATCGTGCAGGATGTTCCCCCTTATATGATGGCCGACGGTAACCCATTGGAAATAAGGGGAATCAATATCGTAGGATTGAAACGGAAAAATCTGGGTAGCGAAGTTTTACATAATCTTAAAGAAGCCTACAGAATAATCTACAGGTCTAATCTGAATACATCCCAGGCTATTGAAAAAATAAAAGCCGAGTTACCTGAATCTACGGAAATTAAGGAACTAATAACCTTTATCGAAGGTTCATCAAGAGGAATCACTAAATAAGGTATTGCCAGTAATATGGAAAGATTAGGAATCGTTGCCGGTAGCGGCAAATTACCTTTTTTTGTTGCCGAAAACGCGAAAGAATCCGGCATAAAAGAGGTTTACAGCGTAGGGTTTTTGGACCAGACCGATCCTGCGTTGCAAAAATATGTCGATGAGATGAAATGGATCGGGTTGGGGCAACTTGGCAAACTAATTGACTTTTTTCATGAGAAAAAAGTTGATCAAGCCGTATTTATCGGCAAAATTGATCATAAAGTCGTATTCCAAAACCTGAAACTCGATTTTACAATGATCAAACTTGCGGCAAAAATTAAAGATTGGCGAACGGACAGTATCTTAAAAGCAATTGTCGACGAGATTACTGATTCCGGAGTAGAAATAATCGACTCGACAACGTATCTGAAGAAAAACATGTTGTGGCCAGGCGTGTTGACTAAAACCAAACCGGATCAGCAACAGCAGGAAGATATAGCGTTCGGATACCGGATTGCCAAAAAGTTGGGTGAACTCGATGTCGGTCAGACAGTAGTGGTAAAGAAAAAAACAGTACTTGCTCTTGAGGCAATCGAGGGGACCGATGAAGCAATTCTCAGGGGAGGAAAACTCGGGAAAAAAGACGCGGTTGTGGTTAAGGTAAGTAAACCCAATCAGGATTTGCGCTTCGATGTGCCTGTAGTGGGAATGAAAACCATGGAGACTATGAAAGAAGCATGTTGTTCTCTTCTCGCTATAGAAGCAGGCAAAACTTTGGTTGTTGATTTGGATGAACTCGTAAACTATGCGGATAAACATAAAATCAGCATAGCTGTTTTTGATCCAGCAGATTTTTAACAAGTTAAAAGGCAGGTGAGTGAATTATGGGCTTATTTTCAGGTAAACAAAAAGAACAAAAAATCGACAGGCTGAAAGTAGCTGTCATTGGTGTAGGGCATCTCGGTCAACATCACGCGAGAATATATAATGAACTTAACGACGAGGTTGAACTTGTCGGTATCGCGGACATAAATGAGGCGAGAGCAAAAGAAATCGCGCATAAAAATAAAACTAAATGGTTTACCGATTATCGCGATTTGCTCGATTTAGGCATCGATGCTGTAACTATTGCCGTTCCGACAAGTGATCACCACAAAATAGCGTCGGAATTTCTTAATAGATCGGTTAACGTACTGATTGAAAAACCTATCTGCTGTACTCTGGAAGAAGCTGACGACCTGATAAATATCGCTCACAAAAATAATGTATTTATTCAGGTCGGGCATGTGGAAAGATTCAATCCGGCAATAATAAAGTTGTCGAAAATAATCAATGATCCTAAATTTATCGAAGTACACAGGCTTGCCTCATATAATCCAAGAGGTACCGATGTCAGCGTTGTGCTTGACCTGATGATCCACGATCTTGACATTGTACTCTATCTGGTTAACCGCAAAATAGAACGGATAGACGCGGTTGGTGTTGAAGTGCTTACCACCAGCGACGATATCGCAAATGTCAGGATAAATTTCGAGGGTGGCGGCGTGGCTAATATCACGTCAAGCAGAATAAGCCTTACAGAAATGCGCAAAATCCGCATTTTTCAGCCCTATACTTACATCTCTCTGGATTATAAAGCTCAGGAAGGAGTTATATACTCACGGGAAGATAAAGAGATAAAACGCGAAAAGCTCGACCTTACCAAAGGCGAACCTCTTAAACTTGAGATTAAATCGTTTGTCGAATCGATAAAAACGAAAACAACACCTCAGGTATCCGGCAATGACGGGCGAAACGCTCTGGCTGTAGCTATAGAGATCGCCAATCAAATCCAGCAGAAAAAAAAGGTACTTGTCCGCTGATGAAAAAAGACGGGTTTAATATTATGATTATTGCCGGAGAAGTATCCGGTGATTTTCACGGGGCAAGGCTTATAGCTGAAATAAAAAAAAGGGGTGTATCTGTCAATTTTTTTGGTGTCGGGGGAGATATGATGCGAAAGGAAGGCGTTGAGCTGGCTCACGATCTGCGCGACCTTGCCGTACTCGGAGCGGTGGAAATAATAAAACATTATCCCCAGATAAAAAAAATATTCTATGAAATGTTAGCGTTGGCGATTGAAAGAAAACCTGACGCAGTGATCCTCATCGATTATCCGGGTTTCAACATCAGGTTTGCCAGACAGCTGAAAAAACATAATATACCCGTGATTTATTATATCAGCCCGCAAATATGGGCATGGGGGCAACACAGGAAAAAAATTATCGCCGGTTGCGTTGATAAAATGCTGACGTTCTTTGAGTTCGAGAAAAAATTCTATTCCGATACTTCACTTGACGTTGATTTCGTAGGGCATCCCCTTATAGATACTCTGAAAATAGATGTTTCCAGAGACGAGTTTATCAAAAACAATAATTTGAGTACCGATAAACCCATTATTGGTATTTTACCGGGAAGCAGGAAAAACGAGATTCTCAAACTTCTTCCCATAATGCTTGAATCGGCAAAGATTATCGGCGAGAATAATCGCGATGTTCAGTTTATATTGCCTGAAGGCGAATCGGTACCGAAAGATATATTTCGAAATATTGTGGCGCAATCGGATATAATCGGTAAAATAGGAATTCGCGTAATAGACAAACAGGTGCATGATACAATGGCTCATTCGGATATTGTGCTAGTAGCTTCAGGTACAGCCACTCTTGAAACAGCTTGTTTTGAAACTCCTATGGTTATAATTTATAAGGTCAGTTTTATCACTTCAATTCTCGCGAGAATAGTAATAAAAATACCGTATATCGGATTGGTCAATGTTGTTGCGGGAAAGAAAATTGTGCCGGAATTTCTTCAGTATGACGCTAAACCGGAGAAAATAGCTGAATACGTTCTTGATTTAATTGGAAAAAAAGATAAACTTGAAAAAATTAAAACCGACCTCTCTGAGGTACGCAGAAAACTGGGTAAACCAGGAGCTGTGGCGCGAGCCGCAGAATCGGTAATGCGATTTTTGGAGAAAAGATAGTGAAAATTGATTCTTTACAGATATTTGGAAGGATTCTCAAGTTTGGGAAACCATATAAAAGGTATTTTGTGTTTTCCCTTTTTTTCATGTTCCTGAATACCATATTCGAGGGAGTATCTATCTTCTCGATAGTTCCTCTTATGGATAAAGTTCTTACAGGTAAAAAAATCGTGATCAATACCAGTATTAATGTCCCGTATCTAAATAAATTGAACGATTTTCTCGCCTATTTAAGCTCAATGGATCGGATGAAAGTATTTAATCTTATAGCCATATTCATGGTAGCAGTAACATTGATAAAGGGAATCGCCTATTTTTATAGCCATGTGTATATGGAAAAATTGGGGCAACATATGGTTAAGGATATCCGGTGTAAACTGTTTTCCCATCTTGAAAATATGTCGTTAGATTTTTTTTCCAGCGGAAAAACAGGTGTTCTTATGTCAAGAATTACCTCCGATGTACAGATGATCCTCGAAATGGTGTCAGGCAGGTTTGCCACAACGCTGATAGAGTTGCCGAAATTTATAGTGTATGCCGCGATAATAGTTGTGCTTGACTGGAAACTGGTTGTTCTGCTTTTGTTCCTGCCCGTTTTGATTTTACCGATTATACTAATCGGCAAAAAAATACGGTCGCTAAGCAGGAGAGGCCAGACAAGGCTTGCGGAACTGAACTCGATTTTGTTTGAGGTTATTACCGGAATAAAAATAGTTCAGGCATTCTCAATGGAAGATATGGAACTGAAACGGTTTATAAAACAAAATATGGAATATTACAAAACAAGAATAAAAACAATTAAACTCGATACCATCCTAAACCCTATTACCGAAATAACAGGGATTGTTGTATGTGTTGCGATTATGCTGATACGGATTCCGAAAATTATCGACGGTACATTGTCGATAGGTACATTTACTCTACAGGCGGCGGCGATTGTCGCTATGGTAAAACCGATAAAAACTCTTGGAAAAATCAACGCGCTGTTTCAACGAGCAATTGGCGCGGCGGAACGGATTTTCGACATTCTCGATGTGAAATCGTCTATTGTGGATGATCCCGATCCGGTTTATATAAAAGAGTTTAATAATAAAATAGCGTTTGATGGTGTCTGGTTTAAATATGAACGCGATGACGAAGCGAAACATATTCTTGAAAATATTAATTTTGAGATAAAAAAAGGGGAAGTCGCCGCTTTTGTCGGTCCGAGCGGAGGTGGTAAAACTACTGTTTTGAATCTTGTACCACGATTCTATGACCCCGAGAAAGGAAAGATTACTGTTGACGGTATTGATTTAAAAAAATTGTCATTGAAATCTATGCGCAAACTGATAGGGATTGTTACCCAGGAGACAGTTCTTTTCAACGATACAGTTCTTGGAAATATATCTTACGGTGAAGCGGATATAGCCCCAGATGATGTTGTTAACGCCGCAAAAATGGCTAACGCCCATGATTTTATAAAAAAACTCCCTGAAGGGTACAATACCATAATAGGAGAGAAAGGCGTAAAACTGTCCGGCGGGCAGAAACAACGGTTATCGATAGCGCGGGCAATTTTGAAAAACCCGTCTATTCTGATACTCGATGAGGCAACATCGGCTCTCGATTCGGAATCGGAAAAGTTAGTGCAGGAAGCGATTAACCGGTTAATGGAAAAGAGAACGGTTCTGGTTGTGGCTCACCGGTTATCGACAATAATGCATGCGGACAAAATATTTGTGATAGACAAGGGGCAGATAATCGATTGCGGAACCCATCAATCATTGCTCTCAACAAGCCCGCTTTATCAGAAACTATATGAAATGCAATTCGATATGAATTCGAAAGAATAATGAAAATACCGAAAAAAATTAAAAATATCCTGTATGAAAAAGTTTTGCCGGAATTGGGTTATTACCTGATTGTATCGATATTCTCAACTATCCGCATGCGCCTTTTTAACGATTCCAAAGTATGGCATTTTATAAACAAAGGCCAGCCTGTAATTTTTACAATGTGGCATAACCGGCTTGCCTATCCGCCTTATGGTTACAATAAGGTATTTAGAAAGAATAATCTTGTGGCGATGGTCAGCAGGAGCAAAGACGGCAGAGTACTCGGCTCAATTATCGAGAGGTTTGGCTATAAACCTTCTTATGGATCAACATCTAAAGGAGGTACCGAAGCGATGCGGGAGATGATCAAGCTGATAAATGATGACAAATTCGATTGCGCCATAACACCCGATGGCCCGCGCGGGCCGAAATACAAAATTCAGCCGGGAGTGATATCGCTCGCGCAATCTACCGGCGCACCGATTATACCACTTACTTATGATGTTAAATGGAAATTTAAGTTAAAAAGCTGGGACGGATTTTATGTTCCTCTTCCGTTCAATTACGGAGTCGTGATGTTCGCCGATCCCATTTTTGTACCTCAGGATATATCCGATGTTCAAAAAGAATCTTATTTAAATGGTCTTCAGGAGACTATGGACAGGATTTGTAAAGATGCTTCAGCCATGCTGAAATAAAAAAAATAAAAAAAATACTTGAAATTACGAAAACGAGGATGTATTATATTGCGAAATTTGATGGTTAATTGAATCAAACCGGCAATTCTGTCCTAAATATTAAAGTTTCAGAGAAGGTGGAACTTGAAATTTTATCGTTTAGCCGGTAAGAAGGACAGAAAATATAACGCTAAAATAATCAAGCGAAACCTGAATGTGAGGAAATATGGCTGTTATATCGATTAAAGAATTACTGGAAGCGGGTGTTCATTTCGGTCATCAGACCAAAAGATGGAACCCGAAAATGAAAAAGTTTATTTACGAAGCCCGTAATGGTATTTATATTATAGATTTGCAGAAAACAGTCCGCTGTATTGAAGATGCTTACAAAATGATGCTTCAGGTTGTTGGTAGTGGTGGAAAAGTCCTTTTTGTTGGTACGAAGAAACAAGCCAAAGATTCTATTTTTGAGGCGGCTCAGAAAACAGGTATGTTTTACGTAACTGAAAGATGGCTTGGCGGTATGTTGACTAATTTAAAGACGATTCGCATGAGTGTCAGTAAGCTCAAGGATATGGAGAAGCTGGAAGAATCCGGAGATATAAATCTTCTCTCGAAGAAAGAATCAGCTTCAATTCGCCGGGAAATGTTGAAGTTAAGAAAAAACCTCGATGGTGTTAAAAGTATGGATCGCCTGCCCGATTTGCTCTTTGTTGTTGATCCTAAAAAGGAACATCTGGCAGTCGCTGAAGCAAGAAGGTTGCATATACCTATTATTGGTATGATAGATACGAACTCCGATCCGGATGAAGTTGATCTGGCAATACCGGCAAACGATGATTCGATTCGATCGATTCAGGTTATTGTTGGAAAATTGGTTGATGCGGTTCGCGAAGGAAAAGGTCAGCTTGTTAAAGAAGTTGTTGAGGAGAAGAAAGAGGACGAAGAAGATGTTCCACCGGAACTCGCTCCGGTGTCTGAATCTGATGATGATCGTCCTAAAAAGCGTGTCAGATCTGTGAAAAAAGATTAATAGATAATAAATATAAAATAGATAAATTAAGTTTGGGAGATATGTTATGGAAATCTCAGCGTCAGTGGTAAAGGAATTGCGTGAAAAAACCAACGCTGGTATGATGGAATGCAAAAAAGCGCTTGCTGAAGCTCAGGGTGATATAGAAAAAGCGCTGGAGATTCTTCGTAAAAAAGGTGTCGCGTTAGCTACAAAAAAAGCCGGCAGGGCTACTAACGAAGGATTGATTGATTCTTATATTCATCTTGGAAATAAAGTCGGGGTTATGATCGAAGTAAATTGCGAAACGGATTTTGTTGCCCGGAATGAAATATTCCAAAGGTTTGTGAAAGATGTTATGTTGCAGATAGCTTCTTTGAGTCCTATTTATCTGAGTAAAGAAGATGTGCCTGCGGTAGTTATTGAGAAAGAAAAGGAAATAGCAAGTTCGCAAATTACAGGTAAACCGGCTAACGTAGTTGAAAAAATTGTTGAAGGCAAAATAAGCAAATATTTTGAGCAGGTTTGTTTGTTGGAACAGCTGTTTATTAAAGATGATAAAGTAAAGATAAATGATCTTTTGAAATCAAAGATAGCTGAACTTGGCGAAAATATCAGTATAAAACGTTTTGTTCGGTATCAGCTTGGCGAGGAAAAATAATTGTGGATTTTGCAACCTCCTGTGAGAAGGTTTATAAAAGAATAGTACTGAAGCTGAGTGGTGAGGCTCTTAAGGGTGAAGGTGCAAGCGGCATAGATCTTAATATTGTAAAACAATTGATCTCACAGATAAAGATGATGGTTCAAGCGGGTATTGAAATAGCCGTTGTGATAGGTGGTGGAAACATATTTCGCGGGGTTAGCGTAAATGAAACAGGCGGAATAGATCGGGTAACCGGCGATTACATGGGGATGCTCGCTACAGTTATAAACGGGTTGGCGTTGCAGGATGTAATGCAGAAAAACGGTATACCTGCGAGGATACAGGCAGCGTTGGATATGGGACGGCTTGTTGAACCATTTATATTAGGTAAAACAACCCAGTACCTGAAAGAAAAAAAAGTAGTCATTTTTGTTGCAGGTACAGGAAATCCATTTTTTTCGACTGATACTGCGGCGGCACTAAGGGCAAGTGAGATAAAAGCTGACGCGATTTTTAAAGCGACCAAAGTTGAGGGTGTTTACTCGGCGGATCCGATGAAAGATCCGAATGCAAAGTTATATCATGAATTAAATTATGAGGAAGTATTAAGTAAACAGCTAAAAGTTATGGACGCGACAGCGATATCGATATGTATGGAAAATAAAATTCCCATTTTGGTCTTTAATATGAATAAAGAAAATAATATAATAGATGCTATTATGGGTAAAAAAATAGGTACTATAATCAGGGGGTAGAGATGCCTACAAATAAATTATTAGCTGATATAAAAGCGAAAATGCAAAAGACGGTTCAACATATTGAGGAAGAACTGGCTTCGGTTAGAACAAGTAAAGCATCTCCGACACTTGTAGAGAACATTATGGTAGAGTATTACGGTACCAATACACGGTTACGCGATTTGGGCGGTATATCGATACCTGAACCGCGCCAGATATTGATTCAGCCGTGGGATGCCACAGCAATATCGGCGATAGAAAAAGCGATAATGAAATCGCCTCTTGGGATTACGCCTAGCGTTGATGGAAAAAGTATCAGGCTGGTGTTTCCTGAACTTACTCAGGAAAGGCGCGAAGAGTTGGATAAACTGGCAAAGAAAATCGCAGAGGAAGCAAGAGTTGCGGTAAGAAATATTCGCCGTGAGGGGAATGAAGCATTGAAACCGATGGAAAAATCGGGAGAGATTACAGAAGACGAAAGATTTATTGCGGAGAAAAAAATTCAATCGACAACAGATGAATTTATACATAAAATAGACGAAGTTTTAAAAGCTAAAGAAAAAGAGATAATGACAATATAATTGAGATAGCTGAGCCGCTAGCTCATCCGGTAGAGCACCGGCCTTTTAAGCCGGTTGTGCTGGGTTCGAGTCCCAGGCGGCTCACTTGAATAAATTTAAAAATTAGTGCGACCCCATCGTCTAGTCGGCCTAGGACACAGGGTTTTCATCCCTGCAACAGGGGTTCGAATCCCCTTGGGGTCGCCAAATTTGATTGACGGAAAAAATTATTTATAACACCCAATATACCAACAATTTGAGGGTGTTCAAAGTTGGCTCCGTCGAAATATACTTGAGCAGGGAATACAAAGTTTTGTATTCTCTGCTTTATTTTTATGCTCGATTTCTGCCAGATATCAGATATGTTCGTCAAAAAGTGAGTGCTGAATTTCAAATATTCCTCTAAATCGTAATCAATAACCTTTTCCTGAGATATGTTTTCCTGAAGAATAAATATTTCTTTCTGGATGGATTCAACCTGTTCTTTGTATGTCTCATCATCAATCACACCTTTAAGAAGTTTTTTGACAAGATTATCCTTCATATTTTTTAACTCGGAAAGTTGTATCTTATCTCTTTTTAACTGATTTTTAGAATGCTGATTTTTTTCTTTCCAGTGCTTAACAAGGTAATATTCTACCAGTTCCATAATTTCAGGTTTCGGCTGGATATTATTCAAGTAGTCGCAGAATTTTTCTTCGATAACATCTCTCTGAGTCATCGGGATACAATTATTTCTCCAGCACCAGTAATAAGGGATTCTTTTATTTTTCCCTTTGCACAGGCTCGCTGTAAGCGGAGAACCACAATCGGGGCATAAGACAAAACCTCGTAATGGAAACTCAGGATTATCTTTCTGCTTTGGAGCAATGGAAGCTCTTTCACCTAATAGAATTTTCTGAACATTAAAAAATGTTTCTCTGGATATAAGCGGTTCATGGATTCCCTCAATAAGTTCAGGATACCATTTTGTTCTTATAAGTCCGGCATAGATAGGATTATGCAGAATTTTATTCATGGTTTGAGTAGAGACTTTGAATCCTTTCCGGGAAAGAATGTCCGTCACTTCTTTTTGAGAATAAAATCCTTGTTCAATCAGATTGAAAGCCTCTTTAATGAATTCGCTTTCTGCTGATGGATATAATAGAGGTTTTCTGAACTGGTCATTTTTGAAATGATACCCCTTCGGAGCTTTCCAGCACCAACGCCCTTCTTGAACAGCTTTTCTCATTACATCTTTTACCCGGCGGGATTTCTTATTATTATCATATTCCGCCTGAGCCGATATAATAGAAGTAATAAATTTTCCTTCCGGTGACTCATCTATATTTTCCGTAACAGATTCAATCCTAATTCCTATTAAGTTAAATTCATAAAAGAAATTTAAAGTATCTCTCTGATTTCTGGATAATCTATCTAATTTATAAACTATCAGAACATCGATTTTTTCAGAATGTTGTTTAGCGAATTCGATAAGTAATTTTAGTTGAGTTCGTTTCAATGTTTTTGCGCTCTCGCCACGTTCGACAAATGTTTGTAGAACATTATAGTCTTTGTGTTGTGCGTAGTTTGCGCAATATTCTTCTTGAGCTTCTAAGCTGAATCCGGTTTCCGCTTGCTCTTGAGTAGATACTCTGCAATAAATAATAGCGTTCATTTTAACACCTCATTTAGATTTTTATTTTATTGGTCTTTTATATTTGGTTTATCACAAGGAAACTTTTCTGACAATCTTTTTTGTTCTGTATAGGCTTTCAAAGATAACTCGCTGAAATGTAGAATGTTTGGGATGAGCGCATCTAATTCATGTTCGGTGAATCCATAGTTTTTTATTAATGATGATCGGATTTCATTCAACGGACGCATCGTTTGAGCCTCCATCAGGAAAGAAATCCCGGATATCACAGTCATAGTATTTTGCGATCAGGAATAGATGTTTTAAATTGAAGTGTTTATTGTGTGAAAAGTTTTCGGCTGAACTATAGAAAGATGTTGAATTTAGACCGAGAGCGTCATAAGAGATATCTTCTACCGTCTTACCTTCTTTTATTCTTTTTTGCTGAACATTCTTTGCTAATGTCCGCAAAAAATTCTTTATTTCATTTTCTCTCTGTAAATCAAACAAATCCATAAAACAACCTTTTTGCGCTTATCATAAATTCTGAAAACAATAAACGCATTCACCCATAGGTGATTGTGTAAAAGGGAATTGTGTATTTTAATAGTTTTCAATCTAAATTGCTCCTTAAAAATTGGTTTTTTATTATAGGCAAACAATTGCAGTTAAGGAACTTGCGTAGAGTAAAGCAAAAGAAATCGGAATAAGGTTGTTTGAGAAGGAATAAAATTAAAGGAGATTGAAAATGAAAGAAAATTATCTTAATTCATTCAAAGTATGCGGTGAAGTTGGCTCAATGAGAAATTTAGAGAATATGAATCAAAATAATAACAATGGACAGAATCAGCAGAGCCGACAAAGCCGAATTATGAAACAAGTTTCTGTTGTTGTTATTGGTGATACTCTGAATTTCTATTGCGGAGAGGATTTACTCCCTCCTGATTTGAAAGAAAATGACCGGGTTGAAGTTGTCGGACGAATCATCAGTAAAAACAATTCTACCCGGGCAAAGGCAACATCAATTAGAAAATTATAAATTATATAGCCGGAATATGTTGCGGTAACCGTGAAACAATCTTCTCAAACAAACCGCTTCATATATCCGGCTTTTTTTCTGGAGTGGTTTCATGGATTGGAAAATAGAACTTATGAAAGGTTTCAGTTTTTGCCTTTTGTCCTCGGTGTTCGGCTGGATATTTGAGTGCACAAGCCGGATATTCAGGGTTTCTATAGATAACTCATAACACAAGGGGGTGATTAAAGATTGGCTGAACTCGTTTAACCTGAGTCAAGTTGAGAATGGGCACCTACTTATAGCTCGTCGGAAACTTGACGTGACTTGTCTTAAACCTCAAAAAACAATGGAGTGAAAGAAAATGAAGAAAAAGGCTTTAGCACTATGGGCGGTGATTGTATCAACTCTTTTAAGTTACGGACAGGCGTTCGCAACTTATATCGATAACGATGGAACGGTTGATTTGTCTCAAGCCGTCGCAACGCTGGAAACTAATGCTTATTCGGTGGCGAATCAGATTTTTCCGTATGTAATCGCGGTTGTCGTTGTGTACGCGATTTTCAAAATCTTCAAAAGATTTGCAAAGTAAGCAACCAGCAGAAAGAGAGCGGGTAATTCCGCTCTCTTTCGTTTATCGAGGTGGACTATGGATAACGAAGGAATACTGATTTTAAAAGATATACTTCAAGAACTTCAAACTCAAACACCGATTCACGGTGAGTCATACAGGGTTTTATTATGGATATTCGGCGGAATCTGCGCTCTGGCGTTCTTACGAAAATTAAATATATTCTGATATTTATATCAATTTTTTACGGCGGTGATGTCTTCGCTCAATATTATACGCCTTACAATCTGGATAATTATATCCCTGTGCTTAACTGGTACAGGTACAATTCAACCGAATCAAGAAAAGTTTATATCAAGAAAACAGATTGCTCTTTCACTTATAGCTTAATAGCCGATTCTTACGGCAGATTATATTACACTCACAGCAACGCAAATGATTATCATTTCCCGGTGATGGAATTCACCGATGAAACAGGTTTTCATTTAACTAGAGATAATCCCTCGCAAATTCAAAGTTTCCACAGCAGTAATCCAACGAGCGCAACAAATAGATACTGTTACCGAATAGATTTAACGATAGTCAATAATTCCTCAATGTCCCGGAATTGGGAACTTAAAGAGAACGGCGTTCTTCTTGCGTCCGGCTCTGCTTCCGGGCTTCAAACTATGAACCATTATATAACTGTTTATAACCGCAGGCATGACACCACATATAATTTTGAGTTGTATATAGAAGATAGAGATTTACAGTTAATATCGGTTGGTTCTGGTTCGCTCGATGCCGTCTGGACATACTGCGATTCTTATATGTTTATGAATTACACGATAGCCGGTTCGCCTTTTGATGTTGAAATTGAATCGCCGTTCGACAATGACGCCCCAGATAAAGAGTTGAAAGTTCCTGATGATTGGTACCCGGACGACTGGGAATACCCTGAATCGGAAGACCTGCCGGACGATAGTTTTATCCCTCCTGATTTTTCAGATTTGCCGGACTCGGAACCGCCTGATGATGTTGATAGAGAAAACACACAGTGGCAACCGGACAGCAATATCCCGGACGCTCCCGAAACTTTGAATGATAACGATTCAAATATCACTCAGCAGGATTTATATGAGGCTGTTTATAAGGCATTGAATAACAGCGGTCAAAAATATGATTTTGACCAGCTCTATGAACTTGATAATGAAGCTTTTGACAATGACGGCGGATTAATTTCCGAACTAGAGAATACTTCTCAGGAATTTGGAGAAATGCTTCAAAAGAACAGAACCGCTATTAACAAGATGAAAGATAAAATTGAGGAAATCCATACTTTGAATCTGCCTCAGAGAATCGGAACGATAGACAGTATTGAGTTTACAATTCCGGTTCTTGAGGAAACATATACGGTTGATTTAACGCTCTTTGAAGACAATATCAAATTGTTTCGGTCGGCGTTTTTAATGGTTCTCGGATTAATCAACTGGGTAATGACCATGCATATTATCCGGCAAGGAATATCGTGAGCAGTCAATCTGTATTTAAGATTTGTCCACGGTGCCGGGGCTTTGCTCTTGAAATGAGAGAATATATGAATTTTTGCGAATCATGCTATTTCACAATAGTTGAAGAATATAAGAAGTGGAAGGAAGAAAAAGAACATGAAAAGAAAATTAATAGAATGCGAACTATGCGGAGACGAGCATATCGAGTGTAACAAGTTCATTATATGCCCGACGTGCTTTTATACGCTGTATGTCGTTTTCAAACAGGTATTCGGACAGGGAGAGCTATTATGTTCAAGATTCTGGGGGAACTGATTTCTTGGGGCTTCAATGTTGTTGTAGCTGGGTTCAATTTCCTTATAGCGATTTTCAAAAAGTTCTGGGCGATTCTGATTCCGGCGATAACGACATTTATTTTGTTTATCAAAGGATTTGTGCTTCTCGTATCGGAAATTTTGGTCAGGCTTATCAATGTCATGGACAGCATGGTTTTTAGTGCCAGAGGTGACTTCTCGGAGGTCAGCGCAGATATTCTTTATATCTTGAGCATTGGCAACACATTTTTCCCTTTGGAAGAAATGTTCGTCATGCTCATAACGCTGTCTATTCTCTGGTTAAGCATGATTACTTATCGGTTCATTAAGTCGTGGATTCCGACTGTTAACTAAGATTGATACAGGGTAAATCGTGAGGTTTGCCCTGTATCAAGCTTCAATTAAGGTGGAAAAGATGATTGAGTTTTACGAAGGCAAAATCGGCGGTGGCAAGACATACTCAGCCGTATTGCGCATTTTGAAATATCTTGCCAACGGCGGAGTGGTTGCCACAAACATAAACCTGAATGTTCCTCAGATTCGGAAGGTGCTCGGGCATGATTACGGATATGAACTGAACGAAAAACAGATTATCCAGCTTTCTGAGGATAATGTTCTTTTGTTTCACAGGCATACTCCGCAAGGTACAAAAGACCTTCCGACTTTAGTTATAATCGACGAAGCGCATTTATTTTTCAATGCCCGGGAATGGAACAAAGCCGATAAGGAACTGCTAACTTTTATTACTCAAAGCCGAAAATGTTTTACGGATATAATCTTCATCACACAGAGTTTAAAGACAGTGGATAAACAGCTCAGATTACAGGCTCTTTTCGTCTGGCATTTCAAAGATTTACAGGGGCTTGTCTTACCTATTCTTAACTTCATTAAGTATCCCTTACCGCAAATCCAACAAGTTCAATTCAGCAACGATTCACAGTTGCAAGCTCCCTTAAAACGCCGTTTTGTCTGGAAAAGAAAAGCTCTATTTCAATGTTACAACTCGTTTGAACTGCTCCGGGAGTTCCCACGGTTAGAACAGAAAGAGAAAGTCGAAAAGGGCAAAACAAAGATGTCAACCAGAGATAAAAAACTCGCTCTTGCCGGGTTGCTCCTGATATCCCTTATCCTCGCTCCGAAAGTCTGGGCATTTTTTAACTCAGACAAAGAGCGTTTACATACAGAAACAAAGAAGGTTCGAGCCGTCTATAAAGAAAAACCGAAAAGACCACGTTACAGTATAGTTCGGGAAACTTTTACCGCCTTCCTTAAAGTTAACCGGAATTCCGTCATAATAACGGAAAAGAATGAGTACTGGAAAGGCTATTACTGCGAACATGGATTAGTTTTAGACGTGAAGAGAAATCGGGTGAAAATACAGCAACCGGACGGCTCTTTCCTTCTTGTAATTGACGATAAAAAACCGTACATGAAGGAAGGCGAAAATGTCACTCATAGCAACAGTAACAGCCCAGGGGAGACTTCTTGAGGTTAAAGTCTCAGGGTATCAGTCAAAGAACAAATCATCCGGCGGAAACAAAAAAGCGATAAAGGAATTCTCACCGAGAAGCCGAGTAAGGCTCTTAAAACTTGTGTCCCGACTGGATATCTCACAAGAAAAATATCCGGTCTTTATCACTCTGACATTTGCTCAGAAATACCCATCACCACAGCAAGCGAAAGAATATATGAGGCTTTTTGTGCGGAAATTGAATCGACGGTCGTCCCGGGAAATCTCGGCAATCTGGCGCTTAGAGTTTCAGGAACGTGGAGCGCCTCATTTTCATTTAATCGTGTTCGGTATGGATTACATCAAAAAAGAATACGTCGCCAAGTTGTGGGCAAATACCATCGGTAAAAAATACTGGGATACCTCAAAGGATGAACCTGCGTATCCGTTTACCCGGATAGAAGGCGTACAACAGCACCGAAAACTTATATATTACGTTTCCAAGTATGTAGCGAAGGCGGATCCGAAGCCCGAAGGGCAAGGCTCCGCTTGTGGGTTTAACAGTGTGCTATATATGGACGCCATAGGTCGTTTCTGGGGTGTTATCAAAAGAAATATCCTCCCCATGGCAGAGATAAAACGGATAGTAAAAGAGTTTGGTCATTGGTTAGATGAATTGCGTAAGCTCTGCAAAGAATTTTATCCATGGATAAACGATGAGGCATCCGGTTTTCATGTTTATATGGATAGACCGGATAATTTTATATTGTTATTAAAAGAGTTTATAGAAAATGACAGAAAAGCTTTATTTGTGAGATAAAAAGAAAACTTTAGTGGATTGATTCTTGCTTATTTTTTTAAGCAATTATTGACAGAAAGATTATTTTTAATAATTATATAATAAAGATAAAAATCAATAAGAAAGATTATTCTAAGATGGAATTAACTAAAAAAAACATATTAAATATTTCAGAAGGTATTCACAATCAAAATATTGTACAAGGTTTAACGCATTGTTTCTATAGATATCCTGCTCGTTTTTCTCCAAGTTTTGCAAATTCCATGATTGTAAATTTTAGTAAGCCAGGCGATGTTGTACTTGATCCATTTTTAGGTGGTGGAACATCATTAATAGAAGCTTTTGTTTTAGGAAGAAAAGGAATAGGAACAGATATAAGTTCTCTTGCTACTTTCATTAGTAAAGTAAAAACTACTCCGCTTGAAACTTCCGAGATTGAGAAATTAACTAAATGGATAAAACAATTAAAAAATCATTTAAATATAAGAAATAAGATTTCGAGACCCAACAATTGGATAGAAAGAGGTTATCAAAGGAATATTAATACTAGGGAAACCTGGCGAATACGGAAATATATTGAAATTGCTTTAGAGAAGTCAAATGAATTATCAACCACAAATCAACAAGACTTTATTCGATGTTTAATTTTGAGAACAGGACAATGGGCTTTAGATTATAGAAGGTCTATCCCTTCAGTCAAAGAATTTCGTCTTATGTTAATGAAATTCTTTGATGAAATGATAACTCAAATATTAGATTTCTCTGAACGAGTTAAATTATATGAAAATCCAACTATTTTAACACGTTCTGCCATAGGTCTTGAAAGCGATCAAAAAATAGCTTCTTTTATTCCGCCCAGGCTTATTTTAACATCTCCTCCTTATCCAGGTGTTCACGTGCTTTATCATAGATGGCAAGTAAGGGGAAGGAAAGAGACTCCTGCACCATTTTGGATTGCGGATAGCTTAGATGGTAATGGAGAATCTTACTATTTATTGGGTAACCGCCACCAGGAAGATTTAAAAGATTATTATGATAATCTTTTTTCGGTTTTTTCCTCTCTGTCAAAAATATCAGATCAGAAAACTTTAGTTGCACAATTAATTTCATTTTCTAGTCCAGATTGGCAACTTGAGAAATACTTACAGGTAATGGAGAACGCTGGTTTTAGAGAAATTAAGATGAAACAACTTTCAAATTCTGATGATGGAAGAATATGGAGGATTGTTCCTAATAGGAAATGGTATGCCCTACACGAAAGGTCAAAATCCACTTCCAGTGAAGTTGTTTTATTTCATGCTTTAAAATAATATTCTCATCAAATTATGTCGCTTCGCCAATGCCGTTATTCATTGCAAACTCAGATTCTTCATCCAAAGCTCCTAAAGAGTCAATCATTGGTAGCATAATTGGAGCAATAGCTCGTGAGAACGATTCGACTTTTTTTTCTATATTTTTTCCAGTTTCGTTGAAATCTTCGTCCTCTGAATTATTTTCATCATCATTTTCACTATTTCTATTTCTTATTTCATCATTAATCAGACTAAGCCCAAACAGAACTAATCCATATATAAATTGTGCCTCTATAATTTTTGGGTCTTTATTCTGATTCTTCATCTCGGTTTTCAAATAATGATTATCAATATTCACATAGAAATCATAAATAGGTTGCTCTATATTTTTATCGGAGTTTTTACCATTTTCTGATGATCCTATGTGTTTTATCATTAAAGCTAAATATTTATCAAATTTTGATTCATCCCACTTCCAATGCTCTTCAGATATTTTTATAATATTGGGAAGTTGAATTCCATAGGTAGAATCTCTATCTGAGCCTTTGTCCTGGGAAGGTTTTTTTGATTTTTCAGATCTACCACTGGATACTGAACATTCAGCTATAATCTTTATTACAAATTTATTAACAAACGGTTCTAAGAGGGTTTGATCATTTACAGTTGATTCGCATATTATTGAATCGTCAACTTTACATTCTTCTGGTAAGGTTAAGTTGAGAGTTGCAATTCCATTTTCCAATCTAAACCCATAATTGATATCAGCGATTTCCTCTACCGTACTGTTTTTGGATTCATCTAATAATTTAAATTCGCCTTGCTCTTCGCTAAACCCATAATTGATATCAGAAATTTCATCTTTATTGTTGCTTTTGAACTTAATGAATAATTTAAATTCACCTTGATCTTCTTCTCGTATAAAATAATCGTTAACAACATTAGTTTCAAAAATAATTCTTGCTTTATGTCCTACCGGACACTCTTTATATAAGTCTTCACCGTATTTTTTATTTTTAAATTTAAAGAAAGTAGGATGTTTTTTCCCGTTAAATGGACTATCTTCACCTTTTACTTTTCTGGTTTTAAAAGGATTAGGAATTCTTTTCCCTTCAAGGAATAATGAAGATAGTGTTGGATATTTAGATAAAATGGAATTTAAAACATATTCTAATGGTTTAGAATCAGATAATTGATCTTCAATGTTTTCTTCACGCCTTTTATTTTTTAGCAGTCTAAGTTTTTCATCATTCTTTAACAAATACTCTAATTCTCTTTCAATGCTATTTCGAAATTCCGATCTACTTAACTTGTCCCGATTATTCATAAAAAGATCTTCACGGGCTTGTGCGCTTAATTTTGAACAGTCAATTAATAATAATAGAGAGTTAGCAATATAACTTAACCCCACTTTTTTTCTACGAAAAAAATCAGTTGTTAAATATCCATGGGACTGTCCATTTAGAGTAAAAATTACCCCTTCATCTTTTATATATGTCTCTGCTTTCCCTTTATTAAAGGCATATATGGTTATGTTCATTTCTTCGCCATGAACAGTTATTTTTGAAGATGTCGGAAAATCAGGTTCAAGATTTTCAGCTTTATTATCGTTTAGTCTAACTCGAATACCTGTTAAGGTCGTTGAAGAACTACCTTTATGACCTCGATATTGACGACATTCAAACAATCGAATAGGTAAAGCAACCCCAGGCATTAATAAATCCAACCGACGCATTAATCCTGTTTTACGCAAGATATGGCTTTTATCACCGGTTAATTTATATTCGTATAATTTAACCAAAGTTCCCCATTCTGAATCTTGGGAATAAGGATTTTCGTTATCGGGAAATATAGGCATTTTTTCGGAACTAAAGGATAGAACATCTCCTTTATTATGCTCGCAATTTACAGGAGCTAAATACGTAAAAATTGAATTTTTATATCCTTTCTCAGGTGCTTCTCTTCTTACAATGGTAAATCCCCAATTTCCGTCTGTAGGATCATTGAATTTTCCATTTAAAATCATTGGGTTTCTTTTTGTTAATATTAATTGAAACCTGTTCTTACCGCAGAAACGCAACACACCACTACCACCCATATTAAATTTGCCTTGAACAAAAAGTATCTTCACTTTATTAGCACGTGTTAAAGATAAAAAAGTATCAGGAATCATTTTGGGAGTTTGTCCTTCACCGCAATCAGAAATTGTGAAACAAGGATATCCTTGAGAAGGAAGATTGCCTGTTGCACACAAGGTAATACCTTCAGCAACTTCTTTTCTTTTATTATTAGACCAATTAGACACTCTTCCCATTAATGTGCTTTGAACGGTGCAATTTTCGAAAAAAAGAGCTACTGCTTGTTGAATTGAAGTTGGAGCTTTTTCACTTGTTGGATCAATACGTTTAATAAGACACTCATTCATTAATCTGGCATCAACGGAATTAATTAATTTTTCAACTAGTGCTGCATCAGGGCTACTCATTTGATTACCAATTGTATTATAATTATTTTCATAGTCACCGTAATATCTCCAAACATTTTTGTTATCCCAATATCCTTTATTTTTTAAAATACGGATAACTTCTTCTTCTGAATCTGCTTTTATCAAAGAAAGACAAAAATTTTTAATCTCCTGGTTGTTCATTTTAACCTCCTTTTATATGTTGATAAAATTTTTGCCTTTTTGAGTAATCCGATATTTTACATATATACCATTCTTTATTTTTTCTATTAAACCGAGCTCGTGCATTCTTGACATAGTTCCCGCACGTTGGGTGTTGACAGTTGTTATTTCAACATTCTGAAGATAATTAATATCACGAGAAAGAGAATCATTAATAGAGTCCCGTGTATCGATGCCATTATGAATAATAGTGAGAATTTCTTTATATAATGTATATTCTCCAGGTACAGACTCTTTAATATGATGACAATAAAAGTTTATTTCCTCGTCTGATAGAGAAATGTTTGTTTCTAAATCATCCATGCAGGGGTTTTTTAATTTTGAAAATTCAAGACCCGATTTGGTAATGCCAATATATTTACTGCCATTTTTTGAGATAATATTGGCGAATCTTAAAATTGGTAGGGCACCTGAAAGTTTCCCGTCTTTACGTGAAGAACCGATAAATTGTTCGGAAAATCTAAATAAAGCTTTTTCTTCTTCTTTTCCGATGGGAAAACCAACACTAAACTTTTCATCTCTTTTTCTTTTAAATCGTTTATCTGAAATTAGTAATATGAAACCAAATTTACGAGCTTGAGATTGTGCTTCTTTTATAAAATCTTCGTAACTTAAAAGATTATTTTCTTCTGAAATTAAATTCGAAAGCAATCTAATTGAAAATTTAATGGGTAAAATTCTATTAATTTGTCCCCACATACATTCTTCTTCAGCATAATTCGGATTATATACTACTAAGCTCTCTTTGGCTGGCGGTGAAATACATGATATATCTTTATTAAGCAAACTAAGATCAACACCATCTTTTTGCTCAGGATTGTGTGTATTATCTATTGTGTTTTTGGAGTATTCATTGTGCTCATCTTCATTGGAAAGTTCCATGGTAAGTTGATTTTCTGCGCTCATTGTCAAAAACGATGAAAGATCGCTGTATTTGCCTCCTTTAATTAATTCTCTAATATTTTTTATTAAATATTCAGGCATGTCAACTATAGTTTTCATATTAAACTCCTTAATGTTGTATATTAAATAACTTAATATATTAAATCTATGTATATCTTTATTTAATGTCAATAATATTTTTTCACTTAATCTTAAAATAAATTACATTAAGTTAATGCTAATTTCTCTACATGTAATAGCTCTAACAAAATAGACTTATTGATGAATCAAAAAATAAAAATGTTGCGTAGCGTTAAACTTGACCATTAGATCGAACTCTTGATAGAATAGATATTATTTTAAAAATTGCAGGTAAGAAAACAAAATACATATAATTGCTTTAATCATAGCGATTTATAAAGGTAGGTATTTTATGTCTGATTTAAAAATGTCAGAAATAATTCAAAAGAAACATGATCAATTGATAGCTGGTGCAAAGAAATATTATGTTTTAAAAGATTACAGTGGTACATATATTGAAAAACAAATGATTAAAGAAGAAAAAATGATATATCCAATTTTTCGTGTCTTCGAAGCAGCAAGACCTGAAAAAAATAGAAAGCTAAATATTGATCCAAGACATGCTTTTGATCAATACAATGATTCAGTTATGGATTATGCAAGTATTATTGCAAGCAAACTCAATAAAGCATGGCAAAAATATAATCGATTAATTAGCTTTCAAATTCCTCTTTGCCCTAATGATTGCTGGCATTGTTTTTTACCCAAAGAATTATATATAGATTCTGGAAAAAATGATTATCGATATGAAGAAATAAGTGCTAAATCAATAATTGAAAATTTTCTAGACCAACGAGAGTCCGATTTGAGGCAAAATAAATATTCAAATGTTTTAAGAATCACGGGAGGAGAGCCATTTCTTCTTCCTGAATTAATTAGAGATTGTTTAGAAATACTCAAAAACAAAAATTTGGAAAAAGAGGTTTTTATTTGGACGGAAACCAACTTAGAACCATTCATGGGGGATGATGAAGCATTTATGGATTCTGAGGACAACAAACAAATTTTGGAAGAACTTGGCAAATATAATAATTTTCTTGTCCACCCATGTTTTCATGGTTTAGATGCTGAAGAATTTAATATGATAACAGGCAAAGATTACTCTATATCTTTAGAATCTCATATTAAGGCATTAAAAAGACTTTTAGATTCGGGTATTGATATTTACCCTACTATTGGCTCTAATACGACAAACCCAAAAAATTTAAATGATTTTTTTGAGAAATTAAAAGAACTCCATTCCAATCTTCCATTGCGTGTTGCCTTAATCGAATATAGATGTGACTATGAACCTATCAGAGAAAGGTTAGAAAAAAGGAATTGTAACTTACCCATTGATAACTTACCTATTGATGAAATTACCTGTCAACATACTTCATGCCCAACAAAAAAACTTTTCAAAAAAATCAACTTACAACCTAAACTCTATTCAAAATTTGCAAATTTACGAATTTGGAATGAACTATTAATAAAATATTATGGTGTAGGTAATGGAGTGATCCCAAGACACTTTGTTAGTTTAAATGAAGATAAAGAAATTAAAGTTATAGATGATGATGATAATGAGATACCAGAATATAATGGAGAAAGTATATATCTTTTTAAAAGCTCTTACAGAGTATTATATCACCAGGAAGTATTAGATATTTTAGCTTTACCATATGGGCATATAATCAATATTAATTATGACAAAAAATATGTTCAAGATGACCTTTTCATTCATATGCAATCTGTAGAATCGGAATATAAAGGAAAGACAGGATATTTTATTTACGTTGACAAAAATCAAAGAACTCTTTTACCTATAAGGGAATTCGAAATTGCTAATATAAAAATCGCAGGTGATATTCTTTCTATAACCATAGATTTAAAAAATTATATTTCTTTTGCATCAGGAGATGATAGATCTGTATCGGATAAGTTTACTTTTTCTATGCGAAAGTATTTTGGGAATAATACTCTTCCCCCAGGAGGAAAATATATTTTAAAAGGGGAGAGGTTGTTTTTTTACGAGAATGAAACAATAAAAAGATCGCAAGCATTTGAAATGAATTCATTAGACATTACATCAGGATCAGATTTTGAGTATTTTTCTAAAATTATTCCCAATTTGATTTCTTATAAAGCAATGTCAAAAAGCTTATTTTATAAAATAGAAATGCAAAATATTCAGCAAATCAAGGAAGATAATTCAGTTTGTTACAAAATTGAAGGTGGGAAATCATTTAGCATCATACTTGAGTATTTTCTGCCAAATTATAACAACTTTAATGAAGAAAATCACTCTGAAAGAACTATCTGTTTCGAAAGTTCTAGTTCAACTATAAGTCCTGTCGGTTCAACTGAAATAGTCTGTTCTAAATATGGAACTGAAAAAATTGATTTTAAAACTAAGATTAATTCTAGGGAAGAAAAAGTAACAATAAAATTTTGGAATAAATATGACGAATTCAAAGGACCAAAATTGAATATTTATGTGAAAGTATGTCCTCCAACAAGTAAATCCGCAGTAATAAGTACAATACCTTTTATTTTATTATCTCTTGCTACATCAGGTATTGCAATGTATACAAATAGTGTTGCTACAAAGGGAAATACACAGCAAAGTATTAATTTATGGGGATCATTCTGGGATTCAATCAAAGTATTATTCTGGGTAGATAAACACTCTGCTATATCAAATATAGGATATTTTGTACTACTTTTGGTGATTTTGTTTTTACATTTTAGATTTGTTGCTATTGAAAGAGCTATGAAACCAGGTTCTTAATAAAAAGTTGCTCAAAAACTAATCTGAGGTTAAATTACGCACTTTTTATCCATCTTTGAAATTCATAAATGATCTTCAAATCATCGGATAAGGTGTTCAAAGTCTGGATACTTGGGGTCGCCAAATTTGATTGACGGAAAAAATTATTTATAACGCCCAATATACCAACAAGTTGAGGGTGTTCAAAGTTGGCTCCGTCGAAAAATACTTGAGCAGGGAATACAAAGTTTTGTATTCTCTGCTTTATTTTTATGCTCGATTTCTGCCAGATATCAGATATGTTCGTCAAAAAATGAGTGCTGAATTTCAAATATTCCTATAAATCGTAATCAATAACCTTTTCCTGAGATATGTTTTCCTGAAGAATAAATATTTCTTTCTGAATGGATTCAACCTGTTCTTTGTATGTCTCATCATCAATCACACCTTTAAGAAGTTTTTTGACAAGATTATCCTTCATATTTTTTAACTCGGTAAGTTGTATCTTATCTCGTTTTAATTGATTCTTAGAATGCTGATTTTTTTCTTTCCAGTGCTTAACAAGGTAATATTCTACCAGTTCCATGATTTCAGGTTTCGGCTGAATGTTGTTCAGGTACTCACAAAATTTTTCTTCGATAAAATCTCTTTGAGTCATCGGGATACAATTGTTTCTCCAGCACCAGTAATAAGGGATTTTTTTATTCTTGCCTTGACACAGGCTCGCTGTAAGCGGTGAATTACATTCAGGACATAAGACAAATCCTCTGAGCGGAAATTCAGGATTATCTTTCTGCTTCGGAGCGATTGAAGCTCTCTCCCCTAACAAAATTTTTTGTACATTAAAAAATGTTTCTCTGGATATAAGCGGTTCATGGATTCCCTCAATAAGTTCAGGATACCATTCTGTTCTTATAAGTCCTGCATAGATAGGATTATGCAGAATCTTATTCATGGTTTGAGTAGAAACTTTGAATCCTTTCAGGGAAAGAATATCGGTCACTTCTTTTTGAGAGTAAAATCCTTGCTCAATGAGATTGAAAGCCTCTTTGATAAATTTACTTTCTTCCGAAGGATATAAGAGAGGTTTTCTGAACTGGTCATTTTTGAAATAATATCCTTTTGGAGCTTTCCAGCACCAACGACCTTCTTGAACAGCTTTTCTCATTACATCTTTTACCCTGCGGGATTTTTTATTGTTATCATACTCAGCCTGAGCCGATATAATCGAAGTAATAAATTTTCCTTCTGGTGATTCATCTATATTTTCCGTAACAGATTCAATCCTGATTCCAATCAAGTTAAATTCATAAAAAAAATTCAAAGTATCTCTCTGATTTCTGGATAATCTATCGAGTTTATAGACGATTAAAACATCTATTTCCGATGCGTTCTGCTTTGCGAATTCGGTAAGTAATTGAAGTTGAGTTCGTTTTAATGTTTTTGCGCTTTCGCCTCGCTCAATAAATATTCGGAGAACATTATATCCTTTTTGTTGTGAGTAGTTTGCGCAATATTCTTCCTGAGCTTCCAAGCTGAAACCAGTTTCAGCTTGTTCTTGAGTAGATACTCGGCAATAAACAATAGCGTTCATTTTTAACCCTCATTTAGATTTTTATTTTATTGTTCTTTTATATTTGGTGTATCACAAGAAAAATTTTCTGACAACCTTTTTTGTTCTGCATAGGCTTTTAACGATAACTCGCTGAAATGCAGAATTTTGCTGGTGAGAACATCTATTTCCTGTTCGGTGAATCCGTATTTTTCCCTTAATGATAAGCGGATTTCATTTAATGGACGCATCGTTTGAGCCTCCATCAGGAAAGAAATCCCGGACATCACAGTCATAATATTTTGCTAAAAGGAATAGATGTTTTAAATTGAAGCGTTTACCGTTGGCGAGTTTTTCGGCTGAATTATAGAAAGATGTTGAATTTAGACCGAGAGCATCATAAGAGATATCTTCTACCGTCTTACCTTCTTTAATCCTTTTTTGCCGAATCTTCTTTGCTACTATCCGCAAAAAATTATTAATTTCATTTTCTCTCTGTAAATCAAACAAATCCATAAACCAACCTTTTTGCGCTTATCATAAATTCTGAAAACAATAAACGCATTCACCTATAGGTGCTTGTGTAAAAGGAAATTGTGTATTTTAATGATTTCCAGCCAAAATGGCTTCTTAAAAGTGAGTATTTTTATCCAGTCAAATATTTGCTGTAAAGATACTTGCAAGGAATAAATGAAAATAAAACGCAATAAAGTTGTTTGAGAAGGAATAAAATCAAAGGAGTTTGAAAATGAAAGAGAATTATTTCAATTCGTTCAAAGTATGCGGTGAAGTTGGTTCAGTGAGAAATTTAGAGAATTTTAACCAGAATAATAACAACGGGCAGAATCAGCAGAACAGATCGAGAAGGGTTATGAAACATGTAGCTGTGATCGTCATCGGTGATACGCTCGATTTTTATTGCGGTGAGGATATGCTTCCTCCTGACTTACACGAAAATGACCGTGTTGAGGTGGTCGGGCGTCTTATCAGCAAAAACAATTCTACCCGGGCAAAGGCAACATCAATCAAGAAATTATAAATCATATAGCCGGAATATGTTGCGGTAAACATGAAACAATCTTCTCAAACAAACCGCTTCATATATCCGGCTTTTTTTCTGAGGTGGTTTCATGGATTGGAAAATAGAACTTATGAAAGGTTTCAGTTTTTGTTTTTTGTCCTCGGTGTTCGGCTGGATATTTGAGTGCACAAGCCGGATATTCAGGGTTTCTATAGATAACTCATAACATAAGGGGGTGATTAAAGATTGACTGAACTCGTTTAACCTGAGTCAAGTTGAGAATGGGCACCTACTTATAGCTCGTCGGAAACTTGACGTGACTTGTCTTAAACCTCAAAAACAATGGAGAGAAAGAAAATGAAGAAAAAGGCTTTAGCACTATGGGCGGTGATTGTATCAACTCTTTTAAGTTACGGGCAGGCGTTCGCAACTTATATCGATAACGATGGAGCGGTTGATTTGTCTCAAGCCGTCGCAACGCTGGAAACCAACGCTTATTCGGTAGCGAATCAGATTTTTCCGTATGTAATCGCGGTTGTCGTTGTGTACGCGATTTTCAAAATATTCAAGAAATTCGCAAAGTAAGCAACCAGCAGAAAGAGAGCGGGTAATTCCGCTCTCTTTCGTTTTATCGGGGTGAATGATGGATAACGAAGGAATAATAATTTTAAAAGATATACTTCAAGAACTTCAAACTCAAACACCGATTCACGGTGAATCATACAGGGTTTTATTATGGATATTCGGCGGATTGTGCGCTCTGGCGTTTTTGCGAAAATTAAATATATTCTGATACTTATATCAATTTTTTATGGCGGTGATGTATTCGCTCAATACTATACGCCGTATGATCTTAACGCTTATGTCCCTGTTCTGAATTGGTACAGGTACAATTCAACCGAATCAAGAAAAGTTTATATCAAGAAAACGGATTGCTCTTTCACTTACTCTTTAATTGCCGATGCTTACGGCAGATTGTATTTCACTCACAGCAACGCAAATGATTATCATTTTCCGGTGATGGAATTCACCGATGAAACAGGTTTTCATTTAACCAGAGATAATCCCTCGCAAATTCAAAGTTTTCACAGCAGTAATCCAACCAGTTATGTGAATAGATATTGTTACAGGATAGATTTAACGATAGTCAATAATTCCTCGATTTCCCGAAACTGGGAACTTAAAGAGAACGGCGTTCTACTTGCATCCGGTTCCGCTTCCGGTTTGCAGACATCTTTTAACGCAATAACGGTTTATAACCGCAGGCATGACACCACATATAATTTTGAGCTGTTCGTTGAAGATAAAAATTTACAGATGGTTTCTGCCGGAACAGGCTCGCTTCAAGCGGTCTGGACTTATTGCGATTCTTATATGTTTATGAATTACACGATAGCCGGCTCGCCTTTCGATATTGAGATTGAATCACCGTTCGACAACGACGCTCCCGATAAAGAGCTGAAAGTTCCTGATGAATGGTATCCCGACGACTGGAAGTACCCTGAGTCGGAAGACCTGCCGGACGATAGTTTTATCCCTCCTGATTTTGACGATCTGCCGGAGTCTGAACCGCCTGATGAAGTTGACAGAGAAAATACACAATGGCAACCGGACAACAATATACCGGACGCTCCCGAAACTCTTAATGATAACGATTCAAATATCACTCAACAGGATTTATATGAGGCGGTTTATAAGGCATTGAATAATAGCGGTCAAAAGTACGATTTTGACCAACTCGACGAACTCGATAATGAAGCCTTCGATAATGACGGCGGATTAATTTCAGAACTTGAGAATACTTCTCAGGAATTCGGGGAAATGCTTCAAAAGAACAGAACCGCTATTAACAAGATGAAAAATAAAATTGAGGATATCCATACTTTGAATCTGCCTCAGCGAATCGGAACGATTGACAGTATTGAGTTTACAATTCCGGTTCTTGAGGAAACATATACGGTTGATTTAACGCTCTTTGAGGACAATATCAAATTGTTCCGGTCAGTGGCTTTGCTGGTACTCGGAATAATCAACTGGGTAATGAGCATGCACATTATCCGGCAAGGAATTTCGTGAGCGGTCAATCCTTGTTTAAGGTTTGTCCCCGGTGCCGGGGCTTCGTTCTTGAAATGAGGGCTTACATGAATTTTTGTGAATCATGCTATTTAACAATAGTTGAAGAATATATCAAGTGGAAGGACGAAAAAGACCATGAAAAAAAAATTAATAGAATGCGAACTATGCGGAGATGAGCATATCGAGTGTAATAAGTTCGGTATATGCCCGACTTGCTTTTACACGTTGTACAAGGTTTTCAAACAGGTATTCGGGCAGGGAGAACTATTATGTTCAAGATTCTGGGGGAACTGATTTCTTGGGGCTTCAATATCGTTGTAGCCGGATTCAATTTTCTTATAGCGATACTGAAAAAATTTTGGGCGATTCTCATTCCGGCGATAACGACTTTATTTCTGTTTATCAAAGGATTTGTCCTGTTGGTCTCGGAAATATTGGTCAGGCTGATAAACATTGTGGACAGCATGGCTTTTAACGCCAGAGGCGACTTCTCGGACGTCAGCGCAGATATTCTCTATATATTGAGTATCGGCAACACATTTTTCCCGTTGGAAGAAATGTTCGTCATGCTCATAACGCTGTCTATTCTCTGGCTAAGCATGATTACTTATCGGTTCATTAAGTCGTGGATTCCGACTGTTAACTAAGATTGATACAGGGTAAATCGGGAGGTTTGCCCTGTATCAATCTTCAATTAAGGTGGAAAATATGATTGAGTTTTACGAAGGCAAAATCGGCGGTGGCAAGACATACTCAGCCGTATTGCGCATTTTGAAATATCTTGCCAACGGCGGAGTGGTTGCCACGAATATAAACCTGAACGCTTCTCAGATACGCAAAGTCCTTGAGCATGATTACGGATATGCACTGAACGAAAAACAGATTATCCAGCTTTCAGAGGATAATGTTTTGTTGTTTCACAGGTACACTCCACAAGGTACAAAAGACCTTCCGACTCTGGTTATCATTGACGAAGCTCATTTGTTTTTTAACGCCCGGGAATGGAACAAAGCCGATAAGGAACTGCTTACCTTCATTACTCAAAGCCGAAAATGTTTCACGGATATAATCTTTATCACTCAGAGTTTAAAGACAGTGGATAAACAGCTCAGGCTTCAGGCTCTTTTCGTCTGGCATTTCAAAGATTTACAGGGGCTTGTCTTACCTATTCTCAACTTCATTAAGTATCCCTTACCGCAAATCCTGCAAATTCAATTCAGCAACGATTCACAGTTGCAAGCTCCCTTAAAACGCCGTTTTGTTTGGAAAAGAAAAGCTGTGTTCCAGTGTTACAACTCGTTTGAACTGCTCAGGGAATTTCCACGCTTAGAGCAGAAAGAAAAAGTCGAGAAAGGCAAGACGAAGATTTCAACCAGAGATAAGAAACTCGCTCTTGCCGGGTTGCTCCTGTTATCCCTTATTCTCGCTCCGAAAGTCTGGGGCTTTTTCACCTCAGACAGAGAGCGTTCACATACAGAAACAAAGAAGGTTCGAGCCGTCTATAAAGAAAAACCGATAAGACCACGTTACAGTATAGTTCGGGAAACTTTTACCGCCTTCCTTAAAGTTAACCGGAATTCCGTCATAATAACGGAAAAGAATGAGTACTGGAAAGGCTATTACTGCGAACATGGATTAGTTTTAGACGTGAACAGAAATCGGGTGAAGATACAACAACCGGACGGCTCGTTTCTTCTTGTAATTGACGATAAAAAACCGTACATGAAGGAAGGCGAAAATGTCATTAATAGCAACAGTAACAGCCCAGGGGAGACTTCTTGAAGTTAAAGTTTCAGGGTATCAATCAAAGAACAAATCATCCGGCGGAAACAAAAAAGCGATAAAAGAATTCTCACCTCGTAGCCGAGTCCGGCTTTTAAAACTTGTGTCCCGGCTGGATATCTCACAAGAAAAATATCCGATTTTTATCACTCTCACATTTGCTCAGAAATACCCATCACCACAGCAAGCAAAAGAATACATGAGGCTTTTTGTGCGCAAACTGAATCGGCGGTCGTCCCGGGACGTGTCGGCAATCTGGCGCTTAGAATTTCAGGAACGTGGAGCGCCTCATTTTCATTTGATTGTGTTCGGTCTGCCTTATATCAAGAAAGAGCTTATTTCGGAACTATGGGGAGATACAATATCAAAGGAATACTGGGATGATGGCGAGCGTCCGCCGTTTACCCGGATAGAAGCCGTGCAACAGCACCGGAAAATGATTTACTACGTTTCCAAGTACGTAGCGAAGGCGGATCCGAAGCCCGAAGGGCAAGGCTCCGCCTGTGGGTTTAACAGTGTGCTATATATGGACGCCATAGGTCGATTTTGGGGTGTTATCAAAAGAAATATACTCCCAATGGCACAGATAAAACGAATCGTTAAAGAGATAGGATTTTGGCTGGATGATTTGCGCAAGCTCTGCAAAGAATTTTATCCATGGATAAACGATGATATGTCAGGTTTTCATGTTTATATGGATAGACCGGATAATATTATAAATATTGTTCATAAAATGATAAATAATAATGCAAGATCGTCTGAAATATTGGCTCATCTGTAAGCGTACTGTAAAAAAATGATCCGATTAGAAAAATATTTAATACGATTATCGTTTATCTTGATTCTGTAAATATGAAATGAGCACAATTAAATTTGGTTCCTTTTTAATCTCTTTTAATCCTTAAAAGCCATAATAATTCTCACAAATATTTCAAGAATAGTTTGTTGCAAAACTCAATTTTAGGTGTTATATTTATAATATAAGAATAAAACTAAAATTTTTCTGGGAGGCAGTTATGAAGAAAGCTACTAATCTATTTATTATAAGCATTTTAATAATATTTGCTCCTGTAGCATACTCAGCGGTAATAATTGATACCGGAGAACCTCTTTATACTGAACACCCTAGAGGATCAATTTTAACACGATATAATACTTCTGAAGGAATAGAATTTAATTGGTTTGCAGGAAAAATCACTCTTAATGACCAATATAATATTGATTCAATAAAGACTTTTTTTGATTATAATAGACCTGAACATTATCCGATCCCTGATCCTGGTTCGCTTGTTGATATTACTTTAAAAATATATGGTAACATAGAAATAGGCTCTACACCGGAAATACCAGTTTTAGAAGTTCCAGATTTGACACAGATATTCTTTGTACAAAATTTTGGAATTCCATCAAATTGGCAATATGGCTGGTACGGCATAGAAAATGCCAATTTACTTTTACTTCCGGGTGTATACTGGGTAGCATTTGAAGTTCATGATCCTACATTGATTGAAACACGCTTAACTACTCCTCAAAATAATTTGGAAAAAATTGCACAGACGAATGAGCAGGCATTAAATGACGTAGGATATTTTCCTTCTTCTATGGGAAATAGTTTTGCATTAAGGATAGAAGGAAATGTAGTAAGTGCTGTTCCTGAACCTGCATGTCTAAGTCTCTTTGCCTTTGGAGCTTTCTATCTGAAAAGTAAAATAATATAAGGAGATTTTTATGAAACGGCAAATAATAATACTTTTTATACTATTTATAAGCGTATTTTGTTCAAAACCTTCTTATTCCGCTGTTACCACAATAGATGGTGCAATAACGCTTGATTTCTATGAAGATACGCAATCGGGTATTGAAAATAGGTGGATTTTTGATATTAAATTGAATGATATTGGTGGCGGGGTGGAATCTATCTATTTTGATATAGAAATTCAAAATACAGGATTAAATTATTTAAATACATATACAGAGCAACTCTATACTGATCCTGACGTATTTAGTATGGTTACCACTTCATTTATTCCAGGAGACCCTTTTCCTTTCACGATACCTGCGTTAAATTCACTTTTTGAAAGACCAGTTGGTGTGAATTATATATTTTATTCAATTCCCGCAGATTCAGAGGGTAATCCAATGATTAACAATTTTTATGATACAATACCTATAATGGGTAATTTTGATATTAAATTAGATTATATAAATAATTTAGGAATTAATAGAACAGAACAATTTAATTTTTCAGGTCCCATTGCTTTTTCCGTTCCCGAACCTGCATGTCTAAGTCTCTTTGCCTTTGGTGCCTTCTATCTGAAAACTAAGATAATATAAGGAGATTTTTATGAAACAGCAAATAATAATACTTTTTATACTATTTATAAGCGTATTTTGTTCGAAACTTTCTTATTCGGCGGTAACCACAATCGACGGGGTAATCACACTTGATTTCTACGAGGATACAGAATCGGGAATCTCCAACAGATGGATTTTGGAGTTTACTATGAATAATATTAACCCAGATATTTTTGGTGGGTGGTTTGATATGACTTTTTGGGATAACACAATCTCGTTTGAGAATGAGTATAATGAGGCATCCCCTTATTTTACCGTTAGTAAATATTTCCCAACCAGTAATTTTGAAGAATATGTTCAAAATATTGATTCGGTTGGAAAACCTATGATTCCGGTCGGAACCAGCTTTCCTATTTATGGAGTACCGAACAAATTATTCTATCAAACTGAAGGAATTGAATTAACGCCAATCATTGGCACAATAGATATCACTTTAAATGGAGATAGTTTACAATTGACTGGTCCTATTGGATTTACGGTTACACCAATTCCTGAGCCCGTCGGTATGAGTCTCTTCGCGTTTGGGGCCTTTCTGTTACGATTTTTGCTTAAAAGAAAATAATTTTACTATACATAAAGTTCATAAAGGGGGAAAAATGAGAAAAGTAATCTTTTTACTTTTTTACGGAATAATTTTTTTTGCCGTTTCGGTGTTCTCACAGGAAGATGATTCTGCCAACAAATATTTTAAGAATCAAAAAATATTTTTGGAAGATAAAAGTACCGTATCCTTGAAGTCAAGGCCTGTAAAATTCAGCAAAAAAGATTATAACGCTAAATTCCCTAAATATAAAAAACGCATTTATTTAAAATTCAAAGATTCACCTTCCAAATTAATGCTCAATAAATTAAAAAATCAAGATATCACCATAAAAGATCATTTGTCTGACAGCACTTATATAGTTGAGCTTGACCAGGCAAAATTGGAATTTCTTAAAGAAATGTACTTTATTGCTGGGTTCGCGGATATCGATCCTGCCGACAAAATGTCAGAAAGGTTATATAAACAGGAGATACCAGCTTATGCTAAAGATGGGAAATATGCTAAAGTTACAGTTTCAGTTTATGAAGACTCTACATTTATGGATGCGACATCTGCAATACGTTCATTGGGAGGTATTGTAGAATCAAAACAATTTTCAAGATCTCATAAATTAAAAGTTTTAATTCACCCTTCAAATATAACAGACTTAGCCAAGCTGGATTTTGTTAAATATATTGAAGAAATATCTCCTACAGCTATGCCTAATAATATTAATGCGGGTAAATTATCGGAAGTTTTCTGGGATAATGATGGAGGCACAATTTCAGGGCTTTTTGATCAGTATTACAGAGAAAATCCACCGATACCTTATGGTCTTACCGGACAAGGAGTAAAGGTAGCAGTTAAAGATGGCGGTAGAATTTTTGCTCATCATGATTTGTCAGGCAGGCTTACAATTGCTGATGATGACAACATTTCCAGTCATGCTACACATGTTGCTGGAACAATTGGCGCAAAACTGAGTATTAATGATAATGACGGAAATACCGGCGGTATGGCTGAATCTGTTCATATATATTCATTTAGTATTTATACGCCTTTTACATATCCTCCATCGGTAGATTTAGATTATGTGGAAGATCTTTATACCGCCTTATTAGAATATGATGCGCCGATATCAAATAATTCATGGGGTATTGTTGTAGGATGGGGACGCTATATAAGGGGGTATTACTTAATGTGGGACTGGGAAGACAATACTTACTTGTTTGGAAAATACACCAGCGATACACAAGATTTTGATGAATTCATGTATGATTATTATGATAATAATGCGCTTGTGCTGAAATCAGCGGGGAATGATAGAGAAGAAAAAGATTCTCAAAATCCACCCCGGCATCCCCATGATGGGACGTTATATGAATCAGAGGACGATTATTATGATTGTATTCCTCCTATCTCATGCGCCAAAAATATTATAACTGTCGGATCGGTCGGAATCGAAGATAATGATAGTATCATTTCAAGTTTCAGCAGTTTTGGTCCTACTGATGATGGAAGAGTAAAACCGGACGTCGTTGCGGATGGATATGAATTGAAATCCACTTGGGATAATGATGGTTACAAGCCCGATTATTCCGGTACATCAATGTCCTGTCCTGTTGTCACAGGTATATCAGCATTAATATATGAAGCATGTAACGATACATTTGGTGAGTATCCCACAGTTGATATTGTGAAAGCATTATTATGCAACTATGCACATGATTTAGGAAAACCGGGGCCTGATTTCAGCTATGGATTTGGTCTTGTAGATGCTAAAGCTTGTATAGATGCAATTTTTAATTACGATGCCTCTTCCGGAGGACATATTCAAAAAGGGGTAATAGGAGAGGTAGGTGATTATCTTGAGTTTCAATTTGATATAGTGGAAGGAGAAAATGATAACGAAGCCGTAAAAGTAACGCTTGCATGGATTGATCCACCGGGTAATCCAGTGCTTGATAACGATACACCACAAGTAGTAAACGATCTTGATCTTTATATTAAATATAACCAAAATGATGGTTATAGTCCCTTTTATTTTAAAGAATATGATGAGAACTCCGAAGTTCAAATTCCTGCTGATCCTACTGAACCGGCAAAAATTGGCACAAATAGATATGATACTGTTGAACAGGTTATAATTGATCTTAACAATGAGGGTAAAATACCACCTGGAACATATAGAGTTTGTGTGGATGCTTATAAAATCGGGCTATTGAATCAGCCTTTTGCGGTGGTTAGCACAGTAGGATATAGAGGATTCAATTTCAATACTTTAAAGATAAGAGGTGCGGAAGAAATCTGGGTTTCAAATCAGTTTGCTGTTTTAGATAAAACTCCAGATGTTTTACTAAGGGTATCAGAATTGGAAAATGAAGGCTTTAATCCCTCAACTTTTGAATATAAATACGCAACTCAAATTGATAATGAAGGCCAACCAGTTTGGAATTCCAATTGGTTGGCTGTTTCTGGAGTTTATAGCGATGAAGAATGTACCCAACAATGTATTAGTAATCCTTATTATGGTGACATAGCATATGTTAAAGTAGAAAATGTACCTTTCAACAAAGTAAGTATCTATGAGAACCGAGTCAAATTTCGGCTTACATATAAAGGGGAACCTTTGGAAAGTCCAGACTATATTGTAAAAAATAACAATATCTATTACGTAAGTGATGATGATGGAAGAGATGATAATGATGGAAAGGGAACACAGCTATATCCATGGAAAACAATAGGACATGCAATTGCAAATTGTGTTGCTACATCAACTGTCCCTGCATATATAAGGATCCAGAAAGATACTTATAACGAGAATATAGCGTTAAATAATTATGTTTATCTTTATGGTGGTTATGACAGCAATTGGAATCGAGATGTTATAAATAACCCAACTATTATTCATGGAGATGGAACAACTCATACTGTGGTTGCTGACAATAATGCTATACTTGATGGTTTAACGATAGAAAATGGAAACCATGATTTAGGAGGAGGAATTTATTCTGTCTATGACAATGTTTTAATAAATAGTTGCATAATTCAAAGTTGTAGCGCTAAACGTGGTGGCGGGATATATATTAAAGGTGATTCCGTAATTTTGTCAGATTGCATTATTAAAAATAGTTCGGCCCAGTTAGGAGGGGGAGCTTATTTTGAAGATTTCACTGGAATTGTGACAAGGTGTACTTTTGAAAGCAATAATGCTCATAGTGGAAATATTACTTATGATGCATACCATGATTACAATTATTATGGTTATGGGTATGGAGGAGGAATATTTTTTGTTTACTCTGATTTGATTATAGATAATTGTTATTTTAAATCAAACACAAGCACTTCTACTTACAGTTATGGTGCGGGTATATTTACTCTTCGTTCCCCTTTGTCATCAATTATTAATTCAGCATTTAATAGCAATTCTGCGTCTGGTTCAGGTTCAAAACAGCAAGGTGGTGCGATTTTTTGCCATGATACTTCACCAATTAAAATTATTGGATGCCTTTTTCAAACGAATCAATCAAAACAAGGTTCTGTGCTCTACTGTTGGAGTATAACGATGACAAATTGCACAATTTATGGGAATATAACAAATGACAACCGGACATACCTTGAAAACATAAGTTCGGCAATTCATACCAATTATGGAACACATAACATATGTAATTGTATTTTTTGGAGTAATACGTCAAATTATGGCGATCGAAACTATAAAGGTACAAAAAGTGAAATAGTATATTCATGTATAGACGATTCAACTTTCACTGGCACAGGAACAATTCATGACAATCCACAGTTCAAGAATCCATCTTCAGGTGATTTCCGCTTGACTGTAAATTCTCCATGCATTGATTACGGCAACGATAACGCAACAGGATTGGATTTGTTAACCGAAGATATTATAGGGAATAACCGGAAATTCAAATTTGACCACAATTCATCACACACAGTTGATATGGGAGCATACGAATACCGCTGGAATTTCTCAGCTATAGAATGGGATAATTCAACCGGAGAGGTAGAATTAGAATGGGAAAGCCGTGATAATGATACTTATTATGTCGCATATACAGATCATAATTTAACTGGGACGCCATCACCGGTTTTGCATTATAAATTCAACGATAACGACAACGATTCTCAAGTTGATGAAAGTATCTCTTCATTACATGGATTCTTATTTGATAATGAAGGAGAGATCAATACTGGAGATTATTCGAATGAAGGAAAAATAAATTCGGCTTTTCATTTTCACGGAAATCAATATGTAGACTGCGGGAATATCGGGAATATCGGAAATATCTCATCGAGTTTGAGTATATCAGTATGGTTATATCTTACAGGAGATTCTTCTGAGGACAGGATAATTATTACTAAAGGTAGTTACGACTCATATGAATTTAAAGTGAATGAAACTAACAGGTATTTTATACTGACCTTAAAAGATACCAGTGAGACTTTAACGCAATATACATCAACGTTCACTTGCCCTACTAATCAATGGGTATTTATAACAGCGACTGTTGATTTTATAAATGATGAAGTAAAATTTTATTTGAATGACGATCTTGAAGATACATTAACGCTGACAAACACAGATATAAAATTGACGAGTTCATCATTATTAATCAGTGCTCATGATATTTATTCTGCTGATCCGTGGATAGGTTATATGGACGATATTCGCATATACAATCGTGTTCTGAATCAAGAAGACATAGAAAATCTGTATAATCAGGGTAATGGCACGGAGCAAATTAATCCAATGACTTGGACAAGAATTCAGCAGGCAATAGATGGAGAACCGACTACGACTTCATGGACAGATGATGGAAGCCAAACTTCACCATCACCGGATCAATTAGGATTGAAACACAGATTTTATAAGATAATTTCTGAATAAAATTCCGGTTATGCGCATTTTATTAGTCTGTTAAATTCATACAAAATATAGAAATCTTCTGATAAAAAGTTCAAAGTCTGGATACTTGGGGTCGCCAAATTTGACTTGCAATCAAAAGATTGTATAAGTCGCATTATAGATTTTCGGATTAGTCATTTTTATGATATAGTAATATAAATTAATAAATACAAAAACAGCTCGAAAAATCCTGTCTATAATATTTTCAGATTACATATAAGTTGAGGCGCAGTATAAATATACAAAGCGCGCCTTTTTTGTTGACATGTGTATGACTTGGGACTAATATGTTTTACGTTAATGACTTAAATACTAAACCTTTGCCACATTCCTTGCAATAACACCGAAAACTGATTAAAACCGTCCTTTCAATCAAGAGATATCAGGAGGAAATAAGATGAGAAAAACATGGTTTGCGCGTTGTTCATCTGGTCTGGTTTGTGCTCTTATAACAATATTTATTTCTGTGAGTATGGCGATAGCTGTAGATTCGACTGATCTCGAAAAACAAATAAAAAAACTCCAGTCGGCAGTTGATCGTCATGTTGTTACCCAACCCCAAACGGCTGAAAAAGAATGGCTCGAAGCGCAAACGCTCATCAATAATCTCAAACAAGCAGATCCGGCTAACAAACAGCTATCCCCTTTCGAAACGACACTCTCTAAACTCAAAACCAAAATAGAAAAACGTTTAAACCGCCCTATTGGCCAAACGACAGAAACTGAACAGAAGGTTAATCCTGAACCCAAGAACTCCGCAGCCTCTTTAGACGCCGCAAAGAAGGATGAACCAGCGCTTTCCAGTATGGTGCGTAACTATCTGGAGAGGATAAATATTGCTCTTGATGCAGTGGAGGAAGGAATTGAAAAGTTCCGTCTGCAGACCTCCAAACGCAAAATGACTGAAGCGAAGAAGAATATGGAGGAGATGCTTAATCGTCACGGCAACAAAATTCCCGATGGGAACGAGGAAGTGGAAACAACAAAGAAGCGTTTTGAAGAGGTTTCCATAGCATATGAAAAGGCTCAAGCAGAAGCTGATGCCCGTGACGCTGCTGAAGCTGAGAAGAAAAGAAAACAAGAAGCACAGTCCAAGGAATGGCTGGATAGAATTGCGCCATTTTTTACGTACAATAGTCCGCTGTATCTTCCTTATGGTTCAGATTTTAATAATGGCTCCGAAGAAGAAAAAATTCAGTACCGCAAGGCATACGATGAGGCCATCGCGCTTATGGATGAATACGGGAAGACTGAATTTCCCAATGGCAAAACTTATCAGCTTGTCGGCGAAGAAATGCATCTGAACCAGATTCTTCTGGATTACAAAGAAAATCAGGTACGTGATAAACGGGATGCCGTATGCAATAAGTGGATTGATGCGTTGCGTCCGTATGTTTCTGCGGGCTCTGGATCGGATAAGTTCCTTGTCCGGTCGCCGATGTTTGGTAAAGACCATGTTAATCGTCAGGCGGAACTGCTTGAAGAAGCCAAAGGCGTTTGGGCTGAATACCAGAAAGTCGAATTTCCGCTGGGAAAAAATCCGACATTGATTGATCTGGAAAAAGAAATGGCTGAGGCAATCAAGGAAATGCCTGAAATCATTCGTCAATGCCAGGCGCTTATTTCTGGAGAGATTGAAGGAGAATTTGATCGTGTTCTCGCACAACTTGATGAAGATACCGGCTGGAAAGAAGATAAGACCAAGATGCCTCGCGTAGCTATGAAACGTGATGTCGATCCGCTTTCACGTGCTCTCGATGAATACGCTTCAACGGTAAAACCGGACGATGCCAAACTGGATTCACTCAAGAAAAAACTCGAGATGATCCAGAAGAAGGATCAGGAAAACCGTGCGGTTTGTGCCGAACGCAGATACATGCGTCCATGGAAATATACGGGTAGCGATGGGACGGATATTGAAGATGCTGCCGGTAGGATTGTCAAAAAGGAATTTCCTAATGCTACGATTCTTCGCACGACTTTGCCGGATACAGATTGGAAGGAAGAACGTGTTCTCGAATACACAGATACTACACAGACTGCTGTCAGATATCGCATTACCCGGTTTATTACTGTTGATGTCGCCGCCAGGGCTGACGATGGAAAAGTCTACCTTCACGTTGTTTACGTTGCCTCTGACCGAACAAGTAGCGGTGATTGGGGTGAACTTTATGGTAATGTAAAATGGTCAGATTGGATGAACGAAGAGAACGTGAACAAAAAGGCGCCGACTTCGTAATATAAAATGCAACATTACAAAACTTTGCTATTATGCCAGATGTATTTAAATATTTATAGTGTATTATGATGTAGATATTTGTACTGATATATAGCGAGACTTACTAAAATCAAGCATGACAAAGTAAATTTTATAACTTTTGTATCGTATTTGAAATATATCGGGCGGAATAGACTTGATAAAACCTTATACATAAGTAATAAAATTGGTTTTTCTATTAACAATTGATCAAAACAGATGAAAACCCAACCTGAAAAAATAGATTCATATACCGGACAAGCTCTAACAGTATGGTTAAGGAAAATACTGCGCTCGATCAGGTCCGGTTTAACAATAAACTGCACACACAATGCTATGGTTGCGAAACAATCCCCAACACTGTAAATTACGTTATATCCGCTTTATAGAAAAATGGCTGAATAAATGGGAACAAAAGGACAATCAATATACGTCTGGCAATTTACGTTTAAAAGGATTGCCAAGTCAAGACTATTACCAATTACTATACGTTGATTATCCGTGTGTTAATCTATTGAAACATCAATCCAATAGAAAAATACATAATCGGTTTCAGGATTTAATTATTATCATGGTAAATCGAATTTAAAATAAGATTTCATTTGCAACATAAATTTAAATAAATGAGTTTGTAAAGAAAATAAATCATTATGATCAAATTTAACTTTTTTATTTGCGTAATCGTAAACTCATTATGAAATTTTATTTCTTTTTATTGATAAGAAATATAAAATATACTAATAAATTATTTAGAATAGCCCAAAAATGAGTTTTGCAAATAAATTGCTTAATAAGTAAACATAGATAATTGACCGATGGATTTTATTTCATTAAAAAAAAATCTTGGTAAAGATACATCTCAGATGTCCAAAATTAAGTTGGGCATTTTAGGCGATTCCTCTACTCAATTCCTTAATCAGGCAATAAAAGGGTATGGTATAGAAAGAAATATTGATTTCGATATTTATGAAGCAGATTATAACCAGATTGATCAAGATATACTGTGCAAATCATCAAAACTTTATTCTTTTAACCCTGAATATGTTATAATTTTTCAATCATCTCATAAATTGGTTCAGAACTTTTATAAACTAAATGAGGATGGCAAACACAGATTCGCGGAAAACCATACCGGTAATTTAACCAATTTATACGCCACGTTAAATGAAAATAGTTCCGCAAAAATTATTTACTGTAATTTTTATGAAATAAACGACGCTGTTTTCGGAAATTATGCCTATAAAACAACAGTTTCATTTCCATATCAATTAAAACGAATTAATTTTGAGTTAACGAATTTGAGTATCAAATATGATAATTTTTTTATCTGTGATTGCGCTTCGATTTTCTGCAAAAATGGTTTCTTTGCTTCATTCGACCCTTCATTATACATAAATGCTGATATGACTTACAATCTCGATATCCTTCCTGATATTGCCAAGAATATTACCGATATAATTCTTGCTCAAAAAGGTGATTTCAAAAAATGTGTTATTCTTGATCTTGATGATACTCTGTGGAAAGGAATCATTGGAGAAGACGGGATTGAAAATATTCAGCTTGGCAATATCGGAATAGGCAAGGCATTTACGGAATTTCAACTTTGGCTTAAACAACTTAAAGAGCGCGGAATCCTGCTTTGCGTATGTAGCAAAAATGATGAATCTACCGCGCGTGAACCGTTTTTGAACCATCCGGCTATGGTGCTCAATCTCGACGATATATCTGTATTTGTCGCTAACTGGAATAATAAACCGGATAATATCAGGTACATCCGGAAAGAATTAAATATCTCTTTTGAATCAATGATATTTATTGATGACAGCAAATTTGAACGAAATATGGTGAGAAAAGAAATACCGGAAATTACAGTACCTGAACTACCTGACGACCCTGCATATTATCTACCTTTCCTGCAAGGATTAAACCTATTTGAAACAGGTTCGTATACACTAAATGATAAAGACAGGACAAAAATGTACCAAACTGAAATCATGCGAAAAGAACTGGAATCAAAATCCATGTCTGCGGATGATTATCTTAAATCGCTTAATATGAAGTCTGTTATAAAAGAATTCAATCAATTTGACATACCTCGAATAACTCAATTGATCCAGAGATCGAATCAATTTAATTTACGTACAAAAAGATATACACAGCAGGATATCGTTTCGTTTATGGAATCTGGCAGACACATTACAATGACTTTCAGACTGGAAGATATCTATGGGGAATATGATATTGTGAGCGTGATAATTCTCGAAAAACAAGATTCGGCATTCTTTATTGACACATGGATCATGAGTTGCAGGGTTTTTAATAGAACTTTGGAACAATTTGTATTAAACTCTATCGTTAAAAGATGCCTGAAAAGCAATATCAAAGTTTTAACAGGTGAATATATTGAGACAAAGAAAAACAATATTGTTAAAGGCTTGTTTAATAAATTCGGTTTTATCGAAAAAGAAAATTTGTGGGTTTTAGATATTGCCTCATTTAACGAGAATAAAACATATATTGAAAATATTGATGAACAAGAGGAAATTTGCGTATGAACATTGAACAGATTATTGAACAGGTCAACAACATTTTTATTTCTGTATTTGATGATAAAACCATAAAACTCACACCAGATACATCCGCGGATGATATAGATGACTGGGACTCCCTTACCCATATCCAGCTGATTGTTGCTACCGAAAAACATTTTAATATCAAATTCGACTCATCTGAAATTTTAAATTTTAAAAATGTCGGTGATATGTGTGAGCGAATCATTTCCAGGAAAAATAATGAAAGAAAATGATTTATTTGTAACAGAATTTTTTCTTGAAGAAAAAATATACCGCGGTTTTATAAATCTATTTGGAGATAAAAATCCCCTCCATGTGGATAAAGAATATGCCGTTCAAAAGGGATTTAGAGATAAAGTAGTTCATGGTAATATATTATCCGGTTTTTTATCTTTTTTTATCGGGGAATGTTTACCGGTTAAAAATGTAATACTCGTCTCGCAGAACATGAAATACCATAAACCAATGTACATTAACGATAAATTGCGTTTAAACGCAATCATAACCGGTATTTTTGAATCAGTGAATATAATAGAAATGAAGTTTAAATTTCTGAATCAGTCAGATGAAAAAATCGCATCGGGGAATTTTCAAATAGGAATATTACAATGAAAATTTTAGTTACCGGAGGAGCCTCCGGATTAGGTGAGGCTGTAACAAAAACTTTAGCAACTCATTGCGAGGATTGGAGAGTTTTTTTTACTTATAAAAAATCTATCGCGAATGCCAAACAAATCTGTGATGAATTTAAAAATACGAAATCCATTTACTGTGATTTTTGCAATACCCTGGATGTTGTCAACTTGCAAAATATGATGGAACAACTGGATATAGATGTATTAATAAATAACGCGATCGTTTACAGAATTGAAAAACAATTTCATAAGATTCCTTCTGAAAATCTAAAGGATAGTTTTATTTATAATGTTATTCCAACAATCGAGATAACACAAAAAGCCATTGAAATATTCAAAAAGAAACATTTCGGGAAGATCATTTCAATCTTAACATCCGGCTTATTAAACCGCCCGCCTTTCGGTTGGTCGGAATACATTGCCAATAAAGCATATATTGAATCTATGGCAAAATCATGGGCTTGCGAATATTCTAAATTCAATATTACATCAAATTGCGTATCGCCTGATTTTATGCAGACAAATTTGACTGCCTCAATTGATGAAAGGATTCAGGAACAAATAAAAGACAGTAATCCGCTTAAGAAACATCTATCCATTGAGGAAACAGCTCGGATAGTTTTATTTGTGGTTATGAGCCCTCAACAGCTTAACGGTGTGAACATTCCAATAAATGCCGGAAAGAATTTGGTCTAGATTTTTTTCAGAATCGCACAGTAATTGATTGTAATTTTCTTTTCTATAATTTTATCCATGGACAAATCTTCTACCGGTAAAACCTTTTCCGATTCAATCTCAAATCCATTTGCGGTTAACATATCGCGGATTTCTTCAGTTGTTCTGAAAAGATATATGTGATCCGGCGCCGGAGCGTTAGCACATGTAGATACAAAAACTTTACCATCAGGTGTGAGCAACGAATGTATTTTGCGCAATAATAAAGCGGGATTTTCAACGTGTTCCAGAACCTCGCCCAATTCGATGAATTCGTACTTGTGTGCCGTATTAAACTCAAAAATGTCTGTCTTAAAAAAAGAGATGTTTTTTACATTGTTTGAGAAATAATTTAGAACTGATTTAGTTTCATCGATAGAATGTTTGCAAATATCCACAACTGTGACAGGTATGGAATCCGGTAACAATTCTACGACAGCTTTTGTATATAACCCATGACTACATCCAATTTCCAAATAAGACCTGATATTGCTGGAACCCGTCTTCAGGTACGATATAAAGAATTTATATATTTCAAAATGAGTTCTCCACAAAATCTGGGTTAGAGCCATAGCGGTATTATAATACGCCATCACCTCAGTATTCTCGTATATTTCAGAACATATCAATTTACTATTTTTGTTTGGATAATTTCCATGTCTGAAAAAGAAAATCTGATAATTAATTATATCATTACAAAACCGAAGATAAGAATCTATTGCGTCATTTAGAGATATCCCCCGGTACTGTAAATAATCTCTGTATTCAATAGCCAGTTGTTCTAATTCTGCAAGTTCTTCCAGAGTTAATTTTGAAAAATTTTTTTCAATTTTCTTTTTTTGAATTGGAGATTTTTCCGCGACATGGTTCAGATAAGATGATAAAACATTCCCATAAATTGTCATAATAAAACCGATTATCTTAATTATATTGTAAAAAATTCAAATTTAGCTAAAATATAAACCTCTTTAATATATACTTATGTTATTTATTTGTTCAATATAAAAAAGTTCACATGACAGTTATTAATTTTTTATAGGGATATGGTTTTGTGTTATTCAATTCATTCTCTTTTTTAATATTTCTTCCATTAGTGGTTTTAATATATTTTTCCATTCCAAACAGGTACCGCAATATATTTTTGCTGATTGTCAGTTACTATTTCTATGCATGCTGGAAAGCTGAATATTTAATTCTTATTTTTATTTCTACCCTGGTAGGATATGGTTTAGCAATTCTTATGGAAAATAAACATTTTTCAGGACCGGCAAGAAGGAAATTACTGCTTGTAATAAGTATCGCGGTTAATCTTGCTATTTTGTTTATGTTCAAATATTTCAATCTGTTTAATGACACTTTGAGAAAATTATTCGATTATTTTAATATATTTTATAACATGCCTGATTTTAAACTTCTTTTACCTATTGGAATATCATTTTATACTTTTCAGGTTTTAAGCTATACTATAGATGTATATAGAAAACAGAAACAGCCGGAAAAAAACCTTATTATATTCGGATTATATGTTTCTTTTTTTCCTCAACTCGTTGCGGGTCCGATAGAAAGATCCAGCCATCTGATTCCGCAATTTAAAAAAGAACACTTTTTTGATTTTTCCCGATTAAAAGACGCTTTCTTTCTTATTCTATACGGATATTTTAAAAAAGTCGTTATTGCAGATAGGCTTGCACTTTTTGTTAATTACGCTTATAACGATCCATATCAGAATACTGGTTTGATTTCTATTCTTGCTACAGTTTGTTTCGCTTTCCAGGTATATTGTGATTTTTCCGGGTATACAGATATTGCCAGAGGAAGTGCGAAAATTATTGGTTTTGATCTGATGGAAAATTTTAATTATCCTTTTATATCAAAGTCCATGACTGAATTCTGGCGAAGATGGCATATATCTCTATCTTCCTGGATTCATGATTATTTATACTCACCTCTGGTTATATCAAAAAGGCACTGGGGTAAAACCGGCATAATATTTTCATTAATTGTCTCTTTCGCTCTCATGGGATTATGGCACGGCGCGAGCTGGAACTTTCTAATTTTCGGATTAATTCATGGTTTAATTGTATCTGTTGAATTTTCTACTCTGAAATACAGGAAAATGATTCAGAATCGGTTAAAACCATTTTGGTTTAATTTTCTAAGTGTATCGTTAACTTTTTCAATATGGTGTTTCACATTGATATTTTTCAGGTCAAAGACAATTGGAGACGCTTTTTATATTATCAGACATTTATTCGATAATTTTTCTTTATCTATTCAGATTCGCGAATACAGGCATTTCGGTTTTGCTGTTACAATTATTCTTCTTATAATTTTTGAGCTTATCCAATTTCTGCGCCGGAGATTCAATCTGAAAGAGATTATTTACTCAATGCCGATTTTTATCAGATGGACTGTTTATTACGCAATGGTTTTCAGCATAATTATTTTCGGATTCTTTAAAAAGATTGCTTTTGTTTATTTTCAATTTTAGTTGTCAGAGAGATTTTTTTTATGCAAAAAAAAGATATTTTTAGAAAGATCGTTTTATTTGTATCAATTTTTTTAATACTTTTTTCGTTTCTCGAGATTAAAGCAAGAACTATGTTTAGATCTCGGACAGATCTATCCGATAAACATTTATTTTTTGAAGAACAGAGACAAAATCTTGAGGTTTTAGTTCTGGGCCCCTCTCTTATCGATAAAGGAATAAATCCGCAATACTTCGATATGCCCGCATTTAATCTGGGATATAGCGGACAGGATTTTTATATCGATTATGAAGTCCTTAACTTATATAAGGATAAAATGCCTAAATTAAAATGGCTGGTTTTGGATTTATCAATCGCGGGTATTGTAAACGATAGTTCCGTAACGGATGCCGTTATCTGGAAAGATTTTTTCTGGAAATTACACATTCCACCCAGAAATAAAAATATTATCGATATTCTGCTTAATACTTCAGTTTTTTTCAGGGATCATTATCTTTTTATTGATTACTTTATTGAAAAAGAACATGCATCTCCTAATCCAATAATAAACAGCTTTTATGTCCCTGATCCTCCTCCAAATGATTCATATTTACTTAAATCCGGTTTCAGGTTTACGTGTACAATACGATCTGAAGAAGATCTGAAAGATCACGCGAAGAAAGCTATAGAACATATGGAAACATTAAAAAAGAAAGACAAGATTGTAAAAGAAAATATTGACTATTTTGATAAAATCCTTGCGATCGCTTATAAAAAAGGCTGGAATGTTATCATCGTTACTACACCGAAAATAAAGTATTACCTTGATTATATAGATGTTGAATCAAAAAATGAATTTAACGCTATCGTGGAAGGATTTCTCAAAAAATATCCCAATGTTATATATAAAGATTTCAGGAACGACCCTCAATTTATACAGGAAGATTTTCTGAATGCGTTTCACCTGAATTATCGTGGTGCCGCCAAAATAACCCGGTCTATAAACGAAATAATAAAATCAAACCCTATATAGATTTACAGCTCGATCATCGCAACCGGTACATCAGGGGATATTGATTGGATTTATCATTTATTTATATGAATAAGTCAATAACTGATAATTTTTCTTTTATATTGGCAAAATGCATAACTAATCATTAGCGCTTCTAAAAAATGCTGAATTCCTAATGAAATACCATAAAAAAGCATGGTAAAGTTCCGATATAAAGCGATAAATAACGATTTAAAAAAGTTGATAAATAAAATTAGACAACAGTTTTGGTAACAAAACTATGGACTTTTTTATATCTTATGACTTTTAATCATTTTATATTCTGCAATTATATTTGATTATCCGAGATATCCACAACCAAAAATATTTGGCGGTTACTTTTTGCGCCGAATGAGCATACCAAAAATACCAAATCCGAATAATGTCATTGTTAACGGTTCAGGGATAACGGATTCCAGATTAATGTCGAATGACAATGGCGTATTCTTGTAGTCAAACGAGGCATAATCTCTCCCGCTCCCGACGTTCTCGTACTGTGCCTGTATGATAAAACCCGACCACGCACTGCCGCTCGAATTTTTGTATGCTTCAAAATCATTTTGGATAGCTGTTGTTACATCTAATATAAACTGGTGGTTGCTTTCCGGAGTGAAAGTGGTTATCAAAGATTTGTTTGCCGGAATATTTGCCTTGTCTATGTTGCCGGTACCTCCCCAGAAAGAAGGCGGGGAGGGTAGATAATCATAAAGGTAGATGCTCCCGCTTTTGCCTGCTACCAACTGGTATATATTCAATGACGCGGATAATATTGATTTGGATGTATCCAATGAGCTGAGATTAACCGATAGGTAAATACGTGAAGCGTTATATGCACCGTAGTAAGGTGATATAATCAAGACTTGCCCTGCCTTTAATGAATCTACCTGTGTTGAGGACTGAAGATGAGTAGCTATTGATACCGTTGAACTGTATTTAATCTGAGAATAATAGTTAATATCACTTCCGCTTAATGTTATACTTTCCGCCCATGTAAGACGGCAACTAAGAACGGACAACACTAACACTACTAATAACAAGTTTTTTTTCATAAGAAACCTCCATCTTTTGCGAATATTCAACAAATCATATAATTATACAAATTATACCATAAAAATTGGAAAGATACAACTTATTATACGGGAAAGGATTTGATTTTTTTAATTGTAATAAATTATTTACTCATGTGTACGATAAATATGTATTACTTTAAATACAAAACAGATACAGGATTATTTCAGTCTATCATTCATATAGATACGTAAACCGGAAGTTTTGTTATTAATCAGGGATATAATTACCTGTAATAATTATAGGGAACTTAACTTATTGAATGACTTTGAAAGCCCCTATGGAACATTCAACCAGAACGGTAACGTTTGGGAATGGACCGAGACTTTGAGAGATACAGGGAATGAACGCGTTATTCGTGGCGGATAGTGGGCCAGTGCCGGAAACACTCTGCCTGCTTCTCATCGCAACCTATAACTCTCCAGTAAACAACAGGTGTCGATATCGGTTTTCGTGTTGTCGGACGATGGAGGAACCGTTCCTGAGCCCGCAAGTGTGGGACTTGTGCTGTTAAGTGTAGGAGGTTTGGTACTTCGTCGGGCAAAAAAAGCTTAACCAGCGTACGTGGCGGATTCGTTGCAGGGCTGGTTTCGTTTATTGTTGTCGCGGTGTTCAGCTATAAGCGAAAAACGTGTTCATATACTATGAAAGGAAGTTGGGTAAATCTCACAAAAACTTAACGATAAAGCATCCGGTTTTCATCTATATATGGATAGACCTGTTAATTTTCTGAAATATTTTTTATAGAATCAATGTGAAGATAAAAAATCAAATAAAATGGTGTATCGACTTGCAGAAGGCGGAAAAACATGTTAAAAAGTAGATTAAGGATAGGTGAATGTATCATGGTATGATACTTTACTGTTTATCAACTGGTTACACAACGGTCAACCAACCGGCAAGCAAAATAATACGACAACGAAATATAGTGCGTATGATATGTGGCTGGGAGAGTAGGTAGTGTGATTGGAAGAAGCGAAATGTTGGTTGCCGAATGAAAACGAATGGTATAAAGCAGTGTATTATGACCATGCGACAGGACAAATATTCAACCGAATAACAATGTTCCTGGAAAGCGATACAGGGAACTCATTGAACTATTATAATGGAAGTTTTGTAGTCGGAGTCCTATATTACACTACTGGTGTTGGAGCATATATTAAATCAGCCAGTCCATATGGAACATATGACCAAAATGGAAATGTTTGGGAATGGACTGGATTTTAATAGGAAGTAACTGTGGTTTGGGGAGTTGTGCTCGGAGTAACAATGAGTCATACCTGCCCGTTTCCCACCGCCACAACTACAACCTGACAAACGAGACCAACTTCATCTGGATTCGTGTCGCAAGTACTTACTAGCTGGCAAAGGGAGAGCTGTTCCTGAGCCTGCAAGCGTCGGGCTTGTGGTGTTGAGTGTGATCTGTTTGGTACTGCGTAGGGCAAAAAAAGCTTAACCACTTATTCTTTTACGAAAGAAGGGGACTAAATATGAAGAGACATCGATTGAAAATGTATGGCACGTTGCTTTTATTACTCTTGAGCGCGAGTAGCGCAGGAGCGGTGAGTTTCGACTGGGCTGTAATCGGTAATGCAGGGAATCCAGCGGATACACGGACCAGTTATGGATCTGTCGGTTATGAGTACAAGATAACGACTACAGAGGTAACAACAGCGCAGTATGTAGCATTTTTGAATGCAGTAGCGGCGGAGGATGCGAATGGCTTGTATAATACGAATATGGGTAGTTCAACGTATTATAGTGGAATAAACCGGACAGGAAGTTCGGGTAGTTATGTTTATAGTGTGAATGCTGGTTGGGAGAACCGCCCTGTAGTGTATGTAAGTTGGTATGATACTCTGAGGTTCGCTAACTGGTTGCACAATGGCCAACCAACAGGGTTGCAGAACGCGAGTACAACGGAGAAGGGAGCGTATGATATGTCGTTGGGAGCGTCAGTGGAGCGTGAAGCTAAAGCGAATTACTGGTTACCGAATGACGACGAATGGTACAAGGCGGCGTATTATTCACCGGGAGGCACATATTATTATTATGCCACAGGAAGTGATACTTGCCCTTCACGAACGACCCCGGCAGGCGATACAGGAAACAACGCAAATTATTATGTTGGAAATATTTATCTGGGGTTAACCGATGTAGGGGCGTATGATGAATCGGAAAGTCCGTACGGGACGTATGACCAGAACGGAAACGTGAGGGAATGGAACGAGACGTTGATGGGCGGAGTATTCCGCGGTTTGCGTGGAAGTTCATGGTATAGCAATGTGTTTAACCTGCATTCTACCACCCGCTACTACAACGCTCCGACTCTCGAGGACAACCAGTCCGGGTTTCGAGTTGCAAGTTCATTAACCGGAGACGATGGAGGAACCATTCCTGAGCCGGCAAGCGTAGCACTTTTATTGCTAAGCCTTTTCGGGTTAAATAGGTTCACAAGGAAAAAATAATATGTTAGGGTAACTATGGTGAGATTATCTCTATATGTGATTAGCTCACTGGTAAGCCATTGCCGGAAATCATGGCAAAATCAGCAATAAGATTATTATAATAAAAACCTTTTTCTTTTTAAAAAAAGAAACAAAAATTTTTTCTCCGGATGCTCTGCATCCTGTTTTTTATGAATTAGAGAACATATTGACGTCAATCCTCGTCAGTGAATTCCGTCCGGAAAATGCCTTCCTGCTGGCCCGTAAATTTCATTTCCTGAGGAACGTCATTCCTGTATCTTACAAACATATGCACGGTCTTATCATTGGGAACAGCAATAGCCCTGATCCATACGGAATCCTTATCCTGCAGTTCGGCGGGTAAATCCTGATAATCATCTTCGGAGGAAGTCCATCGTTTCCAGAAATGATATGTATACGGCTGATCGGGAGTGCCTACCCATATTTCAACAGCTTGTGCGTCTGTCTCAATGGAATCCATCTGTATATACCAGCCTGTTTGTTCAGCGCAAGTGAGATCAGTGGTGTTAACAAATAAATCAATCAGGAATAAAACAGCCGGTACTGAGACAAACAATATAACCTTACAAAATAGTTTAAACATAAATATATCCTCTTGTAAATAATTAAAGTTATAACAATGATATGATAATATGTTATACAAAATCAATAATTAATATGTGATGTAATATTAATTATAATCTGAATATTGATGTTTTTTTGTAAATTTACACACTATCTTTACATACATCCGGACTGGTTATTTATCTCTTTTCTTATCTTGCCTGTTATTAGTAAAATATGATATAATAAGGTATCTAAGTTGATAAACTCAGGCAAATATTGTTTCAGGTAGATTAATTATGGTTTTTTTAAAAAAAAACAAATTTAAAAAAGTTACCGCGATAATTCTTTTTTACTCAATGGTTTTTGGGACATCGGCAAATTGCGGACAGAATAATATTTCTATTCCAGCCAATCTCGGCAGGATTGCCCGCTCATTTAACGCTAAAGGTGCGGACAAACTCGTAATACATATACAGGATATACATTGTAATTCAACCGTTCAAAAAAACATAGAACGGATATTGAAATTATTAATTACATGCAAAAATATACGTGCTGTGGGCATAGAAGGTGCCGGCGGACCTGTAGACACATCCGTTTTTGGAGTTTTTCCTGACAATCAGGTGAAAAATACTGTCTGCGAAAAATTTATAAATAAAGGAGTTCTTACTGGCGCAGAGAAATTATCCATATGCAATTACAATGATCTTGATTTTAAGATTTTTGGTGTTGAGGAAACTTCTCTATATATAGATAACCTTATCTCTTTCAGGTCCGTTTATGAAAAATACAAAAATAACGGTACTTATTTCGACAAAATCGAACATTTCCTATCGAATTTGAAAAAAGATGTTTATCCGCCGGCACTAAACGATCTTGATTTAAATTACATGAAGTATTTTACGGATAAAATATCGCCTGATGAGCTTATGTCGTACCTGATAAATCAAGCCCGGGAATACGCTTTGCCGCTCAATAAATATCCAAACATAAATAAATTCTTTGAGATAAAAAATAGTGAGGATTCTCATTTGAATTATGAAGAATTAGCCTCGGATCTAAAATCACTCATGGAAAAACTGAAATCGCGAATTTCCCCGCAAGAATACCGGATTTTGACGCAAGCGGAATTGGAGTACCAAATAGGAAAACTCTCCACAGCAGAATACTCAAAAAAGATTGCCCGTTATATCAGTGCGGGTGATTACCCGAATATAGATAAATTTTTAGTGATGAATAAACTTCGCGAAGAAATAAATCAGGTTCAGCTTAATCGTGAAATCGATATGCTGGAAGCGGATTTGCGGGATTTTATCGGCAGGAAGATATATGGCAGGTTATATTTAACCAGGAAAAAAGAACTCGATAAGTTTCATGAAATCACATTATATCTGGCAATCACAAAACTGTTGGTTTTACTCCAGCTTACCGATACGCAATATAAATTTTACCTTAATTTGAAAACAAAAACAAATTTTGAGCGTATGATATCTATCCTGGATGAACAGAAAAACCAGAGAAAAATAACCGGATTCGAAGATTTGTTTTATCCCGGTACTATGAATTCAGCATCTGATCTTATTCTCACTGCCGAAAAGTTTTATGATCAGGCGAACCGAAGAACTGCTTTTTTAGTAGATAACCTTGTAGAAAGGATGCAACGCGAAAACGACAACAGCGCTATTCTTCTAACCGGCGGATATCATACAGATCAGATAGAAAAACTTTTAAAAGATAAAAATATTTCATTTATCACGATTACTCCGTCCGCATCCATACTCGAATCGAAAAATTATATGAAGCTGATGACGGGAAATATACTTGATTCTCCGCCATATGCAAAAGCTGAATATATTGCGTTTCCTGTCTTATGTGACGAATCCCTCGCGAACTCGGATTTTTTTGCCGGATTACGGCATCAGTTCGCTCTAAACCTTATTACCAACAAAACAGTATCCATAACCGAATATCGAAAAATGCTGAAAGACGATACAGCCAAACAGATGTTCAATAAACTCCTTGCGCTTGCCGGATTTGTCGCGCAAGAATCAACAAAAACCACAGTCGATGACGTTATCGTGAAATTCACACCGGATTATATAACCGATATTATCTCTAAATACACCGATTCCAAAATAGTCGATGAACTTGAATCAATGGGGTTTGACGTAACTACAATCGAAAACAATCAATGCGAAAATTATTTAAGTTACCTGATCTATTTTTTGAGATTGTCACTAAAACTTACTGATTCGGAAAAAGATGAGTCGTACTATCTCAATAAAATTTTCAATTCAACCAAAAAACTTAACAAGATGTTTATCCATAACATTATATCCAGGGAAATCCTGATTAGCAGGATACGGCAGACAGCTTTTGATATTCTGAAAACTATGGAATCGGATAACTTGTTGCGGTTAAACCCTCTTTTTAAACCTGCGGATATTACTATTGATGCGGATTTTAACATTACCTCGAATCAGGAACTTGAAATATCACGCTACGACCATTTCCAAATGACATTTAAAGACATTACAGGCAAAGAAGTTTCCTTTTTCGCTAAATCGGCGTTCCCGACCGATATGGAAGGCATAGCACTGCAAGGATTAAAAGCGTTGGGAAGGCAGAGCTATAACTATGATTTTGTCAATCTGCCGCACGGACATTTTTCCGGTTTTCATATAACTGAAGTTATTGGCGATATATATGGGAGCGAATTTGATTTTGGCAGTCCGTATGCCGCCGATTTCGCCCGGTTGTACGGATGCTCTGTCGCGGAAGCATTTGTGCTTAAAATTCCAAACAGAATTCTCAATAATACGAGAGTATCGCTAAAAGACGCTAAACCGGTTGCTTTTTATAACATTGAACTTCAGCACGCGTTTACCGATTACGATACCGATAAAATTATAAACAGCCTGATACATTTAATCAATATGATTTCCGATGAAGGCATGGATGAAAATGAAACCCGCGGTTTAGTTGTAGCGTTTCTTAGAGGATTTCATGAAACATCCATCGATATTCACCAACATTTTTATAAGAATTATAACAGTATTAAAAATTATCCCCCATTAGCGGTTAATGAATACTGGAAATCGCATCTTAACGAAATCAGCCTTCTTATAGAAAACTCGACACATACGCTGAACACAATCATATCCGGCATAAACGAGGAATTCCCATTTGAGATAATGCCAAATGAAATAATTTCCACATCAGCCTATTACCATAATATCCTTAAGGAAAGAGAAACTCTCATTAGACAAATGGCTTATAAAATAGCCAGGGAAATGGCGCAAAACGGTCTCATTGCCCTTCCTATTGATCTGTTTCTTGACGATATACGAATAGGTAATAATTTCAAAATACCGGTTAACCCTAATGGAAAACTGGTTGGACCGGTAGCTTTTGAAATGACTATCCCTCTTTTAAACGGAATCAGAAAAACTTTTTTTGTGAAATCCGCGGAAAAAGAAAATATTGAAGAAACCGGTTACCTTGTTTTGGAAGCATTCAACCGCAAGAAGAACCTCTATTTTTTCAGCAAACATAAACACTCGATCTATGAAGGATTTAATGTATCCGAATCAATCGGGGATGAAGATTTAGATAATTTCGATTTTAAATCGCCTAATTTGCGGTTATTACCCGAATTAATCGGGCGGACAGTCGGAGAAGCATATTTGCTGGGATTGACAGACAGGCATGAGAGCAATATCCGGATATTATACAAAGACGGCATTCCGGTGGAAGCGTTTAATATCGATCTTGAAACAATTATGTTCGAATATTCATTCGGTGAAGCTGTTTTTGTACTGGAAAGCCTCATATTCAGATTACAGGAAAAAGGTATAGACGATAAAGAAATAACCGATTTCTGCGTATATTACATAAAAGGTATCAAAAAATCAGTCGCGCAAATGCTTTCCTATTATAATGCACATAAAAAAGAGCTCAGGGAGTTTCCAGGCCTTGCCGGAAAATCAGAATGGATCAACCTGCTGGACAATATGCAATCAAATGCCGACAAGACTGATAGGCATATAGAAGATCTTCTTAGGTACATAAATCATAATTACGGTCTTAATCTATCTAAAGAATATATTGATTTTTATCCGGATGACAAATCAGCCTATGGCTATTCTAATCATTTCAGCTCGGTATCACGAAAACTTATTGCTCACATCAATTCCAATATGCAAGATGAAATAACGTCGCTCAGAAAATCAATAAAAGATTATCCCGTGGTTCTCATGCTGGATCTGCTTAATCAGGCTGTAAACGGTTTAGAGAACACGGACTCAAGAGCGGAATCACTTATTAAAAATATAGATGTTGAGAAACTTATTGATTTTATATCCGGTTTTTCCGATTCCAATATCGAAACACAAATACTAAAAATCGGATCGACCCGAAAAAACATATCAGAAACTGAATTTAAGATCTTTGCAGATTATCTTGTAAGCCTTCTTGATATTTCTCTAAACAAAAGCGATACGGCGGATAAAATACGGCATCTTGCTATTGCTTTGCAAAAAACATCCGGGCCGGACAAAAAAACGGTTAATTCGGTTTTGTTTGACCGTTTTAAGGTCGCTTTATTCTCCAAAACAGATGCAATTACAAAAAAATACAATGCCATTTATAATTCTCCGATCCAAATTGTGCGGTTAGAAATGTTTCTCGATAGAGCGATTAGATTTGTATCACCTTTTGTTATAAGATTTTATAAAGCTATGCCCACATTGCTGTATTTACCTGTGGCTTTTCTGACAAAAGTTGTGAATTATATCGAATTATCACGGAAACAGAGAATCGATTTAATAAAAAACAGCGCTAAACAGGATTACACAAACCTGATTTCCGAAATACAATCGATTTCTTCTCAGTGGAATATAAACCTGGATTCGATTATATCGGAACTGAAAGTCATAATGGAACTATTTAGTAAGTTCAATGGCGAAATAGGATATGTAAGAAAAACAAATGAAGGTGTGCTTAAATCGCTCGATTACAGATTTCTTAAAGAACATGGGTATCTGGATTTAATCGGGCGCGGTTTCGATTCAAAAATCGGATTTTCGTTATTTACGGATTTCAAAGACGGTACTGCTAACATAAGATCCGCCAGTGCGATTCTCGATAATCTGGATTCTATTCCCCAAGAGATACTTGAAGGGTTTCCATCGTGGAATAATACCTTTCTGGTTGCTCGCGAAGATTCCAGAGTACATGGATATGCCTACAAACTTGAGTTATACATAAATTCACTTTATGACAACGCCAAAGAAATGCCCGGGACAATATATCACGAATATCTCGGCCATATACTTGTTAACGGATTAGTTGACAATGCCTTCAAAACCGGAGATTTCGCCGAACTGGAAAAAAGGTTTCCGTCAGGCGACGTACTGGATATCCTTTATAATTCAGCAAATCTAAAAACATTTTCGCGCGATCAGATTAAGTTTGCGATAACCACTTCCATCGGGAAAGATGATATAAAAACAATACCTGCAGAGACAATAAAATCCATTATTGATGAGTACAATAAACATAGGGTAACGCAATATAAGGTTAGTTTTAAAACATCTAAAAGCCTTCTCGGGCAAACTATTGAAATAAAAAATATTGGTTTTGATTTTATTCAATGGACTCAGGAAAACAATCCGGCGATGTTCTGGCTTCTTGTAAAATATAACATGTATTTTGATGATTCCGGTATCGACAAGAAATATGATGAAGAAATGGGGTTGGGAATAGCACATAACGCATATATCTGCGAAATTATCGCTCTGGCAGTGGGAGATAATTTCTCATCAACTCAAAACGCATTCATGGATTTTAACAAATCCGAGATTAAGAAAATCGTATCCCGGAATTTACTGAAAGGATGGCTATGGGATAGCTTATCGGGGTGGTATAAACCTGAAAGTGAACCTGATAAATCATCTCGTTCAAAACAAATTAAAGTAACTTTCAATAAGGAATCGGCAAAAAATATTACGGTAAAGGTTAAACAGGGGGGTAAAGAGGAACTCCAATATTTTGTGAAACAACATCAACCCGAACCTTTTAGCCGTAAATCTGAAGGCTGGACGAAAATATACACAGATAAAAATTCAAAAGTATTTCTTAAAATAACCAGATACCCGATTTTTGCGTTGAAAAGATTTCTGTACAATATTCAGGGGGTTCCAAGACTTAGAAAAATTTCCGGACGGTTATATAATTTTATCAATAACAGATATCCTTCATCAGAGTTTATCGCCGCCAATAAGTTAGGTAACCTTGTACCCGCGATGCATATTTTCGCGGGCCAGGAATCATATATTCAGAAAAAAATGAATTTCACTATTGAAGAACTGCTTAAAAAATATGCTGAAGAGAATAATATCCGTTCAATCAATTTGATTATAGATAGGTGGTTTGATACGCAGGTGAAAATGTGGCAACAAGGCGTATTCGATGAAGATTTCAGCATGTTTCCACAGAATTACGGATTGGATGATCCTGAAAACCCATTGGTTCTCTGTGTTGATCTGGGGTTGCTCAGAAATAATATAAATAATATCGGATCTTACATTACCGGAGAAACAAAGGATATTTATCCGACAATGATAAGATATTTAAGACAAATTATCCCTGAACAATGCGTAGCCCATTTTGAGGACAAATTCAGTATAATTTTTACGCCGGATAAAATATCTTCCGTCTGGAATAAAAATGCGCCTGTTGCCGCTAACGATATTAACCTTGAAACCCTCGAAACATTATTTGAAAGGAATAAGTCTCCTGAACCTTCACTAAAAGCTGATATTGATTTTTATATCGAGGAATTCATAAATGAAATCGGGTTGGAAAATGAAATCAATTATCTTCTTCCAATGATAAAAAATATTTACGATAAGTGTTTTATTACGGATTCAGACGTGAAATTCATCGAAGGCAAAGATTTATCCGAAAAAGAATCCGGTTTGCTCTTTGCCGATATTTTATCTGGAAAAACTGATTTTCACATATCCCTGAAAAAACTCTTACTCCAGATAATATCTACCGGGAATGATAATAAAGCAGAATTATTCATCGTTTCCGTTTATAAAACCATAACAGATCATCTGCGTAATGTCCCATCAAATAAACATGATGGCATGCCTTCAAAGTTTAATAATTATTACCGCCTTGTAGAAGAAAGTATTTAATCACATTTTTCTCAAACAACCGATATATTCAGCTTATTCTGCATTATTATGGCAAAAATATATAATATGAGGCATATTAAATGATCAGCCGTATATATCTGGGAAAATCATGTTCCGAAAAACATAAGTATAAGCATAATAAACGGGTTATCATGATTTATTATGTAAATATCATGCATTTATGTTGCATTATCGGTAGATCTATATAATATAAATCAATATATATTACGAAACACATAAAAACTTTAAAAAAACTATGTAAAAACCTTATTATATGTGAAATATGGTAATTAAAAACCCAATCTACGGATAAGAAATGTAATTATATGCATATAATATGAAAAAGATGTATAAAAAAGGTAAATTGAAAAAAACACAATATATTATAAAATGTGAAAAAAATATTTTACAAATAGAAATTAATGATATAAAATTAGTTTAAATATTTGTATTGTGAGTTGTTTAAAATAAAATATCCTGAGTTTTCAATTCTTTTATGTAATTTTGATATATAAGAAATAAACATATAAAAAGAAGTAAAATATATATAAAAAAATATAAAAATGTTTTTAATATTTCGAAATGGTTTTTGTAATATGTTGAGAATGAGCTCAGAAACAAAAATCATGAAAAATGTTGATAATAAAAGATAAATATAATTCACTATATGACATAACAGTGTTCAATTAAAAAACAACAAAATTTTAATTGGAGGATTATAAAATATGGTTATCGACGTTCAGGAATTATTAAGAGAATCAGCGGAAAAAATCGGGTTTCATGTTACTTTTGGCGGTGAGATAGAGAGAGGGAGCATATTTCTCAATTTTTTGAAGCTGAAAAATCATTATACGCGGTATACTGCTGTTGTGCATATAGTAGATAAGGATGGGAAAAAGGGTCTGGACGTATGTTATATTAATCGCGAACAGCGCCCAATAAACGATCTTGGAATAATAAAGCCGATATCTTCAGAAGATATAACTGATGAAGCGAATATTGGGCAATTGCTCTCCGATTTCACATTTGAATGAGAAATAAGAGATATAATTGTCAATCGTGATCTCATTTTTTTAATAAATACCGGATGGTAAATAATATTATATTATTGATTTACCGAATTCTATCGCTCTTTCGCGAATACACGCATTATTCTTTATTTCGCCTGAGATTCCTGCATCCGGAATTAATAGTGATTCAAATCTCATCCCCGAGTAATCCGCTGTAAGTGAGAACGGTTTCTCAAGAGCATCCAGTCCGATATTCTCAAACGCGCTGGCAATAAGAGCAAACGTTTTACCTTGCAGTACCGTCTGCATTGTTCCTTTGTCATTATCCCATTTGTATAAGGAAAACATGCGGTCAAAAATGATTTTGAGCTGAGCGCTCGCGGAAAAAAAGTAAAGCGGTGTTGCCATAACAATAATTTGCGCGTGAATCATTTTCTCAATTACTGTGCTGGCATCGTCATCAATAACGCATCCGTATTTTTCGGTTTTCTGGCATGACCTGCACGAAGAACATCCCGGATACCTGTATTTCAGGAAAGACGTATGTACGACTTCAATTTGTGTAGTGGTGTTATGCGCTCCTTCAATAAACCAGTTTATCAGAGTTTCCGTGTTCCCATTCTTTTTAGGGCTTCCCGAAAGTATTAGAATTTTTGTAGCCATATTGACTCCTGTTTGGTTTTTTATTAAATGATGCTTAAATATCATATCATGTTTTGTAAATCGGATTGAACGAAATTTAATGATACTACGGTTTATACGGCTGGATATATCTCAATGAAGGATAAAATAATCGTTTTCAGAGGTATCGATAACGAAAAGAAAGAAAATTATATTTCGCGTTATTAAATAAAAACAAATAAGTGAAATAATGTTATAAATTAAATATTAAAAATATTTAATATCAATAATAAACAATAAATATATAAATTAAAATAATATAAAATGTAAATAATATTGAATTATATTGATTTTTATGTTAGTTTGTAAAAATCAGATAATAAAGATAATATATGTATTTCATTTTGTCTCGATATGATTTTAATAATGGTCAGTAAAGATAATATTTATTTATGTTTTAGGTGTTTTTATGCGAAGAATTTTATTGTTTATTTTGCCGATTCTGTTGATTGTCAGTGTTATATTTACAGTATTTGGGATAGTTCAGGTTAATTATGTAAGGGAGAAACTTCTCGATGACCTTATGCGGAAAACACGTGTTGTCGCCGAAAGTATGGAGTATTCGGTACTGCACGTTTTGCAGAAAAAAGATTTAAATGGCGCGAACTATCTCGCCGAGAAATTCGAGTATCGTAAACGCTTGCAGGGATGTGTAATATATGATAACGATGGGAAAATATTCGCTGTCACCAAACGATTTAATGGCTGGGAACTTAAGGATAAACCATATATAAAGGAGATTCTCGCCGACAGAAAACCAAGAGGTGAAATCGAAAAATTTAAGGAATACTATGTATATTCATATGTGTTGCCGGTGGAAAGCAATGGCGTTTTTGTCGGCCTTGTTGAGATTATATATGACACCACGTATCTTCTTTCACGTATGACAGCCCTTTGGAAACGAATTAGCATCACCCTGATAATACTTGTATCTTCCGTATTCGTTTTATCGTTATTTCTGCATAAACAGATATATGTTCTGCCTCTGCAACGTCTGGCGGATTGGTTCACGAATTTCCAGAAAGGCGAAACAAATGAGCTAAACCCCATCAAAGAGATCGGCGAATTAGGCAAACTGGCAACCGAAGCCGAACAGGTGGCTTTGAGCTTAAGAATAGCCCGAAAAGCTATTTCCCAGCAGGCAACGCTGATAAAAGTTTCGTTAACTCGAAAGACAAACTCGGCGTCCCTCCCGATGATCACAGGTATATATTAAAAAGAGTCTGGCTAAGCAAAGAAGAAGAGGATGGTTATTATTACGGGTTTTCCAACGAAGGATTGTGGCCATTATGCCATAATACTCACACACGGCCGATATTCAGAGAAACCGACTGGCAAATCTATAAAGAAGTTAACCGGAAATTTGCGAGAGCCGTTTTAGACGAGTTGCCCGTAAATAACCCGTTTATTTTTATTAATGATTACCATTTCACAATGCTTGCCAAAGCCATTAAAGAAGAACGGCCGGATGTGACTATCGCCTTGTTCTGGCATATTCCCTGGCCCAACCCGGACGCGTTTTCCATTTGCCCGTATGGAAAAGAAATATTGGAAGGGATGACCGGCTGCGACATAATCGGTTTTCATATTCAGAACCACTGCAATAATTTTCTCGATACTGTCGCCCGTTTGATTGAAGCAAGGGTGGATATGGAAACATTCAGCATTATTAGAGAAGGAAAAGAAACATTTATAAGACCGTTCCCCATAAGTATTGACAATAAATTATATGCCGATTCCGGTAAATTGGAAACCAAAATAAAAAAAATCAAAGACGAGTTTGATCTAAATGATAAAATCATCGGTATCGGCGTAGAGCGGCTTGACTACACAAAAGGCATTATAGAACGGATCCTCGCTATCGACAGGTTCTTTGAAAAATATCCGCAATACAGGAAAAAAATGGTTTTCGTACAGATTGCGGCGCCGAGCAGAACACATATAAAGCGATACCACGACCTGATGAATGAAGTCGATGAACTTATCGAAAAGAAAAACTGGAAGTATCAGGAAGATAACTGGAAACCGATTCTATATTTGAAAAAACATTTTTTGCCTGACGAAATAAAACCGTTTTACTGCATGGGCGATTTCTGTATCGTAAGTTCGCTTCACGATGGCATGAACTTAGTTGCTAAAGAATATGTTGCCAGTAAAAATGATCTGAATGGCTGTTTAATACTGAGCCAGTTTACAGGAGCCGCAAGAGAATTTACAGAAGCTGTATTAATCAATCCGTATCACATCGAGGAGTTTGCTGAAAGTATCAAAACCGCCATAGAAATGCCTGGCGAAGAAAAAAAAGAAAGAATGCAGAATATGAGGGATAAGGTTTGCAATAATAATGTTTATACATGGGCGGCAAATATAATCTCGGAAATAACCTCTATTAAAAAAGCTTAGATGGAGGATACTTTTGAAATATTTATTCGAATACTGGGAGAAATTAAAAGAAAATATCGACGACAAATATATTTTGTTATTCCTCGATTATGACGGAACTTTAACTCCGATAGTCAATCATCCCCAAAATGCCGTATTGCCTGAAATAAACAAAAATTTACTTACGAAATTGTCAAAAAATCACAGGTGCCGGATAGTACTGGTTACGGGCAGATCTCTCGCAGATATCAAAAAACTGATCGGCATTAAGGAAATAACGTATTTCGCCAATCATGGTTTGGAAATCGAATCGGATAACCTGAAACATCTAACACCGGTTTTCGATAATTTTAAAACCACATTGTCTGATATAAAAAAGAAAATAGAATGTATCTTATCATCTGTTGACGGAATACTTATTGAGGATAAAAAGTATACTTTGTCCGTTCATTACAGATTGGTTGAAAAAAATAATCAGGATTTTGTAAAAAAAGAATTAAATAAAATATGTGGAAGTTTCTTAAATGATGAAAGTATTAAAGTTAGAGAAGGCAAAAAAGTTTTTGAAATACTTCCACCTGTTGACTGGAACAAAGGGAAAATTGTCTTATGGTTTCTGGATGAATGGAAATCCAAATTACCAAATCTTCCTCTTTTTCCTGTTTATATTGGTGATGATATAACCGATGAAGATGCTTTTAAGGCACTTAAAGATCTGGCGTTGACTGTTGTTGTTGGGGAAACCGAGTTAACTAACGCTCAATATTACTTGAAAAATACACAGGATTCAACCAAATTCCTTGAAAGTGTTCTAACAATTTTGGAAGCAAAAAAGGATATAACATATGAATACAGAAATAAAAGTTGATAATCCATTTGTTTTTATAACGCGACTGCATCTTTCGGAACTGACAGGTATTAAAGCGTATAATATACTTGAGCTGGTGAACCATCTGAAAGAAATCTCAGGTTCAAGTATATATCATCATACTCACCGTTTTCTGCAACAGCATCAGTTTCTTTCGCCCGAACCTCCGAACGATTTTTTTTATTGGATTAGTGAAATTCTCGGCGAAAAAGAATTGGGCGAAAAACTTGCGTCTATCGATATAATGTTGTTTTCGGATATACGAAGTTTAAGGGAAAAAATCATTTCCACTATTGAGGATCATATCTCGGCAAATCCGCAGGTAAAGTTTAAATACGCTCATGAAGGAGAGGAATTCCATTTCGTAAAATCGATAAGTTTCATCATACCAACCAACTATATCGCGTATAATCTCAATGATTTTGTAAATATTTTTGAAAAGATAACCATTGATTCCATATATTTTCATATTTTTGAATCCAGATTACGGCTTGAGAAATCGACAAATGATTTTTCCAACTGGATTGAGAATGAAATAGGCGATAAACAACTCGCGGACAAAATAGCAGGGCTTGATCCTTATACATATACACTTGAGGATTTAAGAGAAATGATAATTTCTATCATAAGAAAGAGGCTTAACAACAATGCCTGATCTAAAAGAATACGCTCAGATTGTCGGCCAATCAAAAATTGATGATTTGCATTTGATTGCCGAGAAACTTCAAGGGAAACTCATCCAGCATATTAACTCGACAGCTGTTGGAGGAGGAGTCGCCGAAATTCTAAACAGAATGGTTCCTCTCCTTCGTGAAATAAATGTAAACACCCGGTGGGACTTAATTAAAGGTGGCGATGAATTCTTTCAGATAACCAAAAAATTCCATAATCTGTTGCATGGCAAAAAAGACGAAATCAACAGCGGGGATTTTGAAAAGTTTATTGAGACAAACATTAAGAATATGAATGAATTGGATCTATGCGGAGATATAATTTTCGTTCATGACCCTCAACCAATCGCGCTTGTAATGAAAAAATCCGACAATAAATGGATATGGAGGTGCCATGTCGATGTTTCTAATCCGAATCCTGTTGTATGGCAATTTCTTATGAATTATATAACCAAATACGACAGCGTCGTTTTCTCGGCTCCGTCTTTTTCCAATATACTTCCTATAAGGCAATTCTTAATTGCTCCTTCAATTGATCCGTTGAGTGAAAAAAACAGAGAGTTGTCTCAGGATGAAATAGATAAAGTTTTGGATAAATACCAAATACCTCAAGATAAACCCATTATTACACAGATATCACGATTTGATAAATTAAAAGATCCTTTGGGTGTTATTGAAGCCTACAGTAAGGTAAAAAGATATGTCGACTGCCGGTTGCTCTTGTGCGGGGGAGGCGCGGCTGATGATCCGGAAGGAACCCAGATATATCTTGATGTACTTGAAAGAGCAAAAGGTGACAGTGATATCCATGTTTTGTTAATGCAACAAAACGATCTTGAGATAAACGCGTTGCAACGTGCCTCGACTGTTATTATTCAGAAATCCCTCAAAGAAGGATTCGGGCTTACTGTAGCGGAAGCGTTATGGAAGAAGAAACCGGTTGTCACCTCAAATGTCGGGGGTATACCTCTTCAGGTTAAACATAAATATTCAGGATTATTATGCCATTCAATAGATGGCGCGGCTTTCGCGATAAAACAGTTTCTAAACAGTCCTTCCTACGCCAAACAAATGGGGGAAAATGGACACGAGCATATCAAAAACAATTATTTACTAACAAGGCATATCAAGGATTATATGTTGTTATTCCTGTCATTGTATTATAAAAATGACGTTGTTTACCTGTAATTTAATATGATTTGAAAAATATCTATTTAAATGTTCCGATTTTCCGGAAAACGTGGATTGTTCTGTTTTTTGTTTAGGGATATATCGCGAAATAAAAGGTCGCGGAAGTTTTTTTATCAGCAACGAACCTTTCTTTGATAAATAGCATATTATTGTACTTTTTTATCAATCCTGATACACAGGAATCCGAATAAATAAATAAAAATTTTGAAAAGTTTGAGAATTGAAAACAACCATATCCATAATTTTTTTCTTTTTATTTACCGCGTATACGCAATTGCTTTTTCCGGCTCAGCCTGAGAAAGAGACAAAAGATCTTTGCAGGCAAGCTATCACTAATCTGGAAAAAGGCGATTTTGATACTTCCATGAAATTTTTGCGCAAAGCATTGAAAATAGACCCTGATTGTTATACCGCGTACAGCATTATGGGCGATATTTATCGGTTCAGGGGAAAGTTGAGAGAATCTAAGGCTTGTTATGAGAAATCTATCAAATTAAAAAAAGGTTATCTTCCACCCGTAAAAGGACTGGCGTCCGTTTACCGCAAAGAAGGCGATTTCGCAAAGGCTGTAAAATTGTGTAAAACCGTGCTTGAATCGCAACCGTCACACGCGGCTACATATATTTTACTCGGTGATTGTTACCAGAAAATGGAATGTTATGATAAAGCTGTATCCGCCTATAAAAAAGGATTGAAATATAATTCCGGGAATCCAAAAATATATTATAATCTGGGGGTAGCATACCTGAGAATCAAAGATTTAAAATCCGGTTTGATTTGCGCGCAAAAAGCTATTTCTTTAAAACCGGATTACGCTCAGGCATATTATCTGGCCGGTTCAATCAAATTCGAGACAGGCGATTGCGATCAGGCGCAATCTTATTTAAATAAATCTATCAAATATAAACCGGATTTCGCGGACGCTTATTTGGTTCTCGGCAAAATCAGTGTCAAAAAAGGTAACCCTGAGGCGGGTATGCGCTTATTTGAAAAAGCATCGAAACTGAATCCGAGAAACCATAAAGTATATTATGAAATAGGTATACTGCAATATAACAACAAAGATTATCCGTCGGCAAAAAAATCTTTTGAGGAATCGGTACATATAGATCCGCAATTCGCTCCAGCACATTGGAGGCTTGCCAAAACGTATATTGCTTTAGGCAATATCAAAGAAGCGCAAAAAGAATACGAGATTTTGAAAGAGATGAATAAAGCATTTGCCGACGATCTCGAATTATAAATATATTGACTTTGCTGTTATTAGTTATATTATTGTAATCATGAATGATAAAAATTTTATTGATAAACTGAATCCGGAATATATGCGCATGGCAATCCTTGAGGCGCGCAAGAACCTTATTGACAAAAGAGGCGGGCCGTTCGGCGCTTGTATTGTCAGGGGAGACGAGGTGATGGCTGTTGCGCGCAATACTGTGCTTGAGGAAGACGCCACCTGCCATGCGGAAATAAACGCTATTCGGATGGCATCGAAAAAAGCGCAGTCTTATATTTTATCCGGCTGTTGGATTTACTCGACAACCGAACCTTGTCCGATGTGTTTCAGCGCGATTCACTGGGCGCGAATTGACGCTATTATTTTCGGTACTTCCATAGATGACGTAAGTATACTCGGATTTAACGAATTGCCTATACCTGATATCAAAATGAAGGAGTTAGGCAACAGCGGAATTCTAATTGCCCAAAATTTTCTCACCGATGAATGCAGGGCATTGCTTAACGATTGGAATAACCTTCCTGATAAAAAGCTATACTGAGATTTTCAGCATTGTCGAAAAAATGGGTAAATAATTGGGCAACAGCGCCTTTTTTCTTCTGAGAACTTTAGGTTCTTTTTTAATTATGAAATGTTTATCAGTAGCAATTTAGCCTTTTTCGGAACTTTAATGATCCTAATGCAATTAAAAAAAGGCAAATTGTCATTGGCTCGGGTACAACCTGTTCACGTGTTTCGCCTTCTATGGCAAAATAGACTATTTGAGTTGTTGAGTAACCAAGTTTAGTTATATCTCCAAATAATATATTATTGGGATAAGTGGTTTGGGATTCAGGGTTTGTAACAGCAAAATCATAAATTGAACCTGTCAGCCGTTGTGTGCCGTTGATAAAAAGCCTGTATATATCACCCTCAAAATTCAACTCGTAATCTTTTAATGCACTGGTGGTATTTGTGGTATAAGATTGCGCAACCTGACCGTTATTAGAGTTAAATACCCATACTTTATCTTCCCAGAAATTAAGTTGAATTCCATGTAAATCACTTGATATCAAAAGAACACTGAAACCTGCCCTATTCTGGTTTGGCCAGCTGTATTCATCCGCGATGCGCAACCTGAAAAAAAGTGAAAATCCGCCCGGTTGATAACGGTCAAGAGTTGTTCCTTCCATAAGAGGATGAATTACCTGATCTGTAAGTTTATTATGTGTCTGATACCCGAAAGAATAATCTTCTGCTTTACCCGAACCACCATAAGTTTTTAGAGTGAACAATCCGTCTGCGGCAGAGGGAGCATAAAGAGGATTGACATTTATGTCCTTCTTATAAATATCAAATCCCTGTAAATCAGGTGTTTGATTACCTCCATTTAGAGTCGCATCGTATAATACTGTATAACCGTAAGAATAATTTGCGGCAAAAGTGGCAAAAAAAATCAAAAAAACAATACAATGTTTTTTCATCATAACCCCCTCACTTTGTTTTTAATTATAAATCAAATGACCGTATATATTTCATTATTTAATATATTATAACATATTATAATTAATATGACAATGAAATGAATTGTACGAAAAGTTATAAATATGACTATATAGTAAAATAATATAATTGTATTATGAGCTAAAAAAATAGTTTAAATAAAATATATAATCAGGAAAATATACTTATTAGATTCTATTATCACATGACAGAAATGAGAAAAATAATCAGTATCGACTGTTGTGCATTACCCAAAGAGGTAACAATAGCCAGGATATGTTTTCCAAAATTTAATCGCAGTTACTATTAATTTGGTTGTCAGTCCAATTATTTCTTTTTTGAGATTATACTGGAGAATATTATGATACCCGTAAGAAACAACATCATTGCGCCCGGTTCTGGAACAACCTGTACTTCTATGATTTTACCATTGGAATATGATCCTAAATTATTAAATCCTTTGCCGGTAATACCATTTACTACGTCGCCGGCGCGTAAATAATAAAGTATGCTACCACCAAGATCAAGAGAAGCATCCGTCAATATCGTAATGCCGAAGGAGTACATGATGGTATCTGAGGAGAAATCAAAACGATCAGACCCTGGTAATCCAATATCATCGCCGAATGCTATCTGATAAAGAGCAAGATTGTTAAAAAAACCCAATGGATTAGCTCCCATATCCTGTGCTCCCCAGGATACATTATGCGGAGCAATAGAAGCGGTTTTGTTGAAGATATTTACATTTATATTGTCGGCATCAAAGTCAGTTGAAGATCCACTCTCTTTTGAAAGGTTACCGGTAACATCAATTGTTGATATGACATTGTTATCGACTATAAAACCACCTTTACCAATCGATAAATTATTTACGCGCAATGTTCCTTTATCAAGAGACAATATACCGTTTTCCGTTATATCATTGGCGGTTATTAATCCTGTAAATCCACCGTCTTTAATTTCTATAAGTCCCCAATTAGTAATGTTATTAAATTGCAGATAAGCGCCCGATTCACTTCGGATAATACCTGTTTTTTCATTTGTTAGTGAACCTGTTACAACAAGACTATCGGTTTTTGATGCGGAAATAGTACCTAAATTTTTTACATTGCCACCGATAGTAAGTGTTCCTTGCGATGCTTTTATGGTTCCTTTATTCGTATTTAACGACTGATCAATAATACCATAACCGGTAATCATGGAATTTAGACCGGTGTTTACCGCACCATTTCCCATATAATGAGCGCCCGCTAACTTTAATGTCCCATCTATATTTGCTTCTTTTTCAACCGTCAGGGTGTATCTATCAAGATCAATTGTGGTATTAACGCCTACATCGAGATCATTGATTTCTAACGACGAATCAAGATATACTGTATATGGTGATCCATAATCGGGCAGAATTAGATTTGAGGAATATCCCGGCACTTTTGGAATCAGCCATCGTGACTTATTTGACGCATAGTCATTTACAGCTCCAGCCCATTTGATGTCAATCTCCGCGAGTGTGCGCATTTCGCCGGAACTCAAATTGTTGCTGTATATACGTGTGTCATCCATATATCCATTTAGTTCACGTTCGCAGAAATTTAATTCTCCTTCTCCGTCAATATTGGAACCGATAAAAAAATACGGTGTATTATCATATGAAATTGTTCCTGCATGTGTGGAAGATGTTACGGATTTCCCATCAAGATAAATTGAAATGGTAGTATTGCCGCCTGATTCACTAAATGTTGCGCCAACGTGATACCATGTATCTACTTCAAAACCGACGGAAGATAGTGATACTCCTGTCCAGCGGTCAGGGTAGTTTCCACCAATATGTGGTCTGTACATAGCACCTAAAGTCGGTATAGTAGCGCCACTCGCAAAAAAAAGCTGATATCCACCGCTTGAATTAAAAACACCAACATTAGATATAAGCACATCCTGATCAATAAGACTGAGAGAATTAAGTTTTACCCATGAAGCGAGAGATAAATTGGAACTCGGCTTGAGAGATGAGGTATTGTTTCTCCAGGCAAAGTCGCTACTGCCATCAAGACTAATAGATGCGTTACCTGTTCCGCCATGTGGTGTATCTGTCGAATATGCAGGATCATGCGTATCAATACCGCCTGTTTCTCCACGAGTCAAATCATTATTATTTGATGTCTGGTCGTAATATACCTGTGTACTACTTGGTTCATCATATGTCCATTCGCTTAGAAGAGATGCGTATAATTGTGTAGAGAAAGTTAATATTAAGCTCCACAATATAAAATAACAAATATTTTTATGTATTTTCATAATTTATCCTCCTTATTATGAAAACATCAATTAAGATTATTTTTTAGCAGTATATTTTATTATAATATATTACATATATTTATAATATTATATATGAAAATAATGATGATATACAACAATATTTTAAATATGATTTCCATAACAATTATAAATGACAGTATAATCATTATTGTGTCGCAAATATTTATATTTTAATGACTTACCTTTAGTTTTATAAACCCTGTGAGAATATTAAAATAATGGTGGCGTTCTTCCCGAAAATAATACCGTTGAATATCCTATCATATAAAAAACATTTATTAGGAAAGCATTATTATAATAAATAGTTTCAGGAAACAACAGATTGTCAGTATTTTGAAGGAAGCTGAATCAGGTAAGAAAATCATAGATATATGCAGGCTTGTTAAAATATTTCGAAATGTAGTTTGATATAAACCGGATTCAAAACTTTCAGAAGATAAACTCGTAAGGCGGATTCATATAATAGGAAATAAACATAGAAGATGGGGATATCAATTTATAACCAGACAATTGAGGTTGAAGGGAAAAATCGCGAATAAAAAGCGAATAGAAAGAATATGGCATAAGTAGGGATTGAGTCTAAAGAGGAAAACCCCGGAAAGCGAAAATATGGAAACACGGTGGATGTATTAAATAAGCGCTCAGAAAAAATCATGTGTGATGGTATGATTTTGCGTTAAGTTGCGCTAGGTTAAAGTGAATAAGTGTTCCAAAATGCAATTGCGATTAGCTTAATCTATTTATATCAGACTGTTTTTCAGGGATTCAATCAATATAAAGCAAACAAAAAAACAGGTGAAGTAAATGTTTTATGTGTTTGCGAAAACGAAAATTATATGCTATATAAATAGAGAGATGGATGGTAATTTTAAAGAAAAGGTACATGAAATGAAAAAATTTTCTATATCACAAATAGTCTTACTTATTATTCTGGTATCAAATGTACATGCCGCAACATTTACCTTTAACGAAACATTTGACAACCAACAGTCGGTTTTTACTGACCATAACTGGCAACCGGCAATATATAACTATACATCAACCGGATGGAACTATGCGTTTGATTATAACGGACACAATTTCGCGGTAACAAATCTTTATTATGGTAACCAGAATCCGGCTTCATGGATGCCAAATAATGTTCAGGTAAACTTTTTCAAAGGATTAACTGTAATTGATGGTGCATTTTCTTTTTCTTACGAATTCGGTTGGAGTGGATCTAAAGTATCAGACGGGTTTACTCATCATATCTATATGCGCACATCTACCGGGCATTATTATGGCGGTGGTGTTACAGATATGTGGCAACAATCCAGGGGGTCTGGATACCTTTACGCGGAAAACGGAACCGTTTCAACCGGTCAGCAATACAGTGGACAGGCAACACTCAATGGCTATTCAGGATCCGGATTGGTAACTATCTCAAGAAATGAACAGAACGAAATGAGCATTGTTATTACCGCAGGCGGTTTAACAATGAATCTGGCAAACATTATGTCACAACCCATGATAGAAACCGATCCTTTCAATTTTATATTAATCAGTTATGCCGGATATAACCCGAACTATTACAATATGACTTTTCCCACTCTTTACAGCGACAATATATACCTTCAGGGAGAAAGCAGTTTTATTACAGATCCTGAACCTGAAACGATACCCGAACCGATTACAATTTTATTTTTTTCCAGTGCGCTTGTAGGATACTTTCTTAAAAATATTCAAAAGGTTCGCAACATTTCCCGATTTTAGTTTTAAACCTGTTCAATATCATAAAAAACAGGTTTTGAACGTAAATGGTTCACTGTTTTCCCAAACTACCCTTTAATTCATTATTCCCAAAGGATTTTACAGGCAAGATTAATCATCAAACCAGACGCCAAGTATCTTGTAACATTTTTTAACTTCAATGGATTCGTTAGTGATATCTTTCTCTACAGGAAGAATGCTTTCAAAAACAATTGTGTTATTGTGTTTCTGATATTTTCTGATAGCCGCTTTCCCGTTTTTCAAATGGATAAGAACATAATCTCCGCTGTGAAGCGATTTCATCGCCGAATAAATGAGTATCTGTCCTTTATATACAATGGGTGCGAGATCATTACAGTTTATTTTTATTGCGTTCATATCGTTTGTTATATTTATCCCGCCGTATGAAGATTGGTTCTGAAAAAAAGATGACAGCTCATTATAACTGTGAATTTCACAAACAATATTTATTCTCGAAGGTTTTTGCTCAGGAGACTGAATGATTGTGTTGGAAATAGAAGGTTCTTTTATCTCTTCACTTTCATAATCATCTAATAGGGGTAAATTCTGGTTGGGAAGGTAAAGGACAAAATCGTTATTATTGTTATCAATTATTTTAGCGCTTTTTAAATCAGGAAAATAGTACCATAACTTTATTGATGGAATCCCGATTGTGCACGACAGATAGATTGAATGAAGAATATGTTTCTTTTTCAATTCGATATTATAAGCCGTAACAGCTTTTGTGAACTGCTCTTCCGAAGAATAATGTTTCGGATTGGGAAAATCCTGAAATGTCGGGAACGAGAAATTTCCGGAATAATAGTTATCAAGGCATTTCAGCCACCATGAAAAATATTCTGTGTTTGGCGGTGACGATGAAAAAAAAGCGATAGCTTTGCGTTCTTTATTGATATCAAGTTCCGGATGACGCATGGAAACATATTTTGCCGCCCTGTCGGCTTGGAAAAACCGTTCTCCAATAAATACTGTCAAATAAAAAAATACAAAATAAATTGAACGTTCAAGTTCGCCAAAACTATATAGAGAAAATATATCAGACAGAAATTTTTCGTCAGTACAACTTTTAAGCAGTTCATGGCGTAAATACGGATAAGTTGCTGCCGGTAACTGAAGTTGATCAAGTTTTTCAGGTTCTTTTGAATAGTAAGCTCGCAGGAGAAGTTCTTTTTCGTCGTATTTCAAAACAGAAGCTATTTTACGTATAATCTCATCCTCGGGGATTTCACCAATACTCATCGATTTCTCAAGCAAACGCAGATCACTTATTTTTGCTTCGTGAGCAAGTTCGTGGTAATTAATATCCCTCTTTAGAAACGCAATGAAATCCCAGAAATTTATCTGCAATGTATGATCTCACCTATTCTCTTGATAATGTGCCATATATCTTTATCGGAAATAAGAAAAATAAATTTAGTGTGTAAAGAAATTTTTTTAACCGGTATTCGTTATCTCAATTCTTATATGACAACCGGTTGTTTATAAACACATTCCTTTATATTGAAAAAAATGAGGATTCGCAGAGAAAACCGTATCGATTTACCGTCTTGGTAAACAGAAAAGTTTAATCAATGGAAAAATTGTGAGTATTATTATCGTTCCGGCGAAAAATTATTTGAGCGCTTCCTCTATAGACAGTACCGCTCCATCGGATCCTGATGTTACAAACGCCGCGTATCGCGCTAACCAACCTGTTTTCACTTTAGGCGGTTTGGGAACCCAATTCAACCGGCGTTTTTCAAGTTCTTCCTCAGATACCTCAATGTTGAGTATACCTTCATCGAGATCATAAGATATGATATCGCCTTCTTCAACAAGCGCGATGGGACCGCCTCTTGCCGCTTCTGGCGATACGTGCCCGATACATGCTCCGCGTGTTCCTCCGGAGAACCTCCCGTCGGTAACAAGCGCGACGGATTCACCTAATCCCATTCCCATCACATGCGATGTAGGGTAGAGCATCTCCTGCATCCCTGGCCCGCCTTTTGGGCCTTCGTATCTGATAACAATAAAATCGCCGTGATTGATTTTGCCTCCTAAAATCGCCTCACAAACTGTTTCATGAGAATCAAAAACACGCGCCGGACCGGAAAACCGCATAAGTTTATCTGAAACCGCTGATTTTTTAACCACAGCTCCCTGTGGAGCCAGATTACCGTAAAGTATTCTTAACCCGCCTGTAGCGCTGTGAGCGTTATTTATTGGTCGGACAAGTTCCGTGTCTTTGTTTTTCGCTTTTCCCAGCTCTTCTCCGATTTTTCTGCCGGATACCGTTATACAATCGGTATTTATTAAATCCGGTATGGCGGTAAGCTCTTTTAAAATGGCGAAAATTCCACCCGCGTCGTTTAGTTCCTCAATGTGCCTGTTGCTGGCAGGGCTGATTTTACACAGAGTGGGCGTTTTTTTGGAAATCCCGTTTATTTTTTTCAGGTCAAGAGGAATACCCGATTCCCTCGATAACGCCAGAGTGTGCAGAATCGTGTTTGTGCTACCGCCCATAGCCATATCGAGGCATAATGCGTTATTAATTGATTCCGGAGTTATAATATCGAGAAACTTTATGTCTTTTTTAATTAATTCCATAAGAGCAAACGCACTTGACCGCCATAAATCTTTTCTTGATGGATCCACAGCAGGGATAGTTCCGTTTCCACCCAAAGCCAATCCAAGCGCTTCCGACAAACAGTTCATTGAGTTGGCTGTAAACATTCCCGAACAACATCCGGCACCCGGACAAGCTGTTCTTTCGAGAATATCTACTTCTTCTTTTGTAGCGTCGCCACGTTTATATCTTCCAACTACCTCGAAAACCGATATTAAATCGACGGCTTTCCCGTCTTTTAGTTTTCCGCTCAGCATTGGCCCGCCCGAACAGAAAATTGTAGGCAGGTTTACCCTGGCGGCGGCCATCATCATCCCCGGTACAATCTTATCGCAATTGGGAATACAGTATAGAGCGTCAAATCTATGCGCGTTGACCATAGTCTCTACGGAATCCGCGATAATCTCACGCGAAGGAAGCGAATACAGCATTCCGCTGGTACCCATGGCGATACCGTCATCGACCGCGATGGTATTGAACTCAAAAGGGACACCGCCCGCTTCTCTTATAGCCTCACAAACCAGTTTACCGACTTCCTGAAGATGAATATGCCCGGGAACTACCTGACAATACGAGTTAACGACTCCGATAAACGGTTTTTTGAAATCATCATCTTTTAATCCGCAAGCACGAAATAAAGAACGGTTTGGGGTATACTCAAAACCCCCTTTAAAGATATCGCTTCTCATTAGAATACTCCAATTTATTATTTATTTTCTTGAATTATTTAAGTGATCTGTAATTCTATGAATGATCGATAAATTTTACAAGGAAATTATCATTTCGATAGAAAGATAATGTATGGGAGTTTTTATTGAGCAGAATAAATATAGTCCAAATTTAAGGATAAAAAGGTATATTGCTTAAAGTTTGAACTTGCTGGAATTATTCATGTTTTTGAAAAACAAATAATCAATGGAGAATTTACCCGCTCCTTTGAACATAAATAATATACTGCATATAAGATACGCTATGGAGAGTTCTCTTTTCTCAAACGGTATTCCCGCGTTGGCGATGAATACAGCGACAAACATTGTGCAGGTTAGAAAAAAAGATGATATTTTAGTTAACAGACCGAAAACCAGAAGAATCCCGCCGAAAAATTCCGAACAAGCCGCGGTTATAGCTAAAAATTTCGCCCATGGCAACCCCATTTTTTCTACAGCCATGACAAAATTCGCCAAATTAACAAAAAGTTTTTCGTATCCATGAGTTATAAACGCGATCCCAATAAATACTCGAAGGAGAAAAAAACCGGCATTCGCTTCTCCAGGTGTGCTGAAGAGAATTTTTATAAAAGGATTCTTGTTTCTATCACGGCGTTTCGGTCTCATTCTTATTCTCCTTATTATTAAATAATATTAGCGTTATATTAAAAAATATCAACATGTTTTTTTATGCGCTATATATCAATTCAACGAATCGGTAAAAACATATTATGCAATACATAAAAAAATGCTTATTAATTGTTGTCTATCACAATTTTAAAAATTGAAAAATGTCTAATAATGAAACAGGAATTAAATACATAAAATAAGTATAATGTAAAGAAATAAAATAAATCATTTGATGCAAAAACACTTTTTTAAAAAATTCGTGATATTTATTAAACCTAATTTTGATTTAAATAAGTAGCGTTATTTATCTATCCACCAGTAAATAAGATATATAGGTTTTACGACATAAATGCTGTTGATTGCTAATATGTTTGATTAATTATCAAATTTATTGTATAAAAACAAATTATAAATTTATAAATACATATATGGATAGAATGTTTAATTACATATAAATCAAATTAAATCAATTATAAGAAACGATAATTATATTGGGTGTTTTTATTATGAATAAATCAATTATATAGTATCATATATAAAAGTAATAGTAATTTATAAAAAAACTTATTTATTGACAGTAATGACCGATATATTTTATTGATTATTTTTTGTTTCAAGAATATTTGGGATAGGTTTATATGGCAACGAAGAAAAAAATAAGTTTAAATCAGGCAAAGTGGCAAAATGACGAGATTCATCAAGCTGTTGATTTTGCCGGAGTAGGTTTATACCGTTATAAACTTGATGGAACCATGCTTTTCATGAATAGCGTCGCGTTTTATTTATTCGATTTGGATAAGGCTTATAAAAATCCGGTGGAACTTAAAGGGAAAAAGTTGAATGAGGTTATTGAATCCATTGAATCTGAGCGGGATATCCGGTTAGAGCTTGACCAAACAGGATTTGTGGATAATTTCATCTATAAGTTCAGAACGGTTGGCGGTGAAAATAAATATGTTATCCTCAACGCGTTTCTTCTGAGAGAAGATATAACCGGAGATGAGTATATCAATGCCATGATATATGATGTAACCGAGACAATGAATTATAAGTTGAAGTTCGAGAATCTCAGTGACAAGTACAGGGCTGTTGTAGAATCGTTCAATGGTTTGATTTATATAAGTACACACGATTATAAAATCGATTTCATGAACAAAAAGATGTTGCGGCAAATAGATTATTACGGCAAGAATGATAAATGTTATAAGGTTCTATATGGTAGAGACAATGTATGCCCATGGTGTGTAACTGAAAGAGTCTCTAAAGGGGAAACAGTTAATTGGGAGGTCCACATTCCAAATAATAATAAATGGTTTTCCGGAGTAAGCTCGCCAATTTTTAATAAAGACGGAACTGTATCAAATCTTTCTTTATTTCAGGATATAACCACGAGTAAACAGGCAGGGAAAGAATTGAGAATGTTGGGCAATATCCCTGAGCAAGTTGGTAAAGGTTTGGTTATCCGCAATTTTAACGACGAATTATTATTTTATAATAAATATTGGGTTCAGTTATATGGTTTGGAAACAGATAAAGGCAGAATAAAAAAGTTCCGAGACGTTTATTCCGAGGATTTCCTGCAGAAGATTAAGCAGATTAATCAGGAAGTTATAACAAAAGGTTATTTTTCCGGTGAAATAGGATATAAACGCAAAAACGGGACGGAATGCGCGATTCAGCTGACCACTACCCTGTATAAAGACGAGAGAGGGTTCCCAGCCGGATTTGTCGATGTGGCGGTCGATATAACAGAACGAAAACTTCTCGAAAAAGAATTGATAAAAGTTCAGGATTTGTCAAACGGATACCTTGATGCGGCTTCGTCGTTGATTATTTTTTTGGACAGACAACTGAATGTTACCTATATTAATAAAAAGGGTTGTGATTTAATAGGATATGACAAACATGAGGTGATCGGAAAAAACTGGTTTGATTCTTTTGTATCACAAAAATACTCCAGTGCATGCAAATCGGTTTATGAACAGATAGTTAATTTAAATGATATACAGGGATGTGAATATTTTAAGGAATATATAATTACAAAATCCGGTGAAGAAAGATTATTTAATTTCAATAATTACCTTATTTGTTCTAACAACGCGAAAGTAGAATCAATTTTCATTTCCGGTGAAGATATTACAGAACAAGTTCGCATGGAACAAAAAGTAAAAGAAAGCGAAGAGAAATACAGGAGTTTAGTTGAAAACATTAACGTAGGAGTTTACAGGATTACATCAGATTTTTACGGTAAATTTATCCACGCAAATAAAGCTATGCTGGATATTTTCGGGTACAGTTCCTTAGAGGAATTTCTGAACCTGACGATATTTGAGCTATATTATAATTTCGAAGATAGAAGCGTCATGCTGGATAAATTAAACAAAAACGGAAGTATAAGAAACGAAAAAATATGTTTGCGAAGAAAAGACGGGTCTCCGATAGTTGTATCATGCACGGCTAAAGCAGTATATGATGAAAATAACAATATTAAATGGTTTGATGGAATAATAGATGATATAACCGATCATGAGAAGCTGGACGAAGTTATACGGATCAGGGAGAAACTGGAAGCTCTTAAAGTTGTTGCGGGGGGGATAGTTCACGATTTTAATAATCTGCTTACAGGTATTTTCGGATATATTACAATGGCAAAATATTATTCCGACCCTGAAAGCCAGGTAGCAAAAATGCTGGATGAATCGGAAAAAGCCTGTAACCGAGCAAGAGAATTGAGCAACCAGATGCTCGTATTCTCCAGATTCGGTAGAATAACGGTAAAACCAATTTGCCCAAAAAAAATTATTGAAGATACCACAAAATCGGTTCTTAAAAAATTCAATCTGAATTATAAAATTGATATTGAGAAATCTCTCTGGAAAATCGAAATAGACGAGTTCCAATTCCATCAGGTAATATATAATATAGTATTGAACGCCGCACAAGCTACAAATGAGGGCGGAAATATACGAATATCCGCAACTAATTTGGATTTTAATGAATTCTCAAAAGATTCTTATCCGATAAATGCAGATCCTTCACTAAAATATATTAAAATTACCGTAGTCGATAACGGATGCGGCATACCTGATGGCGGATTAAATAAAATTTACGATCCGTTTTATACAACAAAAGATGGAAATTGCGGGCTGGGATTGCCGGCGGTATATCTGATCCTGAAAAAAAATTCGGGATTTATCGATGTGCAGTCAAAAACAGGACAAGGGACAGAAGTTGAGATTTATTTACCCGCTTATATGGATCTCGATCAGATCGGGGAACAAATCGAAAAAAAAACGAAATTGAAAATTCTTATCATGGATTCGGATTTTTCTATAAGAAATATGTTGGAAAATGTTTTAAATCGTATCGGGTTTTCGGTTACATGTGTTGCTGATGAAGACGAACTCGTGAAGGAATATATGGATTCTCCTGGCCTGGGGAGGGCTTACGATGTTGTAATCCCTGATCTGCGAAGCGATGAGGATTCGCAACGAATAGCGAAAAAGTTAATTAACATTGATTCAAATGTTAAACTTATCGCTTTCTGCTGTGATGGTTATCATATCGACAAAAATGCCGCTGAATCATGGTACTCAAATTCCCTGCAAAAACCTTTCAGGATTGAGGAATTGATTCATATCCTCAATAGCTTTTTATAAAAAATCAAATTATTTCTCAAATATAACCGAATCAGGTTGGGTGCCGTATTTAATCAATATCTTTTTTATATCTTCAACAAACGGTTTTGGCCCGCAGATATAAAAAATCCGGTTGAAACCATCTATTTTATCTTTTAAAAAATCTTCGTTGATAGATCCGTATTCGTAAGATGGATTCTTTTCCCTGGTGAGGGTTAATATCAGGTTTTCTCCGAACATATTTTTCAGTTCCTGTTCAAGTATAATATCTCTGGCGGTTCTGTTGGAGAAAATAAGCTTGTTTCCATGTAGCTGATTTTTCCTTTCAAGGTCTCTGAATATTGCTATGAAAGGTGTTATGCCTGCTCCGCCGGCTAAAAATGTACCGGTTTCGTTGTAGGTTATGGTTCCCCACGGTTCTTTAATTATAAGATCGTCACCAGCAGTAAGTTGATGAAGTTTATCCGTCACTCCGTTATGCGAAGGATACCTTTTAATGACAAACTCGAATACAAGGTCGTCGGTTGAATTTGTAAAAGTAAACGGCCGCTCTTCTCCTTCTAACCCTTCTTTGTTTATAGATACCATAGACGCCTGTCCGGGCACGAATGAGTATCCAGCCGGTTTTTCCACAATAAACCTTTTTACATCGTGTGTGACAAATTCCGTCATCAGTATTCTCATTGATGGCCTCCTTTTAATTTATTATGTGATAAACCAAAAAAAGAATTCCGATTTTTTATTATAGCGGTCAAAAAATGAAAATCATGTTATTAATTTGAATTGAAAAATGAGGTCAGGGTTGAGATTTATCGCTGTGACGGTATTTTATTACTCTGATTTTCTCAAGCGTGATTAATCCTTCTTTTACTGTTTCATCAAGGAAAGGAAGGATTCTCTCTATGTTTTCTTCCGTATCGACAATCTCTATTACAACAGGCAAATCTTCGGAAAGGCGCAGGATCTTTGCCGTATGGACACGGCTGGTCGCCCCAAATCCCATAATCCCGCGAAGAACAGTCGTTCCCGCAAGATGCAGTTCACGGGCTTTTAATGTAATCTGTTCGTACAACGGTTTACCGTGATATGAATCCGTTTCGCCGATATAAATCCTCAGGATATTTCCTTCTTCAGGAAGCTTCATTTTTTAATTCCTTATTTAAAACTCTGTATTATTAATCTCGAAACAATAATCCCGCCAAAAACAACAGATATGCCGGCAACGTTGCTTAAAAATATATTCATAACCGCTCTTGAATACTCACCATCCCTGATTAGATTTAGGCATTCAAGGCTGTAAGTTGAAAATGTCGTATAAGCTCCAAGCAACCCGATAAATAAAAATAATCTCAATGACGGAAAAATAACAGAGTTTTCAGCAAGTTCCCACAAAATACCTATTATAAAAGCGCCTGACAAATTAACAACCAGAGTACCCCACGGAAAAACGTCAACCACAATCCTCGATACCATAGCACCGACCAGATACCTCAGAACCGCTCCCATTGCGCCGCCCGCGGCAATTAAAGCTAATTTAAACATAATTATTGTTCCATTTAAATGTTTATAACTATATAGCAATATAGTATACTGTTTATTTTTGAATTTTCAATTATATTCCTGTTTGATTTGAGGCAAAATGAAATTTGAGTCCATAAAAAAAATACGTTTAAATACAAAACAAATCATGATTTTAGCTATCGGTATTATGATGATTGCGGCGATGTTTTTTCTTACCAGAATAACTACCGGTGACGGTATTTATTCAATTCTTGATCCTTCAGGAAAAATAGACCGCCCCATATTTATGAAAATTACCATAAACTTCCTAAACCTCAATGAGTTTGCCGATATGATAGGCAAAGATAACGATTCTTACAATGAGCAGATTTTAATATCAGACCTTATTGTAGTCAATTATGGGAAAAATTCATGGGTTTGCGACAAGAGAATACGAAAAGCGTATTCTCTTTGCCCGGCGGTAGATATGTTTGGCAAGAAATATTTTGTCAGGGTTTTGCCCGCGGAGAAATCCGATATCGATATTTCTTCGTTAAATGGTACATATATCTGCAAATCTTTTATAAGTGATGATTTTATGGAATATGGTGTCTCAAGGGTAGCTACAGTCTATATAACCGAATGCCGGAAAATCAACAGGCTGTTTACGAAGGCGGTAAACAAGGTTATAAAAAATGAAGTTCATTATCCGCAAAAAGATGGATGGATAAATTATGTTTCCATCAGGTATCCCCATAGGAAAATGCCCGAAAAGGAATTCGGCAGAACGTTATGTTATTCGTATCCTAACGGCTTGAGAGTATTTCTTGCGGGAAAAACCGAATTGGAGGAATGCATAAAAAACGGTAAAATTGATGAACAACTTTTTAATACAAGAATCGCTAACCAAAACCATCTTGTCGGAGAAACACCGTGTTATGTCGCGAGATTCCTAAGCAGAGGTGAAATTTATATAATCTATGAAATCTTATCTCCTGAAAAAAGATTAACCCATGACGGCGAAGCGTTCGAGATTATTTATGAACAACCGGGAAATATGTACCGTATATTAAGAGGTTATTATTTCGATTATTCATTAAGGAATAAATCGCCGAATTATTTATCGGTCTCTTTGTTTCAATTAGATGGATTAAAGTTTGCCGATATTATTGATTTAATCGGATCGGAAAAAAGGTTCAAAACCGATGTTGAATTATTCGATCTGTTTATCAAACCTGTTCTAAAACAAGCACGAAAAGAAGGAGCGGATTCCGCTTATGACCGTGAAACATGCCTTGAAGTCCTGTACCGGTGCGGCAAACTTAATATCCGGACGCAAACAGGAAATTATGCCTTCTCCGTATCTTTGAGAAAAGACGGTAAACCAAGTATCATAACTTACGGGAGATGTACGGAGTTGATTTTTAGAGACGAAGAAGTGTTAAAAAAACTACCCGATTTTATTTACAGATAGAAAGGGCATACGTGAACAGCAAACCAAATATTCTTGTTATTACTGCAACTTATAACGAAGCGCAAAATATAAGCGCTATTATCGAACAAGTTCTTATACAAAACCATAACGCGGATATGCTGGTTATAGACGATAATTCTCCCGACGGCACATCAGGCATTGTATCGGATCTTATTGACAGAAAAGAGTTCAACGGCAGGTTGTATCTGATATCACGCCCATCCAAACTCGGATACGGGACGGCATTCATTGAAGGTTTCTCGTTTGGTATTTCAAATAAAAAATACGATTGTTTTGTATCTATGGACGCTGATTTCTCGCATGATCCTTCATACATAAAAACTATGGCCGATAAACTGAATGATTGCGATATCATTATCGGATCCAGATATATAAAAGGAGGTGGAACCAGAAACTGGGGGATTCACAGGAGAATCCTCAGTAGGTTCGCCAACCTTTATTCGCGCTTGATCCTTGGCATGAAGGTTGCAGATTGTACAAGCGGATTCAGGTGCTATCGCAGAAATGTAATAGAATCTATTGATTTTAAGAATATTACGTCAACAGGCTATTCATTTTTGGAAGAACTGATATACCTGTGCAAACTGAAAAGGTTTACTATGCAGGAAATCCCGATTATTTTTGTCGACCGTAAATTAGGTAAATCAAAAATATGCAGGAAAGAAATATTTAAAGCCATGGCAAATGTACCTCTTATGAGGCTGAAAGAACTTTTGCGGAGTAAATGATGCCTGTTTACGATCTAATAATAGCCGGTTGCGGGCCCTCGGGCTTTTTCTGCGCGATAACCGCCGCGTATTACGGTTTAAAAACCATCATTCTCGAAAAAAATAATGTGCCGGGTAAAAAAATTCTTGTTTCCGGTTCAGGTCAATGCAATTTTACACATGTAGCTGATATCAGCGATTTTATTAATCGGTATGGCGAAAAAGGGCGATTCCTGAAAAAAGCTTTATTTGAGTTTACAAATAATGACCTTATAAAATTTTTTGTTAACCGTGGAGTGGATATTACTGTAACCGCTGATGGGAAAGTGTTTCCGAAATCCATGAAAGCAAAAGATTTAGTCGATGTGCTTATTTGTGAATGCGAAGAAAATAATGTGCGGATAATATGTGATTGCGCTGTTAGCGAAATAACCAAATCCGAAGAAGGGCTGTTTTTATTTAAAACTACTTGCGGAGAATATCCAGGCACAAACGCTTTAATATCGATGGGCGGGAAATCGTACCCTGGTTGCGGTACAACGGGTGACGGTTATGCTGTCGCTAATTCGCTCGGGCATACAGTTGTCGGCATTACGGAAGGATTAGCTCCTGTGATTGTTAAAGATTTTTTATTCTCCGATCTTGCGGGAATATCGTTTCCCGAAATAAAAATAAGTTTGTGGCGGAATAACCGCAAATTAAAAAAGTATCGGGGAGATATTTTATTTACTCATAAAGGATTATCCGGTCCGGGAATCCTTGATTTATCGCGCTATATAAAAGCCGGAGATCTGATTAAATTGTCATTCATCGATTATGAAAATGAAGACAAATTCAGGGAAGATTTGCTAAACCAAATTCAGGCTAACGGTAAACAACCGGTAAAGACAATTATTAAAAAATATTCTATTCCGAGACGTGTACTTGACAAATTGATAGAGATTAACCGTCTTTCGGACACAATCGCTTCGCAATTGAGCAGGGAAAAACGTAATCAGCTTGTCGAAAGTTTGATATCATACCCTTTTGAGGTTCTTAAAAAAGGTGATTTCAATACCGCTATGGTAACATGCGGTGGCATTAACCTTGATGAAATAAACCCTATGACGATGGAATCGCGGATCGTGAAAAACCTTTATTTTGCCGGGGAAATTCTCGATATCGATGGTGATACCGGAGGATATAATATTCAGGCGGCGGTATCTACCGGTGTACTTGCGGGCAAATCTATTGCCGGGAAACAAACAAAAATAACATGATGCGAAACATCATTATAAAAAATTTTTTTTTAAAGAAAAAAGTCTTTTGTTTTTATTATTTTCAGTGTTTTCTGAATTTTCCGGTTAAGGTTTTTGATAAAACAACTATCGCCAGTAAAATAAATGTTGCCGGTTCAGGTATAGTTTGCGTTTCGGGAAAATAATTTTGTCCAAAACCGGAAATATTGCCTGCGGTAATACCAGTTGCGCCGCGTGTAGGCAATTCTGATTTGGTATTATAAGACGCAGATGCGTTACCCCAATAAATATAAGAATTGGTATCCCATACTCCGTTCTTATAATAATTACTAATTACAATATCGGTATACCCGTCGTTATTAAGGTCGGCCAACGAATTGCTTATCGAACCATATGTTGCCAGTTCAGTTTTTGTGTTGTATGAGTTTGAAGCGTCACCCCAATAGATATATGAATTAAGATTATATGAACTGCCATTATAATAATTGCTGAATACGATATCCAGATAACCATCTTTATTTAGATCGGCAACCGAGTTTCCATAAGCTCCGATAGTAGCCAGTTCGGTTTTTGAGTTGTATGAGTTTGAAGCGTCACCCCAATAGATATATGAATTAACATTATATGAACTGCCATTATTATAATTGCTGAATACAATATCAAAATATCCGTCACCGTTTAGATCAATTACGGAATTTTCATGAGCGCCGCAAGTCGGCAGTTCAGTTTTTGTGCTGTAAGTATTTGAAGCGTCACCCCAATAAATACATGAATTGATATTGTATGAACTGCCATTATATTTATTGCTGAATACGATATCCAAATATCCATCTTTGTTGATATCAACTATGGAACTGCTTATCGCGTTTTGGGTTGGCAACTCAGTTTTTGTTGTATATGAAGCTGAAGCGTTACCCCAATATATATAAGAATTGATATTACATGAACTGCCATTGTATGAATTGCTGAATACGATATCCACATAACCGTCTTTGTTTAGATCAGCAAGAGAAGTACCTACTACTCCCTGAGTAGGCAACTCTGTTTTCGTGTTATATGAAGCTGAAGCGTTGCCCCAATAAATATATGAATTTATGTTGAATGAACTGCCATTATAAGCGTTTCCAAATACAATATCCAGATAACCATCACTATTTAGGTCAGCAACCGTATTTCCATACGCGTCATGTGTTGACAATTCAGTTTTTGTACTGAATTGTCCTCCAGAAGCGCCCCAATAGATGTACGAATTTACATTAAATGAATTTCCGTAACCATTGCTAATTACTATATCTTCATAACCATCTTGATTTAGATCGTACACATAGCCTGTAGACGGTAAAAATGATATTAACAAAAGGATAATACAGGTTTTTAAAAATATTTTTTCCATTAAAATTGCTTCCATATTATACAATTTTAGATATTCTTATTCTCCAGTTAACAGGTTCCTTCAGTGTTTTCTGTATTTTCCAACCAAAGCTTTTGATAAAACAGCTATCGCCAGTAAAATAAATGTTGCCGGTTCAGGTATAGTTTGCGCTTCGGGAAAATAAGTCTGGCCCAGTCCTGAAATATTGCCTGCCGTAATATCGGTGGCGGCGTGTGTTGTTAGTTCTGTTCTGGTATTAAAAGATGCTGACGCGTTGCCCCAGTAAACATATGAATTGATATTCCATGAAGTTCCATTATGGAAATTGGCAAATATTATATCCGCGTATCCATCGTTATTCAGATCCGATATAGAATTACCTACCGCACCCTGGGTGGCAAGCATTGTTTTTGTGGTATAGGAGAATGATAGATCACCCCAATAAATGTACGAATTGAGATTATATGAACTTCCGTTATAAAAACTGCTGAATACGATATCGATATATCCATCGCCGTTTACATCTGCGGCGGAATTGGCATATGCGCCGCTTGTCGCAAGCTCGGTTTTCGTGTTATATGAGTTTGAAGCATCGCCCCAGTAAATATATGAGTTGATCTCATATGTACTTCCATTATAATAATTGCTGAATACGATATCCAAATATCCGTCGCCGTTAATATCAATTACGGTATTATCATTCGCGCCTTTTGTAGCCAGTTCTGTTTTTGTGTTATATGAGTTTGAAGCGTCGCCCCAGTAAATATATGAATTAATATTCCATGTACTTCCATTGGTTTTATTGCTGAATACTAAATCCATATAACCATCTTTGTTCAAATCGGCAATCGAACTGCTCATTGCTCCAACGGTACCCAGCTCAGTCTTTGTAGTATATGACGCAGATGAGTTACCCCAGTAAATGTATGAATTGACATTGTTGGAACCGTTACTGTAATTATTGCTGAATATTATGTCCATATAACCATCTTTGTTCAAATCGGCAACCGAACTGCTTACACCACCATTAGTCGGCAACTCGGTTTTTGTGCTGTACGATGCTGACGAGTTTCCCCAGTAAATATATGCATTAAGATTATATGAACTGCCGTTATAATAATTGCTGAATACAATATCCAAATACCCGTCACCGTTAAGGTCGGCGATTGAATTATCATGGCCTCCATTGGTCGGCAATTCTGTTTTTGTGTCGTATGTGCCTGATGAGTTTCCCCAATAAATATAGGAATTAATACTATAAGATAATGATTGCCATATTCCATTATGTAAGTTACTAACTACTATATCGTCATACCCGTCTTTATTCAAATCGTATACATATCCGAAAGAAGGAAAAAATAATATTCCCATAAGAACAATACAGGCTTTGAAGATCGATTTATTTATATTCATATTTACCTCATATAAAAGTTTAAGCGGAATTTCATCCTCCCTCTTATATTAATAGCATGTATCTCTTTAATTGTCAAACATATGAATAAATCAAAAAATACCGTTATTAATAGTCAATACTATTAATCAGATCAAAAATAGATTAAGATATGGAATGAATTATAAAAATGATTTTACAATATCAACCGCTTCTACAGAATCTTTCGCGTAACCGTCCGCGCCGATTTTTTTAGCGTAATCGGCGGTTATAACCGCTCCGCCAACCATAAACTTGATATCCATACCGGCAGACCGAGCGTCTCTGATGACATTTTCCATTTCAACCATTGTTGTGGTCATAAGAGCGCTTAAACCAATAACCTTGATATTTTCTTTCATCGCGGTAGCCAAGATTGTTTCCGACGACACGTCTTTGCCCAGATCAATAACCTCGATCCCGTGGTTTCTGAGCATCAGGGCAACCATATTTTTTCCGATATCGTGGATATCGCCTTTGACAGTGGCGATGATCATCCGCCCGATGTTGTGTGAGCTGTCTTTAGAGAGATGCGGTTTCAGGTAGGCGAACGCTTCCTGCATCGCTTCGGCGGATAACATTAGCTGAGGTAAAAAATATTCTTTTTTGTTGAACTTGATGCCTACTTCCTGCATTGCCGGAACCAGCACCTCATTTATTATCGGAAGAGGATTTTTACCTGCTTTCAGTTCTTCTTCAAGAAGAACGATGAGGCTATCCTTATCGCCCTGTATGAGGGCTTGCCTGCAATCAAGTTTTATGGGTTCGGCTTTATGGAGTTCTTTTTTTTCACCGGCGGTTTGCTGAAACCGTTTTATATAAGAGAGCGCGTTTTTGTCTCTTCCCGCAAGTACGCAGGAAGCGCTGAAAATGTTTAGTGTCTGCTCGTCGCATGGATTTAGTATCGCGCAACTTAACCCGTTTGACATAGCCATGGCAAGAAACGCGTTGTTAACCCATTTGCGATCAGGAAGCCCGAAAGATACGTTGCTTAACCCTGCGGTAGTGAGCAATCCGTTCTCGGTGCAATATTGTATTGTTTTAAGTGTTTCTTTAGGAGCTTCAGGCATGGATGAGACCGTCATGGTTAACCCGTCAACAACGGCTCTTTTTACTGAAATTCCATTGGATTTGAGAATAGCGAAAGTTTCTTCTATTATTTTTATTCTCTGTTCGGATTTTTCAGGTACTCCGCTGTCGTCTATGGGGAGAAACACAAACATCGCTCCGTACTTTTTCAGTATGGGAATAAGTTTATTCGATTTTTCCGATTCCGCGGAGAGCGAATTCACAAGCGCTCTGCCTGGATAATGTTTGAGCGCTTCCTCAATTACGTCCGGATTGGATGAATCGATACATAGAGGCAGATCTGTAAATCCGGATAAGCTGAATATGGCTTCTCGCATTGTTTTTTTCTCGTCGATCGACGGTACGCCCACGTTTACGTCAAGGATATCCGCACCCGCATTTACCTGATCGCCGGCGAGACGTTTTAGCTCGGTCATTTTGCCGTTTCTGAGTTCTTCGGACAACACTTTTTTGCCTGTCGGGTTAATTCGTTCGCCGATAATAATTGCGGGTTTGCCGTTATCAAAGAAAACCGTTTTTGAACGTGAACTTACACCCTCGGTATTTTCCATAGCAGTGAATTTATCCGGAATTTTCCCTTTGAAATGTTTGTGAACCATTGTTACGTAATCGGGAGATGTGCCGCAACAACCGCCCATGAGGCGGATACCGCATTTTATGAAATCTTCTACATATTTGCCGAATTCGCAAGGCGACATATTGTATACAGTCTCGCCGTTTTTCAATACGGGCAACCCTGCGTTAGGCTTTGCCATGAGAGGAACCTGAGCGTAAGGCGCCATCATTTTTATGATCTGAATCATTTTGTCCGGGCCGAAACCGCAGTTTGTGCCGACAACATCTGCGCCTAACGATTGAAGCGTGATCAACGCGCTGAGCGGATCGGTTCCGGTGAGTGTGCGGTTATCTTCGGCGTATGTCATCGATACGATTACCGGCAGGGCGCATATTTCTTTTGCCGCGATAAGAGCCGCTCGCGCTTCCTGGATATCCATCATAGTTTCGATAACCAGCAGGTCTGCGCCGGCTTCAGCCATTGCGCCGACCTGTTCGGCGAATACGTCTTTCGCCTCATCGAATGATAAATCGCCCACAGGCTCGATGAATTTGCCTGTCGGACCGATAGATCCGGCTACCAGTGATTTGGTTCCTGCGGATTCTTTCGCGAGTTTGATCAGTTTGAAATTTATTTCTTCCGTTTGTTTTTCAAGTTCGTATGTTTTCAGTTTGATTTTGTTTGCTCCGAATGTACATGTATATATGATATCCGATCCGGCGTCTACGTATGATTTATGCACTTTTTTTGTTACGTCCGGGTTTTCTATTGCCCACAGTTCAGGGCATACACCTGCGGGCATACCTTCTTTCTGCAGAAATGTTCCTGTGGCTCCATCGAGTACAACAAATTTTTCGTTGAGTAGATTCATCAAATCGGTTTTATTCATATATTTTTTCCCATCCGGCTATAGCGGTTATAGATTTCTCTGGTTTAAGGATACAGCTTGAGGTTATTTCAAGCCCAATCCGCTTTAGGTTCAATAAATCATCGAAAACAGCTTGTTCTTTCAGGCTAAAGTCTTTATAACCGGGGCTGTATCTGATAGTTGTCCGGTATCCTTTTTGCAATCCCATACTGCTTATGATGCTGTGCAGTTTTTCCATAGCGGTATCCGCCAGTTCGGAGGCGATGGCATCGAGTACAACGCCTTTTGACGGTTCGCTGATCATGTAATGTGATATCTGATCGCAGATGGCGGATCCTATGGTTACTGCCATTACAGCGGCTATATTACAATTTTTGAGCAGATTATGCAAATAAATGCTTTTCAGGTTGTGGTTTTCGATTTGGATACAGCCGGGTTCCGGTTTGATTGTGCAGATGCGGTATAATCCTCTGGGTTGAATCTGGATATATGCTTCGTCGGCGATTTGTTTGATGAGGGCGGTAGTTTTCGTATCGGGTTCTGATGAGGCGGAGTACCCTAATCGGCGCAGGGTATCTTTGTAAGGGAACGGTAAATTGAAGTTTGATATTAAAACGGGTTCCGTCATAAAAAATATCTTCTAAAACAGGATGCGAAGCATCTTTACAAAAAGTTTTTGTTTCTTTTTTCAAAAAGAAAAAGTTTTTTTATTCTTTCTCTAAGACAAATTGCTAATCGATATAAGATTTTGGTTTTGCGCGTTAAAGACAATTGATTCTACATTAAATCCGAAAATTTATTAAGTAAAATTTCATTTTTGTGATGAAACCGATTTGGTTTTAGAGGAATGGATACAGTTTGCGAGAATCGCTTATTTTAGCGGTTTCATTGTTGATTTGTAAGAAAAATACTTGCAATAATGAAAAAAAAGGAATAGAAAAAAAGTTGTAATATGTAAAGTAATTGGTTTAGCATAATGTTGATTACTATTAATTAAGGTAAATTGTTATGGATATTACATATCATTATCCACCGGAATTATTTAATATATTGATAGATACTATTCCTTTATTAAATAAGTCAAAAAAAGATGTAATTTTATTTTTTAGAGGTGCTGGTGTTTCGAATAGTTTACTTGATGATCTTAATAAAATAGTAATTTATAATAAAGATAGTATTAGTAAATATGAAATAACTAGAAAAATTATAACACGCTTAAATGAAAAAGGAGAATCTACCCTAAGAGAAAGAAGAGAATTATTGAAACGTATTGTTGAATTTGAAGATTTTTCTTCATGTTATCCAGATGATCAACTTAAAGCAAAAGGATTGGTTGCGGATATACGAAAAATCATAGATGTAAAAGATTCATTTACGAAAATGAAAAACGAAAGAGAAAAAGAAAGACAAAAGTATATTTCATTAAAGAATGAAGAAATTTTGAAAGTAAAAGAAACAAGGGAAAATAGGTTAAGGATAAAGGAAGATTTTTGTTCGCTTTTCAAGGAAAAAGATCATCAGAAACGTGGCAGAAATTTGGAAAAAGTGATTAATAGACTTTTTGTAGAGAGTAAAATATCTATCCGCGAATCCATCTCAATAAAAGGCGATAATAACGAAGGTATCATTGAACAAATTGATGGAGTAATTGAGATAAATTCATCTCTATGTCTTGTTGAAATAAAATGGTGGAATCAACCTATTGGAGTTCCTGAAATAAGCATCCATCTATCAAGAATATTTCTTAGGAGTTGTGTAAGTGGAATTTTTATATCTGCATCTGGTTATTCAGATACATCTATAACAACATGTAAAGAGGCATTAAGCAAAATTACAATAGCATTATGTACTATTGAGGAAATATATAGAGTAATTGACGCAGAAAAAGATCTGAAAAAGTTTTTTGAAATGAAAATTAATGCTGCGAAAATCGAAAAAGATCCTTTTTGTAAAATCGATTTTAATAAACTCTAATCACTGATAGTATCTATCCGGATAACAGGCAACAAAAAAGTATTGACATGAACTTCCCATTTAATTATCATTTACCAAATATACTTTCCAGCCTGTAACAATCCATATTGAACAAAATTATTTTTTAAGGCGGGATAAGTGTTTAATGGCAAAGCATATAACGAAGGAGTAATTGAAGATGGGTGTTTGGGTAGGCAGAGACCGCACAGCACGAAGATGTTACGGTTTTGACGAAATAGCCCTCGTTCCGGGCGATATTACAATTAACCCCAACGAGGTGGATACATCCCTTAAAATAAGAGACTTGAAATTTAACGTACCGATTCTCGCCGCCGCCATGGACGGAGTCGTCGATACCAAATTCGCCAGGAAAATGGGGCAACTCGGTGGTATAGCCGTGCTTAACCTCGAAGGCGTTCAGACACGATACGAAAATCCCGAGGAAATACTCGACGCGATAGCCGTAGCATCCAAAGAAGAAGCTACCAAAATCATACAGGGAATATACAATCAGCCGATAAAAGAAGAACTTATTGCCAAAAGAATCAAAGAAATAAAAGAAGCCAATGTACCCGCAGTTGTATCCGCTATACCTCAGCGCGCGGAGAAATTCGGGCTTATCGCTCAGGAAGCCGGAGCGGATATATTCATCGTTCAGTCTACTGTAACCACAGTAAAACATATGTCAACAGAATACGAGACACTGGATTTTGAGAAATTCTGCAAACTTATGAAAATACCTGTTATCGTGGGCAACTGCGTTACTTATAAGGTAGCATGCGCTCTGATGCAGGCAGGTATAGACGGCCTGCTCGTCGGAATCGGGCCCGGTGCCGCGTGTACTACCAGAGGCGTTCTCGGTATAGGCGTTCCGCAAGTTACAGCGACAGTAGATTGCGCCGCCGCCAGGGATTTCCATTACAAACAGACCGGAAAATATGTGCCGATTATCACCGATGGCGGTATGGCTAATGGCGGAGACATCTGCAAAGCGTTCGCATCCGGAGCCGATGCGGTAATGGTCGGTTCGGCTTTCGCCAGGACAAAAGAAGCGCCCGGCAGAGGATACCATTGGGGTATGGCTACACCGCACGCTAATTTACCTCGCGGAACAAGAATATTCGTGGGTACCACAGGCACACTCGAACAAATCCTGTTCGGCCCGGCTGAACTCGATGACGGTTCGCAAAACCTGATGGGTGCGCTCCAGACATCTATGGGCAACGTCGGCGCGAAAGATATAAAAGAAATGCAGTTGACTGAAATAATTATCGCACCATCAATCCAGACTGAAGGAAAAATTTTCCAGACCGCTCAGCGTGTCGGAATGAGAAAATAGTTTTTGCCGGAGTAGTATATTGATAGATAAAAAACTCGAATATCAAATCGAACTGCTTCAAAAGTTTACCGAGCTTTGGAAAGAGTTTCACAGACTCTTTCTCAAAGCACGGTCAGCAAGTGCAGTTGCAGAACAGGACGAAAAAGATTTCTTCGATATAAAAACAGCTATCGCGAAAAACTACAATATCCTTATGGAATCGCTCGATATCGAAGAAGATAAAGACAGCAAAGGAATTGAAATACTCACCCAGGTTGTCTCACTTGAAGACGGCAAACAAATCTCTGAAGGTATTGCCAAAAGAATCACCGCCACATGGAATAACAGGTACATCGAGTTCCAGAAAATATTAGGCGAACTCGAACATAATAGAGAAGAATTGGCTAAAATAAGTTACCTGTCCGTAATCTTAAAAAAGATTTTTCTAAATCCTTTAGCTATAATTATATATATATTGATTGCCCTGTATATCGGTTACAAAATATTCTCTGTAGTAAAACCAACGTTATAATTCGATACGGTAACATTTCCCTCATTATTTTTTCTTGTGTTAATTACCAAATAAACGGATAATCGAAAATTATCGGAATTATTTTTGGTTCTAAAAAAATGATTTTGTTGATTTTGATTATTCACATTAATAAATACAAAAATAAATACAAATAACTTCTTTCTTTTTGAAAAAAGAAACAAAAACTTTTTGTAAGGATGCTTTGCATCCTGTTTTTTAGAAGACTATGGAGGAAAACATGAAACTATTGATAATAGGTGGAGTTGCCGGAGGCGCATCTGCCGCCGCAAGAGCACGAAGGTTATCCGAGGAATCAGAGATTATATTATTTGAACGCGGTAAAAACATTTCGTTCGCCAACTGCGGTATGCCTTATTATATAGGCCGGGAAATCAAGGAGGAAGAAAAACTTCTCATAACATCACCGGAACTTCTGCGAACCCGTTTCAAAATAGATGTCCGACTACAATCCGAGGTTCTGTCGGTAGACAAAAAAGCAAAAACTATCGTTGTTAAAAATTGGGCTGATGGCTCGGAATATATCGAATCATACGATAAACTGATCATTTCTACCGGAGCCGCACCCATAGTGCTTCCGATAGAAGGATCCGGTTTACCTGGTGTATTTACGCTCAGAAACCTGGATGATATGACAAAGATCGATACCGCAATTGATCTTGGCGCGAAAAGCGCGGCGATTATCGGCGGAGGGTACATCGGGCTTGAAATGGCTGAGAATTTGCGCAAACGGCAGTTGGATGTCCACGTAATTGAAGCGATAGATCAGCTTATGCCCCCGCTTGATAAGGAAATGGCATCTATGATCAATGAAACATTGACCGAAAACGGAATAAAACTTTATTTCAACAGCCCGGCGCAGAAAATAACAAAACAAAACAGTGTTCTTGTTGTTCATCTGCCTGACGGAAAAGACGTTTGCGCTGATATGGTGATTATGTGCGTAGGTGTGAAACCTGATAACAAAATAGCAAAAGAAGCCGGGCTCAATATTGGCGATCGAGGCGCAATAATTGTGGACGAACATATGAAAACATCGGATGCGGATATATACGCTGTCGGCGATGTCTGCGAGGTGAAAACCATACCGCTGAGTATACCGGCTGTTATACCGCTTGCCAGCCCGGCAAACCGTCAGGGTAGAATCGCTGCCGATAACATTTTCGGCAAAAACTCCACATATCGCGGTACACAGGGAACTTCCATTGTAGGTGTTTTCGGTATATCCGCCGCTGTGACGGGTTTAAGCGAAAAAGTTTTAACGAAAAATAATGTACCATTTGAAAAAATCTATGTGCACCCAAATAATCATGCGGGATATTACCCCGGTGCGCAGATGATGACGATAAAACTTATTTTCCGTAAAGATAACGGCGAAATACTCGGTGCACAAATAGTAGGCCAATCGGGAGTCGATAAACGAATCGATGTCTTTTCCATGGCGATCCAGGCTGGCATGACCGTATTTGACCTTGAGGAATCGGAACTGGCATACGCTCCGCAGTTCGGATCTGCGAAAGATCCGGTTAATATGGCTGGATTTACCGCGTCAAACTTGTTGCGCGGCGATACTGCTATCTGCCATAACAACCGGATACCGCAAGATGATTTCCTGCTCGATGTCCGAACGGAAAAAGAAGTGCAAAAAGGAGCCATACCTGGTTATTACAATATACCCATCGATGAACTGCGCGAAAGGTTAGGTGAATTGCCGAAGAACAAAAAAATAGCGGTGTATTGCCAGGCAGGTTTGAGAGGATATATCGCCTCCAGAATACTTAAACAAAACGGATTCGATTGCGAAAATATCTCCGGCGGTTACAAAATGTATAAAGCGTTCAGGAAATAAACTGAAAAATCAGATTTCCTCTGATATGATGCTTTTTATATGATTGCAAACAAGATCATTGCCGTAAATATCGGAATTGCATATCTGTTGTGTAAGTTCGGGCAATTCGCTGAAAAACTCTTTTAGTTCCGCGAGAGCGTTTTTGTCCGATTTGATCATTTTACCGAAATGCAGTTTGTCGAGATAAAAAGCGTTTAGGTACTGTTCGAACTGTCCTTTTACATAAAATGCGAGAACAGGTTTTTTCAAATATACAGCTTCCGATACAAGCCCGTGCCCGCCGTTTGTTATGACGCATTTGGATATCTTGAGGTCATCGAGGAATGTTGTGGGGGATATGGGTTTGTATTCGATATTTGAGTCGATTTCATGCTTGTTTCTGATTCCGTATACGACAAATGATTCATTCTTTATTTCTTTAAGTATTTTCATAACCCAGGCGAACGTATCGCATGAAAAGTAAACAAGAACCTTTTCTCCCACAGACGGTTTGGCGGTTACTACTTCTTTGCGCAAAAGAGGCGGAAATATAGGCAGGTTCTTTTTCGCGTATTTTCCGGTTAACGGAAGTTTATAAAAGGATATCGCGAACTCGTATTCGGATTTAATAAGGATAAATTTTGTAACTATGTAAGCTTTTATAAAATCTATCATCTGCGAAAACGGCACTTTGTATTTGCATGCCACAAGAATGTGCTGATGAGATATTTGTATCACGGGTATCCCTAATTTTTTTGTCGCTCTGGGTACAAAATACTCGAAATCCGACATAATGAAATCAGGTTTAATCTTATTTATATGCTCATTTATCTGTTTATAAATCTTGTTGCGGTTAAAAAATAGTTTCAGGTTAAACAAAAGGGTTTTTAGCAGGCTGATTGAATCGTGCTCGTAAATAAATCCGAGAAAAGGAATCTCAAAAACATTATGTTTTGTTGCCGCGAATAACTGATACGCTTTGCCACCGCATATAAAATAAAAGTCAACATCTTTCTCCATCTGTTCGGCAATAGCCAATGCTCTGCCTGCGTGTCCTCTACCTTCGCCTGCTACCGCATACAATATTTTTTTCTTCATAATGATATCCTTATCTCAATTTATCAGGTTCTGTTTAAATCTATTATATTACATCATATTATAATTTTATTAGCGGATTATTATTTTTTAAGTAAGGATTCAACAAATATAATTTTACCGGATCAATAATAATAAAAAATTTTCAAAGCTTTTTTTGATTTGATAAATCATCTTTTGCTATAATCCTGTATTAAAACACCACAACAAAATAATAAAGGATATTGTAATGGCTGGCAACCATATAGATTTTTCCAAGATAAAATACCGGTTTGGCGTGCAGGATACCGACAGGGAAACGGTAAAAAATATCCTGGATTCAACAGGGTTTTTCTCGCAGGAGGAGATAGACATAGGCGTTATCATGGTTGAGGATAACCTGATTAAAGGCGCGGATGCTGAGTATGAGTTCATATTCGCCCAATATCACGGAGAGACAATTGGAGTTACAAGTTACGCTCCAGCACCATGTACGAACGGTTTTTCATATTATATTTATTGGATTGCTGTTGAAGGTAAATACCGTGGCAACGGGTTTGGCAAAGAACTGCTCAGAATCACCGAAGATAAGATAATAAATTCAGGAGCGAAAAGGATATATCTCGAAACATCAGGCAGGGCGCAATACGAACCGACAAGAGCGTTTTATTTGAAACGCGGATATAAAATAGAAGCGGTTCTCGATGATTTTTACGCTCCAAACGATTCGAAGGTAATTTTTCTTAAATTGATTCAATAAATAAAATATATTGATTTTTCAGCAAACGGCAATACCTCGAAAATTATTTTTTCAAGCGGTAAAGATCGAAATTCCCGATCTGTTTATCGAAATCATAATTTTCGCTGATTACAATGCTTAACGGATATTTGTCAATCCGATTACTTGCGAAACCAAGATAATTTGACGGTGAAATATCGATTATATACGCCGGTTTAGTGTTCAGAAGTTCATGGAGAAATATTTTCCAGTGTTGCGGATTGACTCTGTCCATTCGTCCGCCTTCAGGGTACGGATCGACTTCGCCTACAAGATAATCGCAATGAGCAAACATACTTGCGCACCGCCTTCGCGATAAATGATATATCTCAGGACAATATCCCCATACGAAGATGGTGTCGGGTTTAAGAGTATGAGCGATAATGTAATACGCCGTATTCCTGATATTTTTGCCGATGGACTTATCTGATTCGAGATAAGTAATATATCGTTTTGAACCCGGCGGAAATCCCGTGTAATAAGTTAATGGATATAAAAGCGAAAGCACAATTATTGCTCCTAACAGGGTATGTTCAATATAATATGTTTTTACGGCTCTTCCGCATACATTTTTAATGTATCTGGATATACCCTGCCAGAAAATACCGAATAAACCGGCTAATACAGGGAACACCATATAATAATAATGGCCCGAAAACCTCCATCCGAGGCTGAGGCAATAAACGGACACAAATGTCCATAAAATGAAAAATGTGCTTCTTGAAAAACTAAAGTTTTCCTTTCTGAAATTTTTAACCGCGGAGAACATAAACATAACCAACTGCGAAACGGCAGGCAAATAAATTAAATAATTGTTTCTTACGTAACGGTTTAAAGTAATCTCCAAACCAAGTTGGATTCCCTGTAAAAACACGTTTTGTTTTTCAAAATACATCTTGTTTACAGTAAACATATTGTATATCAAATCATCCAGAGCTCCATTCGCTTTAAAAAACAAAAAAAAGGCGCAACATATGGCTATAGATCCGCCGGATAATGCTAACACACCATAACTGATTTCTTTCCATGATCTAAATTTTTTCGGGCGCAGCCGGGTAACTATCAGAAATAAAACAAGCATTGGCAAAATAAGTATACCGGGCTGTTTTATAAACATGTTTAACCCGCAGAAAACGCCGGATACAAAAAACCATAATGGTTTTCCGCGCAGCGCGATTAGGAAACACAAAATTGCTGTCAGTTCAGAAAAAACCAGGAAAATTTCCGTGTTTGCCGCGTAGAAATTAGAGGGCGAATTCGATAACGAAGGGAGAATCATATATGTAACCGCCGCGATAACGCCGGCTTTTCTGCCTGACAGGCGGGCTACTATGAAAAAAAGTAAAAATCCGCTCAAGACTACTGTTATTGCCGCCAGTTTTTCCACGGCTTGAATATTTCCTTTGCCGAAGATTGAAAATACTGCCGAATAAAGGAAAAAGATAACCGGCGGTTTATTGTTTTTATATTCGAATTCGCCATCCATAAACTGCATGGCTACTTCAGAATAAAGAGCTTCATCCACGATCAGGAGTGGTGTTTTGAAATACGGAGCTCGTAAGTATATCGAGAATAATCCGGTAATAATCAGTATAGCATATAATAATATATTTTTTATTTTTGTCATTTTTTAAAGTTGTTATGTTGTTGCGTGCTTAAATATTAAAAAACGTGATGCGAAGCATCTTTACAAAAAGTTTTTGTTTCTTTTTTCAAAAAGAAAGAAGTCTTTTTTTTATCAATAATAACCAAAACCCGCAAAATCAGGTTATTATAAAATCAAACTTAAACCGGTATCATTATGAAACCATAAATTTTATCATTTTGAAATCAAAAAAAATCAAGTATACTTGCGTAAAAGGAGAAAAAGATGAGCGAACTTGAGAATATTCCGTATATAACCGCGAATTTTCCCGGTATTCAGGGTGAAATAAAAGCTGATCCGTCACATTTTATTGTTGAGGAAATACCTTTGTATGAACCTGAAGGCGAAGGCGAACACGTTTATGTGTGTTTGACAAGAGAAGGAGCAACCACCAATTCTATCCGAAACCAGCTTGCAAGGACATTCGGTCTCAGGGAAGTCGAAATAGGGTATGCCGGCATGAAAGACAAGTACGCCCGGTCGACTCAGACATTTTCTCTGCAACTGTTCAACATAACTGAAAATGAAGTAAAAGAGAGAATACTCGATAGCCTTCCTGTTGAGGTAAAATATGTTAAACGTCATAAAAATAAACTCCGGGTCGGGCATCTTCTGGGAAATAAATTTATAATTATATTGAAAACAGCTGATCCGTCTGCTTTTAATACCGCCATAAAAATAAAAGACGAGTTGCTTAAGTTATCGATGCCGAATTTTTACGGTACGCAAAGGTTTGGGATACGGTCGGATAATGCTGTTAGGGGGAAAGAAGTTCTCATGGGCAAATCAACAAGAAAATATTGGCTGGACAATTTACTTTTGTCCGCTTACCAGTCTGCGTTGTTCAATATCTGGCTTGCGAAACGGATTGAGAAGGGCTGGTACAACACTTTGTTGCAGGGTGACATTGCGAAAAAAACCGATACCGGCGGGTTGTTTGAGGTTGAGGACGAAAACATTGAGCGTCCGAGGTTTATTAACCGCGAAATAACATACACAGGCCCAATTTACGGCGGCAAAATGATGCGGGCAAAAGGAATACCGGGCGAACTTGAACAAGATATCCTCAATGCTGAAAATATCGCCACGGATCAGTTTAAAAAAGCAAAACTCGAAGGGACAAGGCGCCCCGCTCAGATTTATTTATCGGATTTATCCATAACGCCGCACAAAGACGGTTTGTATTTTGAGTTCACTTTACCAAAAGGTTCATATGCGACAGTACTTATGAGGGAATTCACTAAATCGGAACATGAGGAGTTGAACGAAGATTAATTACTCAAAATAATACCACAGAGATTTTGTTATGCATATTGTTACTATATACGCTGTGAGCAACCCTAAAATCCATAGGAATGATAAAGGAAGGCCCGCAATAGCAAGCGCGACAATCCCGAGAATACTAACGGCAAGAACATAAAAACCCCATTTCCACCAGTACCATATTGCCATCAGGCTCATAAGGTTAACCAGAGACAAAACGCCGGTGGAAATCAGCAATATCGTTTCTTTATTGAATTTGCCCGCGAAAGAACTTGTTATGCAATATACCGCAAGCACTGCCTGGGAAAGTATAAAAATACTTATCCATAAAACAACATAAATTGTTCTGTATTTTTCCGGTCGACGTTCCAACATATTGCTCTCTAAATTTTGATATTTTGTCAAAATGTTAAATTTAATTTATAATAGTATATATATCAAGATAAAACTATTTTTTAATAAAAAAATTTTTTACATTTATCAAATTTTATCTATAATTATATTTTTCCGATCGGTATAATATTTTCTATTTATCGGAATTTGAAGGATATAATTTATTTTCATAAAAAAAAGGATTATCAATAATGACACAATCTTTCGATTTTAAATTACTGGCAAAACTTAGGAAAAAGAAACGGCTGACAATAGAGAAGTTGGCTTCAAGATCAGGTATCTCCTATTCGACTATCGCTGACATAGAGCGAAATAAGGTTACACCAAATCTGGAGACACTGAACAAAATCGCTACCGCGATGGAATTAAGAACGTCCGACCTGTTGTCGATGGTTGAAGGCAACCAGACGGAAATATTCAAAAGAGGCGAATATGTCAGAGTAAGCGGATTCAATATGGAAGTATTTACTATGCCCTCTATGCGTTTTATTTATGCTACCTCGCCACAAGCTCATTCCTCTGACGGTAGACTCAGCTCTCACCCAAACTTTACAGAGCTGATGTATATAATATCCGGATCGTGCAAACTGGTACTGGACGGTGTTGAAAATATCCTGTCAAAAGGGGAGATGATACGGTTTGAAGGGTTTCAACAACATTATTACGAAGCGATTGAAGACGATACATCACTTATATTGATTCACCAGAGCAAATGATATATTAAGTCATTAATAAAAGTTAATATTCGGCGATATTTTAAAAAAGGTGTTTTTCTTTAGAATCGTTCATGCTTATTATTTTGGCGATAAAATCTTTTAAAACTCTGGATGGAAAATAACGAACCTTTTTATTTCCGCTAAAATATAATGATAATCCATAATAAATATCATAGAACAATTTTTTTGTAATAAATGGAATTATTATTTGTAAATATCATTATATAAACTATACACGAATGTATGAAAGCAGTAATTATATAAAGAATCCCCCCATGCTTCTATGCCATGAAGAATAAATACTTAACTGACGATATTTATTTGATAAAATTATTTAATTCTTTACCGATAAAAGAATACAATAAAAATTAAAAATTGCATCAATGCGAGGTTTTTTGTATGCCGGATTCCGATAAATCAAATCTGAAATTCCTGAATATAAACCCAATTGATAAATCCGACAGGCCGATACATGTTTTCGCTACCCTTTTGGGTTTATTTTCGGTCCTTTGCGCGTTGATTATTGGTTTTGTCTCATATAAATATTCTATTCAAATTACCGATACCCAATTTAAAGTTTTTTATCTAAATAAAGTAACGATGATTCTACATGCGGCGAAATCAAGTACCTTTGATTCAACGCGATCAGAATTTATAAATAATGTAAAGACATATTATCTATCATTGAAAAATAATCCCCCGGATGAATATATAAGCATAACTGACAGTGATGGAAACATCTTATTCCATAGTATGATTGCTGGCGCGGTTGGTAAAAATGTAGGGGAAAGCATTGTATATGATATCGATAATGAGCAAAATACTAAACTGAAAGATGTTATCACCCAAAATAAAAGTTTTGTAGGTGATTATATATCAATAGCCGGTCAACCCCAGATAGCGGCATTTGTTCCTGTTCAACAATATGATTTGTTGTTTGGAATCCACAGAGCTAAATCATCCATAAAAAAGAATCTTTATGCCGGGATAAATTTGATGATGTGGGTTTTCATTTTTATATGCGGAGGGATGATGCCCGCGGCGCTTTTGATTTTATTTCATACTGTCAAAATTAGTGACAGGAGAAATAAAGAAATCGACAAAATGCGGGCATTTATGGAATTTTGTATTGATCATGCCACCATTGCCGCTTTTATTATATCTTCCGATTCAACAATAATATATGCCAATGAGGCCGCAAGCAGGTTGTTGGGATATCCGAAAGAAAAAATCATCTCAAAGAAAGTCTTGGATTTAATCACGATTTATAATGAAGATACATGGAAACCGCATTTTGATCAACTGCGTGAAAAGAAAGTTATTGTATATGAATCAGAATTCCCGGACAAAAAATATAATAAAATACCGGTCGAGGTTCACGCGAATTATCTCATGTTCGGCGGGCAGGAATTTGATATCGCTTTTGCGCAAAATATATCGGAACGAAAAAAGAAAGATATGGAGATAATGCGTATACAGAAACAGCAGAAAGCGATTCTCGACAATATCCCTGATATCACCTGGCTTAAAGATACCCAGGGACGATATCTGACAGTAAACGAGAGTTTCGCCAAAACCTGCGGGTTATCTGTTGAAGAGATTATCGGGAAAACGGATTTCGACATTTTCCCTGAGCAGATAGCAAGAATGAATATATGCGACGATGAAGAAGTTGTTCGCCTGAAAATAAGAAAATTCATTGACCAGCCAATAATAACCAAAGATGGCGAAGAGAAGTTTATGACCTCATTTAAAACACCAGTATATAACGAATCCGGTGAAATTATAGCAACAACAGGCAGTGCAAGGGATATAACCGATCGCAAAAAAATGGAGAAAGCTCTTATCTGGGAACGCGATTATTCCGCAAGCATAATCAGGCAGACACCGGCTATAATATGTAGCTTGAAAATTGACGGCACAATTAATTTTATCAATCCTGCAGGCGAAGAAATTACCGGATACCGGTCGGAAGAATTAGTCGGCAAAAACTGGTGGGAAATATTTTATCCGCAGGATGCGAAAGAGAAAATAGAGTTTTACCGTAATCAACTTATTTCTAAAGATATAAGAGATACTGAAATGTCTATTGAAGCAAAAGACGGCCTGAAAAAAACCATTTTGTGGAACTTTATTCGAAGAGTCGAGTCTTCAGGCGAGATATCCGAAATTATCGGGTTCGGAAACGATATTACCAACAGGATTCAAATGGAAAGCGAATTGTTTAAGGCTAAAAAACTTGATTCGCTCTCGATTCTCGCCGGAGGGATAGCTCATGATTTTAATAATCTGCTCACAACCATACTTGGCAATATATCTCTGGCAAGAATGGACGCGGACAGCGATATACTCCAGCGAGCCGAGCAAGGAGCGTTGCGTGCAAAAGAACTCAGCAGGCAGCTTCTGACTTTTTCAAAAGGTGGTGCTCCTGTAAAAAAGACGTTATCTATCGTTGATTTGGTTAAAGAAACCGCTAATTTTGTTCTCAGGGGCTCAAAAATAAAATCTGCTTTTTCCAATACCGGTGGCGTATGTTCATCTGAAATAGACGAAGGGCAGATATGTCAGGTAATCAATAATCTCATTATCAACAGTATGCAGTCAATGCCCGATGGAGGAACAATCAACATAGCCGTTGAAGACGTTATTCTCGACCAGACAAGATTACACGGTATTACGCAAAAAGATTTTGTCAGAATTGTTATACAAGATCAGGGAATCGGTATTCCGGAAGAAAACCTTCATAAAATTTTCGATCCGTTTTTTACAACAAAAGAAGAGGGAAGCGGGTTGGGGTTATCTATTTGTTATTCAATAATAAAGAAACATAATGGATTTATCAAAGTTGAGTCGGAATCCAATAAAGGCACAAAATTCGAAATTTATTTACCGAGTTCCAGTAATTTGAAATCCGACTCAAATCTGTGTCCGAATCAAATCAATGAATCTCTTTCAAATACAAACAAATCATCAAAAAAGAAAAAAATTCTAATTATGGATGACGACGAATCTGTGCGGATATTACTTTCAAAAGCTCTGGATAAACTCGGTTACGAAACCGACATAGCCAATGACGGGGATGAAGTAATTAAAAAGTATAAAAGAGCTCTTGAATTAAACAATATCTATGATGCGGTTATCATGGATCTCACTGTTCCCGGAGGAATGGGAGGGAAAGACGCGATGGAGCAACTCATTAAAATCAACCCATCCATAATCGCGATAGTATCCAGCGGATATTCCAATGATCCGGTTATTGCCGAATACGAAAAATACGGTTTTAAAAGCGTTATTCCAAAACCGTATGAAATGAGCTTGCTCAACGAAGTGGTTACAAAAGTTGTAGGTTAAACTCTCCTTTTATCAATTGAAAAATAACCAAAACCGATATGTAAAAAAAATTTTTTTGCACTAATTCAATAAATTTTAAGGCTAAATGAAATTTTTGTTGCAAAACTTTTTATTTATTATGATAACATTTGTATGAAAAGGTGTTATAATAGTATAAAACGACTATTTTAGAAAATGAGGTGTGTGATTATGAAAAAATATATGGTTTTTATCGCATTGATTTTGATGAGTTCACCTGTTTATTCCGCGGTAAAATGGTGGGAATACACATTCAGCGGGGAAGATATAATGAATTACACCATATTTGACGGCCCTGACTGGAGCAAAGCCGCTGATCTCGGTATATACAGCGGAGCAAGAGTTTATGTACCGTTTGACCCTCAAACGCAAACCAATGGATCGCCCATTAGAAGTTATTATGCCTCAACGAATGACGCCTTTGAAAGCTGGGCAAACACAACCGACAGCAGGGTATATCGCATAAACCTCTGGGGCTATGACGGAATGGCAACGGAGTTCGGTGAATTCTATAAAGTCTGGGCATGGAACGCACCCGGTTCTACTGTACCAGGTTGGTCTTCGGACTCAAACTGGTCTGGAGAAATCGGAAACTGGTCCTGGGGAACACCTCCAGATAATAATAACGGGAAAATTATCAGATGGTTCAACTTTACAGGATACGATAACCTGTTCGGTTTCGGGGATAGTGCGTATCCAACATTTACGTTTCGATTGGGATTGGACGAAAACGATCCGTTTTTCAATGGAGGCGGATGGTATGAGGGGCAGGAAGGGAAACTGGTTTTCTGGTTCGGATCCCAAATGATTAACTCTTCCGAACAATATGTCGGTAGTTATCAGGGCAATTTTGTACTCCAGGGTGTTCCGACGAACCCCGTACCTGAACCGGCTTCAATTATGCTGTATTTATTCGGTTTTTTTATTACATCAAGGTTTGTCAGGAAAGTAAAAAAATAACGAATTGATTATATCGTTCCTATTCAGAACCTTTAATTACACGTATCTTCATTGACAGGGATGGTCTTTGTTTTTTTTGCCTCAAAAGTTAACATTAATTTCATTTGTCTAATATTTAAAAACACAATTAAATGCAGAAAAATAATTGTTGCTTTATGTATTTAAACCTCAAATTATTACTTAAATATTTATTCCGGAATATAAAAATATCTGAACCTGGCGCGGCATTTGCTTTCTTATGATTATCCACTTTTATGATCATGAAAGGAGAAATAAATGTCTGAAATATTTAAAAGATGCGATTGCGCTTCTACGGGAAACGATGCTCAATTAATTGAAGAATTTAACGAAATACTTGAAACATACCGCAATAAACCGGGCGGAGTTATTCCGGTTATGCAGATAGCCCAAAATATGTTCGGATACCTGCCTGAAAATGTGCTCAAACAGATTTGCAGGGTCATGAATAAATCCTACAGTGAAATCGCTGGTATCGCCGGATTTTATTCGTTTTTTTCCACAACACCCCGTGGCAAACATATTGTAAGAGTTTGTCTTGGAACAGCATGCTATGTACGAGGTGGTAAACAGATTCTCGAGGCATTGAGACAAGAACTTTCAATAGACGTCGGGGAAACAACGGAAGACCGGTTGTTCTCTCTCGAAGTAGCACGCTGTTTTGGCGCATGCGGGCTTGCTCCTGTAATTACTGTGGATGAAGATATACATCAGCGTGTAAAAGTAACTAAATTGCGCGAGATTCTAAGTAAATATAGAAAACCAGCTCCTGATGAAAAGGAGATATGATTATGGCTCACAAAATACAATCGCTTGCCGAATTAACTAATCTACGAAACGAATTCGCCGCCAGAGGACAGGGGAAAATAGACATTCTTGTATGTGCCGGAGGCGGATGCCTCGCTTCGGGATCTCTAAACGTAAGCGAAGCTTTTCGTCAAGCCTGCGCGAATCATAAACTCAATGACAGAGTAAGAGTTATAGAAACCGGATGCCAGGGATTATGCGCCGCAGGCCCTGTAGTAACTATCTCTCCGGATAATGTATTTTATCAAAATGTCAAACCCGAAGACGCTATTGTGATTGTCGAAGAACATGTCATGAACAATAGGATTGTTACGAGACTTCTTTATTCGGATAGAAACACAGGTACGAAAATCGCTAAAAAAGAAGATATCGATTTTTTCAGTAAACAGAAAAAAATCGTTTTGCGAAATTGCGGGATAATTAATCCGCTCAGTATAGAGGATTATATTGCCAGAGAAGGTTATCAGGGATTTGCGAAAGCTATTTTTAACATGAATCCCGACCAGATAATAGAAGAACTTCACGCATCGGGTTTACGCGGGCGTGGAGGCGCAGGGTTTCCGACAGGTTTGAAATGGAAATTTACCCGCCAAACTGTAGGTGAAACAAAATATGTTTTATGTAATGCCGACGAAGGCGATCCGGGCGCGTTTATGGATCGCAGTGTTCTTGAGGGTGATCCGCACAGCGTAATTGAGGGAATGGCAATCGCCGGATTCGCCATAGGCGCTTCGCAAGGATATATATATGTGCGCGCAGAATACCCTCTGGCAGTTGAACGATTAAATTGTGCTATAACTCAGGCGAAGGAATGGGGATTACTCGGTAATAATATTCTCGGATCAAATTTTAATTTCGATCTGGATATCAGGATGGGGTCCGGCGCTTTTGTATGCGGAGAAGAAACCGCTCTGATCTCATCCATAGAAGGCAATAGAGGCGAACCGCGCCCAAGGCCGCCGTTCCCGGCAGATAAAGGGTTGTGGCAATGCCCAAGTTTGCTGAATAACGTTGAGACCTTCGCAAACGTTCCCGCGATATTTCTTAATGGGGCACAATGGTATGCTTCGCTTGGAACAGAAAAAAGCAAAGGGACAAAAGTATTCGCTCTGGCTGGCGCAGTAAATAATACCGGGCTTGTGGAAATCCCTATTGGAACACCGCTTGGTGACCTGATATACGATATAGGAGGCGGAATATGCGACGGCGGATCGTTCAAAGCCGCACAAGTCGGAGGCCCCTCAGGTGGATGCGTACCTCGACAACATTTAAATGTACCTCTTGACTATGAGTCTCTCAGCGAACTCGGCGCGATCATGGGATCGGGCGGATTGATTGTAATGAATTCCGAAAGTTGTATGGTTGATGTAGCGCGGTTTTTCCTTGAGTTTGTGCAGGAAGAATCGTGCGGGAAATGTACTCCATGCAGAGTTGGCACTAAAAGGATGCTTGAAATACTTACCGGAATCTGCGAAGGAGCCGGCAAACAACAGGATATAGATACTTTGATCGAACTGGGCAATATGATTAAAGATACCGCCTTATGCGGATTAGGACAAACTGCTCCGAATCCTGTATTATCCACATTGAAACATTTTATGGCGGAATATATCGAGCATATACGCGACAAACGGTGTGAAGCAAGCGTATGCCCGACTCTTGTTAGGGCATCTTGCCAGAACGCATGTCCGGCGAAAGTGGATATTCCGGGATTTGTGTCACTGATTAAAGAAAAACGGTATGCCGAAGCTCTCAGGCTTCACCGTGAGCGGAATCCGTTCGCGGCTATTTGCGCGAGAGTATGTTTTCATACGTGTGAAGACAGGTGCAGGAGATCAACTATTGATGAACCTGTGTCGGTCAGGGCGCTGAAACGATTCCTTGTCGAACAGGAAGTTATTATTCAAGTCCCTGAGATAAGAGAAAACGAACGCAACGCCAAACGCAAAATCGCCATTGTCGGCGCAGGGCCGGCGGGGTTGTCGTGCGCCTATTTCCTTGCCAGGATCGGATATCGCCCTGTAGTATTTGAGGCGGAACAACGTCCGGGCGGAATGCTTGTGCAAATGATACCGGCTTACAGGTTGCCGAGAGAACAAGTTGCCAGAGAAGTCAGGATGATTGAAAATATGGGTGTATCCATTGAAACAGGTGTCAGTCTTGGTAAAGATTTTACCCTGAAAGGACTGCGCAACGATGGGTATGAAGCGGTATTTATAGGTATCGGCGCACCGGTTGGCACAACACTCGGTATACCCGGTGAAGATGCTCGAGGTGTAATCGACGCGATGCGCTTTTTGCGTGAATATAATATTCGCGGATCTGTCAAAGTAGGATCCAAAGTTGTGATTATCGGAGGCGGCAACGCGGCGGTTGATGCTTCACGGACAGCGTTAAGGTTAGGGGCGGAATCAGTTACCGTCTTTTATCGCAGGACGCGAAGCGAAATGACAGCTTATGCCGAAGAAGTCCAATGCGCTGAAGAAGAAGGTGTTAAATTCGTGTTTCTTGCGGCTCCCATTGAGATTATCAACGAATATGGAGCCGTTCTCGGAGTTAAATATAAGAGAATGTCTCTCGGCGAGTTCGATCGTTCGGGCAGAAGAAAACCAAAAGCCTGTGGATCTGAAGATTCATATATTGAAGCCGATCAGGTGATTACAGCAATCGGGCAGGAAATGAACAGCAATGGGATTTTTGATGAGGATATTAAGTTTACTGAAAAAGGGTTTATATCCGTAAATCCTGTTAACGGACAAACATCGGTAGATTGGATTTTCGCCGGAGGCGATAGCGAATCCGGCGCGTCGTCTGTTGTTGAGGCTGTCGCAGGCGGTGAAAGAGCGGCTGTGGGTATAGATATGTTCCTTACAGGTAATAATCACGCTTTCTGGAGAGAAGAAAAAGAATCGGATTCATTCTTCGATCCGGAATCCGATCCTGTTGACTATCCAAGGGCGAAAATTCAGGTTATTCCGGTGATAAAGCGCAGAAACAATTTTGATGAAGTAGAATTGCCATGGCGGGAAAATGTGGCTGTATCTGAATCAAAAAGATGTTTACGGTGCGATTATAGAAGCAATAAAGCCAATAGGAGATAAATCATGCCCACTTTAACAATAAATGGTGTCAATGTTGATGTAGAACACGGTACAACAATTCTACAGGCGGCTCGAAAAGCTGGGTTTAATATACCAACATTATGCGCTCTGGAAGATCTGCAGGCTGTAGGCGCGTGCAGAATATGTGTTGTGGAAGTAGAGGGAGCAAAAACACCGGTACCCTCATGCGTTACTCCGGTAAGAGATGGAATGAAGGTATCCACAAATACACATAAAGTAAGAAAATATAGACGGATGATGGTTCAGTTACTATTATCCGAACATGACGGTAATTGCCAGACCTGCAACAGGTTTGACGATTGTCAGCTTAGAAAACTCGCCAACGAATTAAGTGTTCAGGATATTTTCTATTCCGGCGAGAAAAAAACACGCAACACTGATTATAGTACTCCTGGCCTGCATAGAGATAACTCAAAATGTATTTTATGCAGGCGATGCGTTACTGTATGCAACCAGATACAAGGTGTCGCGGCTTTATTTCCGCAAAAAAGAGGGTTCGATACAATGATCGGCCCGGCTTTCGGCAATGATTTGAGCAATGTGTTCTGTGTACAGTGCGGACAGTGCGCGGCGGTTTGCCCTGTTGGGGCAATATCAGAAAAGAACGAAATCGACCGGGTCTGGAATGCTCTCGATGATCCTGATAAATTCGTTATAGTGCAGACAGCTCCGGCTATAAGAGCATCGCTTGGAGAGTGTTTCGGATACGAACCGGGTACTATTGTTACGGGAAAAATGGTCGCTTTGTTCCGCAGGCTCGGGTTCAACGCAGTTTTCGATACGAATTTTGCCGCTGATCTGACCATTATGGAAGAAGGTACAGAATTACTTATGAGACTGCAGAAAACTTTTGCCGATAAACATAACGCGCATCTGCCGATGTTCACAAGCTGTTGCCCGGCATGGATAAAATACGCTGAATTCAATTATCCGGATCTTCTCCCAAATATATCTTCGTGCAAATCACCTCAACAAATGTTTGGGGCAATCGCCAAGTCTTTTTACGCCGATAAACTCGGCAAGAAAAAAGAAGATATATTTGTCGTATCCGTAATGCCGTGTATAGCAAAAAAATCTGAATCACAAAGGCCGGAAATGGGCAAAGACGGTATTCCCGATGTCGATGTGGTGTTGACCACTCGTGAAATCGGCCTTATGGTTAAAGAATCGGGTATTGATTTCATGGATCTTCCCGAAGATAAAGCGGATAGCACTCTCGGTACATCATCCGGCGCGGCGGATATTTTCGCGAATACAGGCGGAGTGATGGAAGCGGCGTTGCGAACCGCATATGAGATTGTCACAGGTAGGGAACTGCCGTTCAATAATTTGCATGTTGAGCCGATTAGCGGGCTTGATGGAATAAAAAAAGCGTCAATTGAAATAGAAGGTGTGCTTCCGCAATGGTCTTTTCTTGAGGGAATAACCTTGAAAGTGGCTGTAGTTCATGGTCTTGGCAGAGCACGGGATTTTATTGAAAAACTGAAAAACGGTGAGGAAGAATGCCATTTTATCGAAGTGATGACTTGTCAGGGCGGTTGTATTGGTGGAGGCGGCCAGCCCAGGTTGACTACCGATGAAGTTAGAAGAAAACGCATGAGCGTTATTTATGTGGAAGATGAACAAAAAAGATTGCGAAAATCGCATGAGAACGAAGAAGTAAAAAAACTATACGAAGAGTTTCTCGAAAAACCGCTTGGAGAAATGTCACATAAACTTCTTCATACCAAATATACACCGGGTGATAAATTCGACTTGAAGTAATCTGTTGCGCTACAATTAAATAAGAAAAGCGGCTGTCTTTATGACAGCCGCTTTTCTCTTATCCCTGAATTAAAGGCAATTATACTTAATGTTATATAAATATGATCCGAGTTATCGTAATATATGTCCAGTCAATTAATTATGGTTAATTTTGACCTATTATGCTATAATAAATAATATAAAATGGTTTGATTATTAAATATATATGCAAATTTCCAAAACATATTTCAGTTATTAAATAGGTTGCTTTTACATATGGTTCATATGAGCAAAAAATTTCAAAAATATATCACAATAGTTAATTTATTTATTTTATTAGCGGTTATTTGCGTTCCGGTCTACTCGATAAATACCGTTGCAGATACGAAAAACGAGGCTAAAAAATCAATCAATTTGCCTGAATCGGTATGCAGGCAAGTAGAAAGTTTCAGGGGAAACACAAACCGGACAATATATCTGATTCAGGATTGCCACACAGATCCCGATGCCCAGTTCAATATCGCGAAAATTATCGATTATTTCGTGCGTAATAAAGGAATAAATCTTGTCTGTCTCGAAGGAGCTTCCAAGGAAATTGACACATCTTTCTACGATCAGTTCCCTGATATTGAAGCTAAAAAGCGAGTTGCGGAATTTTTTGTAAAAAAAGGGTATTTTACCGGATCTGAGTTTTTTAAAATAGCTAATAATCTAAAAAATGTTACCGTTACCGGAGTTGAAAAAAGAAATATTTATTTTGATGACCTGAAATATTACAAAAATCTCGAATCGTATTCGGATCTTGTTAATATACTTGCCGATATCGAAAATGACCTTCACTCAATAAAATCTGAGTTTTTTCCGAAAGACCTTGGCTCATTTGATAAAATTCGCGAGCAGTACAATCTCGATAAAATCGATTTAAGCATTTATCTGAACTTTATAAAAAAATACGCTGATAAAACCGCAATTAGATTGTCTGATTACCCGAACCTTGAAATATTTTTTGATCTTACCAAGTACGAATCCAAATGTGAAAACAAAAAAATCGAGTTACAGAGAGCCGATCTTGTAAAGGAGCTTTCCAATAAACTCAATCAGAATGATTTAAATAAACTGATCAATAATAATATCAGGTTTTCGCAAAAAAAAATATCTGAACAGGATTATTACCTGTATCTGAACGGAGTAATAAATACAGCGCGGATTGATCTTAATAAATATCCTGAACTGAAATTGAAACTGAAAATAAGCTGTGATTCCGACAACCTCGATTTTTCGATAGTCGCTGATGAAATCGAACAAATTGAATACGATATTTGCGCCCGTCTGGCTGGTAATGAATCGGCTTTAAGAATAATAAAGGGTTTGCATAGCTCAAAATTGCTCAAAGAAGCTTTCCGGATGAACCTGACTCACCGTCAGCTTCAGGTTCTGAACAATGATCCGCAACTGTGGAATATTCAAAATACTATTGATTTTTTAAATTCACGAAATATTGTGAAGAAATATAATTTATCCGATTTTGACAGGGCAATGGAGAATACAAGGCGATTCTATGAACTGGCGCTGGAACGAGATAAAATCTTACTTGATAATACTCTAAATAAAAACGACTGTGATAGTTCCTCAGACGCGATTCTTATTGCCGGAGGGTTTCATACACGCGGTATAACTTCTTTATTGCGTGAAAAAAATATCTCGTACAGTGTGATTCAGCCTAAAGTAAGTTTGAACACAAAAAACTCATTTTACACAAGCAAACTAACCGGTGATTTGCCGGAAGTAAGCCAGCTTGCGGAATTTTTCTCAAGCAAGATCAACGCGCCTATTGTAACCGGAGATACGGCTTTGGATCAGATCAAGGTTTACGCCAATATCGCGTTTTATATTTTGTACGAATCCGCAGTTGATGCGCTTCCCTCACCGGCGCCGCTCAATGACGCGGAAATTCAAAAAATCATGCATTACGCGATGGAAGAACTGGAAACAAAGAACTCTTTCGGTCTCGATACCGTAAAGGAGCTGGTCAGAACAGTATTGCGTAACAGGGAAAGAGACAGTATAGCCGAAACTCTTATGACTTTCTTAGCAGATAAAGACCCATACACCGCCGATCATTGCAGAAGAGTAAGCCGGCTCGCCGAAATGATCGGAGAAGAAATGAGATTGCCTCTAAGCCAGAGAGAAAATTTAAGGTATGCCGGGTTGCTCCATGATTTCGGCAAACTTTTAATGCCGGTAGATATTCTTACATCAACTGCTCGTTTAACCGACGCACAATATTTGATTGTTAAACGCCATTCCATAGAAGGCGAAGACATCATAAAAAAATACTCGTATTTCAAAGATGTTCTCCCGGGCATCAGGAACCATCACGAACATTTAAATGGAACCGGCTATCCAGATGGGCTTACGGGTGAAAACATACCGCTTATGGCGAGGATAGTCAGTGTCGCTGACGCTTATGACGCAATCACCTCCGATAGACCATATCATATAAGTGATTCAGTTAATTTCGCAATCAGGGAAATTCAGTCCGATGCTGGATCGCAATTTGACCCTGTTGTTGTAGAGGCATTTGTCAAATGTTATGAGAAACACAGGAATATTCCCGGCAGTATGTTCTTTGAAGAAACAGAAATCAGTAACGCTAAACATGATGACGAGTTTGATAGATCACAGCTTACGATTTCAGCCGCATACACGTTCAATTTCGACCATGAAGATTTTCTGGGAGAAGTAAAACGCAGATCCGATCGGATTTCCGCGCAAGTTTATTCTCAGGAACAGGAAGATCAAAAGAAAAAAGCCGATACAGCCATATCCAATGCTTTCAGAGCGTATTCCCTTATCGATTCCAGTATGTAATTGTTTACAAGATGCCTTGTTTGTTTTTTATCTTAGAATATCAATTATTTAACTAATAAATGTAAAATATTGATAAATTATGTAAAATAATGAAGTTTAAGATTGACATTTTTTTGCCGAAATATTATTATATATCGTTTTTTGAGTTAAACAGGATAAAAGTTAGGATTGTTTCGCATGAAAAAAAGAGATAATATTCGGAATATCGCGATAATTGCTCACGTAGACCATGGAAAAACAACTCTGGTAGACGCTATGCTTCGCCAGTCGAAAGTTCAACGCAATCTCGACGATCTCGGGGAACGTATTCTCGATTCAATGGACCTTGAGCGCGAACGGGGAATCACCATAAGGGCAAAAAACGCCAGTATATCATATAAAGGTGTAAAAATTAATATCGTGGATACGCCGGGCCACGCTGATTTCGGAGGCGAAGTTGAACGGACTTTGCGAATGGTTGACGGTGTTCTTCTGCTTGTTGATGCAAAAGAAGGACCTATGCCCCAGACAAGGTTTGTGCTGAAAAAAGCTCTTGAACTCGGGCTGAAAGCGGTGGTGGTTATAAACAAAATCGACCGCCCTGATTCACGAATCAGCGATGTCGAAAACCGCACGTTCGATTTGTTCTGCGAACTGAACGCCACATCTGAACAGCTCGATTTTCCGATAGTATATACTTCCGCGGTAAAAGGTTATGCAATAAAAAACCTCAATGATAAATCGGATAACATTTTCGCTCTGCTCGATACGATTATAGAAACAGTACCCGCACCATCAATAGAAGACGATAAACCGTTGCAGATACTGATTCTCGCGGTTATGGTGGATTATTACAAAGGAAAAATGGGGATCGGAAAAATTACATCGGGAAAAATCGAAAAGGGGATTGATGCCGCTTTGGTTCACCCAAATAGAAACGCACAGGTGTCGCGGGTAACAAGTTTGTTGAGTTATGAAGGTTTAAAACAGGTTGAAGTCGATTCTGCTTTATGCGGTGATATTGTTGCCGTTGCGGGATTTGATGATATATCCATAGGCGATACCATAGCCGATAGTGAATCGCCCATACCGCTTACACCGCCGGATATAGATGAACCTACGGTTCAGATGAAATTCAGTGTAAATACAAGCCCTTTTGCCGGAAAAGAAGGCAAATTCGTTACTTCGAGAGTACTGAGAGACAGGTTATTCAAAGAACTTGAGCATAACGTCTCATTGAGAGTTGAAGAGACAGACACAGCCAATGTATTTCTGGTATCCGGCAGGGGAGAACTGCACCTTGCGGTTCTGGTGGAAACAATGCGCAGGGAAGGGTTTGAGCTTGAATTGTCTCAGCTTGAGGTGATTTTTCATGTGAATGATGGTGTGAAACATGAGCCTTATGAATATTTGACTATCGAAGTGCCGTCGGATTATTACGGCGCTGTGGTTGAAGAAATCGGGCGCAGAAAAGGGTCGCTGATCAATATGGCGCAAGGCGCTACCGGTGAATATAATCTTGAGTACCAGATAACCACCAGAGGAGTAATCGGTTTAAAAGGTGCACTGATGACTAAAACTCGCGGAACAGCGATTATGCATCATATCTTCGATGAGTATAAACCTGTTGAAAAAGATAATCTGGCACTTTCGTCAAGGGGATCGCTTGTATCTTCCGAAACGGGGTTATCTAATGCTTACGGTTTGAATAACGCTCAGCTTCGGGGCAGAATGTTTATCGGACCAAACGTTGAGGTTTATCAGGGGATGATCATTGGCGAGAACTCGCGCGACGAGGATCTTGATTTAAGCCCGTGCAAACTGAAGAAACTCACCAATATGCGTGCCGCCGGAGCGGATGATGCGATAAAATTGACTCCGCCTGTTGAGTTGACTTTAGATTTCGCTATGGAATATATCGGGCCTGACGAGTTGGTTGAGGTTACACCGAAATCCATTAGGCTTCGCAAAAAGATACTTGACCCGACAATGCGCAAACGCGCGCGCCAAAAAAGCAACGTCGCCTGATTTTTTTAGATTATTTTGTTTTTAAAGCGGATATCAATGTGAATATCCGCTTTTTTTATAAATATCTCAATACCATTAGAATTATAAATTTTCTTAAAATAGGGTAATCCATTCTTTTAACACGAAATGAATCAAGGTTTAGTGATCATGGCATCAAATTAATAATGCCATTAACCTAAAATTGGGTTGGTGTGGCATCAGACCGATAAAAAACAAGGTAATCTGTTATAACTGTCATATTTTGACTCACATTATGGAATTTTGAGCTCACAGATAATTTGTGATAATATCCGGTAAGAATCGTTTAAATAGGCATAAATAAAGAATACGCCCGGCGGGAGTCGAACCCACGACCCCAGGATTAGGAATCCTGTGCTCTATCCTGCTGAGCTACGGGCGCACTTGATTTCATTTTTTAATAAAAAGTTTTTACTATTATATAAAAATTTTTCTCTCACGCAACAAATTTAAAAAAAATATTTACTCAGATTCAATATCTATCCGTTTCTCTAAATTTCTGAATATAATAAGTGATGAAAATGTTGATATATTATGCGTGATATCCAAAACAATTTAATGTAATATAATATTCAAAATGTATCATGTTTAAAACTCAATTTTATATGGGAGAGATAATTCATTGAATACAAAAAGGTTTATTGCTCCGGTTCTGTTTTTAATTGTATTCGCTGTTGGTTGTGCCGGAAGGCCGACTATAACTTATTATGAGAACCACCCCAAACAGGCATGGCTAAATGAATGCGGTGAGAAATTCCGTATGAATCAGGGTGAGATTACTGCTATAGCAAAACGGCAATACGCTTTTTTTGTGTATCAGGATGCTGAACCAAACGCATTTGTCAATACTGAAGGCAAAGCCATAAAAATTTCGGTTTCCGATTCCATGCTGGATAAACTTCAGGGCAACGATATTTATTGCCTTATCGCCCACGAGAGCGCGCATATCGAATACAACCACGGTATCAAACAGGCGATTTTATCCGATTTGATAAATACCGGTATGTCGGTTGCCGACGCGGCGGCGCCGGGAGTAGGGCTTTTAAATATTGTGGTTAATCCTCTACTTACAAAAGCTTACAGCAGAAGTGACGAAGTACAGGCGGATTGTCGCGCTCTGGATTACCTTGATTCAATGGATATTTCTTATACTGATTATGTGAAAATGCTTATGATGGTCAAATCAATATCGTCGCCAAAATCGCGTGGCGGCGGGATTCTGGATACGCATCCGAATTTTGAGCAGCGTATCAAAGCCGTCGAGAAAAAAGGCAAAGAGCTCGAAAAGAAAAAATCCGGACCGCCCGTATGAATATTCCAATATAATCTTATCTCCTTTCTCCGGTAAAATTGACATATTTTACCGCAAATGATATAATTAAAATAGTTAGAGGAGAGGTTAATAGTTTGAAAAGATTATGCTATCTTATTACACTGATTGTACCTTTAATTATATTAAACACCGCTTATTCTTCATCTATATGGAAATATTCCGAAAGAACCGGATGGGGTGATGGGAATATGCCCGATGGTGATAAATACGGGAATACAAATATTTGGAAATATTTATATACAACCAAGGGAGCCTCGTTTAATCCATCCACATACAGCAATATGCCGTATTTTTTACAATTGCCTGATTTTTATAATGGCGGGCGCGGATGGCATTTGAGCTCGAATATGCAAGCGGATGAACGGTATTGTTTTGTAGGGCATTATTGGAGTGATTCCACAGAAGTAATTTCGCCATCATTTAATTACGATGCCATTATTCAGTTCCGGGTTCCATATACCGGTTTGTTCAGCGTACATCTGGAAATTTTGAATTCATGGAGCAACGATGGAGTTAATATATACCTTCAAAAAAATTCGACGGTTTTATCCAGCTCACTAGTAAATGGACAAAAAATAGTCGATACAACCCTTAATCTCAATTCAGGCGACCTGATACTCCTGAGAATAAATTCAGTAAATAACGGCTGGGCGGATATTACCACAATAAATGATTTTACAGTTTCCGAGATTATCCCTGAACCGGCAACACTTTTTCTTATCGGATTATCTGCGCTGACAGTATGTTGCCGAAAACGGAAAAACTAATTTTGTTTTCATCTTTTTTAAGTTAATATGAATTTATAAAATTCATTTCAATATTTTCCGGATAGTTTTATCCGGCAGTCGATTGAATTCAGAAGATCTATCAAATAAACGCGAGATATCCCATGTGCTTTTCATTATTCGCGAGTCAACCGATGTTATAACTGACGGCGGTTAGATTCGATATCCGGGGGTTGCGAATCATTCTTTTCCAGCATCATGCGGAGCACGGATTTTATAATCCGCGCTTAGCCTTTTTTATTCGATGCGATGATATCGTCGAATATATTTAAAATTGTTTTTTAAAAGCAAAGCCAAGCAATCCGCTTAAAATTAAAATAGCGGTATATGGTTCAGGAATTGGATTATTATTAAATTCAATCGTAGCATTATAAACGACATTCTGCGATGATTCAGGTACGGTTAAGTTATATTTTATTTCATACATATCAAATGGATCTGTTCTTAAATAATAGTCATAGGAGTATTTCTTTGGATTAGCAACACTTGATTCAGGTACAGTATATGATATATTCAGATCGATCCAGTCTTCCCAACCTTCTGTACCATAATAACGTATTTCAACAGAATTAAATACGATATTTTCAGTTCCCGAAGACTGCCAACTTCCCATATTGAGTGTCAGATAATCTTCCTGTACGGGAGAATCGAAATCGACTACTTTGATTTCTGATGAATAGTTGCCTAAAAATGTTGTTATATTATTTTCAGCGATATTTCTGCGAAAAATAATATCTCCGTCTCTAAAATCGGTACCTTTCCAGTATTGCAGATTATAATAGGTACCATTAACCGCGTCAATGCCCGGCCCGCGGACTAAATAATCACCTGTTTGTTGGGTTGGGTTTTCATTTCGCCATGCTATAAAATCTTTATCTAAAGCATAGGTGAAACAGGCCTGCAATAAAACAACAACGCATATTATTTTTTTGATCATAATATCCCCGCGCAATTTATTTTTATATGTTGTTTGTACATATATATAGTATAGCATTATTAATAATGTTAATCAAGGGACGCACGGACAAATATAGTGGTTTACCATGGATAAAAAAAGGGGATAGCTGTCCTCTTTATCTAATTCGCCGCTATTTTCTTTTTCTTGCCAGAGCAAATAATGCTATGGCTAAAAGAGCAACAGATGCCGGTTTGGGAATTTGGGAATCAGGAGTCTGAACAGCAATAAAATCTCGTAGATGGTAGCCCCCAGTATCGCCACTTTGAACACCCTATCCGACGATTTCAAGCTTGTTTATGAGTTTAGCAGATGGGTAATCTGATTTTATTATAAAAGTTTAAGTTATGGTACTCGGAGGATTTTTGTGCAAAATTTCCATAGCCTTTTTTATATCTCTCAAGAGAGAAAAAACTTTTTTTATTTCATCATCTAAGCAATCTATCGTTAAATGTTCAAGAAATTCATTTAAAGGTTTATTGTGACCACCATAATTTCTGAGTATGCTCAACGACTGTATATTCGCCTGAATTGTCTTTGATGTCTCAGTATCATTAAATATATTGAAACGCTGTACTTGGTCAGCTTTTTCACTTAAACTTTTTTTAATAATTATATCCTTAAAGTTTCGTTCTAAAGCTATTTTGTTAGGAAAGTAATTTTGTGATTGTGGAACTTGCCAATTATTTGCTACGTAATCCGCAAAAATATTATTTATTTGTGACTCAAGAATAATTCCCAAAAAAAGAAATATTTCTTTTTTAAAATCTATACAATATAGCAATTTAATCAAATTTAAAATTTGCTTTTCTTCAGGTTTAAGTATCTGTTCAATTATTGCGAAATCATCTTTCAATGTAAAATCTTTATTTTGTAATTCATTTAATTTTTTTATCGATTCATTTATAAATGAATCATTTAGTGGCTCTATTGAAAAAATTTCTCTTTCAAATCCTTTTCTCGGTTTCCAAAGCATTTTAAATTATTCCCAACGAATTTGTTTTAAGATTCTATCATAAAGATTTACATCAATTTTATAAGACTTTTTTATTGTTGTTATAACATTACCATTATTATTGATAAAATCCATAATTTTTCTTTTCTCTCTATCTCTAAATTCTTTTTTATATCTGACAATACTTATGCGACCATTATTCGCAAGTAGTAAGGCTATAAATTTAATAATAGCATCGTCAATACTTCCAACAACAGTTTGAATGTGTTGATATGAATTTTCGATAATAAAGTATTCAAAGTTTGTTTTTGTTATTTTTTCTTTGCGATTTGCAGAATATCTCCACAAATCATTACAAATTCTATTAATATTCCGTATGTTTCCTTTAGATAATTCAGCTATTTCATTTATAACATAAGTATCGAATGGAACATAACCATTGTACTGAAGTTCTTTTTTGCAGATTTCAATAATATATTGCTTTGTTTTATCTTTATTTAACAGGTTTGAATCAATTCGATAAAATCTGGGTGCGTAATCAATTCCTAAATCGTCCATTTTGGTTTTACAGTTAGGTGAACCTGCTACAAATAAAGAGATTGATTCATTACATGCTTCGGCAATAGTTTTTAAAACATTTAAAAAACGGCTTTTTTGTTCATCTGTAAAATTAGACGTTATTATTTTGTCAAGCTCATCAATAAATATAAATACTGGTATATTTAATTGCGAATAGACGTTATCGTAAAGTGCTATAAACTCTTCAAATGTATGACTACCACTTAAATTAAGGTCATTTTTTAGTTTAGTTTTTTGAGGATATTCATCTTCATCAAGTGCATTAAAAATTTTCTCTACAAAACCTAATATTTTTTCAGGAAAGGAATCGTCATTTTCATTATAAATGGATTGAAGCCCTGTACACGTAAGAGAAATTATTGCCCTATTTCGGCGGAATAATTCATCCTGAATAGCTTTCATTGCAAAACTTTTACCTTGTCCATAATCAGCAAGAAGTAATATGTTTTCAGGCTCTCCGGTATTTAGAATATCCCCAACTCTTTCATTTAGTTCCTTTAACATACCAATTTCAACAGGAGCCATAGCTTCAATTCTATAATTGTTATTATCCAATTGATCTGTATTTTTCATAAAGCAACCAGTTGGAATTCGAGTAGCTCTTTGCTTATAAAACGGATTATTAGTGACGGTAATCAGTGTTGGATTAAACTTTTTATAAGGCATTTTCGAATACCTCAAAATAATAATATGGCATATTATAAATCATAATAACTTTTAATTTATTGTTCAAAATTCGGTTGTTCACTGGGTAAAGCTTGATCTTTTGTTGTCTTTCTGCGATTTTTAAAAAATCAATAAAACCATCCATATCAATTTTACCTTTTTTATTAATTTCTGTGTAAAAGGCATGTATCGAAAGTTTTTCATTTTTATTGGTATTAAAGAATTTTTTTAGCAACTTTAAAAATTGATTGTATTCAATATGTTCTTTGGGATATTTACAGAAGAGATTAGCCTTAACAGTTTTTGTCTTAGCACCTTCAAAAAATAATTTTAAATAGCTTGATAAAGTTTGTGGGCGTTTGATGTGAAAATTTTTTTCTTTTAAAGATGAAATCAATTCGGAAAGATTAATAGAACCTTTTGATTTAACTATTTCTCTAATCACTTTTAGATCGGGAAAATTTTTCAAACAATGAGTTAATAAATTTTCATACAATAATTCGATATTATCTTCTAATAAATACTTTCCCTGCATAGTTAACACAGTATTTTTTGAATTATCAAGCTTCGCCAATTTTAAGTTTCGTAATGATCTAAGATACTCAAGAGCAGTTTTTTCTTTTTTACCTATACTTTCATAATATTTAACAAATTCACTATCATCCTCAACGTTTTGAAGAATTTTTAAAATCGTTGGTATCGATTCTATCTTTATTCCGATATACGGTATTTCAAGTTGTTTCACTTTTTCACTCCAATAACAACATATTCATAATTATAAACTTTTCGTGAATTTGAACTTGCTGAAAATCTCCCTTTTGCATCACGAAATCTAGTTAAAATTTTACTTCCAATTAATCTTTTAAAAATATGAATCTCTTCAAATTTAGCATCTAACATACATTGTGTTAAATATTTTGCATTGTCTATATACACATCTCTATATCTTGTATTTCCGATTAAAAATATTGCCATTCCGTTATTGTGTAACATGTTGTATGTATGTTGAATTGATTTATTGATATCAAAGAAATACTTTGCTATAGATTTTATTTTCGCTTTATCTCGTTTTATCATCTCGTGACAAATTTTTTGTCCAATACTATTTAAAGAATCGAGTTCTTCTTCTGATAATCTGTTATGATGTAAACTACCTATAGTCCCTTGTCGTAAGTCTCTATAGTCTTGAACATAATTCAACCATAATGTAGATAGTTGATGTAAATCAGCGTATTCATAAGAAGTTACATATGGAGGGCTTGTTACAACCATATCAACCAAAGGACTCTTAAATTTATACTCAAGAAAATTTTTTGTTTCGATTTTTATTTGTTTATTACATGAATATCCTTCAAGTTCAAAAACTGCTTTTAGCATAATCTTAAATTGCTTTTCGAATTCTTCTATAACATTATAAGTAGGTTTATTTGGATCGACTTGAGGCTTAATTGATTTTATAAGCCATCGCGATATTTTTCGCAGAATATTTGAAAAAGCACATAGAAAAAAATCTTGATATTTCTGTGACGTGACTTCTTCTCGTATTAAAGTCAATAATTTATATAGTTCTTTAATCTGAGATTCATCAAACCAATAATTAATTCTCTCATTTTCAAGGTACTCTTTAGGGGTTTCCAAATCATTAATAAAAAATTTTGCTTTTATTTCTTGGAAATACTCTTGCAATTGAGCTGATTCATAATCTTTACTTTTTACTTTAGCGATAAGAGTAGCAACTGGATTAATGTCACAACCCCAAAAATCAAGGTCTGAGAGTTTTGATTCGAGAGCAGTTGTCCCACAACCGCAAAAAATATCAGCAATGGTATTAATTTTTAAAGAATAATGTTCTTTGGCAAAATTTATAGCTTTTGAAACGATAAATGGAGGAAATTTTGCTGGATACCAATGGATTCGATGCATCCTGAGTTCTTTTGAATCAGACTTATTCCAGTCAGGATTTATTGGTATTATGTCAAAATCAACTTCGTCAATAATTGTGTTATTTTTTATTATCATTTATATTACTCAGCAAGTATTATTTACTCTTTAAAAAATATTTTATCATATTCGAAATATTATAAGATTATATTCTAATATGCAACCATAAAAGTTCATTAAAAAGAGTTCATAATACCTTTTTTGATTAACTTATGAAATATCATCAAAAAATTATCCGGTCTATCCATGTAAACATGAAAACCTGACATATCATCATTAATCCATGGATAAAATTCTTTGCAGAGTTTTCGCAATTCATCAAGCCAAAAACCAATTTCTTTAACTATTCGTTTTATTTCTGCCATGGGGAGGATATTTCTTTTGATGATACCCCAGAAACGACCTATGGCGTCCATATATAGCCCACTGTTAAACCCACAGGCGGAGCCTTGTCCTACGGGCTTCGGATCCGCCTTTGCTACATACTTGGAAACGTAATAAATCATTTTCCGGTGCTGTTGCACACCCTCTATCCGGGTAAATGGCGGACGCTCTCCATCATCCCAGTATTCTTTTCCGATGGTATCGCCCCATAGTTCCGAGACAAGCTCTTTTTTGATGTAATCCAGACCGAACACAATCAAATGAAAATGAGGAGCTCCACGTTCCTGAAACTCTAATCTCCAGATCGCCGACACTTCCCGGGAAGAACGGCGATTCAGTTTTCGCACAAAAAGCCTCATGTATTCTTTCGCTTGCTGTGGTGATGGATATTTCTGAGCAAATGTGAGGGTAATAAAAACCGGATATTTTTCTTGTGAGATATCCAGCCGGGACACAAGTTTTAAAAGCCGGACTCTGCTTCTCGGTGAGAATTCTTTTATCGCTTTTTTGTTTCCGCCTACATTTTTATTCCGTGATTGATAACCTTGAACTTTGACCTCTAAAAGTCTTCCTTGAGCCGTAACTGTAGCTATTAGTGACATCTTAATTCCCCTTCATGTGTTTTATCGTTAATTTCATGTATGGGAATCCGAGGCAATCACTCCAACGTGGCAAGATACGTCAAGATGGCAATACGGCTGAATATGTCTTGAGTACGCCGACTTTGCATTGGTCGAATTCAGTCATTTTTCCACCTTAATCCAAGATTGCACAGGGCAAACCTCCCGATTTACCCTGTGCAATCTTAGTTAATCATCGGAATCAGCTATCTGATAGATCAATAGGTAATCTGCCAATCCAGAGAATAGACAGCGTATTGAGCATCATAGATATTTCTTCCAACGGGAACAGTATTGCCATGATTCCAAAGTAACAGACGAAAACCCCGTCAAGTCTCCGACGAGTTATGGGGTGACCCATTCTCGACTTGACTTTCTGATGCCCCAACCAAGCCGAAGCAAAATCCAACCGATTCCACATACAAGGGAATTAAAATAAATATTTTTTCATCTTACAAGCACCTATAGGTGAATGTGTTTTTTAAAAGGGCATTCCATAATACGCCATTATGGATTTGTTTGATTTGGGAACTCATCACTCATATACGAATTTTTTTCGAGCAGTCGCCAGAAATGTTCAGCGCAAGCGAAACATAGAGAAGAAGACTGTTGAAGACCTCGCTTATGATGCTCTCGGTCACAATTCCACATCATTCTACAATTCAGCCGAAAACCTCACACACGGAAAACACTTCAACTTAAAACATCTATTCCTTATCGCAAAATATTATGGCTGTGATATCCGGGAATTTTTTACTGATGGAGGCTCGATCGATGCGTCCATTAAATGAAATTCTCCAATCGCTAAAAGATAAATACGGATACACCGATCAGGAAATACACGAGTTATCCCTGAATCTCGACCAAATCACCGAACTATCTTACATGGCATTTATTGAACAAAAAAGATTGTCAGAAAAAAATAATTTTGATAAACAGAATATATAAAGAAAAAGCAACAAATAGGACGGAAATATGAATGCGATAGTCTATTGCAGAGTATCAACTCAGGAACAAGCAGAAACCGGATTCAGTTTAGAAGCCCAAGAAGAAGCGTGCTCTAACTATGCACAGAAAAAAGGATATAAAATTCTAAAAACCTTTATTGAACGTGGCGAAAGCGCGAAAACATTAAAGCGAACTCAACTTCAAAATCTAATTCAGTATTCGAAAGAGAATTACAGAAATATAGATTCGTTCATAATCTACAAAATAGATAGGTTATCCAGAAATCAGCGCGATACCGCAAATTTACTTTATGACTTCCGATATGTTTTGAATATAAGAATAGAGTCCGTAACGGAAAATATTGATGAATCTCCAATAGGACAATATCTTACTACCATTTTTTCAGCTAATGCACAGCTTGATAATGATATTAAATCCGAACGTGTAACACTGGCTATGCAAAAAGCAGTAAAAGAAGGGCGTTGGTGCTGGCAAGCTCCAAAAGGATATAATTTGGAAAGAGACATTTTCGGCAAACCGATTCTTAAACCTTCCAGAGATGCCGAGCATATCCAAGAGGCTTTTAATCTTATGACAAATGGACTCTATACTCAAACGGAAATTGTTTCCATTCTCGCTCGAAAAGGGTTCAAAGTCTATGTACAAACGTTAAATAAAATGCTTCGTAACCCTCTATATGCCGGACTTATAAAAATGAAATGGTTTTCCGAAATGATAGAGGGAATTCATGCACCACTTATTTCAAGGGAAATATTTTTCAAAGTGCAGAGAATATTATCCGGCGAGAAACCGACAATCGCTCCAAGAGAGAAACATAATCCTGATTTTCCGCTGAGAGGATTTGTTTTCTGTCCGGTATGCAAATCACCCCTCACGGCAAGTGAATGTAAAGGTAAAAAAAAGAAAGTTCCTTATTACTGGTGTTGGAGAAATAATTGTTTGAGTATGATTCCGAAAGACAGCATTGAAAATAAATTTTATGAGTTTTTGAAAAATATTCAGCCTAAACCTGAAATCATGGAATTGCTTGAATACAAGCTTGTTCATTACTGGAAAGAACAGAATAATGATTACAAAAACCGTATCATAAGAGCGAAAAGCGAATTAACAGAATTAAAAAAGATGAAAGATAATCTTGTCAGAAATCTTGCAAAAGGCGTGATTGACGGTGAGACATACAAAGAGCATATTGCATTGATTCAAAAAGATATCTTGATACATGAAGAAGCCTTGACCCTACCCCATTTATTGTGCCAATTATAATTAGAGATTCATGTTAATACCAGTGTTTTTTGTTCCTTTACAGGGGCGAGCCCCTGTAAAACCAGCCATTTATTAAAAAACTCTTCCGGCGTAAAACCATGCAATGAACTATGAGGTCTTTGATTATTATAATCAATTCTCCATGACTCAATAATATCTTTAGCATTCCAGATTGTGAAGAACCAGTTGTCATTCAGACACTCTTCCCTGAATCTTCCATTAAAACTTTCGATATATGCATTTTCCATCGGCTTACCTGGTGTTATAAAGTCAAGTTGAACCTTGTTTGTATAAGCCCATTCGTCCATTGATTTGCCGCTGAATTCAGGACCATTATCCACTGTTATCGTTTCCGGTAATTCTCGCATACCTGCCAACCGGTCAAGAACCCGTGCTACCCGTTTGCCGTTTATTGACGTATCAACTTCTACTGCAATACATTCACGTGTATAGTCATCAACAATGTTCAGGCATCTCAAACGTCGACCATTTGCCAATTGGTCATGGACAAAATCCATACTCCACTTTTGATTAGGCCTGGTCGGCATATCAGGTTTGATCCGAATTACAGAAGCCTTTCTTCGACGTTTACGTTTTCTTAAAGACAACCCTTCCTCTTTATATATTCGTTCTGTACGTTTGTGATTTACAACCAACCCTTCACGAACAAGTAAAAGATGCAATCGAGGAGACCCAAACCTTCGTCGTTGCTGTGCCAGTTCTTTTATTCTTTTGCGTAATTGTTCGTCTTTATCTGGTTTTGATGTATATCTCGTTGTATTGCGACATAAGCCGTTCGTCTGTCAGACAGCCCAAAACAACTTTTTATATGCACTGTTGCATTCTTTCTTGCTTCGGGCCTCAAAAGTTTTTTGTGCTTAATTCCTTCAACACTTGATTATCCAACGTCAAATCCGCCACAAGCCGCTTGAGCCTGCTATTTTCCTGCTCAAGTGTCTTAAGACGCCTTGCCTCACTCAGACTCATTCCACCAAATTTTGATTTCCAATTATAAAAGGTTGCATCGCTGAATCCGTACTTGCGACACAAATCCGCAACCTTCATCCCCGCATCAGCTTCCTGTAAAATACGTATGATTTGTTCTTCAGTAAATTGTTTCCGTTTCATTTGTGCCCTCCTTTATTCAGATTATCTCAACTCTTTACTCTAATTTCAAGTGGCACATTTTTCGGGGGGAAGGTCAGATATGCCTTTGTAATACTTTTTACATTTTGGACATAGGTCCATCTTGTTTAAGTCAAAGTTAGCCGCACATTTTTTACATGCCGTGATTGTGTCATCAAATGAGAGATATGTTATATTGTCATTTAAGTAGAGCAAGAACGCTTCTTTTCCAATAAAATCACTAAATTTAGTTTTAGCTTTTTCTCTTTGCAACCAATGACCGGCCCCCGTTTTTGGTACCAGTTAAAACTTAGTGGTTTTCTCCATAGACTGTTGATCCGGGGTCCAATTCAGGAAATGGAGTGAGGCCGTAGGCCGAACGGAATTTCCTGAATTGAGAGCA
>Ga0302253_1000026_pt1 | contig 225606 bp, 190 predicted proteins | sample AAG_RA_Trp_MG_FD_193537 | JGI IMG/M metagenome (GOLD analysis project Ga0302253, IMG submission 193537) | Enriched activated sludge microbial communities from anaerobic digester in WTTP, New Holstein, Wisconsin, United States - AAG_RA_Trp | ecosystem: Engineered > Bioreactor > Anaerobic >... | reverse complement strand
GAGACACTGTTCAGATAAGTGATAATGACGGCAAGATGTCAGCGACGATGACGTTATATCAGGGTAGCTGGGTAAACTACAAAGAGTCGGTGAATGTGAAGAGCAGCCAGGTATTTGTGTATACGCCGGATTACCGTTGGGGTTATGTTGATGCGAACAAGAACGGTTTGAGGGAGTCTACGGAGACGCTTGTTGATTCCGTCGCTCATTTTGATGCTGAGGGTAACATAACAGACATAACGTCGTATAAAGATGACGGTTTAACGATCGATAATGTTATGGAATTCGATTGGCCGGCGGACGATTATACAGTTATACGATTGGTTAACCAACCTGCCGGAAAGGATACAATACAAATCATGGATGATAAATCCCAGATGAAGATTTATATGACATTAAAATCATCCTGGGGAAACTATAAAGTTGCAGATGACGTTGATAAAAGTACTATATATGAATACTCAAATGATGGTACAAATTTCTTTAGAAAAGGTTATGTTGATGAAAACAAAAACGCAATAAGAGAAGCAGGTGAAAATAAACTGGAATCTGTGGCGGTTTATGACTGTGAAGGCGAGGTTATTTCTGTAACAGGATATCAGCCGGATGGTACAACAATGCAGTTTATCCAGGAATATAATGTACCTCAGCAGGATTGGACAAAAACAAGAAACATAAATAGCCCGACAGCAAGAGATACTATTATGGTATCGGATAATGAAGGGCGATTTATGGTTATTCAGACAACAAAAGATACCATTCTCAACGGTACACCTGAAGCGAATGTAATTATCGAAAGTACTATATTTGAGTATGTCGGTTTAATCAGATGGGGATATGTGGATTCAAATAAAAATATGGTGAGAGATTCCGGTGAAAATCTGCTTAGCAACAAAGTTGTATATGATGCTAATGGTAATGTCACTGAAGCTACATATTTTGATGATGACGGAACAACTGTATCAAGAGTTGATAAATATAACGACGAATTTGGAACTTACCATGCAGGATATGTAACTACAACATTATTTAATTATCCGTCAGCGGGTAAAAAAGTGAAACAATTATCGGATCCGGACGGTAACCTGATAAAGAAAAGAGAATATGACATAAATGGTACCGCTACATATATAATATACACGTATCCGAGTTCTACTGCCCGTCGTGGATGGATAGATCATAATAATGATGGTATTTATAATGCCGGAGTTGATCAATCTGAATCAAGTACTGCGTTTAACGTCAACGGAGATGTAATTTCGGATACCGCATTCTTCCGTTCCGGAACCTATGTCGGTGATGCCGAAAGAATCACAACATATAACTCAAATGGTACTATGGAAGTTAGATTGAATCGGACACCTACGGAAGGTGCCGCAGATGGAGATTATGTTATATACTATTATGATATCGACCAGAAACTTTACAGGTTTGACCATAATGACATCAGCAGGGATAGAGTTTATGAGGATTATTACTCCAATGGTATTAAATATAAAAGTATAGTAAGAATACGGAGTACGGGTCAAATAGAATCGGAAACAAATTATAACTCTCAAACACTGCCTAATGGTTACACAAGAGTAACACAGGAAAATGGTACTGTTCAGGTATTTGATACTAACAGCAGGCTCGTTGAACAGACAGATCCGCGCAAGGTTGTAACTATATATGATTATTGGGCAAACGGAAATGTTAGGTATATTCAGGATACTTTAGGAAATATGATTCAATATACTAAAGACGATAATTCAGAGTATAATTCGGCTACAGCATATAATGTGCCAATAACAACTTATGATTTCAGATATTATATTGGCAGAGGATCTGATTGGGAACTGGTTGAAACAAAGTATTATGCAGATGGCCTTGTTGTTGAGCGTGATTATGAAACCGGCAATATACTCATGGTTAAACGGTATGAACGTGATACTAATGGTAATCTGAAAACAGAGATGATCGTTTATCAGCATAATAATGAAAACAATACTATAACAGAAATGAACTGGCCGGTAACCAACTGGAGAGCTGTCCGTACACCTGGATTGAATGCCAGCGATCCTGATACCGTAATGATCGTCGACAACCAAAACCGTGTATGTGGATATATGGAAGTTACAAAGAATCAGAGCTATAAGAATCCAGCATATATCCAGAAGAGCATTGTTTATACTTATGATGCAAATGGGCGGCAAATTGGCTACGTTGACACCAATGAAAACGGAATCTGGGATAGTGCTACGGAAACCACTCAGTACAGCATAAGAGAAACATGGAGTGCTGATACTACGAAAGAAGTTACCCGAATACTTAATCCGGCTGGAGATAGAATTGAAATCAGAGATGGCAAATATAACGGTAGATTACGTGCTGAGATGGTATTAATAGGAACAGGAGTCGATTATAATACTGCCGCGAATGTCTCAACAAGTTTTGTTTATGTATATGATACCGCCGGAACATGGGTAAAATATACTGATGTAAATAAAAATGGTAAATATGACAGCGGTATAGACACCACAACAGGTATCACCGGTAAACCTGATTATAGAACGCATAATGGCGGTTTGATTGAGCTTTATGACAACGATGGCAACCTGTTATCGCAAACTTACGGTAGCGGTGATATAGATGATTATCTAAGAGATAATGAGGGAATTGTTCAGGGAACACGCCAAACTAATCATGATGGTTCTATAATGGAATATGATAATAGTGGAATACTTACTAATGTAACTACATACGAAGGAAATCACTATTATGATTATTCACAATATGGTTATCCGCAAAGACAGTATTTGGAATATAACTCCAATGGTGCGTACGTTGGCGTTATAAACCATAATGATGCTAACGGCAACCTGCTTAGCCAGACCGATAATGACGGTGATATATTCTATAATATCAATGCATCCGGTGGCAGAATATTCAATATTAAAGATAATGGTAAAACTATGCTTAGATTTGATGCCGGTGATGGATATGCGGATGCAATAATAAGCGTAACATCCGGTGTAGCTGATTATAAAACTTTTCATTCTACAGGTTATGCTAATGTGATAGTTAAGAAACAAGCTTATTTTGCTTCACCAACTCCGGAATCCATTGTTTTAAGATTGTCTGACAATGGAACGTTCATAAGCCAGACAAGCGCGAGTGGTGGTATACTTGCGAATTTGGCTGATGGTAGCCAGTTACAACAGTATCGTGAAGAAGCTAATAACTGTATGGTATATTATAACGCCGCTGACAGTACATGGTATTACTTCTTTACTGTTTTTGCGTCAAACATGGTTCAAAAATCCGGTGGTACTGTGGTTACTCTAACAAATAATGGTACTACACCTACCAATGTAGTAAGTTATACCAATGCTTATTACTGGACTGAAGGTTCGGAAACAGTTGTTCGATGGAACGGTATGAACAGGTATTTCTCAAGTACAGGTACATTATTGAGAACAAAGTTTATCGATGGTTCAGGCACATTAACAAGAACAATAACTTACGGAGCTAATCTTGGTAGCAATGTATACCAGATTAATTCAATTACCGAGCAGGATGGTTCAAGCTTTACCATAAATAGAAGTGGCGGATCAATTGTAGATTATAGTATTGTTGTTGCCAATAATGCCAGTATCACAATGGATTCAACAGGTAAACTTAGGAATGTAACCGATCATGGGCATGTTCAAAACTATGACGCGAACGGCGCTTTAACTTCTATAACAAACGCTAACGGATTGGTTATGACCTATACCGCTCAGGGATCTGATACGAAAATAACCAGAAGTGATGGAGTTGTTCAGGTTCTTGATTCTAATGGTTATGTGAAATCAATTACCGATAATGGTGTTGTTGCTAACTATTATAGAACAGCCGGAAAGATCAGCAGTGTTAGGATTACAGATCCGGTTAATGGCGAAAGGTATTATGAAATATTCAACAATAAACATCTTAGATTATCTACGCTAACTGAACCATCAGGAAGATTAACCGAGTATTATTATGATTCTAATGGTTACCTGGACAAATACATTATTACTGAAAATGGTGTATCTTATGAATATTGGTTCTTCTTCTTCAATAATGGTACGGAAATTATCCATGCATCGTATCTGATGACTATAACATATCTGAACCATTACACCATAACATATACAAGAGACGCTACATATCCGTATCGTGTATTGAGCAGAAGCCTTGCCTTAACTTTAAAAATAGGTAGTGCGACAAGCACGGTATACATTAATTTCTTCGGATCTTCGAAAATTATTGGAACAAATGATTTCGAAGAAGGAGATATGAAAGAAATTAATGGAACACGGTTTGGCGGTACGGAATCAGCAATGAAACAACCGTAATTAAGTTTGATTCAACAAAAGGGCCGATTTTAATTTGGAAATCGGCCCTTTTTTTTGTGCAATAATTTGGTCAAATCAATCTTGCCATTTTATTTGTAATCAGATATTATCTATTTTCTCTGCTAATTCATTATTTATTATAAAGGGGGTTAATAAATGTATAAATTTGAAGAATACAAACCGTTGAGTCTACCTGAGTGCCCGTTGATAAAACAAGGCAAAGTAAGAGATATTTACAAGATAGATGACAACCATATTTTGATGGTAGCAACCGACAGGATATCGGCATTCGACCATATTTTACCTAATCCGATTCCAAAAAAAGGAATAATATTATCAAAAATATCATGTTTCTGGTTCGATTATTTCAAAGATACTATATCGAATCATATTGTTGAAACCGATTTTGATAAATTTCCCGGTTTCCTTCAGCCATATAAAAGTATATTGTGGGGTAGAAGCATTATTGTCAGGAAAACAAATGTTTTCCCGATAGAATGTGTTGTCAGGGGATATCTTGCCGGATCAGGCTATAAAGATTATATACAAAATGGATCCGTATGTGGAATTAAATTGCCTACCGGATTACAGAAAGGATCGAAATTACCCACACCGATATTTACTCCGGCAACAAAAGCTGAAGAAGGGCATGATGAGAATATTAACGAGAAACAAACTGTAAATATTGTCGGTAGAGATAATTTCAATTATCTTCGCGAGACAAGTATAAAAATTTATGAGCAAGCGCAGAACTACGCGTTAAAAAGCGGTATTATAATTGCTGATACTAAATTTGAGTTCGGGTGGATTGACGATAAAATCATTTTAATCGATGAAATATTAACCCCTGATTCTTCAAGATTCTGGCCTGTTCAGGATTATGCTGTTGGAAAAGAACAGGCAAGTTTTGATAAACAATTTGTCAGGGATTATCTGGAATCGATTCACTGGGATAAAAATCCTCCTGTTCCTGAATTGCCGGATTATATTATCAATAAAACATTTCAGAAGTATATCGAAGCATATAGCCGGTTAACAGGTAAACAGGATATACCTATTGAATAACAAATAAGTTTTATATTTTCTTTGATTTAAAATAAAAAAAACGGTATTATTTTAACCTCAAATTTGAAACGGAGTCTAAAAACAAAAATTGGTAACTGAATATGAGTTTAAGTAAGGAAAAAATTAGGAATTTCTCGATAATAGCACATATCGATCATGGTAAATCTACGCTTGCTGACAGGTTGCTTCTTTATACAAATACAATCACAGACCGTGAGTTCCGTGATCAGATTCTTGATGATATGGATCTGGAACGGGAACGCGGCATAACCATCAAGGCTCACGCTATCCGCCTTATTTATAAGGCAAACGATGGCGAAGAATATATACTCAATCTGATAGATACGCCCGGACACGTTGACTTTACATATGAGGTGTCAAGAAGCCTTGCCGCGTGTGAAGGTGCGTTGTTATTGATAGACGCTTCACAGGGTGTTGAAGCGCAAACTGTTGCGAATGTCCATCTCGCTTTGGAAAATAATCTCGAAATTATACCCATCATAAACAAAATAGACCTGCCTATAGCGAGAGTGCCGGAAGTTAAACGGCAACTTGAGGATGTTATAGGTTTGCCGGGTGATGAAGCGATTTCTGTCAGCGCAAAAACAGGATTAGGTGTAGCTGATGTGCTGGAAACTATTGTAAAAAAAATTCCGCCGCCAAAAAAATATTTTGAGGATAATAGGCTCAGAGCCCTTATCTTTGATTCGGTTTACGATAATTATCGCGGAGTGATTGTTTATATAAGAATATTTTCGGGAATGATCCGAAAAAATATGACAATCAGGATGATGAGCAGTAATAAAGTCTATGATGTAATTGAGGTAGGGACGTTTAAACTAAAAAGTGTTCCTGTCGATTATCTGTGTGAGGGAGAAGTAGGGTATGTTATTGCAAATATCAAAACTCCGCAAGATATAAATATCGGTGATACTATAACTGATGATAAAATGGCGGCTGATTCAGCACTTCCGGGATTCAAAAAAGTTCATCCGATGGTTTTTTGCGGTATGTATCCTGTAGATACCAATGATTACGAACTGTTAAAAGACGCATTGGATAAACTTAAATTAAATGACAGTTCTTTCTATTATGAACCGGAAACGTCTGTTGCTCTCGGGTTTGGTTTTAGATGTGGGTTTCTGGGGTTGCTTCATATGGAAATTATTATGGAACGGCTTCAGCGTGAATACGAAATCGATCTTGTTTCAACATCCCCGAGCGTAGTTTACAGGCTTATGATGACTGACGGGGAGATAATTGAAATAGATAACCCTACAAAATTTCCCAGCCCCACTGAAATCGAGGAAATAGAAGAACCTTATATCTTTGTAAGGATAATTACTCCAAATGAATATATCGGAAATATCATGCAGCTTGCCAGAGACCGGAGGGGCGAATGCAAAAATACAGAAACTCTTGATGCGGAAAGAGTGTTGTTAACTTTTGATATGCCTCTCGCTGAAGTTGTTATAGATTTCTATGACAGGCTGAAATCGTTAACTCGCGGATATGGTTCCATGGATTATGAGATAACCGGATACAAACCTTCCGATGTCGTTAAGGTAGACATGATGGTTAACGGGGAAATAGTGGATGCGTTTTCATTTATCGTGTATAAAGAAAAAGCACATGAAAAAGGAAGACAAGTAGCGGAGAAATTAAAACAAGTTATACCTCGGCATCTTTTTCAAATTGCCATACAGGCATCAATCGGCGGTAAAATTATCGCCCGCGAAACAATTTCAGCGATGAAAAAAGACGTAACCGCGAAATGTTATGGCGGTGATATTACCCGGAAACGGAAATTGTGGGAGAAGCAAAAAGAAGGCAAAAAAAGAATGAAACAAATCGGAAAAGTCAGTATTCCGCAAAATGCTTTTTTAAGTGTTCTTAAAATGGATTAACATAGAAAAGGTGTTAGATGAATTTGTTTAAATGGATGAAATTAAGAAGATATAAAAAACATGCCAGAGCTAACTTAAAGGAAATAAAAAAGATACTGGATAAAAATTCATCAAAGATTGATCCGAAACAGATAGATAGTATTAATCTGGAATTAACTGAATTGAAGGATTTTATAAAACAATGTCGCGAACCTCAGCAACTTGAAGACCGATTCATCGATTTTTCTAACCGTACAGATAAAGTTTTGAGAATATACAAAAAATCAGTATTTCGTGAATATGCTGAAGCAATTATAACTGCGGTAATTCTCGCGTTGCTGATACGAAATTTTGTGGTTCAGGCTTTTAAAATACCGACTGGGTCCATGCAACCTACTTTGCATGGAGCCAATTATTATGGTATTGGCGATAGGATCCTTGTAAATAAATTTATTTATGGTGCGAAAACACCTACAGGAATACTTTTTACCGATATCAAAATACCGTATTACACGTTTCATGAACTCAGAAAACCTCAGCGCGGTGATGTTGTTGTTTTCTCTACAGAAGATATAGCGCTTTTAGATGAGGATGAACGCAAGAAAGATTTTATTAAGCGATTGATAGGGTTACCGGGAGATAAGATAGAAATATTAGGGTTGCGACGGGAAATGTTGTTTGTTCAGTGTGAGTTTTGCGGTGAAATAAAACATATCGTAAATCCGATAAAAATTTATAAACCAAATGGAGAAATATATATACAGGGTGAATGCGCAACCTGCAGGAGAATTCTTACTAATGGCCCGATAGGTCCGAAAGAAGGAGTAGTCCTTGTAAACGATAAGGTTCTTGATAAACCTGATATTTTTAAACGGATCCCATATCTTAACGAAGGTCCTTTTGGAGGCAGGTTTAAATCAATTTATGTTCCTGAGAATTCATATTTTGTTTTAGGAGATAATAGTCCGAGCAGTAAGGACAGCAGGTTCTGGGGATACGTTCCGTCGAAAAATCTCAAAGGTCTCGCGTTTATGATATACTGGCCGTTACAGCGTCTTGGTTTAATTAAGTAATAAAATATAGTGAAAAATAAGTAGATATATTTAGGTATGAAAATAATCGCAAAAATACTTATCATAATTTTATGCAGTATTATTTTCTCTATCTTCATACGAGGATTTTTCCCATATGAGTCAGAAGATTACAATTCTGTTAAAATGATTTATGGTGACGCAAAAAAACCTTTTGTATACCGAACGTTTTTGCCATCTCTAACAAGATTTACTGTTAATCTTATACCAGGAGAGATAAGGAAAACGGTTTTAGAAAAATTGCCAATGACTAAAATAAACTCATTGCTTGTAGCAAAAAAAATGGATTGTAAATTCATTTTTGAGTATTCGTTTTTATCAATATATATTTATATATGTTTGCTTGGGTTTGTAGTTTCATTTAATTATTTATTTAAAAGTATTTATGATACCGATATAGTTTTCAGATATTTGGTGATAATAGTATCATTATTGGGATTGCCTACCTTTTTTTATTGGGAACAACTATATGATTTTGCAACGTTATTTTTATTTACTCTTGGATTGGGATTGATGCGAAATCAAAAATGGTTTAGTTTTATTGTTGTGTATATATTATCGTTATTTAACAAAGAAACTACTATTCTTCTAACCCTAATATTTTCGATATATTTTTATGGTCGGATAATAACAAGAAAAAAATATATTTCTTTATTGATAGGTCAGGTATTGTTGTTTTTGTTCATAAAATTATTATTGTATTTGATATACTATAATAATCCTGGCAGTGTTGTTGAGTTCCATCTATTAAGCGTAAATATTAAATTATTGTTAGATAAATATCAATTATCAGTTTATTTATTTACTATTTTTATAATGTTGATTTTGTTTTACCAATGGAATGCTAAACCGTTGTTTCTCCGTTATAGTATGGTTATCATAATACCGCTGTTTTTGTTAGCTTTACCTTTCGGAATAATTTATGAAATGAGGGCATTTTATGAAATATACCCCATTTTTATCCTACTGATTGCACATACATTTGCGCTTACAGTTAATGTTAAGTTTAGTGTAATTGAGGAGAAATAAATATCATTTTATATAAAAGGTCATTAGAAATACAGTGATATAATTGTCTGATTTGATATGGGATACATATGATTAACTTATTAAAAAATATTTCAAATTGACAATATAAAGTAAAGAATTTACCATATTGCATTGAATTTGTAAATGCAGAATAAATAAGTTATAATGGGCGGTTAGCTCAGCTGGATAGAGCGTTGGTCTCCGGAACCAGAGGTCATGGGTTCGAATCCCGTACCGCCCACTCTTGTATCAATGTAGCGAGTATAATGGATTATAGCAAAGCTATAATACGGAATAAAATCTACAGGGATAAAATAAAATTCTACCTTTTAACCAAAAAACATATACAAGAAAATCCGAGAAATAAATATAAAAATAAAGACGGTTCAGGAACTATTTTTGCTAAAATAATCTCATTATCCTCCCTATCTGATTGCCAGACAATCCCAAAGTCGCTTACATCTGGAAAGAGGTCTTCATAATCATTTTTTGTAAGCCTTAAAACTGTACTACCGTCATAAAAAAATATCTCATAATCTGTATCAGATTTAATTACGTTTGAAGTTAATCCTTCCCAAACAACATAGTTATTAAATATTTTTGGCGCTAATTCTAAATAATCATTATTAGTCAATTGGGATATTGAAATACCATTATAATAAAATATTTCTGACTCATCTCCGTCTGAACCAAGCCAAGTAATATGATTATTATTACTAATTTGTGGAAAAGTATCGTTCATTTCATTATTTGTTAATTGCATAACTGTTGAACCGTTATAATAAAATATTTCTGTATCATCACCATTAACATCATATCCCTGCCATACTATATTATTGTTAGTATTAATTCGAGGGTAATAATCATATGTATTATTATCAGTTATCTTATTAATTGAAATTCCATTATAATAAAATATTTCTGTGTCATAATCATCTTCTGGCGTTTGCCCCCACCATACAATATTATCACCGTTTATAACTGGTTCATGACCAGTCCAAGAATTATCTGTCAATTGGGTAATTTTTGAACCATTATAATAAAATATAGCACGATTTGCTTCCCATACAATATTATTTCCGCTTATTTTAACTGAGCTGTTATAATATGTATTATTGGAAATATTTGTTGTCGTCATTCCATTATATAGATATACCTGTCCTGCACTGTATACGATATTATTACCAGATACATCATAACTATTTATTGTTATATTATTATTAGTTAATTGAATAATGCTATGATCTCGATAAGTAAATATATTTGTATCATTTATCCAGTAAATATTATCATTAAAAATGCGTGGATTTATATCATTGGAATTGTTATCAGTTATTCTAATTATTTCTATTTCTGCTTTTATAAAGGATATTTTGCAAAACAGTATTAACAAAATAATAAACAGAGTAATTTGTTTTTTCATAATTAGTCTCCTTGTTATTTTAAGAATAATACAATACTAATAAAATGTGTAAGAAAAAGCAATAAAAATATATAAAATGAAATATAAATGTAATGTAATATCTCTTATGATAAGCATAAGTAATGAAAAAAGAATTGTATATTTATTCTTGTAACCTATGGTTACACTAATCGTGTAATGGAATCGATAGATTCAATCAGATTAGGAAGAATGGAGACGTCATGTTTTTTTCTCGCGACAAACTCTATAGCTTCTCCGAACCCAAAACCGCATAAACACAAATACGCTATAACCACTGATGGGGATCTTCCAACTCCGGCGTTGCAAGATACCAAAATAGTATGACGGGCTATATTATCTTTTATGAATTGTACAGCATCGAGTAGCTGATCTATCGGGATAGGATTCATATCTCGTATAGCTATTTTCTTATCGAGAATTTGGCTCTTTGGCGGTATATCTCTTTCTTCCGCGACATTAAGCCTGGCGGTAATAATATCGTCGGGAGACTGAGCATCCGAAAAGGATCCTATATATAACCGTGAGAGTATTTCTTTCATGTGAGTCCTCAATAAAAAAGATTTTATTCAGTATATTGCAATAATGAAAATCTGATATGGTGGTAATTTAAAATATCTTTTATAAGAATAGAGAAATTTTTTTTGAATAAGTTGAAAATAAATGAAGCGAATTTTGGTTGTCTAAAAAGAAAAAGCCTGTCAAATTTATTTGACAGGCTTTTTAAATATGGCGGGGACGACGAGGCTCGAACTCGCAACTTCTGCCGTGACAGGGCAGTGCTCTAACCGGATTGAACTACGTCCCCGCAGAAAACTTTATATTAGTAATGGTGGGCGGTACAAGGATCGAACTTGTGACCCCATGCTTGTAAGGCATGTGCTCTCCCAGCTGAGCTAACCGCCCGACATAAAATATATCAGAGAACTAAAACTCAATTCTGATGCATTAAACGCACATATGTTAAGTAAACTTTTAAATTATGTCAATAGAAATTTATTGAGTTTAGCTAAAATTTTATCGGTATTTTCATAAATAAAATCACATTCCGGCAGAGAATGAATAAATTTTTTGCCGTAATTTTTTGTCATCACTCTTTTGTCTAAAATAATAACCGCTCCGCGATCTGTTTTCGTCCGGATTAACCTTCCGAATCCCTGTCTGAATTTTACTACCGCAAGCGGAACAATATAATCAACAAAAGGGTTGCCGCCTTTATTTTTTATATACTCAACTCTTGCCTCAACTACAGGGTCTGTTGGTACCCGGAAGGGAAGACGGCTTAATATCACGCATTCAAGTGATTTTCCTTTTACATCAACACCTTCCCAGAAACTATCTGTTCCGAACAAAACACTGCTTCTATCTTTTCTAAATCGGTCAAGCAGATTATGACGCGGTTCATCCCCTTGCATAAGAAAATTAAAATTATTTTTCTTAAGTTTACCGGAAACCTGTCTATAACAGTTACGCAGAGATAGAAACGAAGTAAATAAAACAAAGGTACCGCCAAGAGTGATCCGCAATATTTCCGTAATTATATCGGACGATAATGTATCGAAAGATTTGTTATCGGGTTCAGGTATATCTTCAGGCACGGCAATCAGAACCTGTTTTTTATAATCAAACGGAGACGGTATAAGATTGCTCGAAAAACGATCTTTCTCCAGTTTGGCTAATCCTAATCTATGTGAAATAAAATCAAAGTTTCCTTCAGTAGTTAGTGTGGCTGAAGTAAGTATCAAAGTCGGAAACCTGTTTAAAATATAATCATAAATTTTGTCATCAACGTGGATTGGGGCCGAATTTAAATGGATTCTACCTTTTTTTGATTTTTCTATCCATCTAACGTCGATAGATTCTTCTTGTGACGAATTCAAAACCCAATCCATCTCATAAATCTGGCGTTCAATCCGTGTACGCATTGCGCTGAGTTCGGTTAACTCGTTGGAAATATTGAAATTTTTATATTCCGCAAACCGGGATAACTCATCAATAAAACTTTTCATCAGTTTAAAGTATTCTTTTGATTCCTGACGCAATATTGCCAGAGGGTCTCTGACATATTCGTGCCAGTTTTTGATCGAATTTCTATCTTCAGGTATTCTCCACTTATTTTCCTGTGATTTATCGCCTACAATTTCATCGAAAAAAGATTTGAAGAAGTAAAAAAAATTCTTCGCGTGATTCTCCACAACTTTCTTTCGTTCTATAAATTCCATAAAAATTTTATGGTTTAGTTCAGTTAACTCTTTCGATTGAGGTAAAGAATTAAGTTTTTTAGCGAGAAGTACCCATAATCCTTTCTCTTTGTTGCCTGAAACATGGTATAATCTATTTATAGTGCGCAATAACCCAATTTCGGTGATCCGTATGCCGAAATACGAGGTCGCGACATCTTCGATATGATGAGCCTCATCAAGAACAACCCTTCTAAATGGAGGTAATATGCCTATATCGCTTGTAAACCCGGCCTCTTTTTTTATGGCTATGTCAGCAAAGAACAGGTGATGGTTTGCGATAAGAATATCGGACTCATTCGCTTTTCTTCTCGCTTTGGTTACAAAGCAATCGCGAAATAACGCGCATCTCGCCCTCAGGCAGGATTCAGTATCGGATGAAACCTTTTCCCATAGATCTTCATCCGGTACAAAATTAAGATCGGACAGACTCCCGTCATCGGTTTTATCAGCCCATTTACTCAATTGTGTAAGTTCTTCGTATTGATTTTGTTCTATTTGAGTTTCCGGTGATTGAAGGATCATGTTGAGTTTTCGTTTACATATATAATTCTGTCTTCCTTTTACAAGGCATATCCTAAATTTATCGGGCAATATTTTCTGCAAATCAGGTATATCTTTGTATACAAGTTGTTCCTGCAAATTGATCGTATTTGTGGATATGATGCACCTTTCTTTGTTTGCGATTGCCCATTTGATTACCGGAAGAAGGTATGCCATGCTCTTTCCGGTACCGGTACCTGCTTCAATGAGAACAACTTTTGACTTGTTTAATGATTCACACACATGAGTTAACATATCCACTTGTTGAGGGCGATACTCATAACCGGCAAAAGATTTACTGAACAATCCATCGGGTTCTATTAACGCGGCGAGAGAAGCGGAATCAAGGTAATTCAATTCAGTTTTCTTAGCGGGAAAAACAATTACATAACAGCGGGTTACGTTGTTATCTATTATATATGATCCGGCACCTTTTTGCCCCAATAGAGAAGAAATATCCAGATCTGCGGATGAAGGTGTCAGATCATCATTTGGATGGTTATGTATAATAACTTCGCTTTGTTGCACTGCGTTTAAAATAGCGGGAACTTCGGATTGATTTCCACGAGCATATATTTTTACAGTATCAACTATGCCGTCATTGTTAATTGAACCGACAAAAAAAATCTCATTTCCTGAAGCCGCAGAAATAGCGTTTCTCAGAAAAAAAATAGTCTCTTCAGAAAACAGATCATCAGGATTTAGCCTGATTTTTTCATGAAGGTGGTCAAGGTTACTCATTAAAAAAGTGAATTATTCGTTAGGGCAATTTCCGTTTTTTTTTGCATCACAACAACTGGCGCATGAATCTGAAGTTTTTGATGGTTTCTCTTTTGTTTTGTAATCTGTGCAATAAAAGCCGGACCCTTTAAAAATTATTCCGGCACCCAATCCAATGAGCCTTTTCACTTTTCCATCACATTGAGGGCAATTGGTTAAATGCTGTTCTGTGATTGATTGAAACTTTTCGAATTTATATCCGCAATCCTGACATTCGTAATCATAAGTAGGCATAATTATCCTCCAAAATAGTTATCATATTAACAAAAAAAATATTCGATTAAAAATACGGGAAAAGGTTTAATATTATAAAATAATTTAATAAAAAATCAATCAAATTATTTATAATAAATTTATTATGAACAAAATAAACTCTATTTGATCAAACCAAAATGTTATTGTGATATTGACATTTGGAGTTTAAAGAGGTAATATTTTTATAGAAACTAATAAAAATCAGAGGTGTGATATGAAAAAATTTTTGTTTGTCGCGTTAATTTCCTCTTTTGCTCTTTGTGTGCATGCTGATATGTTAAAACTGAAAAATGGTAGAGAATTGGAAGGCAAAATTGTCGAAGAAACTGATGACCACATCAAAATTAATCTCGGTGTCGGTATAGTCGGTTTTGATAAATCTCAGGTTGAGACGATTGAGAAAACAGATAAAGCAGAGGCAAAAGAACTTGATGAACGTCTTGAGAAAATTAGAGAAGAAGCAAGCCAGGTTTCTCAATCGAACGATAAAGCATATCAGACCTATGATAACCGAACCGAGATGATGCAGCAATCATCTATAAGCAATCAGAACCAGCAGGATGATTTGCGCGCACGCCGTGAGGAAATTCTGAAAAAACGAAGGGAACAACTCGAACAGCTAAGGAAACAAAGAGAAGAGGCAATTATTAGCCGAATGAATAAATCGGATAAGAGTTCATCTGCGTCTATTCCTCAGCCGCCTAATCCGGAAGGAATGAATCCTCCAATGCCACAAACAATACAGAATGATCCCAATAATAATCAGGTTAATAATAACAATAACCAGCAAAAACAAGAGAATGACGATAATAAATCGAGCAGATTCGGTAAATCAAGATCCTCGTTCGGAGACGATCGCGAAAACAATTCACGGTTTAAAAGATCGTCGCGAAAATCGATATTTGATAAGGATGATGACTCAGACAATCAGCAGAATAATCAAGGTTTATCTTCTCAATCATCTTCTGCTAAAGATGAATCCAATAAAAGGTCAAGAATCCATCGTCTGGGAAAAAGAAAAGGATCCGGTTTCAATAGTGACGAGGAAAATTAATCTATTTTTGAGGTTTCAGCCACTAATTCTATTTCAACAAGAGCACCTTTCGGCAAAGCTGTAACTTCAACACATGATCTTGCCGGAGGTTTTGATTGGAAATATTCTGCATATACTGTGTTAATATTTGAAAACTGGGATATATCTCTCACATAGAGTGTGGTTTTTATTACATTTTCCATCGATAATCCGAATGATTCCAATATATTCCTAATATTCTCCAATATTTTTTTTGTTTGGGCGGTATGCTTATTTTCACCGGTTGCCTCAGGAGCAATTTGACCGGATAAAAAAATAAGATTTCCCGTTTTAACCGCTAATGAATACGGTCCTGCAGGAGCAGGAGCTTTATCGGAATATAAAATTTCACTCATTTTTATCTCCTTTATTTTTAAAATAACAGTCAATACTTTAATTATCAAATAAAAAATCAGGAATTAAAATATAAAAATAAATGTCCGATATTATTTGTATGACAACAAATAACAAATTTAATTCAATATCAGAAACAATTGATCGTATTCTACCCAAACTGGAAGCGGGTTCTCATTATTTATCGGAACTTATAGATAACATAGATCAGCTTGGTATCGATGACGGCGCGAAAATCCAGTATCAGGAAAATTATCTATTAATCGCAAACCAGATAATGAGAGATTCCGAAGATATATCAAGAACCTGCGATCAATATCTTACCAAGATGAATTACATCGAGGAAAAAGTTTCCGAAAGTTCGCAGGAAATAGAAGAAGTTATTCTTTCCGCTGATCAACTAAACGAATTCAACATAGAAAATACAAAAAAAATATCGGAACTTGAAAAATTTTCCATACAAATAAAAAAAATGGGTGAATCGGTTATTAATATATCGAAAAAGACAAATCTAATAGCCTTTAATGTAGCTATTGAAGTATCGCATACTGAAGATGAGGGTAAAGGGTTTGCTGTTCTTGCTGATGAAATACGGCATTTGGCGGATTCATCCGCTTCTTCCGCGGAAGATATAAACAACTTAATAAATGGATTCCAGAATAGTATAAAAAAAATAATAAAAGAAATTCATAAAACAGCTGAAATTATAACCGGTGAACTTAAGAAGGTTAAAAATAGTATTCTCACCTTTAATACGATTCATGAAAAACTTAAATTCCTGTTTCAAGGAGGCGGAAAAATAAAAAATATAAGTAGAGATGTTCTTGGCGGCTCAAGAGACGTTAAATATGGTTCGGAATGGGCATTCGCGATAAAAAATCAACTAAGTTCAAAAAAGGCACAGCTTTTTAATCTTATCAAAAAACAGCTTCAATTATATTCAGATACGATTCTTTTTGGAGAATATATAAAATTAAATATATCTGAAGTAACTGAAAAAGAAGTGGTAGACAACGTTAACCATTTTACGGAAATGTGCTCTATTATACGATCAAAATCAGAAGAAATCGAGAGAATAGTAGAACATATATTCTATCATCTTAATATTCTGGGTACATCATGCAATCAATTTAAAAGCGGTGTATCTATTGTTTTGAAAAAAATATCCGAAATAAACTCCATATCGAAAAACGATGAAGAACAACTTCAAGGGTTACAAGATATATTGCAACAAGATTTTACAGAACTAAAAAACATTGCTAACAAAATACAGGACAATCTGACAAAAAATTCCGATTTGTTAAACAATTTTCATAAACTGAGCACAGGTTCATGGAATATCGCTCATATTGTCGATTCATTAATCAATCATACAACTATGACAAAAATGTTAGGGTTTAATGTAGCTCTTGAAGCGTCAAGGCTTGATGAGCTTTGCGCGGATTATGATGATTTAATAAAAGATATGAGGGAATTATCCGACAGGTCAGGACAAGCCGCAGGTGAAATAAAAGGAATTATGACCCAGATAGATTATTTGATTTTTCAAATTCTGGGAAGAATTAACGAAACGATATTTTCAAGCGGGCAGATTGTACAGAAAGTAAAAAGGATAATAAAAAATCTTTCAATTATCGGAAAGAACATAGATTCATCTTATGATAGCATTATTGAAATCTGCATTTTTTCCGGAACTATATGGAAGGGGATTGAGGAAGCGGAAAAAGAATTAAATAAGATTGAGTTGCAACGCGAAACTTTTGAGAATAAAAACACACCGCTAAAAGTTGCTCAACAAAATATCCATTTGAGTCTTGATGATATTAGTGAACCGCTGAATTTTCTATCCACATATGTAAAAAACGATAATTTCTTTCTGAATTCTGATGAATAATGTTGATAAAAACCATTTACCTGAAGATATTCGTGAAAAAATAGATCTCGTTAAAAACGATAAGAACGAGCTGGTAGAAATTTATGTCAAATTTTCTCCGTCGCTTGAGTTTCCGTCAATTAAAGCGGCGGAGTTTATCGTTGGGATAGGTAATTTTATTGATTCAGTTCCTTCTCTTTTTTCCGAATCACAAAATGAGAACATTTATGAATATATGTTCTTTTATTCCATACCGATTGGTAATAGAAAAAATATTGAAAATGAGATTTATTCCAGGTTTTTCAATGACTCGGAAATAGAGACGTTGGATATTTATTTTCTGACTGAAGAAATTCATGAAGTTATAGATCCAAATAATGAATCCAACCAGCAGTTAAAAACAAAAACAATTTATGTTGATGTTGATAAACTTAATAAAACAACAAATCTGATGGGTGAATTAAATATTTGTACCACAAGGTTTAAAGAATTATACGGTAAGTTTCAGAACATAAAAACGATTAAGGAACTTTCCCTTTATAGCAAACAACTTGAAGCTGTAACAAGACAACTTGAAGAGATAACCATGCATTTAAATAAAAACTCCATTTATATGCAAATGGTGTCATTGGAAACTGTTATTTCCAAATTAAAAAGAATCGTAAGAAATTATTGTAGAGAAACAAATAAAAAAATAAAAATTAAAACAATCAATGCAAACATTCAAATAGATAAGAGAATTATTGATAAACTAAGCGAACCGATGATACATATAATAAGAAATGCCATGGATCATGGAATTGAGTATCCTGATATTCGCATAAAGAAAGGCAAACCGGACGAAGGGACTATAACTATATCCGGGTTGAATCGTGGAGGAAAAGCAATCATTGAAATAACTGATGATGGCAAAGGGATTGATCATGAGATAATTCGCGCTGCTTGTCTGATAAAAGGTATCTATCCGGAAAACATTATACCAGACATGTCAAAAGACGAACTGCTTCAGGCACTTTTTTTCCCTGGTTTCAGTACTGCTGAAAATGTGACAGATATATCAGGCAGAGGTATAGGTTTGGATGTAGTTAAAAATGCCATTCTTCAAATGAATGGGAAAATATATCTTAATTCTGAAATAGATAAATTTACAAAAGTGACTTTATCTTTACCGGAAACATTATCTTTGGTAAAAACAATTTTTGTGGAAGATTCGGGTGAAACATTCGCATTACCCGCAAAATGTATTGAGCGAATTGTGGAATTGGATCCCGATAAATTAATATATGAGGACAACCAGATATTTTTTAAATATAAAATATTGAAAATACCAGTTTATGCGATTTCAAAATTGTTTAAAGAACAAACCGGAAGCTCAAATTATGGAAAAAAAGTCGGACTTATCGCAAAAAAAGATAAAGACCTTATAATTCTTCAAGCTGAACGCCTGATAGAAATACGTGATGCCATGGTTAAATCTTTCGGATTTTATATGGGAGATATTCCGGGTTTTAGCGGCGGAATCATATCTTCCGATGGGAAAATTATCTTTTTAATAGATACCGACAATCTCGATGAGAGGATAAATGAATATACGCAATGATGATTTTTTCAATACTTTTATTATGGAAACGAAATCGCATCTTGAATCGATGGAAAATAATCTTCTTGAGCTTGATCACGCCGATTCAAAACAAAATTTACTTCAGGAAATATATAGGTCAGCTCATACAATAAAAGGTTCTTCTTCAATAATAAAATGCGATATTATCAAGGATATCGTTCATAATATAGAGAATATAATTCAAGTCTTTATAAACAGCAAATCATATATTGATACTGAATCTGTCGATCATATACTACTGAGTTGTGATCTAATAAATAATATACTGGAAGATCTTGATAATATAAGCGATTACGAAAATAAAAAGAAAATTATCTGTAAAGACCTTGATAATATCTTTGTAAAAATAAACAATTCGCAATTGAAAAATATTTCACCCGATGAAACATCAAAAAATATAAATCAGAAAAAAAGAAAACTAAAGAATTATCTCATATTCAAAACGGGAGGGAATTTGTATACTGTTCCATTGTTTTTTATACGTGAGATATTAAGTGAAATAAGTATTAAACCGATAAATTTTCTTGAAGAATACATACTTGGTTTAATAAATTACCATGGAGAAATTATACCTGTAATAGATATCAATAGAAGGTTTAATTTATTTTCAAATGTTACAAAAAAAATAACAGATGAGAAAAAAGTAATTATATTCATGTTGAAAGACATGTTGCTGGGTATAAGAATTGATAATCCGACAAGGATTTTTGCACCTGAAAAATTATCTTTTGAAAAAGAAGATAATATAATATTTCGATCTTTTTGTGATTCAAGATATTGTATTGGCAATGAAATTGTTCATTCAGTAAATATAAATATTCTTTTTACTAGAGACAATTCTTTATCATAATGGAGTTTAATAATGAGTAATATACGGGTATTGGTTGTTGATGATTCTGAATTTGTGCTAAATAAATTGAATGAGATTCTGGAAAAAGCGGGTTTTAATGTTGTCGGATTGGCAAAAAACGGTATTGATGCCCTTAGACTATATAAAGAACTTAAACCGGATATTGTCACTCTCGATATCAATATGCCGGACATGGATGGTTTGGCAACGCTTAAATTTTTAAAGCAAATGGATAATACCGCAAAAGTAATAATGTGTACTTCTATAAGTACAAAACAAAAAGTGATTGAAGCGCTCCAGGCCGGGGCCAAAAACTTCATTGCCAAACCTTTTGTTCCTGAAAAAGTAGTGGCAGTTATAACTAAGACTGCTTTTGTGTGATCAATCCGAAATATTCATCGTTTTGTTTTGTATGTTTTAACTTGATAAAAGTTAATAATAACCTTAGAATTACTGCATTTTAAACATAATAGAGGAGAGCGATGAGTTCTATTATTCTTCTTATCTGTACGTTTGTGTGTTATCTTATCGCATATCATACTTATGGAAAATTTATTGCGAAAAAAATATTTGAGATATCCGTAAAAAAGATCACACCTGCACATGAATTCCGCGATGATATCGATTATGTACCTACTCGAAATTCAATTGTTTTCGGCCATCATTTTGCCTCGATTGCCGGTACAGGCCCGATTGTCGGCCCGGCGATAGCTCTCATATGGGGATGGGTGCCTGCTGTAATATGGATAATTTTAGGATCGATTGTGATGGGTGCTGTTCATGATTTCGGTACTCTTATGCTTTCATTGAGATATAAAGGCGAATCTGTGGGTGAAATCTCAAAACAATTGATTAGTAATAGGGTTAGGCTTCTTTTTCTACTGGTAATTTTCTTTACGGTCTGGATAGTTATCGCGGTTTTTTGTCTTGTTATGGCTGTTCTTTTTGATTTATTCCCTCAGGCGGTAATTCCAATTTGGGGGCAAATTCCGATAGCCGTATTTGTCGGTACCTTGATTCATCGACGTTCAAAATACGCAAAAGTAATAACTTTTTTGTCTGTCATTGCCATGTATACATTGATTTTTATGGGAAGCTGTTTTCCAATTAAAATGCCGGAAGTATTTCATCTTTCCCCACTTACTTTATGGACCATAATATTGCTTGTTTATTGTTATATTGTGTCAATTATACCGGTATGGCAATTGTTGCAACCAAGAGATTTTATTAATGCGTGGCAACTCTTTATAATGTTGGGGTTATTGGTAATAGGAATATTTTTTTCGAAAGCTGATATTGTAGCTCCAGCGTTTAATATTAATAATTCGTCAGCTCCTCCGATAATCCCTTTTTTGTTTGTCACAGTCGCGTGCGGAGCAATATCGGGATTTCATAGCCTTGTTAGTTCCGGTACAACTGCCAAACAATTATCAAAGGAGTCCGATGCGATAAACGTGGGGTTTGGCGGAATGTTGGTTGAAGGGATAATGGCTATTATTGTGATAATCGCTATTTCAGCCGGTCTGGGCATATATTTAAAAACTGAAGACGGGAGTATCTTGCGTGGATTACCTGCCTGGTCTCATTTCTATACAAACTGGGATTCTATTCAGGGATTGGGACCAATGGTTAACGCCTTTGTCAAGGGAGGAGCTAATCTCTTAAACAGTATCGGTATACCGCTGAAGTTAGGGTTTACCGTAATTGGAGTTTTTGTGGCGTCTTTTGCGGGAACAACTCTGGATACGGCTACCAGAATTCAACGCTATATTATTTCTGAATTTGCTTCATCCACAAAAATTGATTTTTTAAAGAACAGGTATTCCTCTACTGCAGTTGCCGTTTTATCTGCGGCGGTTCTCGCTTTATCGCAGGGGGGAGGAAAAGGAGGGCTTATTCTATGGCCATTGTTTGGAACATCAAATCAGCTTCTTGCCGGATTATCCTTGCTTGTGGTTACGGTATTCCTTGTAAAAAATCGAAAAAGAACTATTTATACATTGGTTCCAATGGTATTAATTATTATTTTTACCGGTTGGGCGATGATTTATAATATCTTTTCATTTTATGAAACAAAACAATGGTATCTTCTATTTTTGGGGTGTTCTATTTTACTTCTTGAAATATGGATGATATCCGAGACGCTTTTTATCTGCTTAAAAACATATTCTTCAAATAATAGTTTGCCGGTGAATAAATGGGAAACAGGAAAAACTTTTTCGGAATAAATCTCCGGAATAATTTTACCGACCTTCAGAAAAAAGAATCGGTTTATGATATTTTTCTAAGAAGGCGAAGTGTTCGGAATTTTTCTTCAAGACCTATAGAATCAAAGATTTTGAGAAGACTCCTTGAAATCGTCCGAAGATCGCCCAGTGCGGTAAATAAACAGCCATATTTCTTTTATGTCATAAGCGGAAAACAAAAAGAAAAATTTAATCAGGTATTTTTTAAGAAAGGTTTTTATAACGCTCCTGTGGTTATTGCCGGATGCGCATTAGAAAATGATTCGTGGGTTAGAAAATCGGATAACAGAAAATTCGCGTGGGTAGATGTTATAATCGCTTTGACAGAATTGATTATGGCCGCTACCTCGGAAGGTATAGGTACCTGCTGGGTAGCTTCATTTGATCTGGATAAAGCAAAAGAAATTTTATCTTTACCGGAGAATATGGAGATAGTCAGCCTTGTTGTTTTAGGTTATCCGCTAAAACCGCTAACCATTTACAGGTATAAAAAGCGGAAAAAATTGAAAGATATATGCGTGATAAATCAACAACCCGTCATATCCTGAACAAAACCTTTGTTTAAACCGTATCTGCGCATACAGGAGAACGCTTGCATAAATTCATCCTCATTTATCTTGCGATTGATTTCAGGATAATCTATGGATTTCCATGTAGGGAAATATTGATTCATTAAACTGATATACGGCATTATATCTATTTCTTCCGCTAAAAAGCGCAAATTATCTTTGACTTCATCAATAAGGCCCGGCAAAACAAGTAACCTCACAATCAAGCCGGAAACAGCAATATCATTTTTATCCAGAACAAGTTCTCCAACCTGCCGCGCCATTTCTTTTATGGATTTTCTCACATTTTCGACATAGTTGTTCACTTTGGAATATTTTTTCGCGGATTCATTTGTGGAATATCGCATATCAGGAAGATATATATCCACGATGCCATCGAGAAGCCGCATTGCACATTCTGTCTCAAAAGATGATGTGTTGTATACGATAGGGATTGTAAGCCCTTTTTTTTGAGCGACATTTAACGATGCTATTATTTGCGGTATATAGTGAGAAGGTGTAACCAGATTTATGTTGTGACATTGTTGGTTTTGTAAATCAATCATTAAATCAGCAAGTTTCTCAAAAGGTATTTCCGATCCGACATTTCCCTGGCTGATAGGATAATTCTGGCAATAAACGCATTTCATCGTACAACCGGAAAAGAAAATTGTACCCGATCCATTAATACCTGAGATTGGTGGTTCCTCTCCAAAATGAGCGAACGCCGATGAAACTTTTGGAAAAAAACCGCCCTTACATATCCCTTTTTTGCCATCTATTCTATTGATAGAGCAATTATTAGGGCAGAGGGTGCACTTTTCGAGTATTTTAAATCCTTCATTTATTTTATCATCCCATTGAGACGAGGTTAATTCTAAATATCTACTCATTAAGTTCTTCTTCTACCTCTTGGGAATTTTTAATTATTGTTGCCATATCTGCGGGAAGGGGAGAAATAAAATTGATTCGCTTTGTGGTTTCAGGATGTATAAATTCCAGCTCTGCGGAATGCAAAGCGCATCTATCGCATCCGGGGATTCTTTTTTTATCTCTTACATAAAACGGTTCACCGAGAATCGGACATCCGATTTTTACAAGTTGAAGCCGTATTTGATGTGTTCTTCCCGTTTCGGGAGCTAATTCAAGTAGCGCTTTATCTTTAAAACTTTCAATGACTTTATATCGGGTTACAGCTTCTTTGCCTTCTTTAGTTTCCTGTCCATACAAAACTGTTCTTTTGCTCTTTTGGTCTCTTGTTATTGTTCCGATTAATCGCCCTTTTTTTTCTCGGGGAACATTTTTTACTATCGCGAGGTATCTTTTTTTAATTTTGTGATGCTCAAATTGTTTCTGAAGAATACGTTGTGCTTCCTTTGATTTTGCGAAAACCAGCAAACCAGACGTTTCTTTATCAAGCCTTTGTACGACACCTATATATCCCTGCCTTTTATTTTTTGATTTCCAAAAATATCTGATTAATTCCACTACGGAAGGTTCTTGTGAATCTTTTACAGGTTGAGAAAGCAAACCGCTCATCTTATCTATTACAATAATTGAGTTATCTTCAAAAATTACATTTATTTTTTCTTTTAATGGGATATTTTTTTTGTTATATTTAAAATTCATTTTGACATCTCTTCGGAAAAATTTTAAGTTTATTATTTATTAGCAATTTATATCTTTATCATTTTAAAACCGACGATAAGAAAATTCAATCTATTTATTATTAAATATAATTGTTCTTATGGAGATAATATTTCTTATGGAAGAAAAGACGCGTTATATTCTGGATTATGTCGGTTTAGAGGATTATTTCAAGCGTGTCGCCTCAAATAACAATTCAATAAAAAAAGAATCGGAAAAAGATCCCGGTTCGGAATTAGAATATAACCTGAAAGAATGTATCTGTTCAATCCTTTCATCAGAAGAGAAATATAGATTTCTGATAAAACATGTTAACGATATAACCTTTAAAAAAGATATCATCGGTTTCAGTTCCCAGAATTTGATCCAGGAAATCACAAAAGATATAATGTTGTCAAATTCAAAAAATTATCCTGAAAAAGATATCCTTAAAAATACTGTTGAAGAAAATATCCGCCAAATACTTGAATCGGAGGAAAAATATAAATTTTTGATAGATCATATAGGTGAAATTATTTTTATATGTAATAAAGATTATAATTTCACTTTTCTTAATCCACAATGGAATAAGATGCTTGGCTATTATCCCGGTAGCGGATTGGGAAAATGTCTTTTTGACTTTGTTCATGAAGAAGATTTTATGCTTGTCAAAGAAAAACTGCAGAGATTATTTACCCAATCGTCAAAGGTAATTAATCTTGAATACCGGCTAAAAGATTTTGACGGTAACTGGAAACATCATTTAATGACCGGTACGCCTATTCGCAACAGTGATGGCGAAGTCGTTGAGTTTTTGGGAGTATCCAGAGATATAACCGATAGAAAACTGCTTCAGATGAAAGTACGTGATTTCAATGAACAGCTCGAAAAGAAAGTCAGGGAACGCACAAGCGAAATTAATCTCGCTTATCAGGAACTCGAAAAAGTAAATACCAAACTTATTCAATCTGAAAAGATGGCTGTTGTCGGTGAATTATGTAGCGGAGTCGCTCATGAGTTCAATAATCTAATTGGGATAATGCATGCTTATGCTGAATTTACACGAAGCCAACCAACGGAAAAAAATATAAATAAGTTTATCGATGCTGTACTTATATCATCACGGCGCGCAAAAACTATTATTCAGAGTTTACTTAGTTTCGCGAGAAGAGTTGAACCGTTAAAAGAACTCGCGAATATCAATATTATTGTTGATGAAGTCCTTCTTCTTCTGGAAACCGATTTCAGAAAAGAAAATATATCTGTAATAAAAGATTTTGATCAGAATATAACTAACGCTGTATTTGATATTGGTCAGATTGAACAGGTATTATTAAATTTGCTTGTTAACGCTAAACACGCTCTTCATGACAAAAAGAATCCGGATGGCAAAAAAATTATTATAAACACGCGCAATATCGAAAATAAAATAGTAATTAAAGTATCCGATAATGGCATTGGTATAAAAAAGTGTCATCTTGACAAAATATTCCAGCCTTTTTTCAGCACAAAAGGAGCTCATGGAAAAAATAAGATACCCGGCGCAGGGCTTGGATTATCTGTTTCATTTGGAATTATCGAAAACCATCAGGGATTACTTGAAGTAGATAGCGAAGAAAATTTAGGTACTACTTTTACGATTACACTTCCAAAAGAAGTTACCGAGCAAAATATGCCTGTTGCCATTCAGAGAAATGTTGAGCAATCAAATGACAAAAATTCAAGTCTGGTTTCTCATCCGCAGTATAAAAAATCGGCTTCAATTTTGGTGGTTGACGATGAAGAATATCTCAGAAACGCGTTATGTGATATTCTCTCTACTGAAGGATATAACCTGGTTCCGGCCGAAGATGGGGAAACAGCCATAAATTTATTCAACAACAGTCATTTTGATTTGATTCTAATGGATATAATGATGCCGGGATTAAATGGTTTTGAAACCATAAAATTCCTAAAAAGCATAAAGCCTGAAGTCAAAATCATTATATTATCCGGGTCATCTCATTACTATACAAAGAACACATTTACGGAAATCAACGTGCAGGGAGTAATTTTCAAACCTTTTGAGCTGGACAAACTTCTTACCATGATCAGTAATGTCCTTGGCGAATAATAAACCAATTTTTTGATATCTAATAATAGATTATTCTAATATTTTCCTGTTGTAAAAACATATGTATTACTCCACGATGTATTTCGTTTCCAGTCGGCAATAATTTTCACTCGCCAGTAGTATTTGTGTGATTCTTGAAAACCCTTGCATATAAGAAAATTTTTATCACGATTTTTCACTGTACTAACAATTTTTGTAAAATCTTTATTTTCAGATATTTGAAAAAAATATTTTTCATTATCGCTCATTTTATTCCAATGAAAAGTAATTTCTAATGGACTGAGTCTTTTCTGGTTATCAAGCGGATATATTAATGCTGTCTTTAAAAAACAGGTTTGCTGAAAATATATAACGGAAAGATAAATTATGAAAATTAATGTAATTATTATAGTTGACCGGTAAATCGTGTTTTTCCCTGAAACAGAATTAATGTAATTAAAATTTATTTTATTAAAGACAAATCTTCTTTTTTTACACCATACCAACATTGAAATAACTAAACCAATTCCAAGAAGACATAAAAAAATATGTATTTTCGACGAAGAGTAATAAAAATTTATTATGCCGTTCGTTTCATTCGGAAAAAATCCGACAAATCCAGGTGTTGCGCGATAGGTATTCAATCGCCCGATATCTTTGGAGAATGCATTCCACATGGGATAATAAATTGTTTTCGCGACTATAAATTGAGGTTTTTCTGAAATATATTTTAAGGTATGCGCATACCATTTTGAATCAATCGGAGTTAATTCTGTCCGGGAAAAATCCGTTTGAACACTTTTTTGTGCGATAATTAGCAAATCCTCAATAGATTTTTCATTTAAAGATATGATCTTTTTTACCGATAATCCCCACAATGTTCTATTTGAATAAATATTGCCGTTTCTCGCTACAAAATCCTTGAATTTATTGAAATACAATTGTTTGTTAGTCTCGGATTCAGGGAAATTCAATAAAATAATCGAAGAAACATAATCAGGGTTCAGTAATGAATCGAATTTGTCCGCAACTCTGATCAAATGTGAAATAATATCGCCTTTTTTTATAAAAATTTTCAACCAGATTTTATTTAGGTAATACCATGTGTTTTCATTGCAATATACCAGTACAGGTTTATTTTTTGGTATAAAAAATAACGATGAATCACGGGTAACCTTACCAAGACAAAAAAAGTTGCCGGAGGATAATTGGTCGTATAGTAACGGATTGATTTTAGAATTATAACTCTGTTCAAAAACCGTGTACTTAATTCCAAGAAGATCAAGCAATGATGGTGTATTTGCTATATTGTTCCTGATATCATTGATTAGCCATGCGAGATTGCTTCCCACAAAATTATCAAGCCCGGTAGCATTATTAAGATAAAAACAATCGGCAAACGACCTGTATAGAGCATCCTCATTAAAAATTATTCTTGGGAGGATATTTGTATTTTTCGCTTTTTTAATGGAGGAGAACATATTTTCCAATTCATCGGATTTGGACCGGATAGGTATATCAATTAATTTGATTGTGGTTTGATAACGTTCATACAACGGGATAATTAAAAGAATTAATAAAAATAAAAATAGAATAGATCCAAATGACTTACAAAAAAATCCATTTATTTTTTTCAGAAGATAAAAATTCCGGTAAAAAATATTTAGCGCGAAACTAACAAGTTGTTCGAACAATATACCTGAAAAAACAGCGCATAAAAGTTCAACTATAAGTATTGCCCGTATATTTTGAAAAGAATGCATCGAAGGCAAAAACTTAATCCATTGTATATCATCTGTTCCCAAAAAAAGGAGGGTTCCCCAAATGAACAAAAATATTAAATAAAAATCCCGGAATTTTCGGGCTTTCAGCAAAAACAACAAAAAACCCGAAAGGGAAAAGATAGTAAAAATACAATAACGTTTAATGCTGGAATTATCCGACCATCTTAATCCCTTGTCAGTACTATTGTTAGAAAGAAGAACACTGTTTTCCCGGGTGTTATCGAGTAATTGTCCTGATAAAAGGGTGTTAAAAAAATCTTTTACTGAAAGAGAATGGTAGATTGAACTCCCGGACCTTTCCACAGGAGAAACATATCTATATTCATTATTTAAAAGGATAAATGGAATTAACCAGAATGATGTCAGGAGAAGAGTTATAATTGCGGCCAAAAATAGTTTTTTAATAAAAATAAAGAAATTAAACCATTTGTACCATATAATAAAAAAAATCAGATATAAAGGTATTATATAGGCTGTCTGTAAAGTAAAAACGGCATGTCCCAAGACAATGCAAAATAACGATATGGTGAAAACAATAAATGTTCGCGCCTGATTTTGATTATTTGCCAATCTGTGCAACGAACCCAGAACAACAGGTAAAAAAACGGTTCCCAATAATTGGGTATGGACTCCAAGCGACAAATATGCGTCAATCGTATGCCCGCAACTGCTTATTGGAAATAAACAAAATATGCTTATTATGCCGGATTTAAGTTTTGTAAACTCAAATGATCTCGCAAAATAAAATACGGACAGCGGATAGATCGAAAATAATAAAACAACCATCAAATTATGAATAAAATAAACGGATAGATATTTAAAGCTTATTATGTGAACGAGCGCTACGATAAGATAAAAAAGCGGTTGATAAAAACACAATAACGGTGTACCCAACCCTTTGGAGAAACAACTGAATATCCCCTGCCCATCTTCCAATGATCTGACAAGATTCATTTCGTTGGAATAATGCCAAAATGTGTCGCCGGCAGAAATATATTTGTATTGAAAAACGTTAATTAGTGATAAAAAAGAAAATGAAATAGAAAAAATTAAACATAGTATACCGATTCTATTTTGATTTTTTAATGATAGCATAATATGAAATCTATTTGTCTATTTAAAATCATTAAATCCTAATGGACAGTACCCATGCCGATATATATTTTTTGAACCCGCATAATATATAATATTTTTTCGAAACAATTTACAACATTCGCATCTTGAATCAAATCCAATACCTGATAATTCAACGGTTATTTGCTGGGCCGCGGATTGTTTTATCTCAATATTAGATGAAGAAGGGTAATTCTTTTTGTGAGAATTCGCAAAAAGATCCTCAATTAGTTTCTTCAGATGCGGTTCTTTAAAAATACATTTTATTATACACAGTATAAAATTATTTTCTTCTTTTATATACTCAATATCAAACTGAAAGAACTCTTTAACCCTGATTAGTTTTTTATTAATCTCTTCAAGGCGGTTCTGAGCAATTCTTTCGTGTACTAGATCGCTTGATTCAACCAATAATTTTGTGAAGAAATCTTTTGCCTCATCAAGATAACCGTTTTGGATAGCTATTTCAGCGGCTTTGATTTGTTGATGGGAAAACATCCTTATTCGTTCCAGTTAATAATTGTGTTGCCATCTTTATAATGCGCTCTGAGAATACATATACCAAGTTTATCATATATCCGGTTTATATCACAATATTCTTCCGGGCGGCAACACAATACACCTATCGATACAGGGTTATGGGATCGGTTAAAATCAAGATTATACATATCGGATTTTATTTTTTCCGATATTTCGCAAGCGTCTTTATCATCTTTATCAAATAACGCTACAGTAACCTGGTCAACACCATATTTTGCGATTAAATCGAGCCCGCTTATGTATGATTTTGTTACCGTAATCAAATTTTCTACAAGCTGATGGGCCACCTGATCCCCAAAAGATCTATGAAAATCCTTAAACCTGTCTATATCTATAAGAATGATGGAAATATTTTCATTTTTTTTCTTTGCGCGTTCAAATTCACGATAAAGGCGAGCGCTAAATGCATTGAATTTAAGAATACCTGTATCTTTATCAATTTCTGTAAGCTCTATGTTTTCTGTGGTCAATTTGCATTGATATAAAGCTATTGAAATAAACTGAGCCATCATTTCAACAAAGGACAATTCTTCTCTGGAAAAAGGTTCATCGGATGTACGATGGCAAATCAGGTACCCGTAAATTTTGGCATGAGAATAAATCCTTGTGCTGAGAGCGGATGTAAAATCAATTTCAAGTTTCAGATCATCATATTCACCAGTTCCCGGTAATACATTATTAGCCATTATACTTTCACCGCCACGGAGCATTTTAGCTATAATTCCCGTACCGTTAAGTCTCTGGAAATGGTTCATAAACATCTGACTTAAGCCAATAGAAGATCTTACCTTAAGATATTCTGTTGAAGGATCTGTAAGAAGGACGGCAACCGATTTTGATTTTATGTTGTGATATATAATCTCTATTACATTATGAAGAATCTTTTCTAAAGGATATCCATACGTTATATCTGAATTGATTTTTTTTATTAATTCAATAAAATCCATAGATGTTTTTACATTTAGATCCACATCGATTATCCCATTTAAATCTTTACGGATTAATAATCTAAATTATTCTGTATCTCTTTCAGGAAACTTTTATCATATTCACATACAACACGCCTGAATTCTTCTTCGAGCTCTTCATCTATTTCATCTTCGTCATCTTCAAAATAATCTTCTTCAAGGAATTCGCCATCTTCCTCTTCCGGTTTGTAAATTAAGGTCATCATGCATAAAATAGCATTATATCCATTGGCTGACAGAAATTCCCTGATCTCGGAAAATTTATCTGAATTTTCTATTATTTTCTTAAAAAATTCTTCCAATTCCATAATCCGTTTTTTCATCAAATCATCAAATTCCATTAAAACCTCCAGGTTTCAATATGAAACGCGTCCTAAATTTAAACTAAAACCATTATATTTTTTATAATTAAATAATTCAAACTATTTTTTTTACAAGTTGATTTTTATTATATATCTGGCACTATAAGTGAGATCAATTTTAACTCAATAAGTTTACGATATGTTTTTTATTTTGTTTTCTTGGAATTATTTTTAAAATATATATAATTTAAAATTCAATAATCAACATAAATAGATTAAATACAGCTACATTTTACTAATTATTAGTTGGTTATAATAATCAACCCGCTTGATTTTTCTCAAATTGTGATAAATAATTAGATTGTGGCTTAATAAAGAAGAATAAATACTATGACTTATGGTGTTCCGGAATATTACGAATTTAATGAAGTTGAAAGGTTGCGCAGATTATCTGTTACGGATGAATTGACCGGCCTTTTAAACAGGCGCTATTTCTTTAACCGGTTAGCTCAGGAAATAAGCAAGGCAAAAAGAAATAATCGGCCGTTTTCTCTTTTGATTCTTGATGTCGATCACTTCAAGGATATTAACGATACCTACGGGCATCTGGAAGGCGATGAAGTACTGAGAGTCATCTCAAAAGTCCTTTTACGCAGTGTACGCGATATGGATGTTGTTACACGCTATGCCGGTGATGAATTTATTGCTATTTTGCCGGAAGCTGATAAAAAAGATGCTTATCCCGTTGCGGTTAGAATTCTTGACGAAACAAAAAAACTTATATTCAAAAATCCGAAAGGATCGTCCACTTTCAATGTAGGTGTTTCCGTTGGTATATCTACATTTCCGGAAGACGGTGAAACAGCTACAGAATTAATTGAAAGAGCTGATCATGGTTTATATACGGCAAAAAAAGCGGGTAGGAACAGAGTCTGTTTTTGTGAAGAATACGAAGAAAACGAACCTTTGCCAGAAATTGTGTTTGAAGGGAAAATCCATAATTTCATAGGCCGTGCTGAAGAAATAAAAAGTCTGCTAAATACATATCAGGCCGCTCATGATAGCAAAGTGCAGGTTGTGTTTGTCACCGGTGAAGCAGGAGTAGGTAAAACACGTCTAATTCATGAATTCAGCAAATCGATAAGTAAAGAAAACGTATATTTTCTACATGGCACTTGTTTTGACACTAAAATACCTATGCCGTATCAACCTTTCAGGGAAGCATTGGCGGGGTTTATAGAAAGAGACGAGTATTATGGATATTCCATATTGAGAACGCTACCGGAATCAGCGAAAATAGAAATCATAAAAATTATTCCCGGTTTGGATACAAAAAGATTAGGCATAACTTCTAATATGAGCCTTGATCCTGTTCAGGACGAATATCGTCTATTCGATGGCATTTACCAGATCTTTAAAAGAATATCGGAAAAAGGGCCTGTTGTGCTTCTCCTTGATGATATTCACTGGGCAGATACCGCTTCGCTTGAAATGTTTTCTTATCTGGTTAGAAACGCAAAGTCAGACAGAATAATGATTTGTCTTACATATCGCCCAGAGGAAATAATAGATGGCAATGTTGAAAAAGGATATCTCGCCAGTACAATTCATAAATTGGGACGGATCCAAAAACTCGACAGGATTGTACTGCAACCTTTATCAAAAGATAACGTAATTGACATATTGAATAACTCATTTAAACCTTATACCTGTCCGAAAGAGCTTATCGATGTGGTTTTTAAAGAAACTGAAGGCAACCCTTTCTTCGTTGAGGAATTGCTGAAATCATTATTTGAGAATAAGATTATCGAATTCAAAGAAAAAAAGATTATTTTGAAAGCAAAAGAAAATATTAATCTTCCATCCTCAATTCGTGACCTTGTACTGGATAGGATCGACAGGCTTCCCGAAGAAGTACAGGAACTCTTAAGGATTGCCGCTACCATCGGACAAGAGTTTACCTTAAAACTATTATCAATAATTACAGATAAAAATGAAGGCCATATACAGGATATTCTCGATAGTGGAATGGATGCGAACATTATAAAGGAAGATTATTCTGCGAGCGAAGAAAAATTCTCGTTTACTCATTGCAAAATGAGAGAAGTTCTTTATTATAGCCTCAGAGAAAGCAAACGAGAACGTCTTCACCTTAAAATCGCCCAGGGGCTTGAAAAACTATATTTCAATAATTTAGAGAAACATTATGAAAACCTTGCTCAACATTACTATCTTAGCAGAAACAATGAAAAAGCCTTCACATATATAATGCTTTGTGCGCAAAAAGCTATGGAATCTTACGCTACTTATGAGTCAATTTCGTATTTTACGAAAAACGTAAATATCTATGAAAATTTTAGTACTGATTTAAAACAAAATTTCAAAGCTAAATATACAGTAATCACGCTTGCGCTTGGAAAACTTCATAATATTATCGGAGAATACGATAAAGCGCTCCATTGGTTGCACATCGCCAAGCAAGCCGATGATTCTTCATATGAAGTTTATCTTAATTTAGGTGAAGTTTACGTAAAAAGAGGTGAATACGAAAAAGCTCTCGAACATTTTAAAACAGCTCTATGCAAAACCAATATGGATAACGCTCTGGCAAATATAGAAACGAATATGTCGTATGTATATTTCAGGATAAGTAATTTTAATGATTCGGAGTTATACGCCAAACAGGCAATAAAACGCCTTGAAGACAAAAATATATCGCTTGTATCGGCGGAAGCATATAAAAATCTCGGTACCGTTTATTACGCAAAAGGGATGTTTTCTCAAGCGATTAACTTTTATTCCAAAAGCCTTGAAATATCATTACAGCTAAACGACAAAAGGGCAATCGCGAACTCATATAACAATATAGGCAGTGTTTATTATAGAAAAGGAGATTACGTAAACGCACTCGAACATCTTCAGAATTGTCTCGGAATAAGAGAAGAAATAGGAGATAAATCCGGTATTGTTTATTCATATAATAATATAGGCAATATCTATTACAACCGGGGTGAATATGAGAATGCCGAGAAATATTATCTACTTTGTTTGAATATAAGCAACGAAATAGGGGAGCTTGCCGCCATAACCGCATCATATAATAACCTTGGGAATGTCTATCTTGCTAAAGAGGATTTTGATTCTGCCTCAAGCCATTATTCAAAAAGCCTGGAAATCAGTGAGAAAATCGGTGAGAAATCAAGTATTGCACGAGCATATACCGGATTAGGCAATGTTTTTTTCAATAAAAACCAGTTTAAAAAGGGATATGAATTCTATAAAAATTGTTATGAAGTACGAAAACAAATCGGTGATAAATCCGGAATGGCATTTGCAAGTATTCATATGGCGTTTACGGCGATTTCTCTCGGTAATTTTGTTCTGGCGGAAAATCATTTTATCGAAAGCGGCAAACTGAAAGAAGAAATCGGCGATTTTGAAGGGAACTTAACCATAGCAAACCAGCTTGTTCGGTTATATCTGTTTCTCGACGATTTTAAAAAAGCGAGAATATTACTTGACGATACCTTAGAGAAAGCCCAGAAACTTGAATCTTATGAAAATCTTGCTGAAATATGGGGGCTGTATTCGTTATTGTATATTGCCGTATCCGATAACGAAATGGCTAAAAAATCAATCCATTCCATGGAAAAATTCGCTCAATCTTTTAAATTCGCTATACCTGTATCGAATTTTATCAGTTTTGTAAAAGGGCGGTTTGCCATATTCTGTAATCAGTATAAAAAAGCGTTACCTTTACTTGAAAGCTCATTAAAATATAGAAGAATAAAAAACAGCGATCTTGAATACGGTCAAATAATGATTGATTACGCATTGGCGCTCATACAGCTGAAACGATTTGACGAAGCTGTTGAGAAACTTCAAATCGCGGAAAAATTCTCAAAAAAAATATCTATGAAAAATGTTCTCAAAAAAATAGACGAACTCAAACAGTTGATTAAGAAATCCACTACTGATAAAATGAATCCAAATCAGGAAGAAATCGCCTGATTTTATATTATAATTCGAATTTCGAACACTCCCGGATTGAATCTCATAATAAGGTACATTTTCCGCTGGACGATCAAGGCTAAATCGTATATTATTTTAGCACTTAAAGTATTTGATAAATATACTAACTGAAGGAAAAACTAATACAAATGTATGGCGGGTCTTTTTAGAACAGGAAATCATGGGTTTTGTCATATACCGCCCATTATTTATATCAACAGGAGTAATTATGCAGGATTTAACGGATAAATATTATAATATACAACAGGCGAGCGAAATTATTGGTGTTAAACCCCATGTACTTCGATTCTGGGAATCTGAATTTTCAGAACTGAAACCTAAAAAAAGCCAAACCGGACGCAGGATTTATCAGAAAAGAGACATAGCAATCATTTTTAAAATTAAACAGCTTCTTTATGACGAGGGTTTTACTATCCAGGGTGCAAAACAAAAGATAAAATCAGGCAATAAAAACGAATCAAATGTTTTGCCTGGAAATAATATTTCCAAAATAAACACAAACGAGTTTCTCGCAAATTTGAGGGATTCCATAACCGATCTGAATACACAGATAAAAGCTGAAATAAAAAATATGGAATGAATTAATCATTCTTATTCTAATTTATGATATGAGGCATGTTCGGAAAATAATCAGTTTCTTCTTATTATTATGTTGAGTTAAAAAAAAATTTAATTAGTGTGTTGTAAAATCGATTCAATTTGTGTTTTCCATATATCAATAAATATATGAATTAATAACCGTAATATTAACCTGATTGAGGCTTTTTTCATTTGACTTAAAAAGTATATTTCTGCTATTTTAACAGGGATTGTATAAAAGTCATGTATAATTAGACATTTGGTATTGCATAAACTGTCAATTAATAAATCAAAAAGTGTGTACTTTTTGATGGGATTATTAAGGATATACTGGAATATATAGGGAAGCTGAACAAGCTCAAAATTAAGATGTCGGGGCGTAGCGCAGCCCGGGAGCGCACCTGAATGGGGTTCAGGTGGTCGGAGGTTCAAATCCTCTCGCCCCGACCATTAGTCTGGAAAAAATTATGAAAACAATACAAATTGGATTAATCGGATTAGGTACCGTAGGTACCGGAGTGGTAAAGACCATTACCCAGAATAAGGAACTCTTGGAATCCAGAATTGGTGCACCAATAAATTTAAAATATGTCGCGGATATTGACATAAACCGACAGCGCGATATTCAGATAAATAAAGATATAATGGTTTCTGACGGCAACATAATTGTTAACGATCCTGATATAGATATCGTGATTGAGCTTGTCGGTGGATGCGGAATCGCGAAACAATTCATATTGGGTGCTCTCGCCAATGGGAAATCGGTTGTTACAGCCAATAAAGCTCTTCTTGCCGAATGTGGTGAGGAAGTTTTCGAGCGTGTCAAAACAAGCAGAGGAATCATAGGTTTTGAAGCAAGCGTAGCAGGCGGCATACCTGTTATAAAAGCTTTGAGAGAAGGTCTTTCCGCGAATAATATATTGAATATTTACGGGATCATTAATGGTACCGCGAATTACATATTAACGAAAATGACCAGGGATAAAGTCTCTTTCGCAGAAGCTTTGAAAGAAGCGCAAAAACTTGGATACGCGGAAGCAGATCCTACTTTTGATGTTGAAGGTATCGATTCAGCTCATAAATTATTGCTGCTCGGATCTATTGCCTCAGGCTGTTTTTTTTCAATGAATGATGTGGTTACGGAAGGAATAACCAAAATTACCGATCTGGATATCAAATACGCGGCGGAATTCGGGTATGTGATCAAACTTCTGGCAATATATAAGTATTGCGAGGGTAAAGTTGAACTTAGGGTGCATCCTACGCTTATTCCAAAGGAAAACCTTCTTGCTTCGGTTATGGATTCTTATAACGCTGTTTTTGTTAAAGGAGATATTGTCGGTAACAATATGTATTATGGAAGAGGCGCCGGGCAACTCCCTACTGCCAGTGCGGTAATGGCTGATGTTGTTGATATAGCAAGAGGAATCGCGGGTAACTCTCTACTTAAGAGAAATGATTTCCATTTCAAAAAAGGGGGGATTGCCGTTAAAAATATTATGGATATCGAAACAAGGTATTATATGCGGTTTCAGGTTACCGATCAACCTGGAGTCCTTGCTCAGATTTCAGGTATTCTGGGGAAACGGCAGATAAGCATATCTGATGTTTATCAGAAAGAACGCAGGGTCGGAGATGTTGTACCTTTGATAATGATAACCCATCATGCACGGGAAAAAGATGTGCGCGAAGCGTTGGTGGAAATAGACAAACTTGATGTAATTAAAGAGAAGACATTATATATACGTATGGAAGATTGATGAACGAGGGATAGGGAAGTGAAATATGTAGTTTGCGTTTGTGATGGTATGGCGGATTATCCCCTTGAAAATCTAAACAGAATGACTCCTCTTCAGTTTTCCAGAACCACAAATATGGATGAAATCGCGGCGAATGGGAGATGCGGGCTTGCCAGGACCATTCCACACGGAATGGTTTCCGGATGTGATGTTGCAAATTTATCAATATTAGGGTATAATCCTAAAAAGTATTATTGTGGCAGGGCCCCGTTTGAAGCCGCAAGCATGAACATTGATTTAAAACCTGGGCAGGTTGTTTTCAGATGCAATCTGGTTACTATAGCTGAAGATATTATGGTCGATTACAGTGCAGGGCATATATCTACAGTAGAGGCTAAAGTTTTAATAGAATCGTTAAACGATAGAATCGGAATTGAAGGCGTAAGGTTTTATCCCGGTCTTGGGTATAGGCATATTATGCTGGTAGAAGAAAAAATGATTCACAAAAACCTGCATCAGCTAAAATGTATGCCTCCGCATGATATCGTAGGAGAGAATATCACTTCAAGTTTGCCTACCGGGTCCGGCTCCGATTTTTTGTGCGGTATAATGGAAAAAGCGGCGCAGATTCTTGAACGCCATGATATTAACCAGATAAAAGTTGATCTTAACGAAAGCCCTGCGAACGCAATATGGTTATGGGGTGAAGGTACAAAACCTGAATTACCTTTGTTTATTGATAAATATAATTTGAAAGGCGCAATGATATCCGCGGTAGACCTGTTAAAAGGAATAGCTAAATTCGCCGGTCTGGAAGTAATTAAAGTGCCTGGCGCTACAGGATATTTCGATACAAATTATGAAGCGAAAGCAAAATACGCGATCGAAGCTGTTGAAAATCAAGATTTTGTATTTGTGCATGTAGAAGCGCCTGACGAAGCGGGGCACACAGGAGCTTTGAAAGAAAAAATCCGCGCGATAGAAAAGTTCGACGAAGATGTTGTCGGGTATATTCTCGATAAGCTGTCACGGTCGGATGTCCCGTGGCGAATTATGATTCTATCTGATCACGCGACACCGGTTTGTGTAAAAAAACATGTTGGTGATCCCGTGCCTTTTGCTATTATGGGATATGGCATAGAGCGTGACAATGTTATAGAGTTTAATGAGAAATCTGTCAAAAAAGGCGCCTATGGATTGCAGGATGGATATAATTTAATGTCAATTTTTATGGCAAAATAAAATAGGAGTCAATAATACTATATGGCACTCATAGTTCAAAAATTCGGAGGTTCATCAGTCGCTGATTCAGAAAAAATAATGAATGTAGCGAGAAGGGCTGTAGAGACAAAACGGCAAGGCAATAATGTAGTAGTTGTCGTATCCGCAATGGGAAAAACTACAGATGGTCTTATCAATACGGCAAAACAAATTACGAAAAGACCGTCGGATAGGGAAATGGATATGCTTATATCCACAGGAGAACAAATATCCGTTGCTCTACTGGCTATGGCTATTCAGGAACTAAAAGAAGACGCAATTTCCTTAACAGGCGCTCAAGTAGGCATTATGACGGACAATGTTCACACAAAAGCCCGTATTCTGGAAATTAAAGCCGAAAAAATGCAGGAAGAACTTGCCAGAAACCGAATTGTGGTTGTTGCGGGGTTTCAGGGAATAAACATTAAAAACGATATTACTACTCTTGGCCGTGGCGGATCAGATACAACCGCCGTAGCGTTAGCGGCTGTGCTAAAAGCTGATTTGTGTGAAATTTATACGGATGTGGACGGAGTTTATACTTGCGATCCGAGAATCGTTCCTGCAGCAAAAAAAATGAAAGAAATTACATACGAGGAAATGCTCGAAATGGCGAGTCTCGGAGCAAAAGTATTGCAAATACGCTCTGTGGAATTCGCAAATAAATATAATGTACCTTTATGTGTGAGATCAAGTTTTAATAATTCAGAAGGAACTTTTATCGTTAAGGAGACAAACGATATGGAACAGCCTGTTATAAGAGGAGTTACCGTAAACACGACTGAAGCGAAAATAACACTTTCACATTTACCCGATCATCCGGGCATTGCGGCAAAACTCTTCAAAAAAGTAGCGGATCACAATATAAATATAGATATGATTGTTCAAAACGTTGCCGAAGAAGGATATACAGATATATCTTTTACAATGGAGCGAAATGATATTTACAGAATTGAACCGATACTGGATGAATTAACAAAAGAAGTTGGTGCGGCTGGAATTCATAAAGATGAAAATATTGCCAAAATTTCAGTTGTGGGTATCGGAATGCGATCACATTCTGGTGTAGCGGCAAGAATGTTTTCCGCTTTAGCAAGGGCAAATATTAATATTTCCATGATTAGTACATCAGAGATTAAAATTTCCTGTACAATAGATGAGAAGAATGCTATTAAAGCCGCTCAAGTTTTACACGATGAGTTTGAGCTGGAGAAAATCTAAATTTATCCGGTTATGCGGATAAAACAGAAAAGGAATTTGACTGATGAATGTGAGAATATATGATACTACATTACGTGATGGTTCACAGGGAGAAAAAATATCTTTTTCCGTCGCGGATAAAATAAGAATCGCTATTGAATTGGATAAAATGGGTATTCATTATATTGAAGGTGGTTGGCCCGGTTCAAATCCGAAGGATATTGAGTTTTTTAGACAGATTCAGGATTGTGAACTGAAAACAGCCAAAATCGCCGCGTTCGGTTCTACAAGAAGAGCAAATATTAATGTGGAACAGGATGCTAACATCATCAGTTTGCTTGATTCAAAAACAGAAGTTGTCACGATGTTTGGCAAAAGCTGGACACTACATGTTCTTGAAATATTAAAGACAACTCTGGATGAAAATCTGGATATGATATATGACAGTATTCACTATACGAAATCAAACGGCAGAACAACATTTTACGATGCCGAACATTTTTTTGACGGATTTAAAGCTGATTCAAAATACGCTTTGGAAACATTGGAAGCGGCTCAAAGCGCAGGTGCTGATTGTATAATAATGTGCGATACAAACGGTGGAACTATGCCCGGCGAAATTATAAATATCATCAATGAAGTTAAAAAAGTTATAAATATTCCGCTGGGAATACATTGCCATAATGATAGCGGATTGGCTGTAGCAAACTCACTTATTGCTGTGGAAAACGGTGTTGAGCAAATTCAAGGTACCGTAAATGGGTTTGGTGAAAGATGCGGAAACACAAATCTGTTTACTGTTATTCCCAATCTGAAACTGAAATACGGAATAAATGTGGTATCCGATGATCAGTTAAGAAAATTGTGTGAAGTATCCCAGTTTGTGGATGAACTCGCAAACAGAAGACATAATAGTTCCGCTCCATATGTCGGTATATCGGCTTTTGCTCATAAAGGGGGTATGCATGTCAATGCGGTTCAGAAAAACCCCGTTAGTTTTGAACATGTAAACCCAGAGTTGGTCGGAAATTATAGAAGAATTCTCGTTTCAGAATTATCAGGAAGAAGCAACATTTTTATGAAAGCGAAAGAGCTCGATATCGATTTACAACAGAATACGCCTGAGGTAAAAGATATACTGAACAAATTGAAAAAGCTTGAGCACGAAGGTTACGATTTCGAGGCGGCTGAAGGATCATTTGAACTGCTTGTAAGAAAAACAATGCAGAGACACGAGAACTTTTTCGATTTGCTTGGATTCAGGGTAATTGTTGAGTCGCGTGAGGGAAAGCTTATTTCTGAGGCTACGATAAAAATCAAAGTTAAAGATAAAATCGAATATACTGTCGCTGAAGGTGATGGGCCTGTAAATGCTATGGATCAGGCGTTGCGAAAAGCTCTGGAACAAATTTATCCGAATTTGGCTCAGATGGAGCTGGTTGATTTTAAAGTAAGAGTTATTGAAGGAACAAAAGGTACTGCCGCTAAAGTTAGAGTGCTTATTGAAACTCAGAGCGATGGCAAAATATGGGGTACAGTCGGTGTTTCCGAGAATATAATTGAAGCATGCTGGGGAGCACTTGCCGATAGTGTTGAATATAAGTTATTAAAAGATGAACTCAAAAATTCCAAATAAAATATACTCAGGAGCTTTATCGTAATGGATATCCCAAAACAGTATTCTCCGAAAGAGACCGAAGACAAATGGTCGCAATTCTGGATAAATAATAAATTCAGTCACGCGGGACACGAAAAAGGCGGAATCCCGTATTCGATAGTAATTCCGCCTCCAAATGTTACTGCCGCGCTACATATGGGGCATGCACTGAACAATACTGTTCAGGATATCGTTATCCGGTGGAAAAGAATGCAACAGTTTAACACTCTATGGATGCCCGGTACCGATCATGCCGGTATAGCTACACAGAATATGGTTGAAAAACAGCTTGCAAAAGAGGGACGTAAAAGAGAAGATTTAGGACGGGAAAAGTTTGTCGAACGTGTTTGGAATTGGCGAAATGAATATGGCGGAAAAATAATCAATCAGCTTAAAAAACTCGGGTGTTCCTGCGATTGGGATAGAGAACGGTTCACAATGGATGAAGGATTAAGCGATGCTGTACTTGAAGTTTTTGTGCGCCTTTATAACAAAGGATTGATATATCAGGGAAACTATATTATCAACTGGTGCCCGAGGTGCGGTACAGCGTTATCCGACGAAGAAGCGGAACACAGGGAAATTGAGGGTGCATTATATTATATAAAGTATCCCGTTGACGGTACTGAAAAATACATAACTGTTGCCACTACACGGCCGGAGACAATGCTTGGCGATACTGCTGTCGCGCTTAATCCAAATGATGAACGCCTTGATTTCCTAAAAGGGAAATCAGTTAAACTTCCTGTTCTGGGCAGGGAATTGAAAGTTATCGCGGATCAATATGTTGATTCTTCGTTTGGAACAGGTATAGTCAAAGTAACTCCAGCACATGACCCGAATGATTTTGAGATGGGAAAACGTCATGATCTGCCTTCAATCAATGTAATGAATCCCGATGGAACCATGAATGAAAACGCCGGCCCGTATGCAGGTATGAGCCGATTTGATTGCAGAAAGAAACTTGTTGAAGAACTGAAATCACAAGGACTAATCGAGAAAATAGAACAGCATTTTCATTCTGTCGGGCATTGTTATAGATGTCATTCTATCGTTGAACCGCGTGTATCTAAGCAGTGGTTCGTTAAGATGAAACCATTGGCGCAAAAAGCGATTGAAGTTGTAAAAGAAGGGAATGTCAAGTTTATCCCAAAAAGATGGGAAAAAGTATATCTTGAGTGGATGGAAAATATTCGCGATTGGTGTATTTCCCGCCAAATATGGTGGGGACACAGGATTCCCGTATGGTATTGTCAGGATTGCGGGGAAATTATTGTAGAAAGGGTAACGCCAGGAAAATGTACTAAGTGTGATTCCATAAAACTTCTTCAGGATAATGATGTTCTTGATACTTGGTTCTCTTCGTGGCTATGGCCGTTCTCGACATTCGGTTGGCCTGAGAAAACTCAGGACCTGAAATTTTTCTATCCGACAAATACCCTTGTTACCGCACCGGAAATTTTGTTTTTCTGGGTGGCGAGAATGATTATGGCAGGACTCGAGTTCATGGGCGATATTCCTTTCAGCGATGTTTATCTCCACGGGACAGTTAGAGATTCTTCCGGTACCAAGATGAGCAAATCACTCGGCAATACCATTGATCCGCTTGACGTAATTGACGAGTTCGGGGCCGATGCCTTAAGGTTCTCGATAATTCTTATTACTGCGCAAGGGCAGGATGTTTATTTGTCACCAAGTAAATTTGAGATAGGACGAAATTTTGCAAATAAACTCTGGAATGCTTCACGATTTTTATTAATGAATTTCAGCGATAAAAACTACAAATTCTCAAAACCTAACAAAATACTGCTTAACAATGATGACAAATATATACTTGGTTTGATGAATAAAACCATCGATAACGTAACCGTTGCTCTGGAACAATTCAGATTAAATGAAGCCGCTCAGATTATATATGATTTCTTCTGGCATAGTTACTGTGATAAATATATCGAATCCGCAAAATCAATCTTATATGGTGATGACGAGATCCAAAAACAGAATACTATGATGGTTTTATTTACTGTTTTGAATAATACCTTAAAAATGCTACATCCATTTATGCCGTTTATAACTGAAGATATATGGCAGATGCTGCATACCATATTTCCGGAAGACGAGGAACTGAAACAATACAAATCAATTATGGTTTCCGTTTGGCCGAAATCGGACAAAAGTATTATTGACGAGTATCTGATATCTGAAGTCGATCTTAAATACGATCTGATATCAGCTGGCAGGAATATACGTAGCGAATATGATATACCCCCGGGAACAAAGATGAAATTTTTTATAAAAACAGAGAATGATGATCAGGCTGAATTTCTAAAAAAAGAATTGAACAGCATGATACGGCTCCTAAACGCTTCAAATATTGAAGTAAAAACTAATTTCGAACCGAAATCAGGATTGCCGTCATCTATCGTTAGGTCAAGCATAATATATATGTCTCTTGAGGGCGGATTCGATAAAGAAAAAGAGATTCAGCGTATAGATGCAAAAATAGCGAAAATCAGTTCTGCTATGGATTCGGTAAAAAAGAAGTTGGGCAATCGGAATTTCATAGCTAATGCTCCTGAGGATGTTGTCGAAAAAGAGCGAAAAAAAGAAGCCGAAATGCTTGAGGAACTGAATAAACTTCAGAATAACCTTGCTTTCATTAAAGGAATATAAATTACTTTTTCCCGCTTTTATCGTAACTTGCTTCGATATATGTGGCGGCACATTCGAAAATTTGATTTTTGTCGTCGATTAGGTTTTCAATCCTTATTATTTTCGCGATCGCTTGAAAATCATTATGATCGAAATTGATTTTTATTATCTGATCAACGTTGAGTTCTGTTTCTGTTTGAAATCTTAAGCCATTGGTAGAAATATCCATGCATTTGCCTTTATATAATTCTCCTTTAAATTTAAGCTGGATTGTTATATCGAAACTGCATTTGAATCTCTGGTATTTTCTTTTATGAGTCCGTATCTTATGAACATCTGCAGTATCGGAGAAGAATGGGGAATGGCATCGCCCGCATCTTATGGTTTTCAGCGATGTTTGGGTTGATTCGAACTCTATACGGTTTATTGTTCCGCAGAAATAACATCTCATATAATAATACTGGCGTTTTTCTTTAACAGATGTTCCTGTCTGAATCTTATAGAAATTTTTTTTGTCGTAATTACAGCGTTTGACAGGATCCTTTAATATATCGTATGCTTCATTGATTTCCTGTGCGCAAAGTGTATCGCCTCCGTAATCCGGATGGTTTTTTAAATTAAGCATAATTGTTCGGTACGCTGATTTTATGACAGCAGGTTCCGCGGATGGATCTACCTGTAAAATTTTATAATAATTTTTCATATGCAATATATTTTAAGATTAATCAAGTTAATGTTTTTAATATAATAATCGGATTAAAACAGAAAAAAATTATTCATTCAGAATAAATTAACGGTGTATATTTTATTTTATAAGCAACAATATTATAAATTTATGGGATTGAGGATTGATAACTGCCAATCGGTTTAATTGTAAATTTTTTATCGGAATTTGTGTTTTGGTTCTGATAGTCATCATAAACTATGCGAATTCAATGCGTAACGGTTTCGTATACGACGATCACTCATTTGTTATAAATAATCCGTATATAAGAGATATACATAATTGGGAATTATACTTTACCGACAGTAAAAATGTTCAGGATCCGGAAGGTAAATTCCATATTTACCGTCCTTTGCGAACACTTTTATTTTCAGTTGAATATAAACTTTTTTCTTTATCCGCAAGCGGATACCATTTTTTCAGCTTGATTCTGCATATAGTAAACACATTGCTTGTTTTTTGGCTGATTCATCTGCTTGTTGAGAATAATGAAGTATCTTTGCTTGGATCAGCAATATTTGCTGTTCATCCTGTACAGGCGGAAACTGTTAACTGGGTGTCTGTCCAGAGTGATTTGCTGGCATCTTTATTTGGTATTTTGGCATTGATCTACTTTGTTAAAGGAATTCATAACAGATTATTATATATATTATCGGTAATAATGTTTATATTTGCTTTGTTAAGCAAGGAAGTATCGATTATTATTCCTTCCGTTATGGCATTGATTGTATTTTTATTTATTCCATCACAATTAAAAATTAGAAATTTATACAGGATAGTTCCTTTTATTGTACTGGGATTAGTATACTTTGTTGTCCGCAATAAAATAATCGGGCAAATATCTCAAACTATCTATTGGGGAGGATCTATTTATACTAATTTTCTGGCGATGCTGAAAGTGTATATCATATATATCTATAACATCTTATATCCGGTAAATCTTTCAATTGAGTATGATATCAAAATACCAGAATCGATATTCAATCCGATTGTTTTATTATCAATATCAATATTAATAATCGCCGCAAGATATATTTTATACAATTTGAGGAGCAAAGAAATTGTATTCGGTATTCTTTTTTGCGCAATATTTTTGATACCGGTGAGCAATATATTTCCGATCACAGCGTTAATGGCTGACAGGTTTCTTTATAATTCAATGATAGGAATAGGAATCGTCTTTTCCTTTTATATAAATCAAATTAGAGTTAAATACACAAAAATTACATTGATTTTGTTTACAAGTATTATCCTTTCTTTTGTGATGCTGACTATTATGCGAAATATCGTATGGAAAAACGATATGGTTTTGTGGGCTTATACCGCCAAAAATATGAATGAAAATAGTAAAGTTCTCGGAAATCTTGCAAAATCGTATGCCGAAAAAGGAATGTATGATAAAACAAAAAAAATTTATGAAAAGATTTTAGCAAAAAAACCAAATGATTTAGGTGCTTTAAACGGGCTTGGGGTTTGCTACTACAGGCTAAATGAGAAAAAACTTGCCGAAAATATTTTTTTGCGTTCATTAGAATTAGATTCGAACAACCCGTTTACTTTGTATAATCTTGCTATTATATATCTTGATAGAAACGACTATAATCGAGCGCGCGAACTTCTTGTTAAAGCGATAGAAAAACACCCTTATTATAGCGAAGGATATTCTGCTCTCGGTATAGTGTATTCTGGATGTGGAATGCTGGATAAAGCTGAGGCATCTTTTATAAAAGCAATACAAATTCAGCCTTTAAAAGGTGAGTTTTATTTAAATCTGAAATTTTTTTATAAGAACAACATGTTACCTGATACAATGTTTAGAAAATATTTTAATGAATTCAAAAAATTAGCTCCTGATTCAGTGTGGATACCAAAACTGGAATAATTTTTATCGTAAACGGTTAATATTCCTGAGCTCTTTTTCTATAAGTTTTAATTTAGAGATAAAAATATCGTTTATCTGTCTGCAACTAAGTACATTTTTGATGATTTGAGATACTCTTGATAATGAAATACCGAATATCTGCGCGATTACCTTATTTTTTTCACCACTATATTTGTGAAAAAGATAAATATCCGCTTTTTTTTTCAATAACTGGTTTTCAGGAAAAAATTTTTTTGTTAATTCCGAAATCTTTTTAAATTCAATATAATCTGAATTATCTTCATATTGGATTGTAGATAATAGATTATCTTTTCCTGATCTAAAATCTGTTGATTCTATAAAATAAAAGTCACTTTTATTAATAAAATGATAAAAATGTTTTCTGTAATCGTGGTATGACAAAATGAAACGGTTACTGATCTGGCTAAAAATATAATCCGGATCGATATAATTAAATTTCTTTTTAAAATTGACAAAATTTGGTAAACTGCTCCATTCATATTTTACTGGATCATCGGTAATTCCAGATAAATAGGGTATAGCGTGAATAAAAAAAGAAGTTCTAACGGCGGGGAAATTTTTTTCAATAATATTTATATCAGTTTGGAATGTGTTGCGAGTAAACTTATTCGCGAATTTATGTGAAAAATTATTAAAGCTGTAAGATTGGTTGATGTAATTTATAAATTCATTAATTTGTCTGGTTTCCAAAAGAAAATAGTAGTGAGTAGGCATAAGAGTAAACGAATGCATTAAACAGCGAAATTTCATTATGGATCTTTCCAGAATCTCAAGAAATGATTCATAGTCGGATTTATCAGAAAAGATGTTGTTCAATTTACTATAAACATTAACCTTATAAAGAAACATAAATAAATAATATATTGAAAAATTAATTAATTAAACAAAAAATCAAATTTATAAAGAGGATTTTTAACTATGGATCAGATAATTAAAGATTATTTGGATAAATATAGCTCGTCTCTGGATGATAATTCAGAAGTTTTGTCCGTAATACTTGCGGCAGGTCATGGGAAACGTATAAAATCTGAACGGTCGAAAATGCTACATACTATTTGGGGAAAACCTTCCGTAACAAGAGTTTCGCTTGCCATTAAAAATGGGCTGGATCATTGTAATCAGGTGATTGTTGTTGGTATCAAAGCCAGAGAAGTTATGGAAACCGTAGGTAAACAAGAAACAACAATTTACGCATGTCAGGAACAACAAAAAGGAACCGGTCATGCTACTCAAATCGCTCTGGAGAGAATTAAAGATAAAATTGATAAAATTAAAGCTATATTTGTTTTCCCGGGCGATATGGGGTTGATTACCGCGCAAGCTGTACAAAAAATTAAAAAGGACTTTTTTAGTTCCGATTATGACATGATTATTATGACAGGTATATATCAGGGTGACCCCTCGGAAAATTATTACGGAAGAGTTGTCAGAGTACCTGCGAAAGATATTAATGGAAACGAGTCCGCGCATACAGGTGAAGTGATAGAAATAATCGAATTTAAAGATATTTTAAATATCGATGAATCCAAAGGTTATTATATCGAGCATGCCGGACAGAAATATCATTTTTCACGCAAGCAACTCCTTGAAATACCTGAATTTAATGCAGGTGTATACGCGTTTAAAGCAAACGCGATTATCGACAATATCAATCGTATCAAAACAGATAACGTTCAGGGTGAAATTTATCTTACTGACCTTGTAAGTATTTTGAACCAAAATGGATACAAAATAGGCATCTCTACGGCTCAAAGCAATGAGGCGATTTTAGGGTTCAATATAAAAAGTGTTTTAAAGGAAATGGAAAACATTGCGCGGAAAATGGTTTATAATAAACTGAAAGATATAATCACAATAGAAGACGAGGATGACTTTTTCATTGATGATGATGTCGTAGAAAGAATTCTTAATCTTGATAAAGATGGTGAAGCGGTTGATATTGAGATAGGAAAAGGAGTACATTTGGGTAAAAATGTACACATAAAAAAAGGTGTGAAAATAGAAAAAAATACCTTTATTGAAGGTATGGTTTTTATCAATGAGTATACCTATATCGGATCAGGTTGTTCTATGGATAATTATGCTGGCCAGAAAATATCTATCGGGCGTCATTGCCAGTTGCTGACGGGAACAGTAATAAGAGGTAATGTGACACTTGAGGATTATGTTCGTATAGAATCAGGAGTAAGAATAACAGGTAACAATGATTATCCGGTTTATATAGAAGAAAACGTGCTCATAAAAGGGACAACATATATTTTCGGATCTTATATTGAAAAAGATGTCGAAATCGAACACTCAATTTTAAAACGTAAAAGAATAGAGCGCATAGTTAAAAAAGATGGTTCTATTCAGGCAATACGATATTGTCTTCCATTACCCGAAGGGCTTGATTCACTTAGCGATATTATTTAATGTTTTTCGCAAAAAAAATAAATATCCCCGGTTCCTTTCAGGGTAAAATCAGGATCATATTGATCTATAAAATATGATTCTTTAAGGTTTTTATCAGTTTTCCAGAATAGATCAAAACCTCCTGTGGCGACAACTATTATGTCCTGAGAACCGAGAGATTGTTTGGCGCGTTCGATTAAATCCCTAATTATTGCCTTGTAGCTAAACCAGATACCGCAGTTTATACATTCTTCGGTTGAATTACCCCATTGTTTATTAGAATATAGAATTTTTATGCCGGGGAGTTTGTCGGTTTCCTTTTGAAGCGCTTTTATGGATAGATTTGGGCCGGGTATTATGATCCCGCCAATAAAGTTCCCTTTAGCGTCAATCATATCAGCGGTTAACGCGGAACCTATATCTATAATAATACCAGCTTTTTTAAAGCGTGTCCTGAATGCTACCAGATTAGAAAACCTGTCAGCTCCTAAAGAAGAGTCAGGTGAATAATTTAACCTCAAATCACTAATGCGCATATCCGATGAAACCCACAGAATATCGAATCCGGCAAATATTTCATCGAGAATTGGTTTCGCAGGGGCAAACACTGAACATATGGAAACATTTTTTATGCTATATTCAGATTTTGATTCAACCCATGTTTTAATTTTTCCCAGAGATTCTGAAAAATCCTTGAATCCATTGTGTCTGATTACAAGTTTATCCGAAATTTCGCCATTCTGGTATAATCCAATATGCAGGTTTGTGTTTCCAATATCAACGGCAAATATTTTCATATTATACTGATATCTCCTGAATAAATCGTAAATTTCATGTTATTATCATCTTGAATGATTAACGCTCCATCCGAATTTATATCCAATACGATTCCTGAGCCGGAGATATTACCTGATGAGAAAGTAACTCTTTTGCCATTTGTATCGCAATATGTTTTCCATTTCTCAAAAATATCAGTAAATCCATTATTTTTCATATAAAAATAATAATGGTCTATTTTTTTCAATAAACATTTTATATATTGAAACCTATCCAGCATTATCCCTGTAGAAAGATATACAGATCCGGCGGAAGGCAAATTATCAGGGAAATCAGTAGTGTCCTGGTTTAGGTTTATACCGATACCGACAACGATATAATTTATTAATTCCATTTCACCGCGCAATTCAGTCAATATACCGGCTATCTTTTTACCCTGAGAATATATGTCATTGGGCCACTTAATACTGAATTGAGATCCGGTTAGGTCAAATAGCGTTTCTACAATACAAACAGAAGATAAAATAGTGAATTGATAACAATCCATTAGTTTTATATTATCCGGACGAAGAAGCAATGAAAATAAAATACTTTTGTTATAAGTTGATTCCCATTTTCTATTATAACGTCCTTTGCCTTTTGTCTGTTGTTCGGCGATAACTACTGTCCCTTCTGGATATCCTTGTGCGCCGAGATTGAGAAGATCGTCATTCGTTGAACCGGTAACGGGAAAATGGATTATTTTATTGCCGATTATCCGGGTATTGAGATCAAACCTGATAAGCTCAGGATATAAAGAATCAGGGATATTTAGCAGTCTGTAACCTGATTTCGGGTGAGAATCGATTATATAACCTTTTTGCCTGAAATATGATATATGATTCCACACCGCTGTTCGCGAAATAGACAGTTTCTCTGCCAGCTCAGAACCGGATATCCAATCATGCCTGAGAAGGTAATGAATGATTATTTCTTTGTTGGGCATATTTCTATATCCAACGATATATCTACTGATCTTGCGGAATGTGTAAGTGCCCCTACCGATATACCGTCCACACCGGTTTCAGCGATTTCCCTGATGGTATCCAAATTTATTCCACCGGAAGCTTCGAGAAATACTTTGCCTTTGGCAATAAAGACAGCTTGTTTAAGGTTTTCAATTGAGAAGTTATCAAGAAGCACTATGTCCGGTTTAGCGTTAAGGACTTTTTTAAGCTGGTCAAGAGTATCTACTTCAATTTCTATTTTACAATAAGGCCTGAAATTCCTTGCTTTTTCAACAATGTTTTTGATATCCGTTTCGAAATCGGATGTGCCTGCGGCGATATGGTTGTCTTTTATTAAAAACTGGTCATATAATCCGAATCTATGGTTTTTCCCGCCTCCAACAAATACCGAGTATTTCTCGAAAATCCGAAGAAGCGGTGTAGTTTTACGTGTATCAAGAAGTATCGCTCCGGTACCCTCAATTTTTCTTGCGTATATAGATGTAGCGGTGGCAATACCTGACATTCGCTGAAGAAAGTTTAGAGCCACACGTTCGCCGGATAAAATATCCCTGGCATTTCCTTTGACAGCCATGATTGCCTTGTCTTTATTTATCTCGTTACCGTCAGAAAAATAAGGTTCTATTGATATATCAGGCGAGATTTGATTGTAAATTTCTGTAACTACAGGTAATCCGGCAAGTACTATGTCTTCTCTGGCAATAAAATTTCCCTGGGCTTTTATATCTTCGCCGACGCTTATTTCGGATGTGATATCACCGGTTCCGATATCTTCTTTAAGAGCAAGTTCTACAACTCTTTTTAATTGAGACTTTTCAGGAAAATTCAAATTGATCTCCTTCTTATTAAAATATATTATTGTTCTGAATATCAATATCCGGTCAGAAAAACCGGATAAAATATTAACAGAATCGGATTTTATATGCAAGCAGGCATTAATAGGTATTTCCGCAAATACAGTCAAATTTTTTTTGTATCAATATTAACGTTAGTAATTTTACCTTCGATTTATCTAAGAATATCAAATGCGGTGAAATTTCCGATACTAAAAGGATATGATGCCAACTGGCATCTGATTAATATCATTTCTATTGCTCAGTACGATAAATTTTCCTCACCGGAAACAAGTTTTGAGTTTTATCAGCCTCCTCTTTATTATCTGGTCGGAAGTTTTATATTTAATATTTTTTCCAATATTGATATCAATGCTGTATCGCTTGGGCTTAAACTTTTATCAACGATAATTGGGCTTTCGCTTATTTTTATTTCTATATTTTTTAGCTACTTTTTTTTCAATAAAAATAAGCTTGATCTGATTCTTATAGCTATTTTGGCAATGTATATTCCGGTAGGTTTGTATTTAAGCCCGATGATTGGTAACGAGATGATGTCCGCGTTATTTATAACGGTTTCCTTGATCCATTTTACTGGTATTGTCAAAAAAGGGGATTTTTCATTCAGGTCAGCGCTTGTTTCGGGATTGATAAACGGGGGAGCGGTTTTGATAAAATACAGTGGTTTTGCAATGGTAATTTCTATATATCTTGTTGTTTCGATTATATATTTGAGTAAAAAATATGAACTAAAACGATTAATAAAGTTTGTCGCGGTATTTAGTTCAGTTGTATTTATACTGGCGGGGTGGTGGTATATGAGAAATTTAATCATATATGGAGATCTATTTATAAAATCAAACGATCTTAAGAAATTTTCCAGAATTTACTCAATCCAACCTCCGGGTACTCATCAATTAAAAGATTTATTTATGTTCGACCCGAAGATTTTCACACAACCTGTATTAGCAAGGGATGCGGATTTCGATAAATTTTACAGCACTAAATACTCAAATTATAATCGGGCGTATAATTCGATACCGGCAGGTACTTACGCAACAATATGGCTCGAAGGGCATGGATTGTTTATAAAGTTCGATAAAGAGAATTATATTTTATCGAAATGGATTCTTATTCTCGGATTGTTACCTTTTTTTGCAGTTGCGGTTGGTTTCTGTTTATCAGTTTATAATATTAAAAATAATTATCTTTATTTACCTTCTGTGATTTTGACAATTATTAGTATTATTCTTTACTATTTATATAATATAAAGTACCCTTTCTTTTCTCATGTTAAAGCTTTGTTTATTATATACTTATATTTGCCTGTACTTGTTTTTGTAAATGAATTTTTAAAATACATACGCAAAAGTGTCCCCATAATATATGTTTTATTTGCAATAGATGTAATTTTACTTTGTATGATGATCGTTAAGGTATACAATTACTAATAAATTATGAGATAATTAAATTTATTATCAGATAATTGCGATAAAATAGTATTGATTATTTTATTTTGGTCATGATAAAACCTTAGAATCGATCTTAAAAAAAAGAGGTTTAAAATGGATAATAGATTTTTGTATGAATATTTAGACAGACGGGAGTTTTTGAAAAAGACTTCACAGGGGTTATTGGGGCTTGGCATATGTTTGGCGGGGCTCGATTCGCTATCTACGTCTTTATTCGCGAAATTAGCTGATGTCAAAGCGGAAAAAAGGGGAAGGATGTATTATCGAAAACTCGGGAAAACCGATTTATCGTTATCTGAAGTCGGTTTTAATGGTGGGCTTCTTGAAGATCCGGCTGTGTTAAGTTACGCAATGGATATGGGATTGAATTTTATCGATACTGCCCCGATGTATAAAAATAGCGAGGAACTTATCGGTAAGGTTCTGAAATATCGCAAAAAAGATCTTATTGTGGCAACAAAATGGGAAGTGAAGGAAACAATTACCGTTGAGGATTTGGAAAAATCGGTTGAAGAGAGCCTGAAACGATTAGGGCTTGAGACAATAGACATTATCCAGGTCTGGGGAGCCAGAAGAAAAACTCAGGTTACACATGAACCTATGTTTACCGCTTTTGATAAACTGAAGAAGGCCGGAAAAGTGAGATATCTTGGAATTACAACACATTTAAACGAGAGTGAAATTACCAAGGAAATAATAAAATGCGGAAAATATGACACTATGATGGTGGCATATAATTATAAGAACCATAAGTTAATGAATCCTCTTCTGGAAGAAGGCGTAAAGAAAAATATCGGTATAATTGCCCAATATATAGATGCGGGATTAGCCGATATCCCATCTGTTCATAAGGGGACAATACGAGGGGCTCTTGAATGGGCGCTGGATAATGAAAATATCTCCTGCGCAGTTGTTCCGATAAGAGATATCGCGGACGCGAATGAACTGCTAAGCGTACCGGCTTTGATTAGAAAATAATGTGAGAGCCAATGAGCGAATTACAGGAAAAATTAAGCATATTGTCAAAATTGTTTGTCAGGAAAAAAGATTTCGTGATTTTTCTTCACGACAATCCGGATCCAGACGCTATCGCCAGCGGATGCGCACTGCAATATTTTGTTAAAAAGAGATTTAATATCAATGCGGTAATTGTATATGGAGGTTTTATCGCGAGAGCTGAGAATAAAGCTATGGTAAAACATCTTAAACTTGATTTGACTCACATTTCAAAATATACATTAAACCGCAACGCTATATTTGCTCTTGTGGATACTCAGCCGGGAGGCAATAACTCTTTTCCGGCTAACATAATACCGCATATTATAATTGATCATCATCCGTTGAAATCAAAAGATTTTATTGATTCCGTTCCTTTTCTTGATGTGCGAATAGAAATAGGTGCCACAGTAACTATTCTTTATGAATATTTCGCATTAGAAAAAATTGTTATTCCAAAACTCCTCGCAACGGGAATGTATTATGGTATAAACTCAGAGACTCAAGATCTTGGGCGGGAAGCAACGGATGAAGATCAGGAAGCCTGCATAAATTTATTCCCAAAGGCAAGTAAAAAAATTCTGTCATGGATAATACATCCGAAAAACAACAGGGAATACTTTGCGGTGCTCGCCAAAGGTTTGAATAACGCTTATACAGATAATAATATCGCTTATGTCCATTTGGGTGAAATATCAGCTGTGGATTATATCCATCAGATAGCGGATTTACTTCTTACCTGTGAAAATATAAGATGGTCACTCTGTACAGGTTGGAACAATAATTCGCTTTTTATGTCTCTGCGGGCAACAAATCAAAGAGCCAAAGCAGGGCTTCTTGCCAAAAAACTTGTCGGATCACTCGGAAGCGCCGGAGGACATGATACAATGGCCGGAGGAAAAATTGAGTGGATAGATGTTTTTGAAGACCATATGAAACGAAAACTCGAGAATATGCTCACGCGAAGATTCATTAAATATTGCACATCAAGCAAAGAAGAAGATTTTTTCAAACTGATATCAATATAAAATCAAATGTTTTGTTCAGATAGATATCTTTCTACGTCTATTGCTGCTTTGCATCCCATTGCGGATGCTGTAATGGCTTGTCTGTAAATATGGTCGACAGCATCACCCGCGGCAAAAATACCCTCAATATTGGTTTGGGTAGTAGGATTATTGACAATGATATAACCCCGGTCCATATCTATCTGCCCTTCAAACAGGTTTGTATTCGGGATATGACCTATGGCAATAAATACACCTTCACACGGATAATCGAAAACCTCGTTTGTTTTTAAATTCTTTACTCTTAATCCGCGGACAAGTTTTTTTTCATTGGATAAAATTTCTTCTATTATACTGTCCCATAAAAAATGGATTTTATTGTTTGAGAACGCTTTTGCCTGCATAATCTTGGAAGCTCTAAGCTGGTCGCGGCGATGAACCAAAGTCACTTTAGACGCGAATCGAGTCAGAAATACGGCTTCCTCAAGAGCGGAATCTCCACCACCGATTACTGTTATTTCTTTACCTCTGAAAAATGCTCCATCGCATGTTGCGCAGGATGATACGCCATGGCCCCAAAGACGGGTTTCTGATTCAATATTCAGTTTTCGCGGTGTTGCTCCTGTGGCAATTATCACTGAATGAGCCTGATATATTTTATTTTCGGTTTTCAGAGTAAACGGTTTTTTCCTGAAATCGACTTCGATTATATCGCCGGTTTCGAATCGTGTGCCGAATCTTTGTGCCTGGGCACGCATATTATCTATTAAATCCGGTCCGAGGACAGGGTCTTTAAATCCGGGAAAATTTTCAACTTCTGTTGTTGTCATAAGCTGGCCTCCAGAACTGAGCCCTTCAATAACCAAGGGTGATAAATTAGCTCTCCCGCTGTATATTGCGGCAGTTAATCCTGCGGGCCCTGAACCAATAATAATCAATTTTTCCATGACTTAACAGTTCTCCTTGCTGATTTTATCATTATAAAATAAATAATATACACCATACGACGCGAATATAGCAATAATAGGAATAAGCGGTAAATGAAACCTGTCTTTGCCGAAATATATGCTGTGAATTATAATCCAGTAAATAGCGATAAAGGGTATAGAAAAATTTATCCGGTTTATTTTCCTGTTTCTGAAATAAAAGTATAGCCCAGTCATAGCTAAGATAATCATTATTGTATAATAGATCTGTGATATAATCATTAATAGTTTTAAGACAGTGTTGTTTAATTTGTCGTTTATTCCTTGTGATATCCATTGGAATCCGGATACATCCTTTATAAAAAGATTGATTATCTTTATTGGAATTTGCTTAATAAATCCTGAAGGATTTTGTCTTATTTGCTTCAAACCTGATTTGTAACCGAAACTATTTATATCGCATTCATTTTTTGGCCATATTGATGGATTTATTGTGGGATCATTCCCTTTTGCTAACTGTACATTTGAAAGCCAGAAGTTAAAACCTCCATTTGTTGATAAAGGTATAAATTTGCCGAATGTATGGTAATTTCTTATCCACCAGGGTGAAAAAACAATTATTGCGCCTAAAACGAATATTGCGGATAGTTTAAGAAATCTTAACGATAAGGTTTTTTTCGTGAATAAAGCGATATGAACCAAAATAACCACAACAAAACCTCCAAGTAACGATCTTGTCAAAGTTGCGCAGGCAAAAAATATCCCTGAACAAAAGATAATAATTTTTTCATACCGGTTGTTTTTTAGAGAAACAAGCAATAGCAAAAGAATTGTCAGTAAAACCGTGAACGGTAAATCAGAATTCAATAATAGAGTGTAACCGCAAAGATTGGGCCATAAAGCAATAAACATAGAAGCAAGTTTCGCTGTTGTTTCGTTAAAGATTTTTTCCGACAACTTATAAACCATTATAATAAGTATAACGCTAAGAATAATATTAAAGATTTTTCCATACAATTCATTTATGCTGAATAAACTATATATCAAGGAAAGAACAAATGGATAACCTATAGGGAACCAGGCGGTTGGTTGTCCATCCCTGATATATCCTTTTCCTTCAGAGATATTTTTCGCGTAATCATGGTATTCGCTGAAATCGCTGACTTGCAGATTGTCAAACATTAACAGAAGAATTATTCGTATAATAACCGCAATGAACAATATGCAAACTAACCATTTCCCGGATTGTACCTTTTCAATTTTTGAAAAAACAATACGAAGAAAATTGGTTATAAATTCCAGTCCGAAACAAATAGTTATAAGAAAAACAAATAAGGTGAATATAAAAGTATTGTAAAAAAGACGAAGAAGTACTATATTGGTTGGGTCAATTTTTCCATCGAAACTAATTAATCCGCTGAATTTTATAATATTTTCAAATGGTATGAAAATATATAGTCCAATTAGCGCAAATGCGAAAAATAATAAGAAAAACAATCTTTTCATAATTTTTTGATTCCCACGCAGTTTTTTGTGGATAATAACAAATGCATTAACTAAATAGAAGTTTTATTTGGAGTAAAAGTAATAAATATTTTTAATATGGAATTTTATGTTTTTTGCTAAAGGCTTGATTATAATTTTTCGATAATAAAGGTTAACGAGACCGTGTAGTTAAAAGGGTTATAAAATAGTTTTTATGGATAACAAACAGAAAAAAAAATTCCGATTAGGTATTGTAGAAAAGAAAATCTTCATTTTATTATGTGATTTTATTTTTGTTTTCCTGTCCCTTTTTTTGACAATTATAATTCGCGAAGATATTTGTATGAAAATATTCATATCCCGTGGATATTTCTGGGCTATTTTATTATATACAATATTTGCGATATCAATATTTTATATTTCCGATGTATTCAATGTTTTTGTTATTGATTTCTGGTCTACGATATTACCGAGGATATTTTTCGGTGTCGCACTTACCGTAACATTTATTATCATCTCTTCATTTTATCTTGAATCACTGGCTTTACCTCGAATATCAATTATCATTTTAGGTTTTTTTCTTATTATCGGATTAACTTTGCTCCATTATTATTTGGTTATTATAAAACGAGAACCATTTAAGGTTATGATTATCGGTTCAGGGTTTGCCGCGTTAAAGATAATAGAAGATATAAAAAAGTCAGGCAGTCCTTTCTTCCATATAGTTGGAATTTATGATGAAGATTATAAAAAAAATGGTTTGAAAATTCTTGATATTGAGATAAAAGGGGGAATCACAAAGTTTATCGAGGATGTTCGAAAAGATCCGCCGGAAATGGTTGTGGTTTCATTCGATTATAACCTGATTGAACAATGGACAGACGCGTTTTTCCTGTGTGTGCGAAATGGTGTGCAGGTATGTTCAGCTGTAGATGTTTACGGCAAACTTTTCAGTAAAGTTCCATCAGATCATATTGACGCATTATGGTTTTTAAGCGGGCTACCTTTTGCCCGATCTTACGTTTTATTTAGGAGAATCCTGGATATTGTTTTCAGTACGATCGGATTGACTATCATGTTGATATTGTTTCCATTTTTATATGTTGCCATAAAATTGACTTCACCGGGCCCGGTATTTTTCTCACAGGTTAGAGTCGGTTTAAACGGAAGAACTTTTAAAATACATAAGTTCCGGACTATGATTGTAAATGCGGAAAAAGAGACAGGCCCTGTATGGTGTATCAAGAAAGATTCGAGAATAACACCATTAGGTAAGATAATGCGTAAATTAAGATTTGATGAATTACCTCAGTTCTGGAATATTTTTAAGGGTGAAATGAGCCTGATCGGCCCCCGCCCTGAACGTCCTGAATTTGTCGATCAGTTAAAACAAAGAATTCCGTTTTATGATGAAAGACATCTCGTAAAACCAGGGTTGACTGGATGGGCTCAGGTTTTGTTCCCTTATGGAAATACCGTTGAACATGCGGTGGAAAAACTGCATTACGACCTGTTTTATATAAGAAATATGTCTTTTTTTATGGATATAAAAATAATTCTTAAAACTATCGCAACTGTTGTTTGTGGTAAAGGCGGAATGTAATTCCTTTATATTTATGCCTTAACAAAATATATCATTTCTGCTATTATTCAAAAATCATTAAAATCAAATATAAAAATCTAATATTGGTTGATTACTTTATGAAAAAAATATTTTTTGCTTTTAGTATTATTTTGGGAATCTGCGTTAACTCCTATGGGATTGACAACAATAAATACAGCAGAATTGCTTACCGTATAGCTATGAGAGCTCAAATTATAAACGAGAGAATAAAATCAATAACTGCTGACGATTCCACACGGATCAAAAACTTATATTACTATATCTTAGGTGCATTAGAAGACTCCAATGGACTTTTTCAGCTTGGCGATTATCAAAATTCAAGGGAAAAACTTGTTGTAATTGATACTATCACATATGACATTGTTTGCGCCGGTGTATCCGCAGCTGTTGAATTAAACAAAGAAACCGCGAATTTTCAGAAAAGCAAAAATGCCGCCAATATGAAAGAATATAAGGAAGTAGTAGAAAAAAATATGGGTATCGTCGATCGCAATGGATTGCTCCAATCAGTAAAATTCACTTTATCTGAAGAAAAAATATATTCGGCTATCGCCAATACAATATATACCCAAAGTCTTTCAATAGGTGAAAATCTTACTGGAGATCAGATAAAAAATTTATTGTGCTCGACCGATTTAGTTGAATCAAAAAATGTGTTTTTTAAACTGCCTGCTATGGCAGATCCGACAGCGATAAAATATATCTTCGGGTTAACGATAGATAAACAATGGGGAATAACACCCCAACTATATATTAATGGAAACAAATTATCCAAATCGATGTTTCTAATGATTCTTTTTAATGTTTATGCATATTACGAAGGGCTTGGCGCGCATAACAATGATTCTCTGGAATCGCAAATACATTATTTGTTATCTCAAATGCGAATCGCTGATTTTCTAATTAAAAACAAAACGTTATTAGGAATAAAAAATTCTCAGGATATTGAAGAATATATGCAAGTATATAAATCATCGTATGAAAGATTGGTTGAAGAATCTTTTCCACCTTCATATTACGACAATATCCTTAAAATCAGGGAATTTGCAGGCGCGGTTGATAAAGTAAATTTTAGCTGGATGGTACAATCTCAAAACGAATCCACAATAAATGAGGCGATGGTTGATGATTATTTGTTTTTTCTTGAGGGGAATGGGTCTCAAATGCCTCCAAATACAAGGCTTGTGGAATTTATTGAAAAATACGTGCCTGAAAAAATCCATTCAGGAACAGCTTTTGATCTTGGTTCAGGCGATGGAAGAAATTCTTTGTTTTTAGCGAAACAAAAGAAATTGTTCCATCGAGTTGTCGCTGTTGATCATTCCAAAGCCGCGATAACAAGGATAAAGAGATTGCCTGATCTTGAACCGGATATACTCGATATAATACCGGTATGCGAAAACATACTTAATTATAAGTTGCCGGGCGAGGATTCTCCTTTGTTGCAAAGGCCAAACTTTATTTTGCTGGATAATGTTGTCGAATTTTTGCCCGATCAGAACAGAATTCCCTTCTTTTCAAAACTTAAAAAAGCGCTTTTACCCGGTGGAATCATTTTTATAGAATATCATATTGCTTCCGGTGAAAAATTTGAAAAAATTAAAGAATCGGATAATTACATTGTAAAAAACAATACGGTTAATTCCATAAATAAATTCAGGAAAAACCAGAAGAAACATTTCTTTAAAAAGAATGAACTTGAATCGGAATTATCAAAAGCAGGAATATCACAAAAAGAAGGTTTTGTTATAAAAAGCAAATATTTTACCGGAAAAGATAAAGAGTTTGAGTTTGGATTGATTATCGTTGAGAAAGTATCAGGTGAGAAGAATTAGTTAAATGTCCAGAATAAATGTTATATTCAGGAAATTGAGCATAAATAACTATTCGATTGTAAAATTATTGGCTTTGCTCGATGAGAAATTCAGTTGTGGAAATATCGAATTAAAAGTATGGCAAAATTTTGAGGATATAAAAGATATATTAACCGGCAAGGGAATAAACGTATTCGCCTATTCTTTCATGACACCTTTATTAGAACAGGTTTCAATCGAAATTGAACAGTTGCTAAAATTAATATCTCACAATGACTGGCTTATTGCGGGGGGAGTGCATCCGACAATCGATCCGTTCGGATGTTTAAAGATTGGGTTTGATAGAGTCTTCTGTTCGGAATCCGAACGTACGCTGATTTCTTTTTTTGAAAAACTTTTGGACGGATCGGAAAAGAAAAACGATAAGCAGATTGTCATGGATGAAAATGAAAATCCCATATCGTTAGATGATTACCCTCCATTTCCAGTGAATAAGAAAATATTTGTGCCAATTGAATTATCAAGAGGTTGTTACAACGCGTGCACATTTTGTTGTTCACCGCGTATATATCACTCGACTATAAGGTTTCGATCAGCAGAAGGATTAAAACAGCCGTTTACAGAAATGAAAAAAAATAACAGAAGAAAACTCTTTTTTGTTACCTCTAATATATTGTCGTATAGAATCAATGGCGATACAGAAGGGTATGAAAGTTTAATTACTCTTTGCGAACAAGCATATTCCTATAATTTGACAGATATTCATCTGGGATCGTTTCCAAGTGAAATCAGACCTGAGTATCTCGATGAAAAGTTTATGGAAATTTTTGATAAATATTGTATTAATAGAAATATTGTTATCGGTGCACAATCCGGAAGCAAACGAATGCTGAAAATCCTTAAAAGGGGACATACCGTGCAAGACGTTAAAAACGCGGCGATCATGTGCCGTAAATACAAATTTGTCCCAATGGTTGATTTTATTTTTGGGTTGCCGGATGAAACAAAAGAAGATAGAGAACAGACACTGGATCTGATAGAATGGTTGCTGAAAAATGCGGGTGCTAAAATCCATCCACATTATTTTATTTCTTTTCCCGGAACGCCATTATGGGGAATTGAACCGCAATATTTGGATACGAAAACATTGGCATATCTTGAAAAATTGGATAAATTCGGCAAATCTTTTGGAGATATTAAATCACAGGAGAAATTGTCCAGAAAAATATTTTCATGGAAACAAAAAGGCAAAATACTTGTTTAATAAATAAATTAATTGAATTGCAGGAGAACTAATTATGCCCGCCGTTTCAGTTGTTATACCGACTTATAACTGCGCAGAATTTTTACCACAGACCATTGATAGCGTCCTGAATCAAACTTTTAAAGATTTCGAGATAATTATTGTAGATGACGGATCCGTGGATAATACAAAGGAAATAGTAAAACATTATATCGATACGGCAAAACGACAAATAAAATATATTTATCAGGAAAATAAAGGGCCCGCGGCCGCCAGAAATAACGGAATACGAAACGCATCAGGCAAATATATTGCTCTTGTTGATTCCGATGATTTATGGGTTGCTGAGAAATTATCGGTTCAAATAGATTATCTTGAGAAAAATACGGATTTATCCTTTGTTTTTTCAGATATGTTTATTATGGAGGAAAATGGGAAAGCAGGTGATACCATGATGAAAACAAAAAAACCTTCATCAGGGTATATTTTTTATGAATTGCTTAAAGACAATTTTATTTTTTCTCCTACACCTCTTGCTAAAAAAGAATGTTTCGATAAAGCAGGTTTTTTTTGTGAAGACCGCGATATAATAAGCACTGAAGATCATCATATGTGGCTTAAAGTTGCGTATTTCTTTAAAGGCGGATATATCGATAAACCTCTTGCTTATTATAGAATAAGAAGCGGTAGCCTCAGCAGTTATAAACTCAATCTTGCTATCAAAGATATGATTGTACTGGATAAAATAGCCGCAGAGTTTCCTGATACGGTTCAAGAAGGGGAAAAATATTATAGAGAATCACGGGCTAATCTTTATTTTGAGGTTGGTTACGCTCTTTACCTTCAGAATGATTTTAAAAAAGCTCTCAATTATTTTTTATTATCAGTAAGGGAAAATTATTTATGTATAAAAACATATAAAATGATAATTGTAATATTAATACTGCCGCATTCATATCTTTTAAGGAGAAATATTAAGCGAAATTAATAAAATTATCCTGATAGTTAATAAAAACTATTATCAATCTCCAAATATAGAAAATCAAATATAATAACTTTTAATACGATAAAATAAATGCCTGACATTATAAAAAATTAAATTTTGATTGATTAAATATTTACAAGTATGTTAAATTATTACTTCTTTTAATTGTAATCCAAATATATTGAGAGATATAGCTTATTATGATGATTCTTGGTATTGAAACCACCTCTTTATCGGGGAGTGTAGCTTTAGTTGAAGATGGTGTTATTATTAATGAACTGGTATTTGAAAAGAATTTGAAACATTCCCGCTTTATTGTACCTGGTATAGAAAGAATACTCAATGTTTGTGGGAAAAAGCTATCTGATATAAACGCGATTGCTGTAGGTACGGGGCCAGGTTCTTTTACTGGTATAAGAGTCGGATTGTCGATTGCGAAAGGACTGGCTGTTGAAGGCGAAACAAAAATAATCGGTGTACCGTCAATGGAAAATATGGCGTCAAAAATCGATTCTGAAGAAGATGTTTATGTTTTGATTTTTGCCCATAGGCAGGAGTTTTTCATACAGAAATATAAGCGAAAAACTGATTATAATTTTGTCGCAGAATCCGAATGTTTTATTTTAAAACAGGACGAGGCCGAAACATTTTTTTATGATAAGAAATGTCATATATGTAGTTATGATATTGATAGGCTGGATAAAGAAAAATTAAAATCAAAAATTGTATCGTATCCGGTGTATCCTACCGCGGGATATGCGGGTATGATAGCGTTTAAAAAATATTTATCGGAACATGAAATGTCTGTGGCTCCGATGTATGTTAATCGTATTGGAGCGGAAGAGAAAGGTGCAAAAGTCTATAAATTCTGAAAAAAGGATTCGGAAATGAACATTCTGACATCGTTAAAGACAAGGTATTCTCATTGGTTGGAAATAGATTTATCGGCGTTAGCTGATAATTATAAAATAATAAAGAATTCTGTTAAACCGGGGACAGAGATTCTGGCCATCGTAAAAGCAAACGCTTATGGCCATGGTGTGAAAGAAGTACTCAATATCGCTTGTGAGGAAGGTATATCGTATTTTGGCGTAGCAACTATGGAAGAAGCGATAGAAATCAGGGAGGCGTTCCCTAATGTTAATGCGGTAAATATTCTTGTTCTTGACGTCAATTTTACCTCAGATGCGGAATGCATATATGAATATGACCTAAAACCTGTAGTTTTCACTTATGATATGATAAATGCTTTGAACGATGAGGGTAAGCGGTTAGGGAAAAAAGCGAAAATTCATCTTAAAATCGATACAGGTATGGGGCGGATAGGTGTATGGAAGGAAGACGTAATAGATTTTATAGAGAATATACTCTCTATGGAAAACATTGAGATTGAGGGAATTTGCTCTCATTATGCCGCGTCGGAAAGTAACCTTCCTTTTACTCTGGTTCAATGGGAAGCGTTTTCAAAGGTCGTAGAGCATTTTAGAAGAAAAGGGATTAGTTTCAAATATAATCATATAGCCAATTCCGCGGGTACTTTCTTAACAGGATTGCCTTATTTTAATATGGTGCGGATCGGTATAATGGGATATGGCCTTATGCCAAGATTAAATATGAGAAATGAACTCGGATTAAAACCGGTAATGGCATGGAGAAGCAGGGTCATTTACTGCAAAAAAGTTGAAGCCGGAAGATCAATAGGTTATGGATGTACATATGTCACTCCTGTGGACACTAAGATAGCAACTATTCCTATAGGCTATGCAGATGGTTATATGCGCAGTCTTTCTAATAAAGGTATAGTTCTTATAAAGGGGAAAAGATGCCCAATTGCCGGGCGAGTGGCTATGGATCACATAATGGTGGATGTCGGTTTGGATCCAGATGTAAAAGTAGGTGACGAAGTGACATTAATAGGAACACAGGGAGCTGAGAAATTGTCATGCGAGGAACTCGGCGATCTGGCCGGTACTATACCATATGAACTTGCCTGTAATTCAGGAAGAAGAGCACATAGAATATATTTCTATTCGAAATAAAATATATACAAATATATATTTTCATAATTTATAAAAAAATATTAAAAAATAAATCAAGACCTGTTTCATAATTCCGAAAATAATATTAGTCATCGTAAAAACAAAATGGAATAAATATTATGAGACAGGGATTAAACCTAATAAAGTCTAATACTCTTATCCGTCAGAATATTTCAACATCTGCCGGAATTTCCAAAAAAAATCCGCCGGTAGCCGGAGTTGTCGCGAAAAAGCGGCTTGGTGAAGAAATGATCTCAAGAGTAGAAGATCTTCCTGCTCTTCCTACGGTTGTCAGTAATATAATGGCACTTATTGAGGATGAACGTTCAAACGCAAAAAATTTTGAGAAATATCTAAGGCAGGATCAGGCTCTTACCGCACGGTTGCTTAGAATTGTTAATTCGTCATTTTTTGGATTGCGCAATAAAGTTAATTCAATACCTCAGGCGATAGTTCTTATAGGATACAATTCACTAAAGAATCTCGTACTTGCCGCTTCAACAAGTAAATTACTTGAAGGCGCTTTTCCTGGTTACGGGTTTAAAGCCAATGGATTGTGGCAACATTCTTTTATGGCCGCTACTTGGGCGAAAAAAGCGGCTCCACAGTTAGGTTTTGATCTTCAGAGTACTGAAGAACTATTTGTTGCCGGGCTTCTTCATGATGTTGGAAAATTAGTCCTGGCAAGCTATATTACGGAAAATTGCAAGGAGATGATCGTCAGCCTTATCAAATCAAATGGAAGTATAGAAGATGCGGAAAGAGCGGTTGTAGGGATAGACCATTCCGAAATAGGAAGCCGAATCGCGCAGAAATGGAATTTCTCAAATAAACTATCCATGATAATCAAATATCATCATCGCCTTGATAACGCTTATGAATATCATAAAGAAATAGCATTAATACATCTGGTGAACCACTTGATGCTTACCGGAAAATATGGATTGTATGACAATTTCCCTATACGCAGCGAGTTCAGTGAATCGACAATAAACCATCTGGGCATAAGTTATGAGACCATAAATAAAATTCAGGAAGAAATAAACGCAAGTGCAGAAAAATGGGATTATTTATAAATATGAATATGGAAGATAAATTGGTTCAAACCCATTTCAATGACTTTATATTAGTTTCACAACGTTTAAATTCATGTGTGGACTTTATATCTTTTTATTCCGATCTTGAAGGTCTTCTTCTAAAATATGGGTGTTGCGGAAAATTTTCCGTGGTTATCTATTTTGAACAAAATAAATGTTTCTATATAGATTATTCAAATTTCATGAAGATGGAAACTTACTCAGCTCAACAGGTAGATGTAAAAAATACTCTTTTATACAGGGCTTATATGGAAAAAAAACCGTTTTATTCCGGAGACCCTGATTTTGAGGAGAATTATTTTGAAATAAACGGCAAAAAAATAAGATTCATTGGTTGTGAACCGTTGATGTATACAAATCAGATATATGGTTTGCTGGTATTTCACGATAGAGATACGCGTAAAGAGCTAAATATCCAGTGGCTTAAACTTATAGCATCTATCGCTTCAACTTCAATAATTAATCTTCAGCTTTATCAGGAAACAAATCAAGAGGCAACAGAAAATTCGGCTAAGTTATGGGCAATAAATAATGCCGGTGAACTGTTAAGCCATATGAATCTCGATGTGCTTCTTGTTAAAATTATGGAATTATCATTAAATATTGTGTCTGCTCAGGTCGGTTCAATTATGCTTGATGAAAAAGGCGTATTGGAGACAAAAGTAGAATGGGGATTGAAAGATAGCCTGATGAAAAGCCTACTGCATTCATCAGGTGTTAGATTGGTCGATTATGTCAAGGAAGAAAAAACTCCATTTATGGTTCATAATGCGAAAGACGATGAAAGAATTATTGTTTTCGGTCTTGATGTGGAAATAAACTCATTTATTATTATACCTTTATATACCAGTGACAGATTTCTCGGAGTAGTGAATATCATAAATTCATCTGATAAAGAAGAATTCTCAAATAAAGATATAGAATTGCTTGTTACAGTTACTAATCTCCTTTCCATCAGTATCGAGAACGCTATTCTTTACCGTGAAGCGTTGGAAAAAGAGAGAATTCGCGAACAATTAAACATAGCCAGAAATATTCAGCAGGAACTAATGCCGGATCAATTCCCGGATTTAAATGGATACTTTATCGACGGTATAAATATTACCTGCGATGAAACCGGCGGCGATTATTACGATTATTACCCGGCAAATCCTGAAAATAAAATAAGTATTATCATTGGTGATGTGTCGGGTCATGGTATAGGTGCCGCACTATTCATGGCAATCGCAAGAGCGCATATACGGGCATCCATCTCAAATATGGAAGATTTAAGCCAGGCTATGTCTACAATAAATAACCTTCTTATTGATGATATGGAAAAAAATGATCAGTTTATGACTCTTATGATTATGAATTTGGATTTGCAGAAAAAGGAATTAGAGTATATAAGCGCCGGTCATGAAACAGCTGTCGTATATAGGCCTTCAGAAGATGTATTTATTGAATTGCATTCTACCGGCCTTCCTGTCGGTTTAGTGGAAAATTATTGTTTTGAGGAAAAGAGTTGCAAACTACAAGAAGGAGACTTGATACTGCTTTATACAGATGGTATTAAAGAAGCTATGAATTACAATGAAGAACTTTTCGGGTTTAATCGAATTAAAGAAACATTGAAAAAGTATTCCGCTTTACCGGCATGTGAAATTAAAAACAATATAATTAACGAAGTAAAAGAATATTGTGTAAATTCATATTTACAGGACGATTTGACTATGGTAATCATAAAAGTTAATGAAGCTAATCATGATCCGGCAATACATGATCTGACAGACAATAAGACGGAGGCAGTTTCCGAAACAGATGGATCTGTACAGCAAAAAGTAATAAAAGTAGGGTATATTAAAGATGACTATGAGGTAAATTGCAAACAAATTTATGATGGAGTTACACAAAGCGACCTTTCTTTAAAAGAAGAAATACTTGAAGAAATATGTGAACTGGTAAAAGATTTTCAGGGAATAAATGAACAAATTTTATTCGAGTTTAGATTATGTCTTGATGAAGCTATTACAAACGCTATTCTTCATGGCAATGACGCTGATATTAATAAAAAACTATATGTAAAAGTTTACAGGGATGACGAATCTGTGGCTTTTAAAATAAATGATGAAGGCCCGGGTTTTGATAAAAAGCTAATAGATTCAGTAAATACTCCGGCTTCGTGGGATAGAGAGAATGGAAGAGGTTTGTTCCTGATTGCTCAGCTTATGGATGATGTTGTTTTCTTCAACTCGGGAGCGGGCGTTTATATGAAAAAGATACTGGTTTAATTGGAGGTTTTATGATTTCTCAAAATGCTAATTTCAGTATATCAACATATGACGATATTTATGTTTTATGTCTGACTAATAATAAAATTTTAAATGAAAGTACAATAATACAAATTAATAAAGATATTCTGGATTTGATTGAAGGGAAAGAAAATATTAAAATTGTTATTAATTTTAAATATGTTAAGTATCTTTCAAGCAGTGTTCTTAGTAAACTTGTAGCTGTACAGAAAAAAATAGTTTCCCTGAATGGAAAAATGGTTCTATGTTCTATGGATCCGATTTTAATAAGAATATTTGAGATTACACAATTACATAAATTTTTCAATATAGTTGAAGATGAAAAAGGCGCTATATCTCTTCTTAAATAAAAGATTCTTCATTTATTCACTTTACATTCCCGCATTTTGATTATTCGTAATTGCCAATAATCAAAATAAAAGTTTGACATTCTTTTTTTATATTCGATATATTATAAATCTAATTTATTTCCTGAATTATTCTTATATTAAAAAGATCTACAATAGGGATAACACAATGAAAAGTGAATCTATTACCCGGGGAATCGAGCGTGCACCTCATCGGGCATTATTGTATGCTACCGGAAAATCTAAGAATGATTTCTCCAAACCGATGATAGGATTAATAAGCAGTTATACCGACATTATTCCCGGCCATATTAATATGCGCTCACTTGAGCGAGCTATCGAAACAGGTATTTATGCTGCTGGGGGTACGTCGTTTGTAATTGGTGTTCCCGGTATTTGCGATGGTATTGCGATGGGGCATCGTGGAATGCATTATTCTCTTCCATCACGTGAATTAATTGCGGATATCATCGAGTCGGTGGTTTCTGCTCATTCCCTGGATGGAATTGTGCTCCTTACAAACTGCGACAAAATTACACCCGGTATGATTATGGCTCTATGCAGGCTGAACATACCAGCTATTGTGGTTACTGCAGGCCCTATGATATCCGGTCGGTATATGAACAAAAAATTATCTTTTGTTAGAGATACTTTTGAGGCTATGGCACAATGTAAAAAAGGCGATATTTCCGAGAACGAACTGGAAGAACTTGAACAACGAGCGTGTCCTGGCGCAGGATCGTGCCAGGGGTTATATACGGCTAATACTATGGCTTGCGTTACGGAAGCTTTGGGATTATCTATGCCAGGTTGCGGAACATGCCTTGCCGTTGTATCAGAAAAAGTAAGAATCGCGCATAAAAGTGGTGAACGAATTGTCGAACTGGTTAGACAAAACATTTTACCGGGCGATATTCTTACTTATGAGTCGTTTGAAAACGCGATAGCTATTGATATGGCTTTAGGTGGATCAACCAATACAGTCTTGCATATTCCGGCAATAGCTCATGAGATAGGTGTGGATTTACCTCTTGAAGTGTTCGATAAAATAAGTTCTCGCACACCTCATATAAGCAATATAAGGCCAGGTGGAGAGTATTTTATGGAAGATGTCTATTGGGCAGGAGGTGTACCGGCGGCAATGAAAAGATTAAAAAGCCTTCTTCATCTCGATTGCGTTACCGTAAGCGGAAAAACAATAAATGATATTGCTGAAGAGGCCTGTATTTATAATGAAGATGTTATCAGGGATATATCGAATCCGTATCATAAAGAAGGCGGAATAGCAGTTTTAAGAGGGTCATTGGCACTTGATGGCGCTGTTATTAAACAAACAGCGGTTAGTGAAAATATGCGTGAGTTTACAGGCCTGGCTTGTGTTTTTGATTCTGAAGAAGAAGCAATGAAATCCATAATGAATGGAGATATAAAACCGGGATCGGTTATTGTTATCCGTTACGAAGGACCAAAAGGAGGGCCGGGGATGCGTGAGATGCTTTCTCCTACGGCGGCTATCATGGGAATGGGGCTTGGTGATTCTGTTGTGCTTATTACCGACGGTAGATTTTCAGGAGGAACCAGAGGTCCATGTATCGGCCATGTATCTCCTGAAGCGATGGAGGGAGGACCTATCGCTTTTGTCGAAAACGGCGACAAAATTGAATTCAGTTTATCAAAACGGAAAATTGATCTTCTCGTTGATCAGAATATTATTGAAGAACGAAGAAAAAAATGGTCTATGCCGGCTCCAAAAATCAATCACGGTTATCTTGCCAGGTATGCCAGAATGGTATCATCAGCCGGAACGGGAGCAATTTTAAAATAAATATAAAATACTTTTTTCGATTCGTTTATACCTGAAGGAAGGGAGTGAAATGGATATGACTACAAGAAAAGGCGCGGAAGTAATTATTGAGTCTTTATTAAAAGAAAGGGTAGACGCTGTATTTGGTTACCCTGGCGGTTCCGTGCTTGATATCTTTGATTTATTGTATGAATCACCGGTAAATTTCTATTTGGTCAGACATGAACAGGCGGCCGCGCATGCGGCGGATGGTTACGCACGATCGACAGGAAAAGTCGGTGTTTGTCTTGCTACATCCGGACCCGGTGCAACTAATTTGGTTACGGGTATCGCCACTGCCAATATGGATTCGGTGCCAATGGTTGCTTTATGTGGGCAGGTGCCTACAAATATGATTGGCAATGACGCTTTTCAGGAAGCGGATATAACAGGTATAACACGTCCGGTATGCAAACATAATTATCTTGTCAAAGATGTAAATGAACTGCCTGTTATTTTAAAAGAAGCGTTTTATATCGCCTCATCCGGACGGCCGGGCCCTGTGCTTGTCGATATACCGAAGGATGTTCAGCGTACCGCAACCTCTGTGCCGTATCCGGAAAGTGTGAAAATACGCGGATATGAACCCACTTATGACGGGCATATAAAACAGATAGAGAAAGTGGCTCATGAAATAAAAAAAGCAAAAAGGCCTCTGATTTACGCTGGAGGTGGAGTAATTATTTCAAGCGCGGCTGAGGAATTACTTAAATTGGTTAATAAAACTAATATTCCGGTTACCACAACTTTACTTGGATTAGGATGTTTCCCCGAAACGCATCCGCTTGCTCTTAAAATGTTGGGAATGCATGGAACAAAATACGCCAATTACGCTGTTATGGAAACAGACCTTCTCATATCAATAGGGGCAAGATTTGATGACCGTGTTACAGGAAAAATTGCCGAGTTCGCTCCAAATGCGAAAATTATCCATATTGATATTGACCCGACAGCAATAAGCAAAAGCGTGACGGTGCATATTCCTGTTGTCGGAGATGCGAAAAACGTTCTTAAGAAATTGAATGAAATTATTGAGCCGGGTGATACAAAAGAATGGTGTGAGACAATACAGAAATGGAAAACAGAATATCCACTTTCCTATGAAGATAAAGAAGATATCATAAAACCGCAATATGTCGTTGAAAAAATATATGAAGTCACAAAAGGAGAAGCCATTATAACAACTGAAGTCGGGCAGAATCAGATGTGGGCGGCTCAATTTTATAAATACTCAATTCCACGACAGTTTTTGTCTTCAGGTGGATTGGGAACGATGGGATATGGGTTCCCTGCGGCTATTGGGGCGCAAGTAGCCAATCCTGATAAGGTAGTTTTTGATGTCGCCGGTGACGGAAGTTTTCAGATGAATATTCAGGAATTAGCAACGGCTGTAACATATCAGTTACCCGTTAATGTAGCGATTTTAAACAATAATTTCCTCGGAATGGTTCGCCAGTGGCAGGAATTGTTTTACTCAAGACGATATTCATCAACTTGTCTGGCAAAAAATAAAACTTGTCCGGTTTCATGCGGGGAACCTGGCGCGGCTTGTCCGGTTATGATACCTGACTTTGTAAAGGTTGCTGAAGGTTATTCCGCTGTTGGCATGAGAATAACAAAGAGATCCGATGTTGTTCCCGCTCTCAAAGAAGCGATAAAAATAAAAAGGCCTGTGGTGATGGATTTTGTGGTTGACAAAGAGGAAAATGTTTTCCCGATGGTACCTGCGGGTGCATCATTAAAACAAATGATTAGCGGGATTTCATGATTCAATAAGGAGAAATAATGGTGAAACATACTCTGTCTGTTCTGGTTGAAAATAAATTCGGTGTACTGGCAAGAGTCGCAGGGTTGTTCAGCGGCAGGGGATTCAATATCGATAGCCTGACTGTTGGGGAAACCCAGGATTCATCAATATCAAGAATGACTATCGTTGTGCATGGCGACGACGCTGTTCTTGAACAGGTAACCAAACAACTAAATAAACTTATCGATGTTATCAAAGTTCAGGATTTTCAAGATAAATGTTATGTGGGAACCGAACTTGCTCTGATCAAAGTTTACGCAAGCTCAAAAAATAGATCTGAAATTCTTCAGATTGTCGATATTTTTGATGGCAAAATTATGGACGTTACCGAAAAATCTGCTATAATAGAGATTACTGGTATCAGCGATAAGATAGATTCATTCATAAACCTTTTAAGGCCTTTTGGGATCAAGGAAATGGCACGAACAGGAAAGGTTGCGATTGCTAAAGGGTAATACATCATCAAAAAAACAACGTAAACAAATATAAAGGAGTTTGCAAAATGGCTAAAATGTATTATGACAATGATGCGGATTTAAAATTCATAAAGAATAAAACAGTAGCTGTTTTAGGTTACGGAAGCCAGGGGCATGCCCATGCTCGTAACCTGAAAGAGAGCGGGATCAACGTAATTGTTTCTGAATTAAAAGATACACCTAATTATAAAAACGCCGTTAATGATGGATTTAAACCCGTTAGTGCTGATGAAGCTGTAAAACAGGCTGATATAATAATGGTTCTGTTGCCTGATCAGATTCAGGCGGTTGTTTATAGATCAGCTATACAAAATAACATCAAACCCGGAAGCTATCTGGCGTTTGCTCATGGATTTAATATTCATTATGGACAGATAATCGCTCCGGATAATGTTAACGTATTTATGATTGCGCCAAAAGGCCCGGGTCATCTGGTTAGAAGAACTTTTACTCAAGGAAGCGGTGTACCGTGTCTCATAGCTGTTCACCAGGACCCGTCGGGAGATACATTTAATGTTGGTATGGCGTACGCAAAAGGTATAGGAGGGACGCGAGCTGGCGTTCTGGAAACTTCTTTCGCGGAAGAAACCGAAACCGATTTGTTCGGCGAACAGGTTGTTCTCTGCGGTGGAGTGACAGAATTGGTTAAAGCCGGCTTCGATACGCTTGTTGACGCAGGGTACCAGCCGGAGGTCGCTTATTTTGAATGTCTACATGAACTTAAACTTATTGTCGACCTTATGTATGAAAAGGGTATTTCCGGTATGCGTTATTCCATAAGCGATACCGCGGAATACGGCGACCTTACACGTGGGCCAAGAATCATTACTGATGAAACAAGATGGGAAATGGAAAAAATATTGAATGAAATTCAGTCTGGCGAATTTGCAAGAGAATGGCTGTTGGAAAATCAGGTTAATCGCCCTGTTTTCAATGCTTTAAGAAGACAAGGACAATGCCATCTGATTGAACAGGTTGGAAGCAAATTAAGAAGCATGATGAGTTGGATAAAAAGCACAGATCTGAATTTCTGAACTTCTAAATAAACAGGATGTTCAGGACATGGACAATAAAATAATTATTTTCGATACGACTTTAAGGGATGGAGAACAAGCTCCGGGCGCAAGTTTAAACATTAGAGAAAAACTGGAAGTAGCAAAACAACTTGTCAGATTGAATGTTGATGTGATTGAAGCCGGGTTTCCGATTGCTTCACCGGGAGATTTTGAAGCCGTAAAAGCGGTATCACAGGAAATAAAAGGTCCTGTTATCGCCGGGTTGGCAAGATCACGCAAACAGGATATAGAAAGAGCGGCGGAAGCACTCGCTGACGCCGAGAGAAAGAGAATACATGTTTTTCTCGCTACATCTAAGATTCATATGGAGCATAAACTTAAAAAAGCGGAAGATGAAATCTTGCGCCTTGCTGTCGAATCGGTAGAATACGCAAAGAAGTTTACCGATGACGTAGAGTTTTCTCCCGAAGACGCATCGAGAACGGAATTGTCGTTTCTTGCGAGAGTTGTCGAAGCTGTTATTAATGCTGGGGCAACTACAGTGAATATTCCCGATACTGTCGGGTATGCGATTCCGCAGGAATTCGGAAATACAATAAGTTATTTGTTTAAAAATGTATCTAATATAAACAAGGCTATCTTAAGTGTACATTGCCATAACGATCTGGGATTAGCTGTAGCAAATTCTCTGGCTGCGATACATGCCGGAGCACGGCAAGTAGAATGTACCATAAACGGTATTGGAGAAAGAGCAGGTAACTGCTCTCTTGAAGAAGTCGTTATGAGTTTGCGTACAAGAAAAGATTTTTTCGATAATGTTTATTCGGATATCAACACAAAACAAATAATAAAAACAAGTAAGCTTGTTTCTCATCTGACCGGTTTTGTTGTTCAGCCGAATAAAGCAATCGTAGGCGATAACGCTTTCGCCCATGAAGCAGGGATTCATCAGGACGGTGTATTGAAAGAACGAACAACTTATGAAATTATGCTTCCTGAAGATGTCGGTTTGGAAGAAAACAAACTGGTTCTCGGCAAACATTCCGGCAGGCATGCTTTTAAAGACAGGCTGGAACAATTAGGTTTCTTTTTGGAAGAAAAAGAACTTGAGGAGGCTTTTGAGAAATTCAAGGTTCTTGCTGATAGAAAGAAAAATATATTTGATGAAGATCTTGAGATTATTGTAGAAGACGCTTTCAGTAAAGCAATGCCGCAAATTTACGCTTTGGACTATATCTGTATAACCAGTGGAAATAAAAATTTGCCTACTGCTACAATAAGGCTCAAGAAAGATGATAAAATTTTTCAGGACGCGGCATGCGGTGATGGTCCTGTTGACGCTGTTTACCAGACTATAGAACGCATAACAGGAATAAAAGCCGAGTTGCTCGATTATACATTGAGATCTGTATCCAAAGGAAAAGACGCAATAGGCGAAGTTCTTGTGAAAATGCGAATCGATGGTAGAATCGTTAACGGCAAAGGCATGAGTACCGATATAATTGAGGCAAGCGCAAGAGCTTATCTCGATGGTATTAACAAAATTGTAAGAGGCGAAGTACCAAAAAGCGGAGATATTAAAAAAGGGTTATGAAATTAAGCGATATTAACCAACTGGCGATATACGGGATTTTCGGTTATCCGGTTGAACATTCAGCATCGCCGGTTATGCATAATGCCGCTTTTAAAGCTCTTGGGATTCACGCAGAATATAAAAAGTTTCCTGTAGCGCCAGAAGATCTTCAAAGCGCTACAGGAAACATAATAAAAAATTGTTTGCGGGGGATAAATGTAACTATCCCCCATAAACAAAACATAATGAAGTTTCTTGATGAATTGGCTCCATCAGCTTTAACTATGGGCGCTGTGAATACTGTACAAATAAAGGGCGACAGGATTATCGGGCATAATACTGACGGAGAAGGATTCAAACAGGCGTTAAAAGCTGAAGCTGGCGTTGAACTGCATGGTAAAACCATATTCTTAGCGGGGTCCGGAGGCGCTGGATTTGCCGTAGCCACAAAATGTGTTGAGGAAAACATAAAGCAAATCGCTATAATGGATATAGATTTACAAAAGGCAAACTGGCTTGCCGATCATTTGCGAAAATTAGCTGGAACAAAGACGAATGACGATTTTGTTTTGGTTTTCTCACCCAAAAATAATGATGCAATAAATAATTATTTGAAAACCATAGATATTGCTGTAAACGCTACTCCATTGGGAATGAAAATAAACGATCCGATTCCATTACCAGTTGATATATTGCGGAAAAATACCGTGGTGTATGATCTGGTCTATAATATCCCTGTTACAAGTCTTGTTAATCAAGCAAGAGAAAACGGAATCAAAGCCTATACCGGATTAAGCATGTTGTTATATCAAGGTGTTGAATCTTTCAAAATTTGGACTGGCATTAACCCTCCTGTTGATATTATGAAAAAAGCTCTTGAAGACTTTATTTACGGAGTTAAAGATTGAACCCATTTGTTATGGAAATTTCTTTCGTTGCGATTTTAGGATTAATGATAGGTAGTTTTCTTAATGTATGCATTTATCGGATTCCAAATGAACTTTCTATTATTAAACCTCGCTCCCGATGTCCTTCTTGTGAAAAAACTATTTCATGGTTTGATAATATACCTGTTTTAAGTTTCATTTTACTTCGCGGTAGATGCCGTTACTGTAAATCGAGAATTTCTATTGTATATCCATTAACCGAAATTCTCTTTGCGTTGATCTTTATTCATGTTTATGTAAATTTTCGTGAAACCAATTTGAATTTTGTGTACCTCACATATTATGGTTGTTTATGCGGATGTTTGTTTACGGCATCGATAATTGATTTGATACATTATATAATTCCTGATGAAATAAACCTGTTCGGTATAATTATCGGATTAATCGGTTCAACGGCGTTTCCTTCTCTTGTTGGGGAGCAAACGATAATAAATGGATTATTGCATTCTGTTTTAGGAATATCAGTTGGATTTGGTGTTTTGCGGTTGGTTGTGTTTATAGGTGGAATAGTATTTAAAAAAGAGGCGATGGGATTGGGCGATCCGAAATTTCTTGCTATGATAGGTGCTTTCCTTGGCTATAAACTTGTTTTGCTGGTTATTTTCCTTTCATCATTTCTCGGAGCTGTTATCGGTGGATTATTTATTTTAGTATTCAGAAAAAACAAGAAAGACACGGTTGTCCCTTACGGACCGTTTCTTGCATTAGGTGCTTATATATCGTTATTTTGGGGAGATGAAATAATCAGATGGTATTTCGGATTATTGGGTTTATAAAAAGGAGTTTTAGAATGGGATGCAAAAAATGCGGAACATGTTGCAGGTGGGGTGGATATGTGCATCTTACTCATGATGATATAAAAAATATTTCGTCATTTCTCGATATAGAAGAAAACGAATTTGTTGATAAATATACAGTTTTGACAGCCAATCGACAAGGTTTAAGCCTCAGTGAAAAAAATGATAATTGCGTTTTTCTAAATGAAAACAAATGCGAAATATATCCTGTGCGGCCTCAGCAGTGCATCGATTTTCCAAAAACATGGAAATTGACTGATATGAAAGGATGTAACTTTTTCGACTAATTTGCTTTCCCGGTATTTTCAGGTTCGCCGGTGTTTTCCGGTTCTACAGATGTGTTGTCGGATTCTTTAACCGTATTATCAGGTTCTATTGCCTGATTATCTTTTTCTTCAAGTGATTTTCCCAGATCAGATAAATCTTTTATGATTTCTTCTTTGGATCGTGTTGGTTTTATTTCTACTTCAGCTGGAGCGATAGCCTCATTCTCACTTTCAGCAGACTCGGATGTATAATCGGATGATGTGGGCGCTTCCATTTCATTTCCTTTAAGAACAGGTTCTTCGTAAACAGTAGGCTCTTTTTTAGAAGGTTCCGAGTTGACCGTTGGATTGAAATAAGGATATGGTTGCCAGGGATTGGAACATCCCAATATCAGGTTAATTAAACAAATAAATAATGCAGTGCAAACATATCTCATTGCTCACCCCTGAAGTGTTTTTCATTTAAATGGAGGATAGGGGATTCGAACCCCTGACTTCAACGTTGCGAACGTTGCGCTCTCCCATCTGAGCTAATCCCCCATAACATTTTTTAAAATTTATATATTATTAAATTCCAGATGTCAACATAATTATCCTGCTAAATAACTTGCTTGTTTTCTTTCTATAAAATATGCTTCCCAGATACTTATTTCATAAAGAATTACAAGCGGAATCGCTATTAAAAGTTGTGACATCACATCCGGTGGTGTTACAATTGCGGCAATTATAAATATAATTACAATTGCATGTCTTCTCTTAGATTTTAATAACTTATACGATAATAAGTTTAATAAAACTAACCCTCCGATGAAAACAGGGGTTTCGAATGCCAATCCGAACATAATAAGCGTTTGTGTAACGAATCCTACATAATACTCAAGCGTCCAGTCATTAATTATTCCCATCCATCGTGAAAAATTCCATAAGAAATTAAGCATTAACGGCAAAACAATGAAATAACAGAATATTAAGCCGCAAATAAATAGAAAACATGAAGTTATAAGAACAGGTGCCAAATATCTTTTTTCCTGTTTTGTCAAAGCGGGAATAAGAAACGAAGCAATAAAATAAAATAGTAAGGGGAACGATAATGCCAATCCGGCTATAAACGCGATTTTTGTTGCCATAATAAAAGAACCCGTTGGATTTAGGCTCCTTAGTATTTCATCAACGGGATGGTTCTGGATACTCGCCTGAATGGCCTTAACTAATGGTAATTTTAGAAAATGTAATATTTGAGGTGAAAAATAAAAACAAATAACAAAACAGGCTGATATTACAACAGCAATTTTTAATATTGTTTTTCGAAAATCCTCAAGATGATCGATAAATCTCTTTTTGCCGGAGAGATCATTACTATCAGGAGTATATATCATGGTTAATCTTTTTTATCTTGCTTTTTATCATTGCCTGTACTGGAATCCTGCATAGACTTTTTTAATTCTTTTAATCCTTCGCCTATAGATTTTGCTATTTCCGGAAGACGTTTCGCGCCAAATAATAATAGAAGAATAACAAGAATTATTAACAGTTCGCTAAGACCTATTCCTCCAATTAAACCTATTAAACCCATTTTTTAACTCCTTTATTAACTATGAGTTACTCAACTCTTTAAATTTTTCATATAAAATACCGTAAAGAATACCCTGATTTGTTACTTTCAGAGTGGGTACTGAAAAATAATCCATGATTCTATACAAAATCAATATGCCTGATCGCAAAACCGATTCACGTTGCCGATCAATAAAAATTCTATATTTAGTTCCAATTTCACTATCAGTTAATATAGTATTGATATTGATAAAATCTTGTATTTTTTCTTTATATAATACACAATTTTCAGTTTCCATAACATCTATAATACCTTTGCCGGATAATATTTTAGCTAATGTGGTTACTGTACCTCCAAAAGCGAAAACACAATCAAGTTGCTCCTGTGAGCTACTAACAATAGTTAACAATTTGTTAATATGATTGTTCATATTGGAGATTTCTTTATCGGTCGGAGGTTCATTAATCAGAAATTCATTTTTTGTTCTTAAACATCCAAGCGGCAAACTAAAAAAATTCAGTATATTTGTGCCTTGAGATAACAAAATTTCAGTGCTCCCGCCTCCAATATCTATGCAGATATATTTTTTATCCTCATCAAAATTTTTATTTACGGATATTCCTTTAAACATGAGCCGGGCTTCACGTTCGCCTGAAATTATCTCTATGTTAAAACCTAAGATTTGTTCAAAATGTTCCTTGATCTCTATCGCGTTTATTGAGTCACGGAATACATTTGTGGCTAAAGCGAAAGTATGTTGCACATTGTTCTCTTGTATTATAGAAAGATAGTCTTTAAGGAAACTTGCGCATTTATTGACAGATTCCTCATTGATAAGTTTATTGCTGTGAACACAATTACCAAGTTGCGTAACATTGGCTAAATTAACATTGGGAATAAAAAAAGGTTGGGTTCCCTTATCGGATACATCTGCGATCAATAATCTTAAGGAATTAGTTCCGAAATCTATTGCCGCAAGTTTCATAATATAACTCCAAAATTCTCAGATCGGTAAAAAAATTATTACTTTTCTGTTGATTCATCCAAAAATCTCAAAATAACTTCTTTAGCTTTATCTACCTGGTTTTGGGGAACTAGAATTGCGCTCGGTATTCTGGATGTTTCCCCAAGAGGGAGTATGGAATCTCCGCTTTCTTCAACGATGTAATCTATATCTTCTTCAGCAAGTTTCATAAGTATCAGGCTCGATTCAGCTACCGAACGGGGATAAAAAACTTTTTCAAACCTTACATTTGGATCGGGATTTTCCGACGGCATATTATCCGAATAATCAATATCCTCAAAATCAATAGTTTTTGCATTACATTCCGGGCAAGTCAGAATATCTTCTTTATAACTTTTATTGCATTGAGGGCAAAATTTTGTGTCCGGTATCAGATCTTCAGGGTTCGCGTGTTCGTATTTTTCTTTTGGTGTTTTTATTAATGCAATTATATCTTTTATTATAAATATCAGAATTATAAAAAAGAGTGACCAAAGAAAATAACGCGTCATTATCTACCTCGATTCATTTAATAGAGTTAATCAAAAATGGAAATCCCACTTTGATAAGGTTTCCATAAAATTTTCATCAGTAAGCTGAAACTTTATAGGAGTTATGGAAATAAAACTTTGTTTTACCGCGAGAGAGTCGATTTCAGGGTCTACGATATCTGATAAAGCTAATTCACCTTTCAGCCAGTAATATATGCGTTTGCGCGGGTCAACCTGTTTTTCATATATTTCTTTGAATCTTGCCAATCCCTGCCGAGTTATTTTTATTCCCTTTATTTCGTTTTCCGGCAAGGAAGGTATATTTACATTCAAAAGTGTATCCGGAGGAAGTTGTTGCGCAAGTAAAAGCTGGGCGATTTTTTTCCCGAATTTAGCGGCGAACGAAAAATCAGCGTACATGTTATTTGTAGAAAGGGATAATGCCGCTGATTGAATCCCTAAAATTGTACCTTCCGTAGCGGCGGACACTGTTCCTGAATAAAGAACGTTTAAACCGGTATTCTCACCGATATTTATACCTGATATGACAGCATCGGGTTTATGGTCAAGAAGAGCTCTAACCCCTATTTTAACACAATCCGCCGGGGTTCCCTTGATACCATAGAGGGTATCGTAATCGTGGCTCTTGATCTCTATTACGCGTAATGGATCGGATACTGTTATCGCATGACCGACAGCGCTCTGTTCTGTTAACGGAGCGATAACTACAACATCAGCGAACGTTTTTAACTCGCTGTATATCGCAAGTAAACCGACAGAATGAATCCCGTCATCATTTGTAAGAAGAATAAGAGGTTTTTTCATCTTTTTTTACCGGTGGAATTAAGAAAATTAAAATATTTCTCAAAATTTCCTTCTGCAAGAGCCTTAAAGGCAGAAATATAAATATCTATTTCCGGATTGTCAGGGTAAAGCTCTTTAATTAATTGAAGCCTGAGCATCTTCTCCTTGATTTCTGATTTCGAGATAAATGGCAAATCCTCTGTTTTTAAATCGTATGCGTTTATATTTACCTTTGATTTATCTTTTCTATTTAATTTATCAGGATAACTGAAAAGAAGAATTTCTTCAATAATATTTGAAATATTTTTATCGTCAGTCACATTTGAATCAGAAGATAATGTATTATAAATAATATTTTTTCTTGAAATTTTCTCTATGAAATTTGACTCAAATACATCAATTTCGCTGAATCCCATTGATTTTACAAGAGATGATATGGCTTGTGATGTATCTTTTTGATAATCAAAAAGAAATTTATGAATCTTTGTTTCGCCGAAGTTAGATGATTTGATGTATTCAAGCAAATATATGGATTCAAGAAGAAAAAGTTTATTCATGTCCGGAGATAAATTTTTGTCTATGGATATAAGCATTTTTAAAGGAATGTATTCGTTGTTTATAATTCTGTTGTGGATAATGAAAAACTCAGGTTCGATTTTTGTATTGAAATATATTCCACATAAACCATCGGTTACGAATTTTGGAATTTTAATCGGGTGTTTAATTTTCGTGTTCAAAGTTAGGAAATCCTTAATAAAAAAATTGGTTAAAGCTTCTGCTATCTTTAATTTTGCAAAAATATCGTTAGAATCGATGAAAATTTGAGCAAGTACTCCGGGCTCATAAATGAATCTGGTTTTACCTTGATTAATATAAATTTTTGTTGTTGTGATTTTATCAGGTTTGATTTTCCATTCAGTTTGCAAAAAAGTAAGATAATTCTGGCAAAAATATAAAATCTGGTTTGCAAGGTTATGGGATTCACCATAAACAACTAATGGGAATCTCGACGATATAATAACGGCATTTTTACCGTAACTTGCTTTATTAAAGCAAAATAAAATAAATATAATATATAAAGGTATAAGAAAAGATTTTTTCATCGATTGTGTTGTCTATATACTATCTATAATAAAAGTAACCGGACCGTCATTTAGAAGCGAAATCGACATTTTTGCCCCGAAAACTCCCTTTTTTGTATCGAAACCACTTAGATTGATCCGATCAATGAAATATTCATACAGTCTGTTTGCGTCTTGCGGATTCATCGCTTCAGTAAAACTTGGGCGCCTTCCTTTTCGGCAATCGCCATACAGGGTAAATTGTGAAATTACCATTATTTGTTTATTTAGATCAGATACGGACAAATTCATTTTCCCGTTTTCATCTTCAAAAATACGAAGATTAATGATTTTATCGACGAGATAATCCGCTTCTTTTTCTGCATCACTGGAGCAAACACCGAGAAAAATGAGCAATCCGCTTTCAATTTCGGATACCGGTTGGTTGTCAACTTCAACGCATGCGTATTTAACTCTTTGTATAACAACTTTCATAATTTTTTCAGATATTTTTTATTTATTTCATCACACCATTCCTTCAATGCAGGTACGCGTGAATCGCCAGGATAGTATTTTATAATTTTCTCGTAAACTTCTATAGCGGCTTCGTATTCTTTATTCTTAAAAAAGTTATTGCCCTGTATTAACAATTGATCGACATTTCTTTTTTCAGTTTCCGTATAGCCGGTTTCACTCTTCTCTTCCGGATCGTATTTTACATACATGATATTTTCACTGAACTCAATTCCTGTTATAAACGGAGGACATACAATATCCTCGGAAAATTTATTAAGAAAATATTTGTCTATAATATAGTTAACCAAAATAGAAGGAACAGGTAGTTTTCCCAATCGTACTTGAAGGATTTCAGTTTGAAACTGAGATTTTTCAACAAAAAGGCTTGCGTATAATTTTAATGTTATTGTTCTGTTTAACACCTTATGGGAAATATAAATAACGAGCCCGTCATCGAGATAAATGTCTAATGACTCGGCGGCTTGAGCGGCAGGAAAATTTTTTTTCAGATATGAATTTAATTCGTCTTCTGTAATGGCAACCCGATGTTTCTTTGAGTTATTAAAATAATCCCTTAACTCAGTCAATTTTGATTTACATTTGGCAGAGTATCTCCAAGAGACGTTTAACTGTCTGGGTAGTTTCACAGGGTATAAAATTAAATAAGCAACTAATATAAGAAGAGTTATAGGAAGAGATATTTGTATGATTTTTCCTAAAACACCCACATTTTTTTTAAATTTGCTTTTTGTGGTACGGAGCCGCTTTTCTTCTTCTTTTGTGATTAACTCTGGATTGATCAATCTACCGCCGCAATTTCTGCAGTACACAGCGCCCGGTCTGTTTTGTTCTCCGCAAGTAGAGCATTTCTCCATAAGTAAACCTCATCTAAGACATAATATTAATAATAAATACGTTGTTTAAAGCGAAAAGATTAAACCCGTTATAAATTGAGAGCAAAGCTATATATAAATTACAGTGAAGACGGTTGTTTTGATAAGATATAATAGCCTCCGACACAGTTCCATATATTAAACACTATAGCTGTGAAAAAGCATATCACCAGATACATCATTATAGCCCAGAAAAATGCGCCTAATTTTAAAGTAAAAGTTGGGTCGCAAACATAATCAAAAGGCAAAAATTGTACGGTCCATGGTTTTAATAAATAACCGGGATATGAAGGGATAGAACTTAAAAGTTTGTAAAACTTTTCATCCAAAATATATTTGGAATATTCATTATGTAAAATAGTGGCAAAATAATGTGTCCCCATAATAAAAACTCCGGATATTGCCGATACGAAAAAAAATGAGGCCCATTCTCTATAATTAACTTTTAAAATGTTAAAAATCCTACGGAAAATAATATGGTCTTCCGGAAACACAAGAATAGAAGCAGGAAGGAAATGAATCACAAAAATCAGAGCGAGAATTAACAACATAACACATATCGCCAGTAAGAAATTAGGAATATAAAAAATAGGCCAAAGAAGTTCACCAAGATAAGGTATTTTAACAAAAATATTTGATATTATAATCAGTAAATATAATAAAAATACCACTCCGAAAATTTCAACAATCGCAACTGTCATCGGATACATCCTGTCTTTAACCAGAGACAATGACCGTGATATGCTTATAGACTCATTCTGTTGATTTTTAAAAAGAAAAATCAGTGTTGAGGCAGTCATCGCAACAATAACAGGAATGTAAGCAAGCATATTTCCGATTGTATTTATGAAAATTTGTATGATCTCAATTTTTGAAGCGATTGTCGAAAAAAGGGTCACGATTATTCCTGACAATATCAGGCCGCTCATTTGGAGCAATATCATTTTTATATCAAAACAATTCGGCAAAATTTCAAAAAAATTATTTTTTATATTACATTGTTCTGAAGACATCACTAACCCCTTTTTGGATGTTATGATGAAAATTAGATATTAATTGTATTTGTAATCATTGTCGTTATAATCATCATCGTCGTAATCGTCGTAATCATCATCGTAATCGTCGTCAAAATCCTCATCGCTGTCTTCTTCCTCATCGAAATCAAAATCATCGTCCTCCTCATCGACATCTTCAAAATTATCGCTGTAATCATCATCATAACTTTCTTCGAAATCATCGCCTTCATCATAATCGAAATCATCACTATAATCCGTGCCTAATTCTTTATCGATGTCATCATCGATCAAATCGTCACCGAAATCCTCATCAAGATCAATATCTATATCTTCATCAAGATCTATTTCTTCTTCTTCATCAAGGTCATCGTCGGAAAACTCATCCTCATCTTCATCCTCAAAGTCTTCTTCCTCAAAATCATCGTTTTCTATATCTTCCTCTTCATCATCTTTTTTTGCATATAATTCTTTCTCTGAATACTCATCAAGATAAGGATTCTCAACTTCAGGTTCAAAAATCAAATCTTCTAAACAAATATTTTCCTTTATCATCATTTTTTTCTCCTTTCGAAAACTATTTAAATTTATTATTTATTCAGGATTCTGTGTGAAATAGAGTAAGTATTTGTTTATAAGTAAATTATAAATAATCTAACTTGCGATATTAAATAATCCTGAAGATAATATACTTATAAAGTTTAAAATTTCAACGAAATTTTTTATCAAAATACCAAATTCTGGTCTTCAGAACATACAGAAAGCCAATTTTCTTTTGATCAACTACAATATGATTATTAAATTTTATGTTGGTTCATAAATTATAGTTTAATAAATCAAAAAATTGAGTAAATACCTTGAATAAATATTATTTTTTGTTAATTATAAATAATTATTGCTATGGGAAACTTTATTTGTCAATATACAGAATCATTATTTGTATATTTTTTTATTACTTTAGCAGGATTCGATTTCAGATTATTTTCTGGTAATGATAAAAGATTGTTAATGAGGATTACATGCAAAAATGTTTTGATGAAAAATATGGCTCTTATCTTAAGATAATAAATGAGAGAATCAAGACGTATCTACCTGAAAACGAAACTTATCCCGGATTAATACACGAAGCGATGAATTATAGCTTGATGGCAGGCGGTAAAAGGTTGAGGCCTATTCTGTGTGTCTCTGTTTTTGAGTTATTTAGAGATGATCCAGATTGTGTAATGCCTGTTGCATGCGCCCTTGAATTGATCCATACATATTCGCTTGTTCACGATGATCTTCCGTGTATGGATAATGATGATTACCGTAGAGGATTGCCTACATGCCATAAAAAATTCGGTGAAGCTATCGCGGTACTTGCGGGAGACGCATTGCTTACTGAAGCTTTCGGTTTGGCGTCCAAATATAGTGGTAAGGATATTGTTGCGGATATCATTATGGAATTGTCATCAGCGTGTGGAAGCCGTGGCCTTATCGGTGGACAGGTGATGGATATATTAAGTGAAGAAAAACAGATAGACGAAGAATCACTTTTGTATATACATGAGCATAAAACCGGTAAATTAATACAGGTTTCGGTAAAATTAGGTGGAATTTGCGCAAAAGCCGATGAAACCGCTATTAAAGAAATTTCTGAATATGGCCGATATCTTGGATTGGCATTTCAAATAAGCGATGATATTCTCGATGTTACCGGATCAACAGAAAAGATGGGGAAAAAGGTAGGTCAGGATGAAAAACTCCATAAATCTACTTATCCATCGATTTACGGCCTCGAAAAATCACAAAAAAAGCTAAAAGAAGCAGTAGATGGTGCTATATCGCATCTTGAAATTTTCGGTGAAAGAAAATTGTTTCTCGAACAACTCGCAAAATTTGTGGCTTACAGGGATAAATGAAAGAAAATCAAAAATTTAAGTCCATATTTATATTTAATGTTATGTTTCGTTTATTATATTTAACAATAATTGCCCAAATTTTTTTAACCGTTATGGTTTACGCTCAATCAAACACAGATTTAAAACCGGTTTATATTGTCCCGGACAGGGAAACATTCTTGTATTATCTGTCAAAATGGTCAGATAAAGAAAAATATCCGGTTTTTATTGGGAAAGATAAATACACTGAAAAATTTATTTCCGCATACAACAACGGTAATAACAGAGTGATTGAGGTTGAAAAAGTCGATATCGGAAAAATAAATAAACGGTTGATATATAAAACGTTGATCGCATCGTTTAACGATCAGGACCTGAAAACGGTAAAAACAGACGGCGACAAATGGGATTTAAAAAAATATTTCATTGATAATGATATAAAACCATGCGGGATTGTTATTACCGATCTTGATTCCGCGGAATATCTTGGCGGAGTGGTTCTTGCCGCTTTTCATGGTCAAATACTGGAGTTTTATGAACCTTCAGTAGTTCCTATTCTGGGAAATTATACGCGTGATACTAAAGAGATTATTAGAAGAGACATTATTTCTATCCTTAACGACTGGGGATTTCCCTTTAAAGGGATTGGAGAAGGAGTGGACGCTATCACAATAGCCATGGATATACCATTTAAATATGATGGCGGATTCTCTCTTGATGACGCGATAAATCGGGAAGGTGATGATTCAGCCAGTACATTCGCTTTTACAGGAAGGCTTATGGATCTCGGTAAAGGATTGGCTGTGTATCAGGCAATGTGCAGTATATTCCTGCAAACATCCAAAGCGCTTTTCTTTGATCGATGGCCAAGGGAATGGATGCGCTCGCTGGATGTAGGTGTATGGGATTTGCGAAAAAAAATACCTTGCGTATCCATTTATGATGATATGAATAAATGGAGAAATACCGTAAAGAAATATAATGTCTACGACCTTGTTTTTGTGAATGCCGCAGGTAATCCGGATCAATGGAGCGGAGGTACTCTTGATGATATACCTGATTCCACACCAGTTGCCGTGAATTTCTCACATAGCACATCTGCCGCTGACCCTACTGATTATAATACAATCGCAGGCAGATGGCTTCAAAACGGCGCTTTTGTTTATTTCGGCTCGGTTTCAGAACCTTTTGCAATAGCCTTTAACCTATCACAGGATATAATCGCTTCATGGATTAACGGAGATCCTTTTGCGCAGGCTCTTGGACAAAAGGAAAAACTTGCTCCACAGGTTGCCAAACCATGGAAACTTATGTATATCGGTGACCCTCTTTTTTACGCGAGATTCAATGTAAAAAAAGAGGACGATGAATATTATAATGCCGTTAAGGATTCTTTAAATGATCTTGAAGATTTAAGTTTTAAGGACGCTGAAGAGTCGCTTGAGTATTATCTTGATAAAGAAAGATCGTTGAAAGACAATATGGCCTATATCGATCAGGCAAAGAATCTGTTGACTGAAATTTACGAGCTTTCATTTGTCGATAAGATTTTCGGTGTCAGCGTATTCAAATATTATAACAAGGATTTTTTCAGGGCCTGGTTGTCAAGATATCCGGCGGCACAGAATATTTACGGGAAAGCATTTGCGAATGAGGAGAAAGTACTTGAACTTTATAATCAGAAATATGCTTATAAAAAAGCAAAATTACGTTCCGGTACTCATTTGAATGATTTGTGGAACGCGAATCTAAGTAAATTGCGGAATAAGATGACTTTTATTCCAGTATGGAAAGTTGCCGGGCCTGTTGACGACAATATTGTAAACAACGATAGCATAATAGACGAGATTCATAATTCCGGTGGTGAAAACACACTGAAAATCTCCAATAGAGAATATGATTGGAAAGAATATATAAAGGATTTGACATCGGGTAACCTTAATTTGAATGTAAATAAAAAAGCTGTTTATTATGGCATTTTTAAAGTGAATATGGAAAAAGATAATAAAGCGGTGTTGAGATTTATAGCTTTTTGTCCCGCAAAAATATATATTGATAAAGAAATTGTGCTGGATTATGGAAAAGATCGTCTTGTGGAATGTATATATAAACCAGTAGAATTAAAAAAAGGCGAACATACGGTGATTGTTGAATTATCTGTTGACGAGAGGAATAAAGGAATAGTAGGTTTAAGGCTGAGCGATGATAATTTTTCTCCGGTAGAAGGATTGGTTTTTACTATCAAAAGTAATTAAAATAAAAATCAACGAAAAGGAGTTAGCTATGCCCGAAATGGAAAAACAAGTGACGGATTTTGTTGTGGGTATAGACAAGATTAGTCCTAAAATCATCAAATTTGTTCTCTGGATGCTATTATCTTTTGTTATGCTTTTTTTGAGTTTTTCCCTGACTACATCAAATCCTGTAAGGCTTGTGCATATCGACGCCATCGATTATGCGCAGATAGCCAGAAATATTAGCAGGGGACAAGGAATAACTACAAAGTTTATCCGCCCAATTAGCCTCAGGTTTTATCCAAATTACCAGAATCATCCCGAGTTGACAAGTCCGCCGTTATATTCATTATACCTTAGTTGCATTATGAAAGTCTTTGATGCTCCTTCTGCGGAAAAACCCGAATTGGACAGGAAAGTAATTTATTATGGTTCAGGAATTTTCTTTATTCTGTGTATACCGTTTTTTATATGGTTCGGAAATAAATTAACGAAGAGCAATATTGCTTATCTTTCATTATTCTTCTTTATCACAAATATAATTGTTCTACGAACAGCTGTTTCCGGTTTACCGGATATGTTCCTGACGTTTATATTTATGTTATTTCTGTTAACGTTTTTGTATTATGACGGGGAAAATCTTTTTAAACCCGCCATAATAGGAGCATTACTCGGTTTATGCTATCTAACACGCTACAGTTATGGATTATTCGCGATTCCGTTGGTAATATACTTTTATCTCAGGGCAAAAAAATATAAAATTTTTCACAGTACTATGTTTTTAGTAACATTTCTAGCCGTTATATTCCCATGGCTTGTACGTAATTTTAGAATTACAGGCAATCCTTTTTTTACGCTTGAATGGTTTAAATATAAAATGTTTACTGAATTTTTGCCGGGAAATATCTATTGGAGAGCATATGTAGATGAAACCATTAATAAAAATATTGGTTTGTTTTTTATAATTCGCAAAATCGGAATGGGAATAAAAAGCAATTATATGGAATTGCTTAATCTAACGGGAAATTTTCTACTCGGATTTTTTGTTGTCGCGTTTTTTTATATCGGTTTTAAAACCAAACAGAACAAATTTATGTGGTTTACATTGATACTTTTTGTAATTCAGATAATTGTTTCTTCGATCTTCAGACCAGGCGCAAGCGTATTATTTCCGTTTTTCCCTTATGTTATTCTTGTTGCCGTATATTTGTTTTTCGATATGCTTGACAACAGAAAAATAGATCCTTTTATCAGGATAGGCATAGTTGCAATATTTATTTTGATCAACATTATGCCTGTAATATTTGGTTTTATGCCGAAATTATTTAGTGATCAGCTATTGCGCCAGCCAAAACAATACTGGGAAGAAAATATAATTGATGTTTCAACTATGGTTCCTAAAAATTCAATAATTGTATCAGATATTCCCTGGGCTACGGCATGGTATGGCAATTTGACTTCGGTATGGCTTCCATGGGAAGAAGAAGATTTTGTACAGGTATCAAAAAAAATCGGGTCGCTTGATGGCGCTTTCTTTTCGCCAATGATTTTAAGATATCCTCAGGACGAAATAAAAATATGGTTGAAAATCTACTCGTATTTAATAAATTATGAGACACTACCATCCGATAATAAATTTGGGTGGGTTTGGTCAACCAGGTATAGACGTGGGGATATATTCTGTTTCAAGGAAAAATTACAACAGAGTGATGAACTAAAATAATGGAACCAAAAGAGAAGACCGTATCAAACGATTTTCGGAGTGATAAAATATTTCTTATTGTTATATGCGGATTATGTGTATTGCTCTTTTATTCTCCGTTTAAATTTATGATAGATAAATGGATCACGGAATTTGATTCCAGTTATTCTCCGGGACCTTTCGCGCCAATAGTTTCCGGTTATATAATATGGAAAAAAAGAGATATTTTAAAATCTATTGAGGATAAACCGAGCATATGGGGTCTTGCGATCGTCATTCCGTTCCTGATACTGCATATTATCGGGCAAATCGGTGATTTGCAACAGATTTCTATATTTTCATTTATCTGTATTTTAGCGGGGTTGTCAGTTTTTCTAAAAGGATGGATTTTTACTTATGAGGTCTTGTTTCCTATAGGTTTTCTATTCTTTATGATACCTATGGGGTTTCTCGATACAATGGTTGGTGTCCCCTTGAGAATGGTTGCGTCAAATTGGGCGGCGGTTATCCTTGAAATGATGGGATTTGAGGTAATAAGAATAGGTACCCAGATTCAGCTTGTGGGATTATTCGCATTTGATGTGGCGGCCCCATGCAGTGGTTTAAAATCACTGGTATCTCTGATTGCTCTGGGGCTTGCGTTTGCCTACCTGTCCGAAAAAAATAACTGGAAAAGAACAATAATTATTTTGTCGTCTGTTCCGATAGCTATTTTCGCGAATATAATTAGAATTGTCCTTATAGGGCTTATAGCGGTTTCATTTGGAGAAAAACTGGCATTGGGTTTCTTTCATTCATTCTCCGGTTTTTTTCTGTTTGGATTCGCTTTATTTGCCCTTGCGGGTATTGGGAGAATATTGTCTTGGAAAAAAGAAGATTTAATAAATATCTGACGGTTACCGTAATTCTCGCATTATTCTTAATTCTGCTTAAGTTTAATGAAAAATTACCGGTTTCGGAATCTCCTAATTTGACGGTAGATTGTTTCCCTTCATCTTTTAATGGATGGAATTCTAAAGAAATACCTGTTTCGGATATAGAAAAGGAATTTCTTCCGGCAGATACAAAGTTTGTCAAGAGATTATATTCGCAACCGGATTATGGTGGAATCTTCCTTCAGGTTGTCCTTAGCGGGCAAGACAGGCGAAGCATACATCAGCCGGAAGTTTGTTTGCCTTCTCAAGGATGGGTAATCAAGAAAAAAAGCAAATATTCCATAAAGGTTGATAACCCGATAAATAATTTAATAACTACTCGGATCGATGTATCATTCGGTAAAGATAACCATATGAGAAATGAAATATTCTTATACTGGTTTATGGGTAATAAACGAATTACGTCATCATACATGAAAAGAATTTTTTTAATTGGATTTGACAGATGTATACTAAGAAGAAATTATCAATGGGCGATGCTCAGGATTTCTACAAATATAGATTCTAATGGCACAAATATTGCTTTGAAAAGGTTAGAGAAGTTTGTCGCCGATTTATTTCCTAAAATATCCACGGAAGATTGCTTTCAGTTTTAGTCAATGTTGCTAAATTAGTGTGCCTTTAATTAAGATTATTTTGCAGTAAAACATTTAATAGAAAAAATTTCGTTTGAAATTATGATAAAAATTGTTTACTAATAACGTAAATAATATTATTATGAAAAAAATTAGTAATATAATTTTATAAACAATATAAATTACAATACGTTTCAGGGGGAAAGTTATGAGACAAATAAAATTATCAGTGTGCTTATTTCTCTTGCTTGTTGTTTCTATGTTCCTTTTAGAAAAAAATGTTTTTGGTGCTTTTGATCAATTGATTCCTCAAAGGCAGAGAGGTAAATTCTTTACGCCGTCTATAAGATTAAGATCGGAATGGAACGATAATGTCTCAGCAAAGCGTGGTTCCGCTCATGTCACACAGAAACCCGGCATTGATACCCGTGCTAACAGGAGAGTAAAGAGTTATATTTTATATGCCGAACCCAAAGCACAGGTTAGAATACCTCTCGATAAAACTTATTTAGGTGTTGATTATAAATATAGTTTTGCATATTTTACACGAAGGCCGAATGATAATGAAGATTTTGCTCATGATATTAATGCTCGGTTTATTCATAAGTTCTCAGATCGGTTGAATCTGGATGTGAAAGAAGATTTTGTGCGTCAGCAGGTAGGTACAATTCGGACTCATGATATTGTTGTCAGGGAAAATGGCAGTTTCCAGAGAAATACTGTGGATTGCGCTTTGAGGTATGACATCTCAAGAATGTTTTATGTGATAGGAAAATATACAAACGACTGGCTTAATTTCTTACCATATGCTTCCAGAACTACTTTCGACTATCTTGAAAACAGGTTGGGTATAGAAGGCGATTATATTTTAAATAAAGATATAACTCTTCTTGCCGGTTACGATTTCCGTGATCGAAGATATACTTTAAGGGAAAACGCAGATTATGATTCGCATATGATATATACCGGAACAAATTACAGAATGGGGAAATATTTTACTTTCGATGCGACTTCAGGTGTGGACTTCAGAAAACATGAAGCTGCAACACGACAAAGAGGATTCTATTTGAACGGAATTCCAGAATTCCCGACGCAAGGTGTGCCTGTTGAAGATGCTTCGGTACCGATTCGAGTCGGTTCAACCCAAGGTTGGGAAGAGAATCCGTATATTAATCTAAGGTTAACCACGAATTATTTTAAAGATATACTGATTATTCTGAATTATCAGTATCTGGTACAAACAACTGAACAAACAACATTTATAGATACAGATACTCAGTCAATTGCGGCTCAGGTTTCTTATAAAATAATGCCAAAAGTAACGGTTGATTTTACTGCGGGTTATAGTATTGATAAATATCATGGAAGATCTTATCTGACAAATTATGATCTTGTAACTTTTGGTTACCCAAATTTATTACCGGCAGGAACTGTAGGAAAAATGGTTGATCTTAAAAATCCGGAGACAAAATCGTTTATTATGGGCGCTGTTTTAAGTTATCAGGTAACACCATGGTTGTTTTATGAATTCGGATACCGCAGAACTGATTTCGATTCTGATTTTAATACTTCAACATGGGAAAGAAATCAGTTATTTACAGGAATAAATGCTATATTTTAATAAATTGATTTGCAATACTTCTTGTTTCTTTAAAAATAGATTAATTGCATTTTATAGAAAGAAGTTTATAAAGAAATTCTTCAGATTTAATATTGTATTAATTTCTTATATGTATTTAATTAATCTTTTCTATCCTTGCATGAATCCATATTTAAGTATTAATTCTTTAAATAATATAAGTTTAAACTTTTTCAAGAAAGTTGACGAAAATATAAAAAAGGAAAATCTTCTTTATAATAATGGTAATTACAATATGGATTATGGAGAAATATTATGCAGATTAATCTGAAAGAAAATGTAAAAGAACTTCATTTTTTGGATTATTGGAAAATAATAAAGAAACGTAAAGATGTTGTTTCCGCTGCATTTTTCATAATTGTAGTTACAACAGCTGTTTGGACATTCGTACAAACACCGGTTTATATGTCTTCGACAAAATTGCTTGTTGAAAAACAAAAACCGGAAATAAATATTTTCAATAGCCAGCAAATGGTAGAAACGTATGACCCGTATTATTATCAAACACAATATGAAATAATTCAGGGAAAATCAGTTCTTGAGGAAGTGATTTCCGATTTAGACCTTCAGAACAAACTTTCACCGCGCGATGGTGAAAAACTTCCTTTGGAAAAAGCATTGAAAAATCTCAGGGAAAACATTGTTGTGCAGCAATATAGAAACACTAATATATTGGAAGTTGTAGTATACAATAAAAATAGGTTTCTTGCCGCCGATATCGCAAATAAAATAGCGGAAGTTTATCATAATCAGAGATTAAGTGTTAGAAAAAGGGAAGTTACAAATGCTGTCGATAAACTTAGACAGGAATTAGATGATATCCGTACAAAACTTCAGGATTCAGAGGTGGCTCTTGATAAAGTAAAAAAAGAGAAAAATCTTAGTTTTGTCCAGGGATTTAATATTGATAAACAACAGCTTGCGGAGTTTAATGCGGATTATCTAAAAGCGAAAACAGAAAGGCTTGAAAAAGAAGTTAAACTTGCGGAGTTAAAAAAGTTATCGGATACCGATAAATTACACGCTATTGCTGTTGGTGATACATATCCGAATCTAGCGACATTGAAAAATACCCTGGCCGAAGCGGAAATAGAATTATCAGCTTTACATGAACAGTATCTTTCTAAACACCCTCTTATACAGGAGGCGGAATCACGTGTTGTTGAAGCGAGAAGAAAAATAAGTTCTGAAATAAAAGGGATTATGAACGGATTGGAAACCGAATATGAAGTCGCAAAAGTGAGGGAACAAACGCTATATAAAGTTCTTGAAAACGCAAAACAGGAGCTGAAAGACCTTGATGACAAGGAACTCGATTATACGCGCCTGGAAAGAGAAGTCGAAACAAACAAACAGATGTATATGACCTTAAAACAAAATTTAAAAGAACAGGATGTTGTTGAAAGTTTACCAATAACAAGTGTGGAAATAATCGAAAAAGCGGTTCCCGCAATGGAAGGGGATCACGCGAAACCGAATAAATTCCTTAATCTGGTATTAAGTGTTGTAGCAGGTTTGGTTGTAGGATTTGGACTCGCGTTTTTCATGGAATATCTCGATATATCTGTAAAAACAATAAATGATGTCGAACAATATTTGCAACTGCCTATTCTTGGTGTAATACCACAAAAAGTGAATCTGCTTTCAAAAGAAGGACCGTTTTCAGCAAACTATGAGGCGTATAGGATATTAAGGACAAATATAGAATTTTACCGACAGAAAAAACGTCTTAAATCTTTAATGGTAAGCAGTGGTGGTGTAGGTGAAGGAAAAACGACTACCGTTGTTAATCTTGGAATAACAATCGCGAATAGCGGTGATAAAGTTTTGCTTGTGGAATCAGACTTAAGAAGGCCTAATATTTATAGAATGCTGGAAATCGAACCGCCGGAACACGGGATAATTGATGTTCTGGCGAACAAAGTCGAGTCATATCACGATGTTGTAATGAATACCGATACAAAAAATTTATATTATTTACCTTGTGGTAAAGGTGATGTAGATATAAATTCATTTTTTGAAATAAAAAGTATTCAAAAAATGATAAAGGTTTTATCAGAAAAATTTGATTTAATTATTTTTGATTCTCCTCCTATTATGGGTATAAGCGACAGTTCAATTCTCGCAACCGCTGTAGATGGTATATTGCTGGTTCTTGGATATAGAAAATTCCCGAAAGAAGTCGCTTACAGAGCCGTAAAAGCTGTTGAAACTGCTGAAGGACGGCTTATAGGAGCGGTGCTAAATGAAGTTAATTTGAAACGGGAAGATTTCTTCTATTATAGACATAATTATTACAAATATTATCAGGGTACCGGATATCATCAAACGGGTAGTCCAAAAAAGATTACAAAAAAAGTTGATGAAGACACAGGTACAGATTCTTCCGATGGAATTCAAGAGCAAATTAAAAGCGTTGTTTAATAAATATATTTATAGAGGAGTATACATTCCATGAAATGGAAATTATTTATATCATTTTTTCTTATTGCCTTAACATATGTATATGTAACACATGCAAAAGATGATTCACAAGATCAGATTCAAAAGCTGGAAGCCGGATATGTAATAAAATCAAAAGATGTTCTTTCCGTTAAGTTTTACAGGCATAAAGATCTTGATCAGGAAGAAATCGAAGTTACACCAATGGGTATTGTTTTTATGCCGTTAATTGGTGAAGTGAAAGCATCAGGTTTGACTACAAGCCAGTTGGAAAAAAAGTTAATGGATATGTATTCCAAAGATTATCTTAAGAATCCTTATATTACTGTTTCAGTTTTATCAAGGAGATATTATGTCTTAGGTGAAGTAAAAGCGCCAGGAGCATATCCTATGGTAGGTAACGTTACTGTTTTAACCGCAATAACACAAGCTGGCGGATTTACAGATTATGCCGCTAAAAATAATGTAACTGTTATCCGCAATGTCGGTAATGTGAAAAAGTCAATAACAGTAAATATTGACAAAATTATAAAAACCGGAGATACTAGCAGCGATGTTATATTACAAGCAGGAGATGTTGTTAATGTCCCGCAAAGCATGTTTTAATCTGTAAATAAATTAGACTGGTTTTTTATTCTATGCAAAATAAACCCTTATTTAGAAATTACGCAAAAAATTTTCATTCGGAAACAAAACTTGAAAAGACATTTAACGCCATATTGATTTTTTTACTTGGTTTTGTGCTTATTTTTACTCCGCTAAGTTTTGGAACCGTCAATGAACCTTCTTTCTATATCGCTCATATTTCGATACTTGGACTCGTTCTTGTCAGTATATTGAAAATGGCATTTATAAGAAAATTCAAATTAATAAAATCATTTACACTTGTTCCTCTGTTTTTATTTGTTGGATATACTGCTGTACGCTATTTTTTTTCCGATAATCCATATTATTCGAGAATGGAATTTTTAAAAATAATTGATTATTCATTAATTTATCTTGTTATTGTAAATAATTTTCAGAGAAAAAAATATTTTTACTCACTCATATTTCTTACAATTCTTATCGGATTGTTTTTATCATCATTGGGGATAATACAATATTTCAAAGAGGCAAATAAGGTATATGGAATTGGGTTGGCGAATGAAATTGTAGCTGTGCCAAGTGATGGACATCAAATACACGATGCTCAATCATATTTTGGAATAGTAACTAAACCCAAACCGGAACAATATGGTTTTAGAGCAAGTGGAACTTTTGTTTGTCCAAACCATTTGGCCGGTTATCTTGAGATGATAATACCGCTTGCTCTTGCTATGAGCATGTTAACACGATTTGTTTTCGGATTCAGGATGCTTATAGGATACTCATCACTGCTGATTATTGCTGGATGGGTATTGACGTTTTCAAGAGGCGGATGGATTGCGGGAATTGTGATGTTAATAACTTTTATCATATTATCATATCTAAGAGGTGAAGCGCGTAGCGAAAATAGATGGATATTACCTATGGTAATAATTATTATAGCGTTAATATCAATCGGTATATTTGTAAAACCGATTCAAAAGAGATTGTTAGAAATTTCTCCTACCGGTGATGCCAGTTCTGCAAGCAGATTAAAAATATGGTCTGACACAATTCCAATGATTAAAGATAAACTTTTCTTTGGTTATGGTCCCGGTGGCTATGAATGGCATTTCCCTCGGTATAAAAGCCATTCAATTAATCGAAAAGTAACATATACCCATAATGATTATTTAAATGCCCTTGCCGATTACGGTGTCTTCGGAACATTAATAATATTGTTTTTTATTGTGTTGTTGTTTATGAAATCAAGAAAGATTCCTGAATTTTTTGAACATCCTGATACTCAAGCATTGATGGTGGGTTGTTTATCTGCCGTTGTCGTTGTTTTGTTCCATGCGTTCTTTGATTTCAATAATCATATATACAGTAACGCTCTTTTATTCGTTGTAATATGTGGTATTTACATAAGTGTTGTCAGTAATGTCGAAAATGAAGAAGAGGCATATTGGAAATTTGACAAGTTAAATAATAATATATTCATGTTAATTTTTGTAGGGATCATTCTTGTCGGGATAATTATCTCTGGTATTATTCAGGCTGGAAAATTATTTTTATCTGAGGCTTATTTTCAACAGGGGTATGCTCTTCAATACCAGATATTGTGGAATGAAGCGTCAAAAAAATATGAAATAGCGCAAAAATACGATCCGAAAAATCCGAATATTTATGGAAAATTGGCTGAGGTTTTAAGTGCTCAAAATTTATTTAGAATTGGCATCGATAATAATCAAGCGATAAATTATTATGATACAGCTTTAAAATACAACCCTTATGAAAGTGATTTTCTTTTTAAAAAGGCGCTTCTTCTAAAACGTGAAAGAAAATTTAAAGAAGCATCGGATGTAATTGGAAAAGCAATTTCACAAGAACCGACTAATGAATCATATAGAGTGGAATATAAAAAATTAGACATCATTCTGCAGAGAAATAAATCCGCGTTTTAAAAATTTCAAAGGTAATAGATGAAAACTCAAAAAATGAAAATTGCCATGATCGGACAAAAAGGTATTCCGGCTATTTATGGCGGTGTGGAGCGACATGTTGAGGAAATTTCGCGCAGGCTTGTCGAAAAAGGACATGATGTCACTGTTTATAGCCGCCCATACTATATGAAAGAGAATAGTTATAATAGCGATGAATTAAATGGTGTAAAAATAAAAGTTGTTCCAACAATAAAAAGCAAACATTTGGACGCAATCGTTCATTGTTTTATATCATCCGTTGACTCAATTTTTAAAAATTATGATATTATTCATTATCATGCGATTGGCCCATCGACATTATCATTTTTACCGCGGATAAAAAACTCAAAATCCGTTGTTACTGTCCACGGTCTTGATTGGCAGAGAAAAAAATGGAATAAATTCGCTTCATTATTTTTGCAATTCGGCGAAAAATCCTCATATTATTTTCCAAATAAAACAATTGTTGTATCAAAAACACTTAAAAAGTATTATGACGGGAAATATAACGCTGATGTTTCTTATATTCCCAATGGAGTAAATTTGCCGGTTCTAAATAGCCCTGATATTATTAAAAAGAAATATAATCTGGATAAAGATTCATATATTGTGTTTATAAGCAGGCTGGTACCTGAAAAAGGATGCCATTATTTGATTGAAGCCTATAAGCAAATCAAAACCGATAAAAAACTTTTAATAGTTGGCGGGTCAAGCCATTCGGACGATTATGTAAAAACAATTAAAGAAATGGCAAGAGATGATAAGCGGATTTTGTTTACCGGGAATGTCTATGGCCAGGAATTAAACGAATTATTTTCCAATGCCTATATATTTATACTTCCGTCAGAAATGGAAGGATTGCCTATAGTTATACTTGAAGCGCTTAGTTTCGGTAAATGTGTACTCGCAAGCGATATATCGGAAAATATGGAGGTAATTGCGCCTTTCGGCAAAGATGAGTATGGATTCAGTTTCGAGAACAAAAATATAAAGAGTCTGAGAGAAAAAATAGAATTACTTATAAATAATCCCGAAAATGTTGAGTCCATGTGCTCAAATTCAATCGATTATGTAAAAACAAATTATAACTGGGATTCCGTTGCCGACCAGACTGAAAAAATATATTTATCTATGATAAAATAAAAGATAATCAGATTTCTCTGCCTTTATACATCTTTGTATAATATTGCTGATATTCACCGCTGGTACATTCATTTACCCATTCTTTATGCTCAATATACCATTTTACGGTTTCTTTCAATCCGTCGCTAAAATTGTATGATGGTTCCCAGCCAAGCTCATTTTTGATTTTCGATGAATCTATCGCGTATCTAAAATCGTGGCCAAGCCTGTCTTTGACAAACTGGATGAGTGTATCGGGTTTAGAAAGGATACTTAGAATTTCTTTTACAATATTTATATTTTCCCACTCATTTCCTCCACCGATATTATATATTTCGCCAATTTTACCTTTATGTAATACGCAATCGATAGCGCTACAATGATCCTTAACGTGAATCCAATCGCGAATATTTTTACCTGTACCGTAAACAGGAAGTTTTTTATCCTGAAGCGCGTTACAAATCATAAGAGGAATAAGTTTTTCGGGAAATTGATATGACCCATAATTGTTTGAACAACGTGTTATCAGGACAGGTAAACCGAAGGTCTTATAAAATGATCTGGTAATCAGGTCGGCGCTTGTTTTACTTGCTGAATAAGGGCTGTTTGGGGAAAGGGGAGTGGATTCAGTGAATTTGCCAGTCGCTCCAAGCGAGCCATAAACTTCATCCGTCGATATTTGAACAAATCTTTCAATTCCATATGCTTTTGCCGCTTCAAGCAAAGTAAGGGTACCAGTAACATTGGTTTCAATAAAAACTTCCGAACCCAAAATGCTTCTGTCAACATGCGATTCAGCCGCGAAATTTATAATGGAATCAATTTTATATTCCTTTAAAATGTAGGAAACAAGCTCGAAATTTTTGATATTTCCCTTTATGAAAAAATAACGCGGATTCTTCTCGATATCAATAAGATTCAATAAATTACCCGCGTAAGTCAGGTTATCCAGATTTACAACATTATAATCCTTATAATTTTCAAGAATAAAGTGAACAAAATTTGAACCGATAAATCCGGCACCGCCAGTGATTAATAAATTATTCATTCGAATATCTCCTTTTGATCTGGCAAATTTTACCAAAGGGAATGTAAAATTTAAACTAAAAATTTTGACAAATACACAAAAAAACTTTTAAATAGCAAGAATACATAAAGTTTTTTTATTTAAAGTCGATTTTTTTTATAAGTATAATTTTAAAAAATATATCCAAAAAAAGGGGAATTGTTTATGAATAACCGTAAAATTTGTGTAGTAGGTTTGGGTTATGTCGGTTTGCCTCTTGCGGTTGAGTTCGGCAAAAATCAGCGTATAATAGGGTTTGATATAAATGAAAAAAGGATTAAAGCATTACAGAATTATAAAGATTTAACCAACGAAACTTCGGAAGAAGATTTAAGGGACGCAAAAATTGAATATACCTCTGATCCGAAGAAAATAGCCGAGTCTGATTTTATAATAGTCGCGGTACCAACACCTGTAAATGAAGCTAAAATTCCTGATTTGACTGCTGTTGAGTCTGCTTCGACTATTGTCGGGAAGAATCTGTCAAAAGGTGCGATTGTAGTTTTTGAAAGCACAGTTTACCCGGGAGTTACGGAAAAAATATGTAAACCTATCCTTGAGAACAATTCCGGACTTAAATGCGGTGTCGATTTTAAAATTGGGTATAGCCCTGAAAGAGTAAACCCTGGTGATAAAGAACATACTATTGACCGGATAATAAAAATTGTATCCGGAATGGATCAAGAAACTCTTGAAATTGTGGCGCAGGTATACGGTATGGTGGTAAAAAAGGGAATATACAAGGCAGAAAATATTATGACTGCTGAAGCGGCAAAAGTCATAGAAAACATCCAGCGTGATTTAAATATAGCTCTGATGAATGAACTGTCCATTATATTTAATAAAATCGGTATTGATACAAAAAGCGTGATCGAAGCAGCCGCCACGAAATGGAATTTTCACAAATATTTCCCGGGTTTGGTAGGCGGGCATTGTATTGGTGTCGATCCTTATTATTTGACACATCTCGCGCTACAGGTCGGAATTCATCCAAAAGTTATACTTGCCGGAAGGGATACCAATGATGGAATGTCAAAATATGTTGCGGAAATGGTGATAAAAGAATTAAATAAAGCGGGATATGTCTTGAAAGACGCAACCGTTCTGGTTATGGGGTTGACTTTCAAAGAAAACGTGCCGGATATGAGAAACAGCAGGGCATTTGACGTTATAAGGTATTTAAACGAATATTCCATAAATGTTGTTGCTTGTGATCCATTACTCGAAGAAGGAATAATTGAGGGAGAACATCAAAAAGTTGAGAATAAACCGTTTAATAAAATAAAAAGTTTTGATTGCGCTCTTCTTATCAATTCTCATGACGCATTTAAAGATATTTCTCTCAATGATTTAAATGAAAAAATGAGCAATAAACCGATTTTGATAGATATAAAAAGTTTCTATTCAAAAGAGGAAGCTCTTGAAAAAGGTTTCATGTATAAAAATTTATAATGACATCCAATAATCCGAGAATCATCATAATCGGCGCCGGGCCAACGGGTCTTGGCGCCGCGTACTATTTGCGCAAAATAAGGTATAATAACTGGTTTATCTATGAAAAAGATAACCATGCCGGTGGTTTATCATCAAGTATAATTGATAACAATGGTTTTACCTGGGATCATGGCGGACATGTAATTTTCTCGCATTACAAGTTCTTTGATGAAATAATTGAATTTTCGTGTAAAAAAAATATTTTGTCTCACAATAGATACGCCTTTGCATATATGTTTGATCGGCTGGTTCCATATCCTGTACAAAACAATATTAGATATTTGCCCGATGATGTTATTTTGGATTGTTTATTCGGGTTGATAGACAGAAAATATGAAACAAAGCCTGAAAATTTTAAGCAATGGATCGATTCGGTTTTCGGCAAAGGTTTAGCCGAATATTTTATGTTGCCGTATAACCGCAAAGTCTGGAGCACGAATCCGGAAGAAATGGGATTCGGCTGGATTGGTGAAAGAGTAAGTGTAATTGATATAAAACATGTGCTCAAAAATATAATTCTAAAACAAGATGATAATGGATGGGGGCCGAACAGTAAGTTTGTTTTTCCAGAAAAGGGTGGTACTCAGGCAATATTTTCACAGATCGCGTCTCTTGTTAAAGATAACATTTCTTTTAAGTCGGAACTTTATAAAATTGATATTAAAAACCGAAAAGTATTTTTTAAATCCGGCAAATCCGATAAATATGATTATTTGATATCTTCTGTGCCTGTTGATGAATTTGTTAATTATTTGGATGGTAACAATAACATGGACACAATTAAGGAAACTGCCGGAAATTTGGTTTACAACAAAGTAATGGTTACCGGTATCGGCATTAAAAGAAAGAATAAGCCGGATCGGTCATGGATATACTTTCCGGAACAAAAATTCCCATGGTATAGAGTGACATATTTTTCAAATTATTCTCCATATAATGTGCCTTCAGATGAATATTTTTCTCTTATGGGAGAGATAAGTTATCCAGCACATTCACAACCGGATGGAGAGACTGATATAATGAAATCCATTGAATCTTTTGAAAAATGTGCTTTTATTTTAAATAACGATATAAGCCGAATCGAAAGTTTTTATTCAAAACTAATACCAAAAGCTTATCCGGTACCGACATTGGAAAGAGACAAAATTTTAAATGAAGTCCAATCGTTTCTTATGTCTAACAACATATTATCACGAGGAAGATTCGGCGGTTGGAAATACGAAGTCGCGAACATGGATCATTCTGTGATGCAAGGTAAAGAAGCTGTCGATTATATTCTATTTAATAAGTCTGAGGAAACTTATAAATTGACCTGATTCTCTAACTTAACTCTTTTTCTTCTCGGCTAATTCTTCCTTGATTTTATCTAATACGCCGTTTATAAATTTACCGGAATCAGGTGTACTGAACTTTTTGGCAATATCAACTGCTTCATCAATCGATACAACTGCGGGTACATCGTCAAGGAACATGATCTCAAAAACAGCTATTCTAAGAAGATTTCTGTCTATTAGCGCAATACGTGAAAAAGACCAGTTGGTTGAATGGCGTTGTATCGTATCGTCAATGGTTTCTTTATGATCAACATAACCGTGAATAAGTTTTTCGGAAAAATCGAATTGCGGGCTTTCGATATCTATTCGATTTTGTTCGCAAACAATTTCCCATGTTTTGTGTAGATCTCTTAAATCGTATTCATCTTTTATATCGCATGCGTACAAATATTGTAACGCGAACTCTCTGCTAAGCCGTCGTTTGCCCATTTTGTCTCCATTAAAAAATTAAATTTCCTGAGAAAATAAATTAACCATTTCAATTACCGATAACGCGGCATCAGCACCTTTGTTTCCGGATTTTGTGCCCGCTCTTTCAATAGCCTGCTCAAGAGAATCCGCGGTTATCACCCCGAAAGATATTGGAATCCCGAATTGTAAGGATACTTGAGCTATACCTTTAGTAACTTCACTACTGATATAATCGAAATGAGGTGTCATGCCGCGTATTAAAGCGCCAAGACAAATTATTCCATCGAATTTTCTTGTTGCCGCGATTTTCTGTGCCAAAACAGGTATCTCGAAAGAACCCGGTACCCAGAATACGCTTATTTCATCATCTTTCACGTTATGTCGTTTAAGAGTGTCTATCGCGCCATCAACTAAACGTGATGTGATAAAATTATTGAATCTGCTTACAATAATACCGTATGTTTTCTTCTCAGATACTAATTTACCTTCATATATTTTCACATCTGCCTCCAGGTGTGGTTTTAAATTGCCTGAAACATATGACCTAATTTTTCTTTTTTTGCCTGAAGATATTTTTTATTGTGTTTCGTAGGTTGCATAGATATTTCCATTCTATCAACAATATTAAGGTCGTATCCATTCAATCCGATGATTTTTTTGGGATTATTGGTAAGCAAAATAATATTTTTAACTCCCAAATCCACAAGAATCTGAGCTCCGATCCCGTATTCCCTGAGATCCGGTTTGAACCCGAGATGTTCGTTTGCCTCAACAGTATCAAGCCCTTTGTCCTGCAGTTCGTAAGCCTTCAATTTGTTCAAAAGGCCTATTCCGCGCCCTTCCTGGCGCATATACAGAATTATACCCTGTCCTTTATTGGAAATTATTTCCATGGCTTTTTCGAGCTGTTGACCGCAATCACAGCGCAGAGATCCGAGAACATCACCTGTCAGGCATTCGGAATGTACTCTGACGAGAACATTGTCATCGGGTTTTATATCACCCATAACCAATGCAAGATGTTCGCTGTTATCAGGTTCCGCATTATACGCAAAAAGTTTGAATTCACCGAATTTTGTCGGCAGTTTTGTTTCAACTACTCTTTTTATTAATATTTCAGTTCTTCTGCGATATTCTATAATTTGCGCTATAGAACACATTTTTATTTTATATTTATCCTTGAAATTGATTAATTCAGGAACTCTTGCCATTGTGCCATCATCATTCATTATTTCACAAATCACACCTGCCGGATATAATCCCGCAAGTTTCGCAAGGTCTACCGCCGCTTCAGTATGGCCTGCTCTTTTTAATACACCTCCGGTTATTGCGCGGAGCGGGAATATATGGCCTGGTGTAACAAAATCTTTTATGGAAGCATAAGGATTAACAAGAAGCTGAATAGTTTTTGCCCTGTCTATCGCTGATATACCCGTTGTGATTCCATTTCTCGCGTCAACAGACACACTAAATGCCGTGGAATAATGATCAAGATATTTGGGTACCATAGGGTTTAGTCCAAGCTGATCAAGCCGTTCAGCTGTCATTGGAACACACACCAACCCTCTGCAATGTTTAACCATAAAATTCACGTCGGCAGGTTTTACGAAAGACGCCGCCATTATAAGGTCGCCTTCGTTTTCTCTGTTTTCATCGTCAGTAACGATAACCATTTTGCCGCACCTGATATCTTCAATTATATCTTCTATCTTATCGAAAGGAGCCGGATTATCATTCATTTTAGGACTATCCTCCTGAGATTAAATCTCTCTTAAAAGATTTATAAAGCTTTTTTACAACCTAATAGATATACTATATGAGAGCAAATTTTTAAAGAAAAATATTATTTATTTCATGTCGTTAGATTATTATAATTGCCGAAAGTTAATTGGAGAGACATAAGAATATGAGCTGTGAAAATATTATTATAAGATTAAGAGAATTGTATGATCCGAAAAATATTGAAGGCATGAAAAAATTCGGAATTACTTCGGATAACGCGTATGGTATTTCCACGCCTGAATTAAAATCGATAGCGAACGAAATAGGCAAGAATCACGAACTTGCTCTTGAGTTATGGAATACCGGCATACGTGAAGCGCGCATTATAGCCGGGTTGATTGACGAGCCATCTAAAGTAAAAGAAGAACAAATGGATCAATGGGTAAATGATTTTAATTCGTGGGATGTTTGCGATAGCATATGTATGGTGCTTTTTGATAGAACTCCGTTCGTTTATTCCAAGATCAATCAGTGGTGTGAAGCCGAAAAGGAATATGTAAAGAGAGCTGGTTTTGTGCTTATGGCTTGTTTGGCTGTGCATGATAAAAAAGCTAAAGACGAAATTTTTATGGAATTTTTACAGAAGATAATTAAAAAGTCTGACGACGGGCGAAATTTTGTGAAAAAGGCCGTTAACTGGGCGTTGCGGCAGATTGGGAAGAGAAATTTTAATTTAAACGGTTACGCGATAGATTCCGCAAATAAAATATTAGCGGCAGGATCAAAGTCAGGGAAATGGATAGCATCAGACGCTCTTCGAGAACTGAAAAACGAAAAAATTAAAAAAAGGATTGCCGGCAAAAAATGAGTTTTAGAAAATATTATATGATCGAGATTGTTACTTCATCAGAGTGTGAAGAACCGTTAAACGCTTATTTCGAGAATATCTCTTCGGCAGGTGTATCGGTTGATCACAAAATAGATTCGCAAGATGTTTATTTTAAGGTTTATTTTGAAAATGAGCCGGATAAAAAGCGTTTATCGGAAGAAATAAACGCGCTTTTTGAGGAATATGAAAAAATTGGTATAATTACAGGTAAAAAAGAGATCTCATTCAGTGTTTTTGATGAAGAAGACTGGAAGAATTCATGGAAGAAGAATTTCACGTCATTTAAAATAGGTGATAGGTTGGTAATAAAACCATCATGGGAAGATTGGAATGCAAAAGAGGGTGAAATAGTGATTGAATGCGATCCCGGAATGGCATTCGGAACAGGACAGCATCCAACCACAAGATTTTGTCTTAAAATGTTGGAACAATACGCGGGAAAATATAACAATTCACTTGATATCGGTTGCGGGTCGGGTATTCTGAGCATTGCCGCGGCTAAATTGGGTGCGATGAAAAATCATGGGTTCGATAATGACCCTGTGGCTATAGACCACGCGCGTGAAATGAGCTGTAAGAATAAAACCGATATAAATACATTATTTTTTGTTGATAACCTTGATCATTATCAGTCTCATGACAAATTTGAGTTTGTGATGGCTAACCTGTTTGCCGAAGTATTGATTAAATACGCTGAGAAAATAACGTCTACCGTATCTAATAACGGATATCTTGTTATAACGGGAATCACCGTTCAAAAAATGGACGATGTCCGCAACACCTATCTCAAATACGGATTTAAAGTAATCGATTCGTTTTCCGATCCGGAATGGAGCGGATTTCTATTATCGTATTGAGTTATATATTAAGCTTCTGAACCGGTATCTTCAACTTTCTTTCTTGGAGCTGGTGCTGTTCTTTTTTTAGCGGTATTTTGTACAGCTCCTCCTTTGGGAGCGAGTTTTATTAGAAGTTCCATTTCTCTCCCAACCTCAAAATAAGTTTGAAAAAATTCGCCTTTTTTAATTCTTTCTACAATTTCCTCTTCGCTTAAAATTTGAATCTGACCTTCACGCATACATACAAATTGTTTCATTTGCGGTATCCTCCCTTTTTCTTTTTTAGGTAATAAATATATATGATAGTCTTTATCTGGATATTTCTGCATATACTGATATAAAATCCAGCGGATTTCCCTGTCTTTTTTCTCACAGAGTTCCTGGAATTCACGGCAATATAATTCACGTGGGCATATTAGCTTACAGACGAGAATATCTTTATGGTGATTATTAAATTTGCAATAAATATTCATGATTTTGCTTATTTTGTGTTATTTTATTTATGTCCAAGTAAATACACTAAAACTCAAGCTTAGTCAAGTAATGATCGAATTTAATTTGTCAAATTAAATTTAAAATATGATATTATTTACCGAAATTTTTACAAAAACAATATTTTGTTATTATAATATTTTTAAGGATTAAGAGAATCTTATTTATGAATATACGGCTGAACAAATACAATATTATAGCATTTTTTGTTTTTTTTATCTCAATTCCGATATTTTGCATACTTCTCGTTAAATATTGGAATTTAACTTTTGATGATTCATTTATTACTTTCAGGTATTCGAAAATGATGGCTCTCGGTTTTGGGCCTAGATTCAATCCATCCGGTATTCCTGAAGAAGGATACACTTCATTCCTGTGGATGCTGATTATGGTTGTCCCGCATTTGATTGGTGGCGACGCGATAGTGTTTTCCAAAATTGTCGGAATACTATTTTTTATATTATCAATGTGTTTCGTTTTTTTACTTATAAAAACGCTAATACCATTTATTCAGGATGATTTGAAAAATCTTTTCGCAAGTCTGGGAATATTATTGATAATATTATTCCGCGGTAATGTGTTTCATATTGTAACAGGTATGGAAACCTCATTATTCGCTTTTTTATTGGTTTTATTCGCTTATATCAATATACGTTTTTTAAGAGAAAAAAAACGGAATCTGTCTGTTATCCTATTTATAACAGGATTTTTAATAGGAATTACAAGACCTGAAGGAAACTTGTATGTTCTTGTTGCATCACTGTCTACTTTCTTCTTTTTGAACAGGCAAGAAAAAATATTCTACATAAAAAATTTCATTTTATTTTATGTATTGCCCGGTTTAGGGTATTTCTCATGGCGCTGGTGGTATTATGGTAATTTTTTACCGCTTCCTTTTTATATAAAGATAGCAGGGAGGCGAAGTTATTTTGCTGGCTTGAAAGAAGTCCTGGGATTCCTGAATTATTTTTCGTTTACATTAGTGTTTCTTCTTTTGGGTACTGTAATGAGTTGGAAGAAAACAATACCGGTTTTTATAGCAATCAGTTCGATGATTTTTTTCTTTATATATCCACGACATATTATGGGATTGGAATGGAGGTTTTTAAATCCTGTTTGTGCGCTTATGATAGTTTTTATAATGATAGGTTTAGGCTATATTTATGAGAAAATGTCTGCTTATATCGTATCTAAAAATGTAAGATTGATTCTGATTGTTCTCGTAATTGCTGTTACATGTTATAGATTTTTGCTACCTTTGCCTATAAGTCTAAAATATGCAAGAGGGTATTCAAGAGGGCTTAAAATGGCTCATATTAAGCTTGGGAAAGTTTTAAACAAATTGTCTGATAAAAATTTCTCAAAGGTTGTAGCAGTCGGCGATGCCGGTGCGGTTCCTTATTTCTCAATGTGGAAAACAATAGATACTTACGGTCTGAATGATGTTTATATCGCAATGACAGGAAACCATAATCCGGATTATATTTTTAGAAAAAAACCGGATATTGTGGTTCTAATTTCTTTTTCTTCGACAGATTTTATTCCGCATTTAAAATGGGAACTGGATATTTATACCGAAAGTATTCGCAGGGGATATAGTAAAGTAAAACTGCTCGTTTTCAGTGAACGGAATTATTTCTTATGGGTAATGGCTGACCCAAACACGGAAATAGGCAGAAAATTATTACAATGGTATTAGATCACATTGTTTGCGGCGCGAATATTCCGAGAATCCGTAACCCTTCCTGAAGAACAATTTTTACCGCAGTTACAAGAGCAAGTTTTGATTTAGTTTCTTGTTCATCGTTTGTTACGATTCTGAACCGTGGATTTTCTTTTCCAAGATTATAATAATTATGAAATACCGAAGACAATTCGTACAAATAATAGGGAAGATGATGAATGTCAAGCGTTCGTGAACAAACTTCCATTATCTGCGGGAATTGACCGATCTTTTTAATAAGAGTAAGTTCTTCGGCAGAAGTTAATAAACTAAAATCAGCGGATAATAAATCAAGATCATTGATGTTTCCTCCGCGTTCCTCATATTTACGGTAAATACTGTAAATCCTTGCATGGGCATATTGAACATAGAAACATGGATTGTCGGGAGTCTGTTTCTTCGCAAGATCGAGATCAAAATCAAGTTGGCTATCGGAAGTTCGCATGGTGAAGAAAAACCTTGCGGCATCTTTTCCGACTTCGTCAATCACATCCTCCATCATGATGAATCTTCCGGCGCGTTTAGACATTTTTACAGGTTTGCCTTCTTTAATCAGGTTAACCTGCTGAACAATAAGCACAGTGAAACTATCATCGGCAAAACCAAATGCCTGCATCGCTCCTTTTAACCTTGCTATATAACCATGATGGTCAGGGCCCCAAATATCAATTAATTGATTAAAATTACGCTGGTATTTATGATAATGATAAGCTATATCAGCCATAAAATAAGTGGGAACACCATTTTCCCTTATGATAACTCTGTCGTTATCGTCTCCGAAAGCAGTTGATTGGAACCACCATTTTTCATCCTGTTTATATAAAAATCCTTTTTCACGAAGAATATTGAAACATTCATTCAGCAGGTTTTTATCGTGAACAGTCTTTTCGGAAAACCATTGGTCAAAAATTACGCCGTATTTCTCAAGATCCGCTTTCTGCAGGGAAACATTGCGGTTCATTGCGTATTCAGCAAAAAAGAATATATCTTCGCTATTAATAAGAGAATCGCTGTATTTATCGGATATTTCTTTGGCAATATCGATAATGTATTCGCCCTGATAACCTTCTTCAGGTATCTGGGCAGGTTTGCCGAATAATTCAACATAGCGCGCCTTTACGGATAAACCGAGAAGATTAACCTGATTGCCGACATCGTTTATATAAAATTCTCTGTGTACTTTAGCTCCGGATTTAATAAGTATATTCGCCAGAATATCACCGATAGCGGCGGCTCTTGCGCTTACCGCGTTGAGCGGGCCTGTAGGATTTGCGCTTACAAACTCAAGGATGATGTTATCGCTACACCTGATAGAAGAGTTGCCGTAGTTTTGAGTACTCTCAATTATTGAACGCAAAATATTTAGAACCGCATCATCGGATAAGAAAAAATTTATAAATCCGGGACCGGCTATTTCAATTTTTTTTGTCAGTTGTTTTATCACTTCGTCGGATTCGAATTTTGCGATAAGGCTGTTTGCTATATCGCGAGGAGATTTCCTGAATAATTTGGATAAGCGTAATCCGGCAGTAGATGAGAAATCACCGTGATTCTTGTCTTTTGGCATTTCAAGAACAGGAAGAAGCGCGGAATCATCAATCGATACTTCATATGATTTAGCGAGTTCCATAATATCAGCCTTAATTGCGCAAGAAAGTTTTTCTATAATATTTATCATATGGCAACCTCTTTCGCGTCGCCCCACAAATTTTCGAGCTTATAATAATCTCTAGTTTTGTAATAAAAAATATGAATTATTACCGAACCGTAATCAAGAATACACCATTGATATAGTGGATCAACCTCTCTACGGTAAGTACGGGCACCGGATTCTTTAAGTTTTAGCTCAATTTCATTAACTAACGCTTTTACGTGGCGGTCGGAGTTGCCACTGCAAATAACAAAAAAATCCGCAATGGACGATATCTCGCTTATATCCAATATTTTCGGTTCGATAGATTTTTTATCGATAGAAATTTCCGTGGCTTTTCTTGCAAGTTCTAAAGGTTCTATGATTAAGCCCTCCTATAAAAGTTAATCAATGTAAAGATTGTTTTCAATTATGAATTCGTTTACTTTTTCAGGCACAAGATATTTTATCGATTCGTTATTTTTTCTTTTTGCCCTGATAACAGAAGCCGAGACATCAATAAAAGGTGTGTCTACAATATTACTCTTAATCTTTTCTATTATATTTTTCTCAAATGGTAAAGATTCAATAATTTCAGGTTTAAGATCGAATCCGGTTCTTTTGGCAACAAGTATCGAGAAATCCCGCAATAATATATTTGAATCTTTCCACATATGAATTTCGAGCAAACTATCCGCTCCAATTATAAAAAATAAATCGGCATCTTTATATTTTTGTACATAATGGGTCATTGTGTCAATAGTATATGAATAACCAGGGCGTTTTAGCTCGATGTTATCTATCCCGAAATAATCAGTTCCTGATATCGCCAGTTCAACCATTTTATAGCGCAAATCCGCATTTAGCAATTCCTCATTTTTTTTATGCGGAGGATTGGAATTAGGTACAAATATGAGTTTATCAAGTTTTTTTCTTATAACAATCTCTTGAGCTGGAATTAAATGCCCCATATGAATAGGATTAAATGTGCCTCCGAAAATCCCGATCCGTTTGGTCATGATTATTCTCTTATCTGTCCGCTTCCGGTTACGATATATTTATAGCTTGTCAGTTCATCAAGCCCCATTGGGCCCCGGGCATGCAGTTTATCTGTGCTGATGCCTATTTCGGCTCCCATTCCGAATTCGCCGCCATCGGTAAATCTTGTTGAAACATTATGATAAACCACAGCCGAATCGACTGAATTTAAAAACAAATTAGCTGTCTGGCAATTTGTTGTCAATATTCCATCAGAATGATGTGACCCGTATTTCTCGATATGATCTATCGCTTCTTCAATATTATTTACAACTTTTATTGCCAGAATTAGATCAAGATATTCCTCATACCAATCGTTTTCCGATGCGGGCATTGATTTCGGGCATAGTTTACGCGTTAGTTCATCTCCGCGTATTTCAACTTTGTTTTTTTCAAGCTCAGAACATACTTTCGGTATGAATTCTTCAGCTATATCTTTATGAATGAGAAGTTTTTCAATTGCGTTGCAGACACCTGGACGCTGGACTTTAGCGTTTATAATTATTTTTATTGCCATATCCTGATCAAGTTCTTTATCTGCATATAAATGACAAACGCCTTTATAATGTTTTATTACAGGTATTGTCGCGTTTTCAGTTACGAATTTTATTAGACCCTCTCCGCCACGTGGTATGATTAGGTCAATATATTCATTAAGTTTAAGAAGTTCCGCTACTGCAGACCTCTCTTTTGTGGATATAAGCTGAATCGCGTCTTCAGGCAATCCCACAGATTTAAGCGCATCTTTCAAAATTTCAGTGAGTACAATATTTGAGTTTACCGATTCTTTTCCACCTCTGAGAATTGTAACGTTACCTGATTTAAGGCATAATGACGCCGAATCGACGGTTACATTAGGGCGTGATTCGTAAATAATTCCTATAACACCGATTGGAACGCTGACTTTGTTGATATTCATTCCGTTGGGACGTTTCCACTCCGCCAATTTTCTGCCAACAGGGTCTGGAAGCGTGACAAGGTTGTGTAGCGCTTCAATCATCGAATCTATCCGTTTATCGGTTAGCTCCAGTCGATCAAGCATAGCGCTTGAAAGGCCGGCTGTTTTGCCTTCTTCTATATCGATTCTGTTTTTTTCTTTAATTTCAGTTCTTCGCAGATCCAGAAGCTCAGCCATTTTTTTAAGCGCCGAATTTTTTAATTCCGATTCCGCACGATTTAATTTAAATGCCGCTTCACGTGCTTTTTTCGCAATGTTTAGCACGTACTCTTTTATATCATTCATTATAATATCCTCCGTGATTGAGATTAATCTTTCTCATGTGTTATAACAAGATTGTTTCTGTGTATAACCTCATCATATGGCCTTGAACCGAGAATTTTCTCTATTTCCGCGGTATGATGACCGGATATCTGAGTGACTTCTGAACTGTTGAAATTTACCAGGCCGCGCGCGATTTCTTTATTCTCTTCACTACATATGAAAACAACGTCTCCGACACTGAATTTACCTTCAATATCTTTTACACCTTTCGGGAGAAGGCTTTTCCCTTTATTAAGGATAGCATCAATCGCTCCGGAATCGATTATGATTTTCCCTTTCGGCTGATCAAAAAAAGCAATCCATCGTTTTCTGCTGTCCATTTTGTTATTATCAGGTATGAAAAGAGTGCCGATTTCCTCTCCGTTTAGAATCTTTAACAATACGTTTTCTTTTCTGCCGTTAGCGATGACCATAAACTCTCCCGCGGTATTGACTATTTTCGCCGCATGGAGTTTTGAAGTCATGCCGCCTGTGCCAAGAGTTGTTTTTGAAGATATGGATTCGGAAGCGATATCTCCTGAAATACCTTTAACCTCTTTTATTACAATATTATCAAGTGATTTCCCATCGGCGGATTTCTTCATCAGTCCTTCAACTGATGTAAGATTGATAAGTAAATCGCCCTGTATAAGATTTGTAACAAGAGCCGACAGTAAATCGTTATCTCCAAACCTTATTTCTGCTACGGAAACAGTATCGTTTTCATTAATTATAGGAACAATTTTATTTTGTAGTAGAGTATTTAATGTATTTCGCACATTCAGATGTCTTTTTCGGACTTTCAAGTCGTCTCGCGTAAGGAGAATCTGAGCTATATAAATATTCTCTTTTGAAAATAGATCATCATAAATACGCATGAGTTTTGCCTGACCGATTGATGCCGATGCCTGAAGCAATGGTAGAGTAGTAGGGCGCTTATCAAGATTTAGATAGGGAAATCCGGCGCCAATAGCTCCGGAACTTACAATTACGATTTCCCGTCCTTCATGAATTAATCTGCATATCTGACCGACAAGTGAATTAACAATGTCATTATCAATAATTCCTGCACCTTTGGTCAGCAATCCTGTACCGAGTTTTATTACGATACGTTTTGAATATTTTATAAGTTCTCTCATTCTTCAAGACGCGATTGTTCAACTATTTGCATCATTTTTGACAACAGCTCGTTTATTCCTTTCCCTGTAATTGCGGAAATAGGGTAAACCAAATCTTTATCTATTATATTCGAATTAAGAAAATTATTCAAATTTTCTTTTGATCCGGGTAAATCCATTTTGTTGGCGGCAACTATTCTTGGTTTTACTATAAGATCAGGTTTATGAAGCCTCAATTCCTGCTCAAGAATATGATATTCCTTAACAGGATCCCTATCTCCAAAATTGCCTATCTCAAGCACAAAAACAAGAACTTTTGTACGTTCGATATGCCTGAGGAATTCGTGACCGAGCCCAACGTTATTATGGGCACCTTCAATAATCCCGGGAATATCTGCGACAACAAAATCTTTATAGACATCATATTTCACGGTGCCTAAAACTGGTTTTAACGTTGTAAAAGGATAATTGCCTATCTTTGGCCTGGCTGAAGAAATTTTTGTCAGTAATGTAGATTTACCGGCGTTTGGAAACCCTACCAACCCAACATCGGCAAGAAGTTTCAGCTCAAGTAATAAATTCTTCTCTTCTCCAGGATGTCCAGGTTCAGATTCTCTTGGAGCCCTATTGTATTGAGAGAGAAACTGAGCGTTACCTTTTCCGCCTTTTCCGCCTTTGGCAAGAACCTGTTTTTCATTTGGAGTGACGAAATCGTGTATTATCTGTAAAGTTTCAGGATCAACAACTTGAGTTCCCACAGGAACTTTAACGATCAAATTCTTGCCTGATTTTCCGGTTTTGTTTGCGCCGCTTCCGTTTTTACCGGAATTAGCTTTGAGCATAGGGCGATAATAAAAATCCTGAAGTGTGGCCATATTCTGATCGGCCTGAAAAATTATATCTCCGCCTTTACCGCCATCTCCGCCATCCGGTCCGCCTTTAGGAATGTATTTTTCACGCCTAAAACTTACACAACCATTACCGCCATCGCCGGCTTTTAAATGTATTTTAGCTCGATCTGTAAACATTCCTTTACTGGCGATATTCCATTATTGAATAGGATTTACACTGATTTTACGGTTACTGCTGAACTGAACAATACCGTCAATTAATGCAAAAAGGGTATCATCTTTAGCGCGTTTCACATTATTGCCCGGGAAAAACTTTGTTCCTCTCTGGCGAACAAGAATACTTCCCGCGCTGACAACCTGCCCTTCATATCTCTTAACTCCAAGACGTTGCGACTGGCTATCCCTGCCGTTTCTCGAACTACCCATACCTTTTTTATGCGCCATTATTGATCCTCCTAAAAAATATATATAATTTATTATAAAGTATCTATATCCGATGTTTCAGCTTTTGGTGTTTCAACAATTGTTTTCTTAGATGAAGTATTTATCTTTGTTATCCTAATTTTAGAGTACTGTTGCCTGTGTCCGGTTTTCTTCATGGAACTTTTTCTGCGTTTCATTTTAAATACAACAACTTTTTTCCCTTTTTCGGTGCAAATAAGTTCACCTTCCACTGTAGCGCCTTTTACTGTGGGTTGGCCAATCAAAACTTTATCGTCACTGTTTATCAGAAGCACATTATCGAAAACGACATTTTTATCAGTCGGCTCATCCATTAGATCAATAAGAACAATCTGGCCTTCAGAAACTTTATATTGTTTGCCTTTTGCTTCAATCACTGCGAACATAATATTGAAATCCTCCACTATTTTATATATAAAATTAATTTAAATTTCAAAAAGAGTAAATTATATATTTATTATAATAAAAGTCAATAAGAAATTATTCTCAAGTGTATTATATTTTAATTCAGCTGGTTTGCGGCTAAATTCAGAAGTTTTTTATAATCATTGTGTTCGCAATAGATTATCACGCAATCATTTTTGTTAAGAGATAATGATAATTGGAAATCGGCATCAACCTTTAAGGATATTTGATTATTTTTATCAAATTCATTAATATCGGATCCTTTTATTTTATATTTTATCAATGCCCATTTCAAAAAAGTTTTTGCGAACTCAACAGCATCTTCTCTGGTATCCCATCGTGATATTGAGATGTAACCTCGTTTTTCGGGTTTGCCTTTATTCTCGAAAACAATTACAGAATCTCCGTCCCAGCCTTCGGCGGCTTTAACGGCTTCTTCTTTGGGAAGCAAAAGTTTCAACAAGATTCTGATATTCAGTTCACCCATCACATTCTTGTATATAGGTTTCAGGTTTAAGTCTGAGAATATGTTGTCATTGTCCTGTATTTGCGGGTAATCCGGTTCATCACGGTTTACAGCGTATTTTTCAAAATGAATTATCTGTTCGGTTGATACCGGCGGATCAAGAAAAACCTGGTTCATTTTTATTTTTGATTCCGGATCATATAGTTTCGATACAAAATACAAACCTTCGATATATGGAAACAGCATTGATTCCCTGATATATGGAGGAGCTTTATCTAACTCTGCTTGTTGCATTGCGAAAAACAGGCCGGACAAAATATCGAGCAATATTTCATGGTTTACGTGGTTTAAATAATATTTATCCATGCAAAATGTAGCGTCGCCTTCTATTAATGCGGTGACTGCCTGTACATGATCATCGTTTTCCAGATTTTCCATACCCATTTTTGAAAGGTTAAAATGTTGATCCTGAATCGCATGAACTATTTCATGCGCCAGAAACAAATCTTTTATATTTTTGGTAAAGAATGAACCCGATACAGTAAACAATTCTTTCTCTTTGTAATCGTAAAAGGCGGCAACCTGTTCACGGTAAACATTAATCAGGATATTTCTAAGGTTGACATCTTTTTCAAGAAAACCGATAGTTTTTAATGCATTTTCCATGTTATGGAATTTATCTTCAGGGTAAAACTCATTCATTTTTTTTATAATTGTTTCTTTTAACGCGTTCTTATCAATTATGTTGTAATTGATAGGCTTTATTGGGGATAAACCTCTTATCATGCTTACATCGGTTTCTATTTTTGAGTATCTCGCAAGCAGTTTTAATTTGCGGTTTTCTTTTTTATAGGAATCTATACTTTTTCTTAATACTTTTTTATCGCCTTCCGTTTTCGACAGACTTTGCTTTAATCCTTTATTCTCAAAATAAAAGAAAGAACATAAAAAAATTGAAACTCCATATAAGATAAAGTGAACCATAAATGTTTTTTTTAGTATTCTCATGTGAAACCGGATGATAAAAATTGATTTAACCGATATTCTATATCGGTTAAAACTATAATTGTTTATATGATTTATTAACAGATTAATAAAAAAATATTAAGTTTAAATAAATCAACCTGGAGGCCATTTGAGAGATCTTGCGCCCAACAGGTGAAAATGAATATGAAACACGGCTTGCCCTGCGTCAGGACCGCAATTTATAACAACTCTATAACCCGTTTCATTGATTGATTTTTCTTCAGCGAGTTTCGCCGCAACTCGAAGTATATATCCCATCAACGAATCGTGTTCTTTATCGAGATCGCTTATAGAGCAGATATGTTCTTTTGGAATTATCAGAATATGAACGGGAGCCTGAGGATGAATATCCTCGAACGCAAAAACTTTTTCATCTTCATATACTTTCTTCGATGGAATTTCGCCTTTTATAATCTTGCAGAATATACATTCCATTTGAAATCTCCTTAATTCGCCAATATGCTTTGGGCGATAGAATAATAAAAAGTTTCTTTTTTATCTGCGGGCATATTATCGGCCATAAGAACTGCCGAGTATAATTTATGAGAAAAATTAAGTTTGCTTAAATAATAGTTCATTTGTCTTGCTGAAAACAAATATCCTCTATATATAAATGCTGTTACCCCTTGAAGCAGGATTCCCGCTACCGTAGATATAATTACCAGAACAGTACTTTCAATAATGTAATTCGATACTATTATTCCGCTAATAATCAGGACAAATCCGAAAAAGGATATCAATAAAGACATCCGCAAAGATTTGAAGGCCAATCTTTTGTTTATGATCGAATATTCTTTTAATTCGGCAATGTAATGCTCATAGGATTTTAAAAAATCGCCTCTATTTCCTTCAATCTGTTTAATAAATACATCGAGTTCTTTAAGAACATTCTCTTCTTCTTTTTTCGATACTTTTTTACTCATGAAAAATAATGAAAATGTAAAAATAGATGCCAGAACTAAACTTATTATCAATATCGAAATCAAATTTGTAATGTTGGCGATTTCCATATTATTTATCCTTATATGTGACGTTTAAATTTATAATGCACAAAGTATATATGTAATGTCAATCGCTTTTTGACGTTCGCGAATGTATGTTTTCAATTAACTCAGCGGCTTTTCTATAATGAGGGTTAATCTCAAGGGACTTATATAAATATTTCAGTGCTTCCTGTGTGTTGTTTAACTGTAAATATATTACGCCGAGATTGAAATAACCCATATGGCTTTCAGGGTTCAAGGATATGGCGGATCTGAAATTTGCTATTGATTCATCAATCAATTCTTTTTTCCTGTAAAGAAATCCAAGAAAAATATATCCTCTCTCAGATGGATAAAGCGATATGGCTTTCTTGCATTCGTTTATCGCTAAATCTATATCGTTTGTCTGAAACGGCGATAATGTTGAAGATGGAATAATGTATTTGAATTTATTGTTGTCTATAATCGATTTATTTTTCTCATTGTTTCTCAAATAAACCAGCGAGTTGTCATCCCAGAAAACAAGTGACCAGCCGGGATTGTATGCGATTGGTTGTATAGGATCATCCGGAGCTCTTCTAAATACAACGTAATTGGCGATTATAATATCGATATTATATTTATCGAGATATTTTTCAAAACCGGGTTTTGCCTCAGCAATATTTTCGTATGCCATTGTTGTCTCGCCTGCGGCTTCAGGCACTCTGCCATCAATGAATACTTTGTAATCCGGATACAGGTTATACGACAGGTACCCGCCCCATTCCCTGAAATTCACTATTTTGCCTTCGGGTTTAAATCTTTTCATAAATGATATCACGCCTTCAGGATACATTTTTTTCTCAATACCCAATTTGAAAAGAAGGTTTCTTGAATATGCGCCATAAGTAAAAAAAATCAGGAACGATAATAGTAAGAGAGCGGGGATGAACTTTAATGATTCAGGAAACCTAAATTTAATCGTTTCTCTCAAGTTCGGCAAAAGCGATACCATGGTAAAGGCAACGCAAACAGCTGAATAATATTCAAACCTGATTTTTGTTATTGCCATAAAAGTGAAAACAATAAAAGGAAGAAAAACAGAAAAATTTATTTTCCGGATATTCATTATGGAAATAAAGAAAACAGTTCCCGTAAGAACGATATAAAACCTTGACTTGGAAATTATGATTGGCGCCCATTCGGAATTTCTTCCGATATATAAATTTGAGTGAGCAAATGAAAATATATGCGTATATATACTGTAAAAATAAGGGTTTACGAAAGTTACAACGAAAGAAATTAAGAAAACAGAAACAAGATTAAGATCTAATTTTCTTGTTTTTAGATTATCAATAAAATAACCGGTTGTGTACGTTAATAACAGTATTATACCTGTTAAAAATTCTCCGTGAAGATTAACCCATATCAAAAAAATGAATGGAATAATATATAATAATTTACGGTTAAATGTGTTAGAATAGCCTATCAAAATAAAAAATAAAATAGGGAACAACATAAACGAAAAAATTAAAGTCCGGCATGAAATCAATCTGTCGGAAACGCAAATAAAAACAAAAAAGCTCAAAAACGCGGACCAAAAAATATTTCCGGACAATCTAAAGATCGAACCGAAAATAAAAATAAAAGCTGTCATAATTATGGCTGTTTTAAGGAAAATCACTCCATTAATACCGAAAAAATGGTTGGTTTTGAAAAAAATTATTGTTGCTAACCATGAATGAATAGTCCATGGATTATGCTGAGGAGAGTTTAGAAAAATATCTTTAGCTGGAATGGAATGTGTTTTGATGATATATTCAGCTGTTTTTAGGTGTAACCAGAAATCGTCATCTTTAATTGTGGAAATATTCCATCCTGTTATAAGTATGAATAAAACAATGATAAGAACTGTATATAAACAAATTTTAAAAAATTTCATGGATTTTAGTATATATTTGAATTATGTTTTTTTATTTAAAACTTTGTCTAAAAGATAATATCTAAATTTAATTATAAATTTCAAAACATAATTTTATGTTTTGTAAAATAATCGGATTTTTTAAGAAAAAGGTGATTTATGAATTTGAAAAAATGTGTTTTGCTTGTCGCGGCTATATTATTTATTTCAGGTCCGGTATTTTCCAAAGGTGGAGACTCAGATCATGGTATTTCATTGGAAGATTTAAGAGTTCCTGACATTAAATTCGATGAAAATCAAATTAAATATGTCGATAAAGTTTTGCCATCGCTTGAAGGCGAATATTTTGTAAAATTAAATTCAGGATTGACCTTATTGGTTAAAGAGATAGATTTTTCACCCGTTGTATCATGCCGGGTGACAATAAAGGCCGGTTCAATATTTGAAGGCAAATACCTGGGATGCGGGATATCTCATTACCTGGAACATATTATTTCCGGCGGAAGCACTGAATTAAGGTCCGAAACCGAGAATAACAAAATATTAAAAGAAATCGGAAATGCGAGCAACGCGTCGACCAGTTACGATCACACTACCTTTTTTATAGATACAACTGCACAACACTGGGAAAAAGCTGTAAACCTTCTATATTCATATATCGCCAAATGCAAATTCGATGAATCGGAAGTGCAAAGAGAAAAAAACGTGATTCTTCAGGAACTTAGAATGAAAGAAAACGAACCGCCAGACAGGTTATGGCAACTATTTGTCTCAACCGCATACCAGACAGATCCGCTAAGGTATCCGATAATAGGTTATGAGGAATTATTTAAAAATCTGAAGAGAGAAGATCTGGTTAATTATTACAACGAGAGGTATCAACCTCAAAACGTGGTTTTTTCTGTTGTAGGCAATATTGATGGAATCAAAGTTATAAATGAACTGATAAACATAACAAAAGATTTTTTACCGAAACAGGAATTCAGTTATCCACTTATAGCTGAGAACAAGCAGATATCTCCTCGCTGGGCGCAGCAAGTTCATCCGGCATCGAGATTGCCTGCGATGCTGATGGGGTTCCCTTCAGTATCGATATTTGAGAAAGATCTTTATCCGCTTGATGTCTTAGCGATAATTCTTGGTGATGGACGGACATCAAGGTTGTATAAATCGCTCAAAGATCAAAAACAACTTGTTCTGTCGGTAAATACATTAAGTTGGACACCATTTACCGGAAAAGGGCAGTTCATTTTCATGCTTGATCTCGATTATAAAAATATCGAGCCAACTATTGCGGCAATCAGGGAAGAAATACAAACAATTCAAAATGAAGGTGTGTCACAAAAAGAACTCGAAAGGGCAAAACGAAAAGTTGTAGCCGAACATATATTCAGCAATCAGAAAACAAGTTCCATATCTTCCGATATGTCATATTGTTTTTTAATAAATGAAGACCCGCATTTTTCGGAAAGATATATCGCGCAAATAAAAGAAGTGACATCGGATGATCTGAAAAGAGTCGCGGGAGAATACTTTGATTTCAATAAAAAAACAGTGGCGATAGTAAAACCGCAAGAAACAAAAGACACAGTAACAACAAGTTCGCAGAAAAAAAGAAGCGAATCCGAAATAGAAAAGATAACTCTCCCTAATGGAGTCAGAATATTGCTGAAAACAAGCTCGGAGTATCCTCTTGTTGATTATAAATTATTTTTAAACGGCGGTTTACGTTTCGAAAATGAAAATGAATCCGGTGTAAGTAACTTTATGGCGAATATGATAACCCGGGGAACAAAAAAACGGACAAAACAACAGATCTCGGAGTTGATAGAAAACATTGGAGGTGCTCTTTCATGCAGTTCGGCAAATAATACTGTTTCCATCGAATGCTCTGTTTTGTCGGATGATGTAAATACTGGCTATGACGTATTTTCAGATGTAATTCTCAATCCGGATTTTCCAAAAGATGAAATGGAAAAACTGCGAAAAGAAATTCTTCTTACATTGGAAAAACTTGATGAATCATGGGAAACAGAAATAATGAGATTTCTCGCTAAGAATTTCTATAAGAACCATCCTTACAGGAATGATATTTTGGGTACAAAAGAATTTGTTTCAAAAGCCGATAGAGGCGATTTGATGAATTTTTACGATAGAATTTTTGTTCCTAAAAATATGGTTATCGCGGTATTCGGCAATTTCGACAAAGATAAAATGATTAAAAAACTAAAAGATACTTTCGGGAATCTCAAATCGAAACCACTTGTAAAACCTGATATAAAACCGGAATTCGGCGAAAACTTAAAAGGCGATACAAAAATCGAGAAAATAAGCGATAAGTATTCCGTTTCCATAATGATCGGGTATAAAGGCATGAGTGTTTTTGACAAAGATAAACCTGCCCTTGATGTGCTCGATTCAGTAATATCTGGTATCGGATATCCATCAGGTTGGTTGCAGGAGAGTTTACGGGGAAACGATTCCTCATTGGTTTATATGGTTCATGCTTTTCCGCAATACGGGATCGATGGAGGTTATTTTGCTATTATGAGCCAGACTACGTCTGAAAATTATGATAAAGTTATGGGCATAATAAATAAATGCATCAATAAAGCTAAAACGGAAGGTATTACTAAAGCGGAACTTGATACAGGTAAAAACATATGTGTCACAATGATGGAAATGGGGCTGGAAACCATGAATAGACAGGCTTATAATGCCGCGTTAAATGAATCTATCGGGCTTGGCTATGACTATACTCAAAAATATCTGGAAGCAATAAAAAAAGTCACAAAAGAAGATGTGGATAATGCCGCAAAAAAATATTTTGCGAATAGTTTAACCGTGACCGTATTCCCGAAAGATTATAAGAAAAGCGATAAATCCTCAAAATAGAATGAAAATATGGATTCGAAAAGAATATTAATAGAAAAAATATTAAAAAAACTTTCTAATTCTCCTTTTCGAAAAAGATTCGTACTTGGCACAAATGATATAATATATTATAATTCTAAAGGTTATGATGTAATTAAAGAACATGCGTGCCATTTTGTAAGAGAGAGAATTGCGCCTGAAAAAATAGTAAATGACGGTAAACAGACACCGATGAAAAAACATCCTGTATTTATTGCTCAGCACGCTACTGCGACCTGTTGCAGGGGATGTATAGAAAAATGGCATGGAATAGAAAAAAATAAACAACTCAACGAAGATGAAATTAATTATATTGTGGATATTATAATGTTATGGATACTTACCCGGATAAAAACTTGCCCGAATTAAATAATGCAATTGATTTGAAATTGATTTTCGACGAAATCAATCGGAACTATTTCGATAATAAACTTGAATGCAGGGTGATTTTCGGCAGGAAATATCATTCGCCGCGCACAAGATGTATCAGGCTTGGAAGTTTCAATTGTGCCACAAATACAATACGAATCAACCCGGATCTGAATGATCTCGATATCCCCCATTTTTTGATAAAGTATATTATGTACCATGAAATGACTCACGCATGGTGTTATCAGAATCATTCCCGCCTTCGCCACAGAGGGCCATTTCAGCTTAAGGAAAAAGAATTTACTGATTTTAAAATCGCGCGGAAATGGTTGAGGGATAATAAAAAACTTTTTTTCAAGAGGTAAAAATGAATATTGTGTCGGCAAGCAGGCGAACAGATATACCTGCTTTTTACGCGCAATGGTTTATGGATGGTTTAAAAAGAGGGGCGATCGAGTTTATTCATCCGTATTCAGGGCAACGATTGAATGTATCTTTAAAACCAAACGACGTTATCGCTTTTGTTTTCTGGTCAAAAAATTTCTGCGGGTTTATCGATCATCTCGAGTGGATCAGAAAAGATTATGCATGCGTATTTCATTACACGATAAATGAATATCCTCTTGAAATAGAAGGCAATATACCGCTTCTTACCAGAAGGTTGGATTCGTTTAAAAAAATATCGGATATGTTTTCGCCTGATAACATTATTTGGCGGTATGATCCTATATTATTAACAAAAAATTTCAATATGGATTATCATCTCGCAAAATTTACTGAAATTTCAGGTATTCTCAAAGGATACACTAAAAAATGCTACACAAGTTTTGTTCAGCTTTACGGAAAGAATAAGGTAATCCTTAGAAATTCAGGAGTAGACGAAAATGAGTCCCAAAATACAATAAAACTTGATCTAATTAGCAAACTAAAAGGTATTTGTGAATCAAATACGATGGAATTGCTTAATTGTTGTTATCCTTTGCTCAAAGAAGCGGGTGTGCCTTCCGGAAGCTGTATAGACAAGAAATTGATAGAAAAAATAACAGGTTTAAACCTTAAAGAAATAAAAAAAGCGCCGACAAGAAAATCGTGCGGATGTTATAAAAGTATAGATATTGGGACATATTCCACCTGCAAGGGCAAATGTCTTTACTGTTACGCACGATGAAAGGGAATTATGGCAAAAACAGATTTTGTTATACCAATTTTTATTCCTCATGATGGTTGCCCATTTCAATGTATTTTCTGCAACCAGAACAGTATAACCGGAACCAACAGTTCACCGGGTGAAAACGAAGTCAGGAATATAATAGAGAACTATCTTACCACTATTTCCAACAGGTCAAAAAGAGTTTATATCGGTTTTTACGGTGGAAGTTTTACAGGTATAGACAGGAAACTTCAGGAAAAGTATCTGAGTATTGCTTCACAATATGTAAAAAGCGGAATAATAAATGGAATACGTTTATCAACAAGGCCGGATTTCATTAACGATGAAATACTTTCATTTCTAAAAGATCATGGAGTTTCTCAAATTGAGCTTGGAATTCAATCGTTTGATGATGATGTACTGCGAATATCAAAACGAGGTTATACATCAATACAAGCGATAGACGCATCTATTCTTATAAGAAGACGAGGCTTTTTGCTTGGTCACCAGATGATGGTTGGTTTACCCGGAGATTCGTGGAACAAAACAGTTTTGAGCGCGCTTACATCGATAAATTTAAATCCCGATATGGTTCGGGTATATCCATTGCTGGTTATGAAGGATACTCCTCTTGCGCAAATGACAGACTATAAACCGTTGTCTTTTGATGAAGCGATTGAGCGCGCAAGATTCCTTGTAGAGTTATATGATAAAAATAATATAAAGATTCTCAGAGTAGGATTACATCCTCCAAAAGACGCATCAAATATATTGGATGGCCCATACCACCCGGCATTTAAATTTGTTGTGAAATCACGAATCTGGGGCGCTTTTTTAAGAAAAATATCGGGATGTGAAGGCAGAAATCCAGATCAGATATTTGTGTCCGAGGAAAATTATGATTTTTTGATTGGATATAAAAGCGAAAACACAAAGTTTCTACCTCCAAAACAAAAAATAATTAAATCTTCATGGATTGAGCCGGATCATCTTTTGGTTAAATTCGGGGATAAATCAAAATTTTTATCCAGGCTGAAGTTCAGAGACGATTATTTGTATTTTAAAATATCAGATCATTTATGGGATTAAGGCAATGAAAAACAAAGGTATGGTTCTTGTAAGCAGTGATTTCCCATCAGCGATGAAGAACTGTCTCGTATCTGATGGGTGGGAGGCTGTCAATGTCCCGTTTTGCGATCAGGTTATGCCTTCAATAGGAGGACATCCGGAACTTCAGGTATTCGTTATTGATCAACAGGAAATTATCGTTCACCCTGATATTCCTAATTCATTTCTTGAGACAATTAAGAGAAAATTCTCGCGCATTATTGTTGGCAACAAACATTTGTCTAAAGAATACCCATATGATATTGCTTATAATGGAAAGATAATAGGAGATACTTTCTTTCATAAACTTGAAAATACCGATCCGATATTGCTAAAAAGTTTGACTCTTGCGGGTTATGAGTTTGCCGATGTAAATCAGGGTTATAGCGGATGTTCTATACTCAATATAGGAAATGAAGCTTTGATTACAGCAGATGCAGGGATTGCTCAATCAGCTGATATACTTGGTTTTGATGTTTTGCTGATAACACCTGGATCTATCGATTTACACGGTTTAAACTACGGGTTTATCGGAGGTGCCTGCGCATGGGATGGTCTCGAGACAGTTTATTTTTGCGGTAACGTAAAACATCATCCTGACGGCGCAAAGATAACCGAATTTATTCATCAATTCGGATACAAGACAGTCAATTTGAGTGAAAACAGATTAACTGATTACGGATCTCTTTTATTTATCGCGAATAATCATAGTATCTTGTAAATATTGAATCTTTGATTCGAATACAGCAGTTTGAATCTCTTTAATGTTTCGGGCAAATATATTGATCTTGCCCTGATAGTACTTTTGCCAAGTTCAGTAGGAATACCGTTTTGCTGGAATAAAGCCGGATAATTATATTCCGCATAAAGAGCATATAATTGAGTACGTGATACATATTTATCAACAAAATATATACCCATGCCGAGATTTTTGCAGTATTGATAGAATTTCTCTTCGTCATTTTGAAGAAGTAGCTGACTCATCTCAACAAGCCTTTTATGAACAAGTTTGCTCTCAAGTAGCCCATCGAGAAACGTAGCGCTTTGCGCGTAAGTTTGGATAACATAACCGTAACTCCAGTAACTGATAACCGGAAGACGATCCGGGTTGAGTTTTTCAAGTTTTATAAGGGCATCCTCAAGATGGGGGCGTAAATCAAGCCTTAGTTTTGTCATATAAACTCCGGTTTTCCAACCTGATCCGACAATTAAAGTTGTACATAAAACCATTAATGCCGCGATAGCCATATTCCGTAAAGGAGAATTTTTTAAAAAATTTATTGTGCGATCGACAGATATTGCTCCGGCTAATGCTACAAATATAGAAAGAAGTACTTTATTGCGGTAAAACATAAGTGTCAGGAAAAATATTGAAAAGAAAAATACAGCGATAATTAATTCACCAATAGAAATTTTATCTTTTTTGTTTCTGAAAATTAGTATGGATAAGGGATATAAGAAAATAAATATCCCGCCCCACGAACACATATCCCATTTGAAGATATCTTTTAATGGGACAGAGGAAAGTTCAGCCGTATTTATAAAAAGAATATTCTCAATACCGGTGATCTGACCTATACCGAGTTTTAAAAGAAGAACCTTAATAAATGATTCGTAACCTGTAGATAAATGAAGCATCGGAATAAATAAGACAAGTATAAACGGAACCATAAGATAAAATGGATCGAATTTGAAGTTTTTCTCTTTATTCCACCACTTTGTTAACAGAGTTGATATTGCCAATCCTGTAATAAGCATTCCATTGTGAGAGAAGATATAGCGTTGCGAAGATAGGAAATCAAAACCAAGAAAACTTATAGCAAGCCCTCCAAAAAGAAAAGAAAAGGGGATTACTATGTTGCGATCAGCCCGTTTTAAAAAGACTATCAGTAAAAATATAATGCTGTAAAGAGTTGGGAATAAAAGCGATATTCTCCATGTCCCGACAGAAAGCAACATAAAAAATGCTGAAATAATGCTGTAAATATAGCATTTTTTATCATCTTTCTCATCCATAGCTTTTATGAAAAAATAAATATTGAATAGAAGGAAAAATACGCCGGGACCTTCATAGCGGTATCTGGTAGCCAATGTCCGTACCAGATTGCCAGGCATTACAGCCGCGAGTGCTGCGCCAATAAACGAAATATAATCTTTGCCTGTTATTCTCCGGAGAATAAAATAAATAGGAATCATAGTCATAGCGCACAAAATTGCGTAAAATAGCTCCACAGATCTCTGAACTGATCCATCTGAAAACACGTGATAAATTTTATAAAATCCTGCACCCAGATAATATAAAACAACAGGGAGGTTTTCCGGAATCGGTTTGCCTTCCGGATACCATGACATCTTATCAATCGCCGGGACATGTCCTGTTTTTAGAACTTCTTCGGTCATTCTTAAATGAAAAGCGTAATCATAATCCAACATGGTGTTGGGGTATTGATATATTGGGTACATTCTCCAGTAATACCCGAAATAAAATAACAAAATCAAACCGGCTAGAATAAGGGCAAATTTCAGGTATTTATTTAATACGAAAGAACTATCTTTTTTGCTCAGATCAGGCTGGATATCCGCTGTTTTCTCTATAGCTTCGTAATCGGAGATAATCTTTTCTATATATTTTACGTTTACGCCAAGTTGTTTAGCAATTGAATTCAAAGATTGCTTTTTATAATTCTCTATAACGTATTTCTTTTGGTTTTCTGAAAGCTGTTTGTCTGTCATATATATCCTTCCCTTAATTTTTTTATAAAAATGAAATCATAATTTTTTTTTAATTGAAATGCAAGTCAGAATAATTTAACAAAATATCGTGTATGCGGTATCTATATATTAGGTACAGAAATAATTTTATGTTTTAGGGAAATCTGATATTATAAAATAAAAATCATTTTTGTGAGGTGGAAATGAAAAAGAAAGAGCGAATTATTAAAATATTTCATACGGTTTCTTCCGATTTAAATGATGAAAAAGATATTGCCAGTGAAATAGTTAAAAAAATAAATAAAGATAGGGCGAAAAGTCTTCATTCAAAATTCGAAATAACTTTTTCCAGTATAGATGAGGAATTACCAGCCGGAGATCAGAATACCCAAATTAATAAAATGATTCAGGAATGTGATATATTTATTTTCGGGTTATGGAAAAAATGGAATCTTTACGCATGGAAAATATTATCACCGTTTGAAGAAGAATTTGAAATAGCAAGAAATAAATTTCAAGTTCAAGGTAAGCCACTTGTAATATGTTATTTTAAAGAAATACCTGACGATATGATTTGCGACCCGGGGGAGCAATTGAAAAAGGTTCTGGAATTTAGGACCAATATAGAATCATCAAAAAAAGTACTTTATTATAATTACGAAAAGGTTACTCAGTTTTCAAGTATGCTTTATGAATTTCTATGGGAATATCTCGATAACAAAAGCTATGATGATATTCTTAATGAAGAGAATGCAAAACGGTTGATCGACATTCCCGATGAAATAATACAGAAAATCAATTTATTTCATAAAAAATATATGGAAACAGAGTTTACAGGAAAAGGTGAGCTTTCCAAGACATCCATGGAATTTGCTATGGATGCTTTCAGATGTATAAAGGAATATAAATTTACTCTTGCGCAGGAATGTTTCATAAAATCGCTCGAAATGGAGGAAAATCCTTATGTACTTGACGCATATGGTTTAATGCTGATTCAACTGGATTATTTCTTTAAAGCTGAAGAAAAATTTAACCGGTTGTTACAGATATCCAACTCATACGAAGACGGTATGTTGTTAAAATCTTACGCATATAATAATCTCGGTAATATGTACGAGGTTCTGGAAGATCTCGATAATGCTTCTAAAATGTATAAAAAAGCGCTTGATATTGACTTACAGCTCAAAAGAAAAGAAGGGATCATATCCAATTATAATAATCTCGGTATTATCTACAGAAAACAAAATGAATTTGATAAAGCCGAAGCAATGTATAAAAAAGCTCTTGATGCCGATCTCCATACTGAAAGTACACAAGCTACGGCATCCGCTTATGGAAATCTCGGCAATATTTATTTGCTGAAAGATGAACTTGATAAAGCCGAAACAATGTATAAAAAAGCGCTTGATATAGATATGAATCTTTGGTGTAAAGAAGAAATCGTTACCGATTGTTTTAATTTGGGCAATGTGTATACAAAACGCGGTGATTTTTTGAATGCTGAGGAGATGTATGATAAATCGCTGGAATTAAGTTCGGAGAATTGGATAAAAAAGGAAATAGCGTCAAATTATTGTTACCTGGCGCGAAGATATGGTACAGACGGTAATCTTGATCGGTCTGAATCGTTATATAATAAGGCGCTTGGGTTATCGAGGGAACTCGGCAGTAAAAAAGGGATGGCTTCAATTTATCTTAATCTTGGTATTTTATACGAACACAAAGGGGATTTTGGCAAAACCAAAGAATTTTGGATCAAATCAGAGGAATATTACAATCAGATGGGAAATGAAAAAGAGGTTAATAAATTAAGGACCTGGATCAGGGATCTGGACATAAATGAATGACAAAATAAACGAATTTCAATACCGCTATAAATATCCACGCCCGATGGTAACTGTTGACATAGCATTGTTTTCCATTATTGATTCTGAACCCGCAATTCTTCTTATAAAAAGAGGAGGAAATACTTTTTTCGGATATTGGGCATTACCGGGCGGATTTGTTGATATTGAGGAAGATATAAAGCAAACGGCACCAAGAGAACTTGAAGAAGAAACAGGTTTAAAGTTCGATCAGTTATATCAGATATTTTGCGTAGGTACTCCCGGAAGAGACCCTCGCGGTAGAACAATAAGCGTTGTTTATTCGGGTTTTTATGAAGGCAACGAAAAACCGTCAGGTAAATCGGATGCGAAAGAAGCTCAATGGTTCAATATTAATGAAATACCGGAGCAATTGGCATTTGATCATTGGGATGTGATTGTTACAGTAATAAAAAGATGGATATATGAATTCAATAATCCATCTCTGGATCCATGCCTGATGAAATATAAAGATTCTTTTATAGCCGCTACAAAAAAATACGCAGATGTATCACTCGGATTCGGGTTAAAGTTATGATCCTATTAAATTAGAAAAGTTATTATCCTCATAAAAAAATCACGGATAATATCTATTATTCCATCAAGTGCGCCAATATAAAGAAGAGCAAACAAAATAATTATACCGAAACGTTCTATTTTATTAAGAAATCTTCTTATCGAAGGAGGCGATATTACTGATAACACTCTTGAACCGTCAAGAGGTGGTATCGGTAGAATATTGAACGAAGCGAGAATCAGATTTATCTGAGCCATTAATATAAGAGAATATATTTTTGGTGAATCAATATAGGGTCCGACTAGTTTAAATAATAACAACGCGATAAACGCGAGAACAAAATTAGTAAAAACTCCTGCCAGCGAACACATAATAATTCCCATTTTCTGGGGCCGTAAATTCGAATAGTTTATATGAACAGGTTTTGCCCAGCCGAATCCGAAAATAAGAAACAACGCTGTTCCGGCCGGATCGAGATGTTTGAAAGGATTTAATGAAAACCGACCCATATTTTTTGCTGTATCGTCCCCGAATTTCGCCGCGCATACGGCATGAGCTAATTCATGAAGAACAAGGGAATATAAAAGTGGTATTGCGATTAGTAGAAAAGTTATCGGGTCGTTTAATAATAATTTTAAAAGCATAATACCTCAATTAATTTTCACTGATTAAATTTTTCCTCAGAAGTTCTTTTTTAGAAAATACGTAACTTCCAGCAATAATTTTATGAGGGATTAAATTAAGTTTGGCTCTGCGTGAGATTTCCTGCCGGGTGTATCCGAGCATAATACCGAGTTCTTCACAGGAAATATCATCTTTTAATCTTGCGTAACAGGCTTTTATCGCGAATCCGAGAGGAGTCTTAACCCATTCGGTCCAATTTATACTGTTTTTCCTGTTATCCGCGGGTGATCTCCAGAGAATAGAGCAAATCATATCACAAGCCTGCTGTATCATCCATTTTTCTTCTTTGGAATTCAATTTTAATTCTCCCCGGGCGAACTGAAATATTTTACTGATTATGGATTCGATTACAGAATCGAATTTATGATCGGAAAGATGCGACTTAAATAAATCCACTGAACTTTCAGGTAAAAAATTTGCCATAAGCCCGCACAAATATTCGGATATGTTTTTCTTGAATCTCTCTATTTCTCTTTTTTCAGTTTTTTTATCGATATTTTTTATTTTCATAATATTGTTTTATGTTTGGGGTTTATTTTTAATAGAGGTAAGTATAAGACAAGAAAAATGTAGTGTAAATCAAATTTTTAATAAAAATTGACGGTTTTTTTTGAATCATTGAAATTATAATAAAAAAATGATATCTTCATAAAAATAAATATGGTAATGAACGATTGTAACAATAATGCGAGTTATGCTACCCAATAGTTTTTATATTGAAATCATAATATATTGAGTTTTTGATTAATATTTGTTTATATGTGCAAGAAAGGTTCTAATGATAAAAACTGAAATAGGCAATTCGGCTATTGAATTGATTATCGGCGATATTACTGAACTTACGGTTGATGCGATTGTAAACGCGGCGAACTCTGCGTTAAAAATGGGGGGCGGTGTTGCCGGAGCGATACTCGAAAAAGGTGGTTATTCAATTCAGCGGGAATGTGATAAAATCGGGAGAATATCTGTTGGTACAGCAGTAATTACCAGTTCAGGTAATCTTAATGCTAAATTCATTATACATGCTGTCGGCCCAAGAATGGGTGAAGGCGACGAGGATGAGAAACTGCTTAACGCAACATTGAATTCACTAAAAATTGCTGAACAAAACGCAATCCAAACTATAGCGTTTCCCGCGATAAGTACGGGCATTTTCGGGTATCCGATAGATAGATGCGCCTCAATTATGCTTAATACAACCGCAGGATATATCAAAAGCCGCAACATAATAAAAAAAGTAATTTTTTGCCTGTACGATTCAAGATCCTTTAAAATATTTCAGCATGAGTTGGAAAAAATTTAAGGCATTACTTTGAGTTGACAAGTTACCGCAAAAAAAATAAAATAACCGCTTTTATATTCATGTAGGAAAAGTTTCAGAATGAGAATTTTGTTTATATACCCGAACTTATATGCCCAAATCGGATTCAATTATGGAGTCGCGTTTCTGTCCGCTGTTTTAAAGAAAGCAGGGCATGAGACAAAACTTCTAAATATAAACGATAAACTCGGTTTTTATCTTGATCACGATAGAATTAAAAAGGAAGTTCTTAATTTTGATCCCGAGCTTATTGCATTTTCTGTTGTTACCAATCAATATCAATTCGCCAAAAACATTGCTTCAGAGATAAGAAAATATCATGACGCTCCTATATTATGTGGTGGAATACACCCTACCATGGATCCGGAAGGCGTACTCAATTCAGGCGAATTCGATTTCGTGTGCATGGGAGAAGGTGAAGGCGCGCTATGTGATTTGGCGGGAAACATCAATTCTACTGAAGAAATCAAAAAAATAAAAAATATATGGATGAAGGACAACGGTTTAATTATAAAGAATCCGATGCGAGAATTGGTTGACCTTTCTACCTTACCGCGCAAAGATTACGAAATATTTGATTTCCAAAAGATGATTGACGCAAAAGACGGATGGGTCGGGCTTATGACATCGCGCGGATGCCCGTTCAGATGCACATATTGCCTCAATCATAAAATAGTCAAGATGTATCAGGATGACCTGCAGACAAAAAAAATCAACTATATGCGGTGCCATTCCGTGGAAGACGTCATAAGCGAAATAGATTTTGTCCTGAGAAACTATGACCGCATAAAAATGTTTATTTTTGATGACGACCTGTTTACTTTCAATAAAGAATATGTTGAAGATTTTTGCAGGCAGTACAAAAAATATTTCAGGGTGCCTTTTGTATGTAATGCTCATGTAAAGGTTTTTGATGATTCTATCGCCCAGGGGTTGAAAGATGCCGGTTGCCAAATTGTCAAGTTTGGGCTGGAAAGCGGGTCAGATAGGGTCCGGTCTCAGATAATGCGCAGGTTTATGAAAAACGAGGATATCGAAAAGGCTTTTGCGTCAGCGGAAAAAGCGGGCCTGCACAGTTCCGCGTTTGTCATGATGGGATTGCCTTCGGAATCCGATGAGGAATTGCAGGAAACCATAGATCTTCTCGGTAGAATTAAACCGGGAAGGTTCCGTTGGGCGATTTTTTTCCCGTTCATTAATACTGAAGCGTACGATATAACAAAAAATTTAGGGTTGATCAACGAAGAAAAGATCAATTCACTCGCCAATTTTACTGAAGAAAGTTGTTTAAACCTTTCGGATCAGGTTTACAGGAAAGTCAAATGCATGCAGAAAATTTTCCCATGGTATGTAAATGCTTCCTCAAATCTTGAGGTAGCACCTTTATATAAGAATCTGGTTGAAATTATTGAGAATTTATCTGAAGATGAATGGGTTAATATAAAAGATAATTTGCGCCGGATCGATGAAGATTTGTCAAAAGTGCTGGATTCAAAGGGATGTACTCATTACAGAATAAAATACAATAGCTTTACAGGAGTCAGAAGCGATTGGATAGATTAAAAAATGTTCCGCTAAATCCGCAAAGAATTGTTGTAAGGTGTCCGAATTGGATTGGTGACGCGGTTATGGCTACTCCTTTTTTATCCGAATTGAGAGAAACATATCCGAACGCGGAAATTACTTTTATGCTTCGGGAATATGTTAAGGAAGTTTACAGCGGGGCTCCATGGGCGGATAAGTATGTAATTACAAAGAATAAACAGAGGACAAAATTCCTTAAAAGAAGATTAAATTCAATTGTTGAGAATATACAGATGCTTAAAAACGGGAATTATGATCTTGCCGTTTTGCTTTCAAACTCGTTTGAATCGGCTTTCGAGGCCAAAACTGCGGGTATCCCAAATCGAATAGGTTATAGAAGAAACGGCAGGGGATTTCTGATTACTAGTGGTCCTAAAGCCGTACGGCGATCGGGAGTTTATGAGCCGGTATCAATGATAGATTATTATAACGAGCTGGGTAAATATCTCGGATTTAAAAAGTTTTCTCAGGATATGACTTTGTTTTTGAGTCCGGAAGATGAATGTAAAACGAATGCTGTTATGAATCAATTTGGGATTGACGAATCTTCAAATCTGATCGGGTTAAACCTTGGCGCCGCGTTCGGAAGCTCAAAATTGTGGAAACCTGAATATTTCGCGCAGGTAGGGGATTATTTCGCGCGGAATCCAAAAAACAAAGTCATGTTACTCGCGGGACCTAATGAAGATATAATTCTCGACAAAATATCCGCAATGATGCAGTACCCTAAAATAAAACTTACTTCGGATTTAGTTCCCATCGGGGTACTTAAAGGAATTATAAGAAGATTATCGTTACTTATAACAAATGATACCGGGCCAAGGCATTTTGCTTCATCTTTCGGAATACCTTCGGTTGTATTGATTGGGGCAACTAATCCGAGATGGACCACAAATAATGATTCGAAACAAATAGTTCTTATGAAAGTACCTGTTTGCGGGCCGTGCCATTTGCGCAATTGCCCGATGAACCATCAATGTATGCGAAACATTAAACCTGCCGATGTAGTTCAAGCGGCTGAAAAACTTTTAGGATCACCAATAGCATGAATAATCTATATAATCATTACTCGTGTATTATCAATAAGTTTCCCGCAATAAAAGTTGGGGTTGTAGGTGACATAATCGCCGATGTGTTCATGTATGGAAAACCGTATCATTTATCAAGAGAAGCTCCTGTTGTGGTTATAAAACATGAATCGCAAAAAGTTATACCCGGAGGCGCGGCGAATACGGTGAATAACCTGATTAAACTTGGGGCAAAAGTTTATCCGATAGGTCTAATTGGAGATGATGCGCAGGGACACGCTTTACTTGAATATTTCAGTAAAGAAGGTACAGAAGTATCCGGGATATTAAGAGTTCCGGGCAGAAATACAATAACAAAAATGCGTATTATGGCTGGAAGCACACATACATCAAAACAACAGGTTTTAAGGGTAGACTATGATCCAAGTAAATCCATAGATTCAAAAACAGAATTAAAAATTTTGGATTATCTGGATAGTATTATCGAAAAACTCGATGGGGTTATTGTATCCGATTATAATTATGATGTTTTCTCTCAACGGATAATCGATAAAATTCTCGAGATATCTAAACGGAAACTTGTTGTGGTTGATTCTCACGATAAACTGCCGCTGTTTAATGGTGTTTCGATAATTACCCCGAACGAAGAAGAAGCTTATAAAACCTCCAGCTTCAATCATCTGGATAAAACAGACGATATACTGAAAGTCGGTGAAAAATTAATGGATATCGTTCAACCCAAAATCGGTGTTCTCGTAACACGCGGAAATGAGGGAATGATGGTATTTGAAAAAGGAGAAATACCTCTGCATATTCCAATTTCCGGTTCAGATGACGTAACCGATGTGACCGGAGCCGGCGATACAGTTGTGAGCCTTCTAACATTATCACTCCTTGCGGGAGCTAATTTTGCTGATGCGGCAAGAATAGCAAACTATGCCGCCGGTATAGTTGTTATGAAAAGCGGTACCGCTACAACTAATCCTGATGAATTAAAAGATTTTATAAAAAGGTGTCTAAATGAGAAAATTACAGACGTTGAGTTCGCTTAAAGATATTTTAGCAAAAGAGAAATCCAATGGTAAAACAGTTGTGTTTACCAACGGGTGTTTTGATATTCTGCATGTCGGCCATATCCGTTGCCTGAAAGACGCGAAATCACTCGGTGATATTCTGATTGTAGCCGTAAACAGCGATCAGTCCGTTATTGGCAATAAAGGAGCTCACAGGTTGTTTTATCCTGAATCCGAAAGGGTTGAGATTCTTGAAGCAATCGAATATATTGATTATATTCTCCTTTTTTCCGACAGTACCGTAGATAATATATTGCTTGAACTTAAACCCGATTATCACGCCAAAGGTACCGATTATACCGTCGATAATGTCCCGGAAAGGGAAACCGTTCTCAGTTACGGCGGAAAAATCGCTATAGTAGGCGATCCGAAAAATCATTCCAGCTCGGAAGTCAAATCAAAATTAAAAAAAGACATTCTTGTCCCCAATGAAAAATAATTCGGATCATTTAAAACATCTGGTTATTGATTTCTTGAACTGTAAAGAGAAAATTCTCGTCAGGGATGCTCACAACAGACAGGTTTATCGATTCAGCGATACTAACGGGCAGGGATATTATATTAAGTTATATACCAGTGGATTGATATCAAAAATTAAAGTTATACATGAAGTTAAATATCATAATTATTTGATAAAAAGAGGTGTTGCTCTTCCGCAAATAATCGGCTCAACAATTTTTATTGATCGCGATGGCAAAAAGAAAATAGTTGTGTTCAGCAAAGAAGCAGATGGAATTCCGCTGACTGAATCCAATATCTGCAATGATCCCCATAAATTCTTGGATATCTTTCATTTGCTAATAAAATTCCTTGCGGATAATTACAAAAAAGGAATCATGCATAACGATTTACATCTTGGCAACATTTTATGGGATGAAAGTAAAAAAAAATTCATTTTTGTAGATTCGAAAAAAATAAAATATAAATATTTTCTTAATAATAAGGAAATTATAAAAAATTTTAGTCTTCTTTTTTTGGCTTTTGACAAAATGCCATGGTTTAACCTGAGCATTTGGAATAAATTCCTGAATCTGTTTTTCGGGCAATGCGGTGTAGATAATAAATATATGTTTTATGCAGAACAAGTTAGGATGCTATTATTTAAGAAATGGATTAAGAAAAGAACAGATAGATGTTTTCGTGAAAATACCGATTTTTCAGTATACAAAAGAAACGGTGTTTATGGTATTTGTCAAAAAAAATTCAATTCGTTTAATGGGCAAAACAATATTTTTGAGTATCTCGGGGCAATTTTTGAATCGGATAAGACAAAGTTTATTAAAAATTCCAACACAACGGCTGTAGTAAAATTAAATATTGCTGGTAAAGAAGTAGTCGTGAAAAAATTTAAAGTGAAACGTGTTTTTGATCCGTTAAAAAATATTTTTAGGAAATCACGCGGGTATCGTTGCTGGAAATGGAGCTGGATGTTGAATTTAAATAAATTTCCCGTTCCTGAGCCATTGTTCTTTTTTGAAAAACGTAAATTCGGTTTGTTAAAAGAAAGTTATTTTGCCGCTGAATTTTGTTCACAGACAAAAACTGTTACGGATTATATAAATACAACAGAACATTTTAACCGGACAACATTTATAAATAGTTTTGCGCAATTCCTGAACGAATTTATTGAAAACGATTTATGCCATAATGATTTTCAGTTGAAAAACATACTTGTAAAAGAAGATAATGGGAAATATAATTTCTATCTTATAGATCTCGAATCTATCGGCGGTAAAATCAAAAATAGAGATAAAAAAGTCTGGTTTTATCTCAAATATCTTAAAAAATCTTTTTTGCGGCTTAAAAATCCGTCACTGTTTACAAATCGAGAGATAATTTTATTTGTAAGAAAAATTATGTTTAATATAAAACCAAATCATAACAAAATTTTAGGGTTTATGCATAAAAATGGGTAATTCTATTGTAATAAATGATGATTATGCAGATTTATTAGCGGAAAACGGATTGTCCTCGCTTGACAATTTTTTTAAATTCCATTTGGGTAAAGTAGTGGATAGGAACAGTAAAAGATGCGTATACAGGTTTAGTTTGTATGATAAAACAAATGGATGTGATCGGATATTTTATCTGAAAGTTTTCAGTAAGGCATCGTTTAATAATGCGGTTTCTTCAATATATAATTTCGGTAGACCAAAATCTCAGGCAAAAATTGAATGGGATAATGCTAATTTGCTTATTGAAAATGGATTTCGCTCAGTTCCACTTGTAGCCTGTGGAGAAAAAACGGTTTTTGGGTTTGAAAATAAATCGTTTTTCTTATCTGAAGAAATATCGGATTCCGTTTCTCTTGATGTTTTTTTTGAAAACAAATCTGTTGATCCGGAGACGAGAAAAAATGTTCTTGTTAATCTTGCTGGCGAAATAAGAAAACTTCATGAATCCGGATTCTCTTATCCCGACCTTTACCTGAAACATATTTTCATAAATATAAAGAAACTTGAAAATAATGAAGTTGCTTTTTCTTTTATTGATTTGCACAGGCTGGTAAAAAAGCAAAATGCTTCTTTTTATGACAGGATCAGGGATCTGTCATCATTGAGATTTTCTTGTACCGCTGTTTTATCTGATAGCGAAAATGATTTGTGGCAAAACACATATTTGGAAAATATAAAAAATCGGCAATTGTGGATCAATGCATTTTATAAACGAATTAATAAAATCAGCGCGAGGCGTTCTTCGTATAAAGGAATTCTTACCAGAAAGATAGAAAATGAAAACGGAATTTTGTATATAAACGAAGATTTTTATGATTTATTTTGTCAAAACGGAATAAAAGATTTTAAATCGTTATTTAATTATAAAATGGATAAAGATAAATTAACCGATAATCCGGGCAGGACTGTAGAGCGTTTCAGATTAGGTTGTGAGAAAAACGAATTGGTTTTTTATATAAAAAAACATACATGTACAAAAAAAACGGATTATAAATTGAGTAAACTCAGGGAAGAAGCGGAAATAGAATGGAAAAATCATCTTTTATGCGAAAAAATTTCTATTCCGGTTCCGCTGGTTGTTGCTTGGGGGTATGGTGGAACGAAGTCTTTGTTTGTTACTCTTGAGGTTAAAGACTCATTTTCGCTTGAGCATATATTGAAAAATGATTTGCTACCAAAAGAACGCTTTGAGAAAAATATAATTATTCAAAATATCGCGTTTTTAGCCAAGACGCTTCATGAGAAAGATTATTGTCACAAAGATTTTTATGCGGGGCATATTCTTATTAAAACTCAATTGGTCAATAATCTGAAAGACGTTGAGTTCTATCTTATAGATTTACAGAGGATAAAGAAATGCAATTATATGAAACTCAGATGGAAAATAAAGGATCTCGCGCAATTGAATTTTACCACGGAAACCAAATCCGTGACAAAAAAAGACCGAATTAAATTCCTCCATTATTATTTCGGGGTAAATAAATTAAACAAAAATCAGAGGAATTTTCTTAATGCGGTTGAGGCTAAAACAAACCGCATAAGAAGGCATATACCGAGAGTTCTTAGACGCAAAAATATATTTTCCTGGGACCAGATATCATAAAATGCAACAGCAAAAATTAAAGATAGCATTCAACATCGATCATTTTTTGCCTCAAAGGGGAGGAGCTGAAAGATATCTTTTCGATCTGGTTCGGTTTCTTCTCAAAGAAGGGCATCAAATTCATATATTTGCCATGGACGGAGAAGAAATAATCCCGAAAAATACCCGTAATTTTGTGTTTCATAAGATTCCCCATATTAAATTCACAAGATGGATGAAATCTTTAAGTTTTGTGGTCATGTCCTCTTATATGATAAAGAAGGAAAAATTCGATATTGTTCAGGTACTGGGTAAAAATTTGACCATGGATGTTTTTCAGCCTCATGGAGGGTCTCACAGGGCATCGTTCAGGCAGAACGTTCTTGCGTTCAGCGAAAATCCCTTGATTAGAGCTATCTACGCTTTTTTTCGTGTGATGGATCCAAAAACGTTGCTGTTTTATATTATTGAATGGTGTCAATTTCATGCTGGAAAATATCCGGAAATATTATGTATATCAAAACTGGTTATGAATGATTTAAGAAGATATTATCATGTGCCGGATAAAAGAATGCATCTTATATACAACGGTGTGGACGGCGAAAAGTTTTCTCTGGAAACAAGAAGGGAATGGCGCGATATCTCACAAAGAGAATTAAATGTTGTGAACGAGAAAGTGATTTTGTTTATCGGGCATAATTTCAAATTGAAAGGCTTGAAATATTTTATTGAATCACTGGCTATTATACGTAAATCAAATCCTGACATTAAATTGAAAGCGTTTATTCTCGGAAAAGGAAAAGCGGAAAAGTATCTGGATTTAATAAATAATCTGAACCTGAAAGATATATGCGTTTTCACAACCGCGGACAGGATTGAGAAATATTATTGCGCGGCTGATTTGCTTATTCAGCCTACTTTTTACGATCCTTGTTCACTGGTTGTTTTGGAAGCATTGTCTTGTGGTGTACCGGTTATTACCACTTCATTCAACGGAGCGGGGGAATTGATCGAGAAGGGAATTACCGGAGATGTTGTGTCAAACCCGAGAGATATTTCTGAAATAGCGGCTTCGTCACAACATTTCTTAAAAAAAACCGATATTGAGAAAATTGCTTTTCTTGCAAATCAATCCGTAAACCAATATAATAATGAAACTGTTCACAAACGGCTTTTAAAATTCTATTTTGATTATATAGAAAATAAACTGGAAAAATAAAAGATGATTTATTCTATTAGAAAACATGAACATACTTTATTTTCGGCATTATTGAATTTTTCGGATTTCTGCGCGATAATTTTTAGTTTTATATCCGCATATTTCATAAGGTTTTATTCAATATTTGAGGCGCCAAAAGGGATACCGAATTTCAACGCTTATATACATATGGTTATACCTGTTTCAATTATGTATCTGATAATTTTTGAGCGTCTTGGTATCTATAAACCGAAAAATGATCCGTTTCATCTCGGGGAAATTTATTCGGTAATAAAGGGAGTTCTTATAGGCAGTCTTATAATAATGTCCGCTACTTTTTTATACAGGGAATTCGAGTATTCCAGAGGAGTGATGCTTCTCGGGTTTATTATTCTGATTATGACTCTCGTGGCAGAAAAAATCACGATCAGGTCACTTCAGGCAAAATTAAGAGCATATGGGTTTTTATTGCGGAAAATTCTGATTGTCGGTACAGGAAATCAAGCGCGGCAATATTACGATATAATAAAAAATAAACCTACTCTTGGTTATTTTCCGGTTGGATTACTTGCGGAAAATGCGGAAAACAATGATTGTTCATTGAATAGCGATAACTTGTCGGTTAAAGAAAAAATTCTTGGTTCAATTGATGATATTGAGGAAATAATACGCAAACATAATATTGATGAAGTTGTAATCGCGCTTCCTTCAGAATTGCATGAAAAAATAATTGATATAATAATCCATTGCGAGAAAGAAATTGTAAAATTTAAAATATTGCCCGATATTTTTGAGATTCTAATTACCAAAATGACTATAGAGGAAGTAGAAGGTATTCCGTTTGTCACGTTAAAAGAAACTCCATTGATGTCCTGGCGGTATTTTATTAAAAGGTGGTTTGATGTTATTTGTTCAGGGTTGGGGCTTATTGCCTTAAGCCCGTTTATGATGATAATCGCGCTCGCGGTAAAAAAGGATTCGCCGGGCCCGATTTTTTATAAACAGGAACGAATGGGCATTGACGGTAAAGTATTTAATATGTTTAAGTTCAGGACAATGAGAATCGATGCTGAAGATAAAACCGGGCCTGTATGGGCAACCAGCGATGATAACAGAAAAACAAAAGTCGGAAACTTCCTGCGCAAAACAAATCTTGATGAACTTCCCCAGCTTTTTAATGTATTTAGAGGCGATATGAGCCTTGTAGGCCCTCGACCGGAAAGACCGTTCTTCGTGCATAAATTTAAAGAAAATATACCGCATTATATGAGCAGGCATAGAGTGAAATCCGGTATTACCGGCTGGGCACAGGTTAACGGTTTAAGAGGTAATACCTCCCTTGAGGAAAGAATAAAGTATGATATTTATTATATTGAAAACTGGTCTCTGCTTTTAGATATAAAAATTTTACTGATGACATTTTTCGCAAATAAAAACGCTTATTGATATGGATATATCTTTTATTATTGTTAACTGGAATACGGCTGATTTACTCTTTAATTGCATAAAATCAATTAAAGACACAATATCTGGATATGAATATGAGATTATTCTTGTCGATAACGGTTCTATCGATAACAGCATCTCGCTTATAAAAACTAAATTCCCGCAAACCATAATTATCCCTAATACCAAAAACCAGGGGTTTTCACGCGCTGTAAATCAGGGAATAAAAATATCAAATGGCGATTTTGTATGTTTGTTGAATACGGATGCCGTTTTGATGCCCGGAGCGGTTGCAACTTTAATTGGTTACCTCAAAGAAAATAAAAAAGCAGGTGTTTGCGGTGGACAGTTAATATTTGAGGATGGAAGAAAACAGAATTCTTTCGATAACTATCCCAATTTATTTACCGAACTTACAAATAAAAGTCTGTTGAGAATTTTAATGCCTCAAAGGTTTCCAAGTAAAATAAAAGAATATAACCTGCCTATTAACGTTGAGTCGATTATCGGTGCTTGCATGATGATTAAACGTGAATGTATAAATAAAGTTGGTCTACTTGATGAAAACTATTTCTTTTTCCTTGAAGAAACAGATTGGTGTTACAGAATAAACCGGGCAGGTTACGATATCGTGTTTGTCCCATCAGCGAAGATAGTGCACCTTCAGGGAAAATCCGCTAAAAAAGTTAATATTAAAAGCAGAATGGAATTTTTTTATTCAAGATATCTTTTTTTTATAAAAAATCGATCGAAAATCTCTTTTTTGATATTATTTGTTTTTAATTTTATAAAATGTTTGGTAAAAAGTATAGTTTACTCTATTTTTTGTTTGTTTACATTATTCCTGTATCAAAAAGTAAAAGGAAAATTATTGTTAAGCCTCAATCTTGTGGCGGGACATGTTTTGTTTTTCCCGCCGAAAATGCGTCTGGAAGGCAATAAATGAAATTAAATGGCGATGAAAAAATTCTAATTATAAAACCGAGCGCGATAGGAGATATACTCCATTCGATGCCTTTTCTTTATAGATTAAAAAAAGTTTACCCGAAAATAAAGGTTTCATGGGTGGTAAACAGGGAATACGCCGATTTATTAGAAGGTAACGAGTTGATAGATAAGATTTATATCTTTGAGCGCAAAAAATGGGGAAAAAAAAGAAGTTTTTTTTATACCTTAAAAGAATTTTTCAATTTCACTAACGAAATAAAAAATAATAAATACGATTTGGTAATCGATCTACAGGGATTATTAAGAAGCGGTCTGATAACATATTTAGCAGGAGTGAAAAAGAGAATCGGATTAAGTGATTCGAGGGAATTCAGCAGGCTGTTTTATAATCATATTGTAAATGTATGTGATAAAAAAAGACACGCGGTAGACAGGTATCTTCTTGTATCATCGTATATTGGAATAGATGGAATTCATACCAAGCAGATACGGTTTCCGATAAAATGGGGTGTTTGCGCGGATAAAAAAATAGATAAATTCTTTGAGAACAATAAAATAAATAACGGTGATCTGAAAATAGCTATAAATCCGATATCAAGATGGCAATCCAAATGTTGGATACCTGAAAAATATGCTCAGCTTGCCGATTATATGATCGAATCAATGGGTGCAAAAGTTATTTTTGTCGGGGCGAAATCCGATCAGGAAAACGTTAACCGAATATTAGGGTTGATGAAAAACAAACCGATATCGGCTGTTGGTGAAACGTCTCTTCAGGAACTTGCCGCTCTTTTAAAAAGAATGGATCTGATGGTTACAAATGATTCAGGCCCTATGCATATGGCTGTTGCTGTGGATATACCTGTGGTGGCGATATTCGGCCCGACTGATCCGCAATTAACAGGACCTTATGGCGATAATAATTTTGTGTTAAAAAAAACAACGAAATGCAATACCTGTTTTAAAAAAACATGTAAATATAAGTATTGTATGAATCTTATTTCTGTTGAAGAAGTGGTTTCGGCTATACAAATACTGATTGAGAAATCAAGAACCGGAATAAAGTCAAATTAAAATGATATCTGGTTGCGGTATCTATATATTTGAAAATAAGCGGATGGAAAGGAGCCGGACAAAGTTCGGTACCAAGATCTTTGAGAAATTTTTTACAGAACGTGAGATATCTTATTCCGGCAATAAAATTAGTTGGGCACAGCATCTTGGAGCGAGGTTCGCGGCGAAATGCGCATTGTTCCAGGCAATGAAGTGGCTGAAAGTGAGAGATTATACTTTAATTGAAATTAGGAAAGATAATCTTGGCGCTCCGTATTTTGAGGTTACGGGCGAAATAAATGAATATATTGGAAAAATGAGAATAAGCAGGATTAATTTGACTATTACTCATGTGAATGAATATTCAATAGCAAATGTAATTATGGAATAAGCTTTTAAAAAGGAGAAAAATATGACTAAACTTTATTCAGTGGCAGTGGTAGGCGCAACAGGAGCTGTCGGTCAGGAGATGATTCAGACGCTCGAAAAAAGAAATTTCCCTGTGGGGCAATTAAGATTGCTCGCTTCAGCAAGATCGCTGGGGAAAAAATGTGTGTTCAAAGGAAAAGAGTATCCGGTTGAGGAGTTAACGGAGAACTCATTTGAGGGAATTGAAATTGCCCTTTTCAGCGCGGGAGGAAGTATAAGCAAAAAATTCGCTCCCTGTGCTGTTAAAGCGGGCGCTGTAGTTATAGACAATACAAGCGCATTCAGAATGGATCCGGATGTTCCTCTGGTTGTTCCGGAAGTTAATCCGGATGATATATTCAAACACAATGGTATTATCGCCAATCCTAACTGTTCAACAATTCAGATGGTGCATGTGCTAAAACCATTACATGATTTCGCCAGAATTAAAAGGGTTGTAGTTTCTACATATCAGGCTGTATCAGGTGCAGGTATGAAAGCGATTGACGAATTACTTAAAGAAACAGAAGCAGTTTTACATAACAGAAATTATGAGCGAAAGATATTCCCGCATCAAATAGCGTTTAATGCGCTTCCGAGAATACCTCAATCCGGGGGAATTGAAGATGGCGGATATACCAATGAAGAAGTGAAAATGATAAAAGAAACAAATAAAATTATGGGTGACGATTCAATCCGTGTAACTGCAACCTGTGTGAGAATACCGGTTTTACGCGGACACAGCGAATCGGTAAATATTGAAACTGAAAAAGATATTACCGTAGAAAAAGCCCGTGAACTCTTGGCTAAAACTGAAAATATGATTGTTCAGGATGATATTGAACACGAAATGTACCCGCTTGCCGTAAATTGTACGGGGAAATTCGAGACTTTTGTCGGCAGAATAAGAAAAGATGATTCGGTCAAACATGGTTTGAACCTTTGGGTTGTCAGCGATAACCTTCTTAAAGGCGCGGCATGGAATGCGGTACAAATCGCTGCATATTTAATCAGGAAATAAGGTTTGTTTAAAAAGAAAAAAGCCCTGGGAGGGGACCGGGGCTTTTTCTTTTTGGGCACATTTCGGGTAATACAATATTACTGGTTTATCAATGCGTTAACTCTATAGTTGTCAATATTTATATGAAGCTTACTGGCTGAAGGGAGATTTCCTATTTTATTTAAAACATCAGACAAAATACTCGATGCTTGCTCAACGCTTGTTATATCCTGCTCTGAAGCTATTATATTTTCCTGTTTTATAGAATTTTTTAAACTGTCATCCAATACATCTTTTATTTCTTTTTCTTTTTTCTCGGGTTTGTTTTGAGCCGGTTTCTCATTATCAAAGAAAACTTTATTGTTCTTTAATAAATACTCGTTATTATTGACTATAGGTATATTCGACATATGTTTCCTCCTTGTACGTTTTCCTTATGATGATTTATTTTAAGCAACTATAATGCCAACGTGTTGAATTTGATTTTTTATTAATAATTAATTTGTAACCGATAATCTATTATTTGTGAGAAAAAAGATGCTGTTGATAACAAAAAATAAGAAAAAAATATATTTTGAGAATGTTGTTCTTTGTGTTTTGTTATCAATATTGTGTCTATTTTTTATATACAGGGTTTTTAATCTTTGTTTTTACCCGTTTCCTCTTGAGAATGGAGAAGGGATATGTGTTCATTTTACACAACTGCTGAATCAATGGAATTTATATAAGGATTTATCCGGATTTCCTTTGATTGTCGCAAATTATCCGCCTGTATTTTTGGTTTTAAATTCTATACTTATGTATATTTTAAACCCTGCCAACCAATTTCTGATTGGGCGCTTGATATCGGTTTTATCTGTTATTGGATCGTGTATACTTATTTTCAAAATTGTTTACGGGCAATATGGAAATTTCAGAGGAGCGATAGCGTCGGTATTAATATTTATAATTTTCCCATGGGTAAATATTGAGGGAATTATTTGCCGTGTGGATATGTTGGCGGGATTCTTTTCATTAGCTGGTTTTTATTTCATTCTGAAATCAGGCAATAAAAATATGTTCTTATCAATATTATTCTTTTTATTGTCGTTGTTTACAAAACATACATTATGGGCCGCTCCGATAGCTGGTTTTACTTTTCTGGTACTTAAAAACAAAAAAGAAGGATTGAAATTCACTTTTTTATTCTTGTTTTGCGGATTAATGAGCTTTATGTTGTTGAATTTAACTACATCTGGAGAATTTTATAACAATCTGATTAAATATAACGCTTATACGTTTGAAATAAGTAGATTATTCCTATATATAAAACTATTTCTTTATAAAACGGTTTTTATTTATGGGATAGTCGCGTATTCTTTTTTAACAAAGAAACGTGTTAGTTATGTTTTCAGACTGTATTTTTTAGTGGCGATGTTTTCGATATTTTTGACAGGAAGGCAAGGATCGTCATCACATTATTTTTATGAAGCGACTTTCGCATTATGCATAATGTGTGGAGCTGGCTTATCACAATTGCCCGATAATAATAGAATATTGCGTGTGTTGTTCTTAATTTTGATTATAGCCCAATTGTTTATAAATAAAGATATTTTTTCAAAGTTATCAGTAAGTTCAAACCGTTATATATCTGATAAATTGGGTGTTGATCAAATAAAGAAATTAAAAGGCCCTGTGTTGGCTGAAGATACAGGTATTCTGATAGCGGCGGGAAAAACAGTTTATGTTCATACGTTCGCGATATCGAAACTGATTGAACAGGGGATTCTTGATTCGGGGTTTTATTATACGAAACTGGAAAACAATTTTTTTAAAATGGTTGTTCTCGATTCGAGATTTGATAGATTGAAATCATCTACTCGGGAAAGATTTACGAAAGACTCTCTTATAATATTGAACCGTAATTATAAGTTTTTAGATAAAATCGGAAGCAGGTATTTTTATGTACCCACTGAATGAATCATTTGTTATTAATTATTACGCAACTTATTTCAAAAATAATTATGATAAATGAATTGTATTTGGATCAAAACTAATTCTGCTTATGTTGTATCGCGCCGATATCCCATTGATCAGACCGTTGGTTTCCAAAATAATCCGTAGTGAATTCAGATACTCTTTTCGCTCTTCCAATACAAGGGGAGTTTTCCTTTAGTTTTAAATCGGTTTTCGAGGTGAAACCCGGATCCTCGAAAATAGAATATTTATCTTTGCCGGATAAGCGTTTATAGATATTAAAAACTGATATGCTATAATTAATCCACCATGCTGAAAAACCATTTTTTGAAAAGTAACAGTTATAATCGATCAAAAAATTATTTGTGTCGGGAGACGCGCAATAAACCTGAAAATTTCGTGGTTGTACACTGACTATAATATTATTTATAACGACATTGTTTTCTTTGATGTCTTTTTTTATTGCAATGCCAAGCCCTTTTGAAAGTATAGTATTATTTATAATTTTATTGTTTTTGCAGACAGAGTCGATTTTTGATAACCATATTCCCGCGCGAAGGTTTTCATCATAAATAATATTGTTATAAATCAAATGATCCGAACCTGTGATGAACATTCCGTAATTGTTGCCTGTTATATAGTTGTTGGAAACAACGCAATTTTTCGGATAAAATGTCCCTATCTCAATCCCTGCTCCGTATAGTTTTGACATGGAATTAACATAGCAATTTCTTATTATAATATTGGAACTTTTGTTCCACGCAATTATACCGTTAATCCAGTTGTTTGTTGCGACACAATGTTCTGCTTTTGAGTCTGTTGTGCTATGGTAATTCAAGCCGGCATCGTTTCCTTTAATAAAGGTGCATTTATAAAAGTTAATGTTTTTTGAACCTACAACAAGACAGGTGTCACCGCAGTTATCATTTTCAAAAAGGCAATTATCAAAATCGATATTTTTCTTTGCAGAAACAAGGCAAGAATGACAATTTTTGTTTTTTCCAGCATAAAAGAAATGAATCTTGCTTACATCTGTATTTGATCCGATATAGGTTCGGGGCAATTTCGGACGCGGGTCGTACTCGGATCCATAATTTGTAATGGTATTGCGTGATGACTCGTTGTTTGATTCCGGAAAAACAAATGCCTTATTGTTTTCTTCGTTCCATATATCACCCGATCGGAATTTGACTGTATCGCCATTGAGATTTAAGGATTCAACCTTTGAAAGTGTTTTATATGGGAAAGAAGGATCTGTCCCATTATTTGTATCTCTTCCCTGAGAAAACGATACATAATAAATCTTTCCTTCTGCGTTAATTTCAACCGGATAAAAAAATATAAAAAAAGCGACAATTATTAACAAAAATTTGTTCATATATTCCTATACTTTAATTGATTCAGCGTAAAAGTCATGTGCTCCGCTTGAATAAACCTTTGTCATTTTTTCAGCCCATTTCGGCATAACAAGTGATGGATTGAAATAATGATCGGCTCCGCCGGTTACATCTTCGATAGCCTTAGAAAGAGCGTCATGTGCGATTCCATAAAGTTCTTCATAAATTTCTTTTTCTTTCTCAGTAAACTTTTTTGAAACAGCTTTCTGCCATTCGTTTGAGTTAACGCCTGAAAATTGATATGGAGCAAATACAATATCTCTCAAAGATTTTCCGAATCGCGACGGTTTAGTCAATCGATTTGTGATAACACAAGCGATAGCTGTCGCATCCTTATGAAGAAATTCAGGTTTTTTTGATGCTTCGGAAAACAATAATGTGGTAAGTAATTTTGTATCGTCTTCGAGCCCAAATTCATCGATGGATTTCGCTATATTCTTTTCCGTTTTCATAATAGGTACTCCTTTTATGAATTAATATTACATATATCATTAATTCTGATATGCCGTACCTGAAAGCATACCAGTAATAATATATTTTTGGAAGCATAAAAATAAAATTAAAACTGGCAAAGCGGATATTGCTGATGCGGCCATGAGATGCGACCAATCTACATCAAATAAACCTATATACAACGCAAGTCCGACAGGAAGTGTTCTCATTTCAACACTGTTTGTAAAAATAAACGGATAGAGAAAACTGTTCCATGTATTGACAAATGTGTTTATTGCCACAACAGTAATCGCCGGTTTGCACATCGGGAAAATTATCCTGAAAAATATCTGGAAATATGAAGCGCCGTCGATTAAAGCTACTTCGGCAAAATCTTTCGGTATTTTTGAAATATATTGTTTCATCAAAAAAATATTTATCGGTGATATTAAAAAAGGGATGATCAATGCTTTGTAACTATTTAGCCAGCCAAATCTCTGGACAAGAATAAACATGGGAACCATAAACAGTTGCATAGGAATCATTATCATAACCAAGGTCGATATGAATAATATGCGGCGAAAAGGATATGATTTCCATGAAAACGCGAATCCGGCCATGGTACTAAACAATATGTTGCCTAACATTACAAATAAAGATATCACGGTACTGTTTAAAAAATATCTCCCGAAAGACGCGGAAAGCAAAACTTCTTTGAAATTGGCGAAAGTAAATAATTTATAAAATAGAGAAATTTTGCTGATACGCAAAAATTGTGATTTTGTGGAATTGAAACTCAAATATATTTCAGAAATGTTTGTTGAATTGATTTTATTCAGTTGAAAATTTTTTAAATTTATACATGTTATTTTATTTTTAACAGAATTGGGTTCGGAAATAATAACTTTAGATGTCTGGTTGCCGTACGTATCAATGAATCCGATGATATATGATGGGAAACTTGTTTCGATACTTATTGTAAATTGCTCAAAATTATTTAGATTCTGTTTTAGCGGAATAATCAATTTCGCGTTGCCTCCGGATGTGTCAAAATTCATATTGATATCTAAATATTCGTTACCATTTGAATTTTGAATACCGGTTGTTAATGAACATTTTTCCGTTATCCATCCATCCAGTGGGGTGTTTGATGAAGGTTTCCATAAAATAAGTTCATAATCAGCTGAGTTAGTTATACCTTCGGGAGTGAACGCTATTTTTAATATTACATAAAATGGAGAAATCATGATCAAAAATAAAGGCAAAATTGCGAAAAACAATATTAAATTTTTTTTTGATACTCTTTTCTTGTTATCTTTCATAGATTTCATCCTTTTTAAAAATAAATATCTCTATTACAGATAAAAAGCCGATGATAAAAAATAGAATATAGCCGATTGCCGATGCTTTTCCCATATCGAACTCATGAAAGCCTGTTTTGTAAAGATAATAGACAAGAGTAAGGGTAGCTCCATGAGGGCCACCTTGTGTCATGGTAAAAATTTCGGGAAATACCTGAAAAGCTTTAACTGTGTTCAAAATAACCACGAGCAGAATAAAGGGTTTTAATTGGGGGAGAATAACGTGAATCAATCTATTCCAGCTGTTTACTCCGTCAATGACACTTACTTCTATAGTTTCTTTGGGAATGGAATGTAGTCCGGCTGTAAGGATAATCATATATAAACCAAAAGAATACCAAATATTCATTATCATAACTGATATCAGGGCAAGACTGGGATTGATAAGCCAATTATCCGGGAAAGGATTAGGTAAGTGTAACATAAAAAGCAATTTATTAAATATTCCTTCTGTTGAGAAAAAATAACTGAATACAGTGGATGCTACAATAACAGATATGGCTATCGGCGCGAATATTCCTGCCTGAAATACCCTGTGGAAGGGAACTTTTCTGTAAATTATCAAAGAAGTAAATAACGCAAGTAGCAGAGAAACCGGGCAAGTGCCAATAGCAAAATACAATGTATGCATAAATGACTTTTTAAATTCCGGATCAGCGAGTATTTTCGCGTAATTTCCAAACCCGCAAAAACCTGAAAAACCTTTTAAAGGGCTGAAGTCGGTCAAACTTAGCACAAATGAGTAAATAAACGGAAATAAATAAAAAATGATGAAAATTATAAGCCATGGAGATAAAAATAAATACATAGGAATGCTTTTACGAAAAGGTATCTCGCTAACGTAAGATTTTTTAATTATTTTCACAAGAATAAAGATGAAAATCGATAAAGATATAAAAGATATTATAAAAATAATTGTAGTAAACTTTGAATACAGGCTTTTCCCACCCCATTTGGATTCCAGAGATATGATATTAGCAATTCTTTCCGAGAGGTTTTTGATTACAATTTCAGCTTTTATATCATGAAAGAGCGAATCTTCTATCGACCATGAAATTTCTTCTTCTATTTGCGCCCATTTTGGGTTTGGCGGGGGAGACATGGAAGTTTTTATTTGGTCTATGAATATATTCTTATATGGAAGAGAAAGAAAATACGGATCATTCAGGCACTCTTTACTGGTTGGTATAAAACTTGGCACAATTTTAGTTATCTTCATTTGTACTTCAGGAGATATTAAATAATCAATAAGCAGTTTCGAATCTTCGATATTTCGCGAACGTTTATAAATGCCGAGCACTTCCCCACCAAGAAAAGATACTGAATTCTTATTATAGCCTGGAACTGTCGATACTCCGAATTTTAAACGGGGATTCAAACGAGGGATTAAACCAAGGTTCCAACCACCGGATATAATCATTGCTACTTTGCCGAGCGAGAAATTACGGTCAATATGCGCCTGTCGGGTTAATAACGAATATCGGCCTATTTTTTTATAAAAATCCAAAGTGTCGATATTGGTTTTACTGTTGATTGTTACTTCATTTGTCATCGGATTAAACAAAGATCCGCCCGCCGACCATAAAAAAGGAAGAAATGTTTGCCATGGAGTATAGTTCTCACCCACAGGAAGCGCGAATGGATAGACATCAGGACATTTTGATGCTATTTTAAATACATATTGCTCTAATTCATTCCAATCGGTTGGAGGAGCCTCAGGATCGATACCTGCTCGGGCAAAAATCTGTTTGTTATAATATAATACTCTTGTCCCGGCGACCCATGGAGCACTGTAATATTTGTCTTTCCATTTCAGATTGGTTAAAACATCGTAAAAAAATTCTTTCTGATGGTTTCTTATGTAATCTGAAATATCATAAAGCAGTTCATTGGATGCGAAATAGGCCACCCATGTGGAACCAAGTTCGCATACATCGAAAGTTATACCTGTAGCGATTGAGGTTATAATCTTATCCAGCCCGTCGCGCCAGTTTAATTGCTGCATTTTTACTTTTATGTGAGGATTTATTTTCTCGAATTCATCAAGTATTTTCCTCATCTCTTTCTCTGGAACGACAAACTGCCAAAAAACGAGTTCTGTATCTTTCGCAAAAAGATTTGTGGAAAATAACAATACAAAAAATATAAAAAATTTATGAATTGATATTTTAATGCGCATAAATGATCATAATATCAGCTAAGTATAACAAAAACAACATAAAATATAATACAACTGTAAATATAGGTTTAACTTGACTCAACCATGATTTACGGGTAAATTAGAGCATTGTCTTTAAACTCAATAAATCAGGATAAATAATGCTAAATAATCTCAAAAATCTTCTTAATCCGCAACAATATGAAGCTGTAACAACTGTTGACGGACCGCTTCTTATTCTCGCAGGTGCAGGTACCGGAAAAACAAGAGTTATCACATACCGCATAGCCAATATGATTGCCAATAAAAAGATACCTCCGAAAAATATTCTCGCTGTCACCTTTACAAATAAAGCGGCTAACGAGATGAAAGAAAGGATAATTGACCTTCTGAATAATAAAAAACTGAAACCATACATTTCCACATTTCATTCTCTTGGGCTGAGCATTTTGAAAGAAGAAATACATAATATCGGATATAGAAACAATTTTTCAATCTATGATGAATCCGATCAGTTATCATTAATAAAGAAGGTTGTAAAAGATACATGGCCTCATCTTGTAGACAAAATAAATGTGCAGAAAGTTAAAACAGCTATAAGCAAATACAAAGATAATATTATACCCCCTCAAAGTTGTATCGCTAACGCCAATGATCCTGATGAAATCATAAACGCAACGGTTTATAAAGAATATCAGCATCGCATGAAACAATATAATGCTGTTGATTTTGATGACTTGATTCTTCTCCCTTTGATTCTTTTTGAGAATGCTCCAATTGTTTTGGAAAAATTTCAGGATAGGTTCCGTTACATAATGATAGACGAATATCAGGATACAAATTACCCTCAATTCTTATTTGCGAAAAAACTTGCCGAAAAATACGGTAACTTATGTGTTGTCGGTGATGATGATCAAAGCATATATGGCTGGCGAGGAGCCGATTATAGAAATATACTTCAATTTGATACTCATTTCCCTGATACAAAAATAATTAAACTTGAACAAAACTACAGATCGACACAAACAATTCTTGAAGCGGCAAATAGCGTAATAAAAAATAATGCTCTGAGAAGAAGCAAGAACTTATGGTCTGCCTGTGAAGATGATAAAAAGATATCTTTAATGATATTTCCAACAGCGCGCGATGAGGCAGAATCAGTAGTAACCTTTATTGTGGATAAAAAAATCAGGGAAAACCTAAATTTTTCGGAATTTGCGATATTGATGCGTACCAATCATCAATCGCGGTTAATGGAAGAACAACTCAGAAGGAACAGAGTTCCGTATGTTCTTATCGGAGGCACAAAATTCTATGATAGAAAAGAAGTAAAAGATATTGTGGCGTATTTGAAATTTATAATAAATCCGGAAGATGAAGTCAGTCTTTTGCGAATAATTAATACTCCTCCACGATCAATTGGTATAAATACTTTGGAACACCTTAACAAATATTGTATTGAACACAAGACTTCGTTTATAAAAGCAATAGGCAATATTGATAATATTGGAACAATTCAAAAAAAATCAGTCGAAAATATAAAAAACTTTTTGGAAATTATTAACAAATATAGAAAAAAGTTTGAAAATGAAAATAAATTATCTGATCTTATTAACGAATTTATTGATGAAATCCAATACAAAAAGGAAATCGTTCGAATAAGCGAAGACAAAAATGAGACGGATTCACGCATAGAAAACATAAATGAACTGATAGAGGATATCCGCTTTTATGAAGTGGAAGCTTCGGAAGATAAATCCCTTAAACAATATTTGTCCAATATTACCTTATCTCAGGACGAAGAAAATAAAAAAGGAAAAACAAACGGGGAATCTTTAACCTTAATTACATTGCATAGCTGTAAAGGCCTTGAGTTTCCGATTGTATTTATGATAGGTATGGAAGAAGGTATAATTCCGCATTCACGTTCCGTTGATGAAAATAAAGGCGATATATCGGAAGAAAGAAGATTATGTTATGTCGGCATTACACGAGCCAGAAGAGAATTGTATTTAAGCTACAGTCTCGGAAGAACAAAATACGGTGAACTGGTTCCTTCAAATCCTTCTCGTTTTCTCAAAGAAATTCCACAATCGCTGATTGAAGACTATCAAGAAGTTTTACCGGAAGATGAAGAATCAAAAATTGCTCAATTTTATCTTGAAAAAATGAAAGATATCGTTAATTCTTAAATAGTAGCTTTTTTTACTTTATTTCCGGCGAATAATAATATAAGTATACTTGAACCAATAAATGTAATTTAAAGTCAAGTATGAGATAAAAACGAATTTTCTATTTACAGGATGTAAAAGAATGAGAATGAATTTAAAATTTTGCACTTTTTTTGTCTTAGTTTTATATCTTCTTTCTGTCAGTGGTGATATCTTTTCAAAAGATATTCAGTTAACAGGAGATAGAATTTTTCTTAAAAACGGAAGAATGATCGAGGGCTCAATTGTTCAGGAAAAAGATGATTATATTAAAATAAAAGTAGATGGAATATCGGATATTAAAATTTCCAGAGATAATATTCAATACATAAAAAAAGCTTCCGAAGACGCGATTAAGGAAGTTGAGCAATATGAGAAAGAAAATATCAACAAAGGGATGGTAAAATATAAAGATAAATGGGTAACACAAGATGAATACCAGAAATTGACCTCTAAGGATTCACTTGATGAAGAAGTCAGACTGTTAAGAATGGAAAAACAACGGTTATTGACAGAAATAAATGCTCTTCACGGAAAAAGATTGTATGAAGATAAAAAAAACAAGTTCAGTTTCAATCCGCCGGAAGAATGGAAACAGGTTACTGCTCAGGAAGACCAGATTGTAGGCAGATTCATAGATCCGCTTGAAGACGATTTTCCCGAATATATCAATATATATGTAAATGACAAAACTTCAAATGAAGTAGACCAGGATTTCATTGATATATCTTTAAAAAACCTTCAGGAAGAAAAAAAAGGGTATCTGAAAAAAGTAAGAAGTTTTGATGTTGCCAAAGTTGACGGTCTTAATGCGTTAAAAGTTATTATGAGCAGTTATTTTTTTAAAGATGCTGAGTCTTCTAAGGAAGTTGAAGAACCGTATCATCAGAAAATGATAGTATATTTAATAATAGGCAAAACGAAATTGTACCGTGTGGAATTCTCGTGCCTGACTAAAGATTATGATAGATACTCACCGGTTTTTGAAAACTGTATAAAATCTTTTCTTATAAATGACCGGCCTGGCGAAATATCCCTTCCCAAAGAATCCGGGATTGTTCAGGCAGAGACAAATGAGGATACTGTTCCCGTTGCTTCAACAATAGGTGTTGCCGAGGAAGTATCAAAAATATCAGAACCGGCAAAAGAGTTCGGTGTTGACAAAATATTCTTAAAGGATAAACGGGTTGTGGAAGGTACAATTCTTCAGGAATCACCCGAAAATGTAAAAATTAGAGTTGAATCGGCTTCAACACCCGAATATGCGTTGACTGTATCAAAAAATGATATCGATAAAATCGAATGGCTTGGTGAAGATGAACGTCAGAAAAAACTTGAATATGAGGAACAACAACGCCTTAAAGGATTGGTAAAATTTTACGGAAAATGGATTACTCCTGAAGATAGAGATAATTTCTATCGCCAGGCTGAAAGCGAACAACAAGGGATAGTTGATGCTTGGGACGAGGATAAAAAATCAAGAGAGGAATTATCCCAGCAGGAACAAATTTCAAGTATTGAGAATAAAAAAGATGAGGAAATACAGAGTGTTCTGACTAAATTAAAGAAAATGGAGCTTGAAAAAGAAGAACTTCAAAATCAACTCTATAAACAAAAGGATATAACAAACAAAAAACTGGATAAATTCCTTGAGCGGGACCGGCAACAGATACCTGTGGGCAAAGTTGCTACCGGAAGTATGCAGTCAATTGTAAAAGTCTTTTCAAGAGATAGATATACTGCTGCATATCAGGGAAAATTCAAAGGGTCGGGGAGCGGAGCCATAATAAATTCGCGAGGAATTATTATAACCAATTATTATATATCAGATAACCCTTCAATGAACGATTATTTTGTTGAATTACCCGGACATGAGAAACGTGAAGTTATAAAAGCAAAATTGCTTCAATATGATCCCATTTTAGATGTGGCTATATTAAGCATCGATGGAGAAGCGTTAAAACTTGTGCCGTTACCCATCGGAAATTCTGATACCGTCACAGAGGGGGATGAGATACTAAGTGTAGGCGCGCCTAAGGGTTATAAAGATTCATTTATATCAGGCAACGTTTTGAGTTTAAAAGCGGACTTAATCGATCTTATTGAATCCAACTTACAGTTAAGATGGAATCTTGAAAACAAATATAGAACCACTGTCGGCGTTGAAATGGCAAAAAAATTCCATAACGAATACGGAATTGTAAAGATGATCCAACACAACGCCCTTATGTATTCCGGCAATAATGGCGGTCCGCTTCTGGATAAAAATTCGGCACTTATCGGTATTAATCAGAATATTCGAGTTGAAGGAAGGTTCCCTGTAGTGCTCGCTCCAACAACATTAAGTTTCAATATGGCATTATCGATAAATTCTCTAAAAAAACAGAGAAAGTTTGCCCGTTACCTCCGATAAAATTAATAAGTATAATGGCCTCTAATACCAGTAATTACAATATTATCTTCTGTTTCATCCCCTGATGGGTTAAAAATTATTTGGATATCTGGGGATATGGTAAACTTATCGTTTATTTTTATTCTATAATAAACTTCAGCGTTACTTTCTATACCTGCACGTTTTTCGTTTTGATTGTTGCCTGTTTCATCCAGATCAAAATTCATTCTTTTCAGATTGGTCATAACCTCTCTGTTGGGTTTTACCTGTCCAAATGCGATTCCAAGGACGTCATTAGGCCTGAATTGGAGCGGATCATCTATTTGTAAACCCGAACTCCATGCCCATTCTGTTTCACTTTCTGAAATATGATCATCTCTGAATCCAACTCTGCCGAACCATGTTATTTTTTCGGATAATTTTTGATCTGTACTTAAACCAAAACCGGCGCTTTCATCATTTTCAACCGGATTTTCATTTGAATGCCGATTCCCATTCAAAGTGAAATATGTTCGAGTATTGCCATCAAGATTGTTAATTTTATATTTGAAGTCAAATTCGGATATCCAGCATATTCGGTCAAAAACAAAATTACCGTCTTCATCACCACTTTGAATTCCACTACTGAAATCAAGCCAATCGGTAAAGCAGTATTTTGCTGTAACACCAGGCCCATTACCGGGTATGTCTAAGACAGCACTATTAACAAAAGCAGGAGATAAAAATTGTATATTTTCGTCGTTTGCTACCGTATTGGTATCATAATAATTTGTCAGGTCGATTTTTCCTATCGAGAAAATAAATTTTTCAGATAAAAATGATTGTTCATAAAGAGCTTCGAGGACATGTACTGTTCCATTGTTTGAACCGGCGTCAGCATTCACACCGGAATATGTACCCAAAACGGAATTCGGTCCATCATTTCCCACTGCTTCCAGATCGACAAAAAATATGCCGTTTTGGGTTATTTTGCTTTCAAAATACAAATCTAATGATCCTTCGGCATTAGTTGTATTCTGAGGTTTGTTTCCCATTGAAGCCTGGATTACTCCCGTGGCTTCGCCAAATATTTTTAAATTCATATTTTCGTTGACTTTTATTTTTGGCAACTCTTCTGCTATTAGATCACTATGTGTCTCATTGTATTTAATAGGAGGATTGGAACCAGGGGAAGCGTTTGATGGTAAATTGAGAACCATTTTTCGCAAATTTTCGTTTTCTGATTTGAGTTTGCGTAGCTCATTTAAAACGAGATTGAAATCGGTTTTCATTTTACGCATTTCTTCTTTTAACTCTCTAATATCATCTGAAGCAACTTGTTGTGAATTAATTGAATTTGCGATAAATAAATTCAAAATAACACAGAAAAAAATAATTTTTTTCATAAATTCCCCCTGAAAAGATTTTTATGATTAAAATTCAATAATATTTCTTATTCTGTTTTGGGAGTCGAGACGATATTTGTATTTTCAGCTTCTTTTGGCGGTTCCCAGAATGGGCCATCTTCGAGATTTTTGTACTTATCATAACATGATAAGAATATTTCTACTACTTTGGGATCAAATTGTGTACCTGAACATCTTTGAATTTCTGCTACAGCAATATCAACTTTACTTTTCTGCCGATATGTGCGGTTGCTTGTTATGGCGTCAAAAGTATCTGCCACGGCAATAATTCGAGAATGCAGAGGAATCTCTTCACCTTGCAATCCACTTGGATATCCTCTTCCGTCAAATCTTTCGTGGTGATGTTTGACACCAGGTATTATATTAACAAATTCATTAATATGGCTTAAGATCTCTTCACCTTTTGTTGGATGTGATTTTATAATCAAAAACTCCTCATCGGTTAATTTATTTTTTGAGCATAGAATTGTTTCGGAAATACCAATTTTCCCTATGTCATGCAAAATAGCGGAAATCCTTAAATCCTCATAATCTTTTGGAGCAAGCTCCATTTCCTTACCTATCATTTCGGCTATTTCAGTTACTCTTTCCGAATGGCCGGCTGTATATTGATCCTTTGCGTCTATAGAGGCAACAAGGGAATGAATGGTGTTCATGAATAAATCATGCATATTATTGTATAATTGGAAATTTTCCAAAGCAACAGAAGATTGACAAATCATTGATTTGAGAAGTATGAAATCATCGTTCGAAAAGTTATCAATCATGTTTTTTCTGGTATTGACCTTGTTGCATAAGAAAATAAGACCGATGATTTCTCTGTGTATTATAAGAGGAATGACAAGTATGGATCTTATTTTACTTTGAATATTTGTGCCATTATTCTCTAAATTGTGGTTGAAATCATTAATCAAAATCGGATGTTTTGTTTTTATAACTTCAGCGGTTAAAAAATCGATAGCTTCAAATAACTCTTCCTTGATTTCACATTCATTTTCCCCACGATAATATTCCGATCTTAAAGACATTTCTCCGGTTTTATCGTCTTTATTCTTTGTATAAAGCATACATGCTTGAACGGGAATGGATTCTGTAATATTATTTATAATAATCGATGGCGTATTCGAGATTTCATAAATGTCGAGAATATTCTCGCCGACTTTTGTAATTATTCCTAATTCAACTTCTTTCTGTAAGACCAACCGCAAAGCGTCTTGAATTCGTTTTATCAGATGTTGTATCAGATTAACAAATACGCTCAGAATTATTGGAACAATTTCTATCAATAATCCGGATTTTGCGAAAATTAATATAGAAATAAAAAATATTAATAGCATAACCCCCAATGAACTTAATGATGCTGTAATAAGATTCATTCTTGATAAAACAACACTTGCTATAATTGAGAAGAAAATTATAAAAATGAAATTAAAAAGTAAATCCGTACGTTTTACAAAGTTTCCTGTTAGAAAAGAGTTTATTAAAGATGCCTGAATAAATGCTCCGAACATTACATCGAAGGGAGTAATATATTCGTCGGAATTGCTTAATCCATGGCATGTCTGACCGATTAAAACCAATTTATCCTTGAAAAAATACGGTGAGATTTTTCCTTTTAATACATCTGTAAAATAAAAGAAGTTTATTCCGCTGGCTGTTTCTTCTCCGGGTAACTCAAAATGTAAAAAATCGACTGCGTTTTCCGGGTTAAAATAATTGACCAGTATACAATTCTGGCTGTTAAAAGGTATTTTTAAGTCACGTATAGTTAGTGTTTTTTTACCGATTACCACTTCTTCGTGCGGAATGTTTTTGTATTGAAGATATGCTTCAAGAGCCATTGGGAAAACATATTTGTCCTGATTAAGAAATACTGCCGGGATGTGCCTTATTTTTCCGTCCGACCCGGGAATGATATTGATATGCCCAAACCTTTTAGCTGAATTAGTGAATTCAGGAATATTTTTTCTAAGTGAAGGCGTGATGTAAAAATTGCCGGCGTTATAGCCAATATTTATCTTATTTGGAGTAAAAACAGGAAGAGTTACATTGTCCGCTTTTTTTATTGATTGAGCAAGAATACTGTCATCATTAGGTTCTGTACTTGGAAGGTCAAAAAAGATATCGAAACATATTGATCGCGCACCAGAGTTTTTTATAAAATCTATTACTTTTGCGTAATTTTTACGTGGTATAGGGTATGTTCCTAATTTCTCAATGCATTCTTTTGTCAGTCCGATAACAACAAGATTTTTACTTAACGATGGGTTCTGTCGAAGCTGAAAGCGAAGATCAATTGTGATTGATTCAATTTTCTCAAAGAAATTTAACGAGTATAAGACAGCCATTATAAGGCCTATTATAAAACCTGTGAAAATAGCCGTCTTTATAGCTGTTTTTTGTGTAAGCAGTTTTAAAATATTGAATCCCTGAAATTTTAATATGGAATTGATCATATAATGTAACTATATTAATATTAAAATAGTTGTTGCGTTTTTTTTATATATCGGAAAATTACATCTTTTTTTAAGAAAAGTTTTCAATATAGTGATTGAAAACGCGTTTCAAATTATTTATTATTACGATATGTTTTATAAATTAATAAAAATGGGGGTATAAAATGAGTAATTCAGTAAAAATCAATTCGGAGAATTTCCAGCAGGAGATAATTGAATCCACAATACCGGTATTAGCCGATTTCGCCGCTTCATGGTGTGGCCCTTGCAAAAGGCTCGCTCCGATAATCGATGAGATTGCTTCAGAATTAGGTTCCAAAATAAAAGTCGCAAATATTGATATCGACGATAATCAGGATATAGCGTCAGAATATAATATTTTGAGTGTGCCGACACTCATTATTTTTAAAAACGGCAAAGAAGTTAGCAGAAATATCGGTTTGGTTTCAAAAAATGCTCTCCTTGATTTCATAAACGCTAATATTTAATTTGAACAGGGTAACATATGCGAAGCAAAATGCCTTACTTGGTTTTTTTTATAATTTTTATATGCAATCTAAACTTAAATGGCGAAGAAAAAATAAGTTCTGTAAAGAAAAATGTGAATGAAGAGGGAAAGACAGATGGTATTGTTTTAAAGATCGCAAATCTGGAGAAAATGAAAAAACAGTTTCCGGATTCAGGAAAACTGAGTTATGAGTTGTCAATTGCATATTTTGAAAATACTGAAATTGAAAAATCTTTACGGGAAATTATTTCAGCGGTAAAGCATGTTGAAAAAAGTAAAGAGAAACCAAATAAACTTTCTGATTTTTCCGCGGATGATAAGGCAATATACAACGATGCACTCGAAATGATAAAAAAGCGTATGGAGGAAGATGCTATTGAAAAAATGAATCTCCTTCTTGCAAAATACCCCAATTCACCGGAATTGCTTTATAATTTGGCTATCGCAAACGTTAATCTCGGTAAATACAAAATATTTTTCGAACAGCTATACAAGGCAAATTCGCTAAATAATGATACCAGGGAAAACTACAGGATTCTCGGGAGAATCCATCTAATTCTCGGAAATGAAACCGAAGCCGAGAACCTTTTTGCGAAAAGCCTTGAGATAGATCAGAATTATACGCCTTCATATGTGGGGCTTGGCATGTTGCGTCTTATTCAGAAAGAATATGATGAAGGAATTTATATTCTAAAAAAAGCGGTATCTATCGATCCGCAGGATTATTCAGCTTTGATTACTCTCGGTCATATTTATATGGGAATCGGTCAAATGGATAAATCCAAAGAATTGTTTTTAAAGGCGATGGATGTAAATAAAAATTACTGGGAAGCGTATCAATCTATGGGAACAGTATATTATAATATGGATGATGTCGCAAACAGCATAAAAATGTTGAAGGAAGTAATTGTTTTACGCCCAAATGAAGTTGAGCCTTTATTGAATCTTGCCAAGGTTTATCAGATGAAAGGATATTATGAAGATGCAATCGCTTTATATAAATCAGCGATTAAACTTCAACCCGATGTTTTTCCCTTATACTGTGAACTTGCGGATCTTTATGTCGCTAACAATGAACTTGAGAATTCAGTGGAGTTGTATAGCAAAGCATTATCATTGGATAATAAATCGCCGCTTGCCCATTATAGGCTTGGACTTATATATCATAAACTTAAAAAGTTTGAAAACGCTGAAACTCAGTTAAAGCAGGCCATTCAGCAGAAACCTGACTTTATTGAGGCATATCAAGCATTATATCTTATATATAGAGATGATTTAAATAACCAAAAAGAAGCAGAATATTATTATAGAATGCTGAAACTGGTTGGCGGTGAATAAATTTATCGGGTATTTAAGCTGTGTTTGAAATTACTATTCAAATCATTGGTATGATTATATGCATTGTTCTTTCGGCTTTTTGTTCCTGTTCCGAGACATCGCTTTTTTCAATAACGAAAAGTAAATTATCCGTATTAAGTAAGCAGGGAACACCAAAAGAAAAACTGATCGCATATCATTTATCACATGCATCTAATTTATTGATTACAATACTGATCGTAAATATGTTCGTAAATATTTTCGCAACTTCTTTATCGGAACGTATAACCTCCAAATTATTTTCTTCTTGCAGTCTTGGTGTTTCTATTGTGGGTATGACTTTAATCGTTATTTTATTCGGAGAGATAACACCCAAAATTATTGGAGTGAATAATTCACAAAAAATATCTTTGTTTGTTATACCAATAATTAATATTTTCTATAAAATTGTATCGCCGTTGAGAATAATTCTATATAAATCCTCAAATTATATTATTTCTAAATTTTCACATTTTCTCGGTGCGGATATAAAATCAACTTATGATGAGCTTTTATCAATGGTTTCCGATAGCCATCAAGCAGGAATTTTGTACAAACATGAGAAAGAAATGATAGAAGGTATAATTGATTTACAGCAATTAAAAGTCAACAATATTATGACTCCAAGGACGGAAATGATTTGTTTTGATGTCAATGATCCCACTGATAGGATATTCAACGGATTAAAAAAAGGTAAATTCTCGCGGATACCTATTTATGAAAATAACATCGACAACATCATAGGAATTTTATATGTGAAAGATTTTCTTATGGTTAAAAAAGAGGTTGTCGATTTAAGAAAAATACTTCGAAAACCTCATTTCGTTCCCGAATCAAAAAATTCTTCCGAACTATTTACTGAAATGCGTGGCACCAGTATACATATGGCAATTGTCGTTGATGAATACGGCGGAGTAGCCGGATTGGTTACCCTGGAAGATATTCTAGAAGAAATTTTCGGTGATATACTTGATAAAAAGGATGCCCTTTTATCGCTGAAAAAAATTAGTCCGAATTTAATGAAGATATCAGGCAGGCTCACAATTGATGATTTCAATGAGATATTTAAAGCCAATATTTATGATCCAATCAATAATACTATCGGTGGACATTTAATGACAAAGTTCGGTTATATCCCGAAGAAAGGAAACCGGATTACTGTTGATGAATTCGAGTTTACAATATCACTTGCGAAAAAAAACCGGATCGAAGAAATATTAGTCAACAGAAAAAAACGTAGTTCAAAGACTAAGGAAGATTATGATTGATAATATATTTTTTATAATACTTATTATCATATGTTTATTTTTGGAAGGTTTCTTTTCCGGAACGGAAATGGCGTTAGTATCATCCAATAAATTAAAAATCCGCTATCTTGCGAGTAAAGGCAATATTAACGCAATGAGATTAAAGAAAATACTTAAAAGCCCGCAAAATTTTCTCGCTACAACTTTAGTTGGAGTTAATTTGTCAGTAATTACATCGTCTGCTGTTGCGACAATGCTTGTATCAAAAATATTTCCGGGTGAGTCGGTTAGTTTGATTACAACTGTAATTTTACTCCCATTCATTATTTTTTTCGGCGAACTTGTCCCCATGACAATCGGGAGGACATACGCAACAAGATTAAGCCTGTTGCTGATTACTCCATTGTTAATAATGCAATATTTACTCTATCCTCTTGTAAAGTTTTTTTCATTTATGTCGGAAAAAATTGTCCGTATTCTCAGATTGCCTCTTACGAATAAAAATCCTTTCCCGACACGGGAAGAACTTATTTATATTATTGAGCATGAAACCGGAAAAGATCTCCTTCACAAATCGGAAACGGAAACAATAAAAAAAGTATTTAATTTCCATAAAATAATCGCACAGCAAATTATGCTTCCTATTGATAAATCCATTTATACTGAATCATCAAGTTTATGTTCGGATGTTATAGAAATAATGCATAAGAGCGGTTTTTCAAGAATACCTGTTTATGAAGATGAGTTGTCTAATGTTATAGGTATAATACGTTCAACTGAATTGTTATATGCTGAATTATCAAAACCAGTTAAAAAATATATGGTTAAACCGTTTCGCATACCTGAGAACACACCTATAATAAATATATTATGGGAAATGCAGATGAACAGCCGGCAAATGGCGATTGTTGTAAATAAAAATAAAAAAGCCGTTGGAATTCTTACTCTGGAAGATATTATGGAAAAAGTTGTCGGCAGTATAACTGATGAATACGACAAAAAAAAGAATTGATATGAAAGAGAAATTTATAAGAAAATTATTGGAAAAAGTTAAAATAGTTGATGAGAAATATTTCGAATACTATATTTTAACAATTAATAGAGACAAAATTTTTCTTGAGGAATTAGTTAATCTTCTCGATGAGGGAATTCTTGTCCTCGATCAGGATAAAAATATTATAATAATCAATGATTGCGCGAAAAAAATACTCAATATTCATACCGAGGATCCCATAAACAAACCTATTGAAAAGTTTATTATTGATGAGAAATTGCGAATATTTTTTGAAAAAATGTGGGAGTTTGAGGATAAGTCCATAAATACAGAAATAACTTTGGATTACCCCAGTAAAATGTCTATCGGCGTAAATATAATCAATTTTAAATCAACTGATAAAAATAACTCAATGAATAAAATATTTGTATTTTCGGATCTGACAGACAAGAATTTGAAGTTGGAAGAAATGCTTTATACTGAAAAAATAAATACTTTCAACTTACTTTCCGCAGGTGTCGCTCATGAAATAGGAAATCCTTTGAATTCGCTTGATATACATATGCAGTTGTTGGAAAGTGAACTGCACGGTCTTAATAACCCAAAAAAAAGTGATTTTCTTGAATATGTAAAAATAGCAAGAGAAGAAATAAATAGGCTTGATAACATAATTAAACGGTTTTTAAAATCTATACGCCCATTTAAATTAAATCTTGTTGAAGCAGATATAATAAAAACAATATCCGAAATCATAGAATTGATGTCCAACGAGATTTGTTCCTCTGGAATAAATATCTGTACAAAATTCGAAAGGAATATAGCTCCCTTTCTTTTCGATCCGGATCAGATTAAACAGGCGATAAGCAATATAATAAAAAATTCAATACAAGCTACACCAATCGGAGGAAAAATTAATTTTGAGATAATATCCCAAAAAGATTACTGTAAAATATCTATTACGGACACAGGAAAAGGTATCCCTAAAAATATCATAAAAAGGATATTCGATCCGTATTTCACCACACGTGAAGATGGAAACGGGCTGGGACTTATGATTGTGAGCAGAATAATATCCGCTCACGATGGTGAAATTTCAGTTATCAGTGAAGAAGGCAAAGGGACAAATATTATTCTAAAATTGCCTATGCGAAGATATGGTAAAAAATATCTACCGGAGAAATAAATGAAAAAAAGCATTCTTATTGTTGATGATGAAAAAAATACCAGAGACGGTCTTGCAAAGTTTTTAAAAACGAAAGATTATGAATGTCTTGTTGCGGAAAATGGAAAAAAAGCGCTTGAATTGCTTGATAATCAACTTGTTGATCTTATGATAACCGATCTGAGAATGCCTTCGCTTGGAGGAATGGATCTGATACGGGAGGCGAAAAAACGCTATGAGGATCTTCAGATAATCGTTTTGACCGCTTATGGTTCAGTTGAATCAGCAGTAGAAGCAGTAAAAAACGGAGCGAATGATTTTCTTGAAAAACCAATCAATCTCGATAAACTTGATTTGACAATAAAAAACGTACTATCTTTTAAAGATTTACGGGAAGAAAACATTCAGCTAAAACACCAACTCGATAAACATTATGGGCTCAGTAATATCATTGGCAATTCATCGGCAATGAAAAAAGTGTTCGAGATCATAACACAGGTGGCTCCAACTCGCGCGACTGTTTTGATACAAGGTGAAAGCGGTACGGGAAAAGAACTTGTCGCTAAAGCAATACATCAGATGAGTAACAGAAAGAATCAGAAACTCGTGACTGTTCATTGCGCGTCATTGTCCGAAACATTACTTGAAAGCGAACTGTTTGGTCATGAGAAAGGGGCTTTTACAGGGGCTACAGAACAGAGAATCGGAAGGTTTGAGCAGGCTGATAAAGGGACTTTTTTTCTCGACGAAATAAGCGAAATAAGCCCCGCTGTTCAGGTAAAACTTTTAAGAGTTATTCAGGAACAATCTTTTGAGAGAGTTGGCGGAAACAAAAATTTGAAAGTAGATATACGATTGATTGCGGCAACAAACAAGGATCTCGAAACCGAGGTTAACATGGGTAATTTCAGAGAAGATTTGTTTTATCGGTTAAGCGTAGTAACAATCAATCTGCCGCCACTTAGAGAGAGGGAAGAGGATATTCCTCTGTTACTCAACTTTTATTTGAGGGAATTTGCTGAGGAAAATAATAAATGGCCTATGGAATTTCAACCCGATGCGTTAAAATTACTTCAAAACTACAATTGGCCTGGAAATATAAGAGAATTACGAAATCTAATCGAGAACATTGTCGTTCTCGCTAAAACAAATTTGATATCCGTAGATACACTACCTGAAAAAATCGTTAATTTTCAAAAAAACATGGAGATATTGGAACCCAAGCCGGGAATCAATATTAAAGAGAACGAAAAAAACCTCATAATAAAAGCGCTTAAACAATCTGACGGGAATCGGACTAAAGCTGCTGAATCCCTTGGTTTAAGCAGGCGGACTTTATATCGCAAACTAACCCAATACGGTATTGAATCTCAATATTGATCTAACTTTTATATCATCTATTGAATCAAATTTTATGTTATGACATTATGACTCATGTTTATTTAAAACTGGTATTCATTGTGTCATATATGCACATATAATTGCAGTGAAGAAAACGGTGTATTTATATAATGTATTAATTAGAAGTAATATATGAACAATTATCAATATTGGTATTTCAATTGCAAACGATAAAGAAAATTTTATGGGATAGAGGTGATTAAATATGAATTATTTTGATAAAAAAGAGGTTAACAGAAAATTTCATAATTGGATTGCGATGAGTAGCTGGCATTCAGAACATCCACTTGATGAAAAGAGATTCAGGAATTTCGTTGAAGAATATATTTTTTACTATAAATATCCGGAAGCGAATGAACCGGATTTTCTAAAAGACAAGATAATAGAAGCAATTTCTCATCACCATCATATAAATATATTTAACAATGAAGAAATGATGAAAAAGATCAATGATTTCATTGTGGATATAGAACTATTCAGAATATTGGGTAAAGAACACACTGAGATAAATATGAGTACCAGTTAAGCTGAAATCGATTTAAATTAAGTACAATGTAATTGTAATTTATCTTGATCTTTAATCTCATATGACTATAATAGGGGGGTGATTTATGTATTTTAAGGATTATTAAATTATATATCTATCTGATATAAAGTATATTAAATAAAAATGAAAGGAGTTTTTCAATGAAGGTGAAGCCGCTTGGCGATAGGGTATTGTTAAAGAGAGTTGAACCTCAAGAAGTCGTAAAAGGTGGAATAATTATACCGGATACCGCTAAAGAAAAGCCTCTTGAAGCTAAAGTAATTTATCTGGGTGAAGGACGTAAAACCAATGACGGAAAGACAATTGGTTTCGAAATAAAAGAAGGCGATACTGTTCTGATAGGTAAATACGCAGGCCAGGAAATAAAAATTGATGATGAGACTTATCTGATCTTGCGAGAAGAAGATATACTTGCTATTGTTGAAAGATAATATCAAATAATTATAGATTTAATACAAAAGGAGCATGTAAATAAATGACAGCGAAACAACTCAAATTCAATGAAGATGCCAGGCAGGCACTTCTTGTAGGTATCGAAAAATTAAGCAATGCGGTTAAGGTTACTTTAGGCCCTCGTGGAAGGAATGTTGTACTTGATAAAAAATTCGGGTCTCCTTTAATTACCAAAGATGGTGTGACGGTTGCTAAAGAAATAAGTCTCGACGATCCATATGAGAATATGGGTGCTCAAATGGTTAAAGAAGTAGCTTCAAAAACAAGCGATAATGCCGGTGACGGAACTACTACGGCGACTGTGCTTGCGGAATCGATATTCCGCGAAGGACTTAAAGTTGTTGCAGCGGGCGCCAATCCAATGGATTTAAAAAAAGGTATAGATAAAGCTGTTGCTTGCGCGATTGAAGAATTAGCGAAAATAACTAAGAAAATTGAAAACAGACAGGAAATATCTCAGGTCGCGACAATCTCTGCAAACGGAGATAAGACAATCGGTGATATCATTGCCGATGCCATGGAAAAAGTGGGCAAAGACGGCACAATAACCGTTGAGGAAGCAAAAGGAATTGAGACTTCTTTGGATGTTGTTGAGGGAATGCAGTTCGATAAGGGATATTTATCGCCTTATTTTGTAACTGATCAGGAAACAATGGAGTGTGTGCTTGAAAATCCATTCATCCTGATTCATGAAAAGAAAATATCGAATTTAAAAGATATGTTGCCTCTTTTAGAGAAAGTCGCGCAATCGAGCGGATCTTTATTGATTATAGCGGAAGATGTTGAGGGTGAAGCTCTCGCGACATTAGTTGTGAATAGAATAAGAGGTATATTAAAATGCGCTGCGGTTAAAGCTCCGGGGTTTGGCGACAGAAGAAAAGCCATGATGGAAGATATAGCTGTATTAACCGGTGGTAAATTCATATCCGAAGATCTTGGAATAAAGCTCGAGAATATTAATATTTCTGATCTTGGAAGAGCAAAAAAAGTTACTGTTGACAAAGAGAATACAACCATAGTTGAAGGAATTGGCAAACCATCGGATATAAAATGCCGGGTGTCTCAAATAAAACTGCAAATTGACGAGTCCACATCTGATTATGACAGGGAAAAACTTCAGGAAAGATTGGCTAAACTTGCAGGTGGTGTTGCTGTAATAAAAGTGGGGGCCGCGACAGAAATAGAGATGAAGGAAAAGAAAGCTCGCGTGGAAGACGCACTTCACGCCACCAGAGCGGCGGTAGAAGAAGGAATTGTTCCTGGCGGTGGAGTAGCATTGTTGAGAACATTGCCTGCTTTAAAAGCTTTAAAACTTGATGGTGACGAAAAAATCGGGGCAAATATTATAATAAAAGCTGTAGAAGCACCATTAAGACAACTTTCTTATAACGCAGGTCTTGAAGGATCAGTAATTATTCAAAGTGTTCTCGAAGGCGAAAAAGCATTCGGGTTTGATATAGATAAAAATGAGTATACCGATCTTGTAAAAGCAGGTATAATTGATCCTAAAAAAGTAACCAGAACAGCTATCCAAAATGCTTCAAGTATAGCTGGATTGTTGTTGACGACAGAAACTATGATAACGGAAATTCCCGAAAAAGAGAAACCTGCGCCCATGATGCCTCCTGGAGGTGGTGGATACGGCGGATTCTAATTACGTATAAAGTTTTTTTATATAATACTGGGGGAGAACAATTTTTGTAATTGTTCTCCCTGTAAATTTAAATAGGAGCAATGAAGAACGTGGTACTTGCTGATAGAACCGAATTGATAGAAAAAGCATTAGAGATCATAGAGAATAAAAATGTCTTAATTAATCTGCTTGCTCGGCGTGTAAGGCAGCTGAATAAAAATGCTCATCCATTTGTGCCTAGACTTGATCAGGACGACAATATTTCGATCGCTTTGCGGGAAGTTATAGAAAAGAAAATATATCCCATTTATAGAGATAAAAATGACGATAAGTAAGCTAATTGAAATAACAACTATTTAGTAAATATATGATTTCGTTAGAGAATGTATATAAGCGGTATACGACTGATTACGCTGTTGACGGTGTAAGTTTTAAAGTCGAAAAGGGAGATATTTTAGGTTTTTTAGGCCCTAACGGTGCCGGAAAAACTACAACGATGCGTATTATCACTGGTGCTATTGCCGCGACATCCGGAAATGTTTCTATAGCCGGAATGGATATTTTGACTCATCATAAAGAAATAAAAAAACTTATTGGATATATGCCGGAGAATAACCCTCTTTATAATGATCTTAAAGTTAGAGAATATTTGATATACAGAGGAAAATTGAAGGGATGTCACGGTAAAAAACTGAAATCCCGGTTTGATTTTGTAGTTGAAAATTGCTTTATCGGAGATGTTCTCGATAAACTAATAGGCAATTTATCTAAAGGTTATCGTCAAAGAGTAGGGCTTGCCGAAACGTTGATTCATGATCCCCAGATTCTCATTCTTGATGAACCGACAGTCGGATTGGATCCTGCTCAGATACGACAAGTCCGCGATCTGATAAAATCACTTGGCAAAGATCGGACTGTTATATTATCAACACATATTTTGCCAGAAGTTGAAGCAACATGCACACGGGTTGTTATAATTAACAAAGGCAAAATACAAGCAATGGATACAACATCAAATCTTAGAAAAATTTATCGCAGTGCTAACAGGATAAAACTCGAAATTAAAAATAACCTTGATCTTTTTGAGAGTTTTTTAAATAAAAACAACTGGAAATGGTCCGTTGAAAATAAAATAAGTGATCAGGCTATATATAAAATTGATTTTCCCGCAGAAGAAGACCATAGAGAATCGATTTTTTCTAAGATTGTTGAAAATAGATCCGTGATTCTGGAAATGCATCAGGAAAAAACATCTCTGGAAGATGTTTTTATAGAGATAGTTACTGAAGAATAACCGGTTGGAGCGTAAAATGCGCAATATTTTTTTAATGACTATAAGAGATTTAAAAACATATTTCATGTCTATAACCGGATATGTAATCCTTTCTATTTTTCTGTTAATTTACGGATATGTATTCTGGTTTTTAGTTAGCATTTATAGTTCTCCCCAATATAACTTGAATGAACCGATAACGAATTTTTTCTTCGGTTCGTTTTATTATTGGTTTGTCATGCTGATAATTCCACCGATTTTAACAATGCGCAGTATTGCTGAAGAACGTAAAACAGGAACGCTTGAACTATTAATTACGGCTCCGGTAAGCGAAATGCAGATAATAGTCGCGAAATTCTTGTCGTCATTTATATTTTATGCATTTATGTGGATAATAACACTATTTTATTTTTTTCTGATTTCAAAAAATATGCCTTTGGAATGGCTTAATATAATTAACGGATATCTTGGAACTTTTCTGGCTGGCAGCGTGTTTATATCGCTTGGAATATTATCATCAACAATTAGCCGTAATCAGATTGTTGCCGCAATAGTTTCTTTTGGGTTCGGATTGTTAATTTTTTCCGCGAGTTTTGTGTCATATTTAATAAATTATGCTTCGATAAAACCATTTATGGAATATATAAATATTATGGATAATACAATGAAGTTTTCTCAAGGGATATTTGATACACGCCCTGTTATTTATTTCATAAGTTTAACAATAGGGTTTCTTTTTATATCAGTAAAAATTCTCGATTCTCAGCGGTGGAGATAAAAATGAAGTTTCGATCGCATTCAAAACGGTTATTTGTTTTTGGTTCAATAAGTATAACATCGATTATGTTGACGATTGGTATACTTGTAATGATCAATTACCTGTCGCAACGTCATTTTTATAAAAAAGACCTTTCAGGAAATAAAATTAATTCAATATCGGATAAAAGCAAAAATATAATCTCAGCGTTAAAAGATGATATAAACGTATACGTTTTTTATCCACCTTCTTCTCGTTTATATACATACATAAGTATTACTTTGGATGAGCTCTCCAGATTTAGCAACCATTTAAAAATAAATTATATAGATATAGACAAAGATCCAGTAAAAGCTCAGGAGTATAGACAGAAATTCAAACTTGTTAGTGAAGATTATATTGTAATTGAAAAAGGCGATCAATTCAGGGTTCTTTCAAACGATGATATTTCCGTATATGATTATCAGGGAACCATGTATGGACAGGAACCAAGCCTGAAAGGTTTTAAAGGAGAAGAAGCGATAATATCCGCTATATTATCTGTATCAGAAACCAAACGGATAAAAATATTTTTTACGTCGGGCCACGGTGAAAAAGATATAAACGATTATAAAGGTGAGTTGGGATATGCTCAGGCTCAAAATATCCTTCGACATAATAATTATATTGTAGAGAATATTTTGCTTGCGCAAGAACAATCAGTAACGGATAAAATCGATCTGTTGATAATTGCCGGGCCACAAAAACCTTTTTCTAAAAATGAAATAGAATTAATAGAATCATATTTGGATTCCGGTAAACCTCTTATCGCTCTTATCGATCCTGCGATTAAATGTAGTATAGAACCGCTTCTTGAAAAATACGGGATTTCTTTAGATAATGATATCGTAATTGATCCGGCGCAATATGTACCTTTTGCGGAACCATCATATTTAATATCGAACGTAGTCTGTGATAATCCTATTGGAAAACCACTTGAGAATATGATGGGTATGTTTTATCTCGCTCGTTCAGTAAGTGAAAAAAACAATGATTCCGCTAAAAACCAATTTTTCCCTATTGTTCAAACCACTGAAGAAGGATGGGGTGAAACAAATTTCAGCGAATCGCAAATGGAAAAAGATAACAATGATATACAAGGGCCTGTAACTATTGCCGCCGCAGTAGAGTGTAAAAATAAAACAAGGATAGTTGTTTTCGGTGATTCTGATTTTATTACCAATTCGCAAATTCCAAACATGGCAAACGGTGATCTTTTTGAGAATTCAGTTAACTGGATATTACAGAAAGAACAGCATATCGGAATAAGCCCCAAAACATTTGATAGAAAAATAATCAATATTACCAGTGAGCAAATGTTTAAATTAGTTGTAACAGTATTGATTTTTATGCCGTCATTAAGTTTGGTTTTGGGAATCGCTATTTGGAGAATAAGAAAAAAATGAAGTATAAACAACTTATTATCCTTCTTTTTATTTTTATAGGGTTGCTTGGTTATATCTATTTTTTTGAGCGCTATACACCTTCAACACAACAGATAGAAGAACAGAGAAAAAAGATTTTTTCTATCAATTCAGAAGATATCAGTGAAATGACAATAAGAAATACTTATGGTTTGTTTAGTATAAAAAAATTGGAAAATAATGAATGGCGCTTTTTACAGCCTATAAAAAATATAAGAGCTGATTTCACTGAGATAAACGCGATACTTACCGAGCTGCAATACCTTGAATTCGAAAGAGAAATTAAACACAAAGAAGTACAAATAGAGAAATTCGGATTAAATGAATCAAAGACCGAAATAAAATTTAAAGATAAGAAAAGAGAATATACACTTAAAATAGGAACCGCGACTCCACTATCTGATAATATCTATGTTTTAGTTAACTCAAACAAGGAAACAAATTATTATGTAATTCAACCTGCAATAAAAAAATATATAGAAAAAGATTTTAATACCTTGCGAGATAAAAAAGTCTTGGGTGAGACGTCTTTTGTACCAAGGTTTATTGAGTTGAATAAAGGTTCTGAGAAATATTCTTTAGAGTTTACAAACGAAACATGGTTTATTAAATCACCTGTATACAGGAAAGCTGATGAAAAAAAGGTAAGAGAATTAATTAATAATACGGAAAATATTAAAACCATTGATTTTGCTGATGATTCACAAAACGTTGATTTATCAAAATACGGGTTGTTAAATCCTGGTGAGACAATTGCTCTAAAAAATGGAGATAATATAATTAATCTCAGTATAGGCAATAAATATGATGATACTAAGAAAGTTTATGTAAAAAATAATTTCGAAAATTCGGTATATGGTGTTGATTTACAATCAATTGAAAAATTATATCCTACTTTGTTTGAGTTGAGCACAAAACAGTTATTCTTTATGGATGATGAAGAAATATCCGGTATAAAAGTCAATTATCTGGGCAATTCATTTGAAATAATACATAAAAAAGAAGATTGGGTTTTATCACAACCTATAGAATTAAAGTTAAATAAAGAAAAGATATCTCAATTTCTGAAAAATTTAAGAGAATATGCAATTCTCGATTATATTGATAATTCTCAAACAATAAAAACAATTGAGGATAGATTAAAAAATACAGTATATGAACTGACAATCGGCTCATACCAGAAAGATACTGCAACGGAAAAGCTGATGTTTTATATAGATGCTGATTTAACTTGTTACGTAACCAGCTCTAAATCAAGTGAATTATATAAAATAAAAATGGAACCGAGTAAAAAGTTGCCCGCTAATTTTATGGAACTGGCTGAAAAAAATATATTTAACATGAACATGCTGAATCTTGAAGAATTAACATATACCAAGCAGGGAGAATCATTAATTTTTTCCAAATCCAATGAAGAATGGTATATTAACGGGAAAAAAGTTGGTCAGGAGCAATCGGATAAAATATTAAGTTTGATACAGGACATAAAAGTCGAGACTTTTATAAAAGAAAAAACTGATTCATTATTGACTCAATATAATCTAAAAGTTCCGGTAAGCGAATTAAAATTTAAAATCAATGATCAGGATACAGGATTAAAAGATACGATTATTATTCAGACAGGTATTTCGCAAGACAATCTTTTGTATGCGATAAAAGATCGATATCCATTAATCTTCACTTTGGATGGCAAAATCATATCTAATTTTGTTGAAGCTCTTCAGAATTTAGAAAAAAAATAAAGATCATTTATTAAAAAACCGAAAACCTTTTTAGAGGTTTTATCAAATGAATTATTTTGAGATGGAAAGAAATAACTATAATTATCAAAATTCAGGCGGGTCCGTGCTTGGTATTGGAGGAAGGATATCACCTGTAATAAAATATTTACTTTTGATAAACATCGGTATCTTTCTATTTCAGGCATTACTAAAGATCTTATTTGGATTAAGTTTATATAACATATTCGGTCTTGTCCCATATTTTTTTACGCATAAATTATTTATCTGGCAGCCAATAACATATATGTTCCTGCATGGCGGGATATTTCATATTTTCTGGAATCTTCTTGCGCTGTGGATGTTTGGCGGTGAAGTGGAAAATGCCATGGGATCAAAAAACTTTCTTCGGTTTTACGTTATGGCAGGTGTTTTCGCTGGGTTATGTTCGGTTTTGATACAGATTAATTCACATGTTCCTGTAATTGGCGCGTCAGGCGCCATTTTCGGTATTCTCGCGGCTTTCGGAATGCTGTTTCCGGAAAAGGAAATAATGCTTCTTATTTTTCTTATAATTCCCGTTAAAGCAAAGGCTAAATATATTGCTCTTGGGTTTGCCGTTTTGACATTTTTCCAATGCCTATTGACATCTTTGGGAGGAGTGGATTATTTTGCTCATCTCGGAGGACTTCTTTTTGGGTTTTTATATTTTAAAAATTATTTCGGTATGAGGAATTTTATTGAAGCTTTTCCAAAAAATGTGAGTTTTTCTATTAAAAAAGAAAAAATAGAAAATTATATATCAAAAGAAACATATATATCGGAAGAAGTTGATCCTATACTTGAAAAAATTTCTAAAGAAGGTATTCATAGCCTGACAAAAAAAGAGAAAAGAATTCTTGAAAAAGCAAAAGAAAAATTATGAACATATTTTATGGTCTTCGAAATTTTTTATTGTCCTGAAATAATGTCCTCCAAACCAGTAAACTTTTTTACATTTACAGCAAATGAATAATTCGAAATTATTCAAAATTCGTTGCGGTATCTCATGTTCGATTCGATGGTCTTTCGGATTATATTTTGATAATTCGATATTGCATAAAAGACATCTTGAGAAAATCTTATCTTTATGAAATTCAATCGATAAATTCTGCTGAATATATTTTATTTTATCCCAGATATTTATATCAGGAACAAAAACGACAGGCGATAACGATCTGGTATTTAATAATTTTGTATTTCTCGTTAAAATAGTCCTCCCTTCGTTTTTGGCTATTTTTATAAGGTTAAATCCATATAATGATGGTTTGTATAGGACATCTTCTCCAAGGATAAGTAAAAATCTCCCAAGGTCACCAAGCATTGCGTCTACAGCCCATTTCATATTAAATCAATGTCCTTACAACATTATTTACCGGAAAACTCAATAAAAAAGTTGTGTTTTCACCAGGTTTTGAGAATAAATTTATTTCCCCACCGTGAACTCTGGTTATTTTTTTTGTAATGTAAAGCCCTAATCCTGTTCCTTTGCCATCTTTTTTTGTTGTTACGAACATATCGAATATTCTTTCCTGCATATCTTCAGGAATTCCCATACCGTTATCTGTCAATTCAACAATAATGGATTGATCTGCCTCGCTGTAATATGTTCGTATAAAGAGTAATTTATGATTCTTATCACATGCGGATAGTGCATCAAAGGCATTATTTATTAAATTCAAAAAAACCTGCATCAATTGATTATAGTCTCCCATAATTGGAGGCAAATTCTCGGCTAAATCAAATTCAATTTTTATGTTATGTACAATAAATCGTTGGCGCAAAAGATCCATAACTTCAACAATGATTTGATTTATATTTACAAGAGTAATTACTGATTTCTGTATATACCTGTGCAAATTATTTATCATTTCCGACATTCTGATAACCTGAATATTGGATTTTCGCAGGTAACCGATAATTTTATCGGTTTGATCTATCTTTCGAATTGAAAGGTCAATATAATTCAATATTGCGGTTAATGGCTGTTTAAGCTCGTGAATTATGAATGCGGTAATTTCGCCGAGTCCAACCAATCGTGTTACAAGTTCCATATTTTCCTGGTTTTTTAAAAGAGCGTCATCTTTGACCAACTTTTTGTCCAGTATTTCAGAATAATTATTTAAATCATGATCTTTCTTATCATTTAATAATGAATGGTATTTTTGGCAGTTAATAATCAGTAATTGGAATTTGATTCGATCGGCGGGTTTATCATATGTCAGGATAAACGGATAAGATAATATATTTTCGCTCACTTTTGCCGCATCTTCTGTATCTATCAGATAAAGCGGATATTTATAATTTTTTATCAGATATTCGATCTGCTCATTATCTAGATTTCCAATAAAAACATAATCAACGCTATTTTTTGATAAAATACTTTTATAATCCGTGAAATTTTCAGCGAAAAATATTTCGGAATTATCAGGAAACCAGCTATATATTTCTTTTAAACTTGATTCCAACAAATAAACCAATTTTATATCCATTTTTTTATTTTTTATAATATAATGAATCATCATTATAGATCATTACAATGTGGTTATGGTTTTAAAATATAAATCAAAAAAAATATGAATTTTGAACAAATTGGAATTATACTTGTAGAACCTTGTGTTTCAGAGAATATCGGTTTTACAGCAAGAAGCATGAAGGGGTTCGGTTTTTCCCGGTTGTATTTGGTAAATCCTCCGGAATCTTTTCTTGAGATTGCCTATAAAACCGGTGTATGCGCTAATGAAATTTTAAACAACTGTATAATTTTCGACAATTTCGATAAACTCAGAAAAGAGTTCGATTTATTGATCGCGACCACACGACGTACAGGCAAAACAAGATATCCGGTTTATAAACCGCAAGAAATAGCCGGTTATATTAAATCTGTTTCTGAAAGTCAAAAAGTTGGTATAGTTTTTGGTAGAGAAAACTGTGGATTGTATAACAACGAGGTTGAATACTGCAGATTAATTTCAACTATTCCTTTAGCTGAATCTGGAATTTCCTTGAATTTGTCTCACGCGGTAACCATATATTTGAATGAATTATATAAATCCGCACATTTTATTAAAGATATAAGTGAAGATGATTTGGTATCAGATGAGGAAATTTTTTGTTTAAGGGATTCAGCCATAAATCTGCTTAAAAATAAAAATTTTATCAAATATGGAGAGGATTCATTAAGGAATGATTTAACGAGAATATTAAAAAATTCCAGACTTAGTAAAAAAGATGTTAAGTTATTGAAAACAATCTGTTATCATTTTGAAAAAGAGTAAAGTTTTATATTATGAATACAATAGTTACTATACCAACATACAATGAAGCGGAAAACATCGAAGAGTTAATTAACAGGATTCTTCTCCAGGATGAAAATATTTCTATTTTAGTTATTGACGATAATTCACCGGATGGCACAGGCAGGATTGTTGAAAGAATCGCAGGGAAAAACAAAAAAGTCAGTCTTTTAAACAGAACCGGACCGAGAGGAAGAGGCATAGCGGGTATCGAAGGTTTAAGGGAAGCGATAAAGTTAAAACCGGATTATATTCTTGAAATGGATGCGGATTTTTCTCATAATCCCGATTATATACCTGAGATATTAAAATGCGCAAAAGAAGTCGATATTGTTATTGGCTCAAGATTTATTGAAGGCGGGAAAGAAACAGGCAGATCATATTATAGAACCTTAACAAGTGTTCTCGCGAACTTATATATCAGAATAATGCTGGGTTATTCCATTAAGGATTGTTCTTCGGGTTACAGATGTTTTAAAAGATCTCTTCTTGAGAAAATTAATTTTGATAAATTTGAGTCAAAAGGGCCGTCTATCGTATCTGAATTGTTGTTTCATGCTGTTATTTATAATAAAGCGAGAGTTAAAGAAATCCCCATTGTGTTTGAAGACAGAACAAAAGGAACATCGAAGCTGGATTTTAAAATACTTTTACAAAATATAATTTTTATAATGAAACTATTTTTTAATAAAATGAAATATAAACTAAAATCTCTGGAGGATTAAATGAAACATATTTCGAAATTGTTTTTACTTTCTTTTCTTTTAACGGCTATTGCCTTTATACCCGGTTGCGGAAAGCAGAATGAAGATGATTTTTTTAGTGATGAGGATATTCAAGAAGAAAAAACATCAGCTCAATCAACTCCGCAGGAAAGAATAGACCAGTATAAGAAATTGCTTGAAATAGACCCTGCTGATTATCAAGTCAGGAATAATCTCGGCGTGACTTATGCTCAATTGAAACTGTTTGAGGAAGCCGTTAAAGAGTTTGAACAGGTTATTAAAACAAAACCGGATTATACGACAGCATGGCTAAACCTTGGTTCGACTTATGGTGATATGGGATTAATTGATAAAGCGATAGAATGTTTCAGCAAAACTATAGAAATTGCCCCGCAATACGCTAAAGCGCATCAGAATTTAGGCGTCGCGTATTTCTATGATAAAAAATATGATCAGTCAATTAAAGCGTTTGAGAAGTTTATCGAGATGAATAACGATACGGCTGACGAAAGTACATTCTATACAGTAGCGCAATCTTACAAACATCTGAAAAACAAGGAAAAATATAAAGAGTATTTAAAAAGGATTCTTGAAATCAATCCTAATAATGAACTTGCGAAATCCGAACTTGATAAAATCGATGAAAGATTTGAAAAATCAAACGAATAAAAACAAAAGGAAAGAAAAATTATGAGAGTTCTTTCTCTTGCGGTGATTTTATTATTAAGCCTGATTTTTATAGGGTGCGAAAAAAAGGAATCTGTGAATGATTCAAAACAATCTTATGAGTCTATAGAGCTTTACGAACGGGCATTAAAAATAAACCCAAACAATGACGCCGCGCATAATGGTCTTGGTATGGAATACGGGCAAAGGGGTGATTATGCCAGGGCAATCGAACATTTTAATAAAGCGATTGAGCTGAATTCCTCAAATCCGAGTTATTATGATAATCTTGGTGTTGTGTATGGTTCTATAGGTAAAGTCGATCTTGCCATAAAAAATCATCTGAAAGCTCTGGAAATCGATCCTTTTAAGGTTAATGCCCTGTACAATCTCGGAATTTGTTACAGCGAGAAAAAAGATATTCCGAAAGCTATAGAGGTTTGGGAAAAAGCATATAAAATCGATCCTTCAAATTATTTATTTCCTTATAACATAGGTGTTTCACATTTTCAGCGTAAAGAAATTGAGAAAGCAAAAGATTTCTTCAAAAAAACGTTGGAATTAAATCCAAATCCGGAAGTAGAAAAAAATACAAGGAAATATTTAGAACAAATTGAGCTAAAAGAACAATCAGAATAATTGCTGTGATCAAATTCATAAGGATTAATATCTCTTATATTCTCTTGATGGGAATCTGTGTCATAACATTTTCTAATACAATACGAAATGGGTTTGTCTACGACGATTTCTCTGTTATAGCGGAAAATCCGCGTGTCAAATATATACAAAATATCAAACATATTTTTAATTTGAATTATTTCAAAATATTAGACAAAGGAAAACAACCTGCTTTTGGTGAAAGTTCATATAGACCTGTTGTTACCGCTACTTATTTTCTTGATGCTTTTTTATGGAAAGGGAAAAGTTGGGGATGCCATATCTCTAATTTCCTTCTTCATGTTTTAAATACTCTTCTTTTATACAGCGTATTGTTGCGTTTGCTTAATTCAAAAAAAATCCCTTTTTTATCTGCGTTGATTTTTGCAGTTCATCCTGCAGTAACCGAAGCGGTGAACGCAATTGCATTTAGAGAAGAACTTCTCGTCGTTTTGTTTTGTTTATTATCTTTATATTTTTTGCAATTGAAATCCAAATGGAACAAAAAAACTTTCAATATTTCAATGGATTTATTATGCGCTTTTTGTTATCTGATAGCGCTATTTTCAAAAGAAATGGCTATAGCTTTTCCAATGCTTTTGCTGATAATTTTTTATTTTAAACGGGATAATTGGAAAGGTAATCTTTTTCTTTTTATATCAATCGTTTCAGTTACCATTTATTACCTGATTATGCGATTTATCGTAATGGATAACCCGAACAAGGATATACTGGTTTATCCCGGAGGAACTTGTTTGACAAATATATATACGATAGCGACTGTTTTAAAAAATTATATAATATTGGTTTTTTTCCCGAAAAAATTGATTGTTGACCATCAAGTCGATCCGAAACGATTCTTTTGGGAACCTGATGTATTATTTTCAATAATTCCAATAGTGACGATTATGTCTATTACAATAATCATGTTTATAAAAAAACGATCTATTCCAGCGTTCAGTATCTTATGGTTTTTTGTATCACTTTTACCGGTAATCAATATTGTAAAAATTGATAATATTTCTGCGGAAAGATATCTATACCTTCCAATGATAGGAATATCTGTTCTTTTTGGGTATATTGGATATAGATTATTTCTGATACGCCCGAAAGAATATTTATTATCTTTAATTGCTGTTATATGTTTATATTGTTCAAGAAGTATTGTTAGAAATAATGATTGGAAAAACTCGATTAATCTTTGGAAATCGACAATAAAATCACAACCTAATAGTGAAAAAGCTTACAGTAATCTCGCTTCTATTTATTTTTCTAAAGATAATTTTAAAACAGCGATAAAATATTATCTCAAATGTTTATCTTTACGAAATACCGCTAAAGACAGGTATAACCTCGCGAATTGTTATCGAAAAATTGGAGATTACCAAAGAGCTATTTCGGAATACTATAAGGCTATTGAGATTGAAGACGGCTACGCGGAGGTTTATAACAATCTCGGTTTAACTTTGATAGAGATTGGGAACCTAAATGAGGCTGAATCTGTATTAAAAAAGGGGCTTAGCTATGTTGAGAATGATTGTTTTTTATACGAAAACCTTGGGTTAGTTAATGATTTAAAGGGAAACTACGATGAAGCGGAAAAATATATCAAACTTTCAATGAAATCTAACTCCATGAGGCCTTCGGCTTACAATAAACTTGCTTTAATATATTTCAAGAAGAAATTACCTGAAAAAGGGCTCGAAGTTTTAATACAGGGAATAGAAAAGTTTCCCGATAACCCTTTCTTTTATAAAAATCTTGCGGTGTATTATCATAATGCGAGAAATCCGGAAAAAGAAATCTATTATTGGATTAAAGCGCACGAAACCGAACCGGATAATCAAGATACAATTATATCCATAATTAAATTTTACAACACATATGGGGATAAAAAAAATGCTCTCATATATAAAAATATTTTAAGTGGCATGATATATGAAAAATAAATTTTGTATCGGATTATTTCTGGTTTTTTTATCCGGTTTACTCGCATATGTGAATATACTTAATAACAATTTTGTTTTTGACGATTCAAGCACCATAGAAAATAATAAAATAATAAGAAATTTGAGAAACTTGCCTGTATTATTTACACATGATTATTTTAAGCGTGCCGGGATTGGCGATTTTACTCTTTCGGGAGAAGCGAGTTATCGGCCAGTGGTTACACTAAGTTACTTTATTGATTTTTTTATATGGAAAGAAAACAGTTATGGTTTTCATTTAACAAATTTGCTATTGCATTTACTAAACATATTGGTTTTTTACAGTTTCTTGAATATTTTTCTCAGAAATAATACGGTTTCTTTAATTTCAGGTATTTTATTTTCTGTAACACCTGTTGTATCTGAGGCTGTAAACTGCATTTCGTTCAGGGAAGATATACTTTGCTCATTATTTTTCGTCTCAGGATTATTTTTTCATTTTAATAATAAATCCAGATCTAAGAATTATATTGTATGTTTATTTTATTTTCTGTCGTTATTCTCAAAGGAAATGGGAATAGTTTTTTTCCCTATACTAATATTATTAGATATATATGAGAATAAATACAGAAATAATTCAAATGTATCCATAAATCGCAATGAGTATCTTTTGTTGGCGGTTGTCACGTTATTTTATATTTCTATCAGATTCTATTTTATGAAAAATTTTTCAGATAAAGAACTCGATTATTTAGGCGGGAATATTTTCTTAAACGCATTAATAATGGCGCAAATATTCATGTATTACATTAAAGTAATGTTGTATCCTATAGATTTATGTGTGGATTATATAACCGATATTCCTCAAACATTTTTCTCATTGAAAATAATTTTTTCCGCAATTTGTATTTTATTATTACTGTATATTTCTATTGTTTATGGAATTATAAAAAAAACAGACAAAAATAAATATTTTCTGTTTATATTGATATTTTTTGTTTCATTGGTTCCAGTATCTAATATAATTCCAATAAAAAATGTTATTGCGGAGAGATATTTGTATTTACCGTATGGATTTTTCGCGGTTGCATATACATTATTATTTTTTAAATCCGATCAATATAAAAAATATAAAATAATCTGTTTTATCGTAATTATGGTTTTATATTTATCTATTACATTAAAAAGAAACGAGGTGTGGAATAATAGTTATACATTATGGTCAAATACATTAAAAGCCAATCCGGAGAGTTTTCACGCACATAACAATCTGGCAAGCTTTTATGATGATGAAAAAAAATATAATAAATCAGAGTACCATTATAAAATGGCAATAAAACTTAGGCCTTATGATCCGATTCCTTATTATAATCTGGGAAATACTTATAAAGCACAAGGAAAAATTAAAGAAGCGATTTTACTATATAACGAGTCGATCAACAGGGATCCCACAATAATAGAACCTTATATTAATATGGGTATAGTTTACGCAAGTTCAAAAATGCTTGATCAAGCCGAACAAGCTTTCAGAAAGGCGATAAGGGTAAATGAATTTGATTCAAGCGCGCATAACAATCTTGCCGCGGTTCTTGGCGAGAAGGGTAACCTTGATGAGGCAATCAAAGAACATATTATTGCGATTAAACTCGATAGGAAAAATCTGAACGCATATTTCAATTTGGGATTGTGTTATATGGATAAACATAATTATTCTAAGGCTATAAACATATTTAATAAATTGATTAAAATAGATCCGGAATATTACAACGCATATTATTATATCGGAAAATGTTATGAATTTATTGGGAATGAAAGTTTATCTCTAAAGTATATTCAAAAGTTTCAAAATCTTACACGTGAATAAAGATCAGTTATTCTGGACGAAAAAATCTTCCATAATTTTTAATAATTTTTTTGAGTTTTCACTAATTCTATCAAGGTCCCGTTTTTGTTTTGCGTTTATTTCTCCATGGATTTTATTAGATAGCAGGGAAGTGTAACCCATGATTACATTAAGCGGAGTTCTCAGATCGTGGGACAATTGTGACAGGTGTTTCATCCTGATAGAATTCAGATTTTCAAGATCCTGACGTTTTTCTTTGAGTTTTTGTTCGATAACTTTATAGTTAATAAGTAAAAACAAAAAGCATATCAGGCAGATTATATTAGAAATTAAAAGCGTGACCATCAAATCCATAAAATTATTATTGATTAAGTATTTTGTTCATTTCATCGACAAGGGAATCCGGCGACATTGGCTTTGCGAGAAAAGCATCGCAACCGGCATTTAACGCTCTTTCCATTTCATGCGGCAATGCCATCGCCGAAAATGCGATAATTTTTGTTTTTCTTGTCTGAGGATTGGACTTTATTTTTTTGGCTACTTCCCAACCATCAATTTTCGGTATCATTAAATCCAGAAGTATGACGTCTGGTTTTTCTTCTGTTACTAAATTAACCGCTATTTCACCATCAATTGCTTTCAAAACTTTATAGTTGTAAAATTCAAGATATGTGGAAAGCGTTTCGAGATTGTCTTCGTCATCTTCTACAATTAATACTTTTATATCTTTCATTGTCAGGTTACCTCGCTTCTTTTAATCTAAGATAGACAACAAGTTCATTTTTGTTTTCATCCAATTTGACACAATATTCTCCACCCAAAATCTCAATCAATGTGCGGGCGACATTTGTATTAAGGTTAGTTATATTAAAATAATTCGGTGTATAAATAAAAGGTTCTTTCAAAGCCTTATAAAAATCATCGGGGTTTATATCGGTTGGGAAAACCATTTTAAATTCGATTATAACATCTTCTTTATTATCATATTTTTCCAGAACGGTGTTTATGAAAAGTGATATATTTTTTGTGATATTGTAATGAAGGATACCATTTAATATACTGGTTATAGCCTCATCAAATTTTTCTTTATCAGTGCAAATTTTTATAGGCAAATTGTCTTTGCATTCAAATCTTATATCGATATCTTTTTCTTGAATGATGTAATTCAGGTTTTTTAGCGAAAGATTGATTGATTCGACAATATTAAATTCAGTTTTATGCATGCTGATTTCATGTGATTGCAAAGACGATAATGAAGATATTCTGATTATTCCATCAAGCCATTTAAAAGTATGATATAAATTTCTTTTTGCTTTCTGTAATGACTCAATTTGCTTTTCGTTCAATTCTCCGTATACTTTATTCATTAAAAGAGAAATAAATCCGGTGACACTTGTTAAAGGAACACGGAGTTCTTTGGAAAGATTTGTAAGAAAATCCATTTTAAGCTGATTTGCGGATTGTAGTTGAAGCTCTTTTTCCTGTAATTTGCCAAGTACATCCTGTAATTCCCGTGTTCTTTCACTAACTTTTTTCTCAAGATTATTATACAATTCCTCCAATTGTGAAGTCATAAGATTAAAATCTTGCGCAAGTATACCTAATTCATTATTACTTTTTAATGAGATTCTATGTGATAAATCACCATTGCGTATTATTTCAGCGCCATTTCTCAGTTTCTTTATCGGTTTTGTAAATTTCTTTGATAAAAGCATAGAGAGAATAAATGTAGCAAATATTGTTGCCGCAAAGATTGCCAGCAGGACTATTTTAAATCTTTTTATTTGCGAATAGACAATTTCTCTTGAGGTTTCAGAGACAATAAACCAGAAGTTGCCAGGAGTAGCGAATTCGGGATAACACGGTATTTTCATTAATACTAAATCATTAGTTTCAATAATATTTAAGCCATTGTTTTTAAGAAGATGTTCTGATGTTTCTTTAGAAAAATCGTTTAATATCGACCATTTCATTTCTTTTTGCTGTTTTTTGCCCCATTCTTTTGTTTTATCGGAATGTGCAAGGTAAAAACCATCGATATTCATAATAAAAATATTCGAGGCGGGGTATTCATTTATTTTCCAATCGTATACAGGTTTAAATAAATCACTAACCAGATATGCAACCGTGACTATACCTCGATGTTCAGGTGATATCCCTTCCACAGTTGTTGAGGAATATATAACCTTGGTTAATGGGGATTTTAAAACACCGTATTCTTCTGATAACTGTATCTGTGAGAAATAAATTTCACCGGGTTTTGATTTTATCGATAGTTTAAAAAAGTCACTCTCTTTTTTGTTCTGCAGCTCATTTCCTAAAACAATATCCCATTTATCAGGATGAATGAAATTTATCCGTAAATTTTCCATTCCTGTCTGATCTATATAGCTTATATATAAATACTTTTTTCTCTTATTCAGGATTTCCATAAAATCATTTGCGACTTCCTGACGGAGCTTTAATTTTTCATCATCTGTTGCTGTAGAAGAAAACTCAAGCATACGTGATAAACTGGGCAAATGACTTAAATAGAGAGTGTCTTCTTTGACATTATAAAGTTCATTTTTAATATAATTTGAAATAGATAACAAATGATTCTGAATAGGTAATATGGCAAACTGTTTAAGAGGTTTTGATGAATATGAGAGGCTGAAGAATCCCATTATTAATAAAGGAATTATAGATACCAAAAGAAAATAAACTTCAAGCTGATTTTGGATAGAAAAATTTTTTTTTATTGAAGATTTCTTCATGTGTGATTATTCTGGTTAAATGATTGCGATTTAAATAACGCTTTCTTTATAATATTTAGCTGATTATAATTTTGTCAAACATATTTTATAATATTTATCGCCAATGAAACTGATTGTCCTTACTGGATTATTAAAAAAATTTTATATTATCGAAATTCTATTATTGAGTTTGATAAGTCTTTTGGTTTTTTTCAATAATTTAAATAATGAATTTGTCTATGATGATTCGGCTTTTATCAAAAATAATCCATATATAAGGGATTTTTCTCATATCCATGAGTACTTCACAAATTTAAAAACTTATCAGGGGACAGGTATAGAAGGAAAAGTAAAAATTTATCGCCCGATAGTCACGTTGTCGTTTGCGATAGATTATTCAATATGGAAACTCAATCCATTTGGCTATCATCTATCTAACAATATTCTTCATCTTATTTGCGGATTCCTTGTATTTATTTTCTTTTACCAATGGTCAGGGTTTCGCATCATATCTGTCATCGCTTCAATATTGTTCATAATACATCCTGCACAGGTGGAAGCGGTAAGCTGGATATCAGGCAGGGGAAATATGCTTTATTCAATATTTGCTCTGTTTTCACTTATATATTTTTTGAAATATCTTAATTGTGGAAAGATAAAATATTTATTTATTACGTTGATACATTATTTTATATCTTTATTGTGCAAAGAAATGGGAATGAATATATTATTATTGTGCAGTTTAATATATTTATATGTGGACGAGGTAAAAAGGAAAAAACTTTTTTCTCGTTTTATCAATGTATTGTTAGCTTTATCCGTAATCAGCATTATTTATTTATTTATTAGATATAATGTATTATCAACCACGGCTCAAACATATTACTGGGGTGGATCACCCATTAATACATTTTTTACTATGGCTAAAGTAGTATGTTTGTATCTTCTTTTATTTTTTTACCCTATAAATCTTAATGTTATTCCCAATGTGAGTGTTATAACATCCTTTTTAAGTTATGAATTTATATTAAGCATTTGTTTTTTAGCGTTGTTTTTCGGATTCTTAATCTTCAATAAAAAAAGAATTTATACTTTCGGATTGTGGTGGGGGTTTTTAGGATTGTTTCCCGTATTAAACATTATACCTCTTCAAGCGCTTATCGCAGAACGATTCCTTTATTTATCCAACGCAGGGTTTTGTTTTTTTATAGCTCTGATTATTAATAAAATAAACCATAAATATAAACATTTTATTATATTAATAATTATAAATCTTTTTATGGCAATAAGTATTGCGAGAAACAATGATTGGCGGGATAATTTAAATTTATGGAAAAGTTCTATAAAAGAAAATTATTTTTCCGCCAAAGCGCATAACGGGCTTGCGCTTGAATATAAAAATAGAGGTGATTTGAACGCTTCATTATCGGAATTCCAAACCGCCCTTATCATGGATCCTAAAAATATCCAGATAATCAATAATTATGCAATTACATTGAAATTAGCTGGAAATGAAATGTTATTTAAAAATATACTTCAAGATTCTCTTGAGCTAAAAGGGAATCAGTCGCAAACAAATCACAATTTGGGTTTATATTACATAGAAAAGAGAGAGTATGAAAAAGCTCTTGTGTATCTTGAAAAATCGATTGAAATAGACCCGGATAACGCAAATACTTATAACAGTTTAGGAATATGCTATTCTTATCTGAAAAACGAAAAAAAAGCCATTGAATCTTGGATGAGAGCATATCATCTTATGCCGATATGGCCTGAACCATATTACAATGCAATAATCTATTATCTAAAAAATGAAAATTTAGAAAAAACAGAATATTATTTAAATCAGGCATTAAATAAATTTCCCAGAACAAGGCGATTTGTTGAGTTAAAGCAATATATTAAAAATTCAGATCGTCCCCGGTTGAAATATTAAGTATATCTTTAAATAATAATTGTTTGCTGGTGAAATAATTTTAGATTTTTAGTGAATTGATTTGATATTGATAAATTCCATGATAAATATTATTATCTTTGAGAAAAGGGGGATAACATCATGACTAATATCGATAAGAAAAAACTGCATCTGGAAACTTTGTTATTACATGCCGGACAGGTTGTTGACAAGGAAACATTATCAAGGGCAGTACCGATATACCAGACATCATCATATTTGTTCAAAAGTAGTGAACATGCGGCGAATCTGTTTGAGTTGAAGGAATTCGGCAATATTTATACTCGCCTTATGAACCCAACAACAGATGCTTTTGAGAAACGCCTTGCTTCGCTTGAAGGTGGTGTCGGTGCCGTTGCGACAGCTTCCGGGCAGGCGGCGATAACTTTATCTATTCTCAATATCGCTCAAGCCGGAGACGAAATAGTTTCCGCAGATAATCTTTATGGCGGGACTTTTTCTCTTTTCAGTCATACTTTAAAACGGTTCGGAATAAAGGTAAATTTTGTTGATTCGAGTGATGTCTCTAATTATGAAAAAGCTATAACACCTAAAACAAAAGCAATTTACGCTGAAAGTATAGGAAATCCGAAACTTGATATAACCGATATAGAAGGTATAAGCAAAATCGCCCATAAACATAATATTCCGCTTATATTGGACAATACCACATGCCCTTATCTTCTAAGGCCTTTTGAGTACGGAGCGGATATAGTGGTTTATTCAGCTACAAAATTTATCGGTGGGCACGGAACATCTCTTGGCGGTGCGGTTGTAGATTCAGGTAAATTCGATTGGACGAAAGGTAATTTCCCTTTAATTACGGATCCGGATCCGGCATATCATGGTTTGAATTTTGTTGAGGCATTGTCATCATTGGGAAATATTGCGTATATTATGAAAGCGCGACTTATTCTTTTGCGGGATATTGGACCTGCGTTGTCGCCATTTAACTCTTTTTTATTTTTGCAAGGGCTTGAAACTTTGCATCTTAGAATGCCAAGGCATTGTGAAAACGCTTTAGCTGTGGCAAAATTCCTCCTAACGCACCCGAAAGTTAACTGGGTCAATTATCCCGGCTTGCCTGAGAGTTCCCAAAAATCCAAAGCTGATAAATATCTTCCTAATGGTACGGGAGCAATAATAGGATTCGGTATAAAAGGTGGAAAAGAAGCGGGAATAAAGTTTATAAATAATGTCAAACTTCTCTCCCATGTTGCAAATATTGGAGACGCGAAATCACTTGTTATTCATCCTGCTTCAACAACTCATCAACAACTAAACGAAGAAGAAAGACTGGCAACAGGTGTAACCGAAGACTATATAAGATTGTCTATCGGGTTGGAACACATCGACGATATAATTTCCGACATAAACCAGGCATTAAATAATATCTGAGTTTGATAAGAAAGGAATGGTAAATGAATTATTTTATTGATAATTCATATTCTATTGGAAAAACACCAATGGTCAAACTGAATAAGGTAATCGGCAAAACTGGCGCTACTGTTTTGGCGAAAATTGAAGGAAGGAATCCGGCTTATTCCGTTAAATGCAGAATAGGTTCCTCAATGATTTGGGATGCTGAAAAAAAAGGGATTCTTACCGCAGGTAAAGAAATTATTGAACCGACAAGCGGAAATACCGGAATAGCATTGGCTTTTGTTTGCGCGGCAAGAGGATATCAATTAACCTTGACCATGCCGGAAACAATGAGTCTTGAGAGAAGAAAACTGCTGAAGATTTTAGGGGCTAAACTAATTTTGACTGATGGTACTCAGGGAATGACCGGAGCGGTATCCAAAGCGTATGAAATTTTTAATAACGATCCAAACAAATATGTTTTGTTACAGCAATTTGAAAACCCATCAAATCCGGAAATTCACGAAAAAACAACCGGTCCGGAAATATGGAATGATACGGATGGAAAAATCGATGTGTTAATTGCAGGAGTTGGAACCGGTGGAACAATAACAGGAATCAGCAGGTTTATAAAATCTACGAAAGGTAAATCTATTGTTTCGATTGCTGTTGAGCCTGAAGAAAGCCCGGTTATAAGCCAATACCTGAATAATGAGCCGCTAAAGCCTGGGTCACATAAAATTCAAGGTATAGGTGCTGGATTTATACCGAAAATTTTAGATTTATCACTCGTTGACAAAGTGGAGAAAGTCGGCAGTGAAGAAGCGTTTGAATTTTGCAGGCGACTTGCGAGAGAAGAAGGTATTTTGTCGGGAATATCTTGTGGCGCAGCGGTTGCTGTTGCCAGCAGGCTGGCTAAAACCGGTGTATTTGACGGCAAAATAGTTGTTGTGATACTTCCAGATTCAGGAGAAAGATATTTATCTGGAGAGGTTTTTGAAGGAATATTCAACAATCAGCCTGGATCATGATAACGTAATTATATGAAAAACGATCTGCAAGCCTTTATTTTCGGTGCTGGATTCGGTATACGTTTATTGCCTCTTACAGAAGAACGTCCGAAAGTTACTGTTCCCGTACTAAATAAACCTGTCATTTTTCGAATTATTGAAAACCTGTGTTCTTTTGGAATTGATCATTTTGTAATAAACAGCCATTATAAACCTCAAATCCTTCATGATATTGTGGGTGATGGCAAGAAATGGGGTGTGGATATACAATATTCACATGAAGATGCAATTCTTGAAACAGGCGGAGGATTAAAAAAAGCTCAAAATCTCATAAATTCCCAGACTTTTATATTGCATAACGGCGATATAATATGCGATGTTGATTTTCAGAAACTCCTGGAGTTTCACAAATCAAAGGGGGCGGTAGCGACTTTGGTCGTATCTAAATACCATAATCCTAAACAAGTTACAATAGATTCCACAGGTAAAATAATAGATATTAGAAATACTTTTTATAAAGATATTATTCCAGGTTATACTTTTCTGGGTATACATATTCTGGAAAAAAAGATTTTCGATATGATCGAGCCCGATAAAAAGATTTCTATTATCCCAATATACCTGAAAATGATATCTGAAGGGATGCCCGTTTATGTCTGGGAAATTGAAAACGGGCTGTGGTATGATATAGGATCGATAGAGCAATATAAAAAAGCGAATTTGGATTTAGCGGAAAAATATTTTTCAAATTCACGTGAAACGCGGCTTTATAAATCATCAAATTCATATATTGATTCTAATGTTTCATTAAATGGATTGGTTTGTATTGGAGAAAATTCAGTAATTGAAAAAAAAGTGTTTTTAAAAAACGCTATACTCTGGAATAATGTACATATAAAAGAAGGTAGCGTTCTTGAAGATGTCATAATACGCGATTCCAAATTTGTTTCAGGAAACCATAAGGGAGAGATCATATAATAAATGAATATTGTTGACCAATCAGAAATATTAAATATCGCATCAAATGTTTTAAAGTGGCATGACCTGAATATAGATCTGTTAGCCGGAGAAGGGTCGGACAGGCTTTTTTATAGAATAAGGAGTTTAGATAAAAGTGTTATATTAATGATATATGGTTGTGAGAAAGCCGAAAACGATTATTTCACGCATATACAGAAATTCCTTCTTGATATTGGAGTTAGTGTCCCAAAGATTTTATTCAAAGTATCCGGAAAAAGATGGATTTTTCTCGAAGACCTTGGCGATGTTTCCTTGTATTCCTTATTTGATAAAATGGGATATCAACAACGTATAGAAATCTATAAAGCAATCATTGATGAAGCATCAAAAATTTTTTTTAAGGGATATGAGAACTATACAAAGAATCCTATAATAACTAATGATGGTTTTTCTCATAAACTATATAAATGGGAACATGATTATTTTATAGAAAATTATCTGCTGAATTTTAAAAAAGTTTCTGAACCAATAGATATCTTGGAATCGCAGCTTAATAACCTTGCATGTATTCTCCATGAGGAATCTGAAAAGCGCAACAGGTTGATCCACAGAGACCTTCAGTCAAAAAATATCATGATAAAAGAAAACCGGGTTTACTTTATTGATTTCCAGGGATTAAGGCCTGGATTGCCTGAATATGACCTTGCCTCATTATTGCATGATCCCTATATTGGACTTTCGGAAGAGGATATTAATGTTTTACTTGATTATTTTTATGTATCGTATTTAAATAACGAGTATTCTATTAATGAATTTAAATATATTTTTAATTTGTGCTCCATTCAGCGATTATTACAAGCGATAGGCGCTTATTGTTTTTTGGGATTTTCAAAAAACAAAAGACAATTTCTAGCTTATATCCCTTCAGCAGAAAATAAATTAATTAATCTGATTAATAAAACTACATTAATCACTGGTTTGGAAAAGTTTGTAAATCATCAAGCAAATGTTGTTATATAGCTCACCATGTCTAAGTATCCAGATGAAATAAGAAATAAATTAAATACGAGCGAATTATCCTGCTTTTTTAAATCAGTTATTCTTGATGATAATAAAACGCAAGATTTGTTTTTTTATAACCCTGTCGATATTTTAGCAGCGTATTCACATAAAGAGATAAACAGCCTGTTATCTATAGTTGATGAAAAACTTAAACTCGGATTATATGTAGCGGGTTACTTTGCATATGAGGCAGGGTATGGATTTGAAGAGAAATTCCATGACGATCAATATTATGATAAACCATTAGTAGTATTCGGAGTATACGAGAAACCACAGATAATTCCTTCTAATATCCATGAAACAAAAGAAATGGATATTTGTATCACCAATTCATTAAGAAATATAAATAAATATATTAATTTACTGGATTATGATAATAAAATTTCGAAAATAAAAGAATATATATCCAGCGGTGATGTATATCAAATAAATTATACATATAAATATAAATTTAAATATTCATGTGATACTTTATTAATGTATTATAGTTTACTTGAAAAACAAAATGTTGAGTATTCAGCCTATATTGAAGACAAATCACGATGCATAATTTCTTTATCGCCGGAACTATTTTTTAAAATAAAAAATGGTGAAATTATTGTAAAACCGATGAAAGGTACATCTGAGCGCGGGCGATATATTGAGGAAGATATTAAATTGGAATCATTGTTAAGCAAATGCATTAAGAATAAAGCTGAAAATACTATGATTGTTGATTTAATGAGAAATGATCTTGGTAAGATATGCGTTGCCGGATCAATTTGCACACAGGATTTGTTCAAAATAGAAAAATATTCGACTTTGTTTCAAATGACTTCTATTGTGAAGGGAAAACTTAAAAATAATATACAAATAAAAGATATCTTTAAGGCTTTGTTTCCTTCGGGTTCAGTAACAGGGGCTCCAAAAATAAGAGCGATGGAAATTATAAAGGAATTGGAAAATGAACAGAGAGGGATATACACTGGCAGTGTTGGTTATATTTTCCCTAACGGGGATGCTCGATTTAATGTTGCGATAAGAACAATCGATCTTGATAAAATAAATTTAACCGGGGAATTAGGGATTGGAAGCGGTATAGTATGGGATTCGATTGTGTCAAAAGAGTTTGAGGAATGTGAACTTAAATCAAATTTTTTATTTAAGGAATTAGATCCTGAATTTAATTTAATAGAAACTTTATTATGGAAAAATAATTGTTATTTTTTGCTCGATTATCATATAGAACGGTTAATAAAATCTGCTTTATACTTTAATTATGACTTTAAGGTTGATCAACTTCATAAAAAGCTTAAAGATATATCTGTAAAGAATGATAATGCAAAGATATATAAAATACGGATATTGCTTGACAGGAAAGGGAATATATCTTCAGAAATAGAGGATATTAATAATATTTCTAAAGAAGCAAATCTGTGTATAACGATAAGCGATTGTCAAACAGCATCAAAGAATGTCTTTTTATATCATAAAACAACAAATCGAAAATTATATGACGGCGAATTAGAAAAATATAGGAATCTGGGATTTTATGAGGTTGTTTTCACAAATGAAGCAAATCAAATAACTGAAGGCGCAATATCAAATATTTTCGTAAAAAGTGGCAATTGCTATTATACTCCACCAGTGGATTGCGGTGTTTTGCCGGGAGTATACCGGCGGTATTTAATGGAAAAAAAAGGTTTAAAAATAACTGAAAAAATATTATATAAAGATGACCTTCAAACCGCGGATTCAATTTTTATGTCTAATTCTGTTCGTGGAATGGTTGAAGTCAAATTACGTAATAATCCGTATATAAAGGAATAATGAATATGCGCAATATATTTATGAAAATATGGGGATGTCAGATGAATCAGTATGATGCAGAGCTGATTCGGGATATCCTTGAAGCATCAGGCTACTCTTTTGTAAATGAAGAGAATGATGCGGATATTGTGTTGCTTCAAACTTGTAGCGTACGGGAATCGGCGGAAAATAAAGTTTTCAACAATATTGATTTATTGCTTCATAAGAAAAAGAAAAAAAAGGAACTTATGATAGGTGTTTGCGGTTGTATGGCTCAAAATCATTACGATTTTATACGAAAAAATTATCCAGGTGTTCAGATATTGTGCGGGCCGAACAATTATACTGAATTGCCATATATGCTTGAAACCGCTTTTTTATCTAAAGAATATAAAAAACCTAAATCTGATCTTAGAAAAGAATATCCTGTACTTACTTCGTGGAAATCAGGCAGTAGATTTCAATCATATGTCGCAATAACAAGAGGTTGCGATAACTATTGTTCATATTGTATCGTTCCATATGTGAGAGGAAATGAAATAAGCCGTTCTCCTCTGGAAATACTTGAAGAAATTAAAATTCTCGTAGATAATGGTTGTAAAGAGGTAACTCTTCTTGGCCAGAACGTAAATTCTTATGGGAAAGATTTAAATATAACTTTTGTGAAGTTGCTTGAGCAGATTAATTCAATTAATGGTTTAACCAGAATAAGATTCCTGACATCACACCCAAAAGACGCGGGAGCGGATTTATTTTACGCGATTCGCGATCTTGAGAAAGTTTGTCCTTATTTGCATCTTCCAATGCAATCCGGATCAGATAAAATCTTGAAAATAATGAATAGAAAATATACAAGCAAAGAGTATCTTGATAAAATTGATATGGTAAAATCAATTTTGCCGGATATTTGCCTGTCATCGGATTTTATTGTGGGGTTTCCCGGAGAATCCGAAGAAGATTTTAGCAAAACAATTGACGCAATTGAATATGTAAAATATGATTCAAGTTTTATATTTAAATATTCTGTCAGAGAAGGCACTGCCGCTTCAAAACTGGATGATAATGTTCCTGTTGAAATAAAAGAAGAACGTAATAGAATTTTATTAAAATTCCAGGAAAAAATAAGCCTGAAGAACAACCAAAAGTACATAGGTAAGATTTTTGAAGTTTTTGTTGAAGGTAAAAGCAAACGAAATCCTGAAAAGTTATGCGGGCGTACAACTGGTTTTAAAAATACTGTTTTTCCCGGCAATGGAGATCTGATAGGTAAGATTGTTAAAGTAAAAATTGAGCATGTGACATCATTAACATTATTTGGGAACTTAGAAGATGCCTGATTTAACTCCAATGATGAAACAATATCAGGAAATAAAAAAGAAATCGGCGGGAGCGATTTTGCTTTTTCGCATGGGCGATTTCTATGAAATGTTCTATGAAGACGCAAAAATCGCTTCATCGGTATTGGAAATCACGTTAACCGCAAGAGACGGTGGCCAAACAGGGAAATATCCAATGTGTGGATTTCCTCATCATGCCAGCGGAGCTTATATTCCCAGATTAGTTAAAGCGGGATATAAAGTCGCTATCTGCGAGCAGACAGAAGATCCGAAAAAAGCTAAAGGGATTGTTAAACGGGAAATTATAAAAATTATAACCCCCGGAACGGCTGTTGACGAGAACATTATTTCGGAAAAACAAAGCAATTACCTTATGGCTGTTAACAGAATAAAAAACTTATACGGAATAGCGGTTGTTGAGATATCTACAGGTGAGTTCAGGTTAACCGAGATAGATAACGAACACGATTTTTTCAGCGAGATATATAGAATACATCCTTCAGAATTTATAATTACCGAATCCCTTAATAACGATTCGGAATTTCTTGACCGGTTAAAAAATACCGATCACGCATCATTGAATAAATATGAAGACTGGATATTCGAGATAAATTCAGCTTACGAGAGTGTACGTGAATTTCTCGGGACATATTCTCTTGCCGGATTCGGAATTCCAGATAAAAGCCCGTCTATCGGAGCCGCAGGAGCGGCAATACATTTTTTAAAAGAGAATTTATGTAATGCTTTAGATCAAATAAAATCATTATCATTTTATTCAATAAATGATTACGTAATAATAGACCCCATATCACAGAGAAATCTCGAGCTTACTGAAACAATAAGAAACGATCCGTCAGGCAGAACTCTATTTTCGGTACTGGATTTTACTTCAACACCAATGGGCTCCAGGCTTTTAAAACAGTGGATTTTGTTCCCGTTAATAATCAAAGGGAATATTATTTACCGCCAGAATGGTGTCACTGAACTGATAGAGAAAAATATCAATCTTGATAAAATCGAGCCGGTCTTAAAAAAAATACGAGACGTGGAACGTTTAATTTCAAGATGCGGTTTTAATCAGGTTTCACCAAGAGATATTGTATCTTTAAAAGATTCATTAAAACAAGTACCTGATCTTAAAGAAATACTTGAAAATTTCAGTTCACAGATATTTGTGGATATCAAAGATAATATAATCGAACAAACTGAAATTGTTGATCTAATCGAAAATGCTATTGTCGATCAGCCACCGGCTATAATAAAAGACGGGGGAGTATTTAGAAAAGGTTATAGTAAAGAATTAGATGAGATTCGCGATATAAGTGTCAATGGTAAAAGCTGGATGGCAGAGTTACAGAACAAAGAGATAAAGCGGACAGGGATAAAATCTCTTAAAGTAAGGTATAATAAAGTGTTCGGGTATTATATCGAGATAACTAATTCCAATCTGGAAATGGTTCCGCCGGATTATATTCGAAAACAAACTCTTGCTTCAGCGGAAAGATTTATTACTTCTGAATTAAAAGAGATGGAATCGAAAGTATTAAATGCCGAAGAACAGATAAAAGAAATTGAAGCAACATTGTTTAATGAATTAAGGGAAAAAATTATAGATAAGACTTCGCAAATTCTTGAAATCGGCAGAAGATGTGCTGTTCTTGATTGTCTGGTATCACTTGCGAAAACGGCGATCTATTATGGGTATTGCCGCCCGAGAATAACCGATGATGATATACTAGAAATCATAAACGGCCGACATCCTGTTGTTGAGTCGATTCTCAATAAAGGTGAATTCGTGCCTAACGATATTATTCTCGATACTGAATCCAATCAGCTTCTCATTATTACAGGTCCTAACATGGCTGGTAAATCAACTTATATAAGGCAGGCGGCATTGTTAGTTATAATGGCTCAGATTGGATCATATATCCCAGCCGATTCAGCGCAAATAGGTATTGTGGATAGGATTTTCACAAGAATAGGAGCATCGGATGAACTAAGCAAAGGTTTATCGACTTTTATGGTTGAAATGATAGAAACTGCCAACATTTTAAATAACGCAACCAACCGTAGCTTGATTATTCTCGACGAAATAGGAAGAGGTACAAGCACGTTCGACGGTATCAGTATCGCCTGGTCAGTTGCCGAATACCTCAGCTCGACACCCGAGGTGAGGGCACGAACTTTGTTCGCGACACATTATCACGAGTTAACCGAACTTGAAAATCAAATAGAAGGTATTGTAAATTATAATATAGCTGTGAAAGAATGGAACGATCAGATTATATTTTTACGTAAAATTGTTCAGGGAGGTACCGATAAAAGTTATGGTATACATGTGGCGCGTTTGGCTGGATTGCCCAAAAAGGTAATAACCCGTGCGATGGAAATATTGTCGGCTCTCGAGAACGATTGTATTCGGGAACAGACTGTTTTTACTCAAAATGAGGCAATCAATCCGAAAGAAGAAGCGGAATCGGAACAGTTAATGCTCTTTGGATACCAGAAACCTAATCCAACAATAGAACGGCTCAAGAAAATAGCCTGTGATAAGATTACGCCTTTGGAAGCATTAAATATACTTTATGAATTGAAAGAAATGGCGTCGGAAAATGGGTAAAATAAAAGTTTTGAATGATAATGTGATAAATAAAATTGCCGCAGGAGAGGTTATAGAAAATCCGTCTGCCGCGATAAAAGAACTGGTCGAAAACAGTATTGATGCGAAATCCACACGTATATCCGTAGAAGTTGATCAGGCAGGTATGGGATTGATCCGTATTGTGGATAATGGCGAAGGAATGACAAGAGATGATGCGATGCTCGCCATACAGAGGCATGCGACAAGCAAACTTAACGATGAAAACGATTTATATTCCCTGACAACTCTCGGGTTTCGGGGTGAAGCGTTACCAAGTATTGCTTCCGTATCCAAATTTCATCTGCGTACCTTAACAAAAAATGATGAAAACGGTACATCGATAAAAATCGATGGCGGAAAAGTATTGGGAATATGTGATGATAATATCTCTCCCGGAACAATTATTGAAGTGCGCAATTTGTTTTATAATGTGCCCGCGCGAAAAAAGTTTATAAGAAGCCTTCATGCCGAAAAACTTTCTATGAATCAGATATTCATTAAACTGGCTTTATCAAGGCCGGATATAGATTTTTCTTTCATTGATTCAGGCAAAGAGGTCTACAGGTTACCGGCAAATCAAAATGCTTTGGATAGAATCGGTTATATTTTCGGCAAAGATTTTACTTCCGATTTAATCCCTGTTGTTTATGATTCATCCAAAATAAAATTAACAGGATTTGTCTCGCATCCGCAATTATGCAGGAATACCCGTCTGGGACAATATTTCTTTATTAACAAAAGAGTTGTTCAGTCGGTTCAGTTATCGCAGGCAATTCAAAGATCATACGGTACATTGCTTCCATCGGGGAGGTTCCCTATCTTTTTCTTTTTCCTCGATATAGACCCGGATGCCATTGATGTAAATGTTCATCCAACAAAAAAAGAAATAAAATTCTCGGAACCATCTAAAATTGAACAGATTTTCAATCTCGCTGTATCTGATGTATTGAAAAAATCGAAACTTGTTTTTGATATTAAAGAACAAAACGAAGAACTGAAAAAAATCAATCTTTCATATAATATTCCCCGATTTACAAATGTGACTGGCCTTAAAGAAATAAAATCAGCCGAATTTTTCTCTAAACCCGCTCCGATTATAAATGATAATATGGATGTCAAACCAGAGATTTCATCCGCCAAAACCGATAGTTCCAATGACGAGTTTTTACAACAGCTTGACGCGATAATAAATATGGAAAACGCGGAAATAAGTTTACCTGTTGCGCCTGTCGATAAAAATATAGTTTCGGGGATGGACAGTGATGTTAATCATGATATCTTTTCCCAAAACACAAATTATATAAAAGTAATAGGCCAGATCGGAAACTGTTTTATTCTTGCGGAGAATAACGAAGGGCTAATGATAATAGACCAGCATGCGGCACATGAGCGGATTAATTACGAGAAAATATTAAACGGAATAAAGGAAAACAAATCGGATTCACAATCTTTGATGTTTCCGATAACTTATCAAACAGATATAATCAAAAAGAAATTTATTTTAAAAAAAATAGATATTCTCAATAAAGCAGGAATAGGAATTTCGGAGTTCGGAACAGATACTTTCATAATAGATTCTTTACCCGATTATATTTCTCCATCTTCTATAGTGGCTGTGCTTGATGATATTATCGATGAGTCAGGCAACAACAATTCTGAATCAATAGAAAATTGGCAAATTAAGTTATCTAAGATGCTTGCTTGCAGAGGATCAGTAAAAGCCGCCGATAAACTTGAGCATGAAGAATTACAGGGATTGGTAAATGATTTGTTTCAAACTCAGGTTCCTTATACCTGTCCTCATGGAAGGCCAACGGTATTAAGGATGACTTATGAACAACTCAGGCATTTTTTCAAGAGAGAATAAAACAATTTTCATTGTAGGCCCAACTTCTTCGGGAAAAACCGAAATCGCACATAATCTCGCTAAAAAACTTTCAGGCGCGGAAATAATATCGGCCGATTCAATGCAGATTTACAGAAATATGGATATTCTTACCGCTAAACCAACGATAGAACAAAGGCGGGAAATACCATATCATCTCATCGATTCCATGGACCTTGACAATACATATTCCGCTTTTGATTTTCATGATGACGCATTAAGATTGGTTACTGAAATTTTGTATAACGGAAAAATCCCAATAATTGTTGGTGGTACCGGATTATACGTAAGAAGTTTATTAAGAGGTATTTTTCAAGCTCCGGAAGCGAATTGGGAGTTTCGTAAGGATATGGAAAATTTTGTTATGGAATATGGCGAGATAGCATTACATAATCTTTTGAAACTTAAAGATCCTGAAGCTGCAGGAAAAATAGATCCCAGAAATATCCGTCGAGTAATAAGAGCTTTGGAAGTATTTCAATTTACAGGAAAAAAAATATCGGAATTACAGCAGCACTGGAATAAACCTTATCACGAAAAACATCCGGTTATGGGATATTTATTTCTATGGGGAATTTTTTGGCCGAGAAGAATAATGTATGAAAGAGTAAACAGCAGGGTTGATGAAATGGTACAGCAAGGGCTTGTCGAGGAAGTGAAAAATTTGATCGGTCTTGGTGTAATGGAGAATACTGTCGCGTCACAAGCTATTGGAATCAAAGAAATATCGCAGTATCTGGAAAATAAAATCTCACTTGATGCCGCAATCGAACTTATAAAACAAAATACCCGCAAATTTTCCCGTAGACAACTTACCTGGTTCAGTAGAGAGGAAGAATTTAAATGGTTTGTACTTTATAAAAACGCTGATAAGAATAAAATAATAGATGTTATGATAGAGGAACTTAAAAAAAACTAAATATTATTTATTAATTTAGTGAAATTATATATACTTTCCATAAGAAAATTTCTAAAATCAAAAAATAAAATATAATGATTTTTTCTTTCCATAAAGTAAACTATTTATTATTAATAAATATCAAAATGTATAAGAGAAAAGGGTGGTGTTCATATTCGAAATATGCAGAAAGAGTTAGAAATTTATGACTTTAAGAATATCAATCCGGATGATAAATTAAATAGTTTGACTGAAAATAAGAATAAATCTGTTCTTGTTGCGATAGAATTACCTAATCACCGACGTTGGCAGACATTGGAATCTCTTGAGGAATTAAAAGCTCTTGCGGAAAGCGCTGGTCTTGAAGTAATAAAGCATTTTATAAATAAACGAGATGAAATGTCTTCGGTTTTTTTTATAGGAAAAGGAACAATTGAATCTTTAAAAGATTACTGTTATGTAAATAGCATTAATTATATTCTTTTTGATGACGACCTTACTCCTGCGCAGACAAAAAATATCGCTAAAGAGATGGGTAACAGCGTTTCGATTATTGATCGAACCGGAATAATTCTTGATATTTTCGGTAAAAGAGCCAAAACCAAAGAAGGCAAACTTCAAGTTGAGCTTGCGAAACTTGAGTACATGTTGCCCAGATTAACCCGGCAATGGCAACATCTGATACATCAGGAAGGTGGAACCGGCGGAACTGTGGGTGTGCGTGGACCTGGTGAAAAACAATTGGAAATGGACCGCCGGCAAATACGTGATAGAATTAATTCCATAAAAAAAGAACTTGAGGTTGTTAAGAATTACAGATCTACACAAAGAAAACAGCGGCAAAGAAATAATATACCTGTATTGTCCCTGATAGGGTATACTAATGCAGGAAAATCGACTTTATTTAACAAGATTACCAACTCAAACGTAATTGTTGAAGATAAACTGTTTGCGACTCTTGATCCGACAACGCGTAAATTTAAATTGCCCAACAATCAGGATGCGATCCTTATAGATACCGTTGGTTTTATAAAAAAACTTCCACATCAGCTGATAGACGCGTTCAAAGCTACTCTGGAAGAATTGAAACAATCGGATATTTTAATTCATGTACTTGATGTAAGCGATGATAAATCTGAAGACAGGAAAAAGGTGGTCATAGATCTTCTTACGGAATTACAGGTTGATAACAAAACAATAGTTACAACTTTAAATAAAATAGATATAATGACAAATAGCGCGGCAATTTTAACTATGGAAAAGGAGAACTATCCTTGTATTGCTGTTTCCGCTAAAACCGGGGAAGGAATAAAACAGTTTTTTGATACGATAACAAAACAGTTGGCAAATTATCGGGTGCACGCAAAACTTTTTTTTCCTGTAAACCAGCAGAGCCTGATTTCGAGATTATATGAATCCGGCAAGGTTATTACCCGAAAAGATGAGGCTGAAGGAGTTTATATTGAAGCTGAATATGATAAGTCTCTTGAAGGCGTATTATCGAGTTACCATAAAGAATAAATAAAAAATGTGAAAGTTATAATAATTTTATTTGAAATTTTTATGACAATAAATTATTATTTTTTGCCTTTAAAAAACCAATTTTTTTACTTTATAATTAGGAGAAGTTAAGTTATGTTCAATTTTTTATCCAGCCTCTTTGCCTGCGATATGGGCATTGATTTAGGAACGGCCAACACTTTGGTTTACGTAAACGGCAGGGGAATAGTCTTAACTGAACCTTCTGTTGTTGCGGTTCAGCAAAATACAAATAAGGTTATGGCTGTTGGCGAAGAAGCAAAGAAAATGCTCGGCAGAACTCCAGGAAACATAACGGCAATCCGTCCTTTAAAAGATGGAGTAATTGCAAATTTTGAAATTACAGAAGCGATGTTAAGATATTTTATCCGTAAAGTACATAGTTCGAAAAATAGTTTTTTGCCTTTTCATCCCAAACCAAAAATCGTTGTTGCTGTTCCTTCGGGTATAACTGAAGTGGAGAAAAGAGCAGTTGAGGATTCTACAATGCATGCTGGAGCACGTGAAGTACACCTTATTGAAGAACCTATGGCGGCGGCTATAGGTGTTGGGCTACCGGTTCAGGATCCTACAGGAAATATGATTATAGATATCGGCGGTGGCACTTCTGAAGTAGCGATAATTTCTCTTGCCGGTATTGTGTTCAGCAGAAGTGTCAGGGTTGGTGGTGATGAAATGGATGAAGCGATAATTCAATATTTAAAGAGAACATATAACCTGATGATAGGCGAGAGAACAGCTGAATTGATAAAAATCAATATCGGTTCCGCTTACAAACTCGAAGAAGAACTTACAATGCAGGTTAAAGGACGTGATCTGGTTGCCGGATTGCCGAAAACAATAACTATAAATTCAGAAGAAATTCGGGAAGCTTTAACTGAGCCGATATCAACAATATTGGAAGCAGTAAGGATTGCTCTTGAAAGATGTCCACCTGAATTATCGGCGGACCTTGTAGATCAAGGATTAGTTTTGGCTGGAGGAGGAGCACTGCTGAGAAATCTTGATAAATTAATAGCTGAAGATACAGGATTGCCTGTTGCTATCGCCGATGATCCTTTGAGTGCGGTAGCGCTTGGATCAGGTAAAGTTCTCGAAGAAATAAGTTTTTTAAATCGAATCCGATTAGATTAAAAGGTTCGTTGTGCTGTTTTCCAACAAGATTGTAGGAACAATAATTGTTGTTCTGAGCCTAACTGTGATTTTTACCACAAAATTCCCGATAGGCAAGAATATTAGAGAGAATGCCGTTCAGATATTCAGGCCGGGGCTTGAAGTGTCTAATATTACACTCTCTTTTTTCTCTAATTTCAGGGAATTTCTGCGTTCAAACGAAAATCTTAAAGAAGAAAACTATGCCATGAAGAATACTATAGAAATTCTTCAGCGCGAGATAACACGGCTAAGGGAATTTGAGTCTGAGAACAATAGATTAAGATCACTGATTGAACTTAAACAAAAGGTTCCTTTCGATACTTTACCTGCTCAAATTATAGGTCGCGACTTGACAGGATGGGCTCAGGTTATTATCATCGATAAAGGCTCATCCAACGGAGTTAAGGAAGATATGCCTGTTGTCGCGGCTCAGGGGATTGTCGGAAAAGTTATAGAAACAGGATTATTCAGCTCAAAAGTCCAGCTTCTTATCGACAAAAAAAGCCAGATCGGCGGTATTATGCAGAAATCAAGAATCGTCGGATTGGTAGAAGGTACTGGCAGTGAATATCTCACCATGAATTATTTACCACGCGATGAAGAAATCTATGTAAATGATCTTGTTCTTTCTTCCGGATTAGGAAAAGTTTACGAAAAGGGGCTTATTATTGGAACAGTTAAAGAAGTCCATGAAGCAAAATTCGGTCTGTATAAATACGCGGTGGTTTCTCCATCTGTTCCTTTTAGTAAAATGGAAGAAATTCTTGTTATTCTAAATATGAAAAAAGGATTCGATGAGAAATAAAAAGATATATTACAATTATACCCTGACAAAAAAGACTTTGTCGAGTCATAGATTAATCATTTTAGGTTTGATTTATCTTTTTGCCTGTATTCAGGCAAATATAAATGTCCAATTTATCGGCCAATCTTTTACTGTAAATTTACTTTTTATTTTATTGACTTATTTAATTATACAGTATGATTGGCATAAAGTAAGATGGTATTGTCTATTAATAGGTTTTATAATTGATATTTTTACTTCATCTCCAATGGGAATATCCGCATTAGCTTTATGGATAATAGGTTTTCTGATCATTAAAATTAAAAAAGCTTTTTATGTTGAATATATAAGTACAAGCCTGATTTTATTATTCATTTTAATATCAGGATATTGTTTTTTGTTTACTTTCTGGAATTATATCACACAGGAAGTAAATGACTTTATGGGTTCTTTTTTTAATATATTTCTGCATAATTCTATTTTAAGTATGCTTTTTATACCAATGATTTACCCGATTCTAAAGGTAATTGTAAATGGCAAGATATCGACAGGCAGATGAATATTTCACAAACCTTTTTGAAGGAAGAATAAAGGTTCTTATAATAATTATCCTGTTTTCTTACGGGATTCTGATCTTCAAATTCTGGAAAGTGCAGATTGCTGAGGGTGATGTTTATAAAGGTTTTGCGTTGAACAACAGAATACGAAGTGTAATAATCCAGCCACCGCGAGGAAAAATATTCGATTCGGAAGGTAGTATTTTGGCAGACAATCGGCCGAGCTTTGATGTAGAGGTTATGATTGAAGATGTTCCAAACGATAAAAAAGAAGAAATATCCCATGGATTATCAGAGATATTAAACATTCCACAAAAATCTATTTTGAAAACCATTAATTTATCAAGAAGAGTACCATATGTGCCTGAAAAGATTGCCAGAGATATCGATATTTGCCAGCTTACTGAAATCCAGGAAACACGCGAAAAGTTTCCCGGCATAAATGTTCAGGCTATTCCTGTCCGCGATTATAAAAAAGGAAAATTCGCTTCACATATCCTTGGGTATATAGGAAAAATATCGCCTTCAGAATATACTCAGTTGAAAGAAAAAGGATATTACATTCAGGATTATATAGGCAGAATGGGTATTGAGAATGTGATGGAAGGGTATCTAAAAGGCGAACACGGCGGTATGCAAATACAGGTTGACAACAGGGGGTATACTGACAAAATACTTGGTTCGAAAGATCCTGTGCCTGGTTCAGATATATATTTGACAATAGATAGTGCACTTCAGGAAAAAGTGGAATCTGTGATGCAGGATAAATCCGGTGCCATTATAGTAATGGATCCGAGAAACGGGAATGTGCTTGCGTTATCGAGCACTCCTTCATTTGATCCAAATATATTTGTAAAACCAACTCAATCTGCTCAGATAAATAAAATATTCTCAAGCAAGAAAAAGTATCTGATAAACAGGGCCATTCGTGAACAATATCCACCGGGTTCAACTTTTAAAGTGCTTGTGGCTATTACCGCTTTGGAAAAAGGGACATTGTCAACACGCGATTATTATTTTTGCAATGGTAAATTTTATCTTGGAAGCCTTGTTTTTAAATGCTGGTACAAATACGGACATGGAAACGTTAATATAATCGACGCGATAAGGTATTCGTGCAACGTTTTCTTCTATAATGTGGGCCATCGGCTGAAAGTTAAAGATATCCATAAATGGGCGGATCAGTTCGGGTTTGGGAAAAAAACCGGCATTGATCTCGATAAAGAAATCGAAGGTGTTAATCCAAGTAATGAATGGAAAAAAAGAAATATTGGAGAATCATGGTATCCGGGTGATACAATTAATTTGTCTATCGGACAAGGATATATGCTCATAACACCGATTCAGCTGGCGTGTTATTTATGCGCTATCGCTAACGGAGGTTTATTGTATAAACCAAGATTAATTGATAAAATAGTATCTACATCGGGAGAAATTATTGCGACTAACCCAGTGAAAGTTAATAATAAAATAAATATGTCTGATAAAAATTATAAAATTATTCGCCAGGGGATGGCAGAAGTTGTTGAAAGTAGATATGGGACCGGTTCAAAAGCAAGAGTAAAAGGGTTTACCGCATCCGGAAAAACAGGTACAATACAGATGGGATTTAAGGAAAACCAGATCAACCACGCGTGGTTTATGGGATTTGCACCAAATGAAGCTCCGGAAATTGCAATTGTAATATTTATTGAGAATGCTGTATCAGGCGGTACGGATGCCGCTCCTATCGCCGGTGAAATTCTTGATTTTTATTTATATAAACGAGGTAAAAATATTGCGAAAAAGGATTAAATATTGCTAAACCTGAAAATTTTGAAACAGTTAAATTACCCTTTGCTGATAGTAACTCTAACTATTTTAATTATAGGGATATTTTTTATTTACAGCGCTTCATATCAGATAACTTTGGTGACAAACGCGGAAATTAATTACGCGGCTAAACAGGTTGTGTGGAGTATAATAAGCCTTATTGTTTTTTTCCTGATAATATTTTTTCTTAGTTATGATAAGATAAAATTATTTACGTATCCGTTGTTCATTGTTAATATTGTCACCTTGCTGATTGTATTGGCTTTTGGGAGTGAACGGTATGGAGCGCAAAGATGGCTTTCTATCGGTGGATTTATATTGCAACCTTCGGAATTTGCCAAATTGACTTTTATTTTGGCTCTTGCCAAATTGCTTTCATACGATATCCAGAATCATAAATCAATATGGTTTATAATAAAACCTCTTATATTGTCGTTTATACCGATAATTCTCATTTTAAAACAACCTGATCTTGGAACAACATTAACATTTTTCCCTGTTTTGTTCGCTATGTTATTTGTTGCGGGCGCATCGATAAAATACTTATCTATTTTATTGATTTCAGGAGTTTCCGCACTGCCGTTTTTCTGGATTATGCTTAAAGAATATCAGAAAAACAGAATAAGGGTTTTTTGGGATCCGAATATGGATCCGACAGGATTAGGGTATCAGTCGATTCAATCAAAAATCGCGGTTGGATCCGGTGGGTTGTTTGGCAAAGGATGGCTTCATGGTACTCAAAACCAACTGAATTTTTTGCCGAAACGTTATACTGATTTCATTTTTTCTGTAGTGGGGGAAGAGTGGGGGTTTATTGGTGTTTGTATTGTTCTGGCGTTATATTTATGTTTGGTTATAATTGGGCTTTATATAGCTTCCAAATCAAAAGACACATTCGGTAAACTTCTGGGTATTGGGATATCGATTATGATTCTCGGACACGTAATGATTAATACCGGTATGACAGTAGGATTAACCCCAATAACCGGATTGCCATTGCTTATGCTTAGTTATGGCGGTTCGTCAGTTTTAACAGCTATGATTTCAATAGCATTACTGGAAAGTATATGGATTAAAAGAAAATATGATTTTTAAATTTTTCGGTTCAAATAAAAAATCTGAAGAAGCGATAAACGACAATACCAAAAAACGTATTGTCATTAATCTCGAACAATTGGAAAAACGAATCGCGTTTATGGATGGCAACAGACTTGAAAATTTTTTCATTGAACGCCAATCGCTGGATCCCGTTGCCGGTAATATTTACAAAGGTATCGTAAAAAATGTTTTGCCGAGCATACAGGCGGCTTTCATTGATATCGGTGTTAATAAAAACGGATTTATTCATGTTTCCGATATAAAAGAAAATTTTACTTTAGATGAACTTCTTGACGAGGAAGAAAAACCCAGAAAAAAGCACAAACCCAAAGTTTTAATACAAGATATTCTAAAAGAAGGCCAGGAAATTATTGTCCAGGTGAGAAAAGAAGCTATTGGAGAAAAAGGCGTCAGGTTAACAAATTATATAAGTTTGCCTGGCAGAAATCTTGTTTTAATACCCGGTACGAACCAAAGAGGTATTTCACGGAAAATTTCAGATAAAAAAGAACGTATGCGTTTAAAAGAAGTCGTAATGGATTTAAAGATTCACGAAAATTTCGGGTTTATTGTTCGGACTGCCGCTGGCATAGCATTAAAGAAGAATCTCGAAAAAGATATTAATTATCTTATGAAAACATGGGAAAATATTCTTGATAAATCAAAACAGGAAATTGCACCGTCCCGATTACATATCGAGTCGGATATATCTATTAAAACATTGCGGGATTTATTCACTCCGGATATCGATGAGATAATTGTTGATTCCAAAGAGGAATGGTACAAAATAAAAAAATATTTCGGACATTTTTTCCCGGAAGTAAAAACAAAAATTATATATTATAAACAAAAAACCCCGATATTTGACCATTACCTTGTTGAACAGGAACTGTCTAAAATATTTCAGAGAAAAGTTTGGCTGAAATGCGGCGGTTATATAATAATCGACGAAACAGAAGCGCTTGTGGCTATTGATGTAAATACTGGAAGAAACGTTAAATATAATAATCTCGAGGAGACAATAAAGATTACAAACCTTGAAGCGGCGGAAGAAATAGCGCGACAATTGCGACTGCGAAATATCGGTGGTATTGTGGTTATTGATTTTATCGATATGTCCAAGAAAGAAAACAGAAAAGCTGTCCTTGAAAAATTATCCGAATCGTTATCAAAAGATAAAGCTAAAACAAATATTCTGCCTATCTCCGAGTTGGGGCTTATCGAGATGACAAGACAACGGATAAAAGAAAGTGTCAATCAGGAATTATACGAAAAGTGCGATTGCTGCAAAGGAAGAGGGATAAAAAAATCTATTTTAAGCATTACTGTCGAAAATATAAGAAAAATAAAAAGAATATTACTTAAAAACAGGGAAAAGAAAATAAAAATTATTCTGAATCCGGATGTTCTTGAAAAAATTTTAACTGATAAACCGAATTTCAAAAAAGAACTGGAAAAAACATTCCGCAGGAAATTATATTTTGAAACTGATGTAACTTTGGACAAGGAAAAAGTTAAAGCTGCTTTTTTCTCTTCGGATAAAGTAGAGATTATGTGAAAATCGTGTTTATATTTTAATCATCAAAAGAATTAAAATTGTTTGTAATTAAAAATGTTGATGGATTTTTATATATTAAAATCAAACCTATATGCCTTTTTATTAATCTAAACAACGAACATAAAACTAAAAATATGAAAAATATTTTATTAAAAACAATATTTTTTTTTAGTATAATTTTTATTAATGGATGCATTGATAATCAAACCGATATTTATCCGAGCGGACATTTCGTAAAACTTCAGATTAAAGACCGTCAATTGGATGTAGAGATAGCTGATACACCGGAAACAAGACAACTTGGTTTGATGTATAGAGAAAATATTCCTGAAAATTCAGGCATGATTTTTGTTTTTGAAGAGGAAATGATGCTCTCTTTCTGGATGAAAAACACAAGGATTCCTCTTTCTATAGCTTTTATAAAATCTAATGGTGAGATTATAGACATAATTGATATGAAACCTTTTGACGAAAGATCCATCAGGTCGTCCCAAAACGCTAAGTTCGCATTGGAAGTCAATCAGGGATGGTTTAATAGAAATGGCATAACTAAAGGAATTAAAATAGATTTGAGTTTTTTAAATAGAGAAAAAAAATTATAGGTCTGAGTATGGCTGAAACCATTCTTGTTATTGAAAATAATGATAGCGCAAAAAGAGAAATTGAAAATTTGCTCCGTGTTTACGATTATCGTGTGATAAGCGTTTACTCTATAGAAAAAGCGACGGAAGTACTGGAAAACGTAGAAGTTGATTTGATTTTGCTGGGTAATGTTTCTCAATATGATGGAGTTGAAGAATTAAAAAAAGCTGTTTATCAAACCTCGAATTATATACCTGTTGTAAGTATAGCTAATAAAGATAATTTGGAAGAAGGTATAAAAACATTAAGTGAATTCATAGACGATTATATACAAAAGCCAATAGCAAACGAACTTTTCTATGACAAAGTCAAAGTAATGTTGCGAATAGGCAAGCTGGAGAGGAAAATAAGATCAAATGCGGATATGCTTGAAAAGAAAGTGGCTGAATCCGACAAGAAAATCACACGATCCCGTTCTGAAATGAAAAAAACTTCTACATTAAATGAAGTAATAAACATAATTAATTCGGATATAAATATAAATGGTGTTATCCAGGCAACTTCAAGGGAAATTAAAAAATTCATAAACTTTGATAAAATAAGCATTACTTTAAAAAAACCTTATAAAGAGAAATTAGCCATCTACATTCAGGATGAAAAAAAACCTGATGAAATTATATTAAAACATGTTTATCTTAGTGCTATAAATGGACCAGGCAGGGTACTAAATACTCGCCAAATCATGATTCAGTATGATATCTGGCGGGATACTAATCTTCATCTTGAATTTGAACAGATATTGTCTTCAGATATAAGATCCGCTGTGATTTTTCCGCTTATATCAAAAGGGAAACTGATTGGTACACTGAATATCGGTAATAAAACAGCAAAATTTTATAAGAAAAACGATATAAAAATTATTTACAAAATAATAAATCAGATATCAATAGCGATTGAAAACGCAAGTTTATATTCCGAAGTCAAAGAGCTTAGCCAACAGCTTCAAAGGACAGTGAATGAGCGTAATGCTGAGATTGAGAAAAAATATTATCAGCTTTCATTGTTAAACAAAGTTGGGCAAACAATGCAGGGAACCGGTGACCTTGACAGGTTGCTACATCTTATATTGACTTGTGTTACTGCCGGGGGTGCAATAGGTTTTAATAGAGCAATGCTTTTCAGAGTCAATTATGAGAAAGAATATCTTGAGGGTGTGATGGGAGTAGGTCCGTCAAGTTGGGAGGAAGCCTGGCAAATTTGGGATAGATTATCAAAAGAGAACTGGAAGTTGGATGATTTCCTAAAACACTATGATCAATCTCCTGCGCAGACCACTTACCTTAATGAAATCGCAAGAAACATAAAAGTATCTCTTCATAACAGATCTGATTTTATTGTTATGAGCGTAATTGAAAAAAGGCCATTTTTAATTACAGACGCAATGAATGACAAGAGATTAAACCAGATAATAAAAGATAAATTGATGGTTAATGAACTTGTAATTGTACCTCTATTAGCCCGTGATAAAGTGCTTGGAGTAGTGATCGCAGACAATCTATTTAGTGGCAGGAAAATCGATGAAGATAGCATGCAATTATTGATCATGTTCGCAAACCAGGCCGGATTAGCTTTGGAAAGAGCAGCGGCTAATGAAAAACTTACAATAAAAATAACTGAATTAAAACAGGCGTATGAAGAGTTAAAAGAGACGCAAAGTAAATTAATGAGATCGGAACGGTTGGCAACCATTGGTAAAATGGCGGCACATGTTGCCCATGAAATTCGTAATCCTCTTGCTACAATTGGAGGATTTGCCCATGCCATGATAAAATTTCCACATGATCAGGAACGTATAAAAAGAAACGCCAGCATAATTTGCGAAGAAGTCTATAGGCTGGAAAGAATTTTGCAGAATGTACTTGATTTTACAAAACCTTCATCCCCAGTATTTGAACTCGCAAGTATCCATGAGGTTATTGATGACACGATTTTATTATTCCAGAAAGATATAGAATCAAATAAAATATACCTGAAAAAGAATTTGAAGATGGAAATCCCTCAGGTTCTCCTTGATTCCCAGCAAATAAAACAGGCATTTATTAATATTTTTAAAAATGCCATTTATTCTATTGGAGACGCAAAACTTGCTCAAAACAATGATAATGAAAACTATATTGAAATAAACACAAATTATGATGAAAAATATATCCGTGTAATGATATCCGATACAGGTAATGGAATGACTCCAACCGTAATGGAGAATCTTTTCAATCCGTTTTTTTCGACAAAACCAGGTGGATCAGGGCTTGGTCTGGCAGTAACTCATAAGATTGTTGAGGATCATGGAGGGTATATTGATGTTAAAAGTAAAGTAGGTAAAGGATCTGAATTCATAATAAATTTACCGTTAAGAACGGGAAAAAATAACTAAAAGGGGGTTCTGAGAAAATGGACGAGCACATATTAATTGTTGAAGACGATCAAAATCAACAGTATCTTTATGAGCAGGAACTTTTAGATGAAGGTTATGAAATAAGTTTGGCTTCAAACGCGAAAGAAGCAATGAATATGCTGCGCGAAAAAGTAATCGATCTTGTAATACTCGATATATGTATGCCGGGGAAAAGCGGTATAGAAGCATTATCTGAAATTATTGACTACAATAATAAGCTTCCGGTTATAATCAATACTGCTTATGGTACTTATAAAGATAATTTCATGACATGGTCTGCTGATGCATATGTTGTAAAATCATCTGATCTAAGCGAATTAAAAACTACCATAAGATCTTTACTTGACAAAAGAAAAGTTGAAGCGTAAACTTTATTTTCTCTTGGTTTGAGTAAAATTTTAACCTGAAAGAGGAAGAGCTTGGATCACCTTTTAGAGAAAAAAAAAATACTTACGTTTGTTCTTGCAGGAGGTAAAGGGGAACGCCTTTATCCTTTAACCAAAGACAGGGCAAAACCAGCTGTTCATTTCGGCGGAATATATAGAATAATAGATTTTACGCTTTCAAATTGCATTAATTCCGGAATAAGAAAAATAATTGTTCTCACTCAATATAAATCTATTTCTCTCAGTAGACATTTGTTGAGAGGATGGAATTTTTTTCGCCCTGAACTTGATGAGTTTATGGAAATTATTCCGCCGCAACAAAGAGTTTCCAGTACTTGGTATCAAGGTACCGCTGACGCGATGTATCAGAATATATATACAATAGAGCTTGATAAACCGGATCTTGTACTTATTCTTTCGGGTGACCATATATACAAGATGGATTATAGAGAAATGATCCGATATCATTTGGAAAATAATTCACCTGTTACAATAGCCGCTATAGAAACCGATATTGAAGACGCAAGTGGTTTCGGGATTCTTGGTGTTGATGAAAAAAATATGATTAAAGAATTTCAGGAAAAACCCAAAAACCCTTTTCATATACCGGGCAGACCTGATAAAGCTTTGGCTTCAATGGGTATTTATGTTTTTAATACCGATGTGCTTGTAAGGGTATTGAGCAAAGACGCAAAACAAGATACCTCACATGATTTCGGTAAAGATATTATACCTTATTTATTAAGTAAAAATGAGAAAATATTCGCTTATCCGTTTGTGGATAAAAATAAAAAGCAAACCCTTTACTGGAAAGATGTCGGTACGCTTGATTCTTATTATAATGCAAATATGGACCTGATCCAGGTTGATCCATTATTCAATTTATATGATCAGGAATGGCCTATAAGAACATTTATGGAACAGGTTCCGCCAGCTAAAACTGTGTTTGCGCAGGAATATAAAGGAGGCAGGCTTGGTATAGCTCTCGACTCAGTAGTTTCCGGAGGATGTATAATTAGCGGTGGAAAAGTGCAGAGATCCATATTATCACCCAACGTAAGAATAAACAGTTATTGTGAAGTAACTGATTCCATATTAATGCATAATGTAAATGTTGGGCGACATGCGAAAATAAAAAAAGCTATTATTGACAAAAGTGTCGTTATTCCGGAAGGAATGTGTATCGGTTATAATCTGGAAGAAGATAAAAAAAGATTTACGGTAACTGAAAATGGAATTGTGGTTGTTCCAAAAGAAGCGAATTTGTCTTTGTATAAAGAATCCCTCAAAATATAACCCTGTATTGTCTTATTTATCTCTTTAATAAAATAATAAAATAAAAAATTAAAATATTTTGCAAATATAAGTGCATTTTTATTGAATGGAGTTTTACACAACAGGAGGTTTATTATGGCAAAAAAATTAAAAGTATTAATGGCTTCAAGCGAAATTATGCCATTCGCTAAAACCGGAGGATTAGCCGATGTAACAGGTTCTTTGCCATTGGCTTTGGAACATCTGGGACATGAAGTTAAATTGATAATGCCGTATTATCAAATGGTTAAAAAATCCAAGACAAAAATCGAAGACACAAAAATAGTAGTTAATATAGAAATAGCTGATAAAGTTATTAAAGCTAAAATATTACAAACCAAAGTCGGCAAAAACGTAACGGTATATTTTGTAGATAACGAAAATTATTACGATCGACCGGAACTATATAAAACATCGCAAGGCGACTATTCCGATAACGCTGAAAGGTTTATTTTCTTCTCGAAAGCGATTGTTGAAACATTAAAACAGATAAACTACCAGCCGGATATTATACATTGTAACGATTGGCAGACAGGGCTTGTGCCGGTTTTGTTAAAAGTTAATGAGAAAGACAATCCATTCTTCAGTAAAACTTCAACTGTATTTACAATTCATAATCTCAACTATCAGGGTCTATTCTGGCATCTTGACATGCCTTTAACCAATCTGCCCTGGGACGTGTTTAATCCTGAAGGAATTGAATTTTACGGAAAAATCAATTTAATGAAAGCGGGTATTGTTTATTCTGAAGTTGTGAATACTGTCAGTAAACAATATAGTAAAGAAATTTTAACTCCAAAATTTGGATGCGGGCTTGAAGGTGTCTTGAAAAACAGAGAAGATGATTTATATGGCATTCTAAATGGGGTTGATTATAATGAGTGGAGCCCTGAAAAAGATAAATATATAAAAACTAAGTTTTCCGCTTCTGACTTATCCGGTAAAGAAGCATGTAGAGAAGACCTTTTATCCGCTTTTGGTCTCAAATCTCAGAAAAATAAGCCCATAATATCGGTTATATCAAGACTGGATGATCAAAAGGGATTTAAACTGATCGCCGAACAGATAGATAATATATTTAAGATGGATATATATTTTATATTACTTGGAACAGGTAAAAGCGAATACGAAAAACTATTTTTGGATATCGCGAAAAAATATCCGCAAAAAGCGGGTATAAAAATCGGTTTTGATGAAGCTCTCGCCCATAAAATAGAAGCGGGTTCGGACTTTTTCCTGATGCCTTCCGATTATGAACCATGCGGATTAAATCAAATGTATAGTATGAAATATGGTACCATTCCTATTGTAAGTTCGGTTGGAGGGTTGGATGATACAGTCAAGAATTATTCTCCCAAAACCGGTAAAGGAAATGGTTTTAAATTCAAAAATTATACGTCATCAGCTATGTTGACAAAAATCAAGGAAGCTATTGAGATTTATAATTCAAACAAGGATTTTAAAAAACTTCTATCTAACGCGATGGGAGAAGATTTCTCATGGGACAAATCAGCCAAAGAATATGAAAAGCTGTATATAAAATACATGGCAAAATTAAATAAATAATTGTTTGATCTTTTGAGATATGTCTAAAAGTGGATGATGTAATTATTTATACATCATCCACTTTTTTTGTGTTTTAGTATTCAACCGTCTTTAATATTAATAATCAAAATATTAAAGGAGTTTTTGTATATGGGGGAGTTAAGAAAAGATCCTATTACCGGCAGATGGGTTATTATTTCAACCGAAAGGATTAAAAGGCCGTCTGATTTTTCAATAACAAAAACGGCTACAAATCCGAAAGGATGTCCATTTTGCGAAGGAAACGAAAGTAAAACACCGCCAGAAATATTTGCGTTTAGGTCTCCTCACTCGCAACCGAATCAGATTGGCTGGCAAGTTCGCGTTGTACCTAATAAGTTCCCTGCATTAAGAATAGAAGGTAACCTGGAAAAAAAAGGTGTAGGTATGTATGACATGATGAATGGGGTAGGCGCGCATGAAGTTGTTATTGAAACACCTTATCATGATAAAGGAATGTATCAATATACCGTTGAAGAAATGTCAAAGGTAATACAGTCATATAAAATCAGGTTGTCCGACTTGAAAAATGATCATAGATTCAAATATATTATTTTATTCAAAAATGAAGGGTCGCTTGCGGGAGCTTCACTTACACATCCGCATTCACAGATAATAGCGATGCCGGTAACACCCAAAAGAGTGCGTGAAGAATTACTTGGATCTCAAGAATATTATCAATATAAAGATAGGTGTGTTTATTGTGATATAATAAGAGAGGAACAAAACCAGAAAGTTAGAATTGTTTATGAAAATGCCGGTTTTATATCGTTTTGCCCGTTTGCTTCGAGATTTCCCTTTGAAATATGGGTGATTCCTAAACGACATAATCCAGATTATGAAAATATCACTCCCGAAGAAGTACCTATATTATCAGATATACTGATAACTACTCTTGGAAAACTTGCTGTGGCGTTAAATAACCCGCAATATAATTTTGTTGTTCATACCGGTCCTATAAGATGGATGAGGAAAGGGTACTGGACAACAATCGATCTTGATTTCCACTGGCACATTGAGATAATGCCAAGATTAACCCGGATAGCCGGATTTGAGTGGGGTACAGGTTTTTATATTAATCCAACCATACCGGAAGAAGCGGCTAAATTTATGCAAGAGATATCAATATGAAAAAATTATCTGTCGCTTTTTTATGGCATATGCATCAACCTTTCTATAAAGATTCCCTGAACGATATATACAGTCTGCCATGGGTGAGGCTTCATTCACTCAAAGGTTATTATGATATGCCGTCTATTTTACAGGATTATCCGGATATAAAAGCTACGTTTAATCTTGTTCCTTCGCTTTTATACCAGATTAATGAATATAATACGAAAAAAGCTAATGATATTTTTCTTACGAAAACGTTGATACCGGCAACAGATCTTGGTGAGGATGACAAGAAGTTCATCATCAAAAACTTTTTTATGGCTAACTGGGATAATATGATACATACCAGCCCGCGTTATTGGCATATTCTCACATGTAGAGGATTTGAAAAAATAAAAGAAAATCAATGGAAAGATATTATTCACAGGTTTAGCGTACAAGATTTAAGGGATTTGCAAGTCTGGTTTAACTTATGTTGGTTTGGATATAGAGCTAAACAAAAATATCCTGAAATAAAAGAATTTATAAAGAAAGACAAACATTTTACTGAAGACGATAAACATAAGATTATTGAAATTCAATACAAAGTAATGTCCGAGATAATTCCATTGTATAAAAAACTGGCTAAATCAGGACAAATTGAATTAACAACAAGCCCTTATTATCATCCTATTTTACCGCTTGTCTTAAATACGGATTTCGCTAAGAGAGCTATGCCTGATTCTCAATTACCGGACAAATTCTCATTTCCTGAAGATGTATTGATGCAGATACAAAATGGGATCGAATATTTTAAAAAGAATTTTGGTTTTTGCCCGCAAGGGATGTGGCCTTCAGAAGGTGCCGTTTGTCCTGAACTGATTCCATATTTAAAAAACTCGGGTATAAAATGGATCGCAACCGATGAGGATATTTTATATAAATCTATCGTTATACATAATGATGAGAAATGTAACATGTTGTTTAAACCATATTCTGCAGAATATAATGGAAATTCTATAAATATATTATTCAGGGATAGGGGATTATCAGACCTTATAGGTTTTACATACTGTAAAAATCCACCGGATAAATCATGTAATGATCTATTATCCCATTTTGAAAATATTTTGAAGCATACTACACTTCAAAATCCATTGGTTAATATAATATTGGATGGTGAAAACGCCTGGGAATCCTATCCTGATGGAGGAGAGAAATTCTTTAATATATTATACGAGAGACTATCTGTATCTAAGGAATATACCACTGTTAGAATTTCTGATTATTTAATTGATAATCCTCCGACATCAATAATACAAAACCTTCATTCCGGTTCATGGATAAACCATAATTATAAAGTCTGGATAGGGGGGCGTGAGGAAAATCAAGCATGGAATTTATTGCGGAAAACAAGGATCTTTTTTGATAAATACGTTCGTGATCATGATGATTTGCCAAAAAATATAAAAAATGCAATATTTGATGAATTATTTATCTCCGAAGGAAGTGATTGGTTTTGGTGGTATGGGGAAATATTTTCATCCGATACAGACGAAGAATTTGATAGATTGTTCAGGATGCATCTTGCTAACGTTTATAGAATTCTTGGGTTGGAAATACCTTTATATCTCAAACAACCTATATTCCATAAAGAAGAGATTGTAGTAACATCAATGCCTGTTGGATTTATTAATCCAATAATTGATGGTGTACAGACACATTTTTATGAATGGCAGGAAGCAGGTTATTATAATATACATTCTCTATGCGCAACAATGCATAAAACGGAAAGTTTTTTATCCGGTATTTATTTTGGATTTGATCCTACAAATTTATATATTCGCCTTGATCCGATAAAAAAGAACGGAATATTAATAGATGCAAATAATATTTTTATAAATATCCATTTGGATCATAATAACCAGCAATATATAATCGAATTTCCTTTTAAATCTGATATAAGTTTAAATTACACAATATCATTCATAAAAGATGAGAATCAAACCATTAAAATTTGCGATTCTTCAAATGTTAAATTTCTGAAAATTATTGAATTAGCTGTTCCATTTAATCTGGTCAACCTTTTACCGGATCAGCAAGTTAATTTTTATGTTCTCATCAAACAGGAATCGCTTGAAATAGAACGTTATCCGAAAAACGGGTATATTTCATTTACCGTCCCCGGCGATGAATTTGAAAGTACAATGTGGTCTGTATAAATATCAAGAATTAATGATATAATTTCCATTCATCGCAATATTATTAAATTTAGTGATTATTTAACAAATTTATCCACAAGTTATCCCATAACAAATATAAAATATCTGTTTTGTATTTATAACATCCATATAAAAAGATACATATAAATAATATAAATATCTTAAATGTCTTTAATTAAGAAAAAAAGAAAACGTTTTGTTATATACAAATTTAACATAAGATATAGAATAAGACATAACACACTATAAATAAGGATATTATAATTATAGATTAAAGTAATCCTTTTTGTCCACCATTAAAACGGATAAAAATTGATAGGCAAATCATAATTAATTTGATGAAAACCGAAAGCCATAAAAACACTTTCTATAAGGAAGATCTTGACCTTATTGGCAACAGTCAGATTCATGCTGAATCTTTCCTTCTACTCGGCTAAATTGCCATCGTGAGCAATTCTTAACGCCTCATTAAGGCAGTCTTCGACTGCTGGCATCTACGGGAAAGTGTTTTTATTATAAAGTAAGACAAAAACACACCGCAAAACGATGATTCCAGAAAATCAATATCAAGATATTAATTAATATAAGATAATCTGTTTTAACGGTATTTTTGGAATTTAAGCTCAATAATAAGTAAATATTAAGAGAATAATAGATAAATATTAATAGATAGATAAATTACCTTTTCGCCTGATATGTGTATTCAATCAAGAATAAAAGCAATAGCTTATTTGCCGTTTATCCGGCTAATGAAGTTTTGCTATTTTATCAGGTTTTATTGATAATCCGCGATTACGCGCCGGACGGTATCCCATTAAGGGACACCATCCCGACTGCTCATCGCTAATTAATTTATTAATAGATAAAGAAAGAAGGCTTTATTAAGCGATTAACGGAAAATAAGCTATTGCTCATAAATTCTTATTTAGAAAATCAGGGAATAATTCAATAAAATCAAAGGTTATTAGATTACAGGAATGACTATATTGTGCATAAAATAAAAATTATCAAAATAGGTCTTGACGTATGGCGGTTGATCTTAGAAATAACAAAAAATTTAACATAAGATATAGAATAAGACATAACACACTATAAATAAGTATATTATAATTATATATTAAAGTATTCCTTATTGTCCACCATTAAAACCGATAAAAATTAATAGGCAAATCATAATTTATTTGATGAAATCCGAAAGCCATAAAACCACTTTCTATAAGGAAGATCTTGACCTTATCGGCTACGGTCGAAATTATCGTAATTTCTCTCTCTATTCGGCTAAATTGCCATCGTGGGCAATTCTTAACGCCTCATTAAAGAAGTCTTCGACTTCCGGGCAATTACGAGAAAGTGGTTTTATTATACCGCAAGCCAAAAACACACCGAAAACCAATGATTTCAAAAAATCCTTATCCAAGCATTAATTTATAAGAGATAATCTGTTTTAAAGGTATTTTTGGAATTTAAGCTCAAAATAATGTTTAAGATGAAAAATATAATAAAATACTTTTGCCAGAAATAAAGGTTGAACCAAAAAAGTTATAAGAACAAAGTTTATTTGATTTTATAAGCTGATATATCCGGCGGGGAGTAACACCGAATTGAACAGAGACATAACTTATAGGAAACAATCCGTTTTCTTTATTATAGGTGGTATTAAATTTAATGTACTGCTGGTCAATATGCTTTTTTAAGCCAGATTCTTGTTTGTAGTTATTAAGCAGACGATTTACTTCCTTAGAATCAAAGATTTTTTTCAATGTAGAAATACGCATAATTTTACCCTCACTTTTTTTAATTTCATAGTGTATGTCAAATGAAACGGCTTATTTAGCCTCAAATTCACAATATATAATAGTTAATTTCATAGCTCATTACAGTTGAAACGGCTTATTTAGCCTCAAATATTATTATAACATAAGCGTAATTTCAATCAAGTGAAATAATAAATAAGCTCAAACTAATAAATAAATATAGGTAAATAAGAAAACTTATATAAACAACCTTTTCCGCTAACTTGTGGATTCAATCAAGAATAAAAGCAATAGCTTATTTGCCGGATATCCGGCTAATGAAGTTTTGCTGTTTTATCAGGTTTTATTGATAATCCGTGATTACGCGCCGGACGGTATCCCATTAAGGGACACCATCCCGACTGCTCATCACTAAATTAATTTATTAATAGATAAAGAAAGAAGGCTTTATTAAGCGATTAACGGAAAATAAGCTATTGCTCATAAATTCTTATTTAAAAAATCAGGGAACAATTCAATAAATCAAAGGTTAATAGATTACAGGAATGGCTATATTGTGCATAAAAAAATAATTATCAAAATAGGGCTTGACGTATGGCGGGTGATCTTAGAAATAACAAAAAATTTAACATAAGATATAGAATAAGACATAACACACTATAAATAAGTATATTATAATTATATATTAAAGTATTCCTTATTGTCCACCATTAAAACCGATAAAAATTA